>Ga0268258_10000014_pt1:102500-110000 | contig 112694 bp, 76 predicted proteins | sample AgamicAsSfrz_FD_200255 | JGI IMG/M metagenome (GOLD analysis project Ga0268258, IMG submission 200255) | Agave microbial communities from Guanajuato, Mexico - As.Sf.rz (v2) (version 3) | ecosystem: Host-associated > Plants > Phyllosphere > Phylloplane/Leaf | place: Guanajuato... | reverse complement strand
TTTTGAAAAAACACAAATAGATTTTTTATGAGTAATGAGAAGACTATTCCAATTATGATATTCGTGAAGAAAGAATCGCAATGAATGCAAAAAAGGAACATCTTGAATCCAGCATTGAAGAATTTGAACCAAGATTTCCATGTGGATGGGATGAGGTATTAGTATATCTGAGACATAATTTAAATGCGATAATTTGTCCTCTAAAAAGGGAAAAATTGAATGAATTGATCGTAAATTATGATATTTTGGTATTTCTTTTTTTTCTCCGAAAAAAGATACTAATAGCAGCGAGAACGGAATTTCTACAATAATTGCAAAACTTTCTGATATCATTTGAGAATAAAAATGAGAATAAAAAAAATTGTTATGCCCAACGAACCTCTTTTGGTTAGAATCATTAACCGAAGAAATCAAAAAATTCTGTTGATAGATTCGAGTAATTAGGCGTTTTACAAGTGCTAAACTAGATTTATTGTCATAACCAAAAACTTCGACAGGTTCGTAAAAAATCGAACCATTTAAACCATGATCATGAGCAAGTGCATAAATATACTCCTGAAAGAGTAGCGGATATAGGAAGTGTTGTTGCCGAGATTTCTCCTTTTCTAAATATCCTTGTAATTCTTCCATTGACTTACATTTCTACTTTAACCAGAAACAGTAGGCATTTCTTGGTTATCAAATTGTACATAGTGCAATATGGTCAGAACAGAGTATGTATTATGTATGGAAAAAAATATATACCCCGGAAACAGGTAGTCCAATCAACAGATATTTTTCCTCCCCTCTTCTATCCAATGGGTTTATCTTCGTTATAATTCCCAGAGGTTCAAAAATCTTTTATTTTTGCAACCCGATCGCTCTTTTGACTTTGGAACAAATTCTTTTTGTCAGTATACTGTTTCTTCTACACATTCGTTTCCAATCCATAATAGAGAATAGTTAGGATTTTTAAAAAAACAAAAAAAAGAATCAAAGGACCACTCACAGGAGAACCCTTCCCCGCATCAGGCACTAATTTTTTTTTAACGTCTAATTAGATCGGGTAATTATTCAAATTAAGATAAGAATAGAAGCTCGTTGCTTTTTTTTTACCAGAATTGGAGCCGTGGGGCTCTATCCATTTATTCACTAGACCCAACTGTAAATGTGAATTTCTTTTGTCTTCCTCCAAAAATAAATAAAAAAAAATGGGAATAATCCGGTAGGAATCAACTCAAAATTCTACTAAAAATAATAAGAATATAAGAAGAAATTCCATTTTCTTCTTATTATTACGACAGGCTGTTTTTTCCATCCATTACCTTTCAGGATCAGTCGCAGTCTTATAGACTCTACCAATAGTCTGGACGAATTCGTTGCTTCATCCAAATGTGTAAAAGATCATAGTCGCACTTAAAAGCCGAATACTCTACCGTTGAGTTAGCAACCCAGACAAATATGATATGTAGATACGATCGAAATAAAAAAAATCAATTGAATTGCATTGCACTGTACAACTACGTCAAACCATTGAACTAACAAGAAATATAAAGGAAAAATTTGAGGATCAATTAGAAACACCAAAATAACAAAATGAGCAGATCGGATTAAAAAACAACGGATTTCCAATAGAAATATCAAAATTTATACAGACTACCCCTTTTCGAAAAATTTTTTATTTTCGTTAAGAAAATACATCTTGTATTGTATAACAGTAAATCCAGCAAACCCATCATTTGACTGAAGTAAAGGAAAAACCAACAGGGGTCGGAATAAATGGATCCATTTATCTACGATCGAATTATATTTGTTCGATACACCATTGTCAATATGAGTGGAATGTTGAGAGAACAAATTCAATTAATTAGTAAGTAAATCAAATAAGGATTTGTGTTGGATTGGCACAACATAAATAAGAAATTTAGATGAAAAAAAAAGTACAGAAAAATGTCGGGTTTATTCAATCAATAGAGGTACAATAAGCAAGGTTCGTCCTTTGTTTGTTGGTGGATTTCCACAACAACAATAAAAATAAATAAAAAAGTATGAATAGAACAAGAAAAAAGCAAATTTTGGGTAAATAATTACCCAAAATAGATACTAGTTACCTTTCTTTTTTTTGTTGTTTATTTCTTTACAAAGCTCTTTCTTTAAATAATTCTGCCTTCCTTAAAATATAATGAACAGTTCCTGTAGGTTGAGCACCTTTTTCAAGGAAATAACGAATAACGGGAACGTTTAAATAAGTTTGATTCTGTATCGGATCGTAAAAACCTACTTTTCGAAGATCTCTTCCTTCTCTTCGGGATCGAACATCAATTGCAACGATTCGATAGATCGCTCATTGGGATAGATGTAGATAAATAATACCCCCCCCCCTAGAAACGTATAGGAGGTTTTCTCCTCATACGGCTCGAGAAAAAAACGATTTAAATTCGAATATTTCTGTATATAATAGCAAATAGATCCATAAAATCATGGACTATGATTTTAGTCGTTTTTTGTTCTTACTTACAGAAAAAAAAAAGAAATATCATTCATACTCATAACTCAAGTTGGGTAATTCGGAAAAAGTTCGAAGGTTAAAGTAAATCCTTAGACATTTCTTGAGTCGTCTCTAACCTTTTTTGTTTGTCTCGTCTCGAATACTCCTCATTCTAGTAAAATTATTGAGACAATTGAAAATAGTGTTTCCTTGTTCCGGAATCCTTGCTCTTTGCTTTGTAAAATCATTGGGTTTAGACATTACTTCGGTGATCCTTATTCCTTTTCAAAATGGCAGCAACATACCTTTTGTTTTTTGTTATTTCTTTCTATAGAAAGATAATACGAATGATTGATTCCCTTGTAATATAATACACTTTTAATTTGAATCGAAAAAGTTTTCCTAATTCCAACAAATTTGTTTGACTTTTTTTTTATTTCATTTTTCATTTCAAACTTGTTCGGATTTTAACCCTTCGATTTCTATATTGAAGATATACTTACAAAGTTGGTCTAACTTATTTATTGTTACTAACCCTAGATTCTTCCTCCCGATAAATGAATCAATACTTTTTGCTCGAGCTCCATCGTGTACTATTCCTATTTACCAACCCAACACAAATTAGGTTCCTAGCAAGAACAAACTATGTCGATTCAAGAGCATCTTCATTCCTATAGAAAATGGTGGATGTAAGAATCCACAACGAATCATGTCCTTCAAGTCGCGCGTTGCTTTCTACCACATCGTTTCAAACGAAGTTTTACCATAACATTTCTCTAATTAAATTTCGAACCGGTATGGAATTGATTCAAGATGGAATCATGAATAGTCATTGGCTCAACGGTATATAAATACCTTTTATGTATCTATGGATAGATAAATAGTTATCCGGAAAAGTCTTAGAAAGGATTTAAGTTATTTCGCCCCATATTCTATCATATGAATGAAACATATTTCTCAAAAAGACGAATAAACGAATTTACTTAAGTCTTATTTACATCTTCAACAGATTGTTCGGGATGGTGAATCATGAAAAAGATCCCATTTTTCTCGAACAAAAAAATTCTAAACTTCAAAAGAACAGTCTTTAATAGAAATAGATTTCCAATCTAATCCCGGATGGATTGAAAATTCCGAAACAAAATCAGTTATTAACCAAATATAAACTATTTCAATGACTCGAAAAGGCCAGGGGTTTCTCTATAATATAGATTTTTCACACGTCTTCGAGTACCAAGGGTTCATAAAAATGAAGATTAAAATCCTTTTTTGTTTTCATGAGTATGGAATAGAAAGGGTCTCGTGTAAGGTAAGATTAAAGTCATTATTTTTTCTTTCAATTCTTTCTTTCATCTGAAAGAGAAAATCAGAATCAAGAATAAGAAGAATCTAATCTTTTCGTATCCATCATATACAACGAACAATTCTTACCGGAGGTAATCATGGATATTTAAAGAATCACAGACCCTTATTGACTTAACCAAAGGACCACTGTTACTGAACAATACAATAATATATATATATTATATAATATATATAATTATATAATATAGGACTTGTTTTTTTTTTATTATCTTGTTATATTATTTTGATATTATTATTTGTTATTTTTATATTATACAGTATACAGACAGATTTTGTTTTACTTCAGGTTCCAAAATCTTTTCGCCAATTCCATAGAATATATAAATTTTCATCCATCCAATCGTTACATTACATTGATATTCATTTGAATAAGATATAAGATAAAATGCAAAAAAATGGGATCCAGATCCATTCGTTTTTCTTATTTTTTTTTCTTAGAAGTTTTAAGACGAACCATGAAATGAAATTAATACCAAAAACTACGTAATCTTTAGTCTCCACATAAAATAAAGTGTGGAATTGGGATACACTATTTATTTTTCTTTAGGCCCCCTTGAGAATGGAATAGAAAAAGGGCCTTTTTCCATTTCGATTCAGAATGCATCATGTTAGAATTCCCATTTCACGGATATGGAACACAAAGCTTCCATAAGTAACTAACTTCAATATGAATATGAGTAGTACAAGCATACTCTGAATGGGAATGCTCCCCCAATTCTTTTTTGAATTGGGAATTAAAAGAAATATCTTTATTTCTACCCGTGCACTCAATCGCGTTTGTGAGAAACCAAACGAAAGAAAAGATATAATTCGTAGAATTATTCCTAGAATTCAGAGCAGAGGGTTGGATCACATTATATCCAAAAAGTTGTTAAAGAGAAGAATCTTTCGTTTCTGATGAAGACGATCTGGGACGGAAGGATTCGAACCTCCGAGTGACGGGACCAAAACCCGCAGCCTTACCGCTTGGCCACGCCCCATTTAGGTTTATATTCGACACTAATAAAGACTAATATTGGTATTGGTCATTCGTCAATCCCAACCCAAATACATATGAAATACATTGTTGCTAGGATTCAACACATGTAAATATAGAATAAAAAAATTATTGATCATTACATAAAATTCAATTAAGATATTGTATGAAACTATAATTCCTTGTATTCTCATTTGAGAATGAAAGGAAAGATTTTGGATTTGGGAGAGTTCGAAGAAAAGGAAGGATTTTTTGACCCGCCTTTTCATTTTTCCCTCATAAAAAAAAACTCAACCAAAATCAAATTTTCTAATCTACAAGAATGAAATGTTTGTTATGCTTAATATCTTTAGTTTAATCTGTATCTGTCTTAATTCTACCCTTTATTCGAGTAGTTTTTTCTTCGCCAAACTGCCCGAGGCTTATGCCTTTTTCAATCCCATCGTAGATGTTATGCCTGTCATACCTGTACTATTTTTTCTCTTAGCCTTTGTTTGGCAAGCCGCTGTAAGTTTTCGATAAAATCTTTACTACTCTGCAAAATTCATGATTTATCCAAAAAAATTCTAAAAATTGATAAGATCAGATAAGTTTTACATTATGAACCCTCGATTCAAAAACGGAAATTCTTGTATATTGAATTGAATGACCGCGGTGATAAATTTTGATCAACTTATTTCCTCGTTCTGACCTTCCAGTAAACAAGGACTTTCTAAGGACCCCACAATACCCAACAATGGATATGGCCAAAAATTTTTGGTAATGAAGGAATCAGAATCTTTCTTTTCTTGTATTCAAAATAAATTCGTGAAAATCCTTTTTTTTCAAGAAAAGACTTCATTTTTGGGGGCGTTATGTCAAAATAGTGTATGTGATAAAAAATGGGCAATCTATTTCCTTTTTCAAAAAAAATAAAATCTTGGAGATTGTGTAATGCTTACTCTCAAACTCTTCGTTTACACAGTAGTGATATTTTTTGTTTCTCTGTTCATCTTCGGATTCTTATCTAACGATCCGGGCCGTAATCCTGGACGTGAGGAATAAAAAAAAAAAGATTTTGAGTTTTTCTTTATTTTCTTTTTATGTATTCTATACATTTACCTATGATGAAAAAACCAAGGGATCGGAATTTTTTCAAATTCGAAAGTCTGAAGTGATCAGAGAGAGCGGAGAGAGAGGGATTCGAACCCTCGGTACAAATAACTCGTACAACGGATTAGCAATCTGCCGCTTTAGTCCACTCAGCCATCTCTCCCAATTCAAAATTGAAAATTTTTTTATGTGACGCGACACGTGAAGTAAAAAAGATTGAAAAAAAACTGTTTTCTTTCTTTATTACTTTATTATAAGAATTATAAGGATAAAATAACGATAATAATAATAAAAATATAATATATATTATTATTATATTTTATTATATTTTATATTTAAATTTAATATATTAAAATATTAAATAAATTAAAAATGGATAAGGTTTATCTACGAATTTGATCAGCAATTCAATTTAGATAATGATTTGAAACGGATGCCTTATCTCCAATAGAATAGATATAGAAAGAATACCTTACTTCAACTTCACTTCTTGGATTTTGTAAGAAAGGTTCATCCCCCCGGCCTGGTTAAGTACTGGCCGGGCCATTACATTACTTCTTTTGTTCTGATGAATCATTTCATAGATCAAACAATTTAATTATTTTTGATTTGATATCAAATCAAAAATACTTGTTATTGAAGCAACAGCAAAGACAGTTTCCATCTCCATTCCTATGATAGAAGCGTCATTTCTTAGTATTATTAAGACTATAAGAACTATAGAATATGAATATTTTTTCACATTTTCAATATTTTTAGTTTTAAAATATTTTTGTTATTAGTATTTTTTTTCTCAATTTACTTAGTTACTTAAGTGGAAAAGGACACATACATATATTGATATTAAATAATATCAAAAAGGAAACACACATATGTTATAACATATATAACATAACTCATTTACTTGTTCAAGGGACAAGTTTTATTTAAAAATTTGAGATCCAATAAATCCGAACTTAAATTCATAAAATCCGACAGTTAAAAGGGAAGTTGAAAACGAAAAAGGAAATGCAGAATTCGTCATTTTTATGGTTCAGCTTCAATAATTCCTTCGATTCGGGAGTGTCAGTAATGACTTCCAGCAAACGATAAAGTATAACTTTTCACTTTATTATATTATGTTATGTATGATTTTGTTATTTAAATTAAATAAGCTGCTTTCTATTCTTCGCCTATTTTTTCAAGTACCCCCAGTGAGACGAAGTGTCAACGCTAGAATTTTCATGAGTCTGATGCTAGCTTAATTGTCTCTCATTCTTTTGTTCGACAAAAGGTCCATTCATATATAATAATGAATATGAAGCGGGTATAGTTTAGTGGTAAAAGTGTGATTCGTTCGATTAATAACTTAAATAGTTAAGGGGTCCTTCGGTTTTTTCATATTCCGGTCCCCCAAAACTTTATTTCTTAAAAAAGGTTTAATCCTTTTTCTCTCAATAGCATATTTGAGGAAGAATATACGTTCTCGCGATTTGTACCCAGAGGTCAATTCGAAATTGAATAAAAACGGGATTATGGAGTCGCGAAGCATAATTTTTTTGAATTGGATCAAATCTTCCAATTGAATGAGTATGAGTAAAGGATCTATGGATGAAGATCC
>Ga0268258_10000014_pt1:90000-97500 | contig 112694 bp, 76 predicted proteins | sample AgamicAsSfrz_FD_200255 | JGI IMG/M metagenome (GOLD analysis project Ga0268258, IMG submission 200255) | Agave microbial communities from Guanajuato, Mexico - As.Sf.rz (v2) (version 3) | ecosystem: Host-associated > Plants > Phyllosphere > Phylloplane/Leaf | place: Guanajuato... | reverse complement strand
CTAAAGTTGCAAAAATAAGAGCTTGAATACCACTTGTAAATAATCCAAGAAACATGACAGGTATAGGAACTACTAAAGGTACTAAAGAAACAAGAACAACAACTACTAATTCATCAGCCAATATATTCCCGAAAAGTCGAAAACTAAGAGATAAAGGTTTTGTGAAATCTTCTAGGATGTTAATTGGTAAAAGGATTGGAGTTGGTTGAATGTATTTTCCGAAATAGCCCAATCCTTTTTTGGTAAGACCTGCATAAAAATATGCCACTGACGTGAGTAAAGCTAAAGCAACAGTAGTATTTATATCATTCGTGGGGGCGGCTAACTCCCCATGAGGTAACTGTATGATTTTCCAAGGTAAAAGAGCACCTGACCAATTAGAAACAAAAATAAATAGGAACATAGTTCCAATAAAGGGAACCCAAGGACCATATTCTTCTCCAATCTGAGTTTTGCTCAAGTCTCGAATAAATTCAAGGACATATTCGAAGAAATTCTGACCATCGGTTGGAATGGTTTGTGGATTCCGAACAACTAGGATGACTGAACCTAATAAGATAGCAATTACGACCCAAGAAGTGATAAGTACTTGGGCATGAATTTGTAAACCTCCTATTTGCCAATATAAATGTTGGCCTACTTCTACACCTGATATATCGTATAACCCTTTGAGTGTTTTAATGGAACATGGTATAACATTCATATTGTCCTCTGGCAGAAATCGAACTTCAAAAAAAAGAATTATTTTGATTCAACCATCTCTTTCTCAACTCATCCGCTTTCATCATTAATCATATATTTAGGATACCAAGAAATCACATAACATAATATCAATATCCCATTTTATCTCTTTTTAAAAATGCAAGACAAGAATAGTAACCGATCCAATAAAATAAATTAAAATAATTAACTAATCTTATTATTCTTAATCATAACATAATCATAATCAACGACTTCTTATATAGCTAGAACGACCCTCACAAATTGCGGATACTAATTTGTTAAGAATCAATCGGATTGAAGCTATAGCATCATCGTTGGCTGGAATCGAAATATCTGCGAGATCTGGGTCACAATTTGTATCGATTAAACAAATCGTCGGAATTCCCAAAATGACACATTCTCGAAGAGCCGTATATTCTTCTTGCTGATCGACGATGATTACAATATCGGGCAACCCCGTCATATATTTGATCCCACCCAGATATGTTTGCAAAGTAGATAATTTTCTCTTCAACATTGCTGCATCTCTTTTAGGGAGACGGTTGAGTTTCCCCATCTTTTGTTCTGCTCTTAAGTCTCTGAACTTATGAAGTCTCGTTTCCGTAGTGGACCAATTCGTTAACATACCACCGAGCCATTTTCTATTAACATAATGACATCGAGCCCTTATTGCAGCCGATGCTACTAAATCTGCTGCTTTATTTTTGGTACCAACGATTAAGAAGTTTTTTCCTCGACTTGCTGCATCAAAAACTAAATCACAGGCTTCTGATAAAAAACGAGCAGTTCTAGTAAGATTTATAATATGAATACCTTTACGCTTTGCAGAGATATAAGGGGCCATTCTAGGATTCCATTTCTTAGTACCATGACCAAAATGAACTCCTGCTTCCATCATCTCTTCCAAATGGATGTTCCAATATCTTCTTGTCATTTTTCCCACGCTTTCTCTTTTTTTTTTAATAAATAAATAATTGTTCCTACGGAACTTTCTACCGGGATTGACCATCGATACACAGCCCAAACCATTAATTTTTATTATTACTTACTAAATTTTATTTATTACCAAATCAATAACTAGAAAATAACTAGAAAGTAATTTAAAGAAGAAATCTCTCCTTAGGAATTATGAATTCGCGTAAATAAATTTTCTGGTGTGTCGTGGAAATTGCTTGGGGCGCAAGAACAAAAAAATTCTCTATGGTGTAACAAAATATCTCTCATTTCCAACTCGAATAGATTTTTCTTTTTGATTTCCAAATGAATGTTTTTGTCTTGCCTTGAACGGTGCACTAATTTTTTGAATCCCGTACCGACAGGGATAATACCCCCCAGAACAACATTTTCTTTCAAACCCTTCAACCAATCAATACGACCCCGTAGAGCAGCTTTTGCTAAAACTCTAGCAGTTTCTTGAAAACTTGCTTCGGATATGAAACTTTGAGTATTCAGAGATGCCCTCGTTATTCCCAATAAAATTGCCCGATAACAGATCGCTTCGTCTAAAGCACGCCCTGCTCGTTCCGCTCGCAACAATCCGATTAATTCTCCAGGTAAAAAAACATTAGACATTCCATCTTCTGAAACCAACACTTTTGATGTTACTTGCCGTACAATAATCTCTATATGTCTATTATGGATCTGTACCCCCTGGGATCGATAAACCTTTTGGATCTTATTAACCAAAGAGATACGACTTTGGGCTATGGTTAGCTCAGCTCCAATTAAGAATCCCCAAGGAATTCCAAGAATTCTTGGTATACGCTCGTTCCAACCTTCAACTCTCCTTTCAAGGTTCATTGATATTGAACCAATCGAGCGAACTTCTAAGATTTGTTCCACTTTTGGAAGACCTTGCGTTATGTCACCAGATCGGGATTTTTCATATATAAATGTAACTAATGTATCTCCTTCAAAAAGGGTTTCTCCATAATGTCCATGAACAGTCGCCCCTGGAGTGGCCAAATAGGGCTTAGCAGATCTTATAATTAAGGAGTCAACATGAACAATTAAAATTTGACCAGATTTTTTTATGCGTGGTCCATATTTAAATAGACATATATTTTCACAAATAAATTGTCCAATGCTAATTATTGTGGATGTCTCTTCACAATAATTGTAATGTAGAAAGCACCAATTCAAATGGAATGGATTCAAAATGATGTTATTGCATGGACCAGGATTATAAATCCTCCTATTTTCATCTATTAAACAGTATTTAAGTACTTCAAGTACTTGGAAAGTCTGTTTAAAATTGTCAAGTAGCCAATATTTGTTTAACAAGATCTGATTATGAGTTATTAAATGGTAAGATGAATAAAAGTTCACTATTTTAGGTACAATAGTACCTAAGGGACCCAACAAATCCCTAATTGGAGTTATAGGATTTGACTCTTTTGCCGCATTGTTATATTTCGAACCGTTGAATGGACCAACTCGAAAACAATTGAATGATGACAAAATTATCAAAGATTGGCATTCCTTATTTCGATTCAACAACGTACCGACAGTTTCTTGATGCTGGGTAACTAATGGAATCTTCCCTTTGGAATAAAAAGGATTGATATTGGTGCGATCTAATCCATTATCGGGAATCAATCCTGAACCCGCCGTATCATACCTTTTTCCAGTATATGAAATAGTAGACTTGACTAACTCAATTCTTATGAAATCGCGAATCAGATCATTTGCCCTTACCTCAACAAAGGAAGCATGAACCTCTTCTATAGAACCGTTTTTTTCTTGGTCCCAATTCAATACTAAGCAAGTCCGAACTAATTGAATACTTGTGTGAGAAATTCCTCGAATTGACTTTCCATTTCCATAAAGGATATAATTGACAACTCTAAGTTGGACATTATCTTTTTCCTGCAATAGATCTTGAGGGAAAAGTTTTTCTAAATTTATCCCATCAGCTATTTCATATGTGACTACGGGCCGAACCAAAACAAAATACTTTTTTTGGGTCGGTGTGATCCGTTGGACATAGATCCCATTTTTCAATTTTTTTGATTCCTTAGAATTTGTTTTTTCCGTTCCTGGCGGTATCAAAATGCCACTGTGTCTGGATATCTTATCTGTCTCTCCGGGAAAATGAATATCTCCAGAAAAGATTTTCAGTTCAATACTTTTTTTTTTTTTCTCCACTCGGACTAATCCACCTACTCGGCTTCTTGTATTTGTATTTAAAGCGAGTTGTGTATCTACTCCAATGATACTATTGTTACGAACCATTATGGACGAAGATCCGGGTAAGATATGTACCTCTTCGGGAATAAAAAAAAACCGATCCACTTTCATTTGGTATTTCGGACTAAATTCTTTTGCTCCTCGATACTCAATCAAATCTTCTTTTTTTACGATAGAATCCGCCTCTACAGTCCCATATTTAGTAATTCCCGAACTCTTTCTTCTGTATCGTGGATCATCAAAATAAGCAAGAATACTATTTCTACGTAAAATACCATTTATGGGTATTTCAATGGAAATATTAAAAGAGGGTATTAGTTCTTTCTCTCGTTCTTGATCATATTGTAATGGGATGAGAAATCTATTTCTTCGCTTTTTTGCCAAGAAATCGGAATTCTCTTGGAGAATCGAAGGATATATGAAATTCCAATGACCATTGGATATGATTCGATCAAGTCTTGAATAGTCAAGAATTTCCCTATCTTTTTTACCAGAAGGATCCAACAATTTATGTCTTACTCGATCATTAGTGATTGAGAGGTCAGAGATATCTATTTCGTCGACAGAAAAAAAATGAACATTCATTTGATCTTGATCCTTGTGGAGCGAAAAAGACACTATACTGGATCCGCATGGACCTCCTGCTAATATCCATAAATGACTTGTTTTTGGTAATAGATGAACATTACTATATGTATATTCGGGTGCATGGTAGACATCGGTACTCCAATGCATTTCTCCCTCTGATTCAGAATAAATATGTTTTCGAGCCTTCTCTTTAAAATGAAAAGTGGACGTTCCGGCACGAATCTCAGCAATCACTTGTTCCGATTCTACATATTGATCATTTTGCACTAAAATCAAACTTTTTGGTGGAATATTCACACTATGTATAATATCCCGACTCTCAATAGTTACATACAAGTCTATAGAACATAGAAAAGCAGGATGCCCATGACGGGTACGTGTGGGATGAACCAAATACTCGTTGAACTTTATTTTTCCATTAGAAGGAGCTCGTACATGTTCGGCAGTACCGCCTGTGAATACTCCACCCGTATGAAAAGTTCTTAATGTTAGTTGAGTTCCAGGTTCCCCAATTGATTGACCCGCAATAATACCTATGGCTTCCCCCAATTCGACCAGGTCGCCGTGAGTGGGGCTTCTGCCATAACATAATTGACAAATCCAAGATGTATTCCTGCAAGTAAAGGGGGTTCGAATATATATTGGTTGTGCTCGAAAGGTTATGAATCGATTGGCAAGTCCAATCCCAATATCTTGATTTCGAGTGGCAATGCATCGTATCCCCATATATATATCGTCTGCTAATACACGACCAATTAGGGTTTGGACAAAAATTTTTTCTGTCACCCCATTTCGAGGACTCACGGAAATACCTCGGATAGTACCACAATCTGTTCTACGTACAATAATGTGTTGAACTACTTCAACAAGTCTACGCGTGAGGTATCCAGCATCTGATGTTCGTACAGCAGTATCCACGACCCCTTTTCGCGCTCCGTAGCAGGAAATTATATATTCTGTCAAAGAAAGCCCTTCGCGTAAATTGCTTTGGATGGGTAAATCAATCATTTGTCCTTGGGGATCCGACATTAATCCTCTCATACCTACTAATTGATGTACCTGAGATGCATTTCCTCGAGCTCCCGAAAAGGACATTAGATGGACTGGATTAGAGGGATCGGTCATCCGAAAATTAGGATTCATTTCTTGTCTCAAATATTCACTTGTGGCATACCATATCTCAATGGATTGACGTAATTTTTCTACTGCGTGTACATTCCCATAATGATGGTGTTTCTCCAAAATAAAACTTTGTTGTTCAGCATCTTGGACTAACCATCCCTTAGAAGGTATTGTTAAAAGATCATCAATCCCTAATGAAATAGATGTAGCAGTGGCTTGCTGGAAACCCAAAGTCTTCACTTGATCCAAGATATGTGATGTATATGCCATTCCGAAATGATCTATTAATCTGCTAATAAGTCGTTTCATAGCAGTTCCATCTATCACTTTATTGTAAAAGACCGGATCGGCCCGTTCTGCCATAAGTACCTCCATATTCTGCTGAGTAGGATTCGACAATGGGCTTGAGTCAGTGATTCGAAAACTTCCTTTCCTCAATGTCAATGTTGATTCACATAGAAATTCAGAAATTATGATAATACTAGTGAAATTGGATAGACCCAACTTCCCACGGGCACGAGTATCGTCTAATCGAATTTCTTAGTTTAGATAGCGTATGCCCGACAAAACCCCTGCACGGCTTCTTCTATTTCTCGATAAAAAGAAACATGACCAATAGTGGTTCGAATGTATATACAACGGATTTCTTTTTTCACACTTCCCCTTATTAAATAGGGCCCATAAATCTCATGATAAGTACCCAAAGATTCATATTGAACTTCGATGGGAACTTCTCTTGAGCCAATGACGCGTTGATCTAGTCGCCACCGGAGCCAAAAAGGACTATCTAAATTGATTCGTTTCTGCCGATAAGCTCCAAGCGCATCATAGGAACTACAAAAATACGGTTCTTTCTTTTTCGTATATTTATAGTTATTATTGTCAACTGTTTTATTTTGATAGTTTCCGCAATTATATGGATTATACCTATTTGCACAAATACCCCGTCGATTTCCGATCGTTAATACATAGAGTCCGATAAGCATATCTTGAGTCGGTACGGAAATGGGATCTCCAATAGCTGGAGACAAGAGATTCATATGAGAAAACATAAGTAAACGGGCTTCCGCTTGAGCTTCCAAAGATAAAGGTACATGAACAGCCATTTGGTCCCCATCAAAGTCTGCATTAAAGCCCTTACAAACTAATGGGTGTAAACAAATAGCGCGTCCCTCCACTAAAATGGGTTGGAACGCCTGTATGCCCAATCTATGCAGGGTAGGTGCTCTATTCAACAATACAGGATGCCCCTGCATAACTTCTTGAAGTATTTCCCATACAATCGGTTCTTTTTCCCGAATTTTACTTTTCGCAATCCCTATGTTAGAAGCAATATGTTGTCTGATTAGACCACGAATTACAAATGTTTGGAAAAGCTCTATTGCTATTTCTCGTGGTAATCCACATTGATGTAATGAAAGCGAAGGACCCACGACAATGACGGAACGCCCCGAATAATCGACCCGTTTACCAAGCAGAGTCTCACGAAATCTTCCCTCTTTGCCTTCAATTACATCTGAAAATGACTTGTAAACTTTATTATGACCATCCCTCATTGGTTGTCCGCGTATCCCATTATCAAGAAGTGTATCCACAGCCTCTTGTACCAATTTTTCCTGACACATTATTAATTCTCCTGGCGTAGACCTACTTGTTGCTAATAGATCGGTAAGAGTATTGTTCCGATAGATAACTCTTCTATAGAGTTCATTAATATCCGAACTCATTAGTTTACCCCCATCTATCTGAATGATTGGTCTCAACTCGGGAGGAAGGACTGGTAATAGGCACAGAACCATCCATTCTGGTTCTACATTTGTTCGAATAAAATGTTTAGCTAATTCCATGCGTCTAACCAAAAAATCCTTTCTTCTTCGA
>Ga0268258_10000014_pt1:80000-85000 | contig 112694 bp, 76 predicted proteins | sample AgamicAsSfrz_FD_200255 | JGI IMG/M metagenome (GOLD analysis project Ga0268258, IMG submission 200255) | Agave microbial communities from Guanajuato, Mexico - As.Sf.rz (v2) (version 3) | ecosystem: Host-associated > Plants > Phyllosphere > Phylloplane/Leaf | place: Guanajuato... | reverse complement strand
AATTGATCCAATTTCTACCTATTATTATGATATTACGATCTGATGGGATACCAACAAAAAAATAAATGGTTCAATCTCCTCTCTATGAATGAGATAAAGACAGAATAATCAAAAGTAGTATAGAGTTTCCTTTTTTTAACACACTAATTCAAAAAAGAATTCGCGGATTCTTTTTGGTAGTGAGTGGAATTTATAGAATACGATAAAATTGCGTTGCGTAATATAATATAAATATACTAAGAATTGTATTTATTAAGTACATGCTGATACGGCTATCTATCTAGCCATATATCACAACTTTTATTGAAATTTCACTTGGGACAACATGGGCCACACTCCATCAAAATTTGTATTTTCTATTCAATATATTCAAATATTCAATGAAAAATTGAAACAGGATGATTCTCTATAGGGATATGTACATAAGAGAGAGATCCGGCTTGGTATCTAGGTAACAATTTCTGTTCTGGGATTTACATATATACATATATGTTGTTATAATTGAAATTGAAAAGGATTGATTATTGAAAAAATAAATACTGATTAGTCATATTAGTCATAAATTAATTTGATTTTATGATTTTCTTTTGCCATTCAAGGAAACCAAATTTCATTGGAGATAAAAATGGAAGAACCATTCACTAATTCAAAGTAAATTGTTAATGGTTCTGATTTGCCTCAGTCTGTGACCGGAAATCCATTTTTTCTACTCTCAATAAAAAAAAAGAAGGGAAGTTTTTAAGCTTGAGATACAATCAATCGAAGAGAATAATATAAACTAGATCCAATAAAAAAAAAGAATTAGTAATAGAAATAGAATATAGATAATATTTTTATCTATTTTGGACCGAATTTGGCGGCATGGCCAAGTGGTAAGGCGGGGGACTGCAAATCCTTTATCCCCAGTTCAAATCCGGGTGTCGCCTGATCAACAAAAGATCGGGGATTTCTTATCCTGTTGATCTAAATTCGATGAATTTTTGCTCCGCAAGAAGCAGAGGCAAAGGACTAAGCGGACGTGTCAATACTTGATTTTTATAACCCATAGCATAGGTTTTATAAAAGACTGTAATTTTTTTTTCTCAAAATCTGGGTGTAGCCCAAACAAACCGGTATCAATAGGGATGAAGCAACTCTCACTTATTAATTTAACGATAGGTTCGGGCCATTTATTTTATTTAATTGAAAAATCAAATAAACGGCGAGAGTCAATTCAGGGATTCAGAACTAAGGTCGGAAATCTCGGTATCCGAGGGTTCCTAAAGGGCACTCCTTTTTTGGTACTAGAATTGAAGAAGAGATTATACGATATCATATCAAGATCTCTTAAACTGCCCTTATTAAACAAAGTAGTGTCTCGCGATACCGTCTGGTATTAAATTAGATCGGATACGATGATGGGAAATCTATTTAGGAGTTGTGGAAAGGCCCGAAGATACTTTTTATCCAGACTCACGAGAGGCTATGAGTGCTCAGACATGCAATCAGAATGGTTGGTCTACTCTTATTTTTATAGAGTAAATAGAGTAAAGTTCAAAGTTGAAAAGAAAAAATGTATGTAGGAATAGTGGTGGTGGGTTCTCCCGATTCTTTCACAGAAAGAAAGACAGTAAGCTTAGATCAAATAGGAAATAGAGGTATCTGATAGATAGTTATCTCTCTTGATGGTATATTTTTATGCTTTTTGCTTAGTAAAGAAAGATATCAAAACAAACAAAGGGTCTTACTATTCTTACTCTTACATGCTCCACTCCATTAGAGGAGCATTCCTTTGCTATTTCCAAAGAAAAAACGTGTGTATCATCGTATTTGTACTTAATGCTTCCTGATTCTAGCAGAAACCCTAAAATATAGAAACTTGTTACGAGTGTATTCATTGAATTGGTTTGGTTCATCAACAGTCTTAACTCAGAATCCTATTTTGACTCTGCGCCATTGATTCCACTATGATTATTAATCAATAACAGAATAATTCCTTCATAGAAATAGGGGCATAATTCACATGGATATAGTAAGTCTTGCTTGGGCTGCTTTAATGGTAGTCTTTACATTTTCCCTTTCACTTGTAGTATGGGGAAGGAGTGGACTTTAGGGCTGGGGGCACTACTAATTGAGTAATCGATTGCTCAATCGAACTGTATCAACTCTTTATTGATCATTTTTCGAAGCCTTAAAAAAAAATCTCTTCAAAATTGTACTTGAATACAGTAATGAAAGATTATCATCATTGTATTTCGAAACTCAAAGAAAGTCGTTCCGCTATTACGACAATACATATTTGCTTTCTGCTGGAAACGAAGCGATTAGTGATTGTCCAAAAAGGTCCTACACATAAATAACACAAAATAAAATTGGATCTTTCTTCGACCATATATCACACATTTAACATTTGTTTTAGACTCCTAGAAATGTTTTTATGCTTTTTTTGACCCATTTCATGTTTAAGCATGAAAAATGGACAGGCTCTATTCTACTCCTTTTCCAAATAAAATCCGAAGAGGTTACCATATAACTCCGCGGATCATCCCTTAATTGTGACTTCTTGAGATGGGAAATCAAAATAAAAGAAATAGAATTAGAGTGCTATCTATATGTACATCTAATATATGTACATATTGTAATTTGATCTATATGAAGCCTATATTCGTATACAATACAACTTTATATAATAAAAAATAGTATACAATACTAGCCAGTGTGGTAGAAAGAACTATAGTTCTTTCTACCACACTAGCTTATTAGATACTTACTAAGATACTTCTGATTCCAGCCGAATCATTTCATTTAAGACTTAGAGTTTGAATCCCTTTCTTTCATTTCTTAAATCATTGATAAGAATTAATAATTCAAATTAATCATTTTGGCTAACTGTTTTTACATAGATGATAAGTAAAAAAGCAGTAGGAACTAGAATGAACAGTGCAGTAGCAATAAGTGCGAGAATATTGACTTCCATAATCTTCTTTTTTTTGTTTCGCAATAACTCGGGATCTAATCCCATAGAGATGAGAAATTTGACTCTTGTAAATTCAATGGGATGAATTACATCCTGATAATACTGAATCAGATCAATATTATGAATAATAATTTCTGATCTATCAAATGAATTCATCGTCGAAAATGAAATAGTATAACATAGGAAGATCTTTTATCCATACTAAATAAAAAATACCATTTTTGATTGTATCAGAAATACCCGCCGTTGGATTTTCGTCCCCTTTTTGCACTTTTTCTTTTCTATAACCTAGCATCTTCCTTATACAACTTTTCTACTTATACATAGAATTATGTACATAAAATTATGAAGTATCATATGATATGACCAGTATTCTCTGGGTCATACACAGATCCAAACAGTATAAGTGAGATAGAAAAAAGAAAGGATTAAGGATAAAAAATCGAATATTCGAACAAATGAAATTTACTAAGAATAAGAAAGGGGACGTTGCTTGGTTGGTCTTTTCTTTTATTTAGTATCCTCTCTTTATTGGATTGGGATTGGAACGTATACATGAAAAACGCAGTATGCAATTTGAATGAGAATGAAATAGATTGTTTCCAATTAGTATTAATAATTGAGGATACACAAAAAAAAGTAGGAATTTAGAAAGGATGTGCTTTAACCTGAAAAGTACTTCGCCGGGTAATTAAATTCTATTTATATTAAGTGTATCGTACAATAAACGAAGACAATTTATGTCTGTACTCCCCATAAAAATATGGGCACTCTATTTCATTTCATTGATCAAGAACAATCGAAAAAGAAAGTGAGTATAGTATCTCTTAAATTTAAAATACTGAATATAGTCAGTCTGAATATAGCAATACTACCGATTGTACTAATCTACATATGTCTCTCCCTTATCAATCAGTACTAGTGAAAGAAATTCCCCTATTTGTCTGATGATAAATGCGAAACAAAAGAAATAAAAATCCCCCCCCCTACCCTTTTCCCTTTTTCTGTCGGATCGATCGTTGCCTGAACTGAAGGAATCCTATCCTTCCCTTCGTTATATCGAATAGTATGAGATGCTTAATAAATGAAGCAGAAAAAAAAAAAAAAAAAAAACGTTCTAATTCTATAGAATTAGAACATAGATAGAAAGACTTTTCCGATCTAGCCATACCATTAGATTATATTGACAATTCCAAAAACTGTTCATACTATCATCATAGTATGATGACGGTCGGGCGGATATGCCCCCATCGTCTAGTGGTTCAGGACATCTCTCTTTCAAGGAGAAAACGGGGATTCGACTTCCCCTGGGGGTAGGGTACTACGAAAGGAAGTTGATCATGGATTATCAATAAGCCTAGAATGAATTCTTCCTGGGTCGATGCCCGAGCGGTTAATGGGGACGGACTGTAAATTCGTTGGCGACATGTCTACGCTGGTTCAAATCCAGCTCGGCCCAAAAATTCACCGTTCCATGAGAAGGAAACAGAGATGCCTGATCCGTAGAAATAAAGAAAAAGGGTCAATTTTTTTGCTCCATCTATATTTTTTTTCTCATCTCATTGAAAGATTGATTATCTATTTTTAACAATAAAATAAAAAATCACTAGTTACTAATAATCCGCGCTACTCTCACAAAAGCCCGTGTTTATGTGGATATGATATCAATATATCATTCGCGTATCCGTTACGTTACAACATGACAAGTAGAATGTTCTTATGAAACCATAAGAATATGTATGCTATACACCTCGCTGGGATTGTAGTTCAATTGGTCAGAGCACCGCCCTGTCAAGGCGGAAGCTGCGGGTTCGAGCCCCGTCAGTCCCGAACTAGGATCCGATGAATTTCTCAATTCATTTTTTTTTTATTTTTAGCGAAAGGGAAGACGGGGAGCAAAATGGAATCTCCGTTGCGGGAGGGGGTAAAACAAACCTTCATTTAATTTATTTTCTTCCATTTTCATTCATTGCTTCGTTTCTCATTCAGATGAAATATAATATGCCTATCACTATCTCACACTAAGCCAGAAAATTCAAAAACG
>Ga0268258_10000014_pt1:65000-75000 | contig 112694 bp, 76 predicted proteins | sample AgamicAsSfrz_FD_200255 | JGI IMG/M metagenome (GOLD analysis project Ga0268258, IMG submission 200255) | Agave microbial communities from Guanajuato, Mexico - As.Sf.rz (v2) (version 3) | ecosystem: Host-associated > Plants > Phyllosphere > Phylloplane/Leaf | place: Guanajuato... | reverse complement strand
CAAAAAAAATGTTGCGGAGACAGGATTTGAACCCGTGACCTCAAGGTTATGAGCCTTGCGAGCTACCAAACTGCTCTACTCCGCGCTGAAGAACTAATGGGCGAAGAAAGATTGGATATGCCCCTCTACCATATCTATACAAATAGAATAGTCTATTTATACAAAATGGTAAAGAGGGCCCCTCTATGATCATAGATCATAGAGATTTATACAAACAAGCAACGAAATTTTTATCCTTACCAACTGGATCTTGTTGCGCCCGGTAACAAGCATGCATGAACTATTTCTCGAAGTACGTGTCCGGATAGTCCAAAGTCTCGATAGTTAGCTCTAGGTCTTCCAGTCAAAAAACAACGTCGATGAAGACGTATAGGTACACTATTACGTGGTGGGGATTGCAATTTTCCATGAATTTCCCATTTTTCACTCAACGACGAAACCCTGCTTATTTCTTTTTTTGAGGATCGACGAATCAAATGATATTTCTGTTCCAATTTCTGCCGCTTCTTCTCCCTCTGAATCAAACATTTTCTTGCCATAATGTTCAGTTCCTATTATTATCAATGATACAGTTCGGATCCTAGATGTAAAAATATAAGAAGGGGGATCCCCTTCTTCATCGAAACAAATGAGATTGTTGTTGATACAGTACAAAATAAATAAAAAAATAACTAAATTAACCAAATTTTCCTGACGTAGAGGCAATCAAGAAAGCTGCATAAGTGAATATATAACCTACAGAAAAGTGTGCCAATCCAACCAATCTTGCTTGCACAATGGAAAGAGCCACTGGCTTATCTCTCCATCGAATCAAATTAGCCAAAGGCGTGCGTTCATGAGCCCATGCTAAAGTTTCAATTAATTCTTGCCAATATCCCCGCCAGGAAATTAAGAACATAAATCCAGTAGCCCAAACAAGATGCCCAAATAAAAACATCCACGCCCATACCGATAAACTATTCATACCAAAAGGGGTATATCCATTGATAAGTTGTGAAGAATTTAACCATAGATAATCTCTTAACCACCCCATCAAATAAGTGGAAGATTCATTAAATTGCGAAACGTTACCCTGCCATAATGTGATGTGTTTCCAATGCCAATAAAAGGTGACCCATCCAATGGTATTTAACATCCAGAAAACGGCCAAATAAAACGCGTCCCAAGCAGAAATATCACAAGTACCCCCACGTCCTGGGCCGTCGCAAGGAAAACTATAACCGAAATCCTTTTTATCTGGCATTAATTTAGAACCACGTGCATCTAAAGCACCTTTTACTAAAATCAATGTAGTTGTATGCAAACCTAGAGCAATTGCATGATGAACTAAGAAATCTCCCGGACCTATTGTTAAGAAAAGTGAATTATTATTTTCATTAATAGCATTTAACCAGCGGGGTAACCATATGCTTCGACCTGCATTGAATGCCGGTCCAGTTGTTGAAGATAAGAGTACATCGAACCCGTATGAAGTCTTACCATGAGCGGATTGTATCCATTGGGCAAATATAGGTTCGATCAAGATTTGTTTTTCCGGAGTACCAAAAGCGAGCATGACGTCGTTATGAACATAAAGACCTAAGGTATGGAACCCTAGAAAGAGGCTGGCCCAACTTAAATGAGATATGATAGCTTCTTTATGGTCTAACATTCTTGCCAATACATTATCCTCATTCTGCTCCGGATTATAATCTCTAATGAAGAATATAGCTCCATGAGCAAAGGCTCCTGTCATGATGAACCCTGCGATGTATTGGTGATGAGTATATAATGCAGCTTGAGTAGTAAAGTCTTGTGCTATGAATGCATAAGCAGGTAAAGAGTACATGTGTTGAGCTACTAAGGAAGTAATAACCCCTAAAGAGGCTAGAGCAAGACCTAATTGAAAATGAATCGAATTATTGATTGTGTCATAAAGACCCTTATGCCCACGCCCTAATCGACCCCCCGGAGGAGTGTGTGCTTCTAAAAGATCTTTGATACTATGCCCAATCCCGAAGTTAGTTCTATACATATGACCAGCAACGAGAAAAATGAATGCAATAGCTAAATGATGATGAGCAATATCGGTCAGCCATAAGCTTTGCGTTTGTGGATGAAATCCCCCAAGAAGGGTTAGAATGGCAGTTCCCGCCCCTTGGGAGGTACCAAACAAATGACTACTGGAATCAGGGTTTTGGGCATAAAGATTCCACTGGCCCGTAAGAAGCGGTTCCAACCCTTGGGGATATGGTAATACGTCTAAGAAATTATTCCATCTGACGTACTCTCCCCTGGATCCGGGAATAGCGACATGAACTAAATGTCCTGTCCAAGCCAAGGAGCTTACTCCAAAAAGTCCTGACAAATGATGATTGAGACGTGATTCGGCATTTTTGAACCACGAAACGCTCGGTTTCCATTTGGGTTGTAGGTGTAACCAACTCGCTATTAAGGATATAGCAGAAAGAAATAATAGAAAAAGAGCTCCAGTATAAAGATCTTCATTGGTGCGCAATCCGATTGTATACCACCACTGATAAACACCGGAATAAGCGATATTCACTGGGCCGATAGCACCTCCTCGAGTAAAGGCTTCTACAGCGGGTTGACCAAAATGAGGATCCCAAATTGCATGAGCAATAGGTCTTACATGTAAAGGGTCCTGTATCCATGACTCAAAATTTCCTTGCCAAGCTACATGAAACAGATTTCCGGACGTCCACAGAAAGATTATTGCTAACTGCCCAAAGTGAGAAGCAAAAATGTTCTGATAAAGACGTTCCTCAGTAATATCATCATGACTCTCAAAGTCATGCGCGGTAGCAATACCAAACCAAATACGACGAGTAGTGGGGTCCTGAGCTAAACCTTGGCTAAACCTTGGAAATCTTAATGCCATAATGCCTTTCAAATCCTCCTAGCCATTATCCTACTGCAATAATTCTTGCTAAGAAGAATGCCCATGTTGTGGCAATTCCACCCAGAAGGTAATGCGTTACTCCTACAGCACGTCCTTGTACAATGCTCAAGGCTCTAGGCTGAGTAGCCGGAGCAACTTTTAATTTGTTATGAGCCCAAACGATGGATTCAATGAGTTCTTGCCAATAACCACGGCCACTGAATAGAAACATTAAACTAAAAGCCCAGACAAAATGAGCACCTAAGAAAAAAAGACCGTATGCAGATAATGAAGAACCATAAGACTGAATTACCTGAGATGCCTGTGCCCATAAGAAATCCCGGAGCCACCCATTAATAGTAATGGAACTCTGTGCAAAGTTCCCTCCTGTGATATGAGTTACTACCCCTTGATCGCTTATAGTACCCCAAACATCCGACTGCATTTTCCAACTAAAATGGAAAATGACTACCGAAATTGCATTGTACATCCAGAATAGACCTAAGAAGACATGATCCCAGGCGGATACTTGACATGTCCCCCCTCTTCCAGGCCCATCACAAGGGAAACGAAAACCGAGATTTGCTTTATCGGGTATCAAACGGGAACTGCGAGCAAATAGAACACCTTTCAGTAGTATCAATACAGTTACATGGATCGTAAATGCATGAATGTGATGGACCAAAAAATCTGCAGTTCCTAATGGAATAGGTAACAAAGCTACTTTGCCGCCTACTGCTACTAACTCACCACCTCCCCAAGTTAAGCTAGTACTTGTTGTTGCACCGGGAGCTGTTACGCCAGGTGCTAAAGCATGGGTGTTTTGTACCCATTGAGCAAAGATGGGTTGTAATTGTATAGCGGTATCTGAAAACATATCTTGGGGACGTCCTAAAGCGCTCATGGTATCATTATGAATATACAAACCAAAACTGTGAAAACCTAGAAATATACATGCCCAGTTAAGGTGTGATATAATTGCATCGCGGTGCCTAAGTACACGATCTAATAGATCGTTGTATCGAGTAGTTGGATCATAGTCTCTTACCATAAAAATGGCTGCATGTGCAGCAGCACCAACTATGAGAAACCCACCGATCCACATGTGATGTGTAAACAACGAAAGTTGTGTACCATAGTCAATAGCTAGGTATGGATAGGGGGGCATGGAATACATATGGTGAGCTACAACAATAGTTGAAGAGCCTAACATAGCTAGATTAAGAGATAATTGAGCATGCCATGACGTTGTTAGGATTTCATAGAGTCCCTTATGTCCCTGGCCTGTAAATGGCCCTTTATGAGCCTCTAAAATATCTTTAAGGCCGTGACCAATACCCCAGTTAGTCCTATACATATGACCGGCGATCAAGAAAAGAATTGCAATAGCTAAATGATGATGAGCAATATCGGTCAGCCATAGACCTCCTGTTATTGGGTCTAATCCTCCACGAAAACTCAAAAAATCCGCGTATTTTGACCAATTCAAGGTGAAAAAAGGGGTTGCTCCCTCGGCAAAACTGGGATAAAGTTGAGCCAAAAGATCCCGATTCAAGATAAATTCATGAGGAAGTGGGATCTCTTTAGGATCAACTCCAGCGTCGAGAAATTGGTTAATTGGTAAGGATACGTGTATTTGGTGTCCCGCCCAAGAAAGAGACCCAAGTCCTAGTAACCCTGCTAAGTGGTGATTCAACATAGATTCTACATCTTGGAACCAAGCCAATTTTGGGGCGGCTTTGTGATAATGGAACCAACCGGCAAAAAGCATTAACAATGCAAAGACCAATGCACCAATTGCGGTACAATAGAGTTGTAATTCACTAGTTATTCCAGATGCTCGCCAAATCTGAAAAAAACCGGAGGTTATTTGTATTCCTCGGAAACCGCCGCCCACATCGCCATTCAATATTTCTTGACCTACTATTGGCCAAACTACTTGAGCACTGGGTCTAATGTGAGTAGGATCACTTAGCCATGCTTCATAATTGGAAAAACGGGCGCCATGGAAGTACATGCCACTCAGCCAAAGAAAGATAATGGAGAGTTGACCGAAATGAGCACTAAATACTTTTCGAGAGATCTCCTCCAAATCGCTGGTATGACTATCGAAATCGTGAGCATCAGCATGTAGGTTCCAGATCCAAGTGGTAGTATCAGGGCCCTTAGCTATTGTTCTTGAGAAATGGCCGGGTCTGGCCCATTCCTCGAAAGACGTTTTTATAGGATCCCTATCTACAACAATTTTCACTTCGGGTTCCGGCGAACGAATAATCATTAAGTCCTCCTCTTTCCGGACAACACATACAAAGAGACCCGCCAACAGTCAAGTTTTTAGTGAACCTCTGAAAGATAGATATTTTATTTATGATTAATTTCTTTCTTTCCTATCTCCCATCCATCTATTTTCTTTAGTTATTCACTAGAGCAATTATGATATTGAAGTCGATCCGGGGCAAGTGTTCGGATCTATTATGACATAACGATTAGGTGCCTAACGGACCTTTTTTCATGGAAAATCTTTTCCCGGCATGATGAAAAAACAGCAACTGAGTCTAGTGTATTCCTATCTGAATATAGAAAGAAGTGCTCATATCATATGAATCTACTTTCATAGAACATAATATCCTATTATTTTATTACAAATCACAAGATCTCATTCATTAGAATTAATAAGATACATTGAAGGTATCTTTTATTAGTTTTATTAGTTCTACTCTGTACGGTATCTGTATCATTTATCCCTATAAGATACCATACAAAATAGAATGATTTTACAAGGAAGGGATATAATGAAATTCTTGATTGGATCTTCTCATGTCACGGTAACGATCTATTTTATTTGATTGATGGATCAAAGAATCAATTTAAATGAATTAACGAATGGTTTTATTCGAAACGCCTCGTGATCTTCAACCAATTATGTGCTTCAATATAATTACCTGGAGTAAGCGCTATAGCTTGTTTCCAATACTCAGCGGCTTGATCGGACCAAGCCTCCGCAATTTCAGAATCGCCTTGTAGAATGGCCTGTTCTCCCCGGTTGGAATAGGTGAGTCAATTCCTTCCCTTAGAACCGTACTTGAGAGTTTCCTACCTCATACGGCTCAGCAATCGATTCTTTTTGCGGTCTCATCTTAATTTACCCTATGCTAACATAATTAGATTTATGATAAATCTATCTCATTTTTCTTGGGTTAACTAGAAGAAGTTAATTACATAAGAAGTTTCAAATTCGAATTTTTTTGATCAATAATTAGTTTTAGCTTTTCTCCCACCTTCAGAAAAATGAAGTATAGATATCCCCTATATCGTTATAATTTTCTGAAAGGTAACTATCTCGGTTTCATATATGAAATTTATATAGAATCTTTGAAAAAGACTTTCTTCCATAAGAAAAAAGAACTTACTATCTTTGGGATCTGATGCTACACCGCTGCTCAATACTTTAGTGGATCGACTCTATTACATAAGTTGATTCCTAACTTTATATCCCATATCATGACATAAGTAAGCAGTTCTTAACTGTATCGACCCAAAAGCTCGCTAATTGATCTTTACGGTGCTTTCTTTATCAATTCGATCCTTTACCCATAGAGTATAGTATGTAGGCCGTACCTATTTCTTCCTATTTTTTTTTGTTATCATGAAGTTTCTTTCCTTGCTACAGCTGATAAAAATCGTTGCTTTGGACGATGCATATGTAGAAAGCCTATTTTTTCTAGTATTGACTAGCCAATTTGGTCTTTTTTTCCTTCTTTCTATAGTGGAGATAGTCGCACGTAATGACAGATCACAGCCATATTATTAAAAGCTTGTGGTAAGAATGGGTTTCGTTCTAGTGCCCCGAAATAATATTCCAAAGCCTTTGTATGCTCTCCGTTGCTTGTGTGTATAAGGCCTATGTTATAGAGTATATAACTTCGATCATAGGGATCAATTTCTGGTCGCGTAGCTTCATAATAATTCTGTAAAGCTTCCGCATAATTTCCTTCGGATTGAGCCGACATCCGTTACGGTCGTTCATTTTATTCAAAAAATCTCCGTTCCAGAACCGTACGTGAGATTTTCATCTCATACGGCTCCTCCCTTCCGTGCATAGTACTAAGGGGAATAAGCTATGGAATCCGAATTTCCCTATTCTTATTATGAACTGACAGGAGCTGGTATTTTTACAAGAAATCTCTAGCCAGCCTTCCCGCAAGAGGTTTTTTTTCTTAACACCAATCGTATTAGTGCTAGATAGAAATGATAACTCCAACGATTTCTTTGTCCTCAACGCCTACTATTTCCAGGAATTAGTCACTTCAACGATCTTTGATGGTTATACGGGTATCCAAAGTACAAACGAGATGGATGTTTGTTGTCCCAACCATTCTTGTTAGTCCCGATACCGCTAAGGAAAAGGGTAATTTATAACAAGGTTTTCGTGTTGTTGATTCCTAGTGTAGTGCTTTTTCCCCTATGCCGCCTATTGGTATTAGTGGAGTAGGATTGACCCGCAATACAGAACCTATAGATGTATCCTTTCGTTCAATACTAAAATCGACAATTGACAATTAAAGTATCTGAGGCTGGATCAATCGAGGATACACGACAGAAGGAGTTGTTCTATCTCCAAACTTTACCTTCACTAAGCGTAGCTTTATTTCAATAATTTGGTTCTTTCTATTCCGAACCGCGTCTTTTTCTCGTAAGACGGAAGTGAGGGAAAAAAAAACAAGAAAAAAGAATCAAATCACACCATCTCTGTAATAGGTAAATGCCTTTTTTTCTCCTGAAGTTGTCGGAATTATTCGTAATAAAATATTGGCTATAATTGAGGAGGTCTTATCAATAAAATTTCCATTTATCCGAGATCTAGGCATAATTCGCAATCCATTCTATAATTCTTCTCATTACTCCTTCGGGGTAAATGCTCCCACAAACAGGGGAATTGTACAGTACAAAATAACATAAAAACAGAAAAATTCTAAAAAAAAGATGTATACCTTCCGCTCAAATTGTACCCTTTATCAGACAAAGAGAGATAAGAGACTTTTGAATCAGATTGAATTTCATATAAATTTCGTACAAATGAGCGGAGCTATTACTTCATTTCATCTAAGTTGAATAACTAAGAACTTTATTTTACTATAGATTCTTATAACTTAAACTCGAGAAATTTGGATTTGGTTATGATCCCAAGAGGGAAAAGGGATGGACATTATACAATTGAAATGAAATAGAAAAATCCATGGTACGATTCATGAATTTGTAATGGATCTATGGGGTAGATGATAAGAGAAGTTGTTGTTGATAAATATCAAATTTGAAAGGCATTTTTTATTTCTATGAAGCCGTTGATTGGTCGTGCCTGTACTGCAATAAAATAATATGAATAACTCGCTATTCACTCGGTTTCTGGTCAATAATAAGATTATGTAGGGGAGATGGCCGAGTGGTTCAAGGCGTAGCATTGGAACTGCTATGTAGGCTTTTTGTTTACCGAGGGTTCGAATCCCTCTCTTTCCGTTTCTGTTAATTCACCAGCGTTACCGACCGCAATATATCAAATCAAATAACAATTAATATCATTATTCCAACAGCTTTTTGTTTTTTGATAGAGAATCTCCATTCCTAATTACATTTCTTCCGTACGAGTACGTAAAATACGAATATCGCGGAAAAAGAGCAAAAAAGAAAAAAAAATCCTACTGCGGATTAATTTGCGATAGGTGAATGAGAAAAATGTGGATTCAAGGCCCTTAGATCTATTTACTTCGTTGAAAAGAGGACATAATTGTTTGAACCCCCTTTCCCTTTCTTTGTTATGTTCGTTAGGTTCAAGTCTGACGGGAATAATATTCTACGACTAACAACTCATTTATTTTTAAACCGATCCATTTACTATCTATTATTTGATTTACTAATCCTTTATATTGGAATGAGTCAATAGTCAAATGGTTTGGCAATTCCTCGTGAGGGGAGGAAGCAATATAATTTTGAATCAGAGCTTTCGATCTTTGTTTATCCTTCGTAGTAATAATATCTCGAGGTTTGCAGCGATAACTTGGTATATCCACTATACGACCATTAACTAAAATATGTCTATGGTTAACTAATTGCCTGGCTCCAGGAATGGTCGAAGCCATACCCAATCGAAAAAGGATATTATCCAAACGCATCTCAAGTAGTTGTAGTAAAACCTGGCCTGTTGACCCTTTGGCTTTTCCAGCGATATGCACATATCTAAGTAATTGTCGCTCTGTCAGACCATAATGAAAACGCAATTTCTGCTTTTCTTCTAGACGAATACGATATTGCGATCTTTTCACGGAACGCAATGGGTTTTTAAGATCACTTCCGGATCTAGGTCTTTTACTAGTTAATCCCGGTAAAGTCCCCAGACGGCGTATTTTTTTGAAACGAGGTCCTCGGTAACGAGACATAAAGACTCCTTTTTATTTTATTGAAATTTCATTTTACAGAAGAAATCGAAATTAAGACTGAACTAAACTAAAGGATAAACAAAGCAAAGCTAAATCTACTGAAGTATTACAAAGTAGAATGAAATGAATTGTGTCAATATCCGGATTTTTTGTATATATAGGAAATTAAGGCTCTGTTTTATGATTTGTTCTATATAGATCTAATTGCTCTAATCAACTTTTTTTCATAGTTACAAGTTATCACGACATAATAGATTAGTGACTCAATGTTTGGAGAAAGGGAGAGGAAAGATTACCAATCATGGAAAAAATCGATAGAGAAAAAAGCCGGCTATCGGAATCGAACCGATGACCATCGCATTACAAATGCGATGCTCTAACCTCTGAGCTAAGCGGGCTCACATAACAGAAATAATGTATAGGAATTCAAGAAACTACCGGATCTTAGCTATTAGCTAAGAATTTAATATGAACTATATCTATATATTATAGTTCACAATTCTTTCTATAGTTATAAATAATATAACTAATTAGAAATTCTATTCTAATATTATATAAGAAATTATATAATATATATAACATATTATATAACTATAATAAATATGACTAAATTCTATTCTAATAATATTAATTAAATTAATAATGGAAATATCTGACTAATTAGAATTTTTATTCTTAATACATTATC
>Ga0268258_10000014_pt1:17500-62500 | contig 112694 bp, 76 predicted proteins | sample AgamicAsSfrz_FD_200255 | JGI IMG/M metagenome (GOLD analysis project Ga0268258, IMG submission 200255) | Agave microbial communities from Guanajuato, Mexico - As.Sf.rz (v2) (version 3) | ecosystem: Host-associated > Plants > Phyllosphere > Phylloplane/Leaf | place: Guanajuato... | reverse complement strand
CTGACGGGATTCTAGGATTACTCCTTGGGGCAAATACTTTTATGCATACCTCTTCCGGTTTATCTATACCATACCGTATTTTTGTAAGATGATACACACTAGCTAAAAATCCGCCTGGTGCTACATCATAGGCACACTGGGAGCGTAAATAATTGTAACCATATACATATGAAATGACAGCAATGGAGTCCCAATCCTCGGTTTTTATTTGTAAAGTCTCTATTCCTCGGCAATCGAAGCCCAAAGATCTATGAATTAGTTCATGCTTGACTAGCCAATCAGATAAACGAACCTGCATCTTCCTGATTTCTCCCACATTTGTATGAGTATTTTCCATTTCCAATGAAATTTGGAAAGATTGACCCGCTCTTTCTTATTCTGCACAAAAGAACCTTTCCTGATTCACTAATTCGTGTGAAGATACTGAACTTTTGGATTTGAAAACTGTTTCAGAAAGTATCTCTGAAGTAGATGGTGATTGATAGAGTAATCCTTGATCGTAATTTCCAGTATGAGTACTACGCCGAACATAAAACTTGTGATTAGTAGTAAAACATCGATTTTCCTGTTGAGACAAAGTTCTATCTTCAAAGATTTCTCGAGATATTTTCTTGCGAAGTTTCGTTATAGCATCTATAACTGCTTCTGGTTTAGGCGGGCAGCCTGGCAAATAGACATCCACTGGAATTAACTTATCGACTCCCCGAACAGTACTATAAGAATCAGTACTGAACATCCCTCCTGTAATAGTACAGGCTCCCATAGCAATGACATATTTTGGTTCAGGCATTTGCTCATATAATCTCACTAAAGAAGGAGCCATTTTCATTGTTACTGTCCCAGCGGTTAAAATTAGGTCTGCTTGCCTAGGACTCGATCTTGGTACTAATCCATAACGATCAAAGTCGAATCGCGAGCCTATTAATGAAGCAAATTCAATAAAACAACAACTGGTACCATAGAGAAGAGGCCATAAACTGGAGAGTCTTGACCAATTCGAAAGATCATTCGATGTAGTTGAAATAACTGAATTGGGGGTTGTTTGGTCAAGTAACGGAAAATCAATCAAATTCATAACTGTCCCAATGTAATCTTTTCCTTCCTTTTTTTTTTGTCTGAATATTCAGCTAAGACCATTCCAATGCTCCTTTTCGCCATGCATAAACTGAACCAACAATTAGGATAAGCACGAAAATTAAAGCTTCTATAAATACGGATACGCCCAATACATCGAAACTCATTGCCCATGGATAAAGAAAGACCGTTTCAACATCAAAAACAACAAAAACTAGAGCAAACATGTAATAGCGGATTCGGAATTGTAACCAAGCGTCTCCCATGGGTTCTATACCCGATTCATAACTAGAGAGCTTCTCTGGTCCTTCCCTAATCGGGGCTAAAACTCCGGAAATTACAAATGCTAAAATAGGAATAGCACCTGATATTATTAGAAATGCCCAGAAAATATCATATTCGTGAAGCAGAAACATAAATGTACTCCTATTTATTAATGTGGAATAGGCTGAATTTTTGATTTGAATTGAAACTGTCAATTCATCCACCACCCATCTTAGGCGAAAAAAGAAATTTTGTTTGATCAAATCAAACCCCATAGTTTAGAGTTTGTTTGCTATGGGGCATGTCTTGTTTAAAGATTCATACAACGGAACCCCACTTACATTTTTTTTGTATTTCGATTCCATTTAGATATGGTGATGCTCTTACACAAACAAAACTCTCTTATTTTGTCTCGGTTTCTCCCTAAAAAAGTAATTAAATACAAATACTAAATATAGTATAATAAATTGTATAATAAATTAAATAAAATAAGAAATAATACTAAATAATATTGTATTAGTATAACTATATTTAAAATATAATATGTTTATAACTATGTTTTTTTATAGTTAATTTTATACATAATATAATTAAAATTTCAAAAATGAATGAAAAAAAAATTTCAGTAGTCATATGGGGTAAAATGTCTAGGGATTTCTAGCGTATTCTACTCGAAGTATTCTTTTCATTAAAATCCAGACGGAGAATCATTGCTTCTATTGATTGGATAGGAATACGTAAACATAATCTAATACATCGAACAATTATATTTTATCTCCCTTCCTTGTCCTAGATTTCATTTCTATTTTTCTTACTTTATTGATTTGATTCAATCCGTTGAGTTGCGAGGAACCTTTCCATATAACAACTCATATCTTTCAATACCAAAAAAATCCGAAACTTGGAATCTGTACTATACCCCCGGATCCTCTCAGAAATAAAAAGAATCGAGTACTAAAGAAAGACCGCGATTTGGGATGAACAAAAATACTTGTTACGGCAATAGCACTTAGTAAGACCAACCGAAGGGCTAGGTTTCGCTACAAAAAGGGGGTTTATTTTGGAACAAACTTACACTACACAATGAAAAATAGCACAGAGTGATAGAATTCGTGGAATCATAAATGATCTACATAAGATACTTCTAATAGAAAGAATCACACATTGTCGAACAATTCGACAGACCAAATCCCCAAACCAACCCAATTCATAGAATATAGACGAAGGAACGTTGATACATTAAGGACCAATTCATTATCTCTGCATTATATTTGAAACAACCAATTTGTTTGTTGTTCGGCCAAAAAAGAATTAGTTGAAGTCGAGGGATTTCTACAAATACAAGATCAAGAAAAGAATAGGTACTAGATCCGTGTAACTTAGGATTCCGTTTGGCTGGGTCAGGATAAAGTTTTTAGACGGAGGAACATGTCATGATTTTCATTGACTGAGATTGGGTATACCAAAACAAAAGTATATCCGTAACTCTTTGATCATGGACAGGAAAAAAGTCATATGTAATTCACCCGTGAAGATTAAGGAAGAAGGATAGGTATTTTATCCTAGATTTTACAAATAGCGATTGGATTCGTTGGAATGAATTATTGTTTTTATTTTCCTGTCCCTATGTATTCACATGAGCATGTGGTAATGCTTTCATTTCTACGGACAAATAGACGGGTCAGTCCATAAACAAGTACTAATCTAATGAGGAAATGAAAACTATACTAAACTAAAATAGAATGTCTATACAAAAATAGAATGTGTTAGGGCTATACGGACTCGAACCGTAGACCTTCTCGGTAAAACAGATCAAACTTATTATTATCGAAATGATTCGAACTGTTTCAAAGACCCAACATGCATTTTGTTGCATTGGGCTCTTTCATCAACTGATTGATGTAAAGATCAGTTAGTCCACCATATTTTTTCTTTATGGGAAGATAATAAGATGGCTCCATGTGCTCTGTGATTCATCATTTGTATTCTGATGAAGGAGCAATACCAAAGTGTTTCAAAGAAGGGTTACCTTGACTTAGGTCTGCCTCCGGCCTAGATCAACCTGAGTTAAATGGAGTCTCCATCGTTCCGCTGCAAGAATTAAATATGAGACTTCATACACCTTAAAGTTCATAGGACGAAAAGAGGTTCTTTTGAGTCCCTTATACTCATTAAGCCTAGCATTGAATGGACTGGGTATTTACCTTATCAAATAGCAAATCAATGGTAGGTTCTATTTGATTTGGCACCTGAATTCGCACTCAAATCGGACCGAACCCAATATTTGTCAGGCTATTGTTCTCTTGTTCCTTCGAATCTATGGAGTAAGACATCGATTTCTCAATAAGATCAATTATGTTCATTGCATAATGGGCTCTCTTGAAAAGCATTGGCGCACGTGTAAACGAGGTGCTCTACCTAACTGAGCTATAGCCCTTGTCATAGATATCTTAACATATAGATAATTTCTTGTCAAGATAGGATCCCACATGATAGCTCTCTGATCCGTTTACTGTTAGCGGATTGGTATTGCTTAGAAATAATATTCCACCTATAATCCCCGAAGCGATGGGTCCTTTTTTTGTGATGATAAATAACCTACTTAACTCAGTGGTTAGAGTATTGCTTTCATACGGCGGGAGTCATTGGTTCAAATCCAATAGTAGGTAGAACTTATTAGATACCAGAGTCAATGGTATCTAATAAGTTTTTCTACCCATCTTCTTTTTTCGTTGTATCATCTAGACTTGATTGTCTTCAATTGGCGGAATCAAAATCTGGTGTATAGTGTATAATAATAAAGAACTTCTTTTGATTATTATTTTGATGTATTTTTGACTAGTACGAAATAACATTCAGAGCCTCTACTCGTGTCCTAGCTCGTCTGAGAGCTAGATTCGCCTCAATTGCTTGTCTCTTACCCCGAGCTCTACTCAAGTTAGCTTCAGCTATTTCAAGAGCTTGTTGAGCTTCTTGCGGATCAATGTCAGTACTCATCTCCGCATCATTTCCTAAAATGGCGATCTCATTATTACTTATTCTAGCGAAACCGCCCATCAGGGCCACCGTTAACCATTGGTCATTGAGGCGTATTCTCAAAAGACCTATATCCACCGCCGTGGCAATAGGGGCGTGGTTTGGTAATACGCCAATTTGGCCACTATTAGTAGATAAAATGATTTCTTTCACTTCTGAATCCCAAATAATTCGATTAGGAGTCAGTACACAAAGATTTAAGGTCATTTCTTCTCCCCTTCTAAGTTCATAGCTTTCGCGGTAGCTTCATCGATGTTACCCACTAAATAAAAGGCCTGCTCGGGAAGACTATCTAATTCTCCGGAAAGTATCAGTTGAAACCCCCTAATTGTTTCTGCGAGACCAACATATTTCCCTGGAGAACCGGTAAAGACTTCTGCCACGAAGAAGGGTTGTGATAAGAAACGCTCAATTTTTCGTGCTCTTGCTACAGTTAGACGATCTTCTTCGGATAATTCGTCCAACCCCAGGATAGCTATAATGTCCTGAAGTTCTTTGTAACGTTGTAAAGTTTCCTTAACTCTTTGCGCAGTTTCATAATGTTCCTCGCCAACGATCCGAGGTTGTAACATAGTTGACGTTGAATCTAAAGGATCTACTGCTGGATAAATACCTTTGGCAGCTAATCCTCTTGATAGTACAGTAGTAGCATCTAAATGTGCAAATGTCGTGGCAGGAGCGGGGTCGGTCAAATCATCTGCAGGTACATAAACTGCTTGGATCGAAGTTATAGATCCCTCTTTGGTGGAAGTAATTCTTTCTTGCAAAGAACCCATTTCTGTACTAAGGGTGGGTTGATAACCTACTGCGGAGGGCATTCTCCCTAATAAAGCGGATACTTCTGACCCCGCTTGGACAAAACGAAAGATATTGTCGATGAATAAAAGCACGTCTTGCTCATTAACATCCCGGAAATATTCCGCCATGGTTAGTGCAGTCAAACCAACTCTCATACGAGCTCCCGGCGGTTCATTCATTTGACCATAGACTAAAGCTACTTTTGATTCTGCAATATTTTTTTCATTAATTACCCCGGATTCTTTCATTTCCATGTAGAGATCATTTCCTTCACGAGTACGTTCGCCTACTCCGCCAAATACGGATACGCCTCCATGAGCTTTGGCAATGTTGTTGATCAATTCCATGATAAGTACTGTTTTACCCACGCCAGCTCCCCCAAATAGTCCGATTTTTCCTCCACGGCGATACGGAGCTAAAAGATCCACCACTTTAATCCCTGTTTCAAAGATTGATAATTTTGTATCTAACTGTATAAAGGCAGGCGCGGATCTATGAATAGGAGATGTTGTACGAGTATCTACAGGACCTAAATTATCAACAGGTTCTCCAAGAACATTGAAAATTCGCCCGAGAGTAGCTCCACCGACCGGAACCCTTAGAGCAGCTCCTGTGTCAATCACTTCCATTCCTCTCGTCAGACCGTCTGTAGCACTCATAGCTACAGCTCTAACTCGATTATTTCCTAATAATTGTTGTACTTCACAAGTCACATTAATTTGCTGACCGACAGTATCGCGACCTTTAACTACCAAAGCGTTATAAATATTAGGCATCTTGCCCGGGGGAAAAACAACATCCAGTACTGGGCCAATAATTTGAGCGATACGCCCTAGGTTTTTTTCTTCAAGTGTGGAAACCGCAGGACCAGAAGTAGTAGGATTTATTTTCATAATAAAGTGAAATATGTCGAAATTTTTTTTGATTGGAATTGGAATAGTACATAGTACCGAATCGAAAATAAATGTCCGATAGCAAGTTGATCGGTTAATTCAATAAGAAATAAATGGGAATTAGCGCTCGATTTAGTTGGTACCACCCAACCGAATCAAATTCAATCGTTTACTCAGAGTCAATTTTCAAGTTCAACCAATTCTTTTTTCAAAAGATCAAGTAGATGAATAAGAATTGTGAGTAAGTGAAGCATGTTTCATTTCTCTATCATTATAGAAAATACTATCTAGAATAGATTAAATTCTATTAGCTATGGAATTCTAACTCGAACTCGATTTAGAATTTAATTCGTTATTTCGATCTCATTGGCTGCTGTTCTTTATTTTCTTTTATATATAGTGCCTATTTTTGTTTTATACCCTTTCCCTTTCATGGATAAATTATGCCTATTTTTACATCTAGGATTTACATATACAACATATACCACTGTCAAGGGGGGATTTTTCTTAGTATTTAGGTTTTTAGATTCAAAATAAGAAGTGGCTCAATTCAATTATAAATTTGAAAAACGAGGATTGGGTTGCGCCATATATATCAAAGAGTATACAATAATGATGTATTTGGTGAATCAAATGCATGGTCTAATAACGAACTTAATTCGTTGATAATATTAGTTGCATTTTTTTTGAAAGATTTTTGTCAAAGGTTTCATTCACGCCTAATCCATATCGAGTAGACCTTGTTGTTGTGAGAATTCTTAATTCATGAGTTGTAGGGAGGGACTTATGTCACCACAAACAGAGACTAAAGCAAGTGTTGGATTTAAAGCTGGTGTTAAAGATTACAGATTGACTTATTATACTCCTGATTACGAAACCAAAGATACTGATATCTTGGCAGCATTCCGAGTAACTCCTCAACCTGGGGTTCCCCCTGAAGAGGCAGGGGCTGCGGTAGCTGCGGAATCTTCTACTGGTACATGGACAACTGTGTGGACTGATGGACTTACCAGTCTTGATCGTTACAAAGGACGATGCTACCACATTGAGGCCGTTGTTGGGGAAGAAAATCAATACATTGCTTATGTAGCTTATCCTTTAGACCTTTTTGAAGAAGGTTCTGTTACTAACATGTTTACTTCCATTGTAGGTAATGTATTTGGTTTCAAAGCCCTACGAGCTCTACGTCTGGAGGATCTGCGAATTCCCCCTGCTTATTCCAAAACTTTCCAAGGCCCGCCTCACGGCATCCAAGTTGAAAGAGATAAATTGAACAAATATGGTCGTCCCCTATTGGGATGTACTATTAAACCAAAATTGGGATTATCCGCAAAAAACTACGGTAGAGCGGTTTATGAATGTCTACGCGGTGGGCTTGATTTTACCAAGGATGATGAAAACGTGAACTCACAGCCTTTTATGCGCTGGAGAGACCGTTTCTTATTTTGTGCTGAAGCAATTTATAAAGCACAAGCCGAAACAGGCGAAATCAAAGGACATTACTTGAATGCAACTGCAGGTACATGTGAAGAAATGATCAAAAGGGCCGTATTTGCCAGAGAATTGGGAGTTCCTATCGTAATGCATGACTACTTAACTGGGGGATTCACTGCAAATACTAGTTTGGCTCATTATTGCCGCGACAACGGTTTACTTCTTCATATCCACCGCGCAATGCATGCAGTTATTGATAGACAGAAAAATCATGGTATGCATTTTCGTGTACTAGCTAAAGCATTACGTATGTCTGGTGGAGATCATATTCACGCTGGTACAGTAGTAGGTAAACTGGAAGGGGAACGTGAGATGACTTTAGGTTTTGTTGATTTATTACGTGATGATTTTATTGAAAAAGACCGAAGTCGCGGTATTTTTTTCACTCAAGATTGGGTTTCTATGCCAGGTGTTATTCCCGTGGCTTCAGGGGGTATTCATGTTTGGCATATGCCTGCCCTGACCGAAATCTTTGGAGATGATTCCGTACTACAGTTCGGTGGAGGAACTTTAGGACACCCTTGGGGAAATGCACCTGGTGCGGTCGCTAATAGGGTAGCTTTAGAAGCATGTGTACAAGCTCGTAATGAGGGACGCGATCTTGCTCGCGAAGGTAATGAGATTATCCGCGAAGCTTGCAAATGGAGCCCTGAACTAGCCGCTGCTTGTGAAGTATGGAAAGAGATCAAATTCGAATTCGAACCAGTAGATAAGATAGATAAACAGAAAGCATAAGAACTAAGCGCGCATAATTCAGTAATTTCTGTTTGTTCTCCTAATTGATTGCAATTAAACTCGGCTCAATCCTTTTCCTAAAAAAAAAAGGATTGAGCCGAATAAAGAATGAACATCCTATACTATGTATTTGCATAGATCTTTCATATGTACGGATTTCTATATACAAGATCTAAATACAAGAAAAAATCGAAGACTAAACAACTTAATACTTTTGTTGTTTATTGTTGGATCCATAGGATTAATTATGGATCCTTGGGCTTGGTGGATCGTTTTCTATCCCGCAGTTTCAGGCCATAGATCAAGCCAAAGGGGGGCCCCCTATACTATACTCACCCTGTATATTGTCTTTTTCGTTTCATATTGCAATAGAAACTTATTATTTGATTATATAATACGAGATTATACGAGAATGAATTCTTCATTTCTAGTATAGGAAGAAACAACTATTTTCGATGAGAATTTTTTTTGTACATGACACGAGAGAAACCTGTCTTTATATTTCTAATTGAGAAAAAGATTCTATCATAATATATATATATTGAAGTGATACGCCAGATCCCCCCAAAAGATAATTATTTCTTTCAATACTCACTCGTTATTAGTTAACAATTCCAATGATCGGATCATATGCTTAATTCTGATAGGAAATACAATAGTAAAATGATTATTCATCGAATGACTATTCATCTATAATATTTTCATCAAATAGGGGGACAGGAAGACTCTATGAAAAAATGGTGGTTCAATTCGATGTTGTCTAAGGATAAGGAGAAGTTAGAACATAAATGTGGGCTAAGTAAATCAATGGATAGTCTTAATGCTGTTGGACATACTGGTGGAAGTGAGGAGCCTCTTCTAAATGATACGGAGAAAAACATTCCTAGTTGGAGTGATAATAGTAGTTATAGTTTCAGTAATGTTGATTATTTATTTGATATCAGGGATATTTGGAGTTTGATCTTTGATAACACTTTTTTAGTTAGGGATGGTAATGGTGACAGTTATTCTGTATATTTTGATATTGAAAATCAGATTTTTGAGATTGACAATAATAGTTTTTTTCTGAGTGCACTAGAAAGTTTTTTTCCCAGTTATTTGAATAGTAGGTCTAAGAGTAACAATCACTACTATTATCATTACATGTATGATACTCAATCTAGTTGGAATAATCATATTAATAGTTGCATTGATAGTTATCTTCGTTTTGAAGTCAGTATTCATAGTTACATTTTTGGTGGTACCGACAATTACAGTGACAGTTACATTTCTAGTTTCATTTGTACTGAAGGCGTAAGCGGAAGTGAAAGTAGGAATTCTAGTATAAAAACTGGTGGTAACAGCCGTGATTTCAATATAAGAGGAAGATCTAATGATTTTGATATAAATAAAAAATACAGAAATTTATGGGTTCAATGCGAAAATTGTTATGGATTAAATTATAAAAAATTTTTTAGGTCAAAAATGCATATTTGTGAACAGTGTGGATATCATTTGAAAATGAGTAGTTCAGATAGAATCGAACTTTTGATTGATCCGGGCACTTGGGATCCTATGGATGAAGATATGGTCTCCACGGACCCCATTGAATTTCATTCCGAGGAGGAACCTTATAGAGATCGTATCGATTCTTATCAAAGAAGGACAGGTTTAACTGAAGCTGTTCAAACAGGCATAGGTCAACTAAATAGTATTCCCATAGCAATTGGGGTTATGGATTTTCAGTTCATGGGGGGTAGTATGGGATCCGTAGTAGGAGAGAAAATCACCCGTTTGATCGAGTATGCTACTAATCGATCTCTACCTGTCATTATTGTGTGTGCTTCTGGAGGAGCACGCATGCAAGAAGGAAGTTTGAGCTTGATGCAAATGGCTAAAATATCTTCTGCTTCATATAATTATCAATCAAATAAAAAGTTATTCTATGTATCAATTCTTACATCTCCTACAACAGGTGGAGTAACCGCCAGTTTTGGTATGTTGGGAGATGTTATTATTGCGGAACCCAATGCCTACATTGCTTTTGCGGGTAAAAGAGTGATTGAGCAAACATTGAATAAAACAGTACCTGACGGTTCACAAGCGGCTGAGTATTTATTCCATAAGGGCTTATTCGACCCAATCGTACCGCGTAATCTTTTAAAAGGTGTTCTGAGTGAGTTATTTCAGCTCCATGGTTTCTTTCCTTTGAATAAAAATTCCAAAAAAAAATATCGAAATAAAATGAAAATAAATATAGAATAGAAGCGATTTCTATGTCTACTATGTCCACCAAGAACTCCCATTTTTTACTAGGAATCCTTTTTTGTTGGATTGAATTAGTTTAGTTAGAGTCGCGAACTTATATTATAATAAACTCTTTAATTTAAATAAAAACTTTCTATTTTATTAGAAAGATAGATAGAAAGAATATAAGGATGGGAGAATAATGAAATTTCTTAAAGCGGAATATCATACATATTCGTGTAGAAAGATGAATAGGTACACTTCATTTAGTTCTCATTCCTTGCACTTATTAACTACTTAATATTATTTATAATATATTATTTATAATAGTTTATAATAGATATACTTATCATAAGATATCTTTATAATAGGTACAAATATTAAATCGAGGTACCCATTCTATGACAGATCTTAACTTACCCTCTATTTTTGTCCCTTTAGTGGGTCTAGTATTTCCGGCGATTGCAATGGCTTCTTTATTTCTTCATGTCCAAAAAAATAAGATTGTCTAGATCCGACGGGACCAAATTTCATCAATTTATTTCAACACGGAATCATAATACAGATATTTATTTGGTACCGAAAATTGTTTAGTGTAATATGGTACGATATGTGGCTTTTTCCGAACACAAATGAAAGAACTGTTATGCATGCGAATGCATGATATCCGCATAAATGCAGTTATATGCGGGCATATCCGGTTAAAAAGGCTCGGCGAATATTTTTATAATAGAAAGTCAATGTATCTAACCAATTACTCCTAATGGTTCATATCAGAATAGTGCTAGTTGATGAAAGTTACTTCGGCATCAAGAAGAAAAGTAAAGTCAAATTTTTTTCTCAATTCCAATCGAATGCAACGGGATCTAGTATAGTATGAACTGGCGATCAGAACATATATGGATAGAACTTATAACAGGGTCTCGAAAAGCAAGTAATTTTTGCTGGGCCTGTATCCTTTTTTTAGGTTCATTAGGATTCTTAGTGGTTGGCACTTCCAGTTATCTTGGTAGGAATCTGATACCCGGATTTCCATCTCAGCAAATCGTTTTTTTTCCACAAGGGATCGTGATGTCTTTCTATGGGATCGCGGGTCTATTCATTAGTTCCTATTTGTGGTGCACAATTTCATGGAATGTCGGTAGTGGTTATGACCGATTTGATAGAAAAGAAGGAATAATGTGTATTTTTCGTTGGGGATTCCCCGGAATAAATCGTCGCATCTTCCTTCGTTTCTTTATGAAAGATATCCAATCAATCAGAATGGAGGTTAAAGAGGGTCTTTTTCCTCGTCGTATTCTTTATATGGAAATCAGAGGCCAAGGAACCATTCCCTTGACTCGTACTGATGAGAATTTGACTCCACGAGAAATTGAGCAAAAAGCGGCGGAATTGGCCTATTTCTTGCGCGTACCAATTGAAGTATTTTGAAATGAACCGAACGAAGAATGAATGTTTTCTCCGCATAATGGAAGGAGCTTGCTAATTTCCTTTTTAATACAATTGAAGTTTCCTCAGAATATTCATTCGAGCAAAACATGTTAGATTCTGTTTCCTCGGTCCGTTGGCACAACAATCCGCATAGAATAAAACAAAAGTAGGAGAACGTATATGGAACAACTATAATAAATATAATAAACAATAAGAAGAAATTTTTTTCTATACCAAAACCGTTTTGTATGCGTATAGGGCCCAACTCAATTCTTTTATACTAGTAAAAAGTCTAATGAGTCTAATCTAAGTATGAATTCATCAAATATCCGAATATGTATTTCGTAATACAGAATTCATCTTTTTAGGTTAGGCCTCAGATTTTGAATTGATACCGTATTCCTGCGCTATGGTTAGACGGTACAACATTTCGAAAAAATTAATGGAATTGATCCGGGAGGGTTTTTCGTCTTGAAATCCGAATAATATTCGTTACTTCGAGTAGGTTTTTCGAGTATTTATCGAAAGGAACAAATGAAGATGAAATTCGTTCGAATTTGCCCAATCGAGATATCCCGAAATCCTAAACTAAAATACTATATATATACTTAATATATATATTATTATATTATTTATTATTTTTATTTCATAAATTTTATTTTTTTCATCCGAAAAGGGGCCCTTATTCTATTTCTATATTCCTTCTAGATCTAAGGACTAAATTATTATACAAAAATAGGAATAGAATAGATCCATAGGTTCGATACCTTGTTATAGGACTCGCGCTTTAGAGAAATATCAGATCAGATAGAGTTGACAAATGAAGCAGTTCATTACCAATTCACAAATAAAAAATGAAAAAAAAGAAAGCATTGACTTCCCTCCCATATCTTGCATCTATAGTATTTTTGCCCTGGTGGGTCTCTCTCTCATTTCAAAAAAGTCTGGAACCTTGGATTATTAATTGGTGGAATACTAGGCAATCCGAAACTTTTTTGAATGATATTCAAGAGAAAAATGTTCTAGAAAAATTCCTAGAATTAGAAGAACTCTTCTTGTTGGACGAAATGATAAAAGAATACCCGGAGACACATATACAAAAGTTTCGTATAGGAATACACAAGGAAACGATACAATTGGTCAAAACACACAATGAATATCATCTCCATATCATTTTGCATTTTTCGACAAATATAATCTGTTTCGCTATTCTAAGTAGTTATTTTATTCTGGGTAATGAAAAGCTTGTCATTCTTAATTCTTGGGTTCAGGAATTCTTCTATAACTTAAGTGACACAATAAAAGCTTTTTCGATTCTTTTAGTTACTGATTTATGGATCGGATTTCACTCGACCCACGGTTGGGAACTAATGATTGGTTTGATCTACAATGATTTTGGATTGGCTCATAACGATCAAATTATATCTGGTCTTGTTTCCACTTTTCCAGTTATTCTAGATACAATTGTGAAATATTGGATCTTCCGTTTTTTAAATCGCGTATCTCCTTCGCTCGTAGTCATTTATCATTCAATGAATGAATGAAGAACTTATTTGATCTCCTGATATCAATCAAAATTTTTCTTCGCGTATAAAGAAAGCATTTTACTTATTTTCTTTATACTTCTACCTCTTCAAGGTATTCGTCCTATTTTAGTAGAATTATTTCGGTACAATGGCAGACTCGCGGATAGGGAACTATACTAGTCACCTATCTAATTTATTGTAGAAATTCCTGGATCAATGATTGGATCATGCAAAATAGAAATACTTTTTCTTGGGTAAAGGAACAGATGACTCGATCTATTTCTGTATCGATCATGATATATGTAATAACTCGAACATCTATTTCAAATGCGTATCCCATTTTTGCGCAGCAAGGTTATGAAAATCCACGAGAAGCAACTGGGCGAATTGTATGCGCCAATTGCCATTTAGCTAATAAGCCTGTGGATATTGAAGTTCCGCAAGCTGTACTTCCTGATACTGTATTTGAAGCAGTTGTTCGAATTCCTTATGATAAGCAACTGAAACAAGTTCTTGCTAATGGTAAAAAGGGGGCTTTGAATGTGGGGGCTGTTCTTATTTTACCCGAGGGATTCGAATTAGCCCCTCCCGATCGTATTTCTCCCGAGGTGAAAGAAAAGATAGGAAATCTGTCTTTTCAGAGTTATCGTCCCAATAAAAGAAATATTCTTGTGATAGGTCCTGTTCCAGGTCAGAAATATAGTGAAATCGTCTTTCCCATTCTTTCCCCCGACCCTGCTACGAAGAAAGATGTTCACTTCTTAAAATATCCCATATATGTAGGAGGGAACCGGGGAAGGGGTCAGATTTATCCTGATGGGAGCAAGAGTAACAATACGGTCTATAATGCTACATCCGCAGGTATAGTAAGCAGAATAGTACGTAAAGAAAAAGGAGGATATGAAATAACCATAGTTGATGCATCGGATGGACGCCAAGTGGTTGATATTATACCTCCAGGACCAGAACTTCTTGTTTCAGAGGGTGAATCCATCAAGCTTGATCAACCATTAACAAGCAATCCTAATGTAGGGGGGTTTGGTCAGGGAGATGCAGAAATAGTGCTTCAAGATCCATTACGCGTCCAAGGCCTTTTGTTCTTCTTGGCATCTGTTATTTTGGCACAAATTTTTTTGGTTCTTAAAAAGAAACAGTTTGAAAAGGTTCAATTATTCGAAATGAATTTCTAGATCCAGAGATTCCTTACCATCAAGTTGGTAAAAAGCGCGGAATTCTTGTCAATCAATACAATTAAATATGTATGATCAAAAAATTCTGTAAATACCTCTGCTTGCTTTGTTTATACTGCTTTTTCGGGATGTATGGAATTCATTACTTCTATCCCATTCCTAGCACTAGACAATAGGCATATAAAAACAAAGGAAGAGGATACAAGACAAGGACGGGATAAATGAAAGGAACAGATACTTCTAGGAGGGATTATAAGTCTTCCTCATCTTCCATTCGACACAAGAAAAAGGACTTTATACCCTCTCTTGTGTCGTTTTGTATCGAAATAATAATGATTTTTATCTTGTTCGTCAAAGATTACTATTTCTTCTTTTCCGGGTCTATCGAAATTCCTTTGTTTAGATTCATAAGAAGTAGTAGACAAAAAAAAAGGGTTAGGGGGGATAATTCATTGAGCAAATGAAACTTCTTCTATTATTTTTAATTAAATTCAACTTAATAACTATAACTTATTTATATTTATAAAATAAATTTGAAAATAAAAGAAAAATTCTTCAAACAAAAAAATTTTGACTTTGACTCTTTTGGTTGAAAAGCGGATTAAATTTGATTTTTACGCATATCCAAATTCTTATTTTTTATTTCATCACAGTTTTTTTTATCTTTTTATAGAGTAAGGTTTTATTAGTTTAGTATAGAAATGATTTGCAGGATGTCTCATCCGTTTAAATACATAACATACAAATTGGAAAGTTATCCAGTCAACATAATAAAAATATTCTATTTGTAGAAATGACAAAAAGGATCTTTTTCTCTGATTTTTCAAACCACTCTATTCCTTCTTTCTTATGATGTTTTTGAACAATGGAATTGAATCAATTTCTATTGATTGATTTATAGGCTCTGTCGTTCCTCCATAATATTCACTTTTACGAAGCAACAAGAAAGAAGGAATCAATCTATTTTCTGGATAATCCAATATTATATGGAATAGATCAAAGCCTCGCCTCGCTCTAAGAGTAAGAGAGTAAGAACTCAGCGGTATCTTACCGCTGAGTTCTTACTTTTTCATGTCTACAGTCTGGTTCATCTGATTACTACAGAGATGAACCCAACCCGGAATATGAACCGTAAAAGAAAATACCTATTAAACCGATCACAGGAATACCAGTTACAGTACCTATCAGCCAAAGAGGAATCCTTCCAGTAGTATCGGCCATTTCCCCCACTTTCCTCCACATTTCATCAAGTGGTCGTGCTATAGACAAAAACAGTCATGGATAATTATGAGGATGATATCCTTCCGAATGGGATAAGAGAATTCCTACTACTCTATTTCTTTCTCTCAATTGAAGAAATAATTGGAAAATAAAACAGCAAGTACAAAAATGAGTAATAAACCCCAGTATAAACTGGTACGATTCAATTCAACATTTTGTTCATTCGGGTTTGATTGTGTCATAGTTCTATAATTCGAATTAGGTTTATCGTTGGATGAACTGCATTGCTGATATTGACCCCAAAAAAGAAACGGTAGGTACAGCTAGTCCGTGAACAGCTAACCATCGCACTGTAAAAATCGGATAGGTTCGATCTATGGTCATTGGTGGCCTCCTAAAAGGATCTACTAAATTCATCGAGTTGTTCCAAAGAATCAAAACGGCCGGTTATTAATGGAATCCCCTGTCGGCTCTCTGTGAAATACTCGTTTGGCCGAGGACTTCCGAATACATCGTAAGCTAAACCTGTACTGACGAATAACCAACCCGCAATGAATAGGGAAGGTATAGTAATGCTATGAATGACCCAGTATCGAATACTGGTAATAATATCAGCAAAAGAACGTTCTCCCGTGCTTCCAGACATGCTGAGCTCCAAAAATTCTTGTACATTCAAAAAAGGGAATCGATTCTGCGAAAGATGGGATCGGTAAATGGAAAACCACTGATATTTCATCTTTGTGAGATCGTCAATTTTATACCAAAGGTGTATTTAGAGTATACCGAATCAGTATAGCTATCCTTCCTCTGGCGCAGCAACGCAGTCTCGATCAGTATCGAAATGAAATACTACATAATTTCTTTCTTCTTTTTTGTTCCTTGTCTATGCATAATTGTATGTTATTCAATAGATTAATAGAAAATTCCTCAAATTCTTTATAAGGTTTCCATTATTGACTTCGTAATAGAAAGTAAAGATCTTGGGAAAGTGTGAATCAATGGGTTCTAATAATTCCTGAAAGTGAAAGTATTGTCTTCACGCAATTCAATTATATGTAAAATATATAAACCTTTTTTTGGTTCAAATTTTTTTTGTTCGAATACTTTCATTTATTTCAAGTAATTGATTGGCCGTAAAAAAAATATACTATAATAGATAAAGCAGATAGTAGAAAGAAAGAGAACATAGTTGCAACAATCAAATCAATATTCGCGATGCAACCATTGTTACATTAGATCCAAAACAAAGGTTCTTTCTTGACCGAACTACAAGATGGAACTCCTTGATATGGAAAAACAGAATAGAATATAGAATAGAACCTAAAAGGATAAAAGGGAAGTTGCTCTTCTTCGAATCGAGTTAGACTCGAAATCAAAAATGAAAATAAAGGTTTTTCGATGGATCGTGGGACACTTTTTTTCTTCTGATTTGAGATATTATGGGCAATTAACCAACCTATTACTGTACTGAACTGAATCCGATGGTTTAAAATAAGTATCCAATTTAAAAATAGAAAATTCATTAAAAGTTGGTATCAAGCCGTTTTCTCCAAAATGGACTAGATTCTATTGAAAAAGAAATGATCAAAATTGAAGTTATTTTCAAATCCAATTCTTTTATTCCAAATATTCAAAAGTTACTTAAATAAGCGGATAAATTAATTTTTTTTACCTATGTAATTTGGAATTCTATTTTTTTTTTAGTACTATCTATAATGACTGATGAATCAAGAACTTTCAATTAGAACTAAACTAATTCTGTCAATTGATTTTTTCTTACCGTCGTATCTGAAAAAATGGAAACTTAGGTAAGTGTTTTATCAACATATGTAGCAAAAGAAGATATCTAATTTAGCTCTTTCATGCCTACTATAACTAGTTATTTCGGTTTTCTATTGGCTGCTTCAACTATAACCCCAGCTCTATTAATTGGTTTGAACAAGATACGACTTATTTGAAATGAATTGAATGAACAAATTCATAAAAATAAATATTTCTCTTTCAGGTATTCTACGGCCCCTTCCCGTGTCAATTGTTAATTCTTGGTCATTGAGATTCGCGGATTTTTCAGATTAATATTTAGGGATAGATCTTACCTTTCTTTTTATCTCCTCAAACAAATCGAAATGATTGAAGTTTTTCTATTTGGAATCGTCTTAGGTCTAATTCCTATTACTTTAGCGGGATTATTTGTAACTGCATATTTACAATACAGACGCGGTGATCAGTTGGACCTTTGATTGAATAACATTTTTTTTTGATTGACCTCCTCCTTGCAGGAGGAGGTCAAATTCAAGTTGCAATTCAACTGTGTTTTGGTAAGTTTTTTTATTGTGATTCGAAATAACATAAACGGAATCACGCTCTGTAGGATTTGAACCTACGACATCGGGTTTTGGAGACCCGCGTTCTACCGAACTGAACTAAGAGCGCTTTCTTATGCCAGGAGATACGATTGTAAAGAAAAGGATTTTTGCATTTTTGTACCCCCAATGCGTCTTGCATACATTGGTATGCAAAAATGAAAGATTATGTCCGATTTTATTTAATTGATCTCACTCAATTAATCCCTCGTTACCGCCCATAGGAGAAGTAATAGGTAGGGATGACAGGATTTGAACCCGTGACATTTTGTACCCAAAACAAACGCGCTACCAAGCTGCGCTACATCCCTGTTTAAAATTGTTGTACAGTGTCATTGTACAAAATCCATGTCTTGTTTTCCATATCGTTATTTTCCCCTCTATCCATATAGAATTTTCTTGTCATTTCTTCTTTTTGGTTTCATATAATAAAAGAATTATATACATCTGAAACCTAACGTATAAAAAAAGAATGAATATTTATCGGTAATGCTTAGGAAGAAGGGGATCCCCCCTTTTTTAGGAACAGGGATAGGAAAATCTCATCTACTGTTCATTATACATATCCGTTTTTGTTAGGAATTCCGTACAAAAAAATACAAATGATCTTGAACTACAGCATCTGACCATATATGTATTACAATAAAGAAGGAGGATTTTCAATGCAAGATATAAAAACATATCTTTCCACAGCACCTGTGCTAACTACTCTATGGTTTGGGTCTTTAGCGGGTCTATTGATAGAAATTAATCGTTTATTCCCAGATGCTTTGTCATTCCCTTTTTTTTCATTCTAGTTATTGATATGCGAAAAAATAAAGAAAATTTGAGATACAATTCTACGCGACGTGACTAAAACTTCGCCCCCCCCCTTTTTTCAGTTCTTTAGGATAGGAAGGAAAGAAAAATAAAAAGTGTATTGAACCTCAGCAAAAATCCGGTGGATCTAAGATCCTATTTTGGAGAACAGAAATGGAAAGAGGGTCCAGTGTAAGGTAAATAAAAGCTTCACGAAAGCATAGCATAGAAAAAGATACTTAAATGAAATACTGGGATTAGAATACGAATAATTGATAGTTAGAAAAAATTGTATTACTTACATTATTACTATAGAAATAATATTCTATTAATATTAATTAGAATTACATAAATAATTAGAACGAAAACTTTAGAAATGGAATTTCTAGTTAGTAACTTCTATTGATATTTGATATTGATTTTTTTTCTTTTTTGTTCTTTTCGTCTTCTTAGGTTCGGGTCGAAAATAGAAGAGTTAAGTCGATCAAACAAAAATTCAAAGGAGGTTCATGGCTAAGGGTAAAGATGTCCGAGTTAGAGTTATTTTGGAATGTACAAGTTGTATCCAAAATGGTGTCAATAAGGAATCGCCGGGCATTTCTAGATATATTACTCAAAAGAATCGACACAATACACCCAGTCGATTAGACTTGAGAAAATTTTGTCGCTATTGTCACAAGCATACGATTCATGGGGAAATAAAGAAATAGATCGAACGGAGCACGTGTGTATGATCTTTCAAATCAAAGGAGGAGGAAAAGGAAGAACTTAACATTACCACATATACATATATATATATAATATACAAAATACAAATAAAACCTATTTCGGTCGGATCTGAAATGAATAAAAAAATAGAATTTTAGAGATAAGGAATAAACCATGGATAAATCCAAGCAACCTTTTCGTAAATCCAAGCAATCTTTTCGTAGGCGTTTTCCCCCAATTGAATCGGGGGATCGAATTGATTATAGAAACATGAGTTTAATTAGTCGATTTATTAGTGAACAGGGAAAAATATTATCTAGACGGGTGAATAGATTGACCTTGAAACAACAACGATTAATTACTATTGCTATAAAACAAGCTCGTATTTTATCTTTGTTACCTTTTCTTAATAATGAAAAACAGTTTGAGAGAGCGGAGTCGGTCCCTAGAACTACTGGTCCTAGAACCAGAAATAAATAGATATACTCTTCCATTGATTCAAAACTCTAATTGGAACTCAAGCTCAGATTGATGTTTTGTTCGAAAAAGCCTCAAATCTGGATTTGATTGTTGTGTTATAAGAAACAATAAATAGGGAAAGGAAAGAAGGAATCTTTTTTTTGAAAGATGTTTATTCATTCCTACTACTTATCTAAATTTCTTAATTTATTTTTATCTTCCCGGAGGCCGTTCTCCGGGGAATTCTGTTTCAAGCATTCCTATATATGACTTTAGAATAGAATCCCTTTTATCTTTTATTTGATAATCTTATTGGAAATCATGTAAAGACAATTCTTATTTGATATAGCTATTTGCGCAAGTATTTTACGATTAAGAAGCAATTGCTTTTTGTACAGATTGTGTATTAATCTACTATAACTATAGAATACCCCATTCTCACGAACTGCTGCATTTATCCGAGTGATCCACAAACGACGAAAGTCCCTCTTTTGCCTGCCCCTATCTCGATGAGAGGAAACCAAAGCTCTCATTTTCTGTTGAGTAGCGGTTCGGGTAAGCCTTGAATGAGCCCCTATAAAGGTTGATGCAAATAAACGAATTTTTGTTCGACGTCTCCGAGCTATATATCCTCGTTTAACTCTGGTCATTGAATCAAATTAAACTTTAATGAATAACTAATTGATTTCTCTTCTTTCAGTCATCCTTTTATCCCCCGATTGATTAATAACAAAACGGATTTTTCCGATATATAAAATAGAAATTCCAATGGCTTTTGCTACTATGACCTTCCCAACCACTATTTTTTTTCTTCCAGGTATTTTACCTGGAAATAGGAAATTCTAGCGATTAAATAAAAGAAAAAAAAGTGGGTTCCGTCGTTTCTATGGTTACTTCGTAAACGGTGAGGTCCTCTCTATACACCGGAGCCCCCTCTTTCATTTAATCAAATGTTATTGTGAACTTGTATAGTTCACTCTCCTTGGCTCTACCAATCAATTATACAGTAATAGCTCTTTTCACAAGAAAGGATATCCATACAGTGACGGCATTTAATTATGAAAGTTGGCTAGGTAGCTGACCTTGTTAGTCCGTTCTTTCAAAAATAGGAACATAACCTTTTTACTTCTTATAGTACTATTTCCTCCGCTTAATGGATAACTATTTGCTATGCTACCAATGGGGAATTGCTTCTCATCTCAAATTGAGGTGATTGGATTTGCACCAATGGAAACCATAAATTTCAACTTCATACACAAAAAATATAGGTATATGATAGATCTTCATTTTTTTTTTTTTTTTATTTTTTTTTTAGAAATAAAATGTTTTTTTTTTATATAAAAATTAGTTGATTTAAATTTAAAAAAAGGAAATCATTAATTTTAAATTTTTAAAAAAAAAATATAGGTATTTGATAAATTTTTTTTTTTTTTTTTTTTTTAGTTTATTTTTAGATAGTAAATGGCTTTTTCCGCTCTATCTATCCTATTCATTGGTACTGGTGATTGGTACTGGAAAAATTGTTTCATTTGTTCGAACTCATGATCTAAACGAGTCGCACATACACCCTAGTACATGTTCCCCTACGCTGAGGACATCCTCGAAGCGCGGGGGATTTCGTGATATTTCTTATTGGCTGTCTTGTGTTTCTAATAAGTTGTTTAATTGTCGGCATATCATAATATATATAACAAAATAGGTTGGTTTAGATCGATCTTAACCTGATGATTGATGATTATGAATTATTTCCATTCAATATAAAATCGCGGAAAATTCGAATTATGGTTTGAAGCGGAATCATGTATTTACACGGAATCCCCAGTATTTTCATTTTCGACCGCTACAAGATCAACAATTCCATGAGCTTGGGCTTCTTTTGCTGACATAAAAACATCCCTTTCCATGTCTTCGGATATAACCCATAAAGGGTTGCCCGTTCTTTGTACATAAACCTTTGTGAGGGTTTCGCGAAGTTTCAGTAGTTCTTCCGCTTCCAGGATAAATTCGCCTGCTTGCGCCTCATAAAAAGAACTAGCGGGCTGGTGAATCATAACCCGGATAATATTTGATATAACATCATGCATAAACGGTTCTTCTATCTCGCACGATTGGGCTAAAGTAAGGGATAAAAAAACAAGAAGAAAAAAAAACAAATAGAATTGAACAGCCGTACAGGCATCTTTTGTGCATTGCATACGGCTCTGCAATGGAATTTCCTTTCTATTCTATCGAAGAAAAAAAGAGAATCCATCCGATCCAGATCGTTGAATGATCCATTTACCACCCTTCCTTTCGTATTGTAGGAGTAAAAAAATACTATGATGGTTCTGTTGCTTTCTATATTTATCTCGTCTGCGATTTAGCAATCCCAAAGTTTCTTTTTGATATGATCAAATAAGGAAAAATGATCTTTTTTTTTTCATTTTCGCACTCTTTCTTTCGTAACATAAATATCAGAAGGAGACTTCTGGTGTGGAAGAAAAATGGTTTGTGACGCTGAAAATGTACTCCCGACACATAAATAAAATCAAATCGGAAATAACCTTTGTTTCATACTACTATCTCGATACAAAATCTCGTGTTAGGAAAAACAATAATAGTTTGTTCATATCGAACTCGAAGTGCCATGCTATTATTACCTATTATTCACATTCGATATGGCGAAGGCATAGTCTTCTTCTTTTTTTTTCAAATAAAAACTCATTGGCGCCAAGCGTGAGGGAATGCTAGACGTTTGGTAATTTCTCCTCCGACCAGAATAAAAGATCCCATTGAAGCGGCTAATCCCATGCATATTGTATGTACATCAGGCGAAACAAATTGCATAGTATCATAAATGGCTATTCCTGGTATTACCCATCCGCCGGGGGAGTTTATAAACAAATAAAGATCCTTAGTATCATCTTCTATACTGAGATATACCATGAGACCAACAAGTTGATTTGAGATCTCGCTATCAACTTCTTGGCCTAAAAAAAGTAATCTTTCTCGATAAAGTCGGTTGATTAGGACAAAATTGTATCCCTTTTGAACCGTACGTGCACCTTTGGATGCATACGGTTCAAAAAAATTGCGAAAAAAAGAATCAACGTGTCGATTCCAATCCTATCTCTTTTTTTTTACAGATTTCCGTTTTTCTAATGAAAATGAAGGGGTTTTTCTTCTATTTTTCAAAAAAATATGAGTTTTAGCTCCCTTCCCTAAAAAAAAGAATTTACTGAACTTAACTTATTTATTTTTATTGAATTAACCTTCATTGATGTATTGTTTCGTCGAGATTCAAATCACGATGTCATTTTCTTGTTCCTGAATGGGTCCTTTCAATTCTTTTAGGTTCATGTTCTACTCCGGGGAAAGATCTGCCCGAATTCTATTTGCACATATAGGACAAATGATCTCAGTACCATTTCTTTTTGCTACGACTTTTTCAATTCGTTTTATGCCTCCCCCAAACTATTCGATGTATTCATCATACTGGTTGGCATGGCAGTTTGAGATCACCCCTATAATTAAATACTAAGAATCGTCTATGCTACAAGTGGTAATTCTACATATATTACTATTACCAATTTGGTATTTTCTGAACGGAGCCTGGATACTTGATTTTATTAGTCCAAGTCAACCATAAATTCTTCTAATTGATAATATTGATCCTCAATATAAATTAATCTAATTTCACTTCACGCTCCGAATGATTGATTCTTCAATCAATACAATATTTCTTGGGCGAAACAGAGGATATCTCAATCGGGGGAGAAAACGGGTAAATCCCATATGACCCAATATGTCTGACAAGTCGCACTATACGTCAACCCAAACTGCATCTTCCTCTCCAGGACTCCGAAAAGGTACTTTTGGAACACCAATAGGCATTAAATTAAAGAAAAAAATTAAGTACTATACTTCACTTTAATATGGAAACGTAAGAATCAGTTTATTGTCTTCATCATTTTTTTCTGTTTATTCTAGTTTATACATAAATTGGAAGGTTTTTAGAGAAAGACAGAATGAATAAATCAAAATTTGAATGAAGGGACCGACTGTTCGAATAATAAACAAGTATCCATGCATTCGTTCCCACAAAATGGGACCAATGCTCCCATTGCGTATTGGCACTTATCGGGTATAGAATAGATCTGCTTCTCTTTGTTCTTACGAACAGAATTTTTCCGTTATTTTCAACGGAATAGAATAAATAGTAACCTTTTCTCATACAGAATCCGCTGAAAAGTACATAACATAGTATATTCCAATGCGATAAAGTTACATAGTGTCTATTTTTCTTTGATAAAGGGGTATTTCCATGGGTTTGCCTTGGTATCGTGTTCATACTGTCGTATTGAATGATCCCGGTCGATTGCTTTCTGTCCATATAATGCATACGGCTCTAGTTTCGGGTTGGGCCGGTTCGATGGCTCTATACGAATTAGCGGTTTTTGATCCCTCTGACCCCGTTCTTGATCCAATGTGGAGACAAGGCATGTTTGTTATACCCTTCATGACTCGTTTAGGAATAACCAATTCGTGGGGTGGTTGGAGTATTTCAGGAGGAACTATAACCAATCCGGGTATTTGGAGTTATGAAGGCGTGGCAGGGGCACATATTGTGTTTTCTGGCTTGTGCTTTTTGGCGGCCATCTGGCATTGGGTGTATTGGGACCTAGAAATATTCTGTGATGAACGTACGGGAAAACCCTCTTTGGATTTGCCCAAGATCTTTGGAATTCATTTATTTCTTTCAGGGGTGGCTTGCTTTGGTTTTGGCGCATTTCATGTAACAGGCTTATATGGGCCTGGAATATGGGTGTCCGATCCTTATGGACTAACTGGAAAAGTACAATCCGTAAGTCCAGCGTGGGGCGCGGAAGGTTTTGATCCTTTTGTTCCAGGAGGAATCGCCTCTCATCATATTGCAGCAGGTACACTGGGCATATTAGCGGGCCTATTCCATCTTAGTGTCCGTCCGCCTCAACGTCTATACAAAGGATTACGTATGGGCAATATTGAAACTGTACTTTCTAGTAGTATCGCTGCTGTTTTTTTTGCAGCTTTTGTTGTTGCTGGAACTATGTGGTATGGTTCAGCAACTACCCCAATCGAGTTATTTGGTCCCACTCGTTATCAGTGGGATCAGGGATACTTCCAGCAAGAAATATATCGAAGAGTTGGTGCTGGACTAGCCGAAAATTTGAGTTTATCGGAAGCTTGGTCTAAAATTCCCGAAAAATTAGCTTTTTATGATTACATTGGTAATAATCCGGCAAAAGGAGGATTATTCAGAGCGGGCTCAATGGACAGCGGAGATGGAATAGCTGTTGGATGGTTAGGACACCCCGTCTTTAGAGATAAAGAAGGGCGCGAACTTTTTGTACGTCGTATGCCTACTTTTTTTGAAACATTCCCGGTAGTTTTGGTAGATGGAGACGGGATTGTGAGGGCGGATGTTCCTTTTCGAAGGGCGGAATCAAAGTATAGTGTTGAACAAGTAGGTGTAACCGTTGAGTTCTATGGTGGCGAACTCAATGGAGTCAGTTATAGTGATCCTGCTACTGTGAAAAAATATGCTAGACGTGCACAATTAGGTGAAATTTTTGAATTAGACCGGGCTACTTTGAAATCTGATGGTGTTTTTCGTAGCAGTCCAAGGGGTTGGTTCACTTTTGGGCATGCTACGTTTGCTTTGCTCTTCTTTTTCGGGCATATTTGGCATGGCGCTAGAACCTTGTTCAGAGATGTTTTTGCTGGTATTGATCCAGATTTGGATGCTCAGGTGGAATTTGGAGCATTCCAAAAACTTGGAGATCCGACTACAAGGAGACAAGTAGTTTGATACAAGATTGCTCTGGTATCTTTCACCTCTATTTTTTTTTATTTGAATAGGGTACCCGAGAAATATTGACTTGAATCACCTTCTTTTCTTTGATTCTTTCCCTCTTTTTATATGGTATGGTAAATGATCCCACCCAAACGAATAGGTGTGAAAGCTATAATTGTAAACCACGATCGAATCTATGGAAGCATTGGTTTATACATTCCTTTTAGTCTCGACTTTAGGGATAATTTTTTTCGCTATCTTTTTTCGCGAACCGCCTAAGGTTCCGACTAAAAAATGAAATGATTTTTTATTATATCAACTGAAGTAACGAGTCTCCCATATTGGGAGGCTCATTACTTCAACTAGTCTAGTCCCCATGTTCCTCGAATGGATCTCTTAGTTGTTGAGAGGGTTGCCCAAAAGCGGTATATAAGGCGTACCCCGTAAAGCTTACAAGTAAACCAGATATGAAGATGGCGACTAGAGTTGCTGTTTCCATTTTTAGATAATTTCAAGATCACAATGGATCTACGATAAGATCGTTTATTTACAACTACAACGGAATGGTATACAAAGTCAACAGATCTTAACCAATGCTTAAATAAGATTTATGGCTACACAAACCGTTGAGGGTAGTTCTAGATCTAGACCAAGACAAACTACCGTAGGGAATTTATTGAAACCATTAAATTCGGAATATGGTAAAGTAGCTCCGGGCTGGGGGACTACACCACTTATGGGAGTCGCAATGGCTCTATTTGCGATATTCCTATCTATTATTTTGGAAATTTATAATTCTTCCGTTTTACTGGATGGAATTTCGATGAGTTAGGTTCATAAGAACTATGAAGCCTTTGTTTTTCAATAAAAAAAAAATTACTTAAGACTCGGATTTATAGACCATTCTGGTAGTTCGACTGTGGAATTTCTTTGTTTCGGTATTTCCGGAATATGAGCGTGTGACTTGTTATAATTGATCCTATTGATAATACAGAGAATGATCCTGTCATCTCTATCAAGATGATTCTACCCCGTCGGATATTTATTCTAATATCCGGAGCACGGAATATATAGAATAGATCAAGAAAAGAAATATTTGAACTATGATTCATACCTACTATTCAGACCTCGCAACCGGACTCAAAAAAAAAACAATTTCAGATGGGTATTTCCTATCCAAAATCAAACGATTTTTCTTTCTTTAGACTTATTCATTTTGTCCGAAGGACAGCTCTTTCTATAGATCTTGTTGAGTCATTACATCTACTCATTAAATAAGTGATGATCAAATGGTTTTTACTCAGAAAACCTTTGAATTTAGCTGGGGGCTAAATTTATAAATCATCGTGGTTCTAGTATGAATCTGAGGTTTTAATTGATTCGTAGGGTCTCAACAAGAGAATTCCTAGCATATAGTAAAACAAGAGTCGATCCACATTACGCACAAAAAAAAACAACAAATTAAATAACAAACAAAAATAGGAAAGAGAAGATTCAAGAGGCCTGTAACGATCAACATAAAGAAAGACGAACGAGCTAACTTGATATTTTTTGGCATTATCATCACAAAGAAGAGATTTCGGTTTTTTTTTACTTCCTATCTTCGGGACAAATCGAATCAAATCAAGCGGCTAAGAAGTTTTGAACTTTCTATTCCATATCCGTTGAAATTAGTATTTGTGTGTTTCTGTTTGAGCCGTACGAGATGAAATTCTCATATACGGTTCTCGGGGGGGGGGTTCCTCTTGGATTACCTATCTCAATAAAGTATATGATTGGTTCGAGGAACGTCTCGAGATTCAAGCGATTGCAGATGATATAACTAGTAAATATGTTCCTCCTCATGTCAACATATTTTATTGTCTAGGGGGGATCACACTTACTTGTTTTTTAGTACAAGTAGCTACGGGTTTTGCTATGACTTTTTACTATCGCCCAACCGTTACGGAGGCTTTTTCCTCTGTTCAATACATAATGACTGAGGCTAACTTCGGTTGGTTAATCCGATCAGTTCATCGATGGTCAGCAAGTATGATGGTTCTAATGATGATTCTGCACGTATTTCGTGTGTATCTTACAGGCGGATTTAAAAAACCCCGCGAATTAACTTGGGTTACAGGTGTGGTTCTGGCTGTATTGACTGCATCTTTTGGTGTAACTGGTTATTCCTTACCTCGGGACCAAATTGGTTATTGGGCAGTAAAAATTGTGACAGGCGTACCTGAAGCTATTCCTGTAATAGGATCGCCTTTGGTAGAGTTATTACGCGGAAGTGCTAGTGTGGGCCAATCCACCTTGACCCGTTTTTATAGTTTACACACTTTTGTATTGCCTCTTCTTACTGCCGTATTTATGTTAATGCACTTCCCAATGATACGTAAGCAAGGTATTTCGGGTCCTTTATAGTTTTATTTTATAGTTTTATAGAGTATAGAGAAGACAGATCATAAATATTTGAAATTTATCATATCGGGAAGGACTAATAGTATTTCATTGCTAATAATATGGATTATTGAAAAATAAAATAAGACATGTTATTTGGATACTTCTCCTCAACTCCGAAGTATTGTATTTTTTATTTGATACGAATAGTTGAAGTGGATTCTCCGAAGAGAGGATGGATTATGGGAGTGTGTGACTTGAACTATTGATTGGGCCATGCCGATATATGATTTTATCCGCCACGTTGGAATTCACAACCAAATGTGTCTCCGCATCCAACCACCACGTAAATCCCCCTATGTATCATAGGATAGGCCGGTTCGCTTGAGGAGAATCTTTTCTATGATCACACCCGAATTATGTCATGCATGAACAGGCTCCGTAAGATCCCGTAGAATAGAATAAGTGATGTGGCGCGTTCTATCTATTCCACTTACTTATTTATAGTATGAAATGCATTCATTTCCTTTGCATCGATCCCGATCTATGATACTATCGGAGTGAAATAAGGGATCTAAGGAAGAACAGAGGTTAGACTTTATTAGTAACAAGTAAATACTTTGTTTTGTATGTAAAAAAAATCGAGATGTTGTGGGGGATAAACACCAATCAAATCAAAAAGACATGAGACAGTCCAAAAAGCACTTGATTATGATCAAATTTGTAAGCCTACTTGGATATTGAGCATTTACCTGTAAGAACTGAATTCTTTGCAATGAATAGTTGCAACTCCAGAAATGGAATCTGGTAAATCTTTTCTTACATAGAGTTATTCTAATTATATATGTGTGGATATGTATGAAATATAGATTTTCTATCGATCTGTTTCTGTCATTCCTTTGATTCTTGCTCGAGCCGGATGATGAAAAATTACCATGTCCGGTTCCTTCGGGGGATGGATCCATAAGAATTCACCTATCCCAATAACAAAGAAACCTGACTTGAATGATCCTGTATTAAGAGCTAAATTGGCTAAAGGGATGGGACATAATTATTATGGAGAACCCGCATGGCCCAACGATCTTTTATATATTTTTCCGGTAGTAATTCTAGGTACTATTGCATGTAATGTAGGCTTAGCAGTTCTAGAACCATCAATGATTGGTGAACCAGCGGATCCATTTGCAACTCCTTTGGAAATATTACCCGAATGGTACTTCTTTCCCGTATTTCAAATACTCCGCACAGTACCCAATAAGTTATTGGGTGTTCTTTTAATGGTTTCAGTACCAACAGGATTATTGATAGTACCCTTTTTGGAGAATGTTAATAAATTCCAAAATCCATTTCGTCGTCCAGTAGCAACAACCGTCTTTTTGATCGGTACCGCAGTAGCTCTTTGGTTAGGTATTGGAGCAACATTACCTATTGATAAATCTCTAACTTTAGGTCTTTTTCAAATTGATTCAACCGCGAAATACCACGATGTAGGTATCTAGGGAATAGTCGCTTCTAAAGTGACTCCTCCCTAGATACATGAATTTTATTATGATCTATTCCGCGAAAATACGGATCGCGTGTTACAGATAAAAAATGAAGTTTTTTCTTTATAATTTATAAAAAGAATATGAAATAATTCAAATAGATTTAAAACGAAAACTTATTCTTAGGTAAATTGATTGCGAAATGCTTCTGTAGAGTGTCCAATATCTGTTTTACATCTTCTGTACGAAAATATTCAATTCTCATAAGATCTTCTTGACTGTTGCTCAAAAGGTCCAATAATGTATGTATATTGGACCTTTTGAGACAATTATAGGTCCTGGGGGGTAGTTCTAATTGGTCAATAAAAATACATTTCAATGGAATTCCTTTTTTGTTTTTCTTTAGATTAGTTAATCTATTTTGAAAGGTAAAAAGGGGTAGAGTAAACCTGTTTTTATTTTCCTCGAAATGAATGTTCTCTTCCTCCGCATGTAGAAAAGGAATAAATAAATCAATCAAATTACGAGAAGCTTCATAAAGTGCTTCCTTAGGAGTTAAACTTCCATTCGTCCATATTTCTAGAAAAAGTATTTCTTGTTTTTCATTTCCATTCCCATAAGAATGAATACTATGATTCGCATTTCGAACAGGCATGGATACAGCATCTATAGGATAACTTCCGTCTTGAGAGTTATTTGTGGGGTTAATACGGTATCCGCGATCTCTCTTGATTTGTAATTCAATACGCAAATCAATTGGTTCTGTCAGGTTAGCTATATGCTGTGTTGTGTCAACTATTTCCACGGAAGGTGGTGAGATGATATCTTGAGCGGTTACGTATCTAGGACCTCTGACACAAATGGATGCGTCTCTAACTCCATACAGATTACTTCTCAATACAATTTCTTTCAAATTTATGAAAATTTCATGTACTGATTCCTCAATACCTACTATCGTAGAATATTCATGCGGCACCTTCTCAGATTTTGCACGTGTGATACATGTTCCTTCTATTTCTCCAAGTAAAGCCCTCCGCATGGCAATACCTATGGTATCGGCTTGACCTTTCATGAGCGGGGACAGAATGAAACGACCATAATAAAGACGCTTACTGTCTACTCTTGATTCAACACATTTCCACTGTAGTGTTCGAGTGGATGCTGCTATTTCCTCTCGAACCATACTAATATTATTATTTGATCAGATCATTGAATAATTTATTTCTCTTGAAATCCTTCTTATTTTTACACACGTCTTTTTTTAGGAGGTCGACATCCATTATGTGGCATAGGTGTTACATCACGTACGAAACTTAATAGTATACCACTTCTACGAATGGCCCGTAATGCTGCGTCTCTTCCGAGACCTGGACCTTTTATCATAACTTCTGCTCGTTGCATACCCTGATCAACTACAGTACGAATAGCATTTTCGGCGGCTGCTTGAGCAGCATAAGGTGTCCGTCTTCGTGTGCCTTTGAATCCAGAAGTACCGGCGGAGGCCCAAGAAACCACCCGACCTCGTACATCTGTAACAGTTACAATGGTATTGTTGAAACTCGCTTGAACATGAATAACCCCTTTTGGTATTCTACGTCCATTCCTACGCGAACCAACTCTTGGTATAGGTTTTGCCATATTTTATTATCTCATAAATATGAATCAGAAATATATAGAAAGATACGGAGATATCCATTTCATGTTAAAGCGGATCCTTTATTTTTACATGGCCCTTCCTTGAGAAACTTTAGAAAGATTATCCTTGTCTCTGTTTATGTTTCGGATTGGAACAAATCACTATAATTCGTCCGCGCCTACGGATCAGTCGACATTTTTCACAAATTTTACGAACAGAAGCCCTTATTTTCATATTTCTCACCCCTTACCTTAATTTGGAATCTATTCCTTGGAAGAAAATAAGCCTCTTGTATTTTTTAGCTTTGAATTGGATCCCCCATGAAAGGAATGTTTTCAAAAATTATCTAATCGCTCGAATCTTTGTTGCGAAGTCTGTAAATTATACGTCCCCTGGTTGAATCATACCGGCTTATTTCGATTTTGACTCTATCTCCCGGCAGTATCCGTATTAAAGTGCGTCGGATTCTCCCTGAAATATAACCTAGAATTAGATCTTCATTATCTAAATGGACCCGGAACATACCGTTGGGAAGTGATTCAGTAATTAAACCTTCATGAATCCATTTTTGTTCTTTCATTCCAGGTAACCCCCTTGAAGTATCAACTAATGGAGGAAGAGTTATATAACTCACTTTTCCCCTCTATTTCACAAATAGGAAGTTAGAGATAAAATTAGGATACCGGAGGAGGATCACCATATATAACACAAAATTTCTCCTCCAATTTTTTCTAGTCTAGCTTCTCGATCTGTCATTATGCCTCGAGAAGTAGAAAGAATTACAATTCCCATTCCACCTAAAATCTTAGGAATTTTTTGATAGTTGGAATAGATTCGTAGACCAGGTCGACTGATACGTTTTAAAATAGTTCTATATATTCCTTTCCTAGTCCTTCTATGGCGCAAGGTTGAAACCAAGAAATATTTGTTACTTTCCTGATGTTTCCGAACGTTTTCAATAAAACCTTCTCGTAGGAGTATTTTAACAATGTTTTCGGTGATATTAGTGGATGCTATTCGAACCGTTCCATTTTTACTCATGTCAGCATTTCTTATAGAAGTTATTATATCAGCAATAGCGTCTCCGCCCATGACGAATTATTGGTACTTCCGAATTTTGATATAATCAACATGTTTTTTTTACTTGAATTATTCAATTATTAATTAAGAAATTAGTTACTAAAAGTATATGCGTGAGACACAATCTACTAATTTGATCCGTTTCAGATATCCTACTATAACTATATCATAGTTTCATCCACTAGTATTTATAATACCTCGGGAGCTAATGAAACTATTTTAGTAAAATTCAACTGTCTCAATTCCCGAGCAATCGCCCCAAAAATTCGAGTTCCTTTTGGATTTCCTTCTTGATCAATGACAACCGCTGCATTGTCATCATATCGTATTATCATACCGTTGTCACGTTTGAGTTCTTTACATGTACGTACAATTACAGCTCTAATTACTTCTGATCTTTCTAGAGGCATATTGGGCACTGCTTCTTTGATTACAGCAACAATAACGTCACCAATATGAGCATATCGGTGATTACCAGCCCCTATGATTCGAATACACATCAATTCTCGAGCTCCGCTGTTATCTGCTACATTCAAAAGGGTCTGAGGTTGAATCATATCATTTTTATTTGAATCTGTTATTTCAATGCAAAGAATGAGGAAAAAAAGAAATAGTGTTTGTCTATAAATAAATAAACCCGTGGTTGTTTTTTCATCCTCAATACCCCTTTTGTTTATGTTTAGTTCTACATCCTTATCCTGAAATAACAAATTGAGTTCGTATAGGCATTTTGCACGCAGCTATTTCAATAGCTGTTCTGGCTACAGTTTCGGATACTCCACCCATTTCATAAAGTATTCGACCTGGTTTAACAACAGATACCCAATATTCGGGGGATCCCTTCCCCGAACCCATACGTGTTTCTGTAGGTCTTACTGTAACAGGTTTGTCGGGAAATATACGTACCCATATTTTTCCACCACGACGCGCATATCGTGTCATTGCTCTTCGCCCTGCTTCTATTTGTCTAGCTGTGATCCAAGCGGGTTCAAGTGCCTGAAGAGCGTATCTGCCGAAACTAATCTGATTGCCCCGACAAGATATTCCCTTCATTCTTCCTCTATGTTGCTTACGAAATCTGGTTCTTTTGGGGTTATAGTTGATGGTTTTTTCTTAATCAATCCCACCTCTACTACAGAACCGGACATGAGAGTTTCTTCTCATCCAGCTCCTCGCGAATGAAAGAATTCGATAATATTACAGATACACATGTATTTATTAATAACTAATACACTAAACTAAGTAATGGGATTTATTGATATTTCATTTATTACATAGGAAGCTGTATATACGACTAGATGTGTATATTGATAGATATACATAATGCTTCTTTATTTATATTATAACGAATCCTTATTTTTATTTTTTTTTTATTGGAATATTGTCTTGATTCGATAAGAGTAATAAAAAAAAATAAGGGTTTCGCGGGCGGATATTGACTCTTTCCTGTTCCATTCGTAGGATCAATCCATGATCTCTCAGAGTAAATCAATTTGTTCTTGGTTCGTTCCGCCATCCCACCCGATGAATCATTAGGATTCGTTTTTATTTTAATAGAATCTTATATAATCACAGGTTTCGTCGTTCCTATAGCTTCTCCATTAATGGTTAGGCCTGAACTCTGCAATGGAGCTCCCAACAAAATTCGTTCCCGAGCCGATCTCCTCAGTTTCTATTAACCCGGGGCTCTTTATTATTTATTATTATTTATATCAATATTAATGCTTTATCACACTGCCTTTTATGAGGTGACCATACATATTGGAATCATCTATCATTGATCTTTTTGTTCTCTCTTTCTATCACCTTTCCATTTATCCGTATCCCCCTTTTTCTTATTTATTTATTTTTCCTTCAGAATCTATAATCAGATTTTTTTTATGGAAAATCTCAGTTGTTACAACTATATGATTGATCCAGTCATATAGTGACTGTTTCTTGGGATCTCGACAATACGAAGCAATAAGTTGGTTATTAGTTTTTAGTTTATTTTATTGTTTATTTTATTATAGTTATTAAGTTCATAGTGGGGATTTTTTGAAGCCCAACTCTAAACTCTAAAGAAAAAACTAACGAGTCACACACTAAGCATAGCAATTATATTAAAAAAAGATTAATCGATTTTTTATTCAACCTTATAGAATTAGAATTGTTTATTTTTATTTGATTTAACGGAAAAACAGAAACGGTTTCTCATTTTTTGTTCTATCACTGGACAGAACGGCAAGATAAATGAAGGGTCTATTTATTATTCTTCATCTACAAATATCCAAATTTTTAGGCCTAATACTCCATGGATAGTTCGAATTGTATAGGAACAATGATCAATTTTAGCGCGAATTGTTTGTAGAGGAACCCTACCTTCTCTGATCCATTCGACACGTGCAATTTCTTTTCCGTCGATACGCCCTGCAATTTGTATTTGAATTCCCTTTGTATCTGTTTGTTCAGTTAATTCAATAGCTCTTTTCATTGCCTTTCGGAACGAAACTCTATTTCTTAATTGTGAAGCCATATATTCTGCAAGAATATTAGGGTGTCCATAAGGTTTTTCAATTCTTGTGATAGCAATGTTGAGTCTTCGGTTCACAGAACGAAACTCTTTTTGTACATTCATCTGTAATTCTTCGATCCCTCGTGTTCGGCCCTCTATTAATAAATTTGGGAACCCAATATAGATTATGACTTGGATCAAATCGATTCTTTTTTGAATTTCTATGCGTGCAATTCCAATTCCTTCGAAACCTGGGGATATTCTCTTATTTTTTTGTACATAGTTCTTGATACAATTCCGTATTTTCTCATCCTCTTGTAGACCTACGGAAAAATTTTTTGGTTGTGCGAACCAAAAGGAATGATGATTTTGGGTTGTACCAAGTCTGAAACCAAGTGGATTTATTTTTTGTCCCATATTTTTTGATTATATTATCTTTCCATTTATTTATTTTTTTTTCTAAATAAGAATCGAAATCTTATAAAGAAAATTTCGATTTCTCTTTTAATACAATTGTTATATGACAAGTGGGCCTTTTTATCGAATAACTACGTCCTCGAGCCCTAGGTCTTAACTTTTTCACAAAGGGACCCCCATTGACTTCGGCTTTACTAATGAATGAATCAGCTTCGTTCAAATCCATATTATGACTAGCGTTTGCTGCTGCAGAATAAACCAATTTAAAAATGGGATACGATGCTCGATAAGGCATGAGTTCCAGTATCATAAGTGTTTCCTCATAAGAGCGCCCGCGAATCTGATCAATTACTCTTCGCGCTTTGAAAACGGACATACATATATGTTGAGCTAAAACTTTGACTTCTCTATCCGAATTCCAGTTTTTTTTTTTTATCATAAGGTTTATCCCTTTTTTTTCAAATTAACGACGAGATTTATTATCGTTTCTCGCATGTCTCGCGAAAGTCAGAGTAGGCGCGAATTCTCCCAATTTGTGACCTACCATACGATCTGTTATATAAATAGGTAAATGTTCCTTTCCATTATGAATAGCGATTGTATGGCCAATCATTTTGGGTATAATGGTAGATGCCCGAGACCAAGTTACTATTATTTCTTTCTCCTCCCTCATGTTGAGTTTTTCCATTTTTCTGGATAAATGATTAGCTACAAAAGGATTTTTTTTTAGTGAACGTGTCACAGCTGATTACTCCTTTTTTTATTTTACATTTTAAAGATTGGCATTCTATGTCCAATAGAATATCTCGATCTAAGTATGAAGGTAAGAATAAATACAATAATGATGAATGGAAAAAAGAGAAAATCCTTTAGCTAGATAAGGGGCGGATGTAGCCAAGTGGATCAAGGCAGTGGATTGTGAATCCACCATGCGCGGGTTCAATTCCCGTCGTTCGCCCATCACATTATTTCAAATTCAAAAAATTCGATTTTCAATATTCCTATTTACGGCGACGAAGAATAAAACTATCACTATATTTTTTCCTTTTCCTACTTCTTCTTCCAAGCGCAGGATAACCCCAGGGGGTTGTAGGTTTTTTTCTACCAATTGGGGCTCTCCCTTCCCCGCCCCCATGGGGATGGTCTACAGGGTTCATAACTACTCCTCTTACTACAGGGCGCTTACCTAGCCAACACTTCGATCCGGCTCTGCCCAAACTTTTTTGGTTCACCCCAACATTACCCACTTGTCCGACTGTTGCTAAGCAGTTTTTGGATATCAAACGGACCTCCCCAGATGGTAATCTTAATGTGGCCGATTTACCCTCTTTTGCAATCAGCTTCGCTACAGCGCCTGCAGCTCTAGCTAATTGTCCACCCTTTCCAAGTGTGATTTCTATGTTATGTATGGCCGTGCCTAAGGGCATATCGGTTGAAGTAGATTCTTCTTTTTTATCAATAAAAACCCCTTCCCAAACTGTACAAGCTTCTTCCAAAGCATACGGCTTTCTAGATGTATATGATGATATCTAGACAGATGGATCTTATATGAATCATATGATGAAGTACCACATGAGTGGATATATAGGAATCCAAATCTGCCGAATCACTCATGTATGATCTTCTACATCCTAGGTCTCCCCGTTCCGTCATCTGGCTTATGTTCTTCATGTAGCATTCAGACCGAATGACTCTATGAAATTACGTCGATACTTCCACATATTACGGGTAACGTAGGAGACATCTCTATTTTTCCCCCGGGGGATCTTTATAATTACCACTGCTTAGCTTTCAATTCGCCTCTGACCATCAAATTAAATGTGAATAACCCGTCCTCCTCTCTTTGAAACAAGGGGCGCTTCCGGTTCTGTGCGTGCTTCAAACAATTTTGTCTTCTCCATATTACCATATCTCTAGAGTCAATAATTTTCTATGAGGAACTACTGAACTCAATCACTTGCTGCCGTTACTCAACAGTTTTCTGTTGAGGTCTATCCCATGGAGGTACTCAAATTGTATCCGTGATTGATTTCTAGGTTTCGTCGTAAACCTAATTGGTTACTTCCAATTACGTAAATCAATAGTTCAAACCGCACTCAAAGGTAGGGCATTTCCCATTGATATAGGAACTTCTGTACCAGAAACAATGGTATCTCCAATTATAGCCCCTCTGGGATGTAAAATATATCTCTTCTCACCATCCCCATAGTGTATGAGACAAATGTATGCATTTCGATTAGGGTCGTATTCTATGGTTACAATTCTACCAGATATGTCTTTTTCATTCCGTCGAAAATCGATTTTACGGTATAGACGCTTATGACCTCCCCCTCTATGCCTTGCGGTAATGATTCCTCTGGCATTACGACCTTTACCACAACGATGCTGTCCATAGATCAAATTATTTCGTGGATTGGATTTCACTTGACTGTCTACGGCTCCATTGCGTGTGCTCGGGGTAGAAGTTTTGTATAAATGTATCGCCGTGTTATTAAGTATTTTGCTTTAAGTTCTTTTCTCTATAAGAGGTGGAATAGAATAACCCGGTTGAAGCGTAATGATCATACGTCTGTAATGCATTGTATGTCCCATAATAGGTCCCATTCTTCTACCCTTTCCCGGGAGTCGATGACTATTCATAGCTATTACCTTGACACCAAAGAAGAGTTCGACCCAATGCTTTATTTCTGTCCTAGTTGATCCTGATTCGACATTAGAAGTATATTGATTGTTCCCCAATAACCGAATACTTTTTTCTGTAAATACTGCATATTTGATTCCATCCATAAATCCATTTTCTTCCCTATGAGTTCCAGTATCGATAAGAATTCTAGTTCTTACTGTTCATATGTTATGGTATGAATATACCATACCAATTCGGTATGTATGGATGATGAGATTCCATTGATACAGAGCCAATTCCAATAGACTTATTGAACGTTCCCATTGGCGTGCATCCAGCAGGAATTGAACCTACGAATTTGCCAATTATGAGTTGGGCGCTTTAACCATTCAGCCATGGATGCTTAACAGGGCTCGTCGTACATCGTGAATAACCAAATTCCAATTGAAATGAAATCTTTAGGAGGAATCAATGAAAATCTTTAGGAGGAATCAATGAAACGACATCAATTCAAATCCTGGATCTTCGAATTGAGAGAGATATTGAGAGAGATCAAGAATTCTCACTATTTCTTAGATTCATGGATCAAATTCGATTCAGTGGGATCTTTCACTCCCATTTTTTTCCACCAAGAACGTTTTATGAAACTCTTTGACCCCCGAATTTGGAGTATCCTACTTTCACGTGATTCACAGGGTTCAACAAGCAATCGATATTTCACGATCAAAGGTGTAGTACTGCTTGTAGTAGTGGTCCTTATATCTCGTATTAACAATCGAAAGATGGTCGAAAGAAAAAATCTCTATTTGATGGGGCTTCTTCCTATACCTATGAATTCCATCGGACCCAGAAATGAGACATTGGAAGAATCTTTTTGGTCTTCCAATATCAATAGGTTGATTGTTTCGCTCCTGTATCTTCCAAAAGGGAAAAAGATTTCTGAGAGTTGTTTCATGGATCCGCAAGAGAGTACTTGGGTTCTCCCAATAAATAAAAAGCGTATCATGCCTGAATCGAACCGGGGTTCGCGGTGGTGGAGGAACCGGATCGGAAAAAAGAGGGATTCTAGTTGTAAGATAGCTAATGAAACCATAGCTGGAATTGAGATCTCATTCAAAGAGAAAGATAGCAAATATCTGGAGTTTCTTTTTTTATCCTATACGGATGATCCGATCCGCAAGGACCATGATTGGGAATTGTTTGATCGTCTTTCTCCGAGGAAGAAGCGAAACATAATCAACTTGAATTCGGGACAGCTATTCGAAATCTTAGGGAAAGACTTGATTTGTTATCTCATGTCTGCTTTTCGTGAAAAAAGACCAATTGAAGGGGGGGGTTTCTTCAAACAACAAGGAGCTGAGGCAACTATTCAATCAAATGATATTGAGCATGTTTCCCATCTCTTCTCGAGAAACAAGTGGGGTATTTCTTTGCAAAATTGTGCTCAATTTCATATGTGGCAATTCCGCCAAGATCTCTTCGTTAGTTGGGGGAAGAATCAGCACGAATCGGATTTTTTGAGGAACGTATCGAGAGAGAATTGGATTTGGTTAGACAATAATGTGTGGTTGGTAAACAAGGATCGGTTTTTTAGCAGGGTACGGAATGTATTGTCAAATATTCAATATGATTCCACAAGATCTATTTTCGTTCAAGTAACGGATTCTAGCCAATCGAAAGGATCTTCTGATCAATCCAGAGATCATTTCGATTCCATTAGAAATGAGGATTCAGAATATCACACATTGATCGATCAAACAGAGATTCAACAACTAAAAGAAAGATCGATTCTTTGGGATCCTTCCTTTCTTCAAACGGAACGAACAGAGATAGAATCAGATCGATTCCCGAAATGCCTTTTTGGATCTTCCTCAATGTCCCGGCTATTCACGAAACGTGAGAAGCAGATGAATAATCATCTGCTTCCGAAAGAAATCGAAGAATTTCTTGGAAATCCTACAAGATCAATTCGTTCTTTTTTCTCTGACAGATGGTCAGAACTTCATCTGGGTTCGAATCCTACTGAGAGGTCCACTAGAGATCAGAAATTTTTGAAGAAAAAACAAGATGTTTCTTTTGTCCCTTCCAGGCGATCGGAAAATAAAGAAATGGTTGATATATTCAAGATAATTACGTATTTACAAAATACCGTCTCAATTCATCCTATTTCATCAGATACGGGATGTGATATGGTTCCGAAGGATGAACCAGATATGGACAGTTCCAATAAGATTTCATTCTTGAACAAAAATCGATTTTTGGATTTATTTCATCTATTCCATGACCGGAACAAAGGGGGATACACGTTACACCACGATTTTGAATCAGAAGAGAGATTTCAAGAAATGGCGGATCTATTCACTCTATCAATAACCGAGCCGGATCTGGTGTATCATAGGGGATTTGCCTTTTCTATTGATTCCTACGGGTTGGATCAAAAAAAATTCTTGAATGAGGTCTCCAGAGATGAATCGAAAAAGAAATCTTTATTGGTTCTACCTCCTCTTTTTTATGAGGAGAATGAATCTTTTTATCGAAGGATCAGAAAAAAATCGGTCCGGATCTACTGCGGGAATGATTTGGAAGATCCAAAACTAAAAACAGCGGTATTTGCTAGCAACAACATCACGGAGGCAGTCAATCAATATAGATTGATCCGAAATCTGATTCAAATCCAATATAGCACCTATGGGTACATAAGAAATGTATCGAATCGATTCTTTTTAATGACTAGATCCGATCGCAACTTCGAATATGGAATTCAAAGGGATCAAATAGGAAATGATACTCTGAATCATATAACTATAATGAAATATACGATCAACCAACATTTATCGAATTTGAAAAAGAGTCAGAAGAAATGGTTTGATCCTCTTATTTCTCGAACCGAGAGATCCATGAATCGGGATCCTGATGCATATAGATACAAATGGTCCAATGGGAGCAAGAATTTCCAGGAACATTTGGAACATTTCGTTTCTGAACAGAAGAGCCTTTTTCAAGTAGTGTTCGATCGATTACGTATTAATCAATATTCGATTGATTGGTCCGAGGCTATCGACAAACAAGATTTGTCTAAGTCACTTCGTTTCTTTTTGTCTAAGTCACTTCTCTTTTTGTCCAAGTCACTTCCCTTTTTGTCCAAGTCACTTCCCCTTTTCTTTGTGAGTATCGGGAATACCCCCATTCATAGGTCCGAGATCCACATCTATGAATTGAAAGGTCCGAATGATCAACCCTGCAATCAGTTGTTAGAATCAATAGGTGTTCAAATCGTTCATTTGAATAAATTGAAACCCTTCTTATTGGATGATCATGATACTTCCCAAAGACCGAAATTCTTGATCAATGGAGGAACAATATTCCCATTTTTGTTCAAAAAGATACCAAAGTGGATGATTGACTCATTCCATACTAGAAATAATCGCGGGAAATCCTTTGATAACACGGATTCCTATTTCTCAATGATATCCCACGATCGAGACAATTGGCTGAATCCCGTGAAACCATTTCATAGAAGTTCATTGATATCTTCTTTTTATAAAGCAAATCGACTTCGATTCTTGAATGATCCACATCACTTCTGGTTCTATTGTAACAAAAGATTCCCCTTTTCTGTGGAAAAGACCCGTACCCATAATGATGATCTTACATATGGACAATTCCTCAATATCTTGTTCACTCGCAACAAAATATTTTCTTTGTGCGTCGGTAAAAAAAAACATATTTTTTTGGAGAGAGAGACTATTTCACCAATCAAGTCACAGGTATCTGACATATTCATACCTAACGATTTTCTACAAAGTGGTGATGAAACGTATAACTTGTACAAATCTTTCCATTTTCGAATTCGATTCGATCCATTCGTTCGTAGAGCTATTTACTCGATCGCAGACATTTCTGCAACACCTCTAAGAGAGGAACAAATAGTCAATTTTGAAAGAACTTATTGTCAGCCTCTTTCAGATATGAATCTATCTGATTCAGAAGGGAAGAACTTGCATCAGTATCTCAGTTTCAATTCAAACATGGGTTTGATTCACACTCCATGTTCTGAGAAATATTTACCATCCGGAAAGAGGAAAAAACGGAGTCTTTGTCTAAAGAAATACGTTGAGAAAGGGCAGATGTATGGAACCTTTCCACGAGATAGTGCTTTTTCAAATCTCTCAAAATGGAATCTGTTCCAAACATATATGCCATGGTTCCTTACTTCGACAGGGTGCAAATATCTAAATTTCACCCTTTTAGATACTTTTTCAGACCCATTGCCGATACTAAGTAGCAGTCAAAAATTTGTATCCATTTTTCATGATATTATGTATGGATCAGATATATCATGGCCAATTCCTCAGAAGATTCTTCCACAATGGACTCTGATAAGTGAGATTTCGAATAAGTGTTTACAGAATCTTCTTCTGTCCGAAGAAATGATTCCTCGAAATAATGAGTCACCCGTTCCATTGATATGGGCACATCTGAGATCAAGAAATACTCGGGAGTTCTTCTATTCAATCCTTTTCCTTCTTCTTGTTGCTGGATATCTCATTCGTATCCATCTTCTCTTTGTTTCCCGAGCCTCTAGTGAGTTACAGACAGAGTTAGAAAAGCTCAAATCTTTGATGATTCCATCATACATGATTGAGTTGCGAAAACTTCTGGATAGGTATCCTACATCTGAACTGAATTCTTTCTGGTTAAAGAATCTCTTTCTAGTTGCTCTGGAACAATTAGGAGATTCTCTGGAAGAAATACGGGGTTCTGCTTCTGGTGGCAACATGCTATTGGGTGGTGGTCCCGCTTATGGGGTCAAATCAATACGTTCTAAGAAGAAATATTTGAATATCAATCTCATCGATCTCATAAGTATCATACCAAATCCCATCAATCGAATCACTTTTTCGAGAAATACGAGACATCTAAGTCGTACAAGTAAAGAGATCTATTCATTGATAAGAAAAAGAAAAAACGTGAACGGTGATTGGATTGATGATAAAATCGAATCCTGGGTCGCGAACAGTGATTCGATTGATGATGAAGAAAGAGAATTCTTGGTTCAGTTCTCCACCTTAATGACAGAAAAAAGGATTGATCAAATTCTATTGAGTCTGACTCATAGTGATCCTTTATCAAAGAATGACTCTGGTTATCAAATGATTGAACAACCGGGATCAATTTACTTACGATACTTAGTTGACATTCAGAAAAAGTATCTAATGAATTATGAGTTCAATAGATCCTGTTTAGCAGAAAGACGGATATTCCTTGCTCATTATCAGACAATCACTTATTCACAAACCTCGTGTGGGGCTAATAGTTTTCATTTTCCATCTCATGGAAAACCCTTTTCGCTCCGCTTAGCCCTATCCCCTTCTAGGGGTATTTTAGTGATAGGTTCTATAGGAACTGGACGATCCTGTTTGGTCAAATACCTAGCGACAAACTCCTATGTTCCTTTCATTACGGTATTTCCGAACAAGTTCCTGGATGACAAGCCTGAAGGTTATCTTATTGATGATATCGATATTGATGATAGTGACGATATCCATATTGATAATAGTGACGATATTGATGATGACCTTGATACGAAGCTGCTAACTATGACGAATGTGCTAACTATGTATATGACGCCGAAAATAATAGACCGATTTGATATCACCCTTCAATTCGAATTAGCAAAAGCAATGTCTCCTTGCATAATATGGATTCCAAACATTCATGATCTGTATGTGAATGAGTCGAATTACTTATCCCTCGGTCTATTAGAGAACTCTCTCTCCAGGGATTGTGAAAGATGTTCCACTAGAAATATTCTTGTTATTGCTTCGACTCATATTCCCCAAAAAGTGGATCCCGCTCTAATAGCTCCGAATAAATTAAATACATGCATTAAGATACGAAGGCTTCTTATTCCACAACAACGAAAGCACTTTTTCATTCTTTCATATACTAGGGGATTTCACTTGGAAAAGAAAATGTTCCATACTAACGGATTCGGGTCCATAACCATGGGTTCCAATGCACGAGATCTTGTAGCACTTATCAATGAGGCCCTATCAATTAGTATTACACAGAAGAAATCAATTATAGAAACTAATACAATTAGATCGGCTCTTCATAGACAAACTTGGGATTTGCGATCCCAGGTAAGATCGGTTCAGGATCATGGGATCCTTTTCTATCAGATAGGAAGGGCTGTTGCACAAAATGTACTTCTAAGTAATTGCCCCATAGATCCTATATCTATCTATATGAAGAAGAAATCATGTAAGGAAGGAGATTCTTATTTGTACAAATGGTACTTCGAACTTGGAACGAGCATGAAGAAATTAACGATACTTCTTTATCTTTTGAGTTGTTCTGCCGGATCGGTCGCTCAAGATCTTTGGTCTTCACCCGGATCCGGTGAAAAAAATTGGATCACTTCTTATGGATTTGTTGAGAATGATTCTGATCTAGTTCATGGCCTATTAGAAGTAGAAGGCGCTCTGGCGGGATCCTCACGGACAGAAAAAGATTGCAGTCAGTTTGATAATAATCGAGTGACATTACTTCTTCGGTCCGAACCAAGGAATCCGTTAGATATGATGCAAAATGGATCTTTTTCTATCGTTGATCAGAGATTTTTCTATGAAAAATACGAATCGGAGTTTGAAGAAGGGGAAGGGGCCCTCGACCCGCAACAGATAGAGGAGGATTTATTCAATCACATAGTTTGGGCTCCTAGAATATGGCGCCCTTGTGGCAATCTATTTGATTGTATCGAAAGGCCCGCGGAATTGGGATTTCCCTATTGGGCCGGGTCATTTCGGGGCAAGCGGATCATTTATCATAAAGAGGATGAGCTTCAAGA
>Ga0268258_10000008_pt1 | contig 338497 bp, 331 predicted proteins | sample AgamicAsSfrz_FD_200255 | JGI IMG/M metagenome (GOLD analysis project Ga0268258, IMG submission 200255) | Agave microbial communities from Guanajuato, Mexico - As.Sf.rz (v2) (version 3) | ecosystem: Host-associated > Plants > Phyllosphere > Phylloplane/Leaf | place: Guanajuato, Mexico... | reverse complement strand
CAGATATTCAGGTTTACTTCTGCGATCCTCAATCACCCTGGCAACGCGGCTCCAATGAAAATACGAACAGATTGCTCAGGCAGTATTTTCCAAAAGGAACTGACTTATCGGTTCACAGCCAGCAAAGGCTTAACAGTGTTGCCAGACAGCTCAACGAAAGGCCGAGAAAAACGCTGGACTTTGAATCACCCGCAGAGCGTTTTAACCAATGTGTTGCATCCATCGGTTGAACTCACAGCACAGAGCGGACAGTCTGAAGCCCGCTTAGAGCGAGAAGCGAACATGCTTCGCTGTCCGCTCCTCAGGATATTTATAGTGCTGGTCTCAGCAGCCCAGGGGCGATTTCACGATGTTATCCGCCGCCCAGAAGCCCGCCAGGCTCTACAGTCTATGGGATCCTGTTCTATGCCCGGTTTTATTTTCAATGCCTCAGGCCATTTTTTCCCATGACGTCGGTCTCTCATCCAGTTCAACTTCCAACGTTTCAAGGAAGCGTGCCGTCATCATGTAATGCCCGATCAATAGCGTGATTTCGGCTATTTCCTCCTCGCTGCAATAACACCTGAGCGCATGAAACACCACGCCCGTCACTTTGACATGATTCACACATTCGTCGATAAAACGGACCACAGCCTGTGTTTTACCGTCCAGTTTCTGAATATCGCCATCTTCAATGGCGTCGATATCGCTTTCACGCCAGCCGCTCTGTCTGGCTATTTCGACGTGCTGCATACGCTCATACGCGCTGTGGCTAAGCGCGGCGACCCGTAAAATCACCAACTCTCTGTATTTGGCGCAAAGATGCCCCTGTCGGAATGAGGCGCCTAGCGTCAGATAGCCGTCCGTACACGCGCCGGTGCGCAATAAGGCGCGAGTGAGGTTGGCAGGGAAACGCTGATAGAGATCCTGTTGTTCAGGTGTGAGGGAATCGACTTCGGGTAAGGTAATACGTGCCATGATTGTGCCCCTTTTGGAGGGAAAGACTGGCGATGGCCAGTTTTTCGGCCTTTATTCTTTAAACGCTTGTTCCAGATGCTGACTCAGCCTTTCTTCAAGCTGGCGTACGCTATCGATACCTACAGCAGAAAAGAGCTTTTCCTCTTGCTCAAGCAGTCGCTTCTGCGGAATCACCTCTTTGCCGAAACGAAGGATGGCCTGATTTTCCTCATCAAATTTCGGCCAGAGATCTTCGCCCCCATGCCGAATAAAGGCGGCATAGTAGTTCCCCATGGCCCCGGCACTGTGTTTGAGTTCATCGATATCGATCCCATCGAATGCTGGCCATTGCGACAGTCGCTCCGGGTCGTAATTACGCCACAAAAACGGCATATCGCCGGTGTGGACCGCCCGTAGCTCCCCATTCCATCCCGGGAGATCGTAGCTGAACTGGAAAAGCCAGGTCGGCACACCTAACCGGGTGAAGTGTCTGGCTATTTTTAACGATGAAAACTTAAAGAACTCAAAAGACATAATGTCGGAGAGAATATGTCCCGGCTCCCGATGTTCCGGATAGAGTTCTTTATACCCTTCGTACAGTTGCTGAGCGCCGTCACTGCCATAAATCGGCGTCAGGACGTCGAGAACATCCTGTACGCTGCCATGACGTAGGGTTTCGGTATGACCGCGGAAAAACTGCCATTCATCTTTGGCGAAACCAATCATCAACTCGTTGACCGTATCGGCAGCCGCGTGGCTGGAGAGATATTCAGCAGGGTGTTCCGGGATCCATTCGCCGTCAACCACGCCACCCAAAGGGCGCCAGGCGATATTTTTGTCCGGATGGAAAAAGCGCGTTAAAACATTCTGCACCGCCAGAAAGCGTTCGGGATCGATGTCGGCGAGCGCTTCAGGGGACGAGATATCCAGTAAGGAGAGATATTTCTCCGCCACCCGGACCGCCTGCGCCTGATTTTGGGTACACCAGACATTGAAAGGCGATAATGACTGGATAATGGCCCGACGGAAAAATTTCCGCGCCGGCGCATAAGTCAGCAGATGCGAGACGGCGGTCGCGCCGCAGGATTCGCCGCCGATAGTGACATTATCCGGATCTCCTCCGAACGCGGCGATATTCTCATGCACCCATTGCAAGGCGGCGAATTGATCTTTCAAACCCAGGTTGATGGCTTCGGGAAACGCATCGCTGATTAAACCAAAATGCACCCAGCCCAGCGCCCCTAAACGGTAATTGGGCCGGACGACAATGATATTTTCCTGCCGGGCAAGATTGGCGCCGTCTTCCAGATGAAACGATCCCGAACTGACCGCGTTGGCGCCGCCGTGATAATACACATAGACCGGCATTTTTTTTCTGCCCGCATTCTCCGGGACCCAGACATCAAGGTACAGGCAGTCCTCGCTGATATTTTCGTGATGGTAGGTTTTCCCCACGTAAGCGGGCCAGGCAGGGACGCCCGGCACGCCGGGGTCGATGCGCTTAACCTGCTCCATAACGGTGTGTGTGTTGTTCAGGTTCATCTGAAAGGACGCCGGTCCCGAAACCACCGCGTTTCTGATCCCCTCCCAGGGAGAAAGGGGCTGTGGGTTGCGAAACCGTAGCGAACCGACCGGGGGCCGGGCATAAGGGATACCACGGAAAATATCCAGCGCGTTTTCGCGCAGACCCTGAATCCGGCCCTGCCAGGTAGTGACGATGGGGGAACGAGTTTCTGTATGCATGGAGCACCTCTATTTTCAATGATGGCGATCTCTCGCCGGTGTCGGCTTGAGCGTGATGAAGAGAGTGAAGGGTTATTCATCGACTAATGCGATGGTTCTGCACCAACCGGCCGAGGCCCGATGGACTTTTATCGGCAGGCTGATGACCGTAAATCCGTTATCCGGTAATGAATTCAGCGCGGAGAGTTTTTCAATCTGGCAGTAGGGCGTTTCGTTTCCGGCATAGTGCCCTTCCCAGATCAGGGAGGAGTCGCCCGTTTGCTGATAACGCGCACGGGTATAAGCGAACGGCGCATCCCAACTCCAGGCGTCGGTGCCAACCAGACGTACACCTTTTTGCGTCAGATAAAGCGTGCCGCTTCGCCCCACGCCGCAGCCGCGTTCAAGGTAATCCTCATGGCCGTAGCGATCGCCCGCCGTCGTGTTGATCAAGACGATGTCTCCCGCAGAGAGGGTATGGCCGATGCGGGCGAATTCTTTATCCAGATCCGCCGGACCAATGACATAGCCGTCGGGGTAGTGGCGAAAATCGAGCTTCACCCCCGGACCGATACACCAGCTCAGGGGGATTTCATCAATGGTCAGAGATCGAGCGCCATCCTTCATGTGGGAATGGTAGTGCCATGGCGCATCCATATGTGTGCCCGCGTGGGTGCTCATATTGACGAACTCCACCGCCCAGCCCTCTTTTTCCGGCAAGTCGTCCGGACTGAGCCCCGGAAACATCGCGGCAAGCTGAAGCGCGCCTGCCGCATGGTTATGGTAATCAATGGCAGGTAAAAACGGCGGCGGATCGGAGGGGATGCCGTTTTGCAGAGTGACGGAAAGATCGATGATGCGCTGTTTCATTACTGCTCTCCATTTCTCACCAGAACAACCCAACAGGAGACGGAATGCGGTGACGCTATTGGATTATCCCTGGTTTAGTTCTATAGTTGCACTGCACAGTGCAACTGCCAATGCACTGCACTGTGCAGTGCAATTGATAAAAAGTCAAATACAATGGTGAAAAAAAACACTATGGCAACACCGTCTGCTGAAAAAATTCTGGATTCGGCCGTGAACGTCCTGCTGACGCAGGGCTACGACGCGGCAAGCATGGATGACATCGCTGCGGGCGCCGGGGTATCCCGCCGCACCTTGTTCAATCAGTTTTCAACGAAGGAAGTGTTGTTCGAACAGGCTATTGAGTATTTCTGGTCACGTTTACCCGTTGTACAACTCTCTACCACGCAGGAAGCCATGGCCGATCCGCAAACGGGATTGATGCAAATTGGCCTGGCCATCGCGGATTTCTGGGCGGCGGATACCTCCATAAAACTCGCCCGGATGATTGTTCGCGAGAGCGAACGTTTTCCCTCTCTGGCCAAAAACTATCTGGAGTTAGGTAAAGTGCCCGCCCTGGGTTCGCTCATTCGTTACCTTGCCCAGCAGAACGCCGCCGGTCATCTGAAAATGGAAGATACGGATCTGGCAGCCCGCCAGTTCGTAGGAATGATTAATGAGCCTCTGGTGTGGTTTCGTGTGTTAGGGCTTAAGGATGAAGCGAATATCACTCAACGCGAGCGGGTGGTACAGGAAGCGGTCAGGACGTTTTTAAGCCGCTATGCTTAAGCCACACGATCTATCCACAGAGAGCGGACACGCAGCTATGCTCCCATTCCAGGTAGTGAGCCCCTGTTCGCTAAGCCGGTTCACTCCTTTCAAGCTAAGTTTGTTATGAGCCACCCCATTACTTTAATAGAAGCAGACATGTTCAATGTCTGCTCGTGGCACAGAGCGGCCATTCAGGTGCAGGAACTTTGAGCCAGGAGCAGAAGTGGGGCACGGTAGATTCTGGGCGATTCACAGATTGAATCCCGTCCTATCTTACGGCTATTCTCAAGGTATCTTTCATTACGAGCTATACCAATGAGTCCAACGCTTCCAGACGTTATCAGCTTTATCCGTGAGTATGCAGGATTCGAAAACATCCTATCGATGAGAATTCGTACATTGAGAACGATCTCCATATTACTGGTGATGACGGTGTGGCGCTTTTACAGGAAGCAGAGAAGGTTTTTGGCGTCTGTTTTGAAACGGATGAGCATAATTTAAGGACTCTCTTTTCTATGAAAGATAATGAGTTTCTCTTTTCCTCGGAGGGCTTAGATCTTTTCGGGATTTCCCGTTTTTTTGCAAGGCTGCGAGGGATCCCGGATTCGACGGTCCGGGACCTGACAGTCGGCGAATTCCATCAGGCATTGGTGAAGCTTCGGTTACAACAAGCTAGCGAGAATAATCGCTGAATCATATTGTATCGTGCCAATGTAAAACGGCTTGCATGGCAGGTGACAACAGACCCGGCTTCATTAAGCATGCCATCACTCCAGATCTGCCGCACGATCGCTTTCCTCGTTATTGCCTCCGCGCAATTTGCACTGTCCGGCGAATAGCCGAATTTACGCAAAAATGTGCGAGAAAATGCCTCAGCACTGCCAAAGTCAACCATCGCGGCGAAAGATTTGACACTTCGTCCTGAGCGCAATTTGGCTGCCCTCAGAGCTAAGCCCCGCAGTATCCGCGGGACTTTTTCATTCCTACAGTGACGGATGAGAGCCTTTTACAGGGCTGACGGCTTCCAGCAGGGAAGCAATGTGAAGAATGGTTCGCTCATCGTGCCATTTACCCACAATTTGCACGTTGATGGGCAATCCTTCATGACTTTTACCGAACGGCAGCGCCACGCCAGGCAGGCCCGTCACGTTCAGCGGTACCGTGGCACCCTGCAGATAAGTGGCATCCACTTTCTGACCGTCGATGATAAATTTCTCCACGCCGTGTTTGTGAGCCGGAATGGGGAGAACATGCGTGATAAGCGCATCATACTGTGAAAAGTATTCCGCAAACCCGTCACGCAACCTTTCAGCAGCCTGCTCTGCATCAATAAATTCAGACATGGATGTATCAGGCAGTGACAGCATCGTTTTTGCCATCTTGTAAAGTTCATCAGCGCTTCGACCAGCCGTTGCCGCAGCAAATGCAGGCTTCATCTCCATAACGTGGATTCGGTTAAACACGTCCAGCGCAAAATCCCGCTCCAGCGCAGGAATACCGACGTGCTCTACGACCACGCCCGGTCCCTTCAGTGAATCCGCTGCTGACTTCACCACTGCTGCCACTTCCGGATCAACCGGACCAAAGCCAGGACCGGTCATCCAACCAATGCGCAGCGGACGGGATGCCATCAGCGGCAGCCCATCAGAATAAGCTGGCGCATTGCTGGAGAAAGCGTCATGGCCGTCTGGTCCTGCAAGCTGAGAAAAAGCCAGGGCAATATCGCGCACTGAACGGGCCATAGGGCCTACGTGCCAGAACCGGCGAGGTGCGCGCGGCCAGATGCCCGTCATAGGCACGCTACCGTGCGTAGCTTTCATGGAGGTTATGCCGGTCTGTGCAGCCGGTCCACGTACTGATATGGCCAGGTCAGTGCCCAGCCCCAGAGGGGACATGCCAGCGGCGATAGCGGCAGATTCGCCGCCACTTGAACCGCCGGGCGTACGGGTCAGATCCCAGGGGTTATTCGAGCGGCCGGACAGAAGATTATCGCTTTCAATCCAGTACGAAAACTCCGGCAGGTTGGTTTTTGCAAGCAGGATAGCGCCCGCCTTTTTAAGACGCGCCACGCTGGTTGCATCCTTATCCGGACGTCGACCTTTAAAAATGGGTGAGCCGCGCTGTGTCAGTACACCTGCGGTATCAATGGAATCCTTGACGGTAAAAGGGACTCCGTGAAGGGGACCAAGTTCTTTACCTTTCATGACGGCTGATTCTGCAGCCGCAGCCTGTTTCATGGCGTCCTCTGCAAGCGACACGACAGCGTTGATGTTCGGATTAGTGGCGGCAATACGGTCGATATGCGTCTGCATAACTTCGACAGGGGAAAGGTCGCGGTTACGTATCAGGTCCGCCAGGCGGGTGGCATCTGAATAAAAAATGTCTTTGCTCATGGTAAATCCTCTCAGTAAAAAAAAACTACCTAACAGTTGGTAGGTTGAGCGTAACCCCCTCACAACAAGACTGTCAATATCTACCTAACAAATGTTAGAATTACTGCATCACACTCTGCGAGGAATAAAACGATGAGCAAAACATCCCGGGATGAAATTCTTAACGCAGCCCGTCTGGCGGCCCAGGCTCATGGTTACACCGGTCTGAACATTCGCGGACTGGCGGATGAGGTAGGGATCAAGGCGGCCAGCATCTACTATCACTTTCCCAGCAAGGCCGAGCTCGGTGCGGCGGTGGCTCAGCGCTACTGGGAAGACACGGCGCGTGACCTTGAAATGCTCAGGGAATCAGCAGGCGACGCGTTAAGCAGTCTGAACCGCTACCCGCATATATTCCGCCGATCGCTGGAGAGTGGAAACCGGCTCTGCATGGGCAGTTTTATGTCTGCCGAATACGATGACCTGCCTGAGGCGGTGAAGGTGGAAGTTCAGAAGTTTGCCGACGTCAACATCGACTGGCTGGCAGGGCAACTGCTGGAGGCGGGTATCACAGAGTCAGAAGGCAGCAAAACCCGGGCAGGTGCGATTTTTTCGGCTATCGCTGGCGCTCAGCTGATGGCCAGAAGCCGGAACGATATTAAGCTCTTTGATGAACTCATCGAGGGATACAGGCTTGCGGGCCTGCTTCCTTCCGTCCGGGCCTGAATTTTTGAGTGATTTAAATAAACCTGCGCATTAATTCATGTCCGCTTTGCACAAAGCGGACTGACACGCTGGCAGATCTCCGCAAAGAGCGTTTCAAGTGACACGGCGCAGTCCCTCCCTGACGCGTAAATCCTTTGTATCTGCGGGCAGTCTTGTCAGGACATAGCGCTCAGCCAGGGCATTGCTTTCTAAGGGCAAAAACAGTCAATTTTTAATGTTACTCAGGAAAATTTTAAGACCATCAATGAAAGCCCGCACGCGAAGAGAGAGATGTCTACGGCTGGGATAAATAGCATGGATAGCAATTTCTTCACCTTGTGTTGCAGGCAGCAGTTGTATTAATCGGCCTTCCACAATATCCCTGTCAATCATGAAGGAGGGCAAATACCCGATACCCAATCCAGCTATGGCCGCTGTGCGTATTGCATCTCCGCTGTCAAACCTGACATGGTTACTGCCGTTCAGCGTTATTCGCCCATGCTCCTTATCCACTAAGTTCCATCCAGTAGAAGCCGTTCCCAAACCATAGACAAGACGGCGATGATCTTTAAGATCAGCAAGTGATTCCGGTTTACCCCATTGTTTGAGATAGTCAGGTGATACAAACAATTGCGGCCGCGTTCTGTCGATAACCTGTGTTATATATTGATGACTCGTAGCGCCATCGCCTACCCGAATAGCAAGATCAAAGCCTTCCTCTATAAGATCTACAACCCGATCGCTGAAGCTGACTTCAATGCTAATACCCGGTGAGTTATCTATGAATGCCTGGATAAAAGGCAATATCACCATTTTTCCATATCCCTCTGACACAGTGAGTCTGAGGAGGCCTTTTGGCAATGGGGAATTCTGGCGGATACTGGCTTCAGCTTCTTCTAAGTCTTCCAGTAGCCTGCAGCAACGGTTAAAGAATTCATGCCCCTCTGTGGTGAGAGATAAGCGACGCGTTGTGCGCTGAAAAAGCCTTGTCTCGAGATAGGCTTCTAACCGCGCTAATGCTTTACCTGCAGCAGAGCGCGTTAACCCCATGGCCTTACCCCCGGCGACAAAACTTCCCGCCTCAGCAACAGCAACAAAGATCCGCAGTGCACCAATATCCAGAGCAGAGCCAGCAAGCTTTGTCGAAGCGATTTTTCTACCCGTCATTGGGGAACTTTTTTCGTCAATAAATTGGTTAAAGTCTTATTGTAGAATTTTCATTAAATAAGGGCACAACAATGTTGTCGAAAAATGCGCAAAATGTTCTGGATGGATGGATCACGGCTGCTGGACCGGTAGTTCAGAAGCTCTATGGTCAGTCTGAAGATTGCTGGCCGAATGTGCGTAAACAATATATGCAGGGCCTGGAGAAAATCTTTCCTGCTGTCAGTGGCGTCTCCTGGAAAACACTCACACTAGGTAATATGTCGGCAATGGTCGGCGAGAGACATGAACATGCTGGAAGCAGTGTGGTGCTTTACATTCATGGCGGCGGCTATGTGCATGGTGGTGTGGAGGCGTATCGTGGGTTAACGGGCCGTATTGCCACAGCGTTAAACGCCACAGTCTATGTCCCGGACTACCGGCAGGCTCCTGATTTTCCTTTCCCGACGCCGATAGAGGATGTCTTTTCAGCTTATCGTGCGCTACTCGACAGGGGTATCAACCCTAAAAATCTGGTTCTCGTTGGTGATTCAGCGGGTGGTGCAATGGTTATTACAATGATGCGTAAGGCCCGTGACGCGGGTATTCCGCTCCCGGCTGCGGGAGTGGCTTTTTCACCCTGGGCAGATCTGACCCATAGCGGTCTGTCTGCTACCGTCCGTGATGGCATCGATCCCCTTTGTAGCATCGATTTTCTCACCAGATTAGCGAGGGAATTTCTTGCCGGTGAGCTGCCAACACATCCTGATGCTTCACCCGTTTATGCAGATGTGCAGGGGCTTTCCCCGACGCTTATACAGATCGGCGAGAATGAGGTCATGCTGAGTGGCGCGATGAAACTCGCTTCAAACTTAGGGGAAGCGCGTGTACGCACGACACTCGAAGTCTGGCCGGGCATGTTCCATGTATGGCATTTGCTGGCCGGCACACTGCCCGAAGCCGACCAGGCGCTACGTAACGCGATGCGTTTCCTGAAGGATGTTTTATCTGAGAGTAATGAATCCGACGACGCGACGTCCATGCCATAAATTTGATGCGTTCAGACATACCTAATGAAAAGCGCCCTAATAACATTAAGGGCGCTTTAATGATGGAAGATCCATGCTTTTCTTCGACAACGACCCCGGAATGATTGAAAGTGCCAATGTTCCTGAAGGCGCGAAAAGGGCTGGTCCCAATTCCCTGAGCTTGATGCTTCCGGGTCTGGGCTGTTTCTTATACGAAGGCGAGTTGTTCAGGGCCTGAGAATGTACCTATCTGAACTCCGGCCCTGTCCGGGAAATGCCGGTGCGTTAAGGGATAATGCGCGCGGCTCTGAATTGCCTGAACAGACTGAAGAACATCTCATCCGTAGCCTGCATGCGCCAGAACCCTGCGCGGCGCAGCTTGCTGCCATCGCCAAACATGTCGTAATCCCAACTGAAAACAAAGTCGGCAAACTCCCCGTCGTTCACCTGCAAAATGTCCGTCTCTACCAGACGGTGGTGCCGGGCCAGTTCGCGCCAGGCTGGCTGATAATCTTTGAACATCTGCTGAAATGAAAGTCTGACGGGCGGCGCGCATTCAAGCCCGAACCAGCGAGCAATGAGAGGCCAGAGTTCGCTCCACCTCCAGACATCACCGTTATTCACATTAAAAGCCTGATTTTCTGCGGATGATGAGGTGGCGGCCCACAGGGTGGCATCGGCGAGCAACTCGGCGTCCGTATAGTCAACAATACTGCGCCAGGTCTGTTCCGAACCCGGAAAACGGAGCGGTAGATTGAGTGACTTACAAAGCGAAGCGTACAGAGCGATGCTTAACGCAAGATTCATGGTATTGCCCGGCAAGGCGCTACCCACCACGCCCGGTCTGATGGCATTCCAGTGCCATGCTCGTCCTCGCTGATAATCGCTGAGCCAGGCGAGTTGTGCCGCGTTAAATTCCGCTCCCGCAACGCCGGGATCGCTTTCACGCGCAGGGGTTTTAAAAGGCCCAAGATGGGCGCCATAGACTTTATACCCTTGTATCAGGCTCACTGTTTTTAACGATGAAATCATCGCCGTGTGGCAGACCAGGTTACGCAGCATCGTGACGTTGGGCTCCACCATTTCCGTCCAGTTTTCCGCGTTTATCCAGGCGCTGTAAAAGATATGAGTGACCTTGCTTAAGGGCTGCAGTGCCTGCGCAGTATGCTTTGCATCCAGCAAATCAGCGGTGACGAGTGGGATATTCTGCGGATGCGGTAATGCGTTGCGGCTCAGGCCAATCACTTCCCAGCCATAGTGCAGCAGCGTTTTAACGAGCTGGCTACCGACAATCCCTTTGGCACCGGCAACCAGCGCGACGTTGTTTGTGTGAGTCATATTCATGGTTTCTCCAGATAAAGTGACGGAGAGAGTGTGATATATTAATTTTTCCGCTCATATCCCCTGTAACTGATGGCACTTATAAGTGAAATCATTAAATGAATAACAAGCTCAATGCGATCGTCACCTTTTTGCGTGTGGCCGAAGCTGGCTCATTTTCAGCCGCCGCACGCCAGATTGGCGTGAAGCAATCTGCCGTAAGCCAGCAAATTGCCGCACTGGAGGCAGAGCTTGGGGTGGTTTTGCTGCGCCGTACGACGCGTGCAATGGCGCTTACTGAGCAGGGAGAGAAGTACAGGCGTGAAATGAAGCCTTTGCTGGACGCAATGCGGGAAGCAGAAATCAACCTCAATCCTGCAGGCCAGCACTGGCAGGGCCGCGTCCATGTGCAATTGCCGAGCGGTTTAGGTCGGCTTTTTCTTCCTCATCTTCTGGCCCTGCAAAAGGCGCACCCAGAGTTACATCTTGAGCTTTCATTTGATGATCGCATTGCCGATCTGGTCAGCGAAGGGGTTGACGTTGCGCTGCGGCTGGCGAGCGAGCCGCCAGAGTCACATGCCGTGCGCGTACTGGGCCGCATTGCGACGGCGCTTTACGCTGCCCCGGAATTTGAACACATCGATTCAGTGGATGAGCTGGCTCAGAAGCCACATATCCGGTTTAGTGGTATCGCGCCTGATGCGCCGCTACGGTTAGTTTCAGGTGATGAAACAATAAATCTGATGGTGAATACCGTGTTTCGGGCCAATACCAGCGAAGGGCTGCTGCAGGCGATCCAGGCAGGCATCGGTGTCGGTGGTATGCAGCTCCCCCTTGCTGCTGAAGCGGTGCAGTCAGGCCTGCTGGTTCCCGTTCTGCCTGAATGGCGACTGCCAGACCGATTCCTCTACGCGGTTTTCCCGGATGCCCGTTTTATACCTCAACGGGTAAGAAGCGTTGTGGAAGTGATAAAGCAGTTACTGCCGCAGATAACAGGAATGTGCTGAGGGCCGATAAGCCTGGCCCTGTTGTATTCTGCACAGCATAAATTTTCGGTACAAAGCGGCCAACATTAAGGGCTGGCATGTGCGATATGCTGACAGGTGAGATCAGGCACTTTATTATGTCAAACTATCTGGTAAGTCTGTGGTCCTGGCCAGGCATAATGGTTTGGTACATGCTGGCATTTATTCAGTCATCCATTTGAGAAAACCATGAAAAAATCGATAGTTCCTGAAGAGTTTCAGCATTATTTCAATGACTGGCATTTCTCCCCCGTCATCGAAGCAGATGGCACAGTATATCTTTCAGGTGTTACCGCAGCACGCAAGGACAAACCAATAAGTAAGCATCCTGAAGAACAATTCCATGATGCGTTTTATAAGCTGGGTGTTTATTTGAAAGCGGCCGGTTTGGGCTATGAAAATATACTTGAGATGACCACTTTTCACGTCGATCTCAAAAAACATATAGACGTTTTTTCTAAAGTAAAAGATGAGTATATAAAGGCGCCATACCCGGCATGGTCCGCCATTGGCGTATCAGAATTCATTCCAGAAAATGCGCTTGTGGAAATGCGAATTGTGGCTAAAAGGTAATTTTCAGGCTTGTAACATGCTCCCCGTTGATTAGTACACGCCGATTAACGCATCGGATACAAGCAACTACGGCCTCTATGCGACGCTCACCACCGTTTGGGAAGCCAAAAGCGTGACGCAGGTGATACAAACGCCTGCCAGGACGCCGCTTTTGGCAATGACATCGCGATGTTGTCTGGCTATTTTCCTTTCTTGCGAAACGCGTTCACATTCCCTTCTTGTTGGCGGGCTATTTTCCCTCTGGTGAAGCTTTTTTAACCAAAACGTGGAGAACAGCATGAGAGAATTAACGAAGACATTATTTGCCACTGCCTTTATGGTTTGCACTTTTTCCGTTAATGCTGCAACAGAGGGCGATATAAAACCGCCGCCTTTACAAAGGGATAGCCCGCCCATGCAGGGCCCTGCGCCACTCGTGTATGGTGTTGTCCAGCAAACCACCACCCCGGTCGAGGCGTTAAACAATGTGGTTAAAAATCTTCCGGCGCTGGAAAATGGGAGGCGTTATGAAGTCCGGCTGGAAGTGAGGGAACTGGCGCCCGTGCCCACGCCGCCAGTTCCCCCGGCACCATAGTTAACGTTTGTTCAGCCCCTTGCGGGGCTTTTAAACAAACACTTATCAGATTGGCGTTACTCTTTTCGTCCCTTTAACAACCTTAAACGCCTGTCAAAAAAGTTGTTACCACGATAAAAATAGTGGAACAAAGAAAACCGCGAATAACGTGCCGCTGATAATGCCGCTTCCTGCAATGAACTGCCAACCCACTCTCCGGTAAACCCAGTTGGTAATGCCCTGGCCAGTAGCTCCATCGTTTTCATTGCCGGGAAAGTCCTTTGACACAACTTCAGGACGCTGCTGTGGCTGGTTTTGAACAGCATTTTCAAGCCACTTCATCTCTTTCGGGAAAACAGCCTGCATAAAGCGTTATTCACTGTTGGAGTTCTTCAGGTATTTAGCCGTGGTGCTGTGATTAGCGCACCCAGGTGCAGGTAACATCCGCTGCTGGCTTGAAGGCGTCGGCCTGGTGGGGAGACATGTCCGCTCAGAGCAAGGGGCGGATATTCATACTGTCCGCCGATTATTCATGACTAAATGTGAATTACTACAAACAAGTCAGGACTGCTGTGGTGATGCGAATTTTGCAGCAATCATTTCAGATGTGGGCTGTATTCCCCCAAGACTCCACTGCTCCGGTTCATGCTCGTCAATCAGGATCCATACCGATCGCCGGAATTCAGGATCGCCTTTCCCCTCAATTTCAACAATAAGGTCAGTCATTCGACGTAGCAGTTCATTTTTTTGCTCCGAATTCATAATTCCTTTAATGGTTTGCACTTTTACGAAGGGCATTGTATTCTCCTTAAATAGCTGGGTATTAAAATCATACTCAGGTTAAGAGGCAAATGCATACATGTCAAAAGATAAATCATTACCATACCTGCTACCTGAGCTTTGCGGGCTTGCTGCGTCAGCAGAACTACTTGGAGATCAATGGGTTTTGTTGATTCTAAGGGAGGCATTTTATGGGGTCACCCGCTTTGAAACTATACGTGCTCATACAAAAATCACGAAGCAGACATTGGCAAACCGATTAAAAAAAATGACTGAACTCGATCTACTTTGCAAAATCCCCTATCAAGAAGAAGGGGTACGTGAACGGTATGAATATGTTCTCACAGCCAAAAGTCGCAGCCTTGCGCCAATTCTTTTCTCCATGATGGAGTGGGGTCATAAAAACATACTGCACGACTCACCGCATATCGCCTTAACGGATAAAGAAAGTGGAGAAGTGCTGTATAGCGCCTTTGTCACCGCAGGCGGTAAGATTGTTGATCCTAAAAATGTTCAGATAACAGCGCTTGATAGCTAATTTGGCCTGCTCCCCATAAAGTAACATATCACAATGTTATCAACGTCCCTCTTGATTAAGGATAGCGTTGCATTGAACTGTTGAACTCACAGCGAAGTACAAACGTCAGGACTTATCAACAATGACCCCGATTGATGACAGAAAAGCGCCGCCGCGCAGGTACACTTGACAGCAAACTTTGGCCTGAATAGGCTTACGCAACGTCGCGAAAAACGATCATTTCTGTTTCTGGAGTGATCGCGCATACGTCGGGTCTGTGTCCTCACAGTTTGACCAGCGTCTTCGAAATCAACGGCTTTACTGCCATGAAATGGCGGGAGCACTTATCGTTACCCTTGCGTAGCGATACGATAAACGGAGCGCATCTATGTCAAACTCAAGTTCTAAACCCGCTTTATCTGTCAGTTCACTTCCGGGTTTTTCTCATCCTTTGCGCTCCGGCGACAGTCACAAGATGAAGGCAATCCGTTATCACGCTTTCGGCGGGCCTGACGAATTGCAAGTCGAGGAAATAACGGTTCCACATCCTGGCCCCGGGGAGATCCGTATTACGGTGCATTGTGCGGGGGTGAATCCCTCAGACTGGAAACGAAGAGAAGGCCAGTATCAAGCATTCGAAGAGATCACGTTTCCGCTCACGGTCGGTGTGGAAGCCAGCGGCATTGTGGATGAGATTGGCGATGGCGTTTGTGACGTTGCCATTGGCAATGCGGTATTTGGCTTTGGCGATGGCACCGTCGCGGAGAAAGCCATTCTTACCCACTGGGCGGTCAAACCCGCTGCCGTCTCTTTTGAAGTGGCTGCCGGCTTGCCTGTTATTGTTGATACTGCCACCCGGGCACTGGATGAAGTGAACATCGAAGCCGGGCAGACTCTGCTGGTTAGCGGGGCGGCAGGGGGCGTAGGCACTGCGATAGTCCAGCTGGCACGTCTGCGCGGCATTAACGTTATTGGCACCGCAAGTTCTCCTAAGCATGTTTATCTCGCTTCATTAGGCGCAGTGCCTACGACTTACGCTCCTGGCTTGAAGGCACGAATAGCTCAGTTAGCCCCCATGGGCGTCGATGCCGCTATTGACGTTGCGGGATCCGGGGTTATCGCTGAGTTGATTGCCATCGTGGGAAACCCTGCTCATGTGCTTTCCGTCGCGGATTTTTCAGCAGAACAATATGGCGCGAAATTTTCCCATGGGCCGCCAGAGCAACCGGAAATTGCCTTTGCAGAAGTTGCCCATCTCTGCGCGCATGGCCTTTTCAGCTTCCTGTTCAGGGCGTATACCCTCTGGAGCAGACGGCAGAAGCACATCGGGTGAGCGCAGAAGGGCACGTCACCGGCAAACTGATCATCAAGGTTCGCTGAGAATGCAACGCGCGCGCTCACCGAAACCTCTGCGAACTTATTGCGACGCTTCTGCAAGTAATGCCACCTGCACAGCAGGACGCGCATCGATCTTTCTCTTATACGCTAACAGGGCGGGCCAGCGATTCAGTTCGAAGGAGAAGAATTTACACCAGCCCAGCACGGTGAAAAGGTAGGCATCAGCGACGCTGAACGACGAACCGGTCAGATAGGGTTTACCGTTGAGTGTATCCTCAAGGAAATCGAAGCGCCGGAAGAGCTTCTCACGAAAAACCGTTCTGACCTCTTCCGGCAGCGTGGTGTTGAATAGCGGTGCTGAGCCTGCGTGTATTTCACTGGTGATAAAGTTCAGCCACTCCTGCAGACGCACCCGCGCCCAGCTGTCCGCTCGCGGCGCCAGCCCGCTTTCCGGTTTCATGTCGGCGAGGTACTGCACAATGGCCGGGCCTTCGGTGAGTATCTGCCCGTTATCCAGTTCCAGTGCAGCGACATAGCCTTTAGGGTTAATGGTCCGGAAATCGCGTCCGTCCGCAGTGAGTTTGCTCCTGTTGTCCACTTTGACCAGCTCAAACGCCAGCCCGAGTTCACGCAGCACAATGTGTGGTGAAAGTGAACAGGTGTTCGGGGCGTAATACAATTTCATGCTCTCTCTCCGGTAAATTGAAAAGCTGTCGCGTAACATTCAGCGCGATCCTCAATACACTGTGATTAAAGCGTCTCGCGCTGTAAAATTAATGTTTCATAAATTAGCTATTAGCTGAGCTACTGATACTTATGATGAATCTTTTGCACTGGCGCTTACTGGTCGCAGTGGCAGATGCCAGCAATATCTCGCGTGCCGCTGAGGAGGTTGGAATGACTCAGTCCGGTGCCAGCCAGGCTATCGCCCAGTTGGAAGCTTCACTTGGATTCGCGGTATTTACGCGTGAGCGTCGGCATATCGGTGTCACTGCGCTGGGTGAGCAGGTTGTCGGGCATGCAAGGAGCATGCTGGCGCGGCTTAACGCGATCCGCGTATTGGCGGATGAGAGCCGGGGTTTACAGGGCGGCCGCATTCGCCTTGCCAGCTTTCCTTCCGTGACATCGACATTGTTGCCTGGACTGCTGCGCGACTTTAAGCGCCTGCACCCGGGCATGGAAGTGGTGGTGCTGGAAGGTACGGACGAGGAAGTCGAGGAGTGGCTTGCCGCAGACACCGTTGAGCTGGGCGTGGTAATGAACCCGTTACCAGGACGAGCCGACGTCATATTAGGGCAGGATGTATGGGTAGCAGTAATGCCAGCCAGTCATCCGCTGGGACGTCATGCCGGTACGAGCGGCATAACGCTGGAAAAACTGGCAGACCAACCCTTTGTTCTCGCCACAGGCGGATGTGTCGTCAATGGAAAAAGTCTGATGGAACAGGCAGGTTTGCAGCTCTCTGACGTACGCGTGAAAGTGCGCGACTGGAGCAGCGCCTGCCTGCTGGTGCGGGAAGGGATGGGTGTCGCGCTGGTCCCTGAATCTGCCCTGCCGGTTGAATTACGCGGCTTGTGCGTGGTGCCGGTGACACCTACTGTTCAGCGCGAGTTTGGTCTGGTTTGTTCGCCATCAGGAAAATCTTCTGCCGCGACGCAGGCATTACTGAAAGGGCTGCGCAGAGGGGGATGATCGGCGGCAAGGTTAATGCGTAATGTGATTTATGCACGTGCAGGCGTGCCAGCAGGCGACCTTATGGCGCTAATAATGCTGCCAAACGTTTCACTGCAGCTTGTGCTTCTTCCGCGCTGGTAAAACTGGTAAATCCCATCAATAGCCCGTTCTGCTGCCGGGTGCCGGCATCCCAGTCACTGAGCGCCCTGACACCAAGCCCTGCGGCCTGAGCCGCTGTCGCCAGCGTTTTATCGCACTGATGTTCGTTCAGCCAGGCCAGAATCTGGATTCCCCCGGCCTGCGGCTGGATGCGCAGAGAGGAGCCGATAATGCTTTCAAGTGCCTCCACAAGATAACCGCGTCTGACGGCGTACAACTGGCGCATTTTGCGCAAATGGCGGACAAAATGCCCCTGTTGCATGAACGCCGCCACCATCGCTTGCGGCAGAATTGATCCCGGTCCAGGCCAGTGATTAACCGCCTCGTGAAAGGTCTGTTGCAAAGCGGGGGGCACCACCAGGTAGGCCAGACGCAAGCCGGGAAACAGGACCTTACTGAAGGTTCCGGTATAAAGCACACGCTGCTCATGATCGAGACTTTTCAGCGCCGGTAGCGGATGCCCGTGGTAACGGAATTCACTGTCGTAGTCATCCTCAATGATCCAGGCATCTTTTTGGTTCGCCCACGCCAGCAACGCCAGACGTCGGGGGAGGGATAATGCGACGCCAGTGGGGCTTTGGTGTGAAGGTGTGACGACCGCAAACCGTGCATTGGGTGCCATCTGCTGCCCGGCAGCGACCTGTAGCCCCTCTTCATCCACCGGAACGGGGGTCAGCGTCATGCCCATTTGTTGCAGAGCGTATCGACCAGGAAAATAACCGGGATTTTCATACCAACCGCTGTCGCCTGTCCGTAAAACGGTACGACACAGCAGTTCCAGCGCTCCCTGATAGCCGGTGGTAATAAAGACCTGTTCCGGCGCGCAGGCGATCCCACGGGAAATGCCCAGATAGGTAGCGATGGCTTCCCGTAGCGGTGCGTATCCGGCAGGATCGGGATAATTCATCATCGTAGCCTCAATCATCCGCAGCGTTTGCCCCGACAGGCGAGACCATATTTTACGCGGGAATGCATCAAGCGCCGGTACACCTGGCTGAAACGGTAAAATATTCCCCGTCTGGCGCACCTGATAAGGCTGCTCACCTGAGGTTCTGTGCTGCGGCGGCGGGTTTCCGGCGTTCGGCAGCCTCGCCAGTTGGGGCGAGACCCGGGTGCCCGCCGCGCCTTTCGTCACCAGGTAGCCCTCGCTAACCAGCATCTGATAAGCCATTTCCACCGTTCCCCGCGCGACGTGAAGCTCGCTGGCGAGATTGCGTATTGATGGAACACGCTCCCCCGGGCTCAGCCGGCCGGTCGTGATCGCGTCGCGATAGCGCTGATAAAGCTGCAAATAGAGTGGTGTGTCAGGCTGCCAGCTGGATTTCAGCATCTGTGCTTTCACGTCATTTGTCCTGGTAATTTAGATAATTCTTGTCACTGTAGCATGGGTCATGTCGGCGATATATTGCAGCCATCAGACAGGGGGAACGAATGGCGACATTTGAACTATACAAGGTTGAAAGCGAACTGGCGCTCCATGCCGCGTACACATTAATGCGCGAGTTGCGACCGCACCTGACCGATGCCGCGAGCTTTATCGCGCGCGTCCATCGTCAGGCTGAACAAGGGTATTGCTTGCAAGGCGTCTGGCAGGATCAACAGCTCCTGGCCCTGGCGGGCTATCGGGTTGCGGAAAATCTGCTGTACGGGCGCTTTCTGTACGTTGATGACCTTGTGACTGCACCCTGTGCCCGCAGCCACGGACTGGGGGCGAAATTAATCGATGCCCTGCGCGCAGAGGCGCGCGATCAGAATTGTACTCACCTGGTGCTGGATACCGCTTTAGGCAATGCGCTGGGACAACGTTTTTACTATCGACAGGGATTGCTGGCGGCAGGCATGCACTTTCGTCAGACCCTGGCATGACGTTTTTTAATAACCGGAGATAACCTGATGAGCACCCCACAACGTTTACCCTATTTCACCCTTTCCCCGGAGGCCTATAACGGGTTTGCTGCGACCAAAAAAGCGCTGAGTAAAAGCAGTCTCGGGAAAGCGCTGATAGAGTTGGTCTGGCTGCGGATCTCGCAGATTAACGGCTGCGCATTTTGTCTTGAAATGCACGCCAAAGCCCTGCGCGCCGACGGTGAAAGCGCTGCACGACTGGATAGCCTGGCGGGATGGCGCGTCAGCGAATTATTCAGCGAACGTGAGCGTGTCGCCCTTGCGTGGGCGGAGTCTCTGACGCACGTAGATAAAACGCATGCGCCTGATGATGATTATATTCCTCTGCAGGCGCATTTCAGCGAAGCTGAAATTTCCGACCTGACCTTTGCGATTGCGCTGATGAGCGCCTTCAACCGTCTGGCGATCGGCATGCGTCAGTAATCATGACGTCCGGCTCAGGGATGCGCCGGAACGGTGAATATTCAGCCTATTGCTTGCGCCCCAGCGACTTTCGCAGGAATCAGGCTGCTCCCCAGAGGCGAGTACGGCCAGCTCTGACACGCCTTCACTCATTATGTAGTTGTCCTGCAGAAGATGTTGAATATTCACCCAGCGGGCTTCACTTACGTCATCGGCTGCAACGGGCTCGCCACTCATATACCGGCATTGTATGGCAACCATAACGTAGTGCGTGCTCACATCGCCGTTATCATCTTTAGCAATCGCGTCCACCACCGTGAGTATCCGCTCCGGGTCTGCCACGATACCCGTTTCTTCATAAAGCTCACGTTGAGCGGCGGCGAGTGATGTTTCGCCGATCTCCGTTTTCCCACCGGGAAAGCCCCACATACCGGCGTCCGGCGGGTTATTCCGTTTTACCAGCAGAACGTGTTTTTCACGCACCACCACAGCCAGGACAGCGGCAATGGGTCTGGCCGACGGTATCGGATACATGTGGTACTCCTTTGCAAGAAATATCGGCGGTGGAGATGTCCCAACCGCATGAAGATCGCTGTTAATAACCCCTGTATCCACTTTTCGCCAATTTTTCAAAATATAAACACCTGTACGTTAATTATTAACGACACAGCGTCTCATATTTTATCTGTCATAACGGAGAACTTATCTTCCCCGGGCTTTTTCACCCGTTAGCGTTAATACCGTACTGGTTATAATGGCGACGGCCTTACCATCTTCGCGAGATATTTCACATCGGTAATGACTGATCGTTTTGCCACGATGCTCAGCATGTGCGGTAGCTAATAAACGCGAACGCCAGACAGGACGAAGAAAAGTGGCATTAAGGTCTATCGTTGTAAGACTTTCATTCTTCTGCATTAAAGTGGAGTGCGCGGTTCCTATTGCAGCGTCTGCCAGTTCGCATAATAAGCCGCCATGGACAGTGCCCTGCTGATTTCCATGACGTGCCGAATCGGCATCAAGCATCAGCGTCGCCTTTGCTTCGCCAATATCCACAATGCTGAAACCCAGCAGCCCTGAGATGGCTGTGGGATAATTCATATATGTTGTCATCGTATCGTCCAGTGTGCCTTGCAACTGGCGCTGTAAAAATTCGAGGACGGGTATATAAACGGACTTTTCTTTCATCATCATCTTCTAAATAAATGCCGTCACGACGGAAATAGAGCGGGGCAGCGCGATTATCTGCCCCCAATCAGAAATGTCTCTGCGATATAAAAGTTGCAGGTGAGACTTTTCCGGCAGGCCTTTCTCACTTTCGCACTGCGACTATCATTTCCAGCTCAACAGGCGCGCCGCGCGGTAATTCAGCTACGCCTACCGAAGTGCGGGCATGCGTGCCCCTTGCTCCAAGCCTCGCGACGAGCCGATCGGATGCTCCGTTCATTACCTGACTTTGCTGGATAAAACCGGGGGCAGAAGCAATATACCCTACGACTTTAATCATCTGGATAATATTAGCCTCGCCGCCTACGGCCTCACTCACTGCCGCAATACAGAGGTCTGCACAAAAAGCAGCGGCCTGTTGGGCGGCGGGAAGATCAATGTCCTGTCCCACTTTTCCTGAATAAAGTAGCGTTTCACCTTTGCGCGGGAGTTGCCCGCTCACATAAGCCAGCCCGTCATGGATGATGACGGGAACATAATTTCCACCCGGCTGATTTGTTATATGCTCAGTCATAATATCACCTGTATTTTACCGTTCCTGCATTCGGGATAACGTATTCACACATGGGTCAGAATACACGGCTGACAACCACCTGTGAGCGGGGATTATTTTTATATTCCAGACTGGGATGTTTCTGACTCAGGAAATATTCAGTCAGGTATCACCAGCGCACCACAATCACTGTCGGTAATGAAGGTAGCCAGTAATTCGGCAGGTTCCGTTTTACTGACGTTTTCGGCAAAAAGGTGTAATGCGCCAGGCGGCTCGAACCAGGTTTGCCCTGTTGTATAAGTTTCAGCCGCACCTCCTTCCATTTGCGAGCGCAACGTGCCTTTCAGGACAAACGCCAAAACCGAACCCGGATGACGATGCCGCGGTGTATAAGCGTCTGGCGGAAAGTCAACCACCGCTACGGTGATGGATTTGCCGGGAATGTCCTGCAAAGTTTCACAGGAAACGGGCCTGATACTCGTTTCAGGGCGCGCGGTATCCATGGCACCGGACATACCGGACATCTGTAAACCCGTCAAAGCGTGTTGGTCATTATGATGCATGGCCGGCGCTGAAGCGCCCGAATGATATACCAATGCAATATCACCCGCGAAAAGCAATGCCGCACCTGCAGCGGCGATGATGATAAGCCGCCTGAAAGGGCTGAAATGCAAAAGTGTCTTTCTCTGCGAGAAGGATGAATCAGGCTGTGTAAACACGGGAACCTCATGACGAAATGCCGTAACTAGCGTTACAGACGGAAATCACAGAGTGTTGATCACCTTCAACCGGGCGCCATCAATTTGTCCGGCGGTGTTAAGGCTGCAATATATCGCCATAATGACCCACCCCATAGGGTCAAGACTTAACAGAAATACCAGGACATTTGCCTTTGATGAACGCAGTTAACATCAACCCGCAGCATGACATGCCCCTTTTGCAATAGCGCTTGACAGGGTTTCAGTAATCAGTAATCTCTCTTTTATGGGAATAATATCTCAGATAAGAGAAATGGCATGAACAACCAGGATTACAGAGCAAGGTTAGCCGCCCGTCTGGCTGCGCTGCGCTTACAACATAATTGGTCACTTGACGAGCTTTCCACTGCGTCGGGCATTAGCCGGGCATCCTTATCACGGATTGAACGGGGTGAAGTCAGCCCGACAGCGGAGGTTCTCAACCAACTCTGTATTGTATACGGAATGACGATGTCCCGGCTGTTAAGCGAGATTGAACAGGCAGCAGATAATCTGTTCAGAGCAGAGCAGCAACCTCTGTGGCAGGATGAACTCAATGGATTTGAGCGACGCATGTTATTACCGCCTTCCAGTCAGTTCAAATGCGAGATGATCGAGGGAAAATTGCGCCCTGGCGCTTTCATTGAATATTCAAACCCTCCCGTTCAGGGGCTTGAGCAATATCTATGGTTATATGCAGGTGAATTAACTATTACGATGAACACTGAAAAATGGAGTTTGAAAGAAGGCGACAGTTTGCGTTTCCATTTATCAGGTTATTCATCATTCAGCGCTCATCAGAGCCTCGGTGCACATTATATTTTGGTGGTATGTAAATCATGATTGAATATGAACTTCTCAGTGCTATACAGGCGCATCAATTTTTACCAGAATTAGGTGACGTATTGCAGTCTTGTGTAAGAGATGGAGCCAGTGTCGGTTTTACCGATCCCGATGATCGGCAGGCTATTGACCGTTTCTGGAAAGATAAAATTTATAGTCTTGCCAGCCACGATTGCGAGTTATTAGTCGCCCGCGATAATGGTTTTTTAGCTGCAACCGTCATCATTAACTATTGCGGCATTCCTAACGGTCGCCATCGTGCTGAAATATCCAAACTCCTCGTTCATCCGCAGGCTCGTCGTCAGGGGATTGCCAGAGAATTAATGAGTCGGGCAGAAGATATGGCCTGGAAAAAAGGCATCTCTTTACTCGTACTTGATACACGAACAGGAGATGTGGCCAGCGACTTATATCTTTCCCTGGGGTGGCAGATAGCCGGGGTAATACCTTGTTATGCGAGGTCGATAGAAAACACCTTACACGGCACAACGTTTATGTACAAAATTAATTCGTCCGCTGGCTGATGATATTAACTGGCACCTTTCGCGTTAATACTGATCGTCATGCGAAAAAAATTACCGGTGCACAGAAATAAACTGAAAAAATAACCGTGTCGTACATTCATCTCAAGTGTGAAGCGAGCAGCCTGTCGGAATCGTTATATCGCCAATAGCACGTGCCATAATATGGAGGGCATTATCTCTCCTGCACTGAATATACTGGCAGGGCGGTGTGAAGAGGGTAACTGGAGAATATCGCGTGAAACAGTTCAACAAGAATGCAAATGCTTACGATAAAATCAGAAGCAAGATTACCTATCCACAGGCTCTGTATCGTTATCTTGCCGAACGGGCTCCCGCGACCAGTGCCGCACTGGATATTGGCTGTGGTAACGGGGTCTCCAGCATTCGCCTTAAAGACTATTTCAGTTACGTGGAAGGATGCGATTTAGGGGAGGCGTTAATTGAACGGGCGCGGGTTAACTATCCGGAACTGAGCTTCACCGTTTCCCCGGCAGAAACGTTTTCTCCCGGACGGGCCTTTGATCTGATTACCAGCGCCACCTCTTTTTACTGGATGGATCGTAAAGCGGTGTTGGCCAACCTGAAAAACTGGTTGCGCCCGGAGGGGCTTTTTTGCGCTTACCGATATGATGTCCCGATAATCTATGGCCCGTTACGGGACTTCATTGAAAAAGAGCTGGTAACACACTGGGCTGCCCATCGCGATCCCCGTTTAATACAATACGATGACACGCTTGAGCTGATGCGTGATTGCCCGCATTTGCAGGATGCAAGGCGTGAAGCCTTTGCAAATATCCTGTTTCTGAGTGCAGAAGAAGTGGCGCTATTTTTCCTCTCAACAAGCTATGCCAGTCGTTTTATTGAACTGGAAGGTGGCGAAACTTACCGCAACAATTTTGTGGAAAAAGTGATGTCCATCGGTGGCTCTGAGCCGATAGCCGTGAATTTCGATATTCATGCATTCAGTGCCACTTATCTTCCTGCAAACTGAATTATCTGGCCGCAACAGCGGCCTTTTTTGTTTGTCCCCACAGCAAGCGTGCATGATCGATAATCGAAGATATCCCATTGCGAATCGCTGTAAATATCCCGTTATTTTTGTTAATACTATTCCCCCCACCTTTTCGTGTATGGATAAATTATGAAGTTATTTTCTACCGAGCGAACTGATGTGCATTTGCTTGTCACCGATCTTGCAGAAAGTTTTCAGCGTTATCTGCTTAATAACAGGTCCCATTTAGCGCCGTTCGAACCATTACGTGATGAAGGTTATTTTACACTCGAAAATATATCGCAAAGAATAATAAACTCACTAAACGATTACGAGAATAGAAAGTGTCTGAACCTTGTAGTGACGTTAAAAAATGAAGATCGCATTATCGCCAGTATTAACTTCACTAATTTCATCTTTGGTGTTTTTCAGGCATGTTACTTAGGTTTTTCACTGGATCATGATTGTCAGGGTAAAGGCTTAATGCATGAATCCCTTGAGAAGTCTCTTCGTTATGTGCGTGAAAACTATGGCATGCACAGGATAATGGCCAATCATCTCCCGGATAACGAACGCAGTAGCAATACATTAAGACGTTTGGGGTTTGTAAAAGAGGGATATGCCGAATCCTATTTGAAAATAAACGGTGTCTGGCAGGATCATGTCCTGAACTCATTTGTATTTCCAGAGTGATTCCCCCAACAATATACACTCATGTCGCTTACCAAAATGACCTGTTGGCGATCACGTTAAATAACTGTTCTTCGGAACTAACCGGTCTTCGCGTTATATTTTTAGCATAAAGAGAGGAAAGCTCATGATTGTAAGAACCTGGCACGGCTGTGTTCCACTTAAACATGCAGAAGGTTTCGCGAAACACCTTGAGAAAACCGGAGTCGAGCACGCAAGGAGCATAGAGGGTAATCGAGGCGCGTTCGTGCGCATGGAAGTGCAGGGAGAGTAGGCGCATTTCTTTCTGGCCACTTACTGGCAGGATCTGCAGTCGGTGCGGGAGTTTGCCGGAGAAAACTATCATGTGGCGGTAACTTATCCGGATGATGAAGAATTTGAGCTGCTTTCCGACCCTTACGTTTTCCAGCATGACGTGGAAGCCATTTCACCGCTTTAACCTTGTTTGCGGGCCACCGGTCAGTTACCCATTTGCTATAAAATCCGAATGGCTCCGCATCCGAAGACACAGCGTATCCGGCAGCGCGACTTATTTTTATCGCCTGTCTGCCGGTAAGTCAGGAAAGGGCAAGCACCGTGTTGAAACCGGTCGGCCTGGAGAGGTCGCAAGATTCTACGTGGCGACGCTTAAGTCTCCATCACTGAAAGGAGACGGCAACATTACCTGCCATGTTCATAAGGATAACCCGATGACAGATATCACTATCAAACCGGCACAACGCGAGCATCTGGAGGCATTAAGGGCGATTGAACTCGCCTCGTTTGAAACATTGCGTGTCACCGGCGCGGTGACAGGTGAGCCGGTTGCGGGCAGCCTGGATGATTTCAGCAGGTTGAGCAAGGAAGGAATTCTCTTCGCGGCATTCGCAGCAGAGGAGATCCCGGTTGGTTTCGCCGGGGCTTATATTACGGAGAACTGGCTGCATATCGCCGAAGCAGATGTGCATCCAGACTGGCAGCGGCAGGGAATTGGTCGGCGGCTGATAAATGCGCTTCTGGCTGAAGGTAAGGCTCGCGGTTTAACCGGCGCCTCGTTGACGACCGATCGTTATGCTCCCTTTAACGCCCCTTTTTATGCCTCTTTGGGGTTCGAAATTGTGCAAGAAGAGGCCCTCTCGCCACGGCTAAAAGACTTACTGGCAGCAGAAACGATCTCCGGGCTGGCACCGCTGCGCCGGGTTGCTATGCAATTGGTGTATTGAGTCACCTTTTCTATACCCGATTGCGCTTTCTTCCTGCTCTCAGCGTATCTCTCGATGGCTTTCATTAGCGCGGCGGGTGTCCGGTCATTTTTGTCGCGCTCCTGACGGGAATGAGCAAAGGCAATATGCAAAGTACCAGCAGTGCAACAACGATTAATGTCTGTTTCACCCCAATCGCATCGCCCGCCAGGCCATAGATAAGCGGCATAAGCGCGCCACATCCCAACGATGCGGTATAGAAAATAGCAAATGCGCGGGTTTGCTGATGCGGTCTGGCGAGTTCGGCTACGCTGCCATACAGAATGGACGACGTTCCGTTCAGCGCGATACCCAGCGGAACCAACAGCAGCCAGCTTACCTGCAAAGGGGCAACCGTCATTCCCAGTACAATGGCCGACGTAATGATCTCACTGGCTGCGACGGTTTTAATTACGCCGAGTTTTGTTGCCAGCACCCCGCAAACCAGTTTGCCAAATGCCCCGCCAATAAAAATTAAGGTCAGCGCAAAGCCAATTTGCGTTGCAGACGCTCCCCTTGCGGCCATTAAAAAGGGAAGGAATGTCAGCGTGCCGGTACGCGTGGCGTTGTCGATACTGCCAATCACGCACAGCGCAGTGAAAGCACGTTTACGAAGCGGTTCGGGGAGTTTTACGCAGGAGGAGGCCTGTTGCTTCTGCTGCGTCGCCTCTTTGCCCGCCAGCGTAGCCACCTGTGGCGCTTTTTTGCCATCCGCAGGCAGTAACACATAGAGACCGAGAGTAACGAGGAAACCCAAAAGCGCAATCAACTGCAGTGCGGTTCCCCACGTGATAACCAACAGGCAGGCAGAAAGCGCACTGGGGATGATCCCTTTACCCACATCGCCGAAAAAGTTGTAGGTGCTGAGTGCGATACGGGCGCGCTGAGGGGGATAAAACCGCGTAATAAAGCTGGAGGAGAGCGGATGCTGAACGCTGGCGCCAAGGCCGCCGATCACAATCAATATCATGAGCTGTATCAGCGTTTCTGACGTTCCATACAGCAGCAGCGCGACGGTTAAAAGCAGCGTGCCGCCGATTAACACTTTCCGCTCGCCGTATTTTCTGCCCAGTTCTCCCGATGGGATCTGAAACGCCGACATCGCACCAGAAAACAGCATCTTCAGTAAACCGATCTGCGCCATTGAAAGCCCAAATTGCTGCTGCCAGAGGGCAAAAAGCACATAGTGCATATCCGTCGCACCATCATGGAAAAGGTGAGCAAGGCCGGTTGCACCCAGCACTTTGCGGCTCTGCGGTTTCTCGACGGTCGGCGAATTTTCTTTCTCAATGGAACCTGAATCCACGCTCATTCTTCCTCCTGCGCTATTAATGGCTATATTCACACTAAACCGGGCAGGGAAAACAGCGTGTTGTTATGTTTGTTTTGCATAAGCAATCCCGGTTTTTTAACGGGCGATTTTATTTGCTGATAGCTATTCAGCCGCTAATTTCATCCTATTTATTGTGGAATGACGCAGAGGGAAAACCGGCGGAATCTGTGCACGTTTTAATTCTACCCGGTGGCAGGAAGAGATCTGGGCCAGATATGAAGCGGATTTATCCCTCAGTTCGGTGACAGTTGGGTCAGCATCAGAATAAAGGGAATGGTCACCGCCGCCAGCACCGTTTGCACGGAGATAATCCCGGCAGAAAGCCGATGATCGCCGCCGAGAAGTTTGGTCATGATATAGGCGGAAGGCGTACAGGGCAGGGCATTAAACAGGACGACGGTGGCCAGTACCGGCCCGGAAATACCCAATTCAACGCCAATAAACAGCGTGATAAGCGGTACCAGTAATAATTTCACAAACGACGACTGTAATACCGGCCCGTGCGCCGAGCGCGCGGCTTTAAGATCGAGCCCTGCGCCAACCGCCAGCAAGCCCAGCGGCAGCGATGCGCCGCCGAGAATATGCAGAATATTGCCGATCATATCCGGAAGTTTGAGCGTACTGACATTAAACGCCAGCCCCGCGACCACTGAGATAATCACCGGGTTACGTACCAGTGCTCTGACTATCTGCCATACGCCAGGCCTTTTGCCCTGCCCGTAATGCATCAGGATGATGATAGACGCGACATTCAGCAGGGGAATTGCCACCGCGATACTGATAGACGTGACCGTCAACCCGGTAGTGCCGTAAGTGGCCGCCGCAGCCGCAACGCCAATATAGGTGTTAGGGCGCAGCGCGCCCTGAATAACGGAAGAAAAGACGGTTCCCGGCTGGCTTCGCCATATTCGCCACAACCAGAGTGACACTGCGCCAATCACCACGGCGCCCAGAATCGACCATGCTATTGGCCTGACCGGAAAATCATTCAGGCTCGCCGTCGCCACCTGAGAAAACATCAGCGCCGGAAACAGCCAGAAATAGTTGAGCTTTTCGCAGGGCAACCAGAACTGATGATCAAGCAGGTTTTTAGCCCGCAGTACAAATCCCATAACAATCAGGAACATCACCGGTGCAAGCGAAGACAGCGTCGTCATCATTTCTCAAATGTATCCTTTCGTCAGTACCAGCAGACCGTAAATGGCAATAAAACCTGTCAGCAGACGTTCATAAAGCGGCGCGCTTGCCCGGCGGAAGAGTAAATTCCCCACCGCCCGGTAGATAAATAAGGCCACGGGAGCGGCGATAAGGCCTTCAATACTTAATGCTGTGGGGCGAAGCAGCGCCAGAGTTGCGAGCAAGTGAATGTGTATTTTTTATGGCAGTTTTTTGACTTGCTTTTAAATGATAATTTTTGCCTTTATATATCTTTTGATTATATATCAGAGTAAACCGGATATTATTGCCTGCCAGCATTGCTGTTACTGCTTTGCTGAATATCAGAAATTAAAATCCCGAAAATAAATATCAGTTGTTATCACAAGAAATATAAATAATGCGTTTTGTCTTATGGTGACAGACGATGATTTTCTCGGGCGAGCGTTTTTATTCCTGTTGCTCAACTCGTGTGGTAGATGTTGCAGCGCAGAGAATCTCTTCTGCGCCAGCCGTTATGGGATATGTTGTGACCGGCGGCAATTCATTCAGCGTACGTGCTGAATTGCGCATGGATTAATTTCCGCAGCCATTGGTGCGCGTTACCGCCATCCGAGCGGCGGTGCCACAGCAGGTGAAACGCAATCTCCGGCAGTGCCAGCGGCGGCTTGAGCAGCACAATATCGTCATGGGCTTCATCCACCAGCACGCTGCGGCGAAGTACCGTCGCGACATAATTGGTCCGCGCAATAATCCGCGAGACGGCCGACATCGTGGGCAGCGTCAGGCGCACCATTCTGCTGAGCCCCTGCTTGCGGAGCTGCTCATCCACCAGGCCGTAGTGATTGCCTTCGGGCGAGACCAGAATGTGCTTCATGGCGAGATAGCGTTCCAGCGTCATGCCGTCACGGGCGGCATCGCTGTCGCGACGTACGAGAGTGACAAACTCATCGCGGATCAAAGGCTGCGACAGGATGCGTTTTTCCGCCTGGGTTGGCACGATACCGATGACCAGATCGACCTCGCCGCTATCAAGCATCGCCACGGACTGATCGCGATCGACAAAGGTGCGCACATGGATCGTTACGTCCGGCGCCTGCTGGCTGACCGCGCGCATAATCGTCGGCATGAACACCATCAGCGGGTATTCCGACATGCCAAGTGTGAAGGCCATGCTTCGATTCTGCGGGCTGAACGCCTCTTCCGGTGCCAGCAGGTGGGTTATTTCGTCCAGCGCGCGGCCGACATGCACATGGATCTCTTTCGCTCTCGCCGTGGGCAGTAATCCGCTGGCGCTGCGAATAAACAGCGGATCGGCAAAATGGCTACGCAGACGTGCAAGCGCGGCGCTCATTGCTGGCTGGCTGACTGACGCCTTACCGGCAGCGCGGGTGACATTCTGCTCTTCCATCAGCGCGTTAAAGGCGACGAGAAGATTCAGATCAAGCCCTCTAAAATCCATAAAACGGATACTCCTCTATATCTTATATTTGTTTTATTTATTGATATCGCGAATGTGATACTAGCGGCGTACGGCAAATAAACCAATGCAAAACCGTCAGCCTGCGAGGTAGGTAGTGATGTCAGACCATAATGAAATAGCGAATCGTCTTGTGCGCGAGCGCGAGGCCGTAGAAAAAATCTATCAGGCGTTTAGCCTGCAAAACCCGGATCTGCTCGATGAAGCGGTGACGCCAGACTGGCAGGATATTCCGCTGGCTCCCGGCCAGGCAGCCGGGCCGCAAGGGCTAAAACCCATCATCAGAAGCTTTATCGCGGCTTTTCCCGATGTGCAGATTGTCATTCAGGATTTGATGCAGCTTCCCGGTAAGATTGCCGTTCGCGCGGAGATTACCGGGACGCATCAGGGAACGTTTATGGGGATGGAAGCGACGGGGAAATTTGTGCGCATCCGTTTGCATGAGATGCACGAACTTAACGGTGAGCGCGTGATAAAAACCTGGCATATGGAAGACTGGCTCGGGCTGTTTATGCAGTTGGGCAAGACGCCTTCTCTGCCTTAAGCGCAAAAAAATCCACGCCGTAGCGTGGATTTTTGCTTTTATGGGGATCAGAAGTTGATGTTCGCCGTCACGCCGCCGACAAAGGCGTCATCAACCTGGCTGACTGCGCCCGGTGCGGAAATGTATTGCAGGTTCGGGCGAATTTGCAGCCATTTCGTCGCCTGAATGTTGTAATAGATTTCGTAGTTGTACTCGGAACCGTCCTGAATCGGCAGATAGGCCAGGCTGTTGTAGTCCGTCTCACCGTTGAAGCGGTTCTCGTCGCCCTGCAGGCGGGTGTAGGAGGAGTTGATATGGATACGGCCTGCGCCGATACCAATTTCATCCTGCGGACGCGCGTCAAACGGTCCTTTCCACGTCAGCGCAATCGACTGATAGTTGTCGGTTTTTGACGTTTTGTGATCGTTCATCACCGCCTGAACGGTCAGCGTAATACCGCGATCGCTGGAGCCGCCCTGCGCGGTCAGTTGTTGCTGGGCGAGGATATAGCCGCCGTAAGAGTGGGCGGTATCCTGATAACTGCCATCGCGCCATGAGCCGTAAACATTATCGTTGGTCGAGGAGTAGTAGTAACCAAGACGGTAGTTCCCCGGCAGTTTGTCCGCGCCGAGCAGCGGTTTCCAGCCCAGTTCTACCGGAACCAGGTTACCTTCGGTCGGGTTAAATTCAAAACGGAAACCGTCGCCGCGATCATAGTTATACGGGTTCTGGTTGTAGAAACCGACCTGCATAAAGACTTCCGGCGTGAAGTTAATACGTACGCGACCGCCCCACTGGGAAACCGGCCAGTTGTACCAGTGATCGCCGCGCCAGTTACCCGCCTGGCCGCTGCCGAACGCCAGGTTCTGGAACTTACTGTCGAAATTATCGAAATCTTCGCCTACGGTCACACGCCCGGCTTTCACATCCAGCACATCGTCAAAGAAGCCTTTACGTAGCCAGAACTGTGTCAGACGCCAGGTCTGCCCGCGGCCGTACACTTCCTGCGGGGAAGAGAGCATGCCGGTACGCGGATCGGCCACTTGATCGGCGACATTCTGCCCGTCACGGTTAGTGATGGTTAACTGAAACTCGGCATCCTGCCAGTTGAGCAGTTTTTGCAGATCGAGATTAACGCCGAACACCTGCTGATCGCTGTAGCGCGCCGTCGTTGAGGTGTTATAGCCGCCAGCCAGGTTTGATGCGGCTTCCATGGTGTAATTCACCTGGAAATCGACACCCTCTTTCTGTAGCTCGGTGCGGGTTCCGCCCCAGTCACCAAACATCCACGGGGAATCGGCGCTGAAGGCGTCCGCCGCATGGGCAAGGCTGGGTTGCAGACAAAGGAATAAGGCTCCGGCTAAAGCAGATATTACAGGTTGTTTCACCACTGTTTTTATATGTTTCATAATGTTTATTCTTAGGCAAGGGGAGTTGTTCGGAATTTTGAGTGTAATAACTGCAAATTCTGAGTTTTATAAATTTGTGCGAGTAAAATTATCTTGCCAAAAAAATATGATCGTCAGCACAAAATTAGCTTCACAGTATTTTCATTTGCTATTTTTAGTGAATGACTTTGCGTAAGCCGTGCCGAAATAACCCTCAACCCGGCGGCAAAAAAAGAGGAATAAAGCGCCTTTCTGCCCGGTATATCTCTTACAAATAATTCGCGTGGGTGAAAAAAAACGTTAGCGGACCCGGGAAGGCGGCGTCGAAAAGCGTTTTTTAAACTGCTCCGCAAATCGTGCATAAGAGAGATAGCCGCACTGTTCTGCGACCCATTGCAGGGTGAAGGAGGTGGTTTGCAGCAGGAACATCGCATGCATCATACGTGTTTCCAGCAGCAGTGTTTCGAAGCGGGAATGTTCATCCGACAGTCGGCGTCTTAATGTTGATTCACTCATCGCCAGCCGTTTTCCCGCCTCTTTCACCGTCCAGTGTTGCTCCGGCGCTTTTTGCAATAATTCCCGGAGTTGCAGGGTGACAGAGCGTTTCGCCAGCGGTAAAAAACAGTGGCCGTGCTCCGCCAGCACCAACAGCAGATCCAGCAGCCGTAACGTCAGGCGGTTATCATCAAGTTCCGGTCGGTTTAGGCTCGCCTGTAAAGTAAAAAGCGAATCGATAAGTGCTTTCTTCAACGGAATAACGGCGATTTCAGTAACAGAACTGGTGCGGGAAATAACGTCGGTATAGCGTTTGGCAAACTCGCGAATAACGTTTGCTGAGATCGTCAGAAATAATGACTGGAAGGGCCGACCATCACCGTCAGGATATTTTTCAATATCGATACAGGTATCTTGTGCGATAAGACATGCGCGCGTTGATGGCGTCAGAATTTGCGCTGAATGACCTGTATGCAGAACCAGCGAACCTGACAAAATAATAATCAGGGTGGCCTGCGGAAAATAAAAATCCTTTGTGCTCTGGCTATTGCGCAGCAGCGGTCGGGAGAGTGAACAGAGATTATCCCGATGGATTAAACGCGGTGCGGAAAAGAGGCTGCCCCCGGCTGGCTGGATATTCAGCAGCTCATGTGATTCTTTTTCTACCATCGGGGGCTGAAGCATAATGGAACCTTGATTAACGAACCGTCGGGTTAAGCGAGTAGAGTCCGGTCAATTCAGCTTGCGCCAGGACATTCACCGATTCTATGGCTTTACGGACATTTTGTCCTGTCAATGCGCCATCAACCGGCAGGCTGGCCACATCCAGCGCATACAGCGTAAACACGTAACGATGGACGATTTCATCATTCCACGGCGGGCACGGGCCATCGTAGCCATAATAGTCGCCGCTCATCTGCGCATCGCTGGCAAACCACAGCGAATAGTCGTTTATGCCGTGGCGATAACCTGTTGGCAAGCTGGCGAGCGTTTTTCCTTTTGGCGTCACGCCGGAAGAGAAAGCCGATTCTGCCAGTTCCTGCTGCGTGACGGGAATATCCAGCAAAACCCAGTGATAAAAATCGATGCGTGGCAGCGTGCTGGAAACCACGCGCCCCTCCTGATTAACATCATCGCCGCGGGAAGGAACATCCGGATCGTGGCATAGCAATGCCAGTGATTTCGTCCCTGGTGGGATCTGATCCCAGGCAAGATGCGGGCTGGCATTCTGCGACAACGTAATATGCCCCTCGCTGGCGGGCACGGCGAAGGCGTTTTTTCCGGGAATAACATCACCATTACTGAAGTTCTGGCTGAACAGTTTCATCTCTGCATCCTTATCTCACGTCGCGGGAAAGCGATATGTTACCCCGTGGCGGATTTCAGACAGCAACATATCCAGTCAATTGGCGTCCATATCCGGTCAAAATGACAGTATCAGGCGCAAAAAAGTGACGGACAAACGCCATGTTGTCCGTCACCAGGAGGAGCGTTAACCGGTAAGGCGATTTCCGCCCTTATCGGATGCGCTGCGGTTAGTTGAAGTGAATACCGTCATAAGTGATGCTGCAACAGGCAACATTGCTGACCCGGACGCTGAAGCCCGCTGTACCGGAAGCAACCGTACTGGTCGCGCTGATGGTTGCCGTTCCGTTAGCATCCGTCGTGGTCTGGGTTGTCGACAAGGTCATCGGATCCGTTGTGCTCAGGGTTAGCGTCTGACCGGCGACAGGTTGCCCGTTATCGGGGCGAATCAACTTCACCGCGAAGACGTTCTGATCCACGCCGTTAGCCGGAGAATAATCCGTGATCATCCTGAACATGCTTTGCAGCATGAGGAAATTCACCGGACTTGTCGCTTCGTTACCATTATCCAGAGAAGCGATAACCGTATTTTTTATCGCTGCAAGCGATACCACTTCTGTTCTGGCTTTACCATTGGCATCGGTCGTCGCCTGGGTGCCCAGCACCTGGCTGAGCGTATCCTGGGTTTTAAAAGTGATGTTAACGCCAGCGATTGGATTTCCTTTGATATCCAGCACGGTGGCTTCCACTTCATCCTGATCCACGCCGTCTCTCAATGCATTGTCTTTGGTGGTCATCAGGTTAACCTGCGCCCGCGCCACACGGGATTCGAACTCCACATCAACCTGGCGGCGGGTGCCGTTGTCCAGCGTTGCCGTTACCGTACTGGGGCCGTCCTGAATATTGGTCAGGTCGACCGTTACAGCGCCATTGCTGTCTGTCGTCACGGTTGATGCTGAAGCCACTGCGCCATTATTCGCCGTGATGGTAACGTTCTGTCCAGCCTGTGGCTTACCGTTGTTGTCGGTGACCACTATTCGCACGCTGTTTTTGTCGCTGCCATCGGCCAGCGCATTATTGCGCGTGACGGTCATGCTACTCACGATATAGCTGATAACCGGCGTAAAGTGGGTATCCACCGACGTTGTGGTGCCATTGCTTAATGCCGCCGTTACCGTCGTGGTTCCTGCGGCGGTATTGGTCAGCGTGGCCCAGGCCAGCCCGTCTGCCCCCGTCGTTCCGGTCACCGTCGTAACCTGCGCGCCCTTGTTGGCGGTGAAGGTCACGCTTTCTCCGGCAAGGGCATTGCCGTTACCGTCGGTCACTTCCACCTGTACGGCGTTGGCAGAATTACCATCGGCCAGCGCATTATTGCGCGTGACCATCATGTTGTTCATCATCGCGCTGGTTGACGACGTGAAGGTAGTTTTTACTGACGTTGCTGTACCACTGGCCAGCGAAGCGGTGACGATGGCGCTTCCCGGCAGGGTACTGGTCAGCGTCGTCTCTACAACCCCGTCTGCGTCAGTTGTTCCGCTGCGCGTGACGATTTTCGCCCCGTTACTGGCGCTAAAATTGACGGTCTGCCCGGCAAGCGGGTTGCCGTTACCATCGGTCACTTTTGCCTTCACGGCGTTGGCGGCGGCGCCATCGGCCAGCGCATTATCACGGGTAACGATAAGATCGCTGCCCTGGATGGTGGCGACCGGCGGGTTCACCGTCACCTCTGTGCTGGCACGGTTTGATTTGTTGTCCTGGTTATCCCAGGCCACGGCGCGAATGGGCCAGGTGTTGTTGCCGCTCTGCCACGGTGGGAGAACAACGGTGGCCGTGGTCGTGCCCGTCACATTAATTTTACCGCCAGCGGCCAGCAGCTCTGGCGCATCCCACTCGACGCGTTTCACCCCGTATTTTGCGGTGACGATGGCGTCCAGCGCGATCGTTTCGCCGGCGTTGCCGCTCTGTCTGGCCGGTAGCGCCAGCGTGATCATCTCCTGCTTACGGTAATCAAGCACAATCGCATTGTTACGTTCGACCAGATCGTGACGGCTTCCGGCCAGGCTACGCATGATACGAACCGCATCCGGATTAAGCTGCTCGCGCAGCGAAACGCCCGGCTGATAACGTAACATCAGCGAGAAGCGGGTATCGCTGATGCCGCTGCCAGTCTGATAATCCACCCCCGTCGTCAACAGTGGAACGGGCGTCCAACTCAGCCCTGCTGTAATCGCCCGCGGGTTATTTTGCCGGTTGTTCTTATCAGCCAGCGCCACGTGACTTCCCCGGTACTGCTCATACACCAGACGGCCGCCCAACTGCGGATAATCAGGCAGCCAGGCTTCGGCGCGAATGTCCCAGCCGTCCGCCGGGCGTTCATCGTAATTGGCGAAATCCCTGGACTGATGCCAGCCCGTGAGGCCGAAATAGCTGTTCGCGCTGAGTTTGAGGTAGTCGGTCCAGGCTTCAGCCCCGAAACCCGCGCGGCGGTTGCTGCCGGTGAAGTCGTTATCCAGGAACAGATTAGCGCCGTACATCCAGCTGCCGTAGAGCGTTCGCCATCCGAGCCCCAGGTTGCCGGTCTGCCGCCCCTCTGGCGCACGATATCCGAGCTGCGCAAACAGGATATTCTTCGGGCCATCATAAAGTGGCAGCAAGAAATCTAACGCGCTATTGCCCAGGTTCCCTTTGGTATCAACGTTCAGTTGTACGCGAGCGGTGCCGAACTGTGAGAGCCAGGCCTGCACTTCACTGTTAGCTGCGCCGGAAAAATGGCCCAGCGCCAGGTTTTTCAATGCCCCGGACTGGTCATCTGCTTGCAGTGCTGCGCCAGTGGCCATCGTGGCAACAGAAAAACGGTTTTCCGTGTTGTTTTGGCTGTCGGTGGTTAAAGAGGGAGTGGGCAGAGCAGCGTGTGCCAGCGGATGCCAGACAGGTAATAGCTGCGTCAGTATCAGTAATCCCGAGGTGGTTTTTTTAATATCCATCAATAATGACTCCATTCCTTGCGGCAGGTGTCCCTAAGAAATAATTATTCATCCCGGTAGTAAAAGGCGCAGTAATCATCCAGTTTGTACTCTATTTCCCGGTTATTTTTCTAACGGCTCTGGAATTTACACCATCTCCGGATTGAATTAAGAAGATAGAATCCTAAAAATGGCGTGGATCGCTGATAAATAATTTTGTGTTATCACGATAAATTATTATATGTTTTTCTTGTCTGGTGCCTTGAATATAGGTGGTGACTTTTTTTGAAGAGGTTTTTTGTATTTGTGGATGCGTGTTTTTTTAAAGATTAAGCGTATTTTCTATTTTTAATGAAGATATTTCCCTCTCTGTTTCATTGGGTGGAGGCAAAAAGATAACCGCAGCGGCATCACGGTAGCGGAAGATTTTACGCTCTGTCGCTTATTTTCTGCGCAGATCCCGCTATGCTCTTGTGTCTGGTTGAGGTATGGCAACGGCTTCAGGAGGAAAGAAAATGGGCGTGCAGAAAAACATCCGCAGTATTTTAAATGAACTGGCGCAAAATGCGCAGAACATTGATAACGCGCAAGCCGGGCAGCTTATCGCGCATATCAGAAAAGCGGGCCATATCTTTTTGCAGGGCGCCGGGCGGAGCGGCATTGCTATCCGTGGTTTCGCCAACCGGCTTTTGCACCTTGGTTTTTCCGTCAGCGTGGTGGGGGAAATTTCTTCGCCGCACAGTAAACCGGGGGATTTATTGATTATCGGTTCCGGCAGCGGCGAAACCGGCAGCCTGAAAAGCCTGGCGCAAAAAGCGGTGGAAAGCGGGGTGGATGTGGCGCTGATTACCCTGAACGCCGACTCTTCCATAGGCCGCATGGCAAACTGCGTACTGGTCTTGCCGGGCACAGCAAAAACAGAGAATGCGCGCATTGAAGGTGCGTTTTCCCAGCCGATGGGTTCTGCTTTCGAGCAGCTCTGTTTTATTACCTGTGACGCGATTATTCTTGAACTGATGGCGCAGCTTGGCGAATCCAGCAACAGCATGTTTAAACGGCACGCTGATTTTGAATAATGATACGGAGCGCGTTGCGCTTCGTTAATACATTTTCCCGCTTCCGATTATTTGCGTGATGACGGTCGTAAATTCTTTATTCTGTTTTGAGCTGACTTGGTGATATTAACATTTCATTATATGATGGTATTTATTTTCGGAGCCAGACAATGAATCGTCACGAACTTATACTCCGCGCCGCCAGAACCTGCATGATAGAAAAAGGCTTTCATAATGCCTCCATTAAAAATATCGCGGCCTGTGCTAATGTCAGCGCCGGGCTTATCTATCGCTATTTTGCAAATAAAGACAGCATCATTGAAGCGCTGGTGACCGACATTGTTAATAATATGCGAAGTCACATAAATGACAAACCCCGGCATGATGAGAATCAGCCGTTAGATATATTCCAGGAATCGGCTTTCTGGGCGGATTTGCAGGATAATATCTTTATGCTGATGGATATCGCCTCCGCTGCGATCCGCAACGAGCGCTATAAAAAGCTGGTGACGGAGGCGCACAACGCCTTGCAGGATGATATCGTTCGGCGCGAAAAACAGCGACACCCGGCAATGGATGAGTCGATTATTCGTACCCGCCATTATGTCATCAGCATGCTGCTGGATGGCGTCATTGTGCAGTGCGGCAGAAAAGGCTATGTCATCGACGACGAATTACGCCAGATGATTAATGCGATTTTGCATAATCTGGTGCATGCGAAATAATTTAGTCTCCTTCAGGCGTTCGGGTTGCTAAAAATCAACGTATTAAGACGCAGCAGCTCATTTTCATTGAGTTGCTGATCGTAAACCACCCGACAAATAAAGCCATCGATAATAGTCAGTAGCAGACGAATTTGTGCCCGGCTAAACGGTTGCTGCGTTTCTCTATTCAGGAGTTCGGCGTTTCCGGCAAGATAACTAATGGTTCGTTCTTCTTCATCAGTTAATATTTTGCGCACCTGTTCATTTCTTGAGGCTTCCGAATAACTTTCCAGTAATAACGCGTGTTCGCGCTGACTCCAGCCGGACCAGAAAGCGGATTCACTATTCAGAAGATCGCTCAGCGTCGTATCAGATCGTAGCTGGCGAAATAAAAACGCTCGCCATTGGGCCGCGACACTTTTTACTACCTCATTAATCAGCGCTTCTTTACTGTGAAAATCACGATAAAGCTGGCCCGCGCCATAACCCGACCGGCTGAATAACTCGGCCATACTGCACCCGTGAAAGCCGTGCTCGCTGAAACAGGCTTTTGCCGCTTCAATGATTATTTGTCGGCGTTCATTTACGCGTTGCTCTTGTTTGTTTGTCGCCAAAATAAGTTACCTGCGGACGGGTAAATATTGCTCCTGTGGCCGCTTTGCCTGTCCACAGGAGCATTAAGGTTAAAGGCCAGCCGGCCGTGGCACTTCAATGTACTCATCATCGATATTGCGCTGGTAATAGTGGCCATCTTTTACGTAATAGCGTTTGCCGTTGTAGTCCAGCACCGACATCGCGCCGCCAGAAGGTCTGTCGACCACCACATAACGACCATCCTGTTTTTGATAATAGAGACCATTCAGCAGGTAGTAGGTTAATCCACCAATCACGATCAGTTCCGCCGCAGGCGGTAAGATGGTCAGGGGCGCATTATCGCGCGGCAACGCGGGGCCTGGGCGGTGCGGATCGCCAAAAGGTGCCGCTATTGTACTGAATGAAAGACTCAGTAAGACGAATAAGGTGCAGGTGTGTTTTTTCATGGTTGCCTTTCCCGGTGTGTCACAAGTATCGAACAGACTCTCTTTACACCCGGCAGAGCATTCTTCTACCGGGTGCTTACACAGTGTCTTAACGCTGCTGCAGTGCTGCCGTTTTCTCTTCCAGCCCTGTACCGCCGCCCATCACTTTATACAGCGTTATCAGGTTGGTGTAATACTCCTGCTGCACGCTGACCAGCGAGGTTCTGGCCGTGTATAACGTGCGCTGGGCATCAAGCGCGTTCAACCAGGTATCCACACCATTGCGGTAACGCAGATACGCCAGCCGGTAATACTCTTCGGCCGCTTTGGTATAGTTTTTCTGCGCGGTGAGTTGATCGTTAATCGTACCGCGCCGCGCCAGCGCATCGGCCACTTCCTGGAAGGCCGTCTGCACCGATTTCTCATAGGCCGCTACGTAGTACTCCTTCTGCGCCTTGGTGTAGTTCAACTGCGAAATGTTATAGCCACCAGTGAAGATGGGCAGCGAAATACTTGGCGAGAAGGACCACACCCCGGCGCCGTGTTTAAACAGTGACGACAGGTCGCTGCTTGCCGCGCCGCCGCTGGCGGTCAGCGAGATGCTTGGGAAGAAATTCGCCCGCGCTGCCCCAATGCTGGCATTGGCCGATTTCAGATTATGCTCGGCTTCCAGCACATCCGGACGATTCAGCAGCACGTCGGAAGAGATGCCCGCCGGGATCTCTTTGAACGCATTTGCCACCGCATCAATGTTTTCCGGGATCAGGTTATCCGGTACGGCCCGCCCAACCACCAGATCGAGGGCGTTTTTATCCTGCGCCACGCTGGTCTGGTATTTCGCCACATCGGCGAGCGCCGAATGGTACGTTGTGGCGGCGGAAGAGACATCTACCATTGACGCAGTGCCGTGACGAAGCTGCGCCTGGGTGACTTCCATCGATTGCCGCGCGCTTTCGGCAGTCTCTTTCGCAATGGTCAGATTGCTTTTATCCGCCGCCAGCGTCAGCCAGTAATCCACCGTGTTGTAGAGCACCGTCAGACGCGTACTGCGCGCCCCTTCGACGGTACCCAGCCAGGTTTCATACTGCTCGCGCGTCAGGCTCTGGTTTTTGCCAAACAGATCCAGCTCAAACGAGCTGGTGCTGGCATCGCCTTCATAGCTGGAACTGACAGACGTCCCGCTGCCGGTGTTGTTGAGCGAGCGGGAACGGGTGCCGGTCAGCTCCGCGTTAATGGTCGGGAAGAGGTTCGAACGCTCTTCGCCATACTGCGCCCGCGCGGATTTCACGCTGGCGACTGCTTCCCGCAGGTCGCGGCTGCTGTCGAGCGCCATCGCCACTACCTGGCGCAGGCGGTCATCGAGAATGTACTGCTGCCAGTCGATATCGCGATAGTTATTCCCCTGAGTGCCTTTCAGGGAGGCATAGGCCTCCCCGGCAGGAAGCTGGTCACTGACCGGCGAGGTTGGCCTGTCATAGTGGGGATCCAGCGAAATACAGCCCGCTAACAGAAACGGTACGCATGCTGCTAAAAGTCTTGCTGACATCTTATTCTCCTGATTTTTCTGTCGTTTCGCGCACTGCTTTGTACTCCTCCGGCACGGAAGGGAATACGCGTCTGACCAGCACGAAGAACAGAGGAACAAGGAAAATGGCCAACAAGGTGGCGGCGATTGTTCCCCCGATAATCCCCGTCCCGATGGCGATTCGACTGTTAGCGCCCGCGCCGGTTGAGATAGCCAGCGGCAGTACACCGGCGGTGAACGCCAGCGATGTCATGATGATCGGGCGTAAACGCGTGTTGGCCGCGTGAATCGCCGCCGCCACCAGGTTTTCGCCTCGCCGGTAGTTTTCCTCGGCGAATTCCACAATCAGGATCGCGTTCTTCGCCGACAGGCCGATGATGGTCAGCAGCGCCACCTGGAAGTAGACATCGTTCTCCAGCCCGCGCAGCGTAATGGCTAACAGGGAACCAAATACCCCGAGCGGAACCACCATCATGACCGAGAAGGGCACTGACCAGCTTTCATACAGCGCCGCCAGGCAGAGGAAGACGACAATCAGCGAAATACCATACAGCGACATGGCCTGGTTCCCGGCCAGGCGTTCCTGGTAGGAGAGGTCGCTCCACGCATAGGTGGTGGCTCCACCAGGCAGGGCTTTTGCCAGTTTCTCCATGGTGTTCATCGCTTCCCCGGAACTGCTGCCGGGCGCGGACTGCCCCTGAATCTCATAGGAAGAGAGGCCGTTATAGCGGGAGAGCGCATCCGCGCCATAAATCCAGTGCGCAGAAGCGAACGACGAGAACGGCACCATGGTGCTGTTGCCATCGCTGTCGGTACCGCGAACGAACCAGCTATCGATATCCTCCGGCTTGCTGCGGAAGGCTGAATCCCCCTGGATGTAGACTTTTTTCACCCGTCCACGATCCGAGAAGTCATTCACATACGTTCCGCCGATGGCCGAACTGAGGGTACTGTTGACATCGCTGACGGAGACCCCCAGCGACTGCGCTTTCACGTCATCCACATCGACCTGCACTTGCGGTAAGTCCGGCAGTGAGTTCGGGCGCACGCTGGAGAGCGTCGGATCCTTCGCTGCTTCGGCCAACAACTGGTTACGCAGTTTCAGCAGCGTATCGCGGTCGGTGCCGCCGCGCGCCTGCAACTCAAAGGTGAAGCCGTTCGACTGGCCCAGGCCGCTGACCGACGGCGGCGTCAGCACGAAGATCTGCGCATCACGGATCGAGGAGAGGTTCATCATTGCCCGCTTCGCGATCGCATCGGCGCTGTTCTCTGTACCTTTACGCAGATCCCAGTTTTTCAGCGAGATAAAGCCCACCCCGGCGTTCTGCCCGCTACCCGCAAAGCTGAAGCCATCGACCAGCATGCTGACGTTGACGTTATCTTTCTCTTTGGTCTGGAAGTAGTTCTGGATCTGTTTACGCACTTCGAGAGTGCGGTTTTCCGTGGCACCTGGCGCCAGCGTGTACTGCACCATGATGTAACCCTGGTCTTCGGTCGGCAGGAAGCCGGTCGGCAGACGCATATACATCACTGCGCAGCCGATTAACAGCACGCTGTACAGCGCCAGATAACGGCCCGGACCATGCAGGACTTTCGCCACGCGCTGGTGGTAACGCTCCTGTATTTTCTCGTAGCTGCGGTTGAACCAGCCGAAGAAACCTTTACCGGCATTTTCATGATCGTGCGGCTTCAGCAGCGTGGCGCACAGGGCAGGGGTGAGTGTTAACGCGATGATCACCGACAGCACCATTGACGAGACGATGGTGATGGAGAACTGGCGGTAAATCACCCCCGTGGAACCGCTGAAGAAGGTCATCGGCAGGAACACGGCGGAAAGCACCATGGCGATACCGATCAGCGCTGCGGTGATCTCCTTCATCGATTTTTCTGTCGCTTGCCGTGGCGGCAGCCCTTCTTCCCGCATCACACGCTCGACGTTTTCCACCACCACGATGGCGTCATCGACCAGCAAACCGATGGCGAGCACTATCCCGAACATCGTCAGGGTGTTGATGGAGTAGCCGAAGGCCGCCAGCACGCCGAAGGTTCCCAGCAGCACCACCGGCACGGCAATCGTCGGGATCAAGGTGGTGCGCAGGTTTTGCAGGAACAGGAACATCACCACCACCACAAGGGCGATCGCTTCGGCGAGGGTTTTCACCACTTCCTCAATGGAAATTTTGACGAAGTCGGTGCTGTCGAGCGGATAGTCAATGGCGTAACCGGCAGGCATGGTACTGCGGAACTCATCGACGGTGTTTTTAACCCGTTCTGCGGTGGATAAGGCGTTCGCGCCGGAGGCCAACTGAATGGCGATACCCGCTGCCGGGTGGCCGTTGGCCAGTACGTTGGCGCTGTAATCTTCGCTGCCCATTTCAACCCGGGCGACATCGCTTAAGCGGACAACGGAACCATCGGTTTTGGTTTTCAGCACAATATTGCGGAACTGTTCCGGCGTTTGCAGACGCGAACGCGAACGCACGGTGGCAACCAGTTGCTGCTCGCCGCTGGCCGGTTGTGCCCCTAACTGCCCGGATGAGACCTGGGTGTTCTGGTTTTCCAGCGCGCTTTCCACATCGGAAGGCATCAGCGAGTAAGCGGCCAGCTTGTTCGGGTCCATCCAGATACGCATCGCATATTCCGAACCAAACACCTGCACGCGGCCCACGCCATTAACGCGCGCCAGCACATCTTCCATGTTGCTGACCAGGTAGTCAGAGACATCCGAAGAGGTACTTTTGTTGGTCTTGTCATACAGCGCCATGACCAGCAGGAAGTCGCTTTGCGCTTTCTCCACGGTCACGCCTTGCGAGGTGACCGCATCCGGTAAGCGGCTTTCCGCCTGCTGGACTTTGTTCTGCACCTGCACCTGCGCAATATCCGGGTCGGTACCCTGCTGGAAGGTAACGGTGATTTTGACCTGGCCCGTGGACGCGGTACTGGAGGAGGAAAAATAGAGCATGCCGTCCAGGCCGGTCAGCTGCTGTTCAATCACCTGCGTTACGCTGCTTTCCAGGGTTTCCGCAGACGCACCGGTATAGGTGGCGGAGATCCTGACCTGCGGCGGCGCAACATCGGGGTACTGCGCGATCGGCAGATTATTAATGCTGATAATGCCAAGCAGCATAATGACGATCGAGATAACCCAGGCAAAGACCGGGCGACGGATGAAAAACTGAGCCAGCATAATTACTTCCCTCCGTTTCCATCACTGGATTCGGTAGCGCCGACTTCCACCGCTTTCACTGTCATGCCAGCCTGCACTTTGCTGGTGCCTTCGGTAATTAACCGGTCACCGCTCTGTAACCCTTGAGTTATCAGCCATTTATTGCCGATCACCCGGTCGGTAACCACCTCGCGACTTTCCACTTTATTCTCTTTATTCACCACCAGCGCAGTGCCGTTGCCTTTGGCATCGCGCGTGATCCCTTGCTGCGGCGCAAGGATCGCTTCGCTGCGCACGCCGTTACTGACGGTGGCGCGCACAAACATGCCCGGCAGCAAATCGTGTTCCGGGTTCGGGAAGACGGCGCGCAGCGTCACGCTGCCGGTGGACTCATCAACAGAGACTTCGGTCAGCTCCAGTTTACCAGGATGCTGATACTGGCTGCCGTCATCCAGCGTCACGGTAACGGGAACCGTATTATCGCTGTTCTGCAACTGCTGTTTTTTCAGTTTCAGCAGTTGCGTGCTCGATTGTGTTAAATCGACGTAAATCGGATCAAGGGTACGGATGGTTGCCAGCGCCGTGGTCTGGCTGGCGGTGACCAGCGCGCCAGGCGTAACGGAGGAAATACCAATGCGACCGGAAATCGGCGCTCTGACTTTGGTGTAACCGAGGTTGATTTTGGCGCTCTCCACGGCGGCGCGATACTGCGCGACGGAAGCCACGTTTTGTTTGTAGGTGGCCATGGCGTCGTCCGCATCCTGACGAGATACGCCATTCTCTTTCACCAATGCGGCATAACGCTCGGCTTTCAGTTTGCTGCTGTTAACAATCGCCACTGCATTCTGCAACTGGGCGACGGCTTCATCGTAGCTTGCCTGATACGTTGCCGGGTCAATTTCGTATAGCACCTGGCCCGCGACAACATCGTCTCCTTCTTTAAATAACCGTTTCTTGATGATGCCTTCGACTTGCGGGCGAACATCAGAAACCATGGTGCCAGTGACGCGTCCTGTCAGGTCACTGAATAGTGTTACCGGTTCGGCCTTCAGCGTGACCACGCCAACTTGCATTGCCATCGCACCTGCATTCGTTTCCGGTTTTTGGTCGCAGGCGACAATCAGACATGCCAGTACGGCCACCATTATTCTTTTCAATGCCATTTGCAAACCTCAGTAATGAACGTTCATTCTCATGCGGGAGGATAGCAAAATGAAGGCGAAAAAATATACGAGGAAAAGTGAAGATATAAAGGATATTTGCTTACAGGCGGATACGTTTAAGGTGCTAAATCCATGAAAAGAGTGCGTGAAATTTCGAATGAAAGGCTGAGCCAAGGTCGCGGCCAGCGGGGAAATGCGGCGCAGCGCGCGCCGCAAAAGGCGCTATGTCAGATCGCGGAAGTTGCCGAGCCGGTAGCCGCGTTCAGCAATGGCGTATTTCAGCGACAGCGAGGTCAGCACCTCCAGCTCGGTTAAACGCGGGTAGCAATAGCTGCTCTGGCGGATGGTGTTATCGACAAACGCCGGGTGACACATCATCTCCAGCGAATCCTCGCCGCGCGCGGCTGAGGCATCCAGCTCCTGTAAAAAGAGCGCGTCAGAAATCGCCTCGCCATAAAAGCCGCTGCTGAAACCCTCGGTACTGCGAAGCCCAGCCGGCAAATCGCTGGCGGGTAATCCTGCCGGGCGATCGAGGCGCAGCGGCAACCCGCGCACGGCGGCAAACTGCGCCACAATCGGCAAGATCTGCGGGATCATATGCACATGATGATGGCTGTCCAGATGCGTCGGTTCGCGGCCAAAAAGCGCAACAAAGCGCTGGTACTGGCTCGCCAGTTCTTCGGCGATTTCTGCGTGCGGTAATGTATCGGCTTCGGCCATTTGCCAGATCCATTTTCCCAGTTCGCCCTGCCGGGCAAGGCCGGGCATAGGCGTTAAAGGCTGGCCCAGCGTCAGTACAAAGTGCATACCTACCGCAAGAGCGGGCAGTTCACGGCTCAGCTGCGCCGCATGCTCAATCGCCGCGCCGTTGACCAGCGCGGTCGTGGACGTCACCACGCCGTGACGAAAGCTCTCGACAATGCCGTAGTTTTGCCCTTTGCTGAGACCAAAATCATCCGCGTTAACAATCAATAAGCGTTCCATAGCCGTTCCTTAACGCGGTGACGCTTTCAGTTTGCCGATGCACTCAGCAAAGTTGGGCAGCCACTTTTCATGCGCCAGCAGCATTTCACGTGCCAGCAGTTCCGCATCATGATCCGAATGCACCAGCGGGCTGAGATTGAGCGCCAGCAGCACATCGTTAAATTCACCGCTCAGCGCCGCCTTGCTGGCGGCCACTTCGAAACCTTTAATGGTGTGAATCAGCCCAAGCACTTTTTCGTCAAACTGCGTCACGCGCGGATGGGGTGTCGCGCCGTTGCGCCCGAGAATGCAGGTCATCTCGACTGCCCAGTGCGCCGGGATATTTTCTACATGTCCGTGATGCGGGATGTTCACATAGTGTTCGGCCTGCTTATCGTTATAGATGGCGTTGATCACTTCGCAGGCGGCATCGGAGTAGTACGCGCCACCGCGCTGCTCCAGCTCCTTCGGCTTCTCTTTGAGCGCCGGATCTTTATAAAGCTCAAACAGTTGCTTCTCAACCTGCTGCACCACCTGCGCCCGCGCGCCGCCTTTGTAATATTCGCCCATCTCTATCGCCAGCATCTCTTTTTGCTTGAAGTAATAGAGCAGGTAAGAGCAGGGCAGCAGATTGAGCGCGCGGATTAACCCTTCGCTAAACGGCAGGTCGAAAATGTTCTTCACCGTCGAGGCTTTCAGCCTGCCGGACGCGACGCCGTCAAGCAGTTCGGCAAAGCGCGACGTGCCGTTGACCAGCACATCTTTGATAAACACCATATGGTTAAGGCCAAACAGATCGATCGCCAGTTCGTCGCTGTCGGCAAGGTTCAGCACATCGCGGATAAACATTTTCATGCCGATGGGAATATTGCAGACGCCAATAAAACGCTTAAAACCGGTATGGCGATAAACGGCTTCGGTGACCATTCCGGCCGGGTTGGTGAAATTGATAACCCACGCGTTCGGGCAAATCGCTTCCACATCTTTAATAATGTCGAAAATCACCGGAATGGTGCGCAGCCCTTTAAACAAACCGCCCGCGCCGTTGGTCTCCTGCCCCAGATAACCGTGGCTGAGCGGAATCCGCTCATCGAGTTCGCGCGCTTTCAACTGACCGACGCGCAGTTGTGTGGTGACAAAATCCGCGCCCTGCAATGCTTCCCTGCGGTTCAGCGTTTTATAGACTTTCAGCGGTACACCCGCTTTTTCCACCATGCGCTGGCAGAGCGCAAAAATAATATCCAGCTTCTCTTGCCCCTCTTCGACATCGACCAGCCATAATTCAGAAACCGGTAATTCATGGTAGCGCTTAATAAAACCTTCCAGTAATTCCGGGGTGTAGCTACTCCCGCCGCCAATGGTGACGACTTTTAATTTCTGGCTCATAAATTCTCCCTTGAATTCGGTCATGAATGACAGCGGGCAATGAAACGCGCCCGTCACCTTACTGATTGATTTCCGTTAATCGCTTGCGATAGTTATTGGGCGTAAATGAGGTCATTTTTTTGAAAGTTTTGATAAATAAGCTGGGGCTGCTGTAGCCAGCCTCCCAGGCAATATCCGTCACCGAATAGTTGGTCATTTCCAGCTGCTTTTTCGCAAAATCGATGCGGATTTCATTAATAATCTGCATCGGTGTTTTGCGGTAATAGCGGCGGGTGGCGCGGGTCAGATACTCTTGGGATTTGCCCGCCAGCTGGATCATATTTTCCAGCGCATTTTCGCCAAACTGCGTTTTATCGTGCATCGTTTCGACGGTGCTTTTCAGCCATTGCGGAACGTCATCCATGACCGGCTCTTCCCGGTAGTGGCGCAGCCGGTTAATCACGTAGAACGTGACGGCTTCGATAAACTCATCCAGCCCGTTTTCGCGGAAATTCAGCGAAGCGATGACCGTTTCGACATAGGCCATAAAAGCATTGCTGGTGCGATAGGCCTGCGAAGCGACAAAGCAGAAGGGCAGCAGCGCCAGATAGTGCTGTTCAAAGAACGGCTTGCTGATGCCGACATTCAGAATGCGCGTCGCGCCGAACGCGTAAAAACTCTGATGGTGCGAGCCGAGCGGGATAAACACAAAATCGCCGCGCTCCAGCAGCACACGTTTTCCGTTGATCACCTGGTAGTAACGGCCGGTGAGAACCAGCGTAAATTCATAGTAATCATGCTGATGCAGCCCGCTCGCGCTCTCGGTTTTGTTGTAGATAAACACATGGAAATTTTTACCGTTGAAGAGCTGCTGCTCGCGAACCGTTTTAATTCCCTGCGTGTTGATCTGTGGCTGCATGGTTAACTCCTTACGCGTTTTACATCGGGCGGTGGCTTAAGGATAAGCGCACTTACCTCAAGCCACCGCCCAGGCTTCAGAACTTCAGCGCCGTGGCGATATCTTCTTCGCTCTCTTCCTGATCAATCACGTTCTGCGCTTTGTTGGCGACCACCACAAAAGGCAGGTACACCAGCGTGGCAATCACTAAGTTGAAGAGTGCGAGCAGTAGCGCGGCGATACTGCCGTTGGTATTAAAGAAAGCGCCCAGCCCGGTTGGCATCGTCCACGGTGCGATGTTGGTGATCGGTGGAATAATGCCGCTGTAATAGGCCAGCAGGGTGATGGCGGCGAGGATCGGTTGCACCAGAATAAACGGGATAAACATCACCGGGTTCATGATAATCGGCAGGCCGAACAGAATCGGTTCGTTAATCTGGAACAGGCCGGAAGGCAGCGCCAGTTTCGCCACCTGGCGATAATCCGCCCGCCGGGAGGCGAAGAAGATGGCGATAATCAGCCCGAGCGTCGCGCCGCTGCCGCCCAGAAAAATGTACGAATCCAGCATCGGCTTGGCCCAGACATGGAACGTTTTGCCAGCGGCCAGCGCCGCATCAACGGAGCCGTACTGCTGATAAACGGCGATATTTTCCAGCGCCCACGGCGTCATAATGCCGCTGTCCAGCGCGGTCAGCGCCAGCGAACCGTGAATACCAAAGAACCACAGCAGCGGCACAAACAGCACGTACACCCAGCCGACAATACTGCCGAGCGAGGCCAGCGGCGTGGAGATGGTATCCATAATCAGCTGGTGGAAGTTGGTGCCGAAATGCGTCAGCGCCCAGGCGACAATGCCCATCAGCGACAGAATAATAAAGCCGGGGATCAGCGCGGAAAACGAACGCGCCACCGAAGCGGGCACGCTCTCCGGCAACGTAATCACCCAGTTGCGCCGCACGATAAAGGTAAACAATTCGGCGACCACCAGGCCAATAATCATCCCGGAAATAATATTCGCCCCGCCTAACCAGTTTGCGCCAACGGCATAAGCTTCACCGACGCTATAAGGCGTGACGGTCATAAAAGCGGCAATGGATAATAATCCGGCGGCCAGCGCATCAACTTTGCGTTCTTCCGCCAGCGCCATACCAATAAAGAACGGCGCCATTAACGACATAATGCCCAGCGTGCCGTTATAGACGTTGCCGCCAATACCTTTTAAACCGTTGAGCGTTTCGATGGTCGAGGCATCCAGGCGGATGCCTAACGAATAGAAAAACGATCCTTCGCCAAAACTTAAAAATACGTTATTAATTAAAACAAACATCGCACCCGCGAGCGTTAATGGCATTAAACGAATAAAGCCATTTTTAATCGCATTAACGTGAGGCTGTTTTCCTAATTTAACCGCAAAAGGAAGAAGTATCTTTTCAAGTGAAGCAATCGCATTACTCATAGAAAAATACCCTTAAATACCGCAACAGGTTATTGCGGCGCAGTGTGAGGGAATAACTCAGTAATAAGAGACGTTAATTATTGGCGGCGGCCTGTTTAATGGCAGCGACGGCCGCTTTCAGCACGCCCAGACCATCAACTTTGCCGTACAGCAGCGAGTCAATCACTTCGACTGGTTTATTCGGCAGCAACTGTTGAATGTCCGCTAACTTCCACGCAATTTGCGGGCCGAGCAATACCACATCCGCCTGCGGCCCCTTTTCTGCGGCCAGAGACTCAGAAAATGCTTCAATAATGACCGGTACTTCATATTTTTCCGCCTGCGCACGCATCTTTGACACCAGCAGCGACGTTGACATACCCGCTGAACAAAACAGATAAATACGTTTTTTTTCCATTATGCGTCCCTCAATATGCGATTTTCTGTCGGCCAGATCCTATGCAGGCTGCGTTAGGGCTTCCTGCAATGGCTGCCCCGCGAAGCGGGAGAACTTTTTTCTGCGTCCGAAACAAGTATACGGCACGCTTCCGGCTTAGGATATTTCTCAACTTGCCAAAATTGTCTGTGGTTGACCTGGCGCTATGTTCATCTTCACATTTTCGTAAATAGATCGTTAAAAATTGTGCTTTGGTGATGAGAGGGGCGGTGGCAGGAGAGGAAATGCCCCCAGGCCGGGGGCAGGCGTGCATCAGAAGTCGTAGCGCAGGCGCACGATATTCATGTCGCTCAGGTTGTCGCTGCTGGAGGTAAACACGTGTTCGTAATCGACACGGAAACCATAATCCAGTTGGAAAGTCACACCGACGCCGTTATCAATACGCTGATAATCGCGACCAGTGGTGTATTGCAGACGGTCGCCCATCACGTACGGCTGAACATATTTAAGCGCGTACTGGCCCACCGGGATTTTATAACCGGCAAAGTATTCAATCCCCCACGCATCGCCCGCGAAGTAGTTTTGCACGTCGGATTTTTTGGTCAGCAGGAAGTTCTGATACCAGCCGCCGCCGAAGGAGAAGGTCCAGTTATCCGGCGTCCAGCTCAGCGCGGTACCGAGGATGTTCTGATCGTAGTTTTTGCTGTCGTCCGTTGATGGCAGGCGCATTTCCGCACGGGTGTAGTTCCACGCCGTACCCCATGTCAGGGTATCGGTCAGGTGATAATCGACACCCAGTGAACCGCCGCCTTTACGTTTGTAACGCGTGCCGTTGCCCGGCAGATAGTCGGAATCATTGAACAGGTAAGAGACATAAATATCCGCGTCGCCAACGGTTTTCTTATATTTGAGCATATTACGTGAGCGATAAGAGCCGTCGTAGTCGCCGTTGATACCGTTGCCCGGCGCCTGGGCCTTCATGTCGTAATCCCAGATATCAGTTTTCGCACCCACGACATCGTAATAAATACTGTTCTGCTGACCGTAGGTGAGCGTCCCCCAGGTTTTACTTTTCAGCCCGGTGTAGAGCATACGGCGGGTCGTATTTCGTGTGCCTTCGGCATAGTGATTATCCCAGTCAAAAAGAGCCGGAATGTTCACGCCGAGTTCATAATAGTTAATCCAGCTAATATCATCAAACAGATAGTAGTCGGAGGAGAAACGAAAACGGGTACCGCCATCGTAGCCGTTACGTTTGTACGAGCCTTTGTCGCTGTTGCCCATCGCGTTATCGAACTGCGGGCGGATAGACCCCCCGACGGTAAAGTTCAGACGGCTCAGCGGGTCGTCGGCCTGTGGATCCTGTTTCAGCAGAGTAATTTCTGCCTGCGCTGCGAAAGACATCAATGCCACTGCTGCACCGATCGAGGCTGTCAGCATTTTTAATTTAGTATTCATTTATTTTTCCTCGGGAATGCTACTCACTATTAGCGCGGGCATAGTAATTTACGAATATGACAGTTCTGTTTCCAAAATTAGAGATTCGTGCGCTTAATTTATTTAAATGTATATAAACGTAACGTCTGGTTTCTGTTTTTTATATTTGTCTGAATACATGTCTGGCGGTAATTTTTCTCGCTTTAAAGAAAAAAAGCTCGTTTTGCTAATAATGATATGTGCCCATAATAAAGGCACAGATTGTTAAGCGTTTTGTTGCTGACAGAGAGTAAAACGTGCGGACAATAATGAGATCTGGTAGTACTAACGCGCTTGAAATATCTTACCGAACAGCCATGTTCGGTTTTTTTTGCCTGAAATGTTTCGCAGTGGGGCGAGTGAAATAGTTATTCCGCAGCGATCTGTTAAATCTTCCAATAAATAGTTAGCCGCCGGAAAGCGGCGGCTAAAACTCAGCGGTTAAAGACGTTGCGGCCAATTTCAACGGCCTGTTGTAACGCCGCTTCCGCGCTGCCGAGATCCGGCAGCATCAGCGTGGCATTGGTCAGCACCGGCGCGCCGCAGTAATCAAAAATACCGTGCGCGATTTGCGTGTTCCACGATTGCGCATAACCATGCTTTTCGAAGGTGCGGCGGTCGGCACCGCCCAGCGCCACAAGATGGATTGGCAAATGGCCGAGCTTTTTAATCACTTTACCTTCACCACTATCCGCATAGGCCCAGCCGTTACTAAAGACGCGATCGATCCAGCCCTTTAACAGCCCCGGCATTGTCCACCAGTAAATAGGAAATACCAGCACCAGCGCATCGGCGTTAGCAATACGCGCCTGTTCGGCAAGCACATCGGCGGGCAGCGGCGCGGTTTGATTGAAGGCGGCGACATCCGCTGCTGAAAAGCGTGGGTCAAACCCTTCCCGCGCCAGGTCGGCGATTTCCGCGCTGTGTTGCCCCTGCTGGCGAATACCTTCCGCGACTGCCTGCGCCAGAGCGTGCGTTAATGAACTCTCCAGCGGGTGCGATACCACGATCAAAGCGTGCATATGAAACCTCCTCGGTTGCCATCCGCGATGAACGGACGTAATCTTATATACCATTAGTAACCTACCAATGGTAAGTTACCTTTGGTATATAACCTTGTCAACGGAGAAAGAGGATGACCGCAACAGGCACACGGCAGCGACTCACGCGGGAAGCGCGTTTTACTCAACTGGTGGCGGTGGCCTGGCAAATCATTCGCGATGAAGGCACGGAAGCGCTGACGCTCAGCCATCTTGCTGAACTCGCCGGTGTCACCAAGCCCGTGGTTTACGACCATTTCACCAGCCGCTCCGGTCTGCTGGCTGCGCTGTATCGTGAATACGATCAGCGGCAGAACCAAAAAATGGATGACGCGCTGCGCACTACCAAAGCCGAACTGGCGCCGCGGGCGACGGTGATCGCCACCGCCTATATCGAATGCGTACTGCTGCAAGGGCGTGAAATGCCCAGCGTACTGGCAGCGCTGGCGGGCACGCCGGAGCTGGAAAAAATCCGCCAGGAGTATGCCGTCGATTTCATTGAGAAGTGCCGCGCACTGTTCACGCCATTTTGCGTAAAACCGTTACGTGATGCTGCCTTGTGGGCCATGCTCGGCGCGGCGGAAGGGCTGTCATGGGCGGCGGTGCAGGGCGCCATCACCGAGGTGCAAGCCAAAGAGGAGCTGAAAGCGGTGATTATGGCGATGGTGCAGGCCAGCGTATAACGCGGATTTTTCGTCCTGGCGCGTTGCTTGCATTAACCCGGCATGACTTCCGGGGAGCACGCGCATGATTGCCAACTCATCAACCACCATCCGTTTTTTACTGGCATCACGCCAGTGTGAGCTGAACAGCCTGCGTTATCTGCTGCAACGCGGTGAACTGGTAGGCAAAATCAGCCAACTGGTGCATATGCTGCAACGCGAGCGCGGCACCTCGAATATGTTTCTTTGCGCGGCTGAAGGGCAGTTTGCCGATGAGCTATCCCAACGCGCGCGCGACGTTGCCGGGGCGCAGGCGCCGCTGCTGGCGCAACTCGACACGCTGGAGAGCCAGATTGCCGCCAGCCCGCAGGCCAGCCGCCTCTTCAGCCACGTTGCCAGCGTTATTTACGCGCTCAGCCTGCTGCCCGCGCTGCGCCAGCAAATCCGCCAGCGCAAACTGCCGCTGCCGCAGGCGATGAGCTTCTTTAACGACATCATTCGCCATTTGTTGTCGCTGGTGTTTGAACTCACTGATACCGCCGCCGAACCGGACATCTCCCGTGCGCTGATCGCCATGTTCAGCTTTATGCAGGGGAAAGAGTTTGCCGGGCAGGAGCGGGCCATTGCCGCTGCCGCCTTTGCCGCCGGGCAATTCAGCGAAGAAACCCGGCAAAAGCTGCTCGATCTGATTGAGCGACAGGAGCGCTGCTTCGCCACCTTTGCCGATTTTGCTGATGAGCCGCACCGGCTGCGCTGGCAGCAGATGCAGACCGACAGCCAGTTTGAGCGACTGCGGCGTATTGCCTGTACCGGGCGTGAAGGATTTGCGGCGGACAGCGGTTTGCGCTGGTTCGCGCTCGCCACGCAGCGCATTGATGCGATGAAAATCGAGGAAGATGCGCTGGCACAAACGCTGATGGCGCACTGCCGCGCGCGCATTGCCGCCGCTGAACAGGCCAGCCATCAGCAGCAGGCCGATATCGAAAGCCTGATGCCGCAGCCGGAAGAGGAGGAGAGCCGCTATTCGGTGTTTATCGACAATCACGGCTGGCTGGAGAGCGGCGGCGTGCGCCCACAGCTCGGGCGTTCACTGTTAACGCTGGTGCAGCAGCAGTCACGCCGCTTACAGGCGCTGGATACCGAACTGGCGGCGCTGCGGGAAACGCTCAACGAACGCAAACAGATTGAGCGCGCCAAAAGTCTGCTGATGCAGCATCGCCAGCTCAGCGAAGAAGAGGCCTATAAAACCCTGCGCAGCATGGCGATGAATCAGAACAAAAAGCTGGTGGAGATCGCCGGCGCGATGCTGGCGGTCGCGGATGTTTTTCCTCTACCCCCTAAGGAGTAGCTGCACATCCGGGGTGCGAAATGTGCTCTCCGGCAGTGCGAAAACGTGCCCGGCAAACGGGTGAATTTTGCGCAACGCGTGAAATTTCGCCTGTTGCAGCGTGATCACGCATTCTGGCACAGCCCTTGCTTTATCCATTGAGAAATTAATTAAGACGCACTATCGGCCAATGGCGGTCGGTGCCGCGTCAACCGGACAACGGCGTCCATAAGCGTGCAGCTTTGCACAGGCTTATGGACGCCGTTTTTTTTTGCATCTGCAACGGTGAGCAAGAGGGTGGCAATGAGCGATGGCAACAAAGGTATGACGGTTTCCCGTCGGCAGTTTTTACTGGGCAGCGCGGCGCTGGGCAGCAGCCTGCTATTGCCTGGGGTGATCAATCGCGCATGGGCCGCAGGCTCGGATGCGCCGGAACTGAGCGAAATCCGCGTCGGTTTTATCCCGCTGACGGATTGTGCCTCGGTGGTGATGGCCGCTGTTAAAGGCTTCGACAAAAAATATGGCATCACCATTGTGCCGAGCAAAGAAGCCAGTTGGGCCGCGGTGCGCGACAAGCTGGTTTCCGGCGAACTGAACGCGTCGCACATTCTCTACGGCCAGCTTTACGGCCTGCAAATGGGGCTTTCCGGGCCGCAAACCGAGATGGCGGCGCTGATGACCATCAACCAGAACGGGCAGGGGATCACGCTGGCGAACCAGTTGCACGAGGCGGGCGTTAATGACTTAGCCTCGCTGCAAAAACATATCGCCGCCAGCCCGGCAGGCACTTATACCTTTGCCCAGACCTTTCCCACCGGCACGCACGCCATGTGGCTCAACTACTGGCTGGCAAGCGCAGGCATCAACCCGCTCACTGACATTCGCAGCGTGGTGGTGCCGCCGCCGCAAATGGTGATGAACATGAAGATCGGCAACATGGTCGGCTACTGCGTGGGCGAACCGTGGAACCAACGCGCCATCAGCGATGGCATCGGCTTTACCGCCGCCACCACGCAGGATATCTGGCCGGATCATCCGGAAAAAGTGCTCGGTACCCGTGCGGACTGGGTAGCCAAAAATCCCAACAGCGCCCGTGCGCTGACTGCCGCCATTCTTGAGGCTTCACGCTGGATTGACGCCTCCGACGATAACCGCCGCGAAACGGCGCGGGTCATCGCCGGGCGCGCTTACCTCAACACCAAAGAGGAAACCATTCTCGGGCGCATGCTCGGCCAGTACGAAAACGGCCTGGGCAAAAGCTGGAAAGATGAGCACGCGATGCGCTTCTTCCACGACGGCTCCGTCAACTATCCGTGGCTCTCCGACGGCATGTGGTTCCTCACCCAGCATAAACGCTGGGGGCTGCTTACCAGCGATCCGGATTACCTCGGCGTCGCCCGCAAGGTTAACCGCATCGACATCTACAAACAGGCTGCTGCGGCGGTCAGTAACGTCCCGCTGCCGGGCAGCGACATGCGCAGCAGTGTCCTGATCGATGGCATTCGCTGGGATGGCAGCAACCCTGCCGCCTATGCCAGCGGCTTTAGCGTAAAGAAATAGGAGGTCGCTTATGAAAAACCAGGCGCAGATTATCCCCCTTCCTCGCGAAGAGACGGCGCAGCCGCGTATGGCCGCCGAAATTGTGACGCTGCCCAGCAAACCGGTAGCGCGCCGTTCACCGCTGTTACGCCCGCTGATGGAGCGCGTACTGCCGGGGTTGCTCGGAATTGGCCTGCTGATCTGCCTGTGGCAGGTAGCGGCGCTCAACAGTAAAAACTTCCCCACGCCGTGGCAAACCTGGCAAGCGGCGCTGGAGATCTTTGCCGACCCGTTTTATATCTCCGGGCCGAACGATCAGGGCATTGGCTGGAACGTGCTGGCCTCGTTGCAGCGCGTGGCAGTCGGTTTTGGCCTCGCGGCGCTGGTCGGCATTCCGGCGGGTTTTTTGATTGGCCGCTTCCGGTTTGTCGCCAATATGCTCAACCCGCTGATCTCGCTGCTGCGCCCGGTTAGCCCGCTGGCCTGGCTGCCGATTGGTTTGCTGCTGTTTCAGCGCGCTGAACCAGCCTCCAGCTGGACGATTTTTATCTGCTCGATCTGGCCGATGATCCTCAACACCGCCGAAGGCGTGCGGCAGATCCCGCAGGATTACCTGAACGTGGCGCGGGTGCTGAAGCTTTCGGAATTCGCCATCATGCGCAAAATCCTGCTGCCCGCCGCGCTGCCCGGCATTCTCACCGGCATGCGCTTATCCATTGGCATTGCCTGGCTGGTGATTGTGGCGGCAGAAATGCTGACCGGCGGCATCGGTATCGGCTTCTGGATCTGGAATGAATGGAACAACCTCAATGTGCAAAACATCATTATCGCCATCGTGGTGATTGGCGTGATCGGCCTGCTGCTGGAGCAGGGGCTGATGTGGATTGCCAGCCGTTTTAACTACACCAGCCGCTAAGGAGGCCACGATGCGTACCCATCCGATTATTCAGGTTCAGCAGGTCAGCCAGCGCTTCAACACCCGCAGCGGTGAGTTTCTCGCGCTGGATAACGTCAGCTTTGATATCCACGCCGGTGAAACCCTGAGCCTGATTGGCCACTCCGGCTGCGGCAAATCAACGCTGTTAAACCTGATTGCCGGTCTGACGCGGCCGACCAGCGGCGGCCTGCTGTGCAATAACCGCGAAATCGACGGTCCAGGGCCGGAGCGCGGCGTGGTGTTTCAGAACCACTCGCTGCTGCCGTGGCTCACCACCTATGACAACGTGGCGCTGGCCGTTCGCCAGGTTTTTCGCGGCGAAATGAGCAAAGCAGAGATGCACGAGTGGATTATGCACAACCTCGATCTGGTGCAGATGAGCCACGCCTGGAACAAGCGCCCGCACGAAATCTCCGGTGGCATGAAGCAGCGCGTCGGCATTGCCCGCGCGCTGGCGATGAAACCCGCCGTATTGTTGATGGATGAACCCTTTGGCGCGCTGGACGCCTTAACCCGCGCCCATTTGCAGGATGCAGTAATGGAGATCCAGCAGCGCCTGCGCACCACCATTGTGCTGATCACCCATGACGTTGACGAAGCGGTGCTGCTCTCCGATCGGGTGATGATGATGACCAACGGCCCGGCGGCAACGGTTGGCGAAATCATGGACGTGTCGCTGGAGCGTCCGCGTTCGCGCGTGGCGCTGGCCGACGACGCGCAGTATCAGCGCTATCGCCAGCAGGTTCTGCAATTTCTGTACGAGAAACAGCCGAAAGCGGCCTGATGTCTCTGTCACTTGTTCGATAAGGATTCAGATGATGAAAAAGCCGGTTTTAGCCGTCATTGGGCACGGCATGGTCAGCCACTATTTTTTGCAACAGCTGGTGGAACGCGAGCTGCACCAGCATTACGACATCGTGGTGTTCGGCGAAGAGCGTCTGCCCGCTTATGACCGCGTCCACCTCTCGGAATACTTCGCCGGGCGCAGCGCCGAATCGCTCTCGCTGGTCAGCGATGGTTTTTTTGCCGACAGCGGCATCACTCTGCGCAGCGGCTGCAAAATTGTCGCGATCGACCGCGAACGTCACTGTTTACGCGACGAACAGGGCACAGAAACGCATTACGACATACTGGTGCTCGCCACCGGTTCTTACGCCTTCGTGCCGCCGATCAGTGGCAATAACCGCCCTGGGTGCCTGGTTTACCGCACGCTTGACGATCTGGACGCTATCGCCGCGCAGGCGAAAAACGCCAAACGCGGCGTGGTGATCGGCGGCGGGTTGCTGGGGCTGGAAGCGGCCAACGCGCTGCGTCAGTTAGGGCTGGAAACCCACGTGGTGGAGTTTGCTCCGCGCCTGATGGCGGTACAGCTTGATGAAGGCGGCGCGATGATGCTGCAACGCAAAATTGAAGCCCTGGGCGTGCAGGTGCACACCCGCAAAGAGACGCGGGAAATCGTTGATGGCGAACAGGCACTGCATCGCCTCTGCTTTGCCGACGGTAGCTGGCTGGAGACCGATCTGCTGCTCTTTTCAGCCGGTATTCGCCCGCGCGATGAGCTGGCGGAGAGCGCGCAACTGCAAAAAGGGCCGCGCGGCGGCATCGTGATTGATGATCAATGCCGCACTTCCGATGCGGCGATTTTCGCCATTGGCGAGTGTGCATTGTGGAACGGGCAGATTTTCGGCCTTGTGGCGCCCGGTTACCAGATGGCGCGCAGCGTGGCGGACACACTGGCGGCGCGCGATACGCCGTTTACCGGCGCGGACATGAGCACCAAACTGAAGCTGCTCGGCGTTGAAGTGGCGTCGCTCGGCGATGCACACGGTAAAACGGAAGGTTGCCAGAGCTATCAGTGGACCGATGGCCCGCGCGAAATCTACAAGAAAATTGTCGTCTCTGCCGACGGCAAACGGCTGCTCGGCGCGGTATTGATTGGCGACAGCGCCGATTACAGCATGCTGCTGCAAATGATGCTCAACGGCATGGCGCTGCCCGCGCAGCCGGAAACGCTGATTTTACCCGCCCGTTCCGGTGATGCGCCGAAAGGCCTCGGCGTGGCGGCGCTGGCGGCCAGCGCGCAAATCTGCTCCTGTCACAATGTCAGCAAAGGCGACATTGCCGCAGCGGTCGCCAGCGGCTGCAGCGAACTGGGGGCGATAAAAAGCTGCACCAAAGCCGGAACTGGCTGCGGCGGCTGCGTGCCGTTGCTGAAGCAGGTGATGGAGCATGAGCTGCAACAGCTTGGCGTGGAAGTGAAAAAAGATCTCTGCGAGCATTTTGCCTGGTCGCGCCAGGAGCTGTATCACCTGATCCGCCTGCATGAAATTCGCAGCTTCGATGAATTGATTAGCCGCTTCGGCAAAGGCCACGGTTGTGAAGTGTGCAAGCCACTGGTCGGCTCTTTGCTGGCTTCCTGCTGGAATGATTACCTGCTCAAACCGCAGCATCTGCCGTTGCAGGATACTAACGACCGTTTCTTCGCCAATATCCAGAAAGATGGCACTTACTCGGTGGTGCCGCGCATTCCGGCTGGCGAAATCACGCCGCAGGGCTTGATCGCCATTGGCGAAGTGGCGCAGCGCTACAACCTCTACACCAAAATTACCGGCGGCCAGCGGGTGGATCTGTTTGGCGCGCGGCTGGAGCAACTGCCTGCGATCTGGGAGAGGCTGATCGCCGCCGGGTTTGAAACCGGCCATGCTTACGGCAAATCCCTGCGCACGGTGAAATCCTGCGTCGGTTCTACCTGGTGCCGCTACGGTGTGCAGGACTCGACCGGCATGGCGATCACCCTGGAGAACCGCTACAAGGGGCTGCGCTCGCCGCACAAAATCAAAATGGCCGTTTCCGGTTGTACCCGCGAATGCGCCGAAGCGCAGGGCAAAGACATTGGCGTGATCGCCACCGATAAAGGCTGGAACCTCTATGTCTGCGGCAATGGCGGCATGAAGCCGCGCCATGCGGACCTGTTCGCCAGCGATCTCGACAGCGAAGCGCTGATCCGCACCATCGATCGCGTGTTGATGTTCTATATCCGCACCGCCGATCGCCTGCAGCGCACCAGCACCTGGCTCGACAATATGGAAGGCGGGCTTGCGTACTTACAACAGGTGATCCTGCACGACAGTCTGGAGATTGGCGCTGAGCTGGAGCGTGAAATGCAACAGGTGGTGGACGCTTACCAGTGCGAATGGAAAACCACGCTCGATAGCGCGGAAAACCGTCTGCTGTTCCGCGGCTTCCTCAACAGCGATCGCCCGGATGAAGCGGTGGTGATGGTGCCGGAGCGCGGGCAGATCCGCCCGGCCAGAAGCGAGGAAAAACCCGCGCAGGCGACAACGCTGCCGGGCGCCGAAGCCGAATGGGTGCATGTTGGCGCGGTGGCGGATATTCCGGCCAACAGCGGGGTTGCCGCGCGTCTGGGTCAGCAACAGATTGCGCTGTTCCATCTGCCCGCAAGCGAGGCGCAGATTTTCGCGCTGGACAATCGCGAACCGGGCAGCGAAGCCAATGTGCTGGCGCGCGGTCTGGTGGGCGATAAAGAGGGCGAACCGATCGTGATTTCGCCGCTCTACAAACAGCGTTTCCGACTGTGCGACGGCGTCAGCCTCGACGATGCCACGCTGCGGGTGCGCGTCTGGCCGGTCAACATTATCGACGGGCATATCTGGGTTCATCGCCAGCCGCTGGCAGAGAGCACTTTCCCGGCGATTGCCGAAGCGTCATAAGCCGCAACGGGGGCAAAAATGGATCTAAAAAGTGTATGCCCTTATTGCGGGGTAGGCTGCGGGCTGGTTATGAAAGTGGAAAACCAACGCATTATCAACGTAGTAGGGGATAAAACGCACCCCACCAATCAGGGGCGTTTATGCACCAAAGGTAAAAGCTGTGCGCAGGCGATTACCGCAGCGGGCAGGCTGGATCGCGCATGGCTGCGCACTTCGCGCCAGCAGGAGCCGGTGCCGGTCGGCATCGACAGCGCCATCACGCAAACCGCACAACGGTTGCGCGCCATTATCGATAATCATGGCGCCGATGCGCTGGCGCTGTATGTGTCCGGGCAGATGTCGCTGGAAGCGCAGTATCTGGCGAACAAGCTGGCAAAGGGGTTTATCGGCACGCAACATATCGAGTCCAACTCGCGGCTGTGCATGGCCAGCGCCGCCAGCGGCTATAAGCTGTCGCTGGGGGCTGACGGGCCGCCGGGATCTTATGATGATTTCGATCGCGCCGATCTCTTTCTGGTGATCGGCGCAAACATGGCCGACTGCCACCCGATCCTGTTTCTGCGCATGATGGACAGAGTCAAAGCTGGGGCAAAGCTGATTGTCGTCGATCCCCGCCGCACCGCCACGGCGGAGAAAGCCTCGCTGTTTTTGCAGATCAAACCCGGCACCGACCTCGCTTTGCTGAACGGTTTGCTCGGGTTACTGGTGCAGAACGGCCAGATCGACGAGGCGTTTATTGAACATTGCACCGAAGGCTGGCAGGCGATGCCGGATTTCTTGCAGGACTATTTACCGCAGCAGGTGGCCGAACGTACCGGGCTGGCGGAGGCGGACATTCGCCAGGCGGCACAGTGGATTGGCGAAGCCACCGAGTGGATGAGTTGCTGGACGATGGGGCTGAACCAGAGCACCCACGGCACCTGGAGCACCAATGCGCTGTGCAATTTGCATCTGGCAACAGGGGCGATTTGCCGTCCCGGCAGCGGCCCGTTCTCGCTGACCGGGCAGCCAAACGCGATGGGCGGGCGCGAAGTGGGCTATATGGGCGCCGGATTGCCCGGCCAGCGCTCGCTGCTGGTGGAAAAAGACAGGGCCTTTGTCGAGCAGCTCTGGCAGCGACCGCCGGGTTCACTGCGCAGCGATAGCGGCCACGGCACGGTGTCGATGTTCGATGAGATGCGCGCCGGGAAAATTAAAGCCTGCTGGATAATCTGCACTAACCCGGTCGCCACGGTCCCCAATCGCCAGCAGGTGATTGCCGCGCTACAGCAGGCGGAACTGGTGATCACCCAGGATGCGTTTCTCGATACCGAAACCAACCGCTATGCCGATATTTTGCTGCCGGGCGCGCTGTGGGCGGAAGCGGAAGGGGTGATGATCAACTCCGAACGCACCATGACGCTGATGCAGCAGGCGGTGTTGCCGCCGGGCGAGGCGCTGGCCGACTGGCAAATTATCGCCCGCGTGGCCTGCGAAATGGGCTATGCCGAGGGTTTTACCTATGCCAGCGCTGCCGAAGTCTTCGACGAGATCCGCCAGTCGTATAACCCGGAAACCGGCTATGACATTCGCGGTGCCAGCCATGCGCGGCTGCGCGAGATGCCGTTGCAATGGCCGTGCCCGCCGGATGACACACAGCAACGCCACCCGATTCGTTATCTGCAGCACTGCGCCACGGCGCGGGTGCGTTTCGCCACCGCCAGCGGCAAGGCGCAATTCTTCGCCCGCCCGGATCTGGCACCCGTGGAGATGCCGGATGACGAATTTCCGTTGGTGCTGAATACCGGGCGCGTCCAGCACCAGTGGCACACCCTGACGAAAACCGGGAAGATCCCGATGCTCAATCAGCTCAACCCTGGTCCGTTTGTTGAAATCGCACCACAGGATGCCGAACGGCTTAACATCCGCGCGGGCGAGCTGGTGGATATTCGCTCCCGGCGCGGGCTGGCGACGCTGCCTGCGGTGATCACCGATCGGGTCAGCCCCGGCACCTGTTTCGCGCCGTTTCACTGGAACGATCTGTTTGGCGACAGGCTGGCAATCAATGCGGTGACCAGCGACGCCGTCGATCCCATTTCACTGCAACCGGAACTGAAACATGCCGCCGTCGCGCTGACGCGCAGCGCGCAGCAGCCGGTGATGAGCGAAAAAAACGCCGTAACCGCGCAAGCCACGCCGGGCGTGCTGCTGGTGCTGTGGGCGTCAATGACCGGCAATGCGCAGGCCTTTGCCCGCCGCTGCGCCGGGCATTTTCTCGATGCCGGGCAGGCGGTAAAACTGCGGGGAATGGAGAGCGTCGGCGTGGCCGATATTGCCGCCGCCTCGCACGTATTACTGGTTGCCAGTACCTTCGGCGATGGCGATCCGCCGGACAATGGCGCGGCGCTGTGGACAGCGCTGGAAAGCGACAGCGCGCCTGAACTCACCGGGACGGCATTTTCAGTACTCGCCTTTGGCGATGCCAGCTACGATCGGTTTTGCGGCTTTGGCCGCAAGCTTGATGCCCGGCTGGCAGCGCTGGGCGCGCAGCGGCTGGTGGCGCGCCATGAATGCGATGCTGGCGATAATGCGCCAGCGCAGCAGTGGCTGAATGCGGTGCAGCGCGCGCTGCTCGGTGAGGTCATCGCGGAAACCAGCGAAACGCAACCAAAGCCCGGCTTTAGCCGCCATCAGCCGTTAACTGTTCCGCTGGTAGTCAATCAGCGGCTGAACGCGTCGGTGGCGCAAAAAGAGATCCGCCAGGTGGTTTTTGATCTGCAAGGCAGCGGCATGCATTACGAGGCGGGCGATGCGCTCGGCGTCTGGCCGATCAACTGCCCGCAACAGGTTGATAAGGTGTTGCGTCTGCTGGAACTGGATGCGCAAACGCTGGTACAACTGAGCGATAAAGGCGAAATGACGTTGCGTGAAGCGCTGACCAACGAGATGGATATCACGCGCATTACTCCGGAAATCATGCGATTTGTCTGCGAACAGACCGGCAACGCGGCGCTAAAAACGCGGCTCGACAACACCGGGGAATTATCGCAGTGGCTGTGGGGACGCCAGCTTAGCGATCTGCTGCAGATGTCCCCGGTTCGCGCGTCGGCGCAGACGTGGTTGTCGGTGCTGCGCCGTTTACAGCCGCGCTTCTACTCCATTTCTTCCAGCCCAAAGGTTTCGCCGCAGCAGGTAGCGCTGACGGTCGCGACGGTGCGTTATGGTGAAGGGAATCAGCGCGGTGGCGTCTGCTCAACGTTTCTCGCCGACCGGGCGACCAGCGCGGCAGTATTTATTCACTCGTCGCCGCACTTCCGTCTGCCCGCCAACCCGCAAACGCCGGTGATTATGGTTGGCGCGGGCACCGGTATCGCGCCGTTTCGCGGCTTCTTACAGGAACGGCAGGCCACCGCTGCGCCGGGCCGCAACTGGCTGTTCTTTGGCGAGCAGCATGCGGCAACGGATTTCTGGTATCAGGAGGAGCTGGAAGCCTGGCAGCGCGGCGGCGTTCTGCACCGCCTGAGCACGGCGTTTTCCCGCGATCAGGCGGAAAAAATCTACGTGCAGCACCGCATGGTGGAAGAGGGGGCTGAGCTGTGGCGCTGGCTGTGCGACGGCGCCTGTTTTTATGTCTGCGGCGATGCCAGCCAGATGGCGAAAGATGTCGACGCGGCGTTAAAGCAGGTGGTGCAAACCTTTGGCGGCATGCGCGCCGATGAGGCCAGCGACTGGGTGGCGGCACTGGCGCGCGAGAAACGCTACCTGCGGGATGTCTATTAGTGGTTTACGGCGGCGGTTTATCATCACCAGCAGTCTGGCAAAGCTCAGCGGAACCCGGCAACCGCAGGGCGATGCTGGCTTATGCATCACCCGGTAGCGAAGGGCGGCTGGTGACCATCATCCGGCGCAGAAAACCGATATCACGCGTTTGTTCCAGATCCGCTAATTGCTGGTAAAGCGCCTGCGCATCGGGCAGATGCGCGCAGCAATCGAGGAATTTCGCCTGCCGTTCCGCCTCGCTGAACGGTTCTTCCAGCACACCTTTTGCCTGCCAGCGCGAGTGGCGAAGCGTGCGGCCATCTTTAAGCGTTACTGTCAGCGTATGCGGCAGCGCGGCGTTTTCATTTTCCTGCTCTGCTGTCCAGTGGCTCATGGTAATACGCGCCAGTTTCTGCGCATCGCTCTGCGCAGCAACGGCCTGCGGCGTGAAATCCGAAACGCTGAGCGCCCCTTTTTCCAGCATCACCGCCACGCAGTAAGGCATGGAAAACCGCGCCTGCATTTCGTCAGCGGGTTGCGGGTACGCCAGGTTGCGCCAGTTGGCAATGCCCACCTGGCAGTGCACCTGTTCAACTTCATCGGTATGGAAGAGCTGTTGCGCCTGCAAATCGGCAATTGCATCCAGAATGCGGTGCGTCGAGCCGCAACAGGGGTGTTTTTTCGGCATGACGCCGATGCGCTCAATCACATGCTGGCGGTCGTTAAGCCAGCCCGGCTGGCTTAACGTTCCGGCATAGAGTTCGGCAAAACCCTGTGGGCATTCAAAAATATCCAGCCTGCCGTGCATCCCCGTGCGGGCAAGGGTTGCGGCTTCAACGGCGTTACGCGCGGCCATACCAGCATGAAACGGTTTGAGCGGCGTGCCGAACTGGCCTTTTACGCCGCTGGCCATGCTGACCGATATGCTCAGCGTGCGGGCAATGCCTGGCGCATCTTGCCCCATCAGCGCTGCCACGCCTGCGGCGCTACCGATGCAGCCAATGGTCGATGTGCCGTGCCATCCGGCGGTGTAATGGCCGTAACCGGTCGCTTCACCAATAAACGCCTGCGCCTGCAAACCCACCAGATAAGCGGCAATCAGCTCCGCGCCGCTGCTGTTCTGCGCCAGCGCCACCGGTAACAGAGCCGGAAGCAGTACGGCGGAAGCGTGGCTCATGCCCGGCGTAAAATTATCGTCATAGTCGATGGCGTGCGCAGCGGTGGCGTTCACCAGCGCCGCCTGTGCGGCACTGCGCGGCGAATCGTGCCACGCCTCGCTTACCGCGCGGGTGGAAAAGTCATTCTGCCCGGCGACCATGCAGGCCAGCGTATCGGTAATGGCTTCGCGCGCCAGCGTTTTTGCCCGCTCGCTAAAGGGCTGCGGTGCGGCGCACCAGCGCGCCAGCGTTTCGATCAGTGTCATGATGCCAACTCCTTCCGACGCCAGATGGCGCTTATGCTTCACTCGCCGCGAGAAACTCACGGGTATAGGTTTCTTGCGCGTCGCCCTTTCGTAAACGCGCCGCACTGACTTCTTCCAGCAATTTCCCCTGATACATCACGCCAACGCGTTCGCAAAGGTGGGTAACCACCGCCAAATCGTGGGTGACCAAAAGGTAGGTCAGGTTGCGCTGCTGGCGCATGCGGCTGAGTAAGTTGAGGATCTCCGCCTGGACAGAAACATCCAGCGCGGAAGTAGGCTCATCAAGCAGCAGAACCGACGGTTCGAGGATCAACGCGCGGGCAATCGCCACGCGCTGGCGCTGGCCGCCGGAGAGCTGGTGCGGATAGCGGTAGCGAAAAGCGTCAGAGAGGCCGACTGCATGCAGCACCTCGCTGATCCGCGCTTCGTGCCGATCCATATCGTGCAGTTTTAGCGGCTCGCGCAGGCTGGCCCACACCATTTTTCGCGGGTGCAGCGAGGCATACGGATCCTGAAAAACCATCTGCACCTGACGGTAAAAGGCTTTATCGCGGTGCGGCTGTTGTTCACGGTTATTAAACAAAATATGGCCGTGATAGTCCGGGTTTAGCCCGGCCAGCGCCCGCAGAATGGTGGATTTTCCACAGCCGGATTCGCCAATCAGGCCGTAACTTTCACCGCGCGCCAGCATCAGGCTGACATCGTTCACCACCTGGCGGCGCTGGTTGCCCTGACCAAAAGCGATGGCGAGATTGACCATTTCAACGGCGCGTTCGGTTGTCGGGATCGGGTTCATTGGGCTACTCCATTGCGGTAACTGGGGCCGTTGAGCCAGGCGGGATCGCGCGTCGGCACGCGCAGCGTTTCTACCGGTTCGCGCAACCGGGGCTGGCTGGCGAGCAGCGCCTGAGTATAGGGATGGCAGGCCTGGTCAAGTTCGCTGGCACGGATCTCTTCGACAATGCGCCCGGCGTACATCACCAGCACCCGGTCGCAGAAACGCGACACCAGGTTTAAATCATGAGTGATAAACAGCAGCCCGGTCTGGCGGCGTTGCAGTTGCTCATCAAGAATGCTGAGCACCTGGCGGCGCACAGTGACATCCAGCGCCGAGGTTGGTTCGTCGGCGATGATCAGATCCGGTTCCGGGATCAACATCATGGCGATCATCACCCGCTGCCCCATACCGCCAGAGATTTCGTGCGGGTAGAGGCGGGCGACTTTCGCCACCTCGCGAATATGCACTGACTCCAGCATCTCCAGCGCGCGGGCGCGGGCTTCCTCTTTGCTGACGCGACGGTGTAAACGCCAGGCTTCCGCCACCTGATCGCCAATGCGCATTAACGGATTCAGCGAAAAGCGCGGGTCTTGCAGGATCATCGAAATGCGGTTGCCGCGAACAGTGCGCATTTGCCGTTCGCTGGCGTTCAGCAGATCGAACTCACCGAAACGCATTTTAGCGGCCCGCACCTGGCCGATTTTCGGCGTCAGCTTCAGCAGGGCACGGCAGGTCTGTGATTTCCCCGAACCGGATTCGCCGACAATCGCAACCTTTTCCCGCCCTACCTGAAAGCTCACGTCGCGCACCGCGAGGTTATCTTCGTGCGCCCCTTTAAACAGGATGCTGAGGTTTTCTACTTCCAGCAGTGGATTATTCATGGCGGATATCCATTACATCGCGCAGGCCGTCGCCGAGCAGGTTAAAGGCCAGGCTGGTAAATAAAATCGCTAAACCGGGAATGGCGGCAATCCAGCCATTGTTCAGCATAAATTCGCGCCCGGAGGCCAGCATCGCGCCCCATTCCGGGCTGGGTGCCTGCGCGCCAAGGCCAAGAAAGCCAAGCCCGGCGGCGGTGAGAATAATCGCCGCCATATTGAGCGTGACGCGCACTACCACCGACGGCAGGCACATTGGCATGACGTGACGCAAAATGATGTGCCACGCCGATGCGCCCTGTAAGCGCACCGCTGCGATGTAATCCATCTTGCGGATAGCCAGCGTTTCAGCGCGTGCCAGGCGGGCAATCGGCGGCCAGGCGGAGAGGGAAATGGCGATAATCGCGTTCTCAATGCCGGGGCCGAGGGCAGCGACAAACGCCAGTGCGAGGATCAGGCTAGGGAAGGCAAGAAAGATATCCACCAGCCGCATCAGCAGCGTATCGACGCGCCCGCCGAGATAGCCCGCCGTGGCGCCAATCACCAGCCCGAGCGGGGTGATAATCAGCGCCGTCAACCCGGTGATATAGAGCGTGATGCGCGCGCCATACAGCAGGCGGCTAAAGATGTCGCGCCCCAGTTCATCGGTGCCGAGCCAGTGCTCCGCACTCGGGGGTTGCAGGCGCAGCGCCAGGTTTTGCGCGTAGATATCGTGGTTTGCCAGCCACGGCGCAAACAGCGCGGCGGCAACAATGATCAGCAGCACCAGCAGGCCAAACAGCGCAGAGTGGTTGGCGCAAAAACGTCGCCACTGGATCCAGCTAAGCTGCACTCTGGCTTGCAACGGGGTTTGCGGCGCCGGATCGCGCAGCCACGCGCGCAGCCCCTGGTGCGGATGGGCGCGCAGGTATTTGGTCGAATCGGTCATTGCTCCTCCCGTCGCGTGCGCGGATCGAAGATGCGGTACAGCAGATCGCACAACAGGTTAAGGGCGACAAAAATCGCGCCGGTCAGCAGAGTGCAGCCGACCACGGCATTCATATCGCCCGCCAGCAGAGCGTTGGTCAGGTAGCGGCCAAAACCGGGCCAGGCAAAGACGGTTTCCGTCAATACCGCCCCTTCCAGCAGCCACGCCCAGGAGAGCGCCACCACGGTCAGCACCGGCACGGCAATATTGCGAAACGCATGTACCCAGACGCAGCGCGCCCAGGACAAACCTTTGACGCGGGCAGTGATGATGTACTCCTGGGAAAGCTGCTCGATCATAAAACTGCGGGTCATGCGGCTGATATACGCCAGCGCGCTCAGCCCGAGGATCGAGGCGGGCAGAATGATGTGGCTGAAGACGTTTTTGAATACCGCCCAGTTGCCGCTCAGTGCGCTATCCAGCAGCCAGAATCCGGTGACCGGGTGTAGCTCGAATTCGTAGATAAAGTCGATGCGCCCCGGACCACCGATCCAGCCAAGGGTGGCGTAAAACAGCAGCAGCCCCATTAACCCCAGCCAGAAGTGCGGCGTGGAGTAACTCAGCAAACCGACAAAACGGATCAGGTGATCAAACCACGAGTTGCGATACATTGCGGCGAAAACCCCGGCGGGAATGCCGAGGCCGACGCCAATTATCGCCGCCACCGTGGCCAGTTCCAGCGTTGCCGGAAAGACGCGGGCGATATCCTGCGCCACAGGCTGGCTGGTGGTCAGCGCGGTGCCGAAATCCAGGTGCAGCAACTGCCAGACATAATCGACAAACTGTTTCCACAGCGGCTGATTCAGCCCGAGTTGCGCATACATCTTCTCGTAGGCTTCGTGGCTGGCGTTATCGCCAATCACCGCCACTACCGGGTCGATAGGCAGCAGCCGACCGATAAAGAAGGTCAGCGCCGCCAGCCCCAGCAGCGTACAGCAGATGGAAAGGGCTCCCCGGAAGATACGGCCTGTCAGGCGCATCCACGGCGGCGGAGCGTTATCGGTTGTGGTCGGTGCAATAACCTGAGACATCAGCAACCTCCATTACTTACTTGCGTCACCGTACCAGACGCGAAAACCGTTCCACGTCCAGTTCTTCACCGCCGGGCTAATGCCCGCGCTGTTGTACATCTGGAACATGATCGCCATCGGTCCTTTTTCCATGACCTCTTTCTGCAATGCGGCATACATCTCACTGCGTTTGGCGTCATCCGGCTCCAGCAGGGCGGCTTCCACTTTCTGGTTCATCTGCGCGTCGTAGTAAGCGGCGCGCCAGCTCGGATACTGCGTGGCGCGAGCCTCTTTGCGGTTATCCGGGTTAAACACCAGCCTTGAGGCGTTGCCGTAGGCATCCGGCACGGAGGTTTGCCAGGCCATCATCGCGCTCTGGAATTCGCGTCCGCGCGCCCGGCTAAACAACTGAGCGTTCGCCATGCGCTCCAGCGTCAGCTTGACGCCGATTTTCGAGGCATTCTGCTGAATGCTTTGCGCGATGGGCGCGGAGTGGGCAAGGGTGCCGAAAATGACCGACGCGCTAAAACCATTTGGGTAACCGGCTTCGGTGAGTAGCTGTTTGGCTTTCGCCAGATCGAGTTTGAACGGCTGGCCCTCCTTTTCGTCCAGCGCGCCGAACGCGCCAAGCTGCACAAAGCTCGCGCGCGGTACACCGAGGTAAGGCATCACGCTTTTGCCTAAGCCGTCGTAGTCGATCAGATAGCGCATGGCGAGGCGCACTTTTTCATTTTTGAAGATTGGATCTTCGTTGTTGAAGGTCCAGAAAAAGAGCTGCGGTTTCAGGACTTTGTCCACCCTGACTTTGCCGCCTTGATCCAGGGTTTTCAGATCATCAGCCGACAGATCGCGGGCAATATCCACATCACCCTGCGTCAACAGCAGGCGCTGCGTGCCGGTTTCGGCAACGTGGCGGATCAGTACACGTTTCAGTACCGGCGCTTTGCCCCAGTAGTGATCGGTGGCCTGCAACATAACGCCTTCACCGGCGTTCCAGCGCACCAGTTGATACGGGCCAACACAGGCAGTATGCGTGGTGAGGTATTTGTGGCCGAAATCACCCTCCACGGCCTCTTTTTCCACCACTTTGCGGTTGAGCAGCGACGAGACGTTATTGGCGGCGATTGCCTGTAAAACGAGGCTGGTGGGGTAGGGTTTATCCAGCGTCATCACCAGCGTTTTGTCGTCCGGCGCGATAATGCGGCTGTCGACATTCTCTTTGTTAAAGCCATATTCGGTGATTTGCGCGGCGTTACCGTAACCGAGTTTCACCACCCGCTGCATGGACCACGCCAGATCGCCTGCGCTGGCGGGCGTGCCGTCCGGGAACTTCAGGTTGTCCTGCAAATGGAAAGTGAGGGTCTTGCGGTCCGACGAGACATCCCAGCTTTTCGCCATGGCCGGGGTCAGTTTCTTCTCATCTTTCACATCAAAATCGACCAGCGCATCGCAGGTGTTGGCGTAGATTTCGCTGGTCACCACTTCGCCAATCTGCGCCGGGTCCCAGGTGCTGATGGCGTCAATATTCCATGCCATCACCAGTGAATCCGGCGGCGTGGCGGCCTGAGCATGAAGGCTGAAGGCGCTGGTCAGCGCCACGGCTACGGCAATCGGGGTGAATTTCATGTCGGATATCCTTATAACGTAGCCGGGCGTGGCTGGATGGGCGGCATCACCTCTTCCGGGATAGGGCAGTGATACGGTTTTTCGCTCACCTGCTCGAAGTGCGCTTTTTTCACTTGCGCCAGTAGTACCTTGTCGGTCAACACATCGACGGCAGTGGCAGCCATCACTTTCGCCACATGGGAAAGGCCTTTATGGGCGGCAGGCATCTTGCCCTGTGCGGTGAGTTGCCAGGAGTGGCCCGGCGTGCCAATCGCCATGGTGGGAATATGCGCCTGCACGGTCGGCAGCACCCAACTGACATCGCCGACGTCGGTGGAGCCAATCATCACTTCGCCGTGGGTATCCAGCGGGATGATGTAGTCGCTGAGCGGTTTCGGGTTTGCGGGTTTAATCCCGGTTTTGCGATAGCAACTGGCAATCTCCTCTTCGGAGAGCGTGCCCTGGATTTCAGCGGCAAAGGCCATGTCGGCATCGTCGAACGGCACCGTACCAAGGCTTTCCAGATTGCGCTGCATCGCCTCTTCCAGCGGACGGTTGCCGAGCAGGTTAGAGACGGCGCTCATGATGCTGATCTCCACTTTGGTGTCGGTCATCAGCGCAGCGCCCTGCGCCACACGTTTTACGCGTTCGTTCAGTTCAAACATGGCGTGGACATCGCGCGCGCGAATGGCGTAGCGCACCGCTGCTTTCGCCTGCACCACGTTTGGCGCAATGCCGCCGGAATCGAGCATCGCGTAATGGATGCGGGAATCCTGCGGTACATGCTCACGCAGAAACTGGACGCCCACGTTCATCAATTCTGCGGCGTCGAGCGCGCTGCGGCCTAAATGTGGGGAGGCGGCGGCGTGGGAGGAGCGGCCAGTGAAGAAGAAATCCATGCGGGTATTGGCCAGCGACAGCGGTTTCGCCACTTCATGATGTGCGCTGGGATGCCAGGTGATCGCCACATCAACACCATCGAAAGCTCCGGCGCGCGCCATAAAGGATTTCGCCGCGCCGCCTTCTTCCGCCGGACAACCGTAGTAACGTACTCGGCCCGGCGTGCCGGTCTCTTCCAGCCAGGCTTTCAGCGCGGTGGCTGCCAGCATGGCGCCGGAGCCGAGCAGATTATGCCCGCAACCGTGTCCATGACCGTTGCCCGGCAGCGGCGAGTAGTGCGCGACGCCGGAGGCCTGGCTCAGACCAGGCAATGCATCGTATTCACCTAGGAAAGCGATGATCGGCCCGCCGCTTCCCGCTTCGCCCATTACGGCGGTAGGAATACCGGCGACGTTTTCAGTGACGCGGAAACCTTGCGTTTTTAGCATGGCGGTATGTTCGGCCACCGAGCGGTATTCGGTGTAGCAGATCTCTGGTGTACCCCATACACGATCGCTGAGATCGCAGAAATCGTGCTGATAGTTCTCTACCCACTTCCAGACTAACGCTTTGTTTTCCATGATACTCCCCAGTTTGGTTGGTCGGCATAATGCGCACGCGTTAACGTCGCTGTACCACCAGAATTAGGGCAACGGTTCGTAAAAGGCCAATGAGCAATTCACACTGGCTATTCCGTTCTTGCATAGTCTGCCGCCATCAGGCGGCATGGGCGGTTTCGCTCTGCTGGATCAACTGCCAAAGTTGTTCCGCTTGCGGGTTGCGCAGCACCGGCTGGCGATAGAGACGGATCGCCAGTTTGATCTCCTGGTCGCTGCTGCCGGCGCGCACCAGCGTGCCGTTTGACAACTCCTCATGAACAAGGCTCAGCGGCAGCCAGGCGACGCCGCCGCCCGCCAGCGTCATCGCTTTCAGGTTGGCCGACATGCCGTTTTCATACACGGCTTCCAGCGGCAACGGGCGTTCGCTCAGCATTTGCGCCAACGCATGGGCGAAAAAGGAGTGGCTGCCGTAGCTCAGCCACGGAATCGGACGTCCATTGGGGTTGATGGGGTAAAGCGGCTGCCCGCCGCTGTCCGGTCGGCAGACCGGAATCGCCCATTCGCGGCCTAAATGGATCATCGGGTAAGGCGCAAGCTGGCGGATCAGCGACACTGCATCGTGGGCGTAGGTAAGCAGAAAATCGGTTTCGCCGCTGTGCAGAGTGGCGATGTGCTCGACAAAGCTCGGCTTGGAGTTGCACATGCGGATATATCCAAGCTGGTGTTGCAGGTTCAGGCGCTGGATCCAGTCCGGGAAAAAGGTCAGCGACAGGGTATTGAGCATGGCAAAGCGCAACACCGCCGTGCGGGAACGAAAGCGCTGGTTGAGATCGTTACGCAGATGGGTCATGGCGAACACGGTTTCGCTGGCGGTGGCGTGAAAGGCTTCTCCCTCCGGCGTCAGCGTGACCGGATAGGTTTTGCGATCGAACAGCGGGACACCAAGCCACTCTTCCAGTTGGCGGATGCGACGGCTAAGGGCGGACTGGGTGATGTGCCGCTCATCGGCGGCGCGCGTGAAGCTAAGACTGCGGGCGACACTGAGAAAATCTTCGAACCATTTCAATTCCATAGCGATACCTTGTGAAATGAATGGGAAAACGTCTCCTCGGGTAAACAGTCAGTTACGCAAGAAACGCGCCACTCTTGCAGGCGGGCGTTCACGCGCACTGTGGCGTAGAGTCGGGGAAGAAGCCCCCATGATTGCGCAGAAAGTGCACTAATGAGGTGCAACGGAGTAGTATTAAGATGTATTATTAATGCATCTTAATTGATGGGTATTGTGTATGTCTGGTCCACGGATCCTGCGGGAGAAACTGACCATCCTCAAAATGATCGCGCTCTATCAGCGTGCCTGCCCGGATGCGGTTAGCAGTGAATCGCACTATGCGAATCTGTACGCCTACGCGGAAAAACGGCTGGATAAGTGCGTGTTCGGCGAAGAGAAACCGGCCTGCAAGCAGTGCCCGGTGCACTGTTACCAGCCCGCAAAGCGTGAAGAGATGAAGCAGATTATGCGCTGGGCGGGGCCGCGCATGTTATGGCGGCATCCGGTGCTGACGGTGCGCCATTTGATTGACGATAAACGCCCGGTGCCAGAGCTGCCGGAGAAGTATCGGCGGAAATAGGTTGAGTTGCCGTCCGGCGTTTTTGGAAGATCGTGGAATTATTTCGTTCACCAGCGGCGCAGGCCGGATGGCAGCTTCGCATTATCCGGCCTGCAACTGCGGCTGCACTCAGGCGCGCGTAGCGATCAAAATCGCCGACGCCTTAATCAGCGCAATCACGCGTTTACCGCTGTCCAACTGCAAATCCTGCACACTTTCATTAGTCACCACCGCCACCAGCTCAAACCCGGCATCGGTCTGCACATGCACCGTGGCATTGACCGCGCCTTCGGTCACCGAAGTGACTTTCCCGGCGAACTGATTGCGGGCGGAGAACTTCAGCCCGCTATCTTCGGTCGCTAGCGTCACCCACGGCGCTTTGATCAGCGCGATAGCCTCTTTGCCTGGTGTCAGCCCCAGCGCCGCCTGGCTGCTGCTGGTGACAATCGCCACCAGCGTTGCGCCGCCGTCGAGAGTGAGTTCCACTTCATCATTCACGGCACCGTGAGAGGTTGCACTGACCTTGCCTGTTAATTGATTTCGCGCTGAAACTGCCATAGACCCTCCATTATGTATGGATATGTTGAATGTTTTTTCAGCTTAACATAGTGCGTCTTTATTGATACCTAAACGTTTCATGCGCGAAAGCAGGGTGGTGCGTTTAAGTCCCAGCCGCTGCGCTGCGCCTTTTGGCCCGGCGACCACACCGTTGGTTTCACGCAGCACACGAACAATCAGCTGGTACTCATCTTCGCCTTCGCGAGCCACTTCAGCAGGCTCCGCTACGGGCTGAGGCGGAACGGTGATTTCCGGCAGCGAAAGTTGCAGCACATTACCGTGCGTCAGTAGCACCGCACGTTCGATGACATTCTCCAGCTCGCGCACGTTGCCCGGCCACTCCATGGAGCTCAGCACGCGTAAGGTTTCCGCCGGAATACTGTCGATGCTGCGGCCCATTTTGCGGGCAATTTTGAAGGTGAAGGCTTTCACCAGCAGCGGAATGTCTTCCGGCCGTTCGCGCAGCGGCGGCAGATGAATCGGGAAGACATTGAGCCGGTAGTAAAGATCGCTGCGGAACTCTCGATCGGCGACCATCTGTTTCAGATCGCGGTTGGTGGCGGCGATCAGCCGCACATCGGTCTGGATCAGTTTATTACTGCCGAGCCGCTCGAACTCCTGCTCCTGCAATACGCGCAGCAGCTTCGGTTGTAGCTCCAGCGGCATATCGCCCACTTCATCAAGAAACAGCGAGCTTTTATCCGCCAGCTCGAAGCGGCCAATTCGCTGGGTGCTGGCACCGGTAAACGCGCCGCGCTCATGACCAAAGAGATCGCTTTCCAGCAGCCCGGCGGGCATGGCGGCGCAGTTCATCTTCACCATTCTGCGGCTGTTGCGATCGCTGAGGTTATGGATCGCACGGGCAATCAGCTCCTTGCCGGTGCCGGTTTCGCCAAGGATCAGCACGGTGCTGTTACTTTGCGCCACCATCTCAACCTGTTTCAGCACGCTGAACATCGCCTGGCTGCGGCCGATGATCTCGCCAAACTCGCTATCGACATTATTTAGCTGCTCGGTCAGCGCCAGGTTTTCATCCACCAGCCGCTCCTTCAGGCGGTGAATTTCCTGGTACGCCAGCGCGTTATCCACGGCAATGGCGATGCGTTCGGCAATCTGGCGCAGCAGCTTGAGATTCGCCTGGGTAAACACCTCTTTCTGGCACTGCGCCAGTTTCAGCACGCCGAGCAGATTTTTGCCGGACATCAGCGGCAGCAGGCACAGCGTCTGGATTTGATTGCCCCAGGTTTCAAACAACATCCGCTCGTAGGGCGCGAGTTTGTCGCGTTCGTGCAGATTGAGCAGCAGCATCTCTTTGCTGCGGAATACCCGTTCGGTCAGCGTTCCCTCTTCGTCGGCTTCCTGAATCTCATGCTTCGGATTCAGTTCATCTTTGTAGTGCGTCGAATAGATAGTCAGCTTGCCTTTGCGGCTACCGCGCAGCACCAGGCTGATAGCATCGATGCCGAAATAGTAGTGGATCTCTTTTGCCACTTCGCTGACCAGCTCGTCCATATGCAGCCGCGAGAGCACCGCATTGGTGATGGCCACCAGAATGCGAAAATCGTCCCGCTCCTGGCACAATAGCTGGTAATCCGGCGTCTGGCTGTCGCGGCTCTGGAGCTGCTCGGCGACCACGGCGACGATTTGCGCCAGGGTGTGCAGGCGTTCGCTCTCTTTATCGCTCCACGGTTGCCCGTCGTGGCGAAAAAATTCGCAGCCGCCGAAAATTTGCCCCTCCGCCGCCAGCGGCAGCAGGCAGTAGTGCGCAAACGGCGGATAGAGCCGGTTCTGCGTCAGCGCCGGCCAGGTTTCCGCAAACGTGGCTGCGCTGCAATAGAGCGCCTGCGGGTGGGAAAGAATGTGCCTGACCGGCCCACTCGCCAGCAGTAAATGATCCTCATAAGTTGCGTTGTTTGCAGGGGCGTTGACGGCGTAGCGGCTGGCGCTGTGGCTGTCTGCATGCCACAGCACAATCGCCGCGCTATCCGCGAGTGCCGCCTGGCGGGTCAGCCGGGCCAGCGTTTCGCTGAGTGACGCCATATCCGGCTGTTGTAACAAAACACGGGTGATATCGAACAACCCCTGTTGTCCGAGATCGCTCATCGGTGTATACGACATATTGCTCATCCAGGAACACACTCGCAGGTGTGAAAAAAATAATAAAAAACAAAAAATTAGCAAATACGCGGCAACGGTTCCGCGTGGGGTAAATCTAACAGGCGTTTAACGCCGTACAGCCCCGCCAGGCGTACGCCCTGACGTTCAACAACTTCACCAATGATAGCGGCATCCGCGCCAAGCGGGTGGGCGCGTAAACGTGACAGCGCCTGCTCTGCGGCCTCGCGCTGTACGGCAATCACCAGTTTGCCTTCGTTGGCAAAGTTCAGCGCTTCCAGCCCCAGTAACTCGCAAACGCCGCGCACCGCCGGTTTCACCGGTAACGCGGCTTCGTTGAGCTCGATACCGAAGCCGCAGGCTGCGGCAAACTCATGCACCACCGCATTCACGCCGCCGCGCGTGGCATCGCGCAGCGCTTTCACGCCGGGAAGATCGTGCAGGGTGGCGATTAACGGCGTCAGCACCGCGCAATCGCTGGACAACTCCCCATCCAGCCCCAGCCCTTCGCGCAAGTTAAGAATCGTTGCGCCGTGATCGCCCAGCGTGCCGCTTGCCAGCAGTACATCGCCCGGTTGCAGCGACTGCGCCGCCCAGCGAATTGAACGTGGAATCGCGCCAATCCCGGCAGTGTTAATAAATAGCTTATCTGCCGCGCCGCGCTGCACCACTTTGGTATCGCCGGTCACAATCGCGATATCGGCCGCGCGTGCGGTGGCGGCCATGCTATCGACGACGGTTTTCAGCGTCGCCATCGGCAGGCCTTCTTCAAGGATAAACCCGCAAGAGAGATAACGCGGTGTCGCGCCGCTGACGGCGATGTCGTTGGCGGTGCCGCACACCGCCAGCTTGCCAATATTGCCGCCGGGAAAGAACAGCGGATCGATCACATAGCTGTCGGTGGAGAACGCCAGCCTGTCACCGCTGGCGGCCAGTGCGGCCAGATCCAGCCGCGCCTGATCTTCCTGCTCGGCCAGCCACGGGTTGGCAAACGCCTCCATAAAGAGCTGGCTGATAAGCTGCTGCATCGCCTGGCCGCCGCTGCCGTGGGCGAGTTGGACTTCATTCATACTTCACACTCCTGAGCGCGATACTGATACCAGGCTGCGCAGGCTCCTTCTGAGGAGACCATCAGCGCACCAAAGGCGCTTTGCGGATTACAGGTGTTGCCAAACAGCGGGCACTGGTGCGGTTTGCAGCGGCCGGTCAGCACATCGCCGCAGCGGGCGCGCGGATCGTCATACACCTGCTGCGCTGCCGGGCGAAAGTGCGCTTCGGCATCAAACTGCTGATAAGCCTGCGTCAGATGTACACCGGATTCGCCAATCACCCCCAGCCCGCGCCACTCGCTGTCGCCGCTGACGGCAAACACATCGGCAATGGCGGCCTGCGCCAGCCGGTTGCCTTCATCCGGTACGACGCGGCGGTACTGGTTTTCCACCCGGCTCTGCGCGGCGATTTTCTGTTCCACCAGCATCACCACGCCCTGCAACAGATCCAGTGGTTCAAACCCGGCAACCACCAGCGGGCGGCGAAATTCTTCGGCAATAAAGGTGTACGCGTCGGTACCGATCACCATGCTGACATGGCCGGGCGCAAGGAAAGCGTCGATGCCGTTATCCGGCTGCTCCAGCAGGCTGCGCAGCGTAGGGATCAGCGTAATGTGCTGGCAGAAAAACCAGAAGTTATTGATGTTGCGGGCTTTCGCCTGTTGCAGCGTAATGGCCGTGGCGGGCATGGTGGTTTCGAAACCGAGGCCGAAGAACACCACTTTGCGCTGCGGATTTTTTTCCGCCAGCGCCAGCGCATCCATCGGTGAATAGACGATGCGCACATCGGCACCGCGCGCTTTCGCCTGTAACAGCGAGCCTTTTTTCCCCGGTACACGAATGGCGTCGCCGAAAGTACAGAAGATCACTTCCGGATGGCTGGCGATCTCCACGCAGGTATCAATACGCCCCATTGGTAACACGCACACCGGGCAGCCCGGCCCGTGGATAAACTCGATGTTTTCCGGCAGCAACTGATCGAGGCCGAATTTAAAGATGGCGTGCGTATGGCCGCCGCACACTTCCATAATGCGCAGCGGACGCGCGGCGGTATAGCTAAGATGAGAGGCCCGTTCGCGCAGATGGGCAATCAGTTGCATCACCTGTTCCGGGGCGCGATATTCGTCGACAAAACGCATTATTTCTCCTCGCCGTAGAGCAGCGCGCCGACATCCGGCTCGACATCGAACATGTTTTGCAGCGCCGCCAGCGTATCCAGCGCCTCCGCTTCGTTAATCACGCTCATGGCAAAACCGACATGCACCAGCACCCACTGGCCGAGACGCGGCTGGCCGTGTTCATCATGGCTGCCGACCAGGGTTAAATCCACGTCGCGCTGAATGCCGCAGACGTCCACTTTGGCTTGCAGGCCGTCAATGGCGCAAATTTGCCCCGGTACGCCTATGCACATCGTTGTGTCTCCAGCCAGTCGAGCCAGGCGTCCATCCCGTCGCCTTTGGTGGCGGAAACCAGCAGGATCTCAATCTGCGGGTTCACTTCACGGGCGTAGGCGATGCAGCGTTCGACATCGAAATTGAGGTACGGCAGCAGATCCACTTTGTTCAGCAGCATCAGCGAGGCGGCAGCGAACATGTGCGGATATTTCAGCGGCTTGTCTTCCCCTTCAGTCACTGACAGTACCGCCACTTTATGGCGTTCGCCCAGATCGAAGCCCGCCGGGCATACCAGGTTACCAACGTTTTCAATAAACAGAATGCCGCGATCGTCGAGCGGCAGACGCGGCGCAGCATCGGCAATCATCTGCGCATCCAGGTGGCAACCCTTGCCGGTGTTCACCTGAATCGCCGGGGTACCGGTGGCGCGAATACGTGCGGCGTCATTGACGGTTTGCTGATCCCCTTCGATCACCGCGCAGGGTACGCGCGCATTCAGGCGCTGCAGGGTTTCGGTAAGCAGGGTGGTTTTGCCGGAGCCAGGGCTGGAGACCAGGTTCAGCACCAGTTGCTGGCGGGCGGCAAAGCGGGCGCGGTTGCGGGCGGCGATCTGGTTATTTTTATCCAGTACGTCGATCTCCACTTCCAGCATCCGGCGCTGGCTCATGCCCGGCGCGTGGGTGCCGGCTTCGCCGTGACCGTAATGCAAATCGCCGTTACCCGATTGGGTTGGGGTGAACTCTCGGGTATTGACGCGGGTTATAGTTAGCGCAGGGCGCGCAGCAGGGGCGAACGGTGCGCTGCGAAACGCAGAGTGCGGGTTATGTTCGTCACCCTCGATATAAAGGTTACCGTCCTGACAACCACATGTTGTACACATTGTTTACTCCTCAATTTCCAGGCGCTGAATTTGCATTCCATCGTCGGCAACGATCTGCAACTGGTCGCTGTGGCATTGTGGGCAGCGGCGAACACGCTGGGTGAGCAGCGTGACGTACTGCCGACAAGACTCGCACCAGCACTCCGCTTGCTGTTGTTCGATGTGCAGTGTACAACCTTCAGCCAGGCTGCCACGGCACACCAGATCAAAACAAAACGTTAAAGCTTCGGTTTCGACACAGGAAAATGCGCCCACTTTTAACCAGACGCCGGTAACCCGACGCGCGCCGCTCGCGGTGGCCTGTTGTTCAATAATTTCCAGCGCCCGCTGGCACAAAGTGATCTCATGCATAACCCCTCCTTATGAGTTGCTGCGTTAATGCAATAAGAGTGCCATGAGTGATTTTGACACTGTGACGATGTCGAACCTGTCGAGATGACACGTCGAAATTAGCGAATATTTTTATTTATTCCTTTAATAATCAATATATTAAATGTTGGCATGGATGATGCTTTACCGCCGTTGTTTCAATTAATCAGGTAAGCAGACATGACGATTTGGGAAATTAGCGAAAAGGCAGATTACATCGCCGGGCGACACCATCTCCTGCAGGAGGAGTGGCGCAGTTACTGTAACGCGCTGGTTCAGGGGATCACGCTGTCAAAAGCGCGCCTGCACCATGCCATAGGTTGCGCGCCAGAGCAGCAGCTCTGTTTTGAGCTGTTCGGCCACTTCACGGTCACCGTCTCTCTGACCGGCGGCTTTAATGGTCATACCATCGAATATGCGATTGCCAATAAAGATGGCAGCGATAAGCGCTTGATAGCAAAGGCACAGCTCACCAGCGACGGCAAAGTGGACGGCGTTATCAGCACCCACGATCGTGAAAAAGTGCTGGAGCACTATCTGGAAAAAATCGCCACGGTTTACGACAGTCTGTACGCGGCGGTGGAAAACGATACCCCCATCAATCTCTCTCTTCTTGCCAGCAGCGCGCACGCGTCTGCGCTGGCCTGAGTTTGGGTGTCGAGATGTGTCGAAGTGACACGTCGTGCGACTGATTTCGTCAAAAATGACCGCCCGGACTGGGTGAATCACCTGAGGATTAGCTGGTGAACCGTTTTGTAATTGCCGACCCGGCGCTCTGTATCGGCTGCCACACCTGCGAGGCGGCCTGCGCGGAGACGCACCGCGAGTATGGCTTGCAGTCGTTGCCGCGGCTGCGCGTGATGCGTAATGAACATGAATCCGCGCCGCAGCAGTGCCACCACTGCGAAGACGCGCCCTGTGCGGGCGTTTGTCCGGTAAACGCCATTAATTGCGTCGATGGCGCGGTGCAGTTAAATGAAAGCCTGTGCGTAAGCTGCAAACTGTGCGCGATTGCCTGCCCGTTTGGCGCTATCGAATTTGCCGGTAGCCGTCCGCTGGATATTCCGGCCAACGTTAACTCGCCGCTCGCGCCCGCCGCGCCGCCTGCGCCTGCGCGCGTCAGTACGCTGCTGGACTGGGTGCCTGGCGTGCGGGCTATCGCCGTGAAGTGCGATCTCTGCCATTTCGATGATCAAGGCCCGGCCTGCGTGCGGATGTGCCCGACCAAGGCGCTGCATCTGGTCAATAACCTCGACATCGCCCGCGCCAGCCGTCGCAAACGCGAGCAGACCCTGAATACGGACTACGGCGATTTGTCGCTGTTTACCCAGCTTAACCGGAGTGCAAAATGACGATCCTCTCTTTGCTCAACGGCGCGGTGGCGGTGTTTATCTGCGCTGCTGCGCTGGCGTACCTGTTTACGCGGGCGAAAATTCTCAGCGGCTGGCTGGCCGGTCTTGGCGGCGCAATCGGCAGCGCCATGGCGACAGCCGCCGGGTTGTTGTCGCTGCTGGGCGCTGATGCCGTTTCCGGCAGCCTGACGCTGTTGCAGTACCCGTTACTGGTCACACCCCTGCGTGCCGTGTGGGTGATCACCTTCGGCCTCTGCGGCCTGCTTATCAGCCTCTATAACATCCACTGGCACCGCCATGACGCGGTGAAAGCCAACGGGTTGTTGATCAATTTGCTACTGGCCGCCGCGCTGTGCGCCGTCTGCGCCGCGAATCTGGGCGAGCTGGTCGTGATGAGCGAAATCATGGCGCTGAGCGCGGTGTTTCTTACCGGGTGCAGCGCCTCTGGCAAGCTGTGGTTTGCCATGGGGCGTCTTGGCACGGTGCTGCTGGTGCTGGCCTGCTGGTTTATCTGGCAGCGTTATCAGACGCTCGATTTTGTTCAGCTTAGCGGGCAACAACTGAGCAGTGGCGTCTGGCTGCTGGGGGTGATTGGTTTTGGTTTGCTGGCGGGGATTATTCCGCTGCACGCCTGGGCGCCGCAGGCGCATGCCAGCGCGCAAGCGCCGGCCGCCGCGCTCTTTTCTACGGTGGTGATGAAAGTCGGGCTGTTCGGCATTCTCAGTTTCTCCTTGCTGGGCGGCCAGCCGCCGCTGTGGTGGGGCGTTGTGCTGCTGGTATTCGGCATGATCACCGCCTTTGTCGGCGGTTTGTATGCGCTGATGGAGCACAATATTCAGCGCCTGCTGGCGTATCACACGCTGGAAAACATCGGCATCATTTTGCTTGGCCTTGGCGCGGGCGTAACCGGGCTGGCATTGCAGCAACCGGCGCTGATGGCGCTGGGGCTGGTTGGCGGTCTGTATCACCTTTTCAACCACAGCCTGTTTAAGAGCACGCTGTTTCTTGGCGCGGGTGCGCTGTGGTTTGGCACCGGCTATCGCGATATCGAAAAACTGGGCGGTATCGGCAAAAAAATGCCGCTTATCTCGCTGGCGATGCTGGTCGGGCTGATGGCGATGGCGGCGCTGCCGCCGCTCAATGGCTTTGCCGGTGAGTGGGTGATTTATCAATCCTTCTTCAGCCTGAGCGGTAGCGGCCACTTTGTCCTGCAACTGATTGGGCCGCTGCTGGCCGTTGGCCTGGCGATAACCGGTGCGCTGGCGGTGATGTGTATGGCGAAAGTCTATGGCGTCACCTTCCTTGGCGCGCCGCGCACCCCGCAGGCGGAAAACCCGCAATCCATTCCTTGGCTGATGACCGCAAGCGTGGCCGTACTGGCACTCTGCTGCGTTATTGGCGGCGTTGCTGCGCCGTGGCTGCTGCCGCGTCTGTATGCCGCCGTACCGCTGCCGCTGCACACCGCGAACACGGTGGTGTCGCAACCGATGATCACGCTGCTGCTGATTGCCATGCCACTGCTGCCGCTGCTGTTGATGGTGCTGTTTAAAGGCGATCGTCTTCCGTCCCGCAGCCGCGGAAGCGCCTGGGTCTGCGGCTACGATCATGAAGGCTCAATGGTGATCACCGCCCACGGTTTTGCCATGCCGGTAAAAGCCGCATTTGCCCCGGTGTTGAAGCTGCGCAAATGGCTGGAGCCCACGCTGATTCTGCCCGGCTGGCGTACCGACGCGGCGCCGCTGCTGTTTCGTCGGCTGGCACTGATTGAGCTGGCGGTGCTGGTGGTTGTGGTGATTTCCCGAGGAGCCTGATGATGAATTTTCTGTATGCGTTATTGCAGGCGCTGGTGCTGTTTGCCTTTGCGCCGCTGCTGTCCGGTATCAGCCGCGTGGCGCGCGCCCGGTTGCACAATCGCCGTGGGCCTGGCGTGCTGCAAGAGTACCGCGACCTGGTCAAATTGCTGGGCCGCCAGAGTATTGCGCCTGCAGCGTCCGGCTGGGTGTTTCGCCTGATGCCGTTTGTGATGGTGGGCGTGATGCTGAGCATTGCGACGGCTTTGCCGGTGATCACCATTAACTCGCCGCTGCCTTTGCTGGGCGATTTGATCACCCTGATCTATCTGTTCGCCATCGCTCGCTTCTTCTTTGCTATTGCCGGGCTGGATACCGGTAGCCCGTTTACCGGCATCGGCGCCAGCCGCGAAGCGATGCTGGGCGTGCTGGTTGAACCGATTTTGCTGCTCGGTTTGTGGGTGGCGGCTCTGGTCGCAGGTTCCACTCATATCAGCCATATCACCGACACCGTTTACCACTGGCCGCGCGCGGCTTCAATCCCGCTGTTTCTGGCGCTCTGCGCCTGCGCGTTCGCCACCTTTATCGAAATGGGCAAACTGCCGTTTGATCTTGCGGAAGCGGAGCAGGAGTTGCAGGAAGGGCCGCTGTCGGAGTACAGCGGCAGCGGCTTTGCGCTGCTGAAGTGGGGGATCAGCTTAAAACAGCTGGTGGTGCTGCAAATGTTTGTCGGCGTCTTTCTGCCGTGGGGGCAGATGAGCAGCTTCAGCGCGGCGGGTCTGCTGCTGGCGCTGGTGGTGGCGGTAGTGAAATTAATCGTTGGCGTACTGGTGATTGCCCTGTTTGAAAACAGCATGGCGCGCCTGCGTTTTGCTGCCACGTCACGTGTCACCTGGGCCGGGTTCGGCGTTGCCTTTTTAGCGTTCGTCTCCTTACTGGCGACGTATTAAGAGAGTTTATGCATGTCTGAAGAAAAAATCGGTCAACACTATCTGGCTGCGCTGCACGAGAAATTTCCCGGCGTAGTGCTGGATGAAGCGTGGCAGACCAAAGACCAAATCACCCTTACCGTGAAAGTGAACTACCTGCCGGAGGTGGTGGAGTTTCTTTACTACCAGCAGGGCGGCTGGCTGTCGGTGCTGTTTGGTAACGACGAGCGCAAGCTGAACGGTCACTTTGCCGTTTACTACGTGCTGTCGATGGAGCAGGGCGTCAAATGCTGGATAACGGTGCGCGTTGAAGTCGATGCGCTGAAACCGGAGTATCCATCCGTGACGCCGCGCGTGCCTGCGGCCGTGTGGGGCGAGCGCGAAGTGCGTGATATGTATGGCCTGGTGCCGGTCGGTTTGCCGGATGAGCGCCGCCTGGTGCTGCCGGATGACTGGCCGGACGAACTCTATCCGCTGCGTAAAGACAGCATGGATTATCGCCAGCGCCCCGCGCCGACCACCGACGCGGAAACTTATGAATTCATCAACGAGCTGGGCGACAAGAAAAACAATGTGGTGCCGATTGGCCCGCTGCACGTTACGTCGGATGAACCGGGCCACTTCCGCCTGTTTGTGGATGGCGAGAATATTGTCGATGCCGACTACCGCATGTTCTATGTGCATCGCGGGATGGAGAAACTGGCGGAAACCCGCATGGGTTACAACGAAGTCACCTTTCTCTCGGATCGCGTGTGCGGCATCTGTGGGTTTGCCCACAGTACCGCTTACACCACCTCGGTAGAGAACGCGATGGGCATCGTGGTGCCGGAACGCGCGCAGATGATCCGTGCCATTCTGCTGGAGGTGGAACGTCTGCACTCGCACCTGTTAAACCTCGGTCTGGCTTGCCATTTTGTCGGTTTTGACTCCGGGTTTATGCAGTTTTTCCGCGTGCGTGAAACGTCAATGAAGATGGCGGAAATTCTTACCGGGGCGCGTAAAACCTACGGTCTGAACCTGATCGGTGGCATTCGCCGCGACATGCTGAAAGACGATATGGTGCAGACGCGCGCGCTGGCGCAGCAGATGCGCCGCGATGTGATGGAGCTGGTTGATGTGCTGATGAGCACGCCGAATATCGAGCAGCGCACCGTGGGTATTGGCCGTCTTGATCCGCAAATCGCCCGCGATTTCAGTAACGTCGGCCCGATGGTGCGCGCCAGCGGTCACGCCCGCGATACCCGCGCCGATCACCCGTTTGCCGGTTACGGCCTGTTGCCAATGACCGTGCACAGCGAGCAGGGTTGCGATGTCATTTCCCGCCTGAAAGTGCGTATCAACGAAGTGCTGACCGCGCTGAACATGATCGATTTCGGTCTGGATAATCTGCCCGGCGGCCCGCTGATGGTTGAAGGCTTTACCTACATTCCGCACCGCTTTGCCCTTGGTTTTGCCGAAGCGCCGCGTGGGGATGATATCCACTGGAGTATGACCGGCGACAACCAGAAGCTCTATCGCTGGCGTTGCCGTGCGGCGACCTACGCCAACTGGCCAACGCTGCGCTATATGCTGCGCGGCAACACCGTTTCTGATGCGCCGCTGATTATTGGCAGCCTCGATCCTTGCTACTCCTGCACCGACCGCATGACGGTGGTGGATGTGCGCAAGAAGAAAAGCAAGGTCGTGCCGTACAAAGAGCTGGAGCGTTACGGGATCGAGCGTAAAAACTCGCCGTTGAAATAGTGGGAGAACGCTAGCGATGTTTACCTTTATCAAAAAAGTGATCAAAACCGGGACGGCAACCAGCGCGTATCCGCTTGCGCCGATGCCGGTGGATAAAAACTTCCGCGGCAAACCGCAGCACAACCCGCAGCAGTGCATTGGCTGCGCGGCGTGCGTCAATGCCTGCCCGTCGAACGCGCTGACGGTGGAAACCGATCTTGCGACCGGCGAACTGGCCTGGCAGTTTAATCTCGGGCGCTGCATTTTCTGCGCCCGCTGCGAAGAAGTGTGCCCAACGGCGGCGATTAAGCTCTCTCAGGAGTACGAACTGGCGGTGTGGAGCAAAGCCGATTTTCTGCAACAGTCGCGCTACGAGCTGTGCCAGTGCCGCGAATGCGCGCGGCCTTTTGCGGTGCAGAAAGAGATCGATTACGCCATTGCGCTGCTGGCGCATAACGGGGATACCCGCGCAGAGCAGCACCGCGCCAGCTTTGAGACCTGCCCGGATTGCAAACGCCAGAAATGCCTGGTGTCGTCCGACCGCGTCGAATTGACCCGCCATATGAGAGAGGCCAGCTAATGAGCCAGCTAATAGGTCCGCGTGATGCGGATGGTATTCCGGTGCCGATGACGGTGGAGGAATCCATCGCCAGTATGAAAGCCTCGCTGTTGAATAAAATCAAACGCTCCGCTTACGTTTATCGTGTGGATTGCGGCGGCTGCAATGGCTGTGAGATCGAGATTTTCGCGACGCTTTCGCCGCTGTTCGATGCAGAACGCTTCGGCATTAAGGTCGTACCTTCACCGCGCCACGCCGACATTCTGCTGTTTACCGGCGCCGTCACCCGCGCGATGCGTTCACCGGCGCTGCGCGCCTGGCAATCTGCGCCGGATCCCAAAATCTGTATCTCCTACGGCGCATGCGGTAACAGCGGTGGTATCTTCCACGACCTGTACTGTGTCTGGGGCGGCACGGATAAAATCGTTCCGGTGGATGTCTATATTCCCGGCTGCCCGCCGACGCCTGCCGCCACGCTGTATGGTTTTGCTATGGCGCTGGGGCTGCTGGAGCAGAAAATTCATGCCCGTCTGCCCGGCGAACAGGACGATCAACCGGCAGAGATCCTGCATCCGACTATGGTGCAGCCGCTGCGGGTGAAAGTGGATCGCACCGCACGTCGCCTCGCGGGTTACCGCTATGGCCGCCAGATTGCCGATGATTACCTGCGCTTGCGCAGCGTCGGCGAACATGAAGTGGTGCGCTGGTTAGCGCAGGAGAACGATCCGCGTCTGACCGAAATTGTCAGCCACCTTAATCAGGTGGTGCAGGAGGCGAAAATCTGATGAGCGAGACGGTGGCCTTTAGCCAGCTGCGGCGGAAATTTGTCGATGAGAATGATGCCACGCCGCCGCAGGCGCAGCAGGTGGTCTATTACTCTCTGGCGATTGGTCACCATCTTGGCGTGATCGATTGCCTGGAAACGGCGCTTTCCTGCCCTTGGGAGGCTTATCTGGCGTGGATCGGCACGCTGGAGAGCGGCAGTGAAGCGCGGCGAAAAATGGAAGGCGTGCCGCGTTACGGCGAGATTGTTATCGACAGCACGCACGTGATGATGCTGGCCAACGCCTTTGACCGGGCGTTGGCCGGGCAGAATGAACAGCAGCAGGCCTGGAGCAGGGCGCTGCTGTCGATGTTGCACGACATTCATCAGGAAAGCGCTATCTATTTGATGGTAAGGAGATTACGTGACTGACGTATTACTTTGCGTGGGCAACAGCATGATGGGCGACGATGGCGCAGGCCCGTTGCTGGCGCAGATGTGCGCGGAAAACCCGCAGGGAAACTGGCGCGTGATCGACGGCGGCAGCGCACCGGAAAACGACGTGGTGGCGATCCGCGAGCTGCGCCCGACGCGGTTGCTGATTGTGGATGCTACCGATATGGGGCTGAACCCCGGCGAGATGCGCATTGTCGATCCCGATGACATCGCAGAGATGTTCCTGATGACCACTCACAATATGCCGCTCAACTATCTGATCGATCAGTTGAAAGAGGATATTGGCGAGGTGATTTTTCTTGGCATTCAGCCCGATATTGTCGGCTTTTACTACCCGATGACGCCGCCAGTGAAAGCGGCGGTAGAAACAATTTACCAGCGGCTGGCTGGCTGGGAAGGCAACGGCGGGTTCGAGCCGCTATAAACAGCGCCGGGTTTCCGGCGCTGTATTAACGACGGCGTTTTTCCGAGTACATCACCTTATCGCAATCTTCCAGCATGCCGCGCAGCGTGGTGTACTTATCGCCGCCGTTTTCAATAATCCCGTGCGAGTAGTTGATGTGATAATTCTTGCCGGAAAGATGGTCGATGGCATCGATGCGTGATTGCAGATCGAAGAGAAACGCATCAGCATTGTGAGTCGGCGTGTTCGCCAGTAGTACCGCAAACTCACCTCCGCTAAGCCGGGCGGCGATATCCTGATCTTTCAGGCATTTTGTCATATTGCTGGCGAAGATTTTTACCACCTCGTCGCCCTCTTTATTCCCCAGCAATTCATTGATCGATTTCAGATTGTCGATGCTGAAATAGAGCAGACTGAGATCTTTTTTATGCTCTTTGAGCCAGGCAAAACGTTTTTCGCCGGAGCGGTAAAAGCCACGGCTGTTGGGCATGCCGGTCAGCAAATCGGTCATTGCCATGCTGAGGATCAGAAACTCATCTTCCACAATGGCGGCGAAATCGAGCAGAGTGTTGATTTCCGCACTGGAAAACGGGCGCGGATAGGTATCGATGACGCAGATGGTTCCGGCAATTGCGCCGTCCGGCAGCCGCACCGGGCAACCCGCATAAAATCGCACCCACGGCTCGCCAACGACAAACGGGTTTTCGGCAAAGCGCGGATCGGCAAGGGTATCTTTGACAATAAACACGCCCTCTTCGAGGATCGCATGCGCGCAGAACGACAGATTGCGCGGCGTTTCGTGGGTATCGATGCCGCTGCGCGACAGCAACCACTGACGATCGCGATCGAGCAGACTTATCACCGCGATGGGGACATCAAAGGTAGTCTTTGCCGTGCGGGTGAGCCGGTCAAAACGTTCATCATCCTTTTTATCCAGAAGATCCATCATATACAAAGACTTAAGCCGCTCTCTTTCATTGACTGGCATGGCCGGGAAGATCATAGGGCATCCTCGATTTTCTTTGTTTTCTCAAGTGTAGACAGATCTTCCCATCATTGCGTTATATATCCGTGGTTTGCCCCTGAGCGCGGATAAAATCAATAAACGCCTGTAATGGCGCAGGGATTAAGCGTCGGGAATTGTAATAGAGCCAGGGGCCGCTAAATGATTGCCACCAGGGTTCCAGCAACGGCGTCAGCGCGCCGCTTTCGAACGACGGGCGCAGCCACTCTTCAAACAGATAGATGATGCCGCTACCGGCAATCGCCGCCTGTACCGCCAGATCCACCGCGCTGCCGACGCTGACCACCAGTGAACCATTCACCTGAATGCGCAGGGTTTCGCCCTCGCGGGTAAATTCCCACTCCGGCATCACGCCGCTGGCGTAGCGCCCGCGAATGCAGTTGTGGCTAATCAGATCGCGCGGGTGCTGCGGCAGGCCGTAACGCTGCAAATAGGCCGGTGCCGCCGCTGCGGCAAAACGCTGACGGCGCGGGCCGATGGGCAGCGCCACCATATCCTGTTCCAGGCTTTCGTCGTAACGGATCCCCGCATCGCAATTGTCGCGAAACACATCCTGTACGTTGCTTTCGGCGACGATCTCCAGGCGAATGTCCGGGTATTGCGCCAGAAAAGGGGGGACGATGGTGGGCAGAACCAGCCGTGCCGCGCTGACCGGGACATTCAAACGCAGCGTGCCGCTCGGCGTGGTGCGATAGCGGTTGATGGCGTCCAGCGCGGCATCCACTTCGCTCATTGCCGGTTGCAGGCGCTCCATCAGCGCTCTGCCTGCCTCGGTCAGCGCCACGGTACGGGTGGTGCGGTTAAACAGCCGTACGCCGAGTTGCTGCTCGGCGCGGCGCACCGCGTCGCTCAGGCGGGAGGGATTTGAACCGGTCACGCGCGCAGCTTCACGGAAGCCTCCGGCGTTGGCGACCGCGACAATGGCATTTAACAGGGCGAAATCCAGCTTCATTGTTCGGTGAACCGTACAGTGTGTATTAATTTTGCTGGATTGTTGCACAGCCGTACAGCTCCTACAATCGGGTTACTTAACGCACAGGAGGTTTTCCATGTCTCAATCCACACTTACTTATCGTCTTGGCGATCGTCAGGTTGGTCGTCTGGGTTACGGTGCGATGCAACTGGCTGGCCCTGGCGTGTTTGGTCCGCCCGCGGACGAAGCAAAGGCGCTGGCGGTATTGCGCGATGCTATTGCTGCCGGGGTGAATCATATCGACACCAGTGATTTTTATGGTCCGCATGTCACCAATAAATTGATTAAACAGGCGCTGCATCCTTATCCGGACGACTTATGCATCGTCACCAAAGTCGGCGCGCGTCGTGATGATAAAGCCAACTGGCTGCCCGCATTCAGCGCCGAAGAGTTGACCCGTGCGGTGGAAGATAATCTGCGTCACCTCGGTCTGGAGACGATAGAGGTGGTCAACCTGCGTTCGATGTTTGGTGTGCACGAGCCGGAAGAGGGGCCGCTCGAAGCGCCGCTGGAGGCGTTGATCAAACTGAAAGAGCGCGGGCTGATCCGCCATATCGGGCTGAGCAACGTTACAGCGAAGCAGGTGGCCGACGCGCAGAAAATGACGCCCATTGTCTGCGTGCAGAACCTGTATAACGTGGCGATCCGTAAGGATGATGCGCTGGTGGATAGCCTGAACGCGCAGGGCATTGCCTTCGTGCCGTTCTTCCCGCTGGGCGGTTTCACGCCGTTGCAATCCGGTGAGCTGAACGAGGTGGCGCAATCGCTTAACGCCACGCCGATGCAGGTGGCGCTGGCGTGGCTGTTGCAGCGTTCGCCGAATATCCTGCTGATCCCCGGTACGTCGTCGCCGCAGCATTTACAGGAAAACATGGCGAGCGCGAACCTCGTGCTGCCGCCGGAAGCGCTGGAAAAACTCAACGGCATTGGCGCGTAGCTTCTGCGCCGGATGGTTGCCCCGATCGGGCCTGTGGGATCGCATCGGTTCATAGGCCCGATAAAGCATCGCCGCCATCCGGCAATCAGCCGCCACAGAGCCATTATTTGGGGGGCGCCACCGACTCGCGCCGCACCAGTTCACCTTCGTGTGAACGGGCCGCGTGCTCGCCTGGCGTCAACAGAATGTCGATGGCGTGACGGATCATCGCCTCCATCGGCACATGAATGGTGGTGAGCGACGGGTTGTAATACTTGCCGAGCACCGAATCGTCAAACCCGGCCAGCGACACATCCTGCGGCAGGCGCAGCCCCGCTTCCAGACAGGCTTTCGCCACGCCAATCGCCATATCGTCATTGCCCGCGAGGATGCAGGTAAACGGCACCTTGCGCGCTAACAGTTCACGCCCTGCGGCATAACCACTGTCGGTAGACCATGCGCCATGTACCAGCAGTTGCGGGTCTGGCTCAATACCGGCGCGGCGCAGCGCCTGCCGGTAGCCCGCCAGGCGTTTTTCCCCGGTTGGCGAACCTTCAGCACCGGCAACAAAAGCAATACGCGTATGCCCCTGCGCTAACAGGTGGGCCATCATCGTTTCACAACTTTGTTGATGATCGACAAACACGCACTGATTGCGGTGGCGGGAGAGTTCACGGTTGATGACGACGATGGGCGTCTGGCTGTTATCGATAATTGCGTCCAGCTCATCGACCGTCAGGTATTTGGGGTAAATCATGATCGCTTCACAGCGCAACGACATCAGCAGATCGATGGCGTCGCGCTCTTCCTGCGCGCTGTGTTTACCGTCTGCCAGCACCAATTGTCGGCCATGCATTTCACTGTTGGTCGCCGCGTGGTAAGTCAGGCTGGCGAAAAACGGGCCGTTATACAGCCCGTTAGTGATCACCAGCCCCACTGAGTTGGTCTTATTATTGGCAAGATTGCGCGCCAGCTGGTTGGGGCGATACCCCGTCTCGGCAATGGCCTGGAAAATGCGTTCCTTCACTTCCTCACGGACAAAAACTTTGCCATTTAGCGCGCGCGATACCGTCGCTTTCGATACGCCAGCCAGCCTGGCGACATCCAGTATCGTTACCATTTTTCGACCTCACTCTTGTTATTATGCTGGCTGCGCTCCTGTCTCCAGTGACATCAGCGGCATACCGGGGCTGACGGCACCCTGCGACTGATGGCGAGTCAGCGTAAATTCATCACTGTTCACCACCAGCACCGGCGTGGTCAGATCGTAACCCGCCTGCTCAATGCGCGCTTTATCAAACTCCAGCAGCGGCGTGCCAGCGGTGACTCTGTCGCCCTCTTTTACCAGCGGCGTAAAGTATTGACCCTGAAGGTTAACGGTATTCAGACCAACATGGATCAGTAATTCTGCGCCATTATCACATATCAGGCCGATAGCGTGATGCGTGTCAATTAATGTGGCGACCTGCGCGTCACACGGGGCGACCACTTTGCCTTCGTGAGGAACGATCGCCACACCGTCGCCGAGCACTTTCCCGGCAAAGGCTTCATCTGGCACGTTTTCCAGTGCGATCACTTCGCCTTTAATCGGGCTGAGCATCTGTAATGAACCAACCTTCAGCGGCGCGGGGTCAGCGCTTTCCTGCGGATCTTCAAAACCGACAAACTGCACCATCACAATGGTCAGCACAATCGCGGTGCCTGCGCCAACCAGTTCGCCAATAAACGACATTGGCGCATCCGGGCTAATGGCATTCACCAGCGTGAACAGGCCGGGCAGCGCCGCATAAGCGTAGTAGAGGCTGCCAAACAGGCTGGCGACCACCGCACCAATCGCTCCGCCGATACAGCCGCAGATAAACGGTTTTTTAAAGCGCAGCGTCACGCCGTAAATAGCGGGTTCAGTGATGCCGAAAATGGCGGTAACCCCCGCAGAAAGCGAGGTGGCTTTTAGCGCTTTATTACGGCTTTTGATAAACACGCCAAACACGGCGGCCATCTGGCCAATCACCGCGATGGTCTGGTAAGCCTGGAATGAGTCATAACCCTGGGTATCGAAGTTCGCCATGATCACCGGCGTGATCCCCCAGTGAACGCCAAAAATGACGATCACCTGCCATACGCCGCCAATGATCGCAGCGGCAACGGCCGGAGCGGCATGGAACAACGAGTTATAGCCATGAGCAACGCCCAGCGCGGCCCAACTGGTAATTGGCCCAATCACCACCAGCGTCAGCGGCACAATCACCACAAAACAGAGAAGCGGCGTAAACAGCGGGCTTATTACTTCCGGCAGCCATTTTTCGACGCGGCGTTCAAACCAGGAGAGTGCCCAGACCAGGAACAGTGGCGGCAGTACCGATGAGGTATAAACCGTTTCCGCCAGCGGGAAGAACAGGAATTTCACTTCGCTACCGGCGGCGATTTTCCCGGCCAGTGCCGTCCACTCCGGGTTGATCAGCGCACAGCAGCAGAGCACGGCAATAAACGGATTACATTTGAAATGGCGCGCCGCGGTAATGGCGATAAACACCGGCAGAAAGGCAAACGGTGTCCAGGACATAAAGTTAAGAATGGCGAAGGTGCCGGTGGTTTTGACATCCGCATCCGCGAGGCCCAGCAGAATCAGTAGCCCCTGCAAAATCCCGGCGGCGGCAAGAATATAGACAATCGGGGCAAACACCGCTGACATGGTGGCGATGACCGCATCCAGCCAGCGTGTTTTCGGCTGCGTGGCGCTGCCGTCTTTCTCTTTCACCATACCGCTCAGGGCGTTAAACACATCGGCGACATGGGTACCAATGACCACCTGGAACTGACCGCCGCTCTCCACCACGGCGATAACGCCGGGCAGGATCTGGATGCTGGCTTTCGCCGTGGCGGGCGTTTCGTTTAATACCAGACGCAGGCGGGTCGCGCAGCGGGAGAAGTTGTTGATGTTCTCTTCGCCACCCACCTCGCGCAGGATATCACTCGCTAACTTATTGTAATCCCTGATAACGGCCATTTTTGTTTACCTTTTATTATCGGTGACTGAGTAGGTGTATCTGGGTGAAACCGGTTTCATGCTAACCTGGTCAGGTCGTCGCGCAACCGGTTTCATGGAAAACTGCGAAGGAAATCACGCCACAATATTTGGCATTTATATTTCGTTGCAGGCCGAAGCATGGTGTGCCGGGCTACGTAAACTGGCGGCACATTCACTGATGGAGAGCGCTTATGATCGCTGTACTGTTTGAAGCCGATGTCGCCGCTGGCAAGCAGGATCGCTACCTGCAATTAGCCGCGGAGCTCAAGCCGCAACTGGCAGAAATCGAGGGTTTTATCGCCATTGAACGCTTTCAGAGCCTGAGCACGGAAGGGAAGATCTTGTCCTTATCCTGGTGGCGGGATGAAGAGGCGGTACTGGCATGGAAGAGCAACGTCCTGCACCAGGCAGCGCAGGCGGAAGGACGGCGATCGATTTTCTCGTTTTACCGTATCCGTGTCGCGCAGGTTTTTCGCGATTATTCATCCGCAGCAGGGAAGACCGACCATGTATGATATTCACGTTATGCTTAATGAGGCGCCCGGCGGGCTGGCAGAACTGGGTGAAACGCTGGGTAAAAACGGTATTGGTCTGGAAGGCGGCGGCGTTTTCAGCATCGGGAGGGAAAGCCATGCCCATTTTCTGGTGGCCGACGGCGAACGCGCCCGTCAGGTTCTGGAGTCTGCCGGATTTACAGTGTGCAATGTAGTGCAGCCGGTGATCCGCAAACTAAAGCAGGAAAAACCCGGTGAGCTAGGCGCGATTGCCCGCACGATCGCGCAACATGGCATCACTATTCTTGTGCAGTACAGCGATCATGATAATCGCCTGATTCTGCTGACCGACAACGATCCGCTGACCCATGAGGTCACGCAACCCTGGAAGGGGGCGACATGAGTTTACCCGGTTTACCTGCGGCACACGGCAACACGCTGGCGCTGGAAGAGGCGCTTGCGGGTATTGCCAGTGCGATGGCCGATCCTTCGCGCTCGCGGATGCTTTGTGCGCTGATGGATGGACGGGCGTGGACGGCGACGGAGCTAAGCACCGTGGCGGATATTGCCCCTTCGACCGCCAGTGCCCACCTGAACCGGCTGTTAAATCATGGCCTGCTGGTCTGCGTTTCGCAGGGGCGGCACCGCTACTACCGGCTGGCGGGCAGTGATGTCGCTGCGCTGCTGGAAAATATGATGGGCGTGTCGATGCGCACAGGACGTACGCTGACCAGCCGAACGCCGCCGGAACTGCGGCAGGCACGCACCTGTTATGATCATCTTGCCGGTGAAATCGCGGTGGACATCTACGCGTTTTTGCAGCGTGAAGGCTGGATCACTGACGATGGCAGCGCGGTAACGAATGTCGGTAAACGGCAACTGGAAAAGATCGGCGTGACGCTCGATCCGCATACTCGCCGCAAGCCCTGTTGCGCGTGCCTGGACTGGAGCGAAAGGCGTTTCCATCTTGGCGGCGATGCGGGTGCCGCGCTACTTATCGCCTTCGAGCAGCAGGGCTGGCTGCGCAGAACGCCCGGCTACCGTGAAGTGACCATTACCGGGGAAGGCAAGACGGCGTTTTTAAGATTATTTGCTGTCGGGCTGTAATGCTGCCTTTGGCTGTAAAAAATGGTCGTCCGATTTTCGGTTGTGAGGGAGAGGCGGCAAACGCCACACTCATCGCACAACACAACCGGAGACGACCATGGATTTCATAACGCTTTATCATCAATCCTACTGGCCAATGTCCGGGATGGCACCGGCGCGCGGGCGGCACAACAAGCGGGATATCGGGTGTCTGGCAGGTAAGGCTGGCGTTTATCCGGCCTGCAGAGTCCGCAGGCCGGTTGCGTGACAAACTCAGTCGAGATCTTCGCCGTTGCTGGCGATCACTTTTTTATACCACCAGAATGACTTTTTCCGGCTGCGCGCCAGCGTGCCGTTGCCTGCATCGTCACGATCGACATAGACAAAACCGTAGCGCTTGCTCATCTCGCCGGTGGAAGCTGCCACCAGATCGATACAGCCCCAGGTGGTGTAACCGATAACCGGGATGCCGTCTTCAATGGCATCGCCCATTGCGCGGATATGTTCGCGCAGATAGCTGATGCGGTAATCGTCGACGATTTCGCCGTCGGCATTAAACTCATCTTTCGCGCCGAGGCCGTTTTCCACCAGGAATAGCGGTTTCTGGTAACGGTCATACATCATGTTCATGGTGATGCGCAGACCCAGCGGATCGATGCCCCAACCCCATTCGCTCACTTCAATATGCGGGTTACGCAGGGATTTCACGATATTGGCGGCGCTGGTGTTGTTGGCGTTCATATCCGCCGAGGCGCAGCGTGAGGCGTAGTAGCTGAAGGAGACGAAATCGACGGTATTCTTCAGGATTTCGTCATCGCCCGCTTCTTTGACAATGCTGACGCCTTTTTCGCGGAACACGCGTGCAGAGTAGGCCGGGTAGCTGCCGCGCGCCTGTACATCAATAAAGAACAGGTTTTCGCGATCTTTTTCCAGCGCGGTCCACACATCGGCCGGTTTGCAGGAGTAAGGGTAGAAATTACCGCCCGCCAGCATGCAGCCCACCTGGTTTTGCGGGTTCACTTCATGAGCAATTTTGGTCGCCAGCGCGCTGGCAATCAGCTCATGATGCGCGGCCTGGTACTTCACCTGATCCTGATTTTCACCCTCTTCGAACACCAGGCCCGCGCCGGAGAACGGGCTGTGCAGCATGATGTTGATCTCGTTGAAGGTCAGCCAGTATTTCACCAGCCCGTCGAACGCCTCAAAGCAGGTGCGCGCGTAGCGGGTGAAAAATTCCACCATTTTACGGTTGCGCCAGGAGCCGTACTCAATCACCAGATGCATCGGCACATCAAAGTGGCAAAGCGTCACCAGTGGCTCGATATTGTACTTTTTGCACTCTTCAAACACCGCGCGATAGAAGGCGATGCCTTCTGGATTTGGTGTCAGCTCATCGCCTTTCGGGTATAAACGGCTCCACGCGATAGAGGTGCGAAATACCGTAAAGCCCATCTCTGCCATCAGCGCGATATCTTCTTTATAACGATGGTAAAAATCGATCGCCTGATGGCTCGGATAATACTCATCGTCACGCAGCTGAAAGCGCTTTTCCTGGCCCAGTTTCACAGGCAGGCGGTTGACGCCGTGCGGGATCATATCGACGGTGGTCAGCCCCTTACCGCCCTCCAGATAACCCCCTTCCGACTGGTTGGCGGCAAGTGCGCCGCCCCATAAAAATCCTTGCGGAAATACTGACATGCGTAACCTCTTTTTTGTTAATCAGGCGCGTGCTTCTTTAACATTGACCGGCTGTGCTGCCTGCGGTTTGCTCGCGGTTTCCACCGGAATATCTTCAAAGCCCAACAGTAACGTCAGCACAAACGACAGCACCACGGCCAACGCCATCACACCAAACACCCAGACGATGGACATTGGGTTGGCCGGGTCGAAGAACTGCACGCTGGTAAATAAGCCCGGCGCGGCCATCGAGTGGCTGGCCAGCCCGGCAATACCGGCAACCGCGCCGCAGATAAAGCCGCTAATCAGGCTGGCGATCAGCGGACGTTTCAGACGAACGGCCACACCGTAGAGCGCCGGTTCGGAAATCCCCGCCAGAATGGCGGAAGCCGCTGCCGCCATTGCTGTTTGGCGCAGTTCCGGGTTTTTCGTTTTCCACGCCACGGCGAGCGAAGAGCCGCCAAGCGACAGGTTCGCGCCAATTTCAGACGGCATGACCATGCCCTCTTTGCCAGTCTCGGCAATGGTCTGAATAATGGTCGGCGTAAAGACGCGGTGCATCCCGGTCATCACCAGCAGCGGCCACAGCGCGCCCATGATGGCGACGGAGAGCCAGCCGAGGTAACCGTGAATGGTATACACCAGCGCGGAGATGGCACTACCGATCCAGATGCCCAGCGGGCCAATCAGCACAATCGCCAGCGGCGCGGCAATCAGCACAATCAGCATCGGTTTAAGGAAGTTTTTCGTTACCGCCGGAGTGATGCGATCGACCCAGCGCTCGATATACGACAGACACCAGGTCATCACCAGCGCCGGAATCACCGTGTAGGTGTATTTCACCGCCGTTACCGGCACCAGCGCGAACTCAACGTGCTCACCCTGCGCGGCTTTCGCCATCAATTCAATAAAGCTCGGATGCACCAGCACGCCCGCAATGGCAATCGCCAGCGACATATTGGTTTTGAATTTCACCGCCGCAGATGCGGCAACCATCAGCGGCAGGAAGAAGAAGGCGCCATCGCCGATCACCGTCAAAATGGTCAGCGTCGAGGAGCCTTTCGGCAGTGCGCCGGTCATCTCCAGCACCATGGCCAGCAGTTTCACCATCGAGCCGCCGATGATCGCCGGAATAAGCGGCGACATGGTACCGATCAGCGCATCGAGAATGCCCGCGCCAATGCGCTTCAGCGTCAGTTTTTGCGTGGAAGGTTCTTCAACTGGCTGCATATCTTGCGGCAGCAGGCTGACCACTTCGCGGAAGGCCTGGGAGACGGTATTGCCGATAATCACCTGGCACTGTTTGTCGTTACGCACCACGCCCATCACGCCGCTGATGCTTTTCAGCGTCGGACTGTCCACGCGCGTTTCATCTTTCACCACAAAGCGCAGGCGCGTCATGCAGTGCGTGACGGCCGCGATATTTTCCGCGCCGCCCAGCGCATCGACCACCGAGTGGGCCAGCGCCGCATAATTCTTTGCCATGGAGTTATTATCCTGTTTTATCAATAAGGTACTAGCTCACAGCCGCGCCTGGCGGCTGTGAAACATGAAATAGGTAACCGGTTCCACAAAATCATGAAGAGTTTATTTGTGGTTAACAAGGCCTAAAAAGCGCCAATTTTTGAAATCGTGATAACGATCACTTATAAGATCGCGGGATGTGAAATCGTTGTGCGGCGTAAAGAGTTCCATTAAACGCAACGCCTGAAGTACACTTCGGCTCATAACATTTTCAGGGGGAAAAGATGGCGACAATGCTGGAGGTGGCGAAGCGGGCAGGCGTGTCGAAAGCGACGGTTTCCCGCGTCCTGACGGGCAAAGGATATGTCAGCGAAGAGACGAAAGACCGCGTATTTCAGGCCATTGCCGAAAGTGGCTATCGCCCGAATTTACTGGCCCGTAGCCTGGCGAGCAGTAAAACCCAGACGCTGGGGCTGGTGGTAACTAACACCCTCTACCACGGCGTTTATTTTAGTGAATTGCTGTTCCATGCTGCGCGAATGACCGAAGACAAAGGCCGTCAGTTACTGCTGGCCGACGGAAAACACAGCGCGGAAGAGGAGCGTCAGGCGATTCAATATCTGCTCGATTTACGCTGTGATGCGATCATTATTTATCCGCGTTTTTTGAGCGTCGATGAAATGGATAAAATTATCGACAGTCATTCGCAGCCAATAATGGTGCTTAACCGTCGTTTACGTAAAAACAGCAGCCACTGTGTTTATTCCGATCAAAAAGCCTCAAGCTTTAGCGCGGTGTCACAATTAATTTCTCATGGTCATCGTGATATTGCGTTTATTACCGGTTCACTCGATTCTCCGACCGGTATTGAACGTTTATCCGGGTATAAAGATGCGCTGGCGCAGCAGGGTATTGCGCTGCGTAATGAGTTGATTGTTGAAGGGAAATGGACGCCAGTTAGTGGCGCGCAGGGCGTACAGACACTCTTATCCCGGAACGTTGAATTTAGCGCACTGGTGGCAAGTAATGACGACATGGCGATTGGCGCAATTAAACAGTTACACGACAGCAAAATAACGGTGCCGCAGCAGGTTTCGGTGATTGGCTTCGATGATATTGCGATGGCGCCATTTACCGTTCCGGCACTTTCCAGCGTGAAAATACCGGTCACCGAAATGATCAAAGAGACGATCAACCGCTTAATCTTTATGCTCGATGGCGGCGACTTTACTTATCAGCAAACCTTTCCCGGCGAATTAATGTTACGTGACTCACTGATTTCCGGCCCGCACGCCTGACCTCGACATCTGTCATCGACAGAAGTGTCGATGACAGCCATCCTTACCGAATGCTTCTTTAAATTTCCTTAAATAACAGCAAGTTAAAAACTGGCACGGTTTATGAATATTCCGGCGGGATAAAGCACATTGCCGGAGAAGATAATGAACCGATTTATCATGGCGGACGCTGCAAAATGCATTGGCTGCCGCACCTGCGAGGTCGCCTGTGTGGTGTCTCATCAGGAAAACCAGGACTGCGCGGCGCTCACGCCTGAGAGCTTTTTACCGCGTATCCATGTCGTCAAAGGCGTCAACGTCTCGACAGCGACACTCTGTCGTCAGTGCGAAGACGCGCCGTGTGCCAACGTCTGCCCGAACGGTGCCATTAGCCGTGACGAAGGGTTTGTGCATGTGATGCAGGAACGCTGCATTGGCTGCAAAACCTGCGTCGTGGCCTGCCCGTACGGTGCGATGGAAGTGGTGGTGCGTCCGGTTATTCGCCATAGCGGCGCAGGGCTGAATGTTCGCGCAGAAAAAGCCGAAGCCAACAAATGCGATTTGTGCCACCACAGTGAAAGCGGTCCTGCCTGTATGCAGGCATGTCCGACGAAAGCGCTGGTCTGTGTCGATCGTAATTTACTGGAACAGATGAGCGCGGAGAAACGTCGTCGCGCCGCGCTGGACAGCGCTGTTTCTCTGGTGTTCTAAACAATCTGACTTTCACTTTTAACAGGTCTGTTACTGATGAAAAAAATCACAAGTGTATGCCCATACTGCGGCGCGGGCTGCAAACTGAAACTGGTTGTCGACGACGGAAAAATCATCCGTGCAGAAGCGGCCGACGGCCACACCAATCAGAATGAACTTTGCCTGAAAGGCTACTACGGCTGGGATTTCCTCAACGACACCAAACTGCTGACGCCGCGTCTTACGCAGCCGATGATCCGTTACGAAAAAGGCGGCAAATTGACCCCCGTCAGTTGGGATGAAGCGATCCGTTATACCGCAAAGCGCCTCAGTGAAATCAAAGCCAAATATGGCCCGCGCGCCATTATGACTACCGGTTCATCTCGCGGTACGGGCAATGAAACCAACTATGTGATGCAGAAATTCGCCCGTGGTGTGCTTAACACCAATAACGTCGACTGTTGCGCCCGCGTCTGCCACGGTCCATCGGTGGCGGGTTTGCAGGAAACCCTTGGCAACGGTGCGATGAGTAACTCTATCGGCGATATCGAAAACTCCAGTTGCCTGCTGGTATTTGGTTATAACTGCGCCGATTCGCACCCGATCGTCGCGCGCCGGGTGATCAAAGCCAAACAGAAAGGTGCCAAAATTATTGTTTGCGATCCGCGCCGCATTGAGACCGCGCGTATTGCCGATCAGCATCTGCAACTCAAAAACGGTTGCAATATGGCGCTGGTCAACGCTTTCGGCTATGTGCTGCTGGAAGAAGAGCTGTACGACAAAGATTATGTCGCCAGCTTTACCACCGGGCTGGATGACTATCGTGAAACGGTTAAAGACTATGCGCCGGAGGCGGTAGAGCATCTGACTGGCGTGCCGGCAAAACAGGTTCGCCAGGCAATGCGCACCTACGCGGCAGCGCCATCCGCCACCATTATGTGGGGCATGGGCGTGACGCAGTTCGGCCAGGCGGTGGATGTGGTGAAAGGGCTCTCCAGCCTGGCGCTGCTGACCGGGAATCTTGGGCGCGAAAATGTCGGCGTCGGCCCGGTGCGCGGCCAGAACAACGTGCAGGGCGCGTGCGATATGGGCGTGATCCCCAACCAGTTTCCAGGTTATCAGGATGTGGTGAACCCGGAGGTGCGGGCAAAATTTGCCAAAGCCTGGGGCATCGATCCGGCAGTGATGGATGACAAAGTCGGCGTCCGCATTACCGAAGTGCCGCATCTGGCGCTGGAAGGCAAGGTGAAAGCCTATTACATCATGGGTGAAGATCCGTTGCAGACCGAAGCGGATCTGGGGCTGGTGCGTAAAGGTTTCGAAGCGCTCGATTTTGTGGTGGTGCAGGATATCTTTATGACCAAAACCGCCGAACAAGCTGATGTGCTGCTGCCCGCCACTTCCTGGGGCGAACACGGCGGCGTCTTCACCTGCGCCGATCGTGGCTTCCAGCGTTTCGAAAAAGCCATCGAACCGAAGTATAACGTCAAACGTGACTGGGAGATCATCAGCCTGATCGCCACCGAGATGGGCTACCCGATGCACTATGACAATAACCAGCAGATCTGGGACGAACTGCGCGAGTTGTGCCCGCTGTTCTACGGCGTCACCTACGAGAAAATGGGCGACATGGGACACGTTCAGTGGCCGTGCCCGACCCTCGATCACCCTGGTACACCGTACCTGTATCAGAACAATAAGTTCGATACCCCGGACGGCAAAGGCCATCTTTTTGCCGCGCCGTGGCGTGCGCCCGCAGAGCGCCCGGATGCTGAATTCCCGCTGGTGCTTTGTACCGTGCGTGAAGTAGGCCACTACTCTTGCCGTTCTATGACAGGCAACTGTGCCGCGTTGCAAACCCTTGCCGACGAACCGGGCTTTGTGCAGATCAGCCCGGCCGACGCCGAAGCGCTGGGTGTGAAAGACCGGCAACTGGTGTGGGTGGAATCACGCCGTGGCAAAGTGATCACCCGCGCGGATGTCAACGAACGCATCAACAACGGTAGCGTTTATATGACGTACCAGTGGTGGATTGGCGCCTGTAACGAACTGACGCAGGATAATCTGGATCCGATTTCCAAAACGCCGGAAACCAAATACTGCGCCGTTCGGGTGAGTGCGATCAACGATCAGCGCTGGGCCGAGGAGTACACTCAGAGCACTTATCAACAGATGAAGAATCGCTTGCTCAACGCGGCGATGCAGTGATGCGATGACAACCAGCAACGGTGTTTGCTTACGCGTATACGGTAAAGTTCAGGGGGTGGGTTTTCGCCCCTTTGTCTGGCAACTGGCGCAGCAGCACCGTTGCAAAGGCGATGTCTGTAATGATGCACAGGGTGTCGAAGTTCGCCTGCTCGGCGATGCCGGTGATTTCGTCACCCTGTTGCAGCAACACTGCCCGCCATTGGCGCGCATCGATCGCGTCGTCAGTTCACCGTTCCACTGGCCTTCACCCCCACAAGATTTCACCATCCGCCAGAGCGCGGGTGGTGCCATGAATACGCAAATTGTTCCCGATGCGGCGACGTGTCCCGCCTGCCTCGCGGAGATGAACGATCCCCGCGAACGCCGCTACCGTTATCCGTTTATCAACTGCACCCATTGCGGGCCGCGCTTTACCATTATCAACGCCATGCCTTATGACCGGCCTTATACGGTGATGGCGGCGTTCCCGCTCTGCGCGGACTGCGAAGCGGAGTATCGCAGCCCCTTCGATCGTCGTTTTCACGCTCAGCCCGTCGCCTGCCCGCAGTGCGGCCCGCAGCTTGAGTGGCGCAGCGATGTCTGGCAAACCACTGGCGAAGCGGCATTGCAGGCCGCGATTTCACTCCTGAAAAGCGGAGGCGTGGTGGCTGTCAAAGGCGTGGGCGGTTTTCATCTCGCTTGCGATGCGCATAACCAGGCGGCGGTGCAGCATCTGCGCGCCTGTAAACGCCGCCCGGCAAAACCGCTGGCGGTGATGCTGCCGGATGCCGCTGGGTTACCCGCCGATGCGCAGCGTTTACTCGCCACGCCAGCCGCGCCGATTGTGCTGGTAGCGAAATCCACCGTTGACGGTTTATGCGACGCCGTGGCGCCGGGCCTGGATGAAGTGGGCGTTATGTTACCGTCCAATCCGTTGCAGCATCTGTTGGCGCAGGGTTTGCAGCGCCCGCTGGTGATGACCTCCGGCAACCTCAGCGGCAAACCGCCCGCCCTCACGAATGAACAGGCGCTGGTCGATCTGGCGGGAATTGCCGGTGGGTTTTTACTGCACAATCGTGACATAGTGCAACGCATGGATGATTCCGTGCTGCGGGCAAATGGCGAGATGCTGCGCCGCTCGCGCGGCTACGTGCCGGATGCGCTGAGCCTGCCGGAAGGGTTCAACGCCATACCGCCGCTGCTGTGTCTTGGCGCGGATATGAAAAACACCTTTTGCCTGCTGCGCGGTGAAGCGGCGGTGCCGGGTCAGCACTTTGGCGATCTCACCGATGAAGGTGTGGAAACGCAGTGGCGCAACGCGCTGCGCCTGATGCAGACGATTTACGACTTCACTCCGCAGCAACTGGTCATCGATGCGCATCCCGCTTATCGCACCAGCCAGTGGGCTCATTGCAGTGGATTGCCACTGCAAACGGTGCTGCATCACCATGCGCATGCCGCAGCGTGTCTCGGCGAGCACAACTGGCCGCTTGACGGCGGTGATGTGATTGCGCTGACGCTGGACGGGATTGGCATGGGGGAGGGCGGCGCACTGTGGGGCGGCGAATGTTTGCGCGTCAATTATCGCGAATGCGAGCACCTTGGCGGCTTACCGGCAGTGGCTTTACCGGGCGGCGATCTGGCCGCGCGGCAGCCGTGGCGCAACCTGCTGGCGCAGATGCTGGCGTTTGTGCCTGAGTGGCAACATTACCCGGAAACCGCGGTTCTCCGGCAGCAAAACTGGCCGTTGCTGGCACGCGCCATTGAGCGCGGCATCAACGCGCCGCTGTCCTCTTCCTGCGGACGTTTATTTGATGCGGTAGCTTGTGCGCTGGGCTGCGCGCCGCTGCAACTGAGTTATGAAGGCGAAGCCGCCTGCCAGCTTGAAGCGCTGGCGGCGTCCACTTCTGCGGTGGAGCACCCCGTCACGCTGCCGCTACGCGGAAACCAGCTTGATCTCGCCACCTTCTGGCGGCAGTGGCTGGGCTGGCAGGCATCACCCGCACAGCGTGCATGGGCGTTTCACGACGCGCTGGCGCAGGGGCTGGCAAGCCTTGCCCGCGAACAGGCAGAGCGACGCGGTATTCAGACACTGGTATTCAGCGGCGGCGTACTGCATAACCGCCTGCTGAAGGCGCGCCTGCAAGCCTGGCTTCCTGACTTTACCTTGCTGTTCCCGCACCAGCTCCCGGCCGGTGATGGCGGAATTGCCTTCGGCCAGGGGCTGGTTGCTGCTGCGCGGACTATAGCGCCAGCGCTTTAAGCAGGGCGAAAGCCTCTTTCATGCGTTCTTCGCTGACCACGAAAGCGCGCAGTTTTTCATCGGCATCAAGCCCTTTCGCTACCATACCCTGGGGGTGGGTTGTAATCTGCCAGTTCAGATCGCGGCGGGCGGTTTCTCCGGCCAGATGCAGCGGCATCAGCGGCGTTTTTACCTTCACCAGCATGGCAGGCAGCGCCAGTTGCGCGTTGTTGCCGAGCAGGTTTTTCGCCAGCGTAATGGCGCTGAGCTGGGCGGGTTGCAGGAAAGGCAGCACCCTGCCGTTGATCTCGGCGCAGTCGCCGAGTGCATAGATCTGTGGGTTGCTGGTTTGCAGCGCCGCATTAACCACGATGCCACGGCGGGTTTCCACCCCGGCGGCTTGTGCCAGCGACACTTCCGGCGACAGGCCCGTGGCGGCAATCACCACATCCGCCTCTACGCAGCGTTCGTCATCAAGCTGCGCACAAATGCCATTCGCGCTCGCCGTCAGGTGTTGCAAACGGGAGGAGAGCAGCAGGCGCACACCCAGCGACGTCAGGCTATGTTGCAGGCGGCTACTGACTTCCGGCGGCATCAGCGAAGGCAGAATACTGGCGGCGTTATCCAGCAGCGTGACGGTTTTCCCGGTACGGCGAAAATCCATTGCCAGCTCGCAGCCAATCAACCCGGCACCGACAATCAGCACGCTGGCGGCATCGCGCAGCCTGTTTTCACAGGCGCGATACTCTTGCAGGCTGTTGAGCGTCAGCATGTGCTCGCGCCCCGGCAGCGGCGGAACGAAGGCTTTTGCCCCCGTCGCCAGTACCAGTTTGTCGTACTGCCACTGTTTATCGACGCTTTTCACCACCTGCGCTTCAGCATCAATGGCGGTGATAACCGTGTGCGGGAACAGTCGCAGGTTAAATTGCTCGGCAAATTCTCCCGCCGGTTGGCGCAGCAAATCATCGGCACTTTGCGCTTCGCTGATGACATGGCTGAGATCCGGTTTGTTGTACTCATCGATGCTGTCGGCGGCAATCAGCGTCAGCGGTACGGCGCTGTCGAGTTTACGGATGTTTTTCACCAGCGACCGGGCGGCGAAGCCCGATCCGATAATCACAATGCCTGCGCTCATTTTGCCTCCGTTGCCAGTTCGTCAAACACCTCTTTGCCTAAAGAACATTCCGGGCAGAGGAAGTTATCCGGTACCTCGCTCCACGGCGTTCCTGGCGCAACATCCTGCATTGGCTCGCCTTTTGCTGGATCGTAGATCCACTGGCAGACGCTGCACTGCATGCGCGGGCCGAGTTCCGCAGCGGCGGCTGCGGCACAGGCACAGGCTTCCTGAGCTGCTGAGGAGGCCGGTTTTACCGCTTCCGGCAAAGGAGAGAGCGCCCAATGGCGGGCGATATCGCGCCCGTGCTGGCGGCACACTTCCAGCGCGTCGATGTCCGGCCGCCATTTGGCCTTCAGGCTGACGGACATTTCAAACCCGGCATCCTGTAAGCGGGTGGAGAGACGATCTACCGCGCCGCCGCTCCAGCCGTGGGAGCCAAACGCGCTGGCGCGTTTGTTGCGAAAACGCAGGCCGGTGATCTCTTCGACCAGCCCGGCAATTTTCGGCATCATCACGTTATTCATGGTCGAGGTGCCAACCAGCACGCCTTTCGAGCGGAACACATTGGTGAGAATGTCGTTTTTATCGCTGCGGGCGACGTTAAAGATTTTCACCGCCACGCGTGGGTCAACTTCGTTAATGCCCTGCGCAATGGCGTCGGCCATCATGCGGGTGTTGTTGGACATGGTGTCGTAGAAAAGGGTGATGCGATCTTCCTGATAATCGGCCGCCCATTTCAGGTACAGTTCGACAATTTGCGTTGGGTTATCGCGCCACACCACGCCGTGCGAGGTGGCAATCATATCTACCGGCAGGTTAAAGCCGAGGATCTCGGTGATTTTCGGCGTCACCAGGCGGCTGAATGGCGTCAGGATATTCGCGTAGTAGCGCTGGCACTGTTCGAACAGCTCCGCCTGATCCACTTCATCGTTAAACAGGCGTTCGTCGCAGTAGTGCTGGCCGAAAGCGTCATTGCTGAACAGTACGGCGTCGCCGGTCAGGTAGGTCATCATGCTGTCCGGCCAGTGCAGCATCGGCGTTTCAACGAAAATCAGCTGCTTGCCGTTGCCGATATCCAGCGTGTCGCCGGTTTTCACGACGTTAAAGTTCCACTCCGGGTGATGGTGATGGCCGGTGATCGAGTCGATCGCATTCGCCGTGCAGTAGATCGGCGTATGCGGGATGTGCGACATCAACTCGGTCAGCGCACCGGCGTGATCTTCTTCGGCATGGTTAATCACGATGTAGTCGATGCTTTGCAGATCGATCTCTGCGCTCAGGTTCTGCACAAACTCGCGGCTGAATTTGTGATCGACGGTATCGATCAGCACGTTTTTGCCTTCGCGGATCAAATAGCTGTTGTAGCTGCTGCCTTTCAGCGTTTTGTATTCAGTACCGTGAAAATCGCGCACTTCCCAGTCACGTTGCCCAACCCAGTGAATGTTGTTTTTTACATGAATAGCCATATCAAATGTCCTGTACTTTTTTCAGTTCGATGTATGGCTAATATCAAAGGCTGTGCCAACTTTTTAATTGGTTGATTTTTATATTTTTTTAATGGGTTAACTGAAAAGATAGTTGTCATTATGACTATGATATTTACAGTCAATATGACACTATGTATTGTCAAAAAGACAGTGAGGTAAGCATGAGTTTTTCACTGAATGTGCTGGCAGGAATCGCCATTGAATTGCAGAGCGGTATCGGCCATGCGGATCGTTTCCAGCGGCTGATCGCCACGCTGCGCCAGGTGCTGGCGTGCGATGCCTCTGCGCTGCTGCGTTACGAGGCGCGGCAGTTTATTCCGCTGGCTATCGACGGGCTGGCGCAGGACGTACTCGGCAGGCGTTTTACGCTGGAAGGGCACCCAAGGCTCGAAGCGATTGCCCGCGCCGGGGATGTGGTGCGTTTTCCGGCCGATAGTGATTTGCCCGATCCTTATGATGGGCTGATCCCCGGCCAGGAGAGCCTGAAAGTGCACGCCTGCGTCGGGCTGCCGCTGTTTGCCGGACAGAACCTGATTGGCGCGCTGACGCTGGATGGTATGTCACCGGATCAGTTCGACACCTTCAGCGACGAAGAGCTGCGACTGATTGCGGCGCTGGCGGCAGGGGCGTTGAACAACGCGCTGCTGATTGAGCAACTGGAGAGCCAGAATATGCTGCCCGGCGCGCCCGCCGCGTTTGAGCCGGTGGCGCGCAGCGAAATGATTGGTTTATCGCCCGGTATGGTGGCGCTGAAAAAAGAGATCGATATTGTCGCCGCGTCCGATCTTAACGTGCTGATCAGCGGCGAAACCGGCACCGGGAAAGAGCTGGTGGCTAAGGCGATTCATGAAGGTTCCGCGCGGGCAGCCAGCCCGCTGGTTTACCTCAATTGTGCAGCGCTGCCGGAAAGCGTGGCCGAGAGTGAACTGTTCGGCCACGTGAAAGGGGCTTTTACCGGAGCCATCAGCAATCGCAGCGGCAAGTTTGAGATGGCAGATAACGGCACGCTGTTTCTTGATGAGATCGGTGAATTGTCCCTCTCATTGCAGGCCAAGCTGCTGCGGGTCTTGCAGTATGGCGATCTGCAACGTGTCGGCGACGATCGCAGCCTGCGCGTGGATGTGCGTGTGCTGGCGGCGACGAACCGCGATCTGCGAGAAGAGGTACTGGCTGGCCGTTTTCGCGCCGATCTCTATCATCGTCTCAGCGTGTTTCCGTTGTCGGTGCCGCCGCTGCGTGAACGGGGTGACGATGTGGTGCTGCTGGCAGGTTACTTCTGTGAGCAGTGCCGTCTGCGTCTGGGTCTTGGCCGGGTGGCACTCAGCCCTGGCGCACGAACGCATTTACTCAGCTACGGCTGGCCGGGCAATGTGCGCGAGCTGGAACATGCCATTCACCGCGCGGTGATTCTGGCGCGCGGGACGCGCAACAGCGACGATGTGGTGCTGGAGGCGCGACATTTTGCCCTCAGCGATGAACAGACGCCGGTGGCACAAACCGCTTCGGCGTTACCGGCGGGGCAGAATCTGCGCGATGCCACTGAGGATTTCCAGCGGGCGCTGATTGCCAGAACGCTTGAAGAGTGTGGGAGAAACTGGGCGGCCTGCGCCAGGGCGCTGGAAATGGACGTCGCCAACCTGCACCGGCTGGCGAAACGTCTGGGGCTGAAGCGTTAAAGAATACCGGCCTGATAGAAATCCTGCAGGTTGATGGCGCCCACCAGAATTCCCGCGTCATCCACCACCGGGGCGGCGGCGATTTTACGCTGCATCAGGCGCTCTTTGGCATCCACTGCGCGGCTGTTGGCGTCTAAGGTGATGCCGCCGTGCGTCATCGCTTCACTGACGGCGGTGGTTAACGCGCCGCCTGCCACCAGCCAGCGACGCAGATCGCCATCGGTAAAGACGCCTTTAACCTGGCGTTGTCCATCGCAAACGGCAACCAGGCCTAAACCGGTGCGGCTTAGCTCCAGCATCGCCTCCATCACGCTGGTCGTCAGTTGCACCTGCGGGATCTGCTCCTCTTTGCGCATCAGATGATGCACTTTATTCAGCAGCCGCGCGCCGAGCGCGCCTGCCGGATGCGAGCGGGCAAAATCCTCTTCGTCAAAGCCGCGCGCCTGCATCACCGACATCGCCAGCGCGTCACCCATCATCAGCGTCGTGACGGTACTGGAGGTCGGCGCCAGATGCATCGGGCAGGCTTCACGTTCAACGGAGATATCCAGCACTGCGTCAGCGGCGAGCGCCAACGGCGAGCGCGGTTTGCCGGTCATCGCCAGCAGGGCGACGGATTTCTCCGCCAGCCGCGGCAGGATCAGATCCAACTCCTTTGCCGAACCGGAGTAGGAGATAAACAGCATCACGTCGCGGCTTTCAATCATGCCCAGATCGCCATGTAGCGCTTCCGCCGGATGAACAAAAAAAGCCGGAGTGCCGGTGCTGGCAAAGGTGGCGGCGATTTTTTTGCCGATATGACCAGACTTGCCAATGCCGGAAACAATCACTTTACCTTCGCACTTCAGCACCGTTTCGGCGGCTCGCACGAAAGCCTCTCCGAGCCTCTCCGGCAGGCGGCTTGCTTCCTGAAGCTCCAGTAACAGGGTCTGACGCCCGGCATTAATTAACGACTCACTCATGATCTTCTCCGGCAATGATCACCTCGACGCCTTTGGCTTCCAGCGCGGCGCGAACGTCTGACGGGATCCCGGCGTCGGTGATCAATTTATTGACGCTTTCCAGGCTGCACACCACGTTCGGGCTTTTGCGGCCAAACTTCGATGAGTCGGCCATCAGAATCACTTCCCGCGCGGCGTTGCACATCGCTTTGCTGACGGTGAACACTTCGTTGAAGGTGGTGACGCCCGCGTTCAGATCGATGCCGTCCGTGCCCATAAACAGCTTGTCGAAGCTGAAATGGTCAAAGGCGTTTTCCGCCAGTTGGCCGTGAAACGAGGCGGATTTTTTGCGGAAGGTGCCGCCGGGCATCAGGATGGTCTGCTCGTTATCCAGTTCCGATAACGCGTTGACGATGTGCAGGCTGTTAGTCATCACCGTGATGTTATTGAAGTGGCTGAGCAGCGGCACCATCTGCAAAACGGTGCTGCCCGCGTCGAGGATGATCGAGTCGCCGTCATGAATATAGGTGACCGCTTTTTCGGCAATCAGCCCCTTTTGTACGGTGTTGATCAGCGTTTTGTGATCGATAGGGGGATCGGCTTCGTCTTTATTGAGCACCACGCCGCCATAGGTGCGGATCACCGCGCCGGAATGCTCCAGCGCGACCAAATCCTTACGTATGGTCGTCCCTGTGGTGTCGAAGTATGCTGACAGCTCTTCAACAGAACACTTTCCCTGCTTTTGCAGATGCTCAAGAATAGCCGCCTGACGCTGACGTGGTTTCATAGGCGCTGATATCCTGCGTTACGTTGCGAAATGATAATTTCGCAAGCTAATAGCGTTCACAACGAAATTATCAATGTTTCATTTTAAGCGCTAATGATAGAGCATTCTGACAGGCCGGATCATGGGGAAAGATCACATCAGGCTCTAATTCCTCTCTTTTCACACCGATTAAATGGTTGATTTTTGCCGGGCGGGCGAAAACCGTAATGCCGCGCATCAGCAGCGTATCGCAAACACAGTCCTGCTTATCAAAAGCGACGGCCAGAACGACGCGGGGTTTAAAGCGCCCGCCGGAGCGGCCAACGCCGACGCGTCCGCGCTGGCACAACGCGTCGAACGCCCGGTTGAACTGGCGGATTTGCCAGCCGCCAAGCGCTAGCTGGCTGAGCCAGGCGATGGCGGCGACGGTAATCAGGGCTGAAACCATTCTGTCCTCCTTTATTGTTGCGTCAGGGTAACGCCTTATCCGGCCTGCGACGTTTCGCTTTCAGACAGTACGCACAGGCCTGTAAGCAAAGCGCCATCAGATGATGGCGCATGCATTGTCAGAACATCACCTGTCCGCCGGTCACGTTAATCGACTGCCCGGTGCAGTAAGAGGCTTTTGGGCTGGCGTAAAACATCAGCACATTCAGCACGTCCTGATAGTCGCAGCCGCGTTTCAGCGGCACTTTGTCGATGTAGTACTGCTCAACCTCGTCAGCCGCAATGCCCAGTTTGCTGGCGTATTGCGGGATAAGTGACTGGAACATCGGCGATTTCAACAGGTTGCCCAGCATCAGCGAATGTACCGTAATGCCATATTCCGCCAGATCCAGCGCCAGCGACTGGGTTAAGCCGACTCCGCCGAATTTTGCCGCGCTGTAGCCGGAATTGTGTTTGCTGCCCACTTTGCCGGATTTTGAGTTGATCTGGATAATGCGCCCCTGAATACCGTCGCGAATCATCAATTTGGCGAATTCGCGTGCGCAGAGGAAATAGCCAACCAGGTTGACCTGTAGCGAGCGGTCAAAATCCCCCAGCGCAAAATCGCTGATAAAAGCCGCCTTGGCGATGCCGGCGCTGTAGACCAGCAGATCTGCACGGCCAAAAATTTCGTCCACGCCGCGCGCCAGAGCCAGCACGCTGTGTTCGCTGGTGGCATCCGCGCCAAAGCCGTAGGCCATCCCTTCGCCAAACTCGCTGTTGATCTCCTGGGCGACATTCGCCGCTTTATCACTCTGAATATCCACTACCGCCACGCGGTATCCTTCTGCGGCAAGCCCACGGCACAGGAACGCCCCGAGGGTTTGTCCTCCGCCAATGACTACGGCAACCTGTTTCATACTCTTCTCCTTACGACTTAAGCGACAAATTTCAAAATGCAGCCGGGGGCGATAGTGTCCGGCACCGGGCCTGCGACATGTACCGTTCCGGGGTATTCCGCCTGCGTTTGCCCATCAAAACGCAGGGTGATATGGCCAAGCTCACGTAAATTCTGTTCGGCGACGTCGCCAACGGCGGTGACCGGGTAATGTTGTTCGCCAAGCTCGAATTGCGCGCCGGGTAGCAGTGCGCCGCTAAGCGCACCGTGGTTATGGATAAAACAGAACTCGGCAACATCGGCGGGCGCACCTTCCCTGAATGTAATCAGCATGTTGTCACTGAGCGCATCCGCTGCGCTGTCGCCAATGCGGGTAATGGTGGTTTGATAAATAACGCTCATGACAGCTCCTTACTGATAAATGAAACCGGAAACAAACCAGGCAATCAGCACCGTTGGCGCACCAGTCAAAAAGCGGCTGACCAGCACTGAGGGCACCCCGACGCGAACCGTATCCTGGCGGGCTTCCGCCAGCGACAAACCGACCGGGATAAAGTCGCAAGCCGCCTGTGCGTTAATGGCAAACAGCGCGGGCAGGGCGAGATGCGGTGGGATATTCCCCTGGCCAATTTGCACGCCGATCAGCACGCCAATCACCTGCGCGATCACGGCACCAGGGCCGAGAAACGGCGACAGCAGCGGGAAAGAGCAGATCAGCGCCAGCGTCACCAGACCCAGCGGATGGCTGGCCAGCGGCGCCAGACCGTGGGCGATCCAGTCGCCGAGACCGGAGGCGATAATGATGCCGATTAACGCCGAGACGAAGGCCATAAACGGCAGGATGGTCTTCAGCACCGTATCGATGGTGTCGCGCCCGGCCTGGAATAGCACCGCCACTGCCGAGCCCATGCCCATACCGACTTTTGCCAATAGCCCGTCGCTCTGCTCGGTGATTTTTTTACTGCTGTCGTACTCCCGCCGGGCGGCCGGTTTGGCCGTGGCCGCTTCGCCTTGCAGATGAATGTTTTCCTCTTTCACGCCAGAGACATAGATATCTTCGAGGATGTATTGCGCCAGCGGCCCGGATTTTCCCGTTGCGTGGATGTTCACCGTCGGGATGCGCCGTTTCGGGTAGATGCCACAGCGCAGCGTGCCGCCGCAGTCAATCACCGCCACGCCGATCTCTGTTTCCGGTGGTTCGCCCTCTTTAAAACCGTCCACCGCCTGCCAGCCGGTAAGTTGCGCCAGCTTGTCAACGATGGCCGGACGTGTTCCGGCAGTGATATAGACGATTTTCTTCTCAACGCTGGCGTCGATTTCCAGCGGGCCGCCCCAACCGCCAGCGCCTTTTTCAATCACAATGTGGGTCATGATGTTGCTCCGGCGAGTTGGACATCCTGTTCAAGTTGAATCCCCATTTTCTTCTCGAAAATGGCCGTTGTGAGATCGGTAATCCAGCCACGGAAGAAGTTAGTGACCAGGCCAACCAGCAGATAGCTCACTGCCAGCGGGCCTAACGGTAAACCGAGCGTGGTCAGGCCGTTGGCAATGCCGAGATAGACAAACAGTTCGCCGGGATTAATGTGCGGAAACAGGCCGTTCATTGAGTGGCAACTGTAAGACGCCGCAGCGTAATAACTGGGTTTGTAGCGCTCCGGCATAAAGCGCCCAAGGCTTAATGTCATCGGGTTGCAGAAGACAAAAGTGCCGACGCACGGCAGCAGTAAGTAACGGGTCAGCGGATTGCCCGCGCAGCGCTGCGCGAGCTTTTCAATTCGCTGCTGACCAATAAAGTTAATCAGCGCATTCATGATTACCAGCAGGCTTATCAGCAGCGGCAGAATACCGGTCACCATGCCGGTAAAAACTTCTCCGCCTTTCTGAAACAGCCCGATGAACCATTCGGCACCATGCGTGATGGTTTCCATTGTTCTCTCCTGTAGGGTTGTCGTTTTGTTGTTTAACCGTGCGCTATCATAATCATGATGAAAGGTTGAAATGTGTTATTTAGATCTCGTTATGAAAGAAAAAATGATCATTGTGAAAGATTATGCGAAGAGCGACGCTTTTAAATGAACACGCAATGAGAAGAGAAAAAGTGGGGTGCGATCGTGCGCGCAGGCCTGATGTCGCTTCCTTGTGGATAGCCAGATGCTTTACCATACTTGCTCCTGGCTGAATTCGTTTAAAATGGATGTCCCATGTTGAAGCGTTATTACGCAGCGTTGCTGCCTGCGTTTGTTGTGCTCTGTGCCTGTAGCAGTAAACCCCAGCTTGCCGAAACCCCTCAAACCGTATCACCTAAGCCTTCCGGCGGTTTTCTGCTGGAGCCGCAGCATTCGGTAGTGATGACCGGCGGCGACTTCGCCAATAATCCGGCCGCTGAACAATTCATCGATATGATGGTGAGTAAGCACGGTTTTGACCGCCAGCAACTGCACGAAATTCTGTCGCAGGCGAAACGTCTGGACTACGTGCTGCGCCTGATGGATAAACAGGCGCCGATATACACCGGGCCGACGGGGCCGAATGGCGCCTGGCTGCGCTATCGCAAACAGTTCATTACCCCGGATAACGTGCAAAACGGCGTGGCGTTCTGGAACCAGTACGAAGATGCGCTCAATCGCGCGTGGATGGTCTATGGCGTACCGCCGGAAATCATCGTCGGCATTATTGGCGTGGAAACGCGCTGGGGCCGGGTGATGGGCAAAACCCGTATTCTGGATGGTCTGGCGACGCTCGCCTTTGCTTATCCGCGCCGCGCGCAATACTTTGCCAGCGAACTGGAAACCTTCCTGCTGATGGCGCGCGATGAGAGTGATGATCCGCTCGATTTGAAAGGTTCTTTCGCCGGAGCAATGGGTTACGGCCAGTTTATGCCTTCCTCCTATAAAGAGTTTGCCGTTGATTTTAATGGTGATGGTCACATCAACCTGTGGGATCCGGTCGATGCCATCGGCAGCGTGGCGAACTACTTCAAACAGCACGGCTGGGTGAAAGGCGATCTGGTGGCTGTACCGGCCAACGGCCAGGCGCCGGGGCTGGATAATGGCTTTAAAACCAACTACAGCGTCGGACAACTGGCGGCGGCAGGTTTAACGCCGCAGCAGTCGCTGGGCAATCATCAACAGGCCAGCCTGCTGCGCCTGGATATTGGTACTGGTTATGAATACTGGTACGGGTTGCCGAACTTCTACACCATCACCCGCTATAACCACAGCACCCACTACGCGATGGCGGTCTGGCAGCTTGGCCAGGCTGTAGCGTTAGCGCGCGTGCGCTGATCCCTCCCCCTTCTGCGGGCTGTCTCTTATACACAAATCCCTGATGTGGTCGTCAGGGATTTTTTTGAACCTGACACGGGCAACGCCGGACATCCGCAAAAGAATTATCTGATTTAAAATTTTATCCTCCCCATATTTGCGAGCGCTATCACGTTAATTAGCGTGAAAAGTGTGATCTGCGCTGGAAATATCTCTTAGATTCCCCTTCTTGTCTTATTCTCTGTCCGGAAGGCAGGACACGATTTAGTATTGTCGTTATTTCAATGCCCTCTTATATTTATCATCACGGATTGCAAGTGGAGCTTATGTGTTCAGAGCTTCTTAATTATTTTTAATCTGCGTAAGGGTAAATAATGCAAATGATTACCTCGCGACAAAACAGATTATTGAAATTCCTTCTTCCACGAAGGGAATTTATTACCTTGTTAAAAATCGCTGAATACTTAAATGTTTCGGAAAAAACCATTCAACGCGATTTCCGAATGCTGGAGCCGTGGCTAGCAGAATGGAGTATTCGCATAAATAAACGTGCCGGTGCCGGGGTCATGTTAAGCGCAGATAATATAACGGACCTGTTGCATCTTGAGCAGCTACTTAGTGTGGAAGGTGACGATACCGATGGCATGATGAACAATTCCCGGCGAGTGAAAATAGCCTCACAATTATTAAGCGAAACGCCACATGAAACGTCCATCAGCAAATTGTCGGAACGCTATTTTATCAGCAATGCTTCAATCGTTAACGATCTGAAAGTGATTGAATCCTGGATTGCTCCGCTGGGATTGACGTTGATTCGTAGCCAGAGCGGAACGCATATCGAAGGCAGCGAAAGTAGTGTGCGTCAGGCAATGGCATCGCTGATTAATGGCATCATTAACCATAACGAACCGGGCAGCGTGATCTATTCCCGCCTCGACCCGGGAAGTTATAACGCGCTGGTCCATTATTTTGGCGAAGAAGACGTTTTATTCGTTCAGTCATTATTACAGGAGATGGAAAACGATCTCTGCTGGTCGCTCGGCGAGCCGTATTACGTCAATATTTTTACTCATATCCTGATCATGATGTACCGTATTACGCGCGGCAATGCGCTGCCGAAAAAGGACGATAACGCCAGCGTCTTCGATGAAAACATCTTTTCTGTTGCCAGCCGCATGATTCAGCGTATCGAAACACGCATTGCCCATCCGCTGCCGGAAGACGAAGTTTGGTTTATTTATCAATATATTATCTCTTCCGGCGTGGTCATCGAAGAGCATAACGACGTCAGCGTGATTGGCCATATGCACTCCAGCGATGAGGCCCGGCTGATTACCTGCCGGCTTATCGCAACCTTCGCCGATATGGTCGACAGTGATTTTAGCCAGGACATCGCGCTGTACGACGGGCTACTGATTCACATTAAGCCATTGATTAACCGTCTCAATTACCAGATTTGCATTCGTAACCCGCTGCTGGACGATATCAAAGGCGAGTTACAGGACGTCTGGCGGCTGACCCAGTGTGCGGTGAACCGGGTGTTCAGCGGCTGGGGCGAGCAGGCGGTATCGGAAGATGAAGTCGGCTATTTAACCGTGCATTTCCAGGCGGCGATGGAGCGACAGATTGCCCGTAAGCGCGTACTGCTGGTCTGTTCGACGGGTGTCGGCACCTCGCATCTGCTGAAAAGCCGCATTCTGCGCGCCTTCCCGGACTGGACCATCGTTGGCGTGGTCTCTGCGGGGAGCTTGCCGTCGGTACTGACGGAAGATATTGAACTGGTTGTCTCGACGATCAATCTGCCGACCATTGCTCTGCCAGTGGTATACGTCACCGCTTTTTTTAATGACGCCGATATTAAGCGCGTGACGGAAACGGTTATTACGGAAAAATTGCATCGTGCGACGTCTCTGGTCGTCGAACATTAATATCTGAATCCATGAGGTATGTTTAATGGACATAACAAAAATCCTGAATACAAATCGCGTTATTTTGAATATGAAAGCTACGAATAAAACGGAGGCGATTGAGGAATTAACCGATCTTTTACAAAAAGATGGCGCTATTAGTTGCCGGGAAACGTTTATTCAGGATGTCTGGCAACGTGAATCAGAAGGATCGACCGGCTTCGAAAATCATATCGCGATACCCCATGGTAAATCCTCGGCGGTAGTTAATACCACCCTGGCGATTGGACGCACACACCACGATATTCCCTGGGAAACACTGGATGGCAGTAACGTGCGCTGCATTATTTTATTTGCTGTACGGCTTGAAGATCAAAATACGACGCATATTCGCCTGCTTTCTCAGGTGGCAGGTGCACTGGCGGATGAAGACATCATCGAGCAATTACTTGAAGAGAGCAGTCCACAAAAGATTATTGACTTGTTTAGTCAATATGCTGAATCCGATGTTTGCTAAATAAAAAGTGGGGTATGTTATGAATATTGTTTGTGTCGCTGCCTGTACGGCAGGAATTGCACATACGTATATTGCCCGCGAGAAGTTAATTAAAGGCGCGAAAGCGCTTGGGCATAATATTAAAATTGAAACTCAGGGCACTATCGGTACTGAAAATGAGTTGCTGGCGGAAGATATTTCCGCAGCCGACGTCGTTATTCTTGCGGTCGATGTCAAAATAAAAGGAGAAGAGCGCTTCATTAATAAACGCATCGTGCGAGTTAAAACAGAAATTGTCATTAAATCACCCGTTCAGTTTCTTGAAAAGGTCGAGAAATCATTAGCTAATGCGTGATCCTTATCTGGAGGTCACATGAGTGAAAATAAAGTTCCTGTTTCGCAGGAAATAAAAAGACATCTTTTGACGGGCATCTCGTGGATGATTCCGTTAATTGTGGCAGCGGGCATTTGTATTGCCCTCGGCCAGGTACTCGGCGGCACAAACGTTGGAGAAAAAACGGGCACCATCCCCTGGATGCTCAATCAGATTGGCGGCTGGGGAATGGGATTGATTGTACCCCTGATCAGCGCCGCCATTGCCTACTCCATTGCTGACCGTCCCGGATTCGCACCGGGCCTGATTGTTGGCTTTATCTGCGGACAGATTCATACCGGGTTTATTGGTGGGATGCTGGGTGGTTTCCTGGTGGGTTACACCGTCCTGCTGCTTAAACACTATATTCGCCTGCCGAAATCAATGCAGGGTCTGATGCCTATCATGGTGCTGCCAGTGCTGAGCACCATTATCGGCGGCCTGCTGATGATGACGCTGATCGGCAAACCCATCGCCTGGCTGCAGGAAGCGCTGATCCACATGCTGGAGTCGATGCAGGGTGGTTCACGCTTCCTGATGGGGGCCATCCTCGGTGCAATGGCGACGTTCGACTTCGGCGGCCCGGTGAACAAAACCATGTCGCTGTTCGCCGATGGGCTGCTGGTGAGTGGTGTGTACGGGCCGGAAGCGGTGAAGTTTGTCGGCTCTATTATTCCGCCGTTCGGCATCACCCTCTCGTTCCTGCTGACACGCCACAAATACACCCGCGCTGAACGTGAAGCGCTGAAAGCCGCCTTCCCGATGGGGATCTGCATGATTACCGAAGGAGTTATCCCGATTGCGGCGCGTGACCTGCTGCGCGTGGTCGGCTCCTGTGTGGTGGCCTCGGCTATTGCGGGTGGCCTGATCATGGTGTGGGGCGTGGAAAGCCCGGTGCCGCACGGTGGCATGTTCGTGGTCCCGCTGTTTACCCATCCGCTGCTGTTCTGCCTGGCGCTGGGGATCGGCACGGTTATCTGCGGCGTGATGCTGTCGCTGTGGAAGAAACCGGTGACCGAACGCGACGAAGAGTTTGACGAGCTCAGCGATAAGAAACTGAAAGACGAAGAGATCACCTTCACCCTGGAATAAACGGAGACCCTATGTTTGCCGATATGAAAAGCATGGTGACCAAAGCCTGGTGTGAACACTATGCGTTGCTCGCTATCAACTGTATGAACCTGGAAAGCGCCCGTGCGGCGGTTCGGGTTGCCGAGAAACACCGCGCACCGATCATCCTGAACCTGTATCAGGAGCATCTTGCCCATTTCCCGGCACCGGTTGCCGTGGCGGTGGTAAAAGCGTTGGCCGAGGAGGCCACGGTGCCGGTCACACTGGCGCTGGACCACGGGAAAGATCCCGTGCGCATTCGCCAGGCGTTTCGCGCCGGGTTTAGCGGGCTGATGATTGATGCGTCCGCCTTCCCGCTGGAAGAGAACGTCCGTCAGACCCGCGCGGTGGTTGAGCTGGCTGCCAGCGCCGGGCTGTGTGTGGAGGGGGAGTTAGGCCATCTGGCCGATGCACCGCGCTACGACCACGCCACCAATGCGGATCTGATGACCCAGGCCGCCGACGTCGAGCCGTTTATCCAGCAGACTGGGATTGACCTTCTGGCAGTGTCAGTCGGAACCGCGCACGGCATGTACGCCCCCGGCATCACGCCCGCCATCGATTTTCAACGCCTGGAAGAGGTGGCGCGTAAATCGACGGTGCCCCTGGCATTGCACGGCGGCAGCGGAACCCCGTTTGACCAGATGCAGCGCTGTCCGTCCTTTGGTGTCGCCAAGATCAACGTCGGCGCTGCGGTGTTCGAAGCCGGGAAAGCCGCGCTGCTGCATACCCTGTGTCATGACCATTCTCGCGAACTGGTGGATGTGCTGATGGCCATGGAGCAGGCCAGCGAGGAAGCCATTATCCCGTATCTACAGGCCAGCGGCGCCATCGGCAAAGCCTGATTCATTTTTCTGTAACGCCTTCTATGCCTCTGCAACGATGCACCGGCAGGGCCTGCTACACCCTGAAACTGGAGAATTAACATGTTAATTTCGATGAAAGAGTTACTGAAACCCACCCGCCAACACGGTTTCGCTATTGGTGCGTTCAACGTGGCGGACAGCTGCTTCATTCGCGCGGTGGTGGAAGAAGCGGAAGCCACCAACACGCCTGCAATTATCTCTATCCACCCCAGCGAACACGATTTTGTCGGGGATAGCTTTTTCGGCTATGTCCGCGATATCACCATGCGCAGCCCGGTGCCGTTCACCCTGCACCTGGATCACGGTGCATCGGTCGAGCATGTGCTTCGGGCAATCCAGTGCGGCTTCACCTCGGTAATGATCGACGGCTCGTTACTGCCCTATGAGGAGAACGTGGCGCTGACCAAAGAAGTGGTGCGTCTGGCGCATGCGGTGGGCGTTTCGGTGGAAGGGGAACTGGGCACCATCGGCCAGACGGGCACGTCTGTGGAAGGCGGCGTGTCGGAAGTGACCTATACCGACCCGGCACAGGCAGAGGATTTTATTGCCCGCACCGGGGCAGATACTCTGGCGGTGGCGATCGGGACGGCACATGGTATCTACCCGAAAGGGATGCAGCCGAAGCTGCAAATGAACATTCTGCGCGACATTGCCGGGCGTCTGGATATTCCGCTGGTGCTACACGGAGGTTCGGCCAACCCGGATGTAGAAATCGCCGAGTCCGTGACCCTGGGGGTGGGCAAAATAAATATCTCCAGCGACATGAAGTACGCCTACTTCCAGAAAGTGCGTGAGATCCTTGCCAGAGAAACCTGGTGGGATCCGAACGTGATCTATCCGGATGCGATCAACGCTGCGCGAGATGTGATCCGCCACAAAATGAAGCTGTTTGGATCAACCGGGAAAGCGTCACTCTACTAAGGCCATTGAGGCGGGTTCGCCCGCCTCTTTCGCAATAAGGAAAGAGATATGTACTACCTGGGGCTGGATATCGGCGGCACGAAAATTGCGGCGGTGGTGATGGACGCACAGGGGCAGGAAATAGCCCGTTACCGTTGCCCGACGCAGAAAGCGAGTTATCCGCAGTTTGTGGAATCGGTGGTCGCCTTTATCGACCAGATTAGCCATGACATACAACTGCCGATGATGACGGGGATTGCCCTGCCGGGCAGCGTCTCGCCGCTGAGCGGTCTGATTAAGAACTCTAATATCCAGGTAATTAATGGTCGCGCGTTGCAGACGGATCTCCAGCAGTTGCTGGGGCAGACAATGGTGATGGCAAACGACGGAAACTGTTTCGCTTTGTCGGAAGCCTGTGACGGTGCGGGGCAGCAGCATGAAGTCGTGTTCGGTATCACGCTTGGTACCGGCTGCGGTGGCGGGATAGCCATTCACCGCCAGCCGTTTGTTGGCGCGTGGGGGAATGCCGCCGAGTGCGGACATATCACCCTGCCTGGCTACAGCGAGCAACTCGATGGGCCGCCAGTGCGCTGTTACTGCGGTAAAGATAACTGCGTGGAGTCGTTTGTCTCCGGGACGGGGTTGAGCGAACGCTATCAATGGCTTAACGGACAGCATCTTACGGGCGATGCGATTGTGGCGCTGGCGCAGCAGGGGGAGCCCGATGCCGTGCGGCAGGTAGCGCGGTTTCGCCAGCAGCTTGCCCGCACTCTGGCGACGGTAGTGAATCTTCTCGATCCAGGTGTGATTGTGATTGGCGGCGGGCTGTCGAATGCGGCGTTGCTTATCGCGAACCTGGACACCGAAGTGGCCCACTTCGTTTTTACCGATCATTTCTCCACCCCCATCGTGAAAGCCCACCACGGCGACAGCAGCGGCATGCGTGGCGCTGCCTGGCTTGCCATTCGAACCGGGAGAACAGAATGAAACGTTCACAGATTAACTATACCATTGATAAAGCTCATGCCATCGCCGAGACGTTCGGGGTGTGCCTGCCGGAGTTTGCATTTTTTACCGCCGATGCCTGGCGAAAGCAGCCGCTGGGGGAGTGGGGCGAAGTGCTGGATCTGCAGTTGGGCTGGGATATCACCGATTTTGGCCGGGGTGATTTCGGCAAGATTGGCCTGACGCTGCTGACGTTGCGTAACGGCGCGCTGAATTCGAGAGCGTACCCAAAGCCGTATGCCGAAAAGATGCTGCAAATTCAGCAGGAGCAGCAGACGCCGTGGCATTTTCATACCCATAAGATGAAAGACATTCTGAACCGGGGCCGCGGCGATTTGTGTATGCAGCTCGGCTGGGCGACGGATGAGGCGCTGTTTGACGAGCGGCGCATGGTTGAAGTGAGCGTGGACGGGCGGCAACGTACGTTTAAGCCCGGCGAAACGCTGGTGTTAAAACCGGGGCAGGGGGTGTGTCTGCCGCCGCGCTTGTATCACCGTTTCTGGGCCGAGAAAACGCTTGTGCTCGGTTGGGAGATTTCGATGGTGAATGACGATAAGCGCGATAACTATTTCCTCGAACCTGGCGGGCGTTTTCCGACCATTGAGGAGGATGTCCCCGTGAAGTGGTTGTTATGCAAAGAATATGATCGTTTGAATGTGACGTGACACGAACGGTATTTTATGTGGACAGCGCATTTTTCCCCCTTTCCCTTTTCTGTTTCTTATACTCAAATCCCTGATGTGGTCGTCGGGGATTTTTTTGAGCCTTTTTCCCATCCATGGGAAAAACATGAGCATAAATGGCTCTTGCGAAGATGGGGCGATGGATGACAGCTGGGTAGTGATGTGGCACGGCTGGTTCAGGCTTCAGAATATCGTTGAAGAATATTACCCTGCGAAACCTCTTGATCAGACGATCTGATCAAGAGATAGCCTACTGGAGGGGAATCTGAAACATTTCGATGCACTCCCGTTTCGCCTCTGCATTTACATCAACGCCGTGAATGTTTATTGTTACGTTATAACATATTTGAGGCGTATCGATGATCCCCGTAACTCTGTTTTCTCTGTCTGGTGCGACCCGGTTGCTGCTGGCCGTCGCGTTATTGCTGGTGCTCTGGCTCCTGACTGATTGGGCGGTCACGTTGCCATGATTGAACTTGACCATTTAGTGGCGGGATATGACCGGCTGGCAATTACCCCTTCGCTCTGCGGCACGCTGGAGCGCGGAAGTATGACCGCTATTGTCGGCGCTAACGGCTGCGGCAAATCGACATTATTAAAAACGCTGGCCGGATTTTTACCTCCGGTGAGCGGCGTGCTGCGCTGGCAACCATCACGCCCGACAATTGGCTGGCTGGCGCAGCGTCACGCGCTGGAATCACAATTTCCGCTTACCGTTCAGGATGTGGTTTGCATGGGTTGTTGGCCGCGTATCTCCCTGTTTCGCGGCCTGAATCGTGATGCGCGTATGCGGGTTGCACAAGGGCTGGAACGCGTGGGCTTAACGGCCATGGCGCGTGAAACCATTGATACGCTCTCCGGAGGGCAATTCCAGCGCATGTTATTTGCCCGCGTCTGGGTACAGAACGCGCCGCTGGTCATGCTGGATGAACCCTTCACTGGCATTGATGAAATTACCTCGCAGATATTGATGGAACAAATTGTTGATATGCATCACGAAGGGCAGACCATTCTGGCGGTGCTACATGATAGTGAACGCGTGGCGCGTTACTTTCCGCAAACCTTGCGCCTTGGCGAAAAAGCCGCGCAGTGGGGCGCATCCGCTCAGTCTCAGGCGACGGCTGAGGTGTGCAGCGCATGATCTGGCATCTCTTTTTCCAGCCGTTTATTGAATTTGGTTTTATGCGCCGCGCTCTGGTGGTTTGCATGGCGCTTTCGGTTAGCACCACGGCGCTGGGTGTCTTTTTGCTGCTGCGTCGTATGAGCCTGATGGGTGATGCGCTTTCGCACGCCATTTTGCCGGGTGTGGCAGTCGGTTACTTGCTGAACGGCATGTCGCTGCTGGCGATGAGTATTGGTGGTTTCATTGCAGGCATCACCGTGGCGCTGGTCGCTGGCTGGGTCAGCCGCCGTACGCCGCTGAAAGAGGACGCCAGCTTTGCCGGTTTTTATCTTGGCTCGCTGGCGCTGGGCGTCACGCTGGTGTCGTTACGCGGTTCGAACGTTGACCTGTTGCACCTACTGTTTGGTTCGATTCTGGCGGTGGATAGTGATGCGGCGCTGTTTGTCGCGGGTGTCGCCAGCCTGACGCTGATCGTGCTGGCGGTGGGGTATCGCGGGCTGGTCAGCGAAGCGTTCGACAGTGCGTTTTTGCAGGTGAATGCATCCCGCTTGCCGGGATTGCTGCACGGGCTGTTTCTGGCGTTACTGGTATTAAACCTGGTGGCCGGGTTTCAGGTCCTCGGCACGTTGATGGCGGTGGGCGTCATGATGCTGCCCGCAGTGGCGGCGCGCTGTTGGGTGCGCACGCTACCGGCGTTGTTACTGCTGGCGGCGATAACCGGCGCGCTCTGCGCCTGGCTGGGCTTAAGTTTATCGTGGATGGCGGGCCTGCCTGCTGGCCCCGCCATTGTGCTGACCGCCAGCGCGGTGTTCTTTTTTTCCATTTTATTTGGCACGCGCAGCGGGCTGGCTCAAAGCCTGCGTGCGCTTTTAACATAGCAAGGGGAAATGATGAAACGTACAGGGGTGATGCTGGCGTTTGCGCTGGGCTTGATGGCGCAGGGCGCGATGGCAAAAACATTAAATGTGGTGGCCAGTTTTTCTATTCTCGGTGATATCGCACAAGAAGTTGGCGGCGATCATGTAAAGGTGACGGCGCTGGTCGGGCCGGATGGCGATCCGCATACCTTTGAACCCTCGGCAAAAGACAGCGCGCTGCTGAATAAAGCCGATGTAGTGGTGGTTAATGGTTTAGGGCTGGAAGGCTGGCTCGACAGGCTGGTGAAAGCCTCCGGTTTTAAAGGCCAACTGGTGGTGGCTTCAACTGGCGTATCCACGCATACTCTGGAAGAGGATGGTAAAACCGTGACCGATCCTCACGCCTGGAACAGCGCCGCCAACGGTGCGCTGTATGCACAAAATATTCTGGCCGCGCTGGTGAAAGCCGATCCGGCAGATGAAGCCGCGCTTAATGCTTCCGGCCAGCGCTATATCGCCGAGTTAAAACAAATGGATAGCTGGGCGAAAGAGCGCTTCAGCGCTATCCCGCAGGCGAAACGTAAAGTGCTGACCAGCCATGATGCCTTCGGCTATTTCGCCCGTGCCTACAACGTTGAGTTTATGGCGCCGCAGGGGATCTCCTCGGAGAGTGAAGCCAGCGCAGCACAGGTAGCGTCGTTGATTAAACAGATTAAAGCCGATGGCGTTCACGTCTGGTTTATGGAGAACCAGCTCGATCCGCGTCTGGTAAAACAGATTGCCAGCGCGACCGGCGCGCAGCCGGGCGGTGAACTCTATCCGGAAGCGCTCAGCGCGAAAGGCGGCGTGGCGGATACTTATCAGAAAGCGTTTCGCCATAACGTTGACACCATCGCAAACAGCATGAAATAACTCCCAATAAGCCGGATAAGCGGCAACCGCTATCCGGCGAATTACCCGGCGGCCGGGTCTGTGGTTAGGGCCGCCATTTTCTCTACCGCGCTTTTTTCGGAAGCCTCCTCGTAAATTCATTAACCCATCCCCATATTTGCCCGGAAAGTGGTATCTTTTCCGCCACGATTTTTGTGCACGGGAGCCATCATGACGGACACTGAATTAATGCAACTGAGTGAGCGTATCGGGCAGGCGTTAAAAGCGCGCGGCGCAACGCTAACGACGGCGGAATCCTGCACCGGCGGCTGGGTTGCAAAGGTCATCACTGACATTGCCGGCAGTTCCGCCTGGTTTGAACGTGGGTTTGTTACCTACAGTAATGAAGCAAAAGCGCAAATGATTGGCGTGCAGCCCGACACGCTGGATGCGCACGGTGCTGTGAGCGAGCCGGTGGTGGTGGAAATGGCGATTGGCGCGCTGAAAGCGGCGCGTGCCGATTATGCTATTTCGATCAGCGGTATCGCCGGGCCGGATGGCGGCAGTGAAGCGAAGCCGGTCGGCACCGTCTGGTTTGGCATTGCCAGCGTCAGTGGGGAAGGGATTACGCGGCGCGAATGCTTTCCTGGCGATCGCGAAGCGGTGCGCAGGCAGGCGACGGCTTATGCGCTGCAAACCCTCTGGCAACATTTTCTACAAAAGACTTGATACTGTATGACCATACAGTATAATTGCGACAACAGAACAGTAATTCACCGCGGGGCGTAACGCGCTTCACTCTGCATGACAGGAGTAATAATGGCTATCGACGAAAACAAACAAAAGGCGCTTGCAGCTGCACTGGGTCAGATCGAAAAGCAATTCGGTAAAGGCTCCATCATGCGTCTGGGTGAAGACCGCTCCATGGATGTGGAAACCATCTCCACCGGTTCGCTCTCGCTGGATATCGCGCTGGGCGCGGGCGGTCTGCCGATGGGGCGTATCGTCGAAATCTACGGGCCGGAATCATCCGGTAAAACCACGCTGACATTGCAGGTGATTGCTGCAGCGCAGCGCGAAGGTAAAACCTGTGCGTTTATCGATGCGGAACACGCGCTGGATCCTATCTATGCCCGTAAGCTGGGCGTTGATATCGACAACCTGCTGTGCTCCCAGCCGGACACCGGTGAGCAGGCGCTGGAGATCTGTGATGCGCTGGCGCGCTCCGGCGCAGTTGACGTGCTGGTTGTCGACTCCGTGGCGGCATTAACGCCGAAAGCGGAAATCGAAGGCGAAATCGGTGACTCTCACATGGGCCTCGCGGCACGTATGATGAGCCAGGCGATGCGTAAGCTGGCCGGTAACCTGAAACAGTCCAATACGCTGCTGATCTTTATCAACCAGATCCGTATGAAAATTGGTGTGATGTTCGGTAACCCGGAAACCACCACCGGCGGTAACGCACTGAAGTTCTACGCTTCTGTGCGCCTGGATATTCGCCGTATCGGTGCGGTAAAAGAGGGTGACAACGTTATCGGCAGCGAAACCCGCGTAAAAGTGGTGAAAAACAAAATCGCTGCGCCGTTCAAACAGGCTGAATTCCAGATCCTTTACGGTGAAGGTATCAACTTCTACGGCGAGCTGGTTGACCTTGGCGTGAAAGAGAAGCTGATTGAAAAAGCGGGTGCCTGGTACAGCTACAACGGTGAAAAAATCGGACAGGGTAAAGCGAATGCAACAACCTGGCTGAAAGAGAACCCGGCAACGGCGAAAGAGATCGAGAAAAAAGTGCGCGAGATTCTGCTCAGTAATCAGAATTCCGCTGCGGAATTCTCGGTGGATAGCAACGGCGAAGACGTTGAAGAAACCAACGAAGATTTCTGATAATCTGAACCGCAATCGAGGGCTGCTGATGCAGCCCTTTTGCTTTTCTGCGACCACAGGAATGAGCCATGTCTGACGATACTCCCCGCCGCTCTGCTCTTCCCCGTTTGCGCGATCGGGCGATGCGGATTCTGGCGATGCGCGATCACAGTGAAAAAGAGTTTCGCCGCAAATTGACGGCGCCGGTAATGGGGAAAAACGGCCCGGAGGAACTCGACTGTACGGAAGAAGAGGTGGTGCAGATTGTAGAGTGGTGTCTTGAGCACCATTTTCTCGATGATGCCCGTTTCGTGCGTCAGTTTATCGCCAGCCGGGCGCGCAAAGGCTATGGGCCTGTTCGTATTCGCCAGGAACTGAATCAAAAAGGGATAGCGCGGGAAACGACGGAACAGGCGATGCGCGAATGCGATATCGACTGGGTCGCCAGCGCTCGCGATCAGGCGCTGCGCAAGTATGGAGAACCACTGCCGACAGAGTTTGTCGCGAAAGTAAAAGTGCAACGCTTTTTGCTCTATCGTGGCTTTTTGCAGGAAGATATTCAGGAGATATGGCGAAATTTTGCCGACTGAGCGCATACGGGATTTTACTTCGCACTAAAGAAAACTTATCTTATTCCCACTTTTTCCAGTAACTGGCGCGTCTGCTATGTCATGGCGGCGGCTGGTTACCACATTTCGTTAGCTTGATTTCAGGATAATTATGAGCAAGAGCACCGCTGAGATCCGTCAGGCGTTTCTCGATTTTTTCCATAGCAAAGGACACCAGGTAGTTGCCAGCAGCTCCCTTGTGCCAAATAACGACCCGACTTTGCTGTTTACCAACGCAGGGATGAACCAGTTCAAGGATGTGTTCCTTGGGCTCGACAAACGTAATTATTCCCGCGCCACCACGGCACAGCGTTGTGTCCGTGCCGGTGGTAAACACAATGACCTGGAAAACGTCGGTTACACTGCACGTCATCACACCTTTTTTGAAATGCTGGGCAACTTTAGCTTCGGCGATTACTTCAAACATGATGCTATTCAGTATGCATGGGAACTGCTGACCGGTGAAAACTGGTTCAACCTGCCGAAAGAGCGTCTGTGGGTGACGGTGTACGAAACGGATGATGAAGCCTACGAAATTTGGGAAAAAGAAGTTGGTATCCCGCGTGAGCGTATTATTCGCATCGGTGATAACAAAGGCGCAGCTTACGCGTCTGATAACTTCTGGCAGATGGGCGATACCGGTCCGTGCGGTCCGTGTACCGAGATTTTCTACGATCATGGCGATCACATCTGGGGCGGCCCTCCGGGCAGTCCGGAAGAAGATGGTGACCGTTACATCGAAATCTGGAACATCGTCTTTATGCAGTTTAACCGCCAGGCCGATGGCACCATGGAACCGCTGCCGAAACCGTCAGTGGATACCGGTATGGGCCTGGAGCGTGTGGCAGCCGTACTGCAACATGTGAATTCCAACTATGAAATCGATCTGTTCGTTAAGCTGATCGAAGCCGTAGCGAAAGTGACCGGTGCGACGGATTTGAGCAACAAATCCCTGCGCGTTATCGCGGACCACATTCGTTCCTGTGCTTTCCTTATTGCTGACGGTGTGATCCCATCGAACGAAAACCGCGGCTATGTGCTGCGTCGTATCATCCGTCGTGCTATCCGCCACGGTAACATGCTGGGCGCGAAGGACACCTTCTTCTATAAACTGGTTGCGCCGCTGATCGCTGTGATGGGCTCTGCCGGTGAAGATCTGCAACGCCAGCAGGCGCAGGTTGAACAGGTTCTGAAAACTGAAGAAGAGCAGTTTGCCCGTACTCTGGAGCGCGGTCTGGCGCTGCTGGACGAAGAGCTGGCAAAACTGAAAGGGGATACGCTGGACGGCGAAACAGTCTTCCGTCTGTACGATACCTACGGTTTCCCGATGGATCTGACCGCGGACGTTTGCCGCGAGCGTAACCTGAAAATTGATGAAGCCGGTTTTGAAGCCGCCATGGAAGAGCAGCGCCGCCGCGCACGCGAATCCAGCGGATTTGGCGCAGACTACAACGCGATGATTCGCGTTGATAGCGCCTCGGAATTTAAAGGCTACGATCACCTTGAACTGAATGGTAAAGTGACCGCACTGTTTGTCGACGGCAAATCGGTGAACGCGATTGCTGCAGGCCAGGAAGCGGTTGTCGTGCTTGATGAAACGCCATTCTATGCAGAATCCGGCGGTCAGGTTGGCGATAAAGGCGAACTGAAAGGCAACGGTTTTACGTTTACCGTGCAGGATACGCAGAAATATGGTCAGGCGATTGGCCACATCGGCAAGCTGGCGACCGGGACTCTGAAAGTGGGTGACGGTGTGAAAGCAGAAGTCGACGAAGCGCGTCGCGCGCGCATCCGCCTGAATCACTCTGCAACGCACCTGATGCACGCTGCGTTGCGTACCGTTCTTGGTACTCACGTCGCGCAGAAAGGTTCGCTGGTGAATGACAAAGCGCTGCGCTTTGACTTCTCTCATTTCGAGGCGATGAAACCGTCTGAGATCCGCGCGGTGGAAGATCTGGTGAATGCGCAGATTCGCCGTAACCTGCCGATCGAAACCAATATCATGGATCTGGAAGCCGCGAAAACGAATGGCGCGATGGCGCTGTTTGGCGAGAAATACGATGAGCGCGTGCGTGTACTGAGCATGGGCGATTTCTCTACCGAACTGTGCGGTGGTACGCACGCGTCCCGCACCGGTGATATTGGTCTGTTCCGCATTGTGTCTGAATCAGGCACTGCTGCTGGCGTTCGTCGTATCGAAGCGGTTACCGGTGAAGGTGCGATTGCCAGCCTGCATGCGCAGAGCGACCAACTGCACGATATCGCGCAGTTGCTGAAAGGCGATAGCCAGAACCTCAGTGACAAAGTGCGTACCGTTATCGATCGTACGCGTCAGCTGGAAAAAGAGTTGCAGCAGCTTAAAGAGCAGGCAGCAGCGCAGGAGAGCGCGAACCTGTCCGGCAAAGCGATTGAAGTTAACGGCGTGAAACTGCTGGTCAGCGAACTGGCAGGCGTCGAGCCGAAGATGCTGCGTACCATGGTGGACGATCTGAAGAACCAGTTAGGCGCTTCTGTTATTGTTCTCGCCACTGTGGCTGAAGGGAAAGTTTCTCTGATTGCGGGCGTCTCGAAGGATGTGACTGACCGTGTGAAAGCAGGGGATCTGGTTGGTATGGTTGCCCAGCAGGTTGGGGGCAAAGGGGGGGGACGTCCGGACATGGCGCAAGCCGGTGGTACCGACGCGGCTGCGCTTCCCGCTGCTCTTGCCAGTGTTAAAGACTGGGTAAGCGCGAAACTGTCATAACTACAAAGCGAATGCACAGGCCATAATCTTACCGATTATGGCCTTGTTGCCACTACGCTATTGATAACAAGAAAGTCAGGTTGAAGTTGTGTATATCGGCTAAACTTACGTTTAACAGAATGTGATGCCGTGACTGCTTACACTTTACGTGTTTGTCATCGCTTACTTTTTGGCGTTATATGATGGATAATGCCGGGATACAGAGAGACCCGACTCTTTTAATCTTTCAAGGAGCAAAGAATGCTGATTCTGACTCGTCGAGTTGGTGAAACCCTCATGATTGGGGATGAGGTCACTGTGACTGTCTTAGGGGTTAAGGGTAACCAGGTGCGCATTGGCGTTAATGCCCCGAAAGAAGTATCTGTTCACCGTGAAGAGATCTACCAGCGTATCCAGGCTGAAAAATCACAGCAGTCCAACTACTGATGCTATTATGCGTCTCGCGGTTGTACGGCGAGACGCAACACCTCCTCCGGATTTTCTCCTCTCCAGGTTTCCTTTTTATTTCAGCCCGCTGATTTTTTATATCAGGCTCGTATTTTCGTGGCAGGTTTGTTTCTGTTTTTCTCCAGCGAAGCGGCGGAAATTCTGCTGAGAAAACATCCTTTTTGGCCTTTTTACAGGCTAATTGACTGCGAAGTGTGCAAACGATTCAGGGGCTGGAAAAATTGTTTGACTTATAAGTCCCAGAAAGTAATATGTGCGCCACGCAGCGACGATGAGCTCTCAACAAGTTCTTCAAAGCACTCGAAAGAGGCGTGTGGTGAGGTGGCCGAGAGGCTGAAGGCGCTCCCCTGCTAAGGGAGTATGCGGTCAAAAGCTGCATCCGGGGTTCGAATCCCCGCCTCACCGCCATTTTGCATCCGTAGCTCAGCTGGATAGAGTACTCGGCTACGAACCGAGCGGTCGGAGGTTCGAATCCTCCCGGATGCACCATATTTTGAGGGAATGACAGCGAATTTGTTGTTTCCGAAACGGCGGATAAAACCGCATGCACCAGGGTGGATAACGTTGCTTTAGCAACGGCCCGCAGGGCGAGTCGAAAGACGAGTCATCCTCCCGGATGCACCATCTTTGTCAGTGTGGCGAGGAATGCAGCACTGAATCAGCGTAGTAAATAAGTATTCCCGATGCATCCGTAGCTCAGCTGGATAGAGTACTCGGCTACGAACCGAGCGGTCGGAGGTTCGAATCCTCCCGGATGCACCATATTGTGAAGAAGTGACAGCGAGTTTGTCGTTTCCATAACGGTGGATAAAACCGCCTGCACCAGGGTGGATAACGTTGCTTTAGCAACGGCCCACAGGGCGAGTCGAAAGACGAGTCATCCTCCCGGATGCACCATTTTTATTAGTGTCGCAAGGAAGGCAGCACTAAATCAGCGTAGTAAACAAGTATTCCCGATGCATCCGTAGCTCAGCTGGATAGAGTACTCGGCTACGAACCGAGCGGTCGGAGGTTCGAATCCTCCCGGATGCACCATATTGTGAAGAAGTGACAGCGAGTTTGTCGTTTCCATAACGGTGGATAAAACCGCCTGCACCAGGGGGGATAACGTTGCTTTAGCAACTGCCCGCAGGACGAGTCGAAAGACGAGTCATCCTCCCGGATGCATCATCTTTGTCAGTGTGGCGAGGAACGCAGCACTGAATCAGCGTAGTAAATAAGCATTCCCAATGCATCCGTAGCTCAGCTGGATAGAGTACTCGGCTACGAACCGAGCGGTCGGAGGTTCGAATCCTCCCGGATGCACCATCTTCTTATAAAATGACAGCCAGCCGGATGTTTCTGGCGTCGCGGATAAAACCGTTGGCACCAGGGTGGATAACTTTGCTTTAGCAACGGCCCGCAGGGCGAGTCGAAAGACGAGTCATCCTCCCGGATGCACCATCTCTCTGCAAAATCTCCACTCATGTTCTACAAGCTCCACCTCTTCTGAAAAAACGTATTCTGCGAACCCCCTTCCAGTAAAGGCATCTCAGCTTTCTCTTGCCAGCAGCGACAAAAAACGCTGTTTACGTTAAAGTAACTGTTTGTTATCCGCTTTGTGAGAACATGATGTACGAACGTTACGCTGGTCTGATTTTTGATATGGATGGCACTATTCTGGACACCGAGCCGACCCACCGTAAAGCCTGGCATGAAGTGCTGGGGCGTTACGGGATGCGTTTTGACGAGCAGTCAATGGTCGGGCTAAACGGCTCACCGACCTGGCGTATCGCGCAGTTCATCATTGAAGCTAATCAGGGCGATCTCGATCCGCATGCGCTGGCGCAGGAGAAAACCGCAGCGGTCAAAGCAATGCTGCTGGATTCAGTGCGCCCTTTGCCATTAATCGAAGTTGTAAAAGAGTGGCACGGCCGTCGTCCCATGTCGGTGGGAACCGGCAGTGAAAGCGCTATTGCAGAAGCGCTATTGGCGCACCTTGGCCTGCGTCACTATTTCAATGCGGTTGTTGCCGCCGATCATGTTAAAAATCACAAACCTGCACCGGATACTTTCCTGCTTTGCGCCCAACAAATGGGCGTGGAGCCGACGCAATGCGTAGTATTTGAAGATGCAGATTTTGGTATCCAGGCAGCGCAGGCCGCCGGTATGGATGCAGTTGATGTACGCTTATTGTGAGTGACAGCCTGTCGCTCCTGTCATTGTTTGCCAGTAGCTTCCTCAGCGCCACGCTGTTGCCCGGCAATTCTGAGGTTGTGCTGATTGCGATGCTGCTCTCTGGTGTCAGTCAGCCCTGGCTGCTCGTAGTAATAGCAACAATGGGTAATAGCCTTGGAGGGCTGACTAACGTTATTCTTGGGCGTTTCTTTCCGCAGCGTAAAACATCGCGCTGGCAGGAAAAAGCGACTCACTGGCTCAGACGTTACGGCGCGGCAGCGCTGCTTCTGAGCTGGATGCCTGTTATAGGCGATGTGCTGTGTCTGCTGGCGGGCTGGATGCGCCTTTCATGGGGACCAGTGCTGTTTTTTTTATGCCTTGGCAAGGCGTTACGCTATATGGCGATAGCCCTGGTAACGCTACAAGGTATGACGTGGTGGCACTAATTGGACTGAGTGAGTGACCTTTAATCGTCAACCATTACAATTATGCTTAATAAAATGATTATTACAGGCGGGAGGTCAACTTGATCCCGGACGTATCACAGGCATTGTCCTGGCTGGAAAAACATCCTCAGGCAGTAAAGGGGATCCAACGCGGTCTTGAACGTGAGACGCTGCGCGTAAACGCAGACGGCTCACTGGCGACCACCGGTCATGCGGCGACGCTCGGCTCTGCCTTAACTCATCAGTGGATCACCACTGATTTTGCGGAAGCACTTCTGGAGTTTATTACGCCGGTCGATAGCGATATCGACCATATGTTGACGATCATGCGCGATATTCATCGCTACACCGCGCGCCAGATTGGTGACGAGCGGATGTGGCCGCTGAGTATGCCGTGCTATATCAAAGACGGTCAGCAGATTGAGCTGGCGCAGTACGGCACCTCCAACATCGGTCGCCTGAAAACGCTCTATCGCGAAGGGTTGAAAAACCGCTATGGCGCGCTGATGCAAACCATTTCCGGCGTGCATTATAACTTCTCGTTGCCGATGGCATTCTGGGAAGCGAAAAGCGGCGGTACCGATAAAGAAACGGTATCCGACGGCTATTTCCGCCTGATCCGTAACTATTACCGTTTTGGCTGGGTGATCCCGTATCTGTTCGGTGCGTCTCCGGCAATCTGTTCGTCGTTCCTGCAAGGGAAACCGACCACGCTGCCGTTTGAGAAAACGCCGAACGGCATGTATTACCTGCCGTATGCCACATCGCTGCGCTTAAGCGATCTGGGCTATACCAATAAATCGCAGAACAATCTGGGCATCACCTTTAACAATCTGCACGATTATGTGGTGGCGCTGAAGCGGGCGATAAAAACGCCTTCGGAAGAGTACGCTAAAATTGGTCTGAAGAAAGACGATAAGTATCTGCAAATCAATACCAATATTTTGCAGATCGAGAACGAACTGTATGCGCCGATTCGCCCGAAACGCGTGACCCGTAGCGGTGAAACACCGTCGGACGCGCTGCTGCGCGGCGGCATTGAATATATTGAAGTGCGCTCGCTGGACATCAACCCCTTCACGGCGATTGGCGTTGACGAGCAGCAGGTTCGTTTCCTCGATCTGTTTATGGTCTGGTGCGTGCTGGCCGATGCGCCGGAGATGAGCAGCGACGAACTGCTGTGTACGCGTACAAACTGGAATCGCGTGATTCTTGAAGGCCGTAAACCTGGGCTGACGCTGGGTATTGGCTGTGAAACCGCGCAATTCCCGCTGGCGAACGTCGGCAAGGATCTGTTCCGGGATTTGAAACGAGTGGCGCAGACGCTCGATGGCGTGTACGGTGGCAACGAATACGAACAGGTGTGTGAACAACTGGTCGCCAGCTTCGACGATCCGGAGCTTACCTTCTCGGCGCGCATCCTGCGTTCGATGATCGATAACGGAATTGGCGGCACCGGCAAAGCGCTGGGCGATCAGTATCGTTCACAGCTTCGCGAAGAGCCGCTGGAAATCCTGCATGAGGAAGATTTTATCGCCGAGTGCAAAGCATCGCTGGCGCGTCAGGCAGAGGTTGAAGCCCGGGATACCGAGTCATTTGAAGCGTTACTCGCGCGTCACGCCTGACAGAAAAGAAAAAGGCCACATCGCTGTGGCCAAAATTTCATCTCTGAAAATCAGGGATGATGATAACAAATGCGCGTCTTTCATATACTCAGACTCGCATGAAAAAGAAGAGTTCATTTTTATTTAAAAAAAATCACTGTCGGAGGTGACTAAATGCCATTGTTGGATAGCTTCACTGTCGATCATACCCGTATGGAAGCCCCTGCTGTCCGTGTAGCCAAGACCATGGACACGCCGCATGGCGACACCATCACCGTATTCGACCTGCGTTTCTGCGTGCCTAACAAAGAAGTCATGCCGGAAAAAGGGATCCACACGCTTGAGCATCTGTTTGCTGGTTTCATGCGTAACCACCTCAACGGAAACGGCGTTGAGATCATCGATATTTCGCCGATGGGTTGTCGCACGGGCTTCTACATGAGCCTGATTGGCACGCCGGATGAGCAGCGCGTTGCGGATGCGTGGAAAGCGGCGATGGCCGATGTGCTGAAGGTGAAAGAACAGAGCCAGATCCCGGAACTGAACGTCTACCAGTGCGGCACCTATACCATGCACTCGCTGGAAGAAGCGCAGGAAATCGCTCGTCACATTCTCGACCGCGATGTCCGCGTTAACAGCAACGAAGAGCTGGCCCTGCCGAAAGAAAAATTGCAGGAACTGCACATCTAGTGCTGTCATTGTAGCGCCCGGTAGCTCGCTTACCGGGCCTGCTCTCTCGCCACCCAGCGGCAACCCGATGACGACCACTTTAACCTTCTCCTTTACGCACCGCCCTCTGCATCCCTTCGCCCATGATTATCAGCACGGCGACAGCGAACCGTGGCATCAGCACGACTGCGCGCAGCTATTGCATAGCCTGAGCGGCGTGGTGCGCGTGGATACCGCTGCCGGGTGCTGGGTCGTTCCGCCAGGTCGCGGCGTGTGGTTACCCGCCGGAACACAGCATTCTATCCGCATTACCGGCAGCGTCGCAGCCCGCACGCTGTTTATCGATCCGCTGGCCCGCGCCGATCTGCCTGCGTCCTGCCAAATCGTGCAGATCACGCCGCTGCTGCGCGAACTCATCGTCGCTGCGTTCGATCTGGCCCAGGAGTATGCGCCCGGCAGCCGTGATGAACGCATCTATGAACTGATTCTGGATGAAATCCGCGCCATGCCGGTGCTGCCATTTCACCTGCCGGAGCCGCAAAGCGCAGCGTTGCGCCAGCTCTGCGAACAGATCCGCGCCGAACCGGGAGTAAGCTGGAGCAGCGCGCAGTCAGCCAGCCTGACGAACATGAGCGAGCGCACGCTGAACCGGCATTTTCAGCAGCAAACGGGGCTAAGTTACGGCGAATGGGTGCGACGCGCCCGTTTATTGGCGGCGCTGTTGCGCCTGGCGCAAGGGCAGTCGGTACTGCGCGTGGCGTTGGATCTGGGATATGGCAGCCACAGCGCCTTTACGGCAATGTTTCGCCGGGTGATGGGCGTCTCACCCAGCGATTATTTCCGCGAACCTTCTCTTTAGCCCACCGCGTTCAGCAACGCCTGTAATGAGGCGCGCGCGACATCATTATCAATCCCCACACCCCAGCGGCTGCTGCCATCCTGGTACAGGCAGCGAATATACGCCACTGAACGGCTGTCGCTGCGCGCGCCAAGCGTATGCTCGTGGTAATCCTTGATGACAAACGGTGTGCCCAGCCATGGCGTGATGGCGTTGACGGCCGCCGAAAGCAAGCCATTGCCGCTGCCGGTCAGTTCGCGTGTTTTACCTTCGCGCATGACCGTCGCCGTCAGGCGCAACTGACCATCCTGCTGGCTGTCGCTGCGATAGCGTTGCAGCGCCAGCGGCGGCGAAGGTATAAGACCGTAGCGATTGCGGAACAGTTGCCACAGCGCATTTTGCGTCATCTCTTTGCCGTGTTTATCCGTCTCCTGCTGCACATGCTGGCTAAAATCCTGTTGCAGGGCGCGTGGCAGTTTCAGGCCATGGTTCTGTTCAATCAGCCAGGCGCTACCGCTTTTTCCGGACTGGCTGTTCACACGGATCACCGCTTCATAACTACAGCCAATATCCTGCGGATCGACCGGCAGGTAGGGCATCTCCCAGCGGCTGCCCGCTTTACGGGCATCGAACCCTTTTTTGATCGCATCCTGGTGTGAGCCGGAAAACGCAGTATAGGCCAGGCTGCCAGCCCACGGATGACGCGGGTGTACCGGCAGTTGGTTACAGCTTTCCACCACTTCCACCACGCGCTGCATATCGCTGAAATCGAGTTGCGGGCTGATCCCCTGGCTGTAGAGATTCATCGCCAGTGTTACCAGACAGACATTACCGGTACGCTCACCGTTACCAAACAGACAGCCTTCAACGCGATCGGCTCCGGCCATCACCGCCAGTTCTGCGCAGGCAACGCCGGTACCGCGATCGTTATGCGGATGCACACTAATGCACACGTCGCTACGGCGGCTGAAGTGGCGGCAGAAATATTCAATCTGATCGGCATACACATTCGGCGTACTGACTTCAACGGTCGCCGGCAGGTTAATGATCATCGGGCGTTCGGCGCATGGTTGCCAGACATCGGCCACCGCTTCGCAAATCTCCAGCGCGAAATCGGCTTCGGTAAAGCAAAACGTCTCCGGCGAGTATTCATACTGCCAGCGTGTTTGCGGATTCTCTTCGCACAGCCGGCGAATCAGCTGCGTGGAGCGCGTCGCCAGCTCGACAATTTGCGCTTTCTCCATGCCAAATACCAGGCGGCGAAACAGCGGTGCCGTGGCGTTGTACAAATGAATTGTCGCCTGTCTGGCTCCGTGCAGCGAAGCAAAGGTTCGGTGAATTAAATCCTCCCGCGCCTGGGTTAATACCTGAATCGTCACATCATCGGGAATGCGCTGCTCTTCAATCAACTGGCGAACAAAGTTGAAATCCGTTTGCGAGGCCGAAGGGAAAGCTACCTCAATCTCTTTAAAGCCGCACGCCAGCAGCAGTTCCCAGAATTGCAGCTTGCGTGCGCTGTCCATCGGTTCCGCCAGCGCCTGGTTACCGTCGCGCAGATCGGTGGAAAGCCAGCGCGGCGCATGGGTAATGCGCTGTTCCGGCCAGCGGCGATCGGGCAGGGCGAAAGGGATGAACGGGGAATATTTTTCTGCGGGGTTTTTCAGCATGTGATGCGCTCCTGTTGTCTTTTCACCATCGTGAAGCGATTTCAGGAGCGCTGCTTTATCGGAACTGACAACCACTGTCGCGTTCTGGACAAGGCGCGGTAAAAATCAGTGCGCGCCGCCTCCGCCGCCACCGGCGCCGAAAGGGGGTTTGGCAAACCACACCAGGCTGAGCAGGATCAAGAATATGCCCGCAGAGAACCAGAAAATCTCATTGGCGGAAATGATCAGCCCCTGGTTAGTGATCTGCTGCGCTATCCAGCCGGACGCCTGCTGTTGCGACATCCCCATGCCTTGCAGTTGGTTATACATCTCCTGCGCATTGGGGTTGTACGGGGTGACCGACTCGGTGAGCTGCGCGTGGTGCAGCGATTCCCGGTTAGTCCACAACGTGGTGGTGATCGATGTCCCAATCGAACCGGCCAGCGTACGGGTGAAGTTCGACAGGCTGGACGCCGCCGCCAGTCGCTCAGGCGGCAGGCCGGAGAGCGTAATGGTAGTGAGCGGCATAAAGAAACAGGCCACGGCGAAACCCTGAATAAACTGCGGCCACGCAGAAGCGCCGAAGTCCATTCCCGGTTCGAAAGTATACGCACGCCAGTAGAAGCACACCGCATACATAATAAAGCTGAAGGTCACCAGACGGCGCATATCCAGCTTATGGGCGAAGCGGCCAATAATTGGCGACAGCAGCACCGGAATCACCCCGACAGGCGCGGAGGCCAGGCCCGCCCACGTTGCCGTATAGCCATAGACTTCCTGCAATAGCTGCGGCAGCAGAACAATCGCGCCGAAGTAGAGCATATAAGCAAGGCTGATACAGAGGCAGCCGATGGTAAAGTTACGCGACTTAAACAGCGACAGATCGACTATCGGGTTTTCATCGGTCAACTCCCAGACCACTAGGAAGCTGATCGACACCACGGCGACAATCGTCAGCACGATGATCTCCGTCGAGTTAAACCAGTCCAGCTCTTTGCCCTGATCGAGCATTACCTGCAAACTGCCGATACCGATAATCAGCAGCGCCAGACCAATACCGTCAATGCGTCGCTGTTCGGTTCGCGTCTCACGGCCGCGCAGGCTTTGCAGCGTCAGCAACACCACCAGCGCGCCGATCGGCACGTTGATAAAGAAGATCCAGCCCCAGTGGTAGTTATCGCTGATATAACCGCCAAGGATCGGCCCGCAAATCGGCGCGACGATCACCGTCATTGACCACAGCGCCAGCGCGACGGAGCGTTTAGCGGGCGGGTAGTTGCTCAGCAACAAACTCTGGGAGAGCGGGATCAACGGCCCGGCGACAATCCCCTGGATCACGCGGAAGAAGATCAGCATCGTCAGGCTGTTGGAGACGCCACACGCCCAGGAGGCGATAGCGAAGGCCACCGTTGACCACAGGAACAGCTTTACTTCCCCGACACGCTTTGCCAGCCAGCCGGTGATCGGAATCGAGATGGCGTTTGCTACCCCGAAAGAGGTGATCACCCATGTCCCCTGGCTCAGTGACGAGCCAAGGTTGCCAGCGATCGTGGGAATCGCCACGTTAGCGATGGTGGAGTCCAGCACCTGCATGAAGGTCGCAAGCGACAGCGCAATGGTCATAATGACCAGTTGCGCGCCTTCCAGCGGTTTCTGTTGCATTGCACTCACCTCAGATTAACCGGCGTTGGCTTTCACGATGTTTTCGATCAGCGTGTTGACCGGCTCAAGGCTAATCTCCCGGGCGTTGCTTTCATACGCCGGGCTGCTACGCACCTGGCTTGCCAGTACCTGACCTTCACGATCGGCGGTATCGACCTTCACCAGCGTAGAGAGACCGATACGCAGCGGATGATCGGCAAGTTGTTTGGCATCCAGCTCAATACGTACCGGCAGACGCTGAACCACTTTGATCCAGTTACCGGTCGCGTTTTGCGCAGGCAACAGTGAGAACGCGCTGCCGGTGCCCATATCGAGTCCGACCACTTTCCCGTTGTAGGTTACTTCATCGCCATAGATGTCGCTGACTACAGTTGCCGTCTGACCAATACGCATATGCGCAAGCTGTGTCTCTTTGAAGTTAGCGTCCACCCACAAATTGGTGGCCGGAACAACGGCCATTAATGCGGTGGTTGGGCTGATTTGCGCGCCAGGCTGTACCGCGCGACGCGAAACGTAGCCGGTGATTGGGCTGACGATCTTCGTACGTTGCAGCGCCAGCCAGCTATTGCGGACTTCGGTGGCCGCTTGCTTAACGGCCGGTTGATCTTCCAGCGGCGTATCAAGCACGATCGCCTGGTTGGCGTTGTATTGCTGAATAGCAACATCCAGATCGGCCTGCGCGCTGGTCACGGCATCACGGGCGTGTTGCAGCTCTTCGCGGCCAATCAAATTGGCAGTACCGAGTGGAATACGACGGTTTAAATCACTCTGCGCCTGGGCGAGGGCGGTTTTTTTCACTTCGATGCTCGCCAGCAACTGCTTGCTGTTGATCATCGACTGGCGGGTTTGACGAACGCTACTTGCCAGACCGGTCTGCGCTTTTTCAAACGCCTGCTGCGCATCGGTGGCATCCAGCGTAACCAGTACATCTCCCTGTTTTACAAAATCGGTATTGTCAGCCCAGACTTTCGTCACGCTGCCGGATACCTGCGCCATGATTTGCACCTGGTTCCCTGCTACGTAAGCATCATCGGTTTCTTCATAATGACGCAGTACCAAAAACCAATAAATCCCATATGCCACGGCAATAACAACAAAGAGCAAGGTCAGCATCAGAAGGGCGCCTTTACGTTTGCCTTTCTTTTTGACCGGTTGCTGCGGGGTTTGACTCTCCGCATTTGCGCTCATGCTTTTCTCCACGATCTTATTTTTTGATGTCGGCACAGCCGACCTTCCGTTAGAAAGGCCAGCATCAGGCTGGCCCTTATATTCTTATATCCTGGATATTCGAGCGGCTTGTCGCGTTAGCGCAGCGCCTCAAGAATGACGTCGTCTTCGTCCATCTGGTCGAGACGCGTAAGTAACTTGCGTGTGATCTGCTCAAGCTGGTCTTTCTCCGCTTCGCTCAGGGAAGACCACAGTTGATGCAGGCAGTTGTGCTGCGGGGGCAGAACCTGACGCAGGAATTCGTGACCTTTATCGGTCAGTTGCAGATGCAGGCAGCGGCGATCGTTATCGCTTTCGCGACGCTCGATCCAGCCGCGTTTTTCCAGTTCATCGGCGATACGTGTGGCATTGGTACGTGAAGAACCCAGCGCGCTGCTCAATTCAGACGGCTGAATGCTGTGGTTTTCCTGCGACTCCAGCGTGATCAATGCCATAAACAACGTCTCGTTAATACCCTGCGCTTTCAGCATTTTGTTGCGGTTTTCCAGCAGCTTACCCTGCATGTGCATGCAAAGACGGGTGAGCAAAATCTCCTGAAACGGAAAATCCTCATAGCGGCTGGCGCGAAACTTAAGCATTTGCTCTATGGGCGTAAACGAACTATCCATTTGTGTATGACCTCATTAATTGCAGTCGATATAGTAACGACAGTGACAAATAAAGTAAATGTATTATTGCTGCTAATAAATTTGCCTCATCTATGCATCCGTCAGCAGTTTCCATGCGATTCCGTACGCAAGTGCGCTCAGTAGCGTGGGGAGAATAATGCTGCGAGTTTTCCAGAAACTCAGGCCCAGTACCGCGAAGCCAATCAGCGTTGGTAACAGGCGGCGGCCGTCATGAATAATCTCTGGTACGCATGACACCACCAGCAATGAACAAATAGAGGCGATGCCGATGGTGTCAAGCAGGATGCCGGCAACCCCGCGTTTTGTCGGATTTGGCCGCCCGACGCGAACGCGCAGAGGAAGATAGCGAAATAAAAAATTAACGCCGCCCACCAGCAGACCGAGCAGTAAAATTTCATGCCTCATCGGGAACACCCTGATAAAACGCCTGTACCAGCGCGGCAACGCAGCCAGAACCGATCCCGGCAAGGATTGCCGCAGGGATAGAGAACAGCGTTAAACCGGCCAGCGCGCCAAGCAGCGCGGCAGTGACGCTCGGTGTCTGGCGACGCTGGAATGATGCCAGCAGGAAGCTCATAAACAGTGCGGGTAACATAAAACCTAACGCCGATTCAACCGCCGGATACCCTTCCAGCAGGCCGCTGCCGGAAAATGCGCCCAGCACCGTTCCCGCAACCCAGGAGAGCCATGAGAATAACGCGATGCCGATCATCCAGTTTTCGCTCCAGCGACGGTTATCGCGCACCAGTTTGGTGGTCGCGGCGGCAAATACTTCGTCCGTCAGGCCAAAGGCCCAGATCGCGGTTTTCGGATTTTTAAGCGGTTGCAGAATACGGCTGCGTAACGACGGGCCATACAGCACATGGCGAACATCCATCGCCATAACGGTCAGCGCGGCAACCCATAAGGTGCTGCCCGCAGCAAGCAGGGTGGTGATCACAAACTGGCTGGCACCCGCGTAGATAATGCAGGAGAAAAAGAGGCTTTCGAGAGGAGAAAAACCGAGCTTACTGGCATTCATGCCAAAGGCAAATGCAACGGGGATGTAGCTTAAAACGATGGGAAGACTGTCTTTGATGCCTTCCTGTAGCGTGGCTACTCTCACTGGCTCGGCGTCTGGAGGTATTGCTGAACTATCCATAGTGTTTGTTATATATCACCCACGTTAATATAACCGGGATAAACAAGTCCTATAACCTTAACAGACTGAAGGACTCGTTAACACCCGGTTTTTAGTGGAATGATGTAAATGTGAGCGCTTGCTTACCTCGCCACTTGCTGGCGGTGAAATCCTCGCCACCAGACCAGCAGATTCAGCAGCGCCAGCGTACTGCCCGCCGCACAGACGCCCGTCCAGCCCGAATGCTGCCAGGCGGAGGCAGAGATCAACGAACCCGCCGCGCCGCCAATAAAGTAGCTGGTCATATAACCGGCGGTCAGGCGGTTACGCGCATCCGGTTTGATACGGTAAATCACCGTCTGGTTGGTGATATGCACGCCCTGCACAGTAAGATCCAGCACGATGATGCCAATAATCAGCGCGATAACCGAGCTGTGACCGAGCCAAATGGCCAGCCATGAAAGCAGCAGCAAGAGCAGACCGCCCGTGGTGGTGAGGTGCGATTTACCGCGATCCGCCAGACCACCGGCCTGACGTGCGCCTAATGCGCCCGCCGCACCGACCAGACCGAACAAACCGATGACCGCTTCGGAGAAGTTGAACGGCGGCGAAGCCAGCAGGAACGCCATCGACGTCCACAGAATACTGAAGTTGGCGAAGCTCAGGCAGCCGAGCAGGGCGCGGGTGCGCAGCACTTTATCACCGGCGAATAACGTAAAAACAGAGCCCAGTAGTTGCGGATAATTGAGGTGCGTTTCCTGTTTGAGCTTCGGCAGACCACGCCATAGCGCCAGCGCCATCAGCACCATGAGCACGCTGGCGACCCAATACACAGTGCGCCAGCCGCCGAGACTGGCGAGCAACCCGGCAACGGTGCGCGCCAGTAAAATCCCCAGCAGCAACCCGCTCATGATGGTGCCGACCACTTTGCCGCGTTTATCCGGCGTGGCTAATGTTGCGGCCAGCGGCACGAGGATTTGCGCGACGACGGAAAATAGCCCGGTCAGTGCGGTGCCGAGGATCATGAAGCTCAGCGACGAACTACTGGCGGTAATCAACATGCCGCCCGCCGACAGCAGCGTCATCACTACAATGAGCGTGCGCCGCTCAAACATATCGCCGAGCGGCACCAGAAAAAGCAGGCCAGCGGCATAGCCAAGTTGGGCGGCGGTGACAATAAAGCCCGCCTGATTAGGCGACAGCGAAAAGGCATGAGCGATGGTGTCGAGCAGCGGTTGCGCATAGTAATTGCTGGCGACCGCAAGGCCCGTGGCGACGGACATCAGCGCAATCAGCGCCGGGCTAAGACCGTGGTTTGCTTGTGTCATAGGAATGCGTAATCAGTAATGGTTTTTTCAGAAACCTATCATAGTCAATTACTTGAGAGGGCGTGTTGTTATCTGTGCAGTTAGCGCGGGGAGATTTGATTGCCGGATGGCGGTACAGCCTTATCGGGCCTTCGGGTGGTGCCTGAATTTGTGTCTCTGGCGGTATATCGCGCGCAGGGCGGATAAGCGAAAGCGCCATCCGGCATAAACCGAATGGCGCTTTATGAGGAGTGATTACTTCTGCGCGGCCAGCGCTTCTTTTACCCAGCCGTCAAACTGCTGCTGGTGGGCTTTGATCCAGCCGTCAACATGGCCCTGAATATCCGCTTCAGAGGCTTTGCCGTCATGCATCATCGCATTCTGCGCATTGATGTCGGCGATAGGCAGCTTCATCACCGAGAACAATTTCGCCGCTGCCGGGTTTTTCTCTGCCCAGGCTTTGTTGGCGACAATGTGCATGGTGTTCACCGGGAAGCCATAGTTCATGCCGTTCGGCAGTTTGGTGTCGATATCTTTCTGCTTGCCCGGCAGGGAAGAGAACGGTACCTGCAACCAGACCACATCTTTACCGGGTTTCAGCACATCGCTTACCCAGTACGGCGTCCAGGTGTAATAAAGCACCGGTTTACCCTCTTTGAAACGGGTAATGGTGTCCGCCATCATCGCCGCATAGTTGCCCTGATTATGCACCACGGTGTTGCTCAGGCCGTAAGCGTCGATCTGGTGATTAATCACCGCTTCACAGCCCCAGCCGGGCGTGCAGCCGGTCAGATCGGCTTTGCCGTCGCCATTGGTGTCGAACAGTTTGGCGATTTTCGGATCTTTAAGCTGATCGATGCTTTTAATGTGGTACTGCTCGGCGGTTTTCTTATCGATCAGGTAACCCTGCGCCGCGCCGGTGACAAACACCCCGGAACGGTAGAACTTGCTGTCACCGCCTGCAGCGGCATACATGTCGTCGTGCAGCGGCTGCCAGTTAACGGCGGTAAAGGTGACGTCGCCAGCGGCAAGAGAGGTATAACCGACGTTGTAATCCACTTCGCTCGGTTTATTCACCGTATAACCGAGTTTTTCCAGCCCGCGGCTGACCAGCAGCGTCTGGAAGGTTTCTTCAGAAATGGTGCTCTGGAAGGGCTGTACGGTGATGCCTTTGCCGGGCAGGTCTGCAGCAAATGTGCTGGTAGAGACAAGGGTGGCAAACGCTGTGGCAAAAAGTACGCTATGTCGCATCGTTGTTCCTTATTGTTCAGGTGGGACGTGTTGACCCGGCGCTGAGCGCCGGGAAACAGGTTTATTTGGCGAATGGACGGGTCAGCAGACCCAGCGGGCCGGTTTGATACCAGCGACGATTTCCACGGCTGCGGGAATCGCGGCCGACAGCCTGCGTCAGGCGGTCGAGAATGATGGCGAGGATCACAATCCCAACGCCGCCGACGGTCGCCAGCCCCATATCGAGGCGGCCAATACCGCGCAGTACCATCTGGCCAAGCCCGCCAACGGCGATCATCGAGGCGATCACTACCATGGAGAGGGCAAGCATCAGCGTCTGGTTAATTCCCGCCATAATGGTAGGCATGGCCAGTGGTAGCTGTACTTTGAACAACATCTGACGCGGGCTGGCGCCAAATGAGCGTGAAGCTTCAATCAAATCCGCCGGAACCTGGTTAATACCGAGGATCGTCAGACGCACCACCGGCGGCAGGGCGAAGATAATCGTTACCACCACGCCCGGCACGTTGCCGATACCAAACAGCATCACAATCGGCACCAGGTAAACAAACGCCGGCGTGGTCTGCATGGCATCCAGAAGCGGGCGAATGATTTTCGACGCCCGTGGGCTACGCGCCAGCCAGATCCCCAGCGGCAAACCGATCACTACGCAGAACAGCAGCGCGGTCAGCACCAGCGCCAGCGTGACCATCGCCTGCGACCAGGCGCCAATCGCGCCAATGGCAATCAGCGATACCAGCGTGGCAATCCCCATTCCGGCGCTGCTCATCTGCCAGGCGATCAGCGAGAACACGATGATCGCAACCGGCGCGGGCATCCCCAGCAGCAGTTGCTGGAAAGTGCTCAGGATATAGTCGATAGGGATACGGATCCCCTGGAATACCGGGCGGAAATGCATCACTACCCAGTCGATCCCCTGCGTTACCCAGCTATCCAGCGGGATCAGCGTTTTATGGAACGGATCCATAATATTGAAATGTTCCGGCGCGGGTGCTGGCGCGCTGTGCAGCCAGTCGGCGCCGCTGCCGTCGGTGGGCGTGGCAGAACCGCCGCCCCAGGCATCTGCGGACTGCGCCGCGCTATCGGTCGCTGGCGCGCTATCCCACGGGTTATTTTGATCAGCCATTGTTTGCCCCCTCGCGATCTAAAGCCTGTAGCAGCATCCGTTTCGAGATGATGCCCACGTACTGTTGTTCTTCACCGACGACCGGCACGGCGCAGGGCGCCTGTCCGACATGGGAGAGCAACTCGCTGAGCGGCGTTTCTGCCTCCACCGCCAGCGGGGAGTCAATTAACGCCGCCTCGATGCCCTGGTTCTGGCTGAGCGCCGCTTTCAGGGAGTCGATGGAGACAATGCCGACAAATTTATTGCCGCGTTCAATCACATAACCGTATTCACGGTCTTCATCCTGCAACAGTTTCAGCGCCGATCGCGGGCCGAAACCAGGCGTTTTACGGATCAAACCCACCGGTGTTCGACGCGCAATATCTTTCGCGCTAAACACCTGGCTAATATCCACACCGCGGAAGAAGGTGCGCACATAATCATTGGCCGGATTATTCAATATTTCATCCGGCGTACCGACCTGTACCACTTCGCCATTTTGCATAATGGCAATCCGGTCGCCAATACGCATGGCTTCATCCAGATCGTGGGAAATAAACACGATGGTGCGCTGATGTTTCGCTTGCAGTTTTACCAGCTCATCCTGCATTTCCGTACGAATTAATGGATCGAGCGCCGAGAAGGCTTCATCCATTAATAGAATGTCCGGATTAATGGCTAATGCGCGCGCCAGACCAACACGCTGGCGCATACCGCCGGAGAGTTCATCCGGATACGCGTGTGCATAATTTTCCAGTCCGACCTGACGCAGGGCGTCGAGCGCTTTTTCCTGTCGCGCCTGTGGAGCAGTTCCCGCTAATTCCATACCAAATGCGGTATTATCCAGCACCGTCATATGGGGCATTAACGCAAACGACTGGAAGACCATCGCAATTTTTTTCCTGCGCACCTCGCGTAACTCGGCGTCTGATATTCTGGCGATATCCACACCATCAATCAGCACCTGTCCGCGGGTGGGTTCAATCAGGCGATTGAGAAGGCGTACCATAGTGGATTTACCCGAACCGGATAACCCCATGATGACAAATATCTCGCCTTCTTCAATGGCCAGACTGGCGTCTTTAACGCCAAGCGACAGACCCGTTTTTTCCAGAATCGCTTCTTTTGAAAGTCCTTTCTCAATATATTTGAAAGCCCGCTGCGGATGCTCGCCAAATATTTTATAGAGATTCTTCACTTCTAATTTAATTGCCATGCAATAAAAGAGTTCCTGTTATTTATTGTGTCGATATAATACCTGATGAGAATAATTGACTGGCTATACCCTAACATACTCAGAATCTGAGACAACCCTCAATTGCCGGGCCTGCACAATTTGACGTTTGCAGAATCGTCCCTATTTCCCATGAGATAAGGGCTGACGGCGGATGATAATTTTTTCGTATTCGTCGCGAAATAGCACCTGAAATGGAGCGCTTCAGGTGAAAATGACAAGGAAATTACAGTGTAGTGCCTGTTTGAATATTATGCCGGAAAAATACGCAGATATTCTCGTAATAATAATAACCTTTTTCACAGGCGGGTTTTTTAAAAAGAATATTAGCGGGAATATTCCTCTCCCGGAAAGGGAGAGGGGCAGGTGGTTAAAAATTCCAGTCTTCGTCTTCGGTTTCGACGGCTTTCCCCATCACGTAGGAGGAACCAGAGCCGGAGAAAAAGTCGTGGTTTTCGTCGGCATTTGGCGAAAGTGCGGCAAGAATGGCCGGGTTCACGTCCGCCATTTCCGCCGGGAAGAGCGCTTCATAACCGAGGTTCATCAGCGCTTTGTTGGCGTTATAGCAGAGGAACGCTTTCACCTCTTCGGCCCAGCCGCTCTGCGCGTATACATCTTCGGTGTATTGCAGTTCGTTATCGTAGAGATCCATCAGCAGATCCAGCGCGAAATTCTTCAGTTCCTCGCGTTTTTCTGCGCTGACTTTCTCCAGCCCTTTCTGGTACTTATAACCAATGTAGTAACCGTGTACCGCTTCATCGCGAATGATCAACCGGATCAGGTCTGCCGTGTTGGTCAGTTTGCCGCGGCTTGACCAGTACATCGGCAACCAGAAACCGGAATAGAAGAGGAAAGATTCCAGAAAAACGCTGGCGATCTTCTTCTTCAGCGGCTCATCGGCGCGATAGTGTTGCAGGACGATCTGCGCCTTGCGCTGCAACGCCGGGTTTTCTTCGCTCCAGCTATACGCGGCATCGACATCCTTGGTCTGGCATAGCGTGGAGAAAATCGAACTGTAGGAGCGGGCATGCACCGCTTCCATAAAGCTGACGTTCGACAAAACCGCTTCTTCATGCGGCGTCAGCGCGTCGCTCATTAACGCCGGTGCACCAACGGTATTCTGAATGGTGTCGAGCAGCGTCAGGCCGGTAAAAACGCGGATGGTAAGCTGTTGCTCCGCCGGGCTTAACGTCTGCCAGGCGGGAATATCGTTCGACAGCGGCACCTTTTCTGGTAGCCAGAAATTGCTGGTCAGCCGGTTCCACACTTCCAGATCTTTATCGTCCTGGATTTTGTTCCAGTTCACCGCGCTGATACGTGTTAATTGGCTCATCCTTTTCTCCTTATAACGCGCAGGACACGCAGCCCTGGATCTCAGTGCCTTCCAGCGCAAGCTGGCGCAGGCGAATGTAGTACAGCGTTTTGATGCCTTTTTTCCAGGCGTAGATCTGCGCTTTGTTGATATCGCGCGTGGTGGCGGTGTCTTTGAAGAACAGCGTCAGCGACAGCCCCTGATCGACATGGCGCGTGGCTTCGGCGTAGGTATCAATGATCTTCTCCGGGCCAATCTCATACGCATCTTCGTACAGCGCCAGGTTTTCATTGGTCATAAACGGGGCCGGGTAGTAAACGCGCCCGGTTTTGCCTTCCTTGCGGATCTCAATTTTCGACACAATCGGGTGAATACTCGATGTCGCATGGTTGATGTACGAGATGGAGCCGGTCGGCGGAACCGCCTGCAGGTTCTGGTTATAAATGCCGTAACGCATCACATCTTCACGCAGTTGCTGCCACATCTTGCGTGTGGGGAGGGTGATGCCGGAACGGGCAAACAGCGCACGGACTTTCTCCGTTTTCGGTTGCCAGTTGCCTTCCAGGTACTGGTTGAAGTATTCGCCGCTGGCGTAGCGCGATGCCGGGAAACCGGCAAAGTGCTGGCCGCGCTCGCGGGCGATCATCATCGAGGTATGCAGCGCATGCCAGGTGATGGTGTAGAAATAGAAGTTGGTGAAATCGAGCCCTTCCGGGCTGCCATAGGCAATACCTTCGCGCGCCAGATAACCGTGCAGATTCATCTGGCCCAGGCCAATGGCGTGCGAGGCGGCATTGCCGGTCTCAACAGACGGTACAGAGCGGATATGGCTCATATCGGACACTGCCGTCAGCCCGCGAATCGCGGTTTCCACCGTGCGGCCAAAATTCGGTGAATCCATGGTGTGCGCGATATTCAGCGAACCCAGGTTGCAGGAGATATCGTGGCCGGTCGTGGCGTAATCGAGGTTTTCATCAAACGTCGAAGCGCTGTTGACCTGCAAAATCTCCGAGCACAGGTTGCTCATATTGATGCGCCCGGCAATCGGGTTCGCGCGGTTCACCGTGTCTTCAAACATAATGTACGGATAGCCGGACTCAAACTGGATCTCCGCCAGTGTCTGGAAGAAATCGCGGGCGTTAATGTAGCTTTTGCGCACGCGATCGTCGGCCAGCAGTTCATCGTACAGCTCGCTAATCGCCACATCGCCGAATGGTTTGCCGTACAGGCGCTCGACATCATAAGGCGAGAACAGCGCCATTTGCGCGTTCTCTTTGGCCAGCCGGAAGGTGACATCCGGGATCACCACGCCCAGCGACAGGGTTTTAATGCGGATCTTCTCGTCGGCGTTTTCACGTTTGGTATCGAGGAAACGCAGAATGTCCGGGTGATGCGCATGCAGATAAACCGCGCCCGCGCCCTGACGCGCGCCAAGCTGGTTGGCGTAGGAAAAGGCATCTTCCAGCATCTTCATTACCGGGATCACGCCGGAAGACTGGTTTTCAATACGCTTAATCGGCGCGCCCGCTTCGCGCAGGTTAGAGAGCAGAAACGCCACGCCGCCGCCACGTTTGGAAAGCTGCAACGCCGAGTTCACCGCGCGGCCAATCGATTCCATATTGTCTTCAATGCGCAGCAGGAAGCAGGAAACCAGTTCGCCGCGCTGCTGTTTACCGCAGTTAAGGAAGGTTGGCGTCGCGGGCTGGAAACGACCAGAGAGGATCTCTTCCGCCAGCTGCCGCGCCAGCGCTTCGTCGCCCTGCGCCAGCGTCAGCGCGACCAGGCTGGCGCGATCTTCAAAGTGCTCAAGATAGCGTTTGCCGTCGAAGGTTTTTAGCGTGTAGCTGGTGTAAAACTTCCATGCGCCAAGGAAGGTCTGAAAACGAAAACCACTGGCGTGCGCGTGTGCAATCAGATCGACGACGAAAGCACGATCGTAGCGCGACAGCACGGTAGCATCGTAATAACCTTCGCTCACCAGCCAGTTCAGCCGTTCATCCTGGCTGCTGAAGGTGACGGTATTGGGGCGCACGTGATTCGCCATAAAGGCATCAACCGCCTCACGGTCTTTATCAAACTGAATGCGGCCATCTTTATCATAAAGATTCAGCATCGCATTCAGCGCATGGTAATCCGGCGTTTCGTGTTTCACGCGCTCTGCGGTTGTCGTTGCCAAAATTCGCTCACTCCTTTACGCACATTGTCGATGTCCTGCTGCGTACCCATCAGCTCAAAACGGTAGAGATACGGTACGCCGCATTTTTGCGAGACCACATCGCCTGCGCGACCGTACGCTTCACCAAAATTCCGGTTACCGGAGGCGATCACGCCGCGGATCAACGACCGGTTGTGCGGATCGTTTAAAAAGCGGATCACCTGGCGAGGAACCGCGCCTGCTGTTCCGCCGCCGCCATAACTGGGCACGACAAGGATATAAGGTTCGTCTACCCAGAGGCGTTCCCGCTCATTGAGCGGAATACGCACCGCCGGCAGCCCAAGACGCGTAATAAAGCGCTGCGTATTTTCGGAGCTGCTGGAGAAGTAGACGAGGGTACTCATGCGCTGGCCACGTTGGGAGCGCTGTGCAGGCGGTTGATCATATCCGGGCGAAAGCCGGACCAGCGCGTTTCCCCGGCGACAACCACCGGTAACTGACGAAAGCCCATCGCGCGAAGCTCATCGGCCGCTTCGGGCACATGGTCAACGTTCACCATTTCGAACGCCAGGCCACGGCTTTCCATGGCGCGTTTCGTGGCGTGGCACTGAACACAATCATTTCGAGTGTAAATGGTAATGCGCATAATTCGTATTTCCGTTTAAAATGAAGAAACGGCGCGAAGGTTCGCGTCAGTTAGTATGTGTGCTACTGAGAAGAATACTAGATGTAGTTATTGAAAGATGCAACCACACAATATATAGGAAATTGTCATAGGCTTTGCCCAAAGGATGGACACAATGGGTAAGGGTGATTTGTACACATTTTACACAGGGATACAGCGATGCGAGGGCAAATAAAAACCCCTGCGCGGGTTAACCGGGCAAGGGTTTTTGCGAAAACAATGGGTTTTAGCGACGCAAACTGAGTAGCGCGCCGACGAAAATACCAATGGCGGCGGCAGCACCAACGCTGCACCAGGGTTTGTCTTTCACAAAGGTATCTGCGCAGCTCACAACGTCGCTCGCGGCTTGTTGCACACGGTTGCGGCCATGCAGACGTGCGCGGGTCTCTTTTAACAGCGCCTGTGCTTTACGACGTGCGCTTTCCGCTTCGTCTTTGGCGTCGCTGCCCCATGATTTAAGTACCTCTTCGAGACTATCGGCTAATTGGCTGACATCGTTGTTGATATCCTCGACGCCTTCATCAACATCACGGCGATTCGGTCTGTTAAACATAGGATCCTCCCTCGTTTTTGATGTGAATTTTAGTTTAGACCATAATTTTTAAGGCCTGACGGCAATCACCTCTTTCACGCCCGTTTGTGGAATTTTCTGAATCACGGTCAATGCTTAGTCATGTAAGGTGGCGAGGCTGTAGAGAGATGACGAGGAAAATCTATGTACTTAAGACCCGATGAAGTGGCACGCGTTCTGGAAAACGTGGGATTTACAATGGATGTGGCGACGCCAAAAACCTATGGTTATCGTCGCGGTGAAAATTATGTTTATGTGAATCGCGAAGCGCGAATGGGCCGTACGGCGCTGGTGATCCACCCCACGCTGAAAGAACGCAGTTCGTCGCTCGCGGATCCCGCCTCGGACATCAAGTTGTGCGATCACTACCAGAATTTCCCGCTCTATTTTGGCGGCGATTCCCAGGAGCATTACGGCATTCCGCACGGATTCAGTTCGCGCGTGGCGCTGGAACGTTTTCTGAAAGGATTATTTGGCGAACAGCACTAAACGATGGCAGGCGTTGCCTGCCATCCGCTATCAGGCTTTAGCCTGGTGGTAACTGCTCACCCGGAACAGACGGCGGCAGTAATCGAGGAAGTAGCCGTAAACGGCGCCCATCATCATCGACAGCACGATATTGGAACTGACCGCAGCGACAATCTGATGCCAGTCCGCACCTACCGACCAGAGGATCGCCACGTAAACCGGCGACTGGAAGGTGACATATGCCAGCACATCCGCCAGATTTTTCATCCAGCCGGAAGGGCTAATACGGCGTGCATAACGCATAAAGGCATCGCGGTACAAACCATAAGGCCAGGCAATAATAATGTTTACCGGGATGGCGACCAGGCGCGATGAAAGTGACTGTTCGAAGCTCATTCCGGAGAGAAATATTTCAATCAGCATGTTCACGACCGAACAATAGACAACCATCGCAAAGGTGTCTGCTGCGGCGTGACGCAGGCGAGACTGCGAAGAGAACATGGTGCTGCTCCTTGAGAATCAACGAAAAGGCGAATAAACAGGTCTTTTAGCGTTTTGAAGTGGCTGAATTAATGCGGATAGAGTATCCATCTGGTTTGAAACTAACAACTAGGGATAAATTTTTATTTTCTTTTCTTTGTTGGATAAAGTGCTCTGTGTTTGTGCGTTTTATGCTCATTTCATTATTTTAACTGGACTGGTTGTTAAATTTATTCAATATCAAAAGCTTATGGATGATGTGAGAATAAATGCAGCACTCTGAAGGGGAAGACGCAGCGCGTTTTAGCGTACTCTGCTTCCGCCGTGCAGATAAAACAGCCAACAGCATTTTTTATGCTGATAAGGGTGTTTTTGTGGAGTTTAATTCTGATGTGGTGCGTGATTATTTATGCTTATGTTTTGCATAAAATAATAGTCAGGGCGGTGGGGAACGCCCACCGCTGAGGGATTAACAGACGCCGAAATCGCCGTCTTCTTTATATGGCGAGACATCTTCCGCTTTCAGCGTAATTTTGTCTGCCGTCTCATCGTGAACGGGAACTGCAACGATTTGATCCTGATGAACTTCAAGCACTTTAAGTTTTGGCCCGCCAACGCGCGGTTGCACAATATCGCCGACAGAAAACATACCTTCCTCCTTTCTCATTTGTTGTGTCTCTAACCTTAGCCTGGAGGTCGTAGGGGGTACAGCGTAAAAGAGGGTAAAAGCGCGCGACGGAGGTGGCGGTACATTGCAGAGTGGCTATTCTTAAAGAGAAAGTCTTTTATTTCAATTACCTGAATTTTTTCTGCATGGGAGGCAACATGGGTTTCTGGCGCATTGTCCTGACGATTATTCTTCCGCCGCTCGGCGTGCTGCTGGGCAAAGGCTTTGGCTGGGCATTTATTATCAATATCCTGCTCACCCTGTTGGGCTACGTTCCCGGCCTGATTCACGCTTTCTGGGTGCAGACCCGCGATTAACGCAGCGGCGCGATAACAAGTATCGCGCCTTTGCGAAGTTATCAGAACGTTTCCCAGTTGCTGTCCCCGGAGGCTGCCGTCGGCGTGGCCGGGCGCAGCGCTGTCGGTTTTGGTGTACCGGATTTTTTGCTCAGCAGCGTGCTGTGCCCATTCACGCGGAACACCGCCACTGCCTGACGCAACTGCTCGGCCTGCTCTTCCAGCGCCGCAGAAGCCGCCGCCGATTCCTGCACCAGCGAGGCGTTCTGCTGCGTGACGCTGTCCATCTGCGATACCGCAAGGCTCACCTGCTCAATCCCTTTGCTCTGCTCATCGGAAGCGGAGGCGATTTCACCCATAATGTCGGTCACGCGCGTCACCGCGTTGACGATCTCTTTCATGGTATCGCCCGCTTCGGCAACCAGCGTGGTGCCAGAGTTTACGCGGTTCACCGAGTTTTCAATCAGCGTCTTAATCTCTTTTGCTGCCTGTGCGCTGCGGCTTGCCAGCGTACGTACCTCACCGGCCACCACGGCAAAGCCGCGTCCCTGTTCGCCTGCGCGGGCGGCTTCCACCGCAGCGTTCAGCGCCAGAATATTGGTCTGGAAGGCGATACCGTCAATCACACTGGTGATATGTGCGATTTGTTGGGAGCTATCGGAAATTTCGCTCATGGTACGCACCACATTGCTGACCACTTCGCCTCCGCGAGCCGCCGTATCGGAGGCATTTTTCGCCAGCAGCGATGCCTGGCGGGCGTTATCGGTGTTCTGCTTCACGGTAGCGGTGAGTTGCTCCATGCTGGCCGCGGTCTCTTCCAGCGAAGCCGCCTGTTGCTCGGTACGGGAGGAGAGATCGTTGTTGCCGGTGGAGATCTCGCTGGCGCCGGTGTAGATCGAATCAGAACTGTTACGCACCGCGCTGACGGTTTGCACCAGCGCTGATTGCATCTCATGCAGGCCGGTTGCCAGTTGGCTCATCTCGTTGCGGCCTTCGGCAGCGATCGATTGTGTCAGATCGCCTCCGGCAATGGCGCGAATATGTCCCATAATGCTGTGCAGCGGCCGCAGCAGCAGGTGTTGCAGACCCAGCCAGATCATGACCATTACGGCAATCACTACCAGCAAAATTACGCCCAGCGTCCATTGCATACTGGTAAAGCTGTTCTGGTTTTGCTGTGCCGCCGCTTGCAGGAAGGTGTTGTTTTCCGCCCGCCACTTCGTATAACTGGCGTCCATATCATCCTGCGCCTGTTGCGCATCCAGGTTACCGTAAGCCTCGTAATTATTGGCCCGCAGGAAGGTGATCGACTGCTGCAAAACGTCATGCATTTTGCTGATGTTTTGCGAAACTTCGTCGGCTAATGCACTGTCCTGGCCCGCCACGCGCGGCGTGTTTTTGTAGTTATTAAAATAACCTTCTGCTTTGCCGAGTGAGTCGGTTGCCGTGGTGAGGAGTTTATCGATGCTGGCAAGGGAGGCCGGATCGCGTTGGTTTTTCAAAAAGCGAATCGCCACGCGTGTAACGGTGACGCGTGTTTTGATCAGCGTGTTAACGCTGTCGCCTAAGTTTTCTTGCTGTGCGTTAAGAACCCCGGTGTTCTGGAAGTTCAGCCTGTCATTATTGACTGCAGAGTAGAAAAGTCCCCCGGTGACCAACTGGAGAAGACAAAATACCGAAAGAGCAATAATGATGCCGGTAATAACCCGTATATTTTTGAGCATGGCCATAGTCCGTGAGAGAGTCGGGATTGCTCTGTTAATATCGGCCTGGCCAAAGTTAACTTTATGATCGCTTTTTAAACACTTAAATAAGACTTAAATAAGTGCCCGGCATATCACATGCCGGGAAGTGCGTTACAGGTTGTTGCGGTGTTTTTTTACTGCCAGCGCAATACGCGGCTCCAGCAATTTCGCCACGGCGGCGAATACCGGCACCACCACCGAGTTGCCAAACTGGCGGTAAGCCTGCGTGTCGGAAACCGGGATGCGAAACGGCTGTTCGCCGACTTTTTCAAAACCCATCAGACGCGCGCATTCGCGCGGCGTCAGGCGACGCGGGCGGCGCGCCTGGTTCTCTGCATTGCCGAAATCGGCTTCACCCAGCGCTTTATCCCAGCCACGATCGACAAGGATCTCTGAACCGTCTTTGTGATAGCGCGCCGACAGCGTGCGGGCCACGCTTGCGGCATTGGTGGGATCCACCAGCCCGAAACCGAAGCCATTCCCTTTTGCCGCATGTTTTTGCGCATAGCGATAGAGGTACTCCCAGAGCTTGGGCGACAGCACATATTTGCTGTCGACCGTCGGGTCGAGTAGTTGGCCGAAGGTCGGGCGCTGCGTGGGGTAAAAGCGGTCGATATCGCGCAGGGTAAAACCTTCATTGAGGTGTAAATCGCGGCGAAAACCAACCAGCACAATGCGTTCGCGGTGCTGCGGTAAAAAGTGGCGGCCATCAATGATTTTCGGATCGTCTTTGCCGGAAGCATCGGCATCGGCCACGTCATAGCCCAGTTCATCCAGCGTATTCATGATCACGCTGAAGGTTTTGCCTTTGTCGTGGCTTTTGAGGTTTTTGACGTTCTCCAGCACGAAGATAGCCGGACGGCGGGCTTTGATAATGCGCGCAACGTCGAAAAACAGCGTTCCCTGCGCTTCGCACTCAAAACCGTGGGCGCGACCGAGCGCATTCTTTTTACTTACCCCGGCGAGGCTAAAAGGCTGACAGGGAAAGCCCGCCAGCAGCACGTCGTGCTCGGGGATCTGCTGTTTGATATGGGCGTAAGCCTGGGCTTCAGAGACGGCAGGATTGCCGCTCAGCGTCACTTCGCGGATATCCTGATTAAAGGTGTGCGTGGACTTATCGTTGTACCAGTTGGCTTTATAGGTGCGCACCGCGTTTTTGTTCCATTCACTGGTAAATACGCACTGCCCGCCGATAGCTTCAAACCCGCTGCGAATACCGCCAATTCCGGCAAAGAGATCGATAAAACGGAAACGATAGTTGGGGTGATGAGCGGAGGGCGAGGGGAGCAGCGCACGCAGTTGCGCTTCTTCGGCGGCGGTCAGCGTTTTGGCGCTGCCTTTACCGTTTATCCAACGGTTGAGCGATTCACGGCTCCATTCCGCTTTACCCGCCTTTTTCAGCTGCTCGGCCACGTACTTTTGTCCGTAGATTTCAAGCACCTGATCGAGTAATGCCCGGTCGCGTTCCTGCTGTCGCTGTTGTTCAGTCTCTGCCTGCGCCAGCAGTTCCTGTGCGAGTGAATCAAATTCCGCCATGGCGTCTCCTTGGATTGACGCTCTGAAATATATCACTCATTTGACCCAGAGGAGAAACGCCAGACAAGCTGTTATTGGCGGATAAACGCAACCGGTACGCTTTCCGTCAACCACACGCCGTTATCGGCCTGATAGAAAACAAAGCCTTGCGCGTGCATCCGCCCCGCTTCAACGGTGAACACCACCGGTTTGCCGTGGCGCTGACCGACGGCGGTTGCGGTCACCTCATCGGCAGATAAATGCACATATTTTCACACTTTGTTCCATGGCATTTTCGCCAGCAGCAGCGCCATGCCGCACCAGCCGCTGACTCCGGCGAACAGCAGGCCTGCGCCGACAAAACCGGAGAGCAGGAAAAAGCCCGGATGCGCCGCGTAACCGAGTATCACGCCGAGCAGGATCAGGCTGCCCGCCACCATTTGCACCTGCTGCATCAGCGGACGCGGCTGGCGTTTATCTTCCACCGTTGGCAGGTGCGCCTGCTTCCAGCCATTTAGCCCGCCTTCGAGAATGGCCACCGGCGCTTGCCCTGCGACACGTACCAGCGCATCGGCATTCTCCTGCGTACGTCTGCCGGACTGGCAGTGAAAAATCACTGTTTGTGTGGGCGAGTCGGTAGTAATTGGCGCACCGTTCAGCAATGCTTCCAGCGGCAATGAGACGGCGCCAGGCAGGTGCTCGCGGCGAAATTCATCAGGCTGGCGAATATCGATAAGCAGTGCGCCTGCCGCTTGCTGTGCGCGGGCGTTAGCCGCGGAGATCCGGGTATAAGACATAGTTACTCCTGCGGGCAGTAGAGCCCCTTGAGTGTGCTGATGATTTTGCCAACCGCTTCATCTTTAATGAAGTAGTTGACCCGCTGCGCCTGGCGCAGGCTTTCAACCAGACCTTCCTCTTTCATCCGCGCCAGATGTTGCGATGTTGCTGAAGGGCTAAGGCCCGTGATGGCGCTCAGTTCACCCGCAGAGGTGCCCGGCGCGTCGCACAGCATGCAGAGGATCAGCAGCCGGTGCGGGTTGCTCATCGCTTTCAGTAAGCCGGATGCCTGCTCAGCCTGTTTTTGAAGTAACGGGATATCGGGTTTGGTCATGGTTGTTTAGTTTTTTCTAAATTTAGATAAATCTAAAATAAAGAGCGAAAGAATTCAAGCACTGAATAAATCCTTAACATTTTTGGTTTGAATTCTCTTCAACACCTTCGTTTACTGAGGGTTATGTGTGGCGATATTTCCGGAGAAGAATGTGAAGGTTTTGAAATATGCGCTCTGCGCTGTCAGCGTCTGGGTTCATGGCGCGAGCGCCTGGAGTAATGCCTTGCCCGTCGGGCCTGCGGCAGGCGATCAATCGCTTTCACCTTTTTATATCTGGGACGGTTCTTTACCTGCGAACCCCGGCATGATGCTGCGCGAAGAGCCGCTTCCCGCACAGCCGGAAATCACCGCAGCCAGCAAGTCGCAACGCATTCTGTATACCTCGCGCGATAAACGCTGGAACGCCGGAATTGTGCCGGTCAGCGGTGCGCTTTGGTTCCCGAAAGGCAATCCACCGGCCGGAGGCTGGCCGGTTCTCGCCTGGGCGCACGGTACGCTGGGCGTTGCCGATAGCTGTGCGCCGTCGTGGACTAACCCGACAGCACGGGATGCGCACTATATTAACCAGTGGCTCCAGCAGGGTTTTGCGGTTGTCGCCACCGATTATCAGGGGCTCGGCGGGCCGGGGCCGCATCCGTATATGAACTGGGAAGCGGAAGGACGCTCAGTGCTCGACAGCGTACGCGCGGCGTTACAGGCGTATCCGCAGCAGCTCGCGAATAACCTGGTGATCAGCGGCCAGTCGCAGGGATCGGGCGCGTCGCTTGGCGCCAGCTTGATTGCGCCGGATTACGCCCCGGAATTGAAACTGCGCGCCACCCTTGCCACGGGGGTGGTGGCAACGTTTCCGGATGGGCCAGTGAAACCCGGCAATGCGCGTCCGGGCAATCGCGATCCATCACGCTTTACGATGTTACGATTGATTGGCGGCTCGCTGCCGGATGGCGCGCCGCCCGCTGAAAAATGGGTAACAGAAAAGGGGGCGAAGTTGCTGGCATTGGCGAAAACCGCCTGTATGAGCGAGCTGGGCCGCTATGAGCGCCACGAAAAACTCGACGGCAGTGCGGCATTTATCGGCGGTTCCGCGCAGGTCACTAATGCGCTGTTGCCGGTAACCGATATGCCGGTCAAAGCCCTCCCGGCGCCGCTATTTGCCGCCACGGGGCTCGCCGATCACACCTTATCGCCGCACCACCAATATGCCGCAGTGGCCGCGCTGTGCGCCGGGGGTAATGCGGTGGAGTGGAAAACCTATCCCGGCATTACCCATAACGGCACCGTCAACGTCGCTTTTGCCGATGAACTGAAGTTTGTCCGCGGCGTGATGGAAAACGCTCCGCAGCCCAACAGTTGCGGCTCGTTGCAGCCGCCCGGGAAATTGCAGCAGCCCACAAAGGGCGTTGCGTTTAATTAGTCGCACAAAAGTCAGCTTTATACCGAAAAGCGGTGAGCGGCGAAAAATAAGAATGGCTACGGGTTCGCAGGGGAAAAGCGGTAGCGCCAGAGTCATTTACTTTTTGGCGACCAAAGAGGTTATCTATTTGATTATGGCTTATCCGAAAAACATCAAAGATAACCTGACTGATGTGGAAAAGAGTGAATTGAAAAAACTGACGAAATTACTGAAAAATGAGGTGTGACATGCATTTTTTTGACGAACTAAAAACCTCTCTGGAAGAGGCTGTAGACATCAAAAATGGGGTTAAAGCGCCAGCAAATGTCACCCGCTATGAAATAGCTGATGTAAAAGCGATTAGAGAGCAACTCAACGTTTCACAAAGTGAGATGGCGAAAGCGATGGGAACCAGCGTTGATACCATTAAAAGTTGGGAATCCAAACGGCGTAACCCGACAGGCCTGGCAGCCAAGGTACTGGCAACAATTCAGGCAAATCCCGATTTCTTTCGTGAACTTGCCGCCCATTAAACAACAGCCCCATCGGGGCTGTTGTTCTGTTACCTGGCCAAATATCTGAATTCCGGGCCGTCATTACTGTGCATGACGCCAGCGCAATGTCGCGGGCAGTACGCGCTGCGGCATTGCCGGTTCGTTGCCCTCAATCATTTGGGTGATTATCTCGAAGCAATCCTGCGCCAGACGCGGCACGTTCTGCTCGACGGTGTCGATGTGCAGCGACAGCGAATCATACAGGTAGTGATCGTCAAAGCTGGCGATATGGATGTCGCTCTCCAGCAAATGGTGCTGGCTCATATAGCGCAGCACCCCTTCGAGCAGCCCGCAGGCGGCGGTAAACAGCGCCTTCGGCGGGCGACCCAGCCTGGCACACAGCGCGGCGAACATCTCGTAACCGCTGCTCGGGTGGTAGTTACCGTGAATAATCCACTCCGGGCGCGGCGTTACGCCCGCACGCTCCAGCCCCTGCATAAACCCGGCGAGCCGATCTTTGGTGGGAGAAAGCCGTGGCTGGCCGCCAAGAAAGTAGATTTCATCGGGGTTTGCCCGTGCCAGGCGTTCGACTAAATCCGCCGTCGGCGTCAGCGAATCGGTGATCACCAGCGGCAACTGAGTGTCATTGATGTGGCGGTCAAACAGTACCACCGGCAACTGTTCGCTGAGCTTCACGTAGTCGCTGTCGCTCTGCATGCTGGAGGCGACAATCAGGCCATCCACCTGGCGCGCGACCAGGTTATTGACCACCACTGTCTCCTGGCTGGCATTTTCGTCGGTACAGGCGATCAGCAGTTGCAGACCGGCTTCGCGGCAGAGGTTTTCCAGCTCATGGGAAAAAACGGCAAAACCGTAGTTGGTGATTTCCGGCACCACCAGCCCCAGCGTGTGGCTGCGGTTTTCACGCAGCAGACGGGCATAAAGGCTCGGCTGGTAGTGATGCTGTTGGGCGATCGCCAGCACGCGGTCGCGCGTCTCCTGCGCCACGCGTAGCTCTTTGCCGCGGCCGTTAAGCACCAGGCTGGCAGTGGCTTTCGACACCCCGGCCAGCGCAGCGATATCACTGATGGTAACGCGTTTTGTTTTTCGCACGGTTTTGCATCGTTTAAGGAAACAAGCACTTATTCTACCATGCAAGAACGTAACGACCAGTAGTGGGCCTGTACTTCTGCGCCTCCGCGCAGGGTTAATTGCGCCGGATGCGTCGGGAAATAGCGGCTGCTCATCACCCCTTCGCCCTCGTTGATAAAGATCTCCACGCTTGAGCGATCGCAGAGGATCTGCAACTTCTGCGCGCTGCCGCGCCAGTAACGGTAAAGCCACTCGCCGGTTTGCAGGCTGCGACGGGCCAGACGCAGTTCGTCGCCGCGCCATTCGAGAATGAGCGTATCGGCGAAATTCAGCGTTAACCCGCCCTCGCTTTCCAGCACCAGCTCAAGTTGCTCTGCCTCCAGCGCAGGCATCGCTTCTGCCGTACCGCGATAGCGCTGTTCTTCACCGCGCAGCGCCTGTAGCTCAGCAACCGGCTGCTGATAGAGCTTACCGTTATGTTCAGTCAGTTCACGCAGGCAGGTCATCTGGTGGATCCAGCCATTCGCCACGGTTGGCTGTAACATCTCTTCGCCATCCGGTACGCCCATCCAGCCGACCAGCAGGCGGCGGCCATCATCGGCGAGCGTGGTTTGCGGGGCGTAAAACTCAAACCCGGCATCCAGTTCGGCAAACTCACCGTGCTGATACTGCGCGCTGGCGTAATCCAGCGTACCGCTGAGATAGGCGCTCGGGTAGGTATTGAGGTAGCGTTTCTCCTCACGCGCTACGCCCTGCGGGCAGCAGATCAGAAAGGTGCGGTCGCCGAGGGTGAACATATCCGGGCACTCCCACATATAGCCCGCATCGCCCAGCTCGTTCAGGTCGCTACCGGCGATTTCACCGAGGTTTTGCCAGTTCCACAAATTCTCTGAGCGCAGCAGCAGCACCTTGCCCTGCAACTGTAAATCCTGCGCGCCCAGCACCATGTACCATTGCCCGTCGTGCCGCCACACTTTCGGGTCGCGCACATGGCCGGTGTAGCCGTGCGGCAACGGAATGGCCGGGCCGAGCTTGTCGAAACCGCCGTCGCTGTTTTGTACCGCCAGGCACTGCCACGCGGTGCGGGAACCATCGTCAAACTTCACGTTGCCGGTGTAGCACAGCGTCAGCACGCCATTGTTATCAATGGCGCTGCCGGAGTAGCACCCATTGCGGTCATACTCTTCGTCGGGCATCAGCGCGATCGGTTCATGCTGCCAGTGGACTAAATCCGCCGAACTCCAGTGCGCCCAGCATTTGTGTAGGTGCTGACACCCCAGCGCATTCCACTGGTAGAACAGATGATAACGCCCGGCGAACTGGATAAAACCGTTCGGATCGTTAAGCAGCCCGGTCACCGGCGCAAGATGCCAGGCGGGGTAGTGCGGGTCGGCCAGCGCTTTCGGCTGGCCTTTCATTACTGCCTGCAACATGGCAGGCAGCAGGGTTGTTGAAGCCATTATTCGGAGTCCGTTTTGTATTTCAGCAGGTAAGAGATAACAAACGCGGCGCTAAATGCAATCACCATCCCAATAACATAGTTGAGCAGCGAGCTGGCCTGCACAATCGCCATACCAGGGATGCCCGTCAGGCCGACCGCCGTCATATACACATGCACTGAAACCACCCACGCGCCGCCCGCAGCCCCGCCGATAAGCGCGGCGATAAAGGGTTTTACAAAGCGCAGGTTAATACCGAAAATCGCCGCCTCGGTGATGCCGAGCAGCGCCGAGAACGCCGAAGGCAGGGTAATGGCTTTGATCTTCGCATCTTTCGTTTTAAACCATACCGCCAGACAGGCACCGCCCTGCGCGACGTTAGCCATCGCCCAGATCGGCAGCAGGAAGTTGACGCCGATAGATGGATTGCCCAGCAGCCCGGCTTCAATCGCGTGAAAACTGTGATGCACGCCGGTAATCACAATCACCGAATAGAGCCCGCCGAACAGCATACCGGCCAGCCAGCCTGCATGGCTAATCAATGTGCTGAGGACAAAAGAGATGCCGTCGCCCAGTGCGCGCCCCGCCGGGCCGATAACCAGCATGGCGATAAAACCAGAGATAATCACCGTCAGGAACGGCGTCAGGATCAGATCCAGCGCATCCGGGATCACCCGGCGCAGTTGCTTCTCCAGCAGGCTCATAAACCACACGGCCAGCAGTACCGGGAAAACGGTCCCCTGGTAGCCGATCATCGCCACTTCGATACCGAAAAAGTTCATGGTATGGAAGCCCGCCGCCACGCCCCAGGCGTTGGTCAGCGCCGGGTGCGTCAGAATGCCGCCCAGTGTCGCGCCAAGATAGGGGTTACCGCCAAACTCGCGGGCGGCGGTAAAGCCAATCAGGATTGGCAGAATGATAAACGCCGCCGAGCTGAACATGTCGAGCATGATGTACAGAGCGTTGTCCGGGTTCACCCAGCCGTAGGTTTTCACCATTCCCAGCAGCCCCATCAGCAAGCCGGAGGCAACGATCGCCGGGATAATTGGCACGAAAATGTTCGACAGCAGGCGGGCAATACGCTGGAACGGATTGAGCTTGCGCGCGGCGATATCGGCGGCTTCTGACTTGCTCGATTCGTTGATTCCGGCCTCGGCGATAAACGCGGCGTAGACTTTATTCACCACACCAGTGCCGAAAATAATCTGCAACTGCCCGGCGTTACGAAAACAGCCTTTCACGCCGTCAATTTTGCCGATCGCCGCGGTATCGGCTTTCGCGTCTTCCACCAGCACTAAGCGCAGGCGCGTGGCGCAGTGCGCGGCGCTGGCGATATTATCCTTACCGCCCAGCAGCGGCAGCAGCGCGCGGGCAATTTGTGCAAAATCCATAACAACCTCTGTCTTCTCGTTATTGTGGTGTTAACCCGGTTGAGACGACCCCCGCACCCCGCAGGGGCCGAACTCATTAGAACCAGGTCTCCATTTGGACGCCGAAGTTCCACTCGCCGCCGGATTTAAAGCCGTTGCTGCCAAAGGCATCATCGCTGGCGTACTTATCCAGACGGTGATCCCAGTCCATCCAGGTGGCGAACAGGCGGATTTCCGGGCGTTTGAGGAATTCGCCGACGTCGCTGGCTTTCAGCGTTGGGGCGACGGTCAGTTTATAGAAGCTACCGCTCACTGCGTTACGGCTGTTATAGCCTTCCGGGCGCAGATCCATGTACTGGTAGCTGCCTTCGTACTGCATTTCGAAGTTTTCGGTGATCCCCTGAATCAGGCGCAAGTTGGCGGTCGCCCACTGGTAACTGTCGCCTTTGACGTAGCGATCTTTACTGCTTTGCGCCAGTACGGCCGGTGCGATATGCCAGCCGCCGCCCAGCGGTGTGATGCCGTAGCTGGCGAGGCGCCAGGTGTTCGCTTCCGGCAGCAGCGCGCCGTCGGAACCGATTGATTTCACCTCTGCGCCCAGCCCGTGGCCGTAGAGCAGGGCGGTTTTCGCCGAGCCTTCCCGCAGCCCATAGAAGCTGTCGTTATGCAGGCCGAGCAGCGCATGTACGCCAGTATTCGCGGCATCGCCCTTCACTTTATTGCCGTCGAGACCGACACGATCGTCGTTATCTTTGGCGCGCATGCCACTGACCATCAGTTGCAGCGGGCCGTAGAAGTTGTTCAGCGACAGAATATAGTTCTGCGCCGTGTTTTCACTGTTCTCAATGTCGCCGAAGGTGCGGCCGTAAATTGACAGGTTGCTGTGTGTGTCATCATTCCACTTCATGTCGTAGATCCCTGCGCCGGTCCCGGCGAGGAACACCACATCGGAGTCGATCCAGTGGATATCAAAGTTATCGCGGTCAAAACGTTTACCGGCCCAGACGGTGGAGTCTTTAAATGCGCCGGTGAAGCTCGGTAGATGGCCGATTTCGGTAAACGCCTGGCGCAGGTTGAGATCGCTGCTGGAGGCTGTCCAGTCGTTATAGGTTTTTTGCCCGTCGGCCAGCATTACCTTAAAGCGCGTGGTTGCGCCGTTTGCCAGCGTCTGTTTATGTTCGAGGTTCATCTCGACATAGGTATCCGGTTCGTTACCCAGGCGACCGACATGACCACCGGTTTCACCTGCCGGGGTCACCGTTGGTCCGCCCTGCGTTTTAGCAGCGGAGTTGTTCATCAGCAGGCCGGAGCGGGCGTAGCCGTGGAACTCAAACCCGCCTTCATCGGTGGCTTTTTGCTCCAGTTTGGCAGTGCGCTGCTCAACCTGGCTGGTCGTGGTTTGCGTCTGCTGCTGCGCGGCTGCCAGTTGCTGCGCCTGTTTTTCCGCCGCTTTGGCGCGGGTTTCTGCGGCATTTGCGCGTTGTTCTGCCGCCTGTAAACGCTGTTCCAGCGCGGCAAGACGGGCTTCTATACTGCTCATGCTGGGATCGGCTGCCAGTGCAGCGCCAGAGCTGAATATCAAACCAAGGGTTACAGCAAGCGTGCTTTTTTTCATCATTTTGCATCCCTAAGGAAGAGCTATCATCACAGGATTGTTTTTTTGCTAAACCGGTTTAGGTGATGAATCATACGCACGGCTAATTTCATCACGCAATCAAATTTGCTAAACCGGTTTAGTGATTGTGAGACGGCTCGCAAAACGAAGCGGCACTCAGACGGGTTGTTCTTCCAGTTGGTGACGATAGGGCAAGGCGGTCATCGCGCCTTTCGCCGTGGTGGCGAGTGCTCCGCAGCGCTGCGCGGTGGCAAGACGTTCGCCAAGTTGCGCCTGGTTATCCGGTAGCCCGTGCTGCGCCAGCTCCCACAGTAATCCGGCAACAAACGCATCTCCCGCGCCGGTGGTATCGACACTGATAACCGGCTGTGTCGGCCAGGCGCTGAGCGCGCCGCGCAGGCAGGCTTTGACGCCTGCTTTACCCTGCGTCACCAGCAACAGCGGGATGGCGAAGCGTTCGGCCAATTGCTGCATGCTGGCGTCGATATCCGCCTGGCCACTAAAAAAGGCCAGCTCTTCTTCCGAGAGTTTTACCACGTCCGCCAGCGTGAAGGCCTGGCTCAGGGCATCGTGCAACTGCTGCGGATCGGCCCACAGATCGTGGCGGATATTCGGGTCGAAGCTAACAAATCCCCCGGCCTCACGGATGCGCGTCATCGCCGTAAACGTGGTGCTGCGCGACGGTTCAGCAGAGAGCGCAATTGAGCAGCAGTGCAACCATTCGCCGCGCTGAAAGGGGGGTAAATCATCCACAGCGAGAAACAGATCGGCGCCCGGTCGTACCATAAAGGTAAATGAGCGCTCACCCCCTTCATCGAGCGCGACTACCACCGTGGAGGTGCGCTGCGCCGGATCGGCAGACATAAACGCGGTATTCACCTGTTCGGCGTCGAGGGTTTGACGCATAAAATGACCAAAAGGATCGTCACCGACGCGGCCGATAAAACCGCTGTTTCCCTGCAAACGCGCAATGCCGACCGCCACATTCGCTGGTGCGCCGCCGGGACACTGCAACAAGCGCCCTACGCCTTCCGGCAGTAAATCGACCACGGCGTCGCCCAGACACCAGACTCGTGCTGACATAACTCTCTCCCGCTTTAAAATAATCGCTAAAACTTAACTAAACCGGTTTAGCAAATCAACTGCATCGTTAAGTTGTCATCTTTTTTTGCTAAGGTGCAGGGCGGGTTTCCTTACTCTGGACGCAACAATGCCGCAACCGCTGTACGTTTTCGATCTCGATAACACCTTGATTTCTGGTGACAGTAGCACGCTATGGAGCCGCTACCTGGTGCGTGAAGGTTTTGCCGATGGCGCGGAATATTTGCACCATGAAGAGCGGATGATGCAGGATTACGCGCGTGGCGAAATGAATCTGCACGAGTATGTGGCGCTGACCATGTCGCCGCTGCGCGATTTCCCGGTGGCGCTGGTGGATAGCATGGTGGCGCGGTGTGTGGAAACGGAGATTGTGCCGCGCATCTACCCGCAGGCGCTGGCGTTAATCAGGGAATTGCAGGCCAGCAACCAGGCGATGCTGATTATCTCCGCGTCGGTCAGTTTACTGGTGAAGGCGATTGCGCCAGTGCTGGGCATTGAGCACGCGATTGGCGTGGAGGTGAAAACCGATAACGGGCGCTACACGGGGGTCATCGACGGTACGCCGAGCTATCAGCAGGGCAAAATTACCTGCCTGGAAAACTTCCTTGTTCATCACCCGCAGCATCGTGGGGAGGTGACGTTTTACACCGACTCGATTAACGATTTGCCGCTCTGCGAATACGCCAACCACGTGTTTATGGTGAATCCCTGCCCGCAACTGGCGGCGCAAGGAGAACTGCGCCGCTGGCCGCAACTTAACTGGCAGCTTACTCTGGCTTAAACAGCGGCACCGGTTTACCGATAATATAGCGTCGGCGCAGCCAGGCCGATGCCATATCCATCAGCATCACCACCGCGACCAGAATCACAGTGATAAACATCACCACATCCCAGTTCCATAGCCGCATGTTTTCGGCATAAATCAGACCGATACCGCCCGCGCCGACAAACCCCAGCACCGCCGCCGAACGGGTGTTGGACTCGATCTGATAAAGGCTCAGCGCGAGGAAGGTCGGGAATGACTGGGTAAAGGTGCTGAAACGGTGCTTTTGCAGGCCGCTCGCGCCGACAGCCGTCATACCGCGTCCCGGCGAACGATCCACCGCTTCATGGCTTTCCGCATACAGACGGCCAAGCAGACCGGTATCCTGCATGATGATTGCCAGTACCCCGGCCAGCGGCCCGAGACCAACGGCACGCACAAAAATCAGCCCCCAGATCGCCATATCGATGCCGCGCAGAATATCGAACAGGCGACGCATACAAAACGCCACCGCACCGAGAAACCCGCCGCGCATGATGTTGCGTGCGGCAAGGAATGAGAGCAGTAACGCCAGCATGGTGGCGGTGAGCGTACCGGCGAAAACAATCGCCAGCGTGATGCCAATCTGCGAGAAATAGTAGCCAAATGGCCAGTTGAGGAAATCGTGCCAGACAAACATGCGCAGCAGATAGCGGCCAATCTGCTGCATGCCGTTAAGTGCCTGATCGAGCGGAATGCCGAACTGCATAAAAAACCACAGATAATAGAGCGCAGCGGCCAGCGCGATCAGGCCGAGACGGCGCAGATAGCGCCCCTGCGCCTTGAACAAATCACTGTGCAGTTTCCGGCTTAAGGTCACATTCGGTACGGCTTGCCAGCTTGTCATTTTGTCCCCTCCAGCACCCACTGACGCAAACGGCCAGAGAGGGTATCGAGCGCCGAAACCACAATGATGATCAGCAGCAGTGTAATGCTGACCTGATCGTAGCGGTCGAGTTTGATATTGGTCATCAGCTCCTGGCCGATGCCGCCTGCGCCAACCAGACCGAGAATGGTGGAGGAGCGGAAGTTAATCTCCAGGCGCATAAAACCGTAGGAGAGAAAAATCGGTTTGACCTGCGGCCACAGCGCGAAGCGGATGCGTTGCAGATGCGTGGCGCCGCAGGCGGCCAGCCCGCGTACCGGGCGATCCTGCGTGCTTTCCACCGCTTCATAAAACATTTTGGTCAGGCTGCCGACGGTGTGCAGCGCTAGCGCGAGGAAACCGGGAATCGCGCCAATGCCAAATGCCATCACGAAAATGACCGCCCACGCCAGCTCCGGCATGGTGCGCAAAAACGCCACCAGCGCGCGAATGGCAAAACGTACCGGCGGTGGCGACCAGGTGTTGCCCGCTGCCAGAAAAGCCAGCACGCCAGCGATGACAAAAGAGAATAGCGTTGAGGCCAGCGCCAGTTGCAGAGTCTCCCAAATCAGCGGTAACTGAATCGGCAGGCGATAACCCCAATACGCCAGCGAGCCTTTGGTGTGGCTGTCGGCAAAAAGCACAGACCAGTGCAGCGTCGGCACGGTTTCCAGCATGTAATCGAGGAAGTTGGGCAGTGAGTGCCAGATGGTAAAAATATTAAATTCGGCGGCGTTCCCGGCGGCAAACCAGAGCGCCAGCAGCAGTAACGACCAGGCCACAGTGTCGCGCTTCTGGCGCGCTCTGACCTGCTGGTAATAGTGCTCAAACTGCGTATTCGACGTGTTCATGCGTTGCAATAGCGTCCTGTATGACAATCGAATAAAAGCCCCTGGTGCGACGCAGGGGCTTATTTCATGGCGTGCCGATTAACGTGCAGTTACCAGCTCGCGTTTCATCTCGATAATCTGTTTGAAATCGTCCACGCTGCCCGGGCCGATATGCTGCGTGCCGCCCATCGCTTTCACGAAGCAGGCGTGATTATCGGTATCCAGTTTCTTCACGGCGGTAATGACTTTGGCTTTGAAATCCGCCGGCAGGCTGTTGCTCACCAGAATCGGGCCGTTCGGGATCAGCGTCGATTCCCAGATGATGCGGATCTCTTTCATCAGATTCGGGTGATCCATGCGGATCAGGCGGTTAAAGGCGCCCGTGCTGTAGCCGGTATTATAATCGCCAACCATTGACGTCCAGGTGACCGCGCCCGCGAACTGGCCGTTCAGCACGCCGAGGATGTCCTGCTCATGACCGCCAGAGAAGGTAACGCTGGAGAAGTAGTTGTTGTATTTGTTGTCGGCATTGCCGCCGAACTTCTGTTTGAACGCGTAGTTCGGGATCAGGTAGCCGGAGGTGGAATCCGGGTCCGCAAAGCCGAACGCTTTGCCTTTCAGATCTTCCAGCTTTTTGTACGGGCTGTCGGCTTTCACGATCACCACGGAGTGGTAACCGCGCGATTGATCTTTATCGTCAACGGCGATGCCCACGATATCGACCGCTTTCGGGTTGTTGATATACACCGAGGCGTAAGAGGAAGGCGACATGCTCAGTACCACGTCAACTTTCCCGCCCAGCAGCCCCTGGATCACACCGGAGTAGTCAGAGGAGTTGCGCAGTTTGGTATCGACGTTCAGCTCTTTATCGAGAAACTCTTTCACACACTGGTTATCGCCGATTTGCTGGGTCGCGTTCTGCCCGCCCAGAATCCCCAGATTCAATTCCTTCGGCTGCTCAGCGGCAGAGGCCTGCCATGCCAACAGAAGACCTGTCATCAATGCAGATAAACGTAATGCGCCAGAAATAGGGTTTTTCATTGTCATTGCCTGTGTTGTCTCATTGGAAGGAATAATTAATGCAATTGGCTTATTTCATCGCCGTACAGCACGTGCAGAACATCCTGTGTCAGCCGGGAAGGGTGGTCATCGAAAATAATGCGTCCCTGCGCCACGCCGATAACCCGCGTGCAGTACTCTTTCACCAGCTCAACAGAGTGCAGGTTGACCATCACGCTGATGCCCTGCTGGCTCACTTCGCGCAGCACGTCCATGATGCGCTGGGTATTTTTCGGATCCAGCGAAGCGACAGGTTCGTCCGCCAGTAATAACGAGGGGTTCTGGATCAGCGCCCGGCAAATCGCCACGCGCTGCATCTGCCCGCCGGAGAGCGTCTCTGCACGCTGTAACGCATGCGGCAGCATGTTCAGCCATTCGAGCAGGGCGATGGCTTTCGCGCGGTCTTCGTCGGTGAAAACTTTAAACAGCGATTTTAGCGTTGATGTCTGGCTCAGACGGCCAAGCAGCACATTGGTCAGCACATCCAGGCGCGGAACGAGGCAGAAGTCCTGGAAAATCATGCCGCACTGGCTGCGCCACTGATTGAGCGCACGGCCTTTCAGACGTGAGACATCACGCGGCTCGCCTTCATCATCGGTGTAACTTAAGATCTCGCCCGCGCTGGCGCTGTGCGTGCCATTCAGTACATGTAAAAGCGTTGATTTACCCGCGCCGGAACGGCCAATCACGCCGACCATCTCGCCGCTGTGCAGATCGAAACTGATATCGTCCAGCACGGTCTGATGCTCGTTATACGATTTGCGCAAGTTCCTGACGCTCAGCACCTTTTGTTTCGGCACGGTGTTTAATTGATGCAGAGGCGAATAGGGGTGTTCAGAAAGTTCTGCCAACGCGCTGTTCATAAGTCTTCCGGTTTTTGTCATTCAACTGGCGACCATTAACGGCACAACAGATGATCGTTTTATGACGAACAGGCGAACAAATAATGAACGCGAAGGTTTCGCTTAAGGTTGGGCAGGCCACCGCAGGCTGCGGTGGCGGGTAGCTGAGGCGATGTTTATATCATGCGGATAATCAGACACGCTGCGCCCCAGGCGCCTTCTACCCCTTCGTCATGAATTTCCGAAGTGACCTGGTAAACGTGATAACGGTCAGCGATCTGTTTCCGTACGTAGTCTTCCACGCGCGCAAATTTCTGCGACACCTTCTCCGCACCGCTAAGCAACTCACCGTCGGCGGCGGAGTAGTAATAGGCGAAGGCGCCAAATTTAATGGAAGAGGTTTCGCGGCTGATTTTCAGCACTGAGGTAATACGCTCGATATCGTGATACCAGGTGGAGGGGCCGCCGGGCTGGTTTTTCACTTCAATAACGGCGCGCGGCTGGGATTTTCCCCACCACAGCAGAATATCAAAGCGCCCATTCAGCCGCGCTTTAAGAGGTTTGGGGCCAGGCGCGATAGCCTGCGCATGTTCCATCGAACTGCTGCCATTACTCTCGATGGTAACGAATTTCGCCCCTTCCATTTCGCTCAACTCTTTGGCGATATAGGTGGTCAGCATGTACTCCGCGGCTGTCCACACCCAGTATCCACCTGACATTTTCCGGTAATCTTCATGCGCTTTCTCAATCCCGGAAATGATTGCGCCGCTGATAACGTCCGTTGCCACTGCTGCCATTGCGTTGTGATCTCCTGAAAGTTTGCGATCAGCATACGCTTGTATCGGTATATCGATGGGGCGATATACGACACTAAACGGGGTATTTTTACGTTATTTCACACGACGTTATTTTCTTCTTTCTGGCTATTTTTCTGCACGAGAAGGCGGCCAGAGCATGATATTAAGCGGATATTTACGGTTTTTTTTGCCTGCTATTTTCCGCGCGGAAACAGCATATATTTAAATCACGCCACCGTCACAAAAGTCAGAAAAAACAAGCAACTTTGTTGCATCGGTTGGCGCACGGTCTATATGTTAATTTTGTGTTTCAAAAACAATGCCAGGGGGTTGTATGGAAGGGAAGATTGCAACGCTGGCCGCCGTTCTGGCCACCGTATTTGCTGGCTCTGCGCTGGCGGCGGTGCCTGCGGGCTATCCGGCGGAGTATCAGAAAATCGTCGATGCCGGGACGAAAGAGGGCAAAGTCGTTATCTATTCGACAACGGATACCAAAGCTGCAGGCCCGCTGATTAAAGGCTTTGAGGAGCAATATCCGGGAATTAAAGTCGAATATAACGATATGAACAGCACCGAGCTGTATAACCGCTATCTCAGCGAGCAGGCCTCCGGCAGCGGCAGCGGCGATGTGGTCTGGAGTTCATCGATGGATACCGCGCTGAAGCTGGCGACGGATTATGCCGCCGAATATGCTTCACCAGAAAAAGAGAAATTACCGAAGTGGGCGGTGTGGCAGCAAAAAGCCTATGGCACCACCTATGAACCGGTGGTGTTTATTTATAATAAACGGCTGATCCCCGCAGGCGATGTTCCCGATTCTCACAGCGCGCTGGCGAAATTAATCGCCGCGCAGAGCGATAAATTCAAAAATAAAGTCACCACCTACGATATTGAAAAGTCCGGCCTCGGTTTTATGCTCGCCGTGCAGGACAGCAAAAGCGACAAAGACTATTTCGCGCATCTGGGGGATATCGCCAAAGGCGGCCTGACGGTGCAATCCTCTACCGGCACCATGATGGAGCGCGTCTCGTCGGGTGAAAACCTGATCGGTTACAACATCCTTGGATCGTACGCCGAAGCGCGTATCAAAGGGGATAAATCGCTGGGTATCTCTTATCCGAAAGATTATGTGCTGGTGCTGTCGCGCGTGTCGTTTATCAGTGCGGAAGCGGAGCACAGCAATGCGGCGAAACTGTGGTTTGACTATGTGCTGTCGGAAAAAGGGCAGAGCATTCTCGCCAACCAGGCGGATATTCCTTCCCTGCGCCAGGATATTGAAGGCAAAAACGATATTGATGGCATGACCAAACTGCTGGGGCAGGCGCTGAAGCCGATCCCGGTGGATGAATCATTGCTGGAATATCTGGAGCCGAAAAAACGTCTGGAATTTATTAAACAGTGGCGTGAAGCCGCTGCCAAATAATCTCCATCACCGTTGTGCATCGCTGCGATGCACAACGTTTTGTTGGCATGACAGAGCGTAAAGGGATGATTTATGAATATCGTGCGCAGAAAATGGCAGGGGTTGCCGCGTGGCGTAACCGTATTAATTACCGCACTGGTTATTTATATCCCGCTGTTATTTATTGTGGTGCAGAGCTTCCTTTCCGCACCCTTTTTCGCCCGCAGCAAAGAGTTCAGCCTTGAATCCTTTGCCTTTATTTTTACCGATCCTGATTTTTATCTGGCGCTGAAATCCGGCTTCATTCTGGCTTTCGGGCTGGTGATTATTGCGATTCCACTCGGTGGTATTCTCGCCTTTCTGATGGTACGCACTGATTTACCGGGCCGTCGGTTTATCGAGCCGTTGATTCTGGTGCCAATTTTCGTCTCGCCGATGGTACTCGGCTTTGGCTATGTGGTTGCCGCCGGGCCAGTGGGCTTTTTCTCGCGCTGGGCGGAGGAACTTATCGGTTTTGTGCCGTGGAACATCTACTCGATGTTCAGCATTGTGGTGATTGCCGGTTTAACCCATGTGCCCCACGCTTATCTCTATATTTCGTCAGCATTACGCAGCGTCGGTTCGGATGTTGAAGAGGCGGCGCGTACCGTCGGTGCATCGCCGCTTCAGGTGATGACTGCCGTTAGCCTGCCGATGGTTCGCCCCTCGATTCTGTATGCCTGCGTGCTGCTCTTTTTCCTCGGTCTGGAAGTGTTCGGCCTGATGCTGGTGCTCGGCGATCCCGAAGGCAACATGGTGCTGGCAACATATCTGTATAAGTTGACCAATAAACTGGGTACGCCGTCGTACCACCTGATGGCGGCGGTGGCCGTGGTGCTGATTTGCATCACCATTCCGCTGGTGATGTTGCAGCGCAGGTTGATGCGCACCGCCAACCGTTTCGTCACCATGAAGGGCAAAGCCTCGCAGGCGCGCGCGCTGCCGCTCGGCAAATGGCGCTGGGTGGCAGGAATGGTGGTGGTGGCGTGGCTCACCGTGACCATCGGCGTGCCATTGATAGGCGTGGTGCTGCGGGCGTTTATTGCCAACTGGGGCGTCGGCGTTTCGTTGTGGGACGAGTTTTCGCTCTCCACGTTCCGCAGTATCTGGCAGCAGCCAAACCTGCTGCGCGCCATCGTTAACTCAATGGCTATTGGCGTGATTGGCGGCGTGCTGGCGGTGGTCTGCTATCTGTTCGTCGGCATTGCGATGCACCGCAAGCAGGATAATGTCACGCGCTTTCTCGACTATAGCGTGCTGGTGCCGCGCGCTGTGCCTGGGCTGCTGGCGGGGCTGGCGTTCTTATGGGTGTTCCTTTTCCTGCCGATGTGGCTGGATCAGTCGCTGAAAAACGGCTGGCTCTCGGGGCTGCCGGTGGCGCAGTGGCTGCGCGACAACCTGATCGTCTGGCTGCGTTCGTTGCGTACCACCATCTTCAGCGTCTGGCTGGCTTATACCGTGGTGTGGATGGCGTACGGTCTGCGCTTGATCTCCTCCACGCTGTTGCAGGTCGGGCCGGAGCTGGAAGAGGCGGCGCGCAGCACTGGCGCGTCGCGCGGGCAGGTAACCCGTCACGTTACGGTGCCGCTGTCGCGCTACGGTTTGATCGGCTCCTGGCTGTTGATGTTCCTGATTTTTGAGCGTGAATACTCAACTGGCGTTTATCTGCTTTCTCCGGGAACGGAAACCATCGGCTCGATGCTGGTGTCGCTGTGGGCGGCGGGCGCGATCGATATCGTTGCTGCCCTGTCGTTTATCAATATTCTGCTGGTGGTCATCGGTCTTGGCGTGGCCCTGCGCTTTGGAGTGAAATTACATGATTGAGCTGGCTGTAGATAATCTGCATCTGACCTATGGCGACAATCCGGTACTGAAAGGCGTCTCCATGCAACTGAAACGGGGCGAAGTTGTTTCGCTGCTTGGCCCTTCCGGAAGCGGTAAAACCACGCTGCTGCGCGCCGTCGCCGGGCTGGAAAAACCGAGCCAGGGGCGCATCACCATTGGCAGCAATGTGGTGTACGACGGCAATCCGCGCAGTGAAGTGCCCGCCGAGGAGCGCAATCTGGGGCTGGTGTTCCAGTCTTACGCCTTGTGGCCGCATAAAACGGTATTCGAGAATGTGGCGTATCCGCTGAAACTGCGTAAAGTGGCGTCGGCGGAGATCGCTCAGCGGGTGCAAACGGTGCTGGATCAACTCGGGCTGGGAACGCTGGGCAAACGCCACCCGCATCAACTCTCCGGCGGCCAGCAGCAGCGCGTGGCGATTGGCCGGGCGCTGGTCTATAACCCGCCGGTTATTTTGCTGGATGAGCCGCTGTCAAACCTCGATGCCAAGCTGCGTGAAGAGGCGCGGGTATTCCTGCGCGAGCTGATCGTCAAACTCGGTTTATCGGCGCTGATGGTAACGCACGATCAGAATGAAGCGATGGCGATTTCGGATCGCATCCTGCTGCTGAACAATGGCGTTATCGAACAGCAGGGCACACCGCAGGAGATGTACAGCACGCCCTCAACGCTGTTTACCGCTGAATTTATGGGCAGCAATAACCGCCTGCATGGCAACATTACCGAGGTGGTGAACGGCAAGGCGCGTATTGAAGGTGCGCGCTGGGCGCTGTGGGGCGTGGCCGGGCCGGGCGTCGAGGTGGGCCAACCAGCGACGGCAGTGATCCGCGTGGAAAGCCTGCGGTTAAGCGATCAACCGCAGGACAATTCGATGGAGCTGCCGATGCTTACCAGCATGTATCTTGGCGACCGCTGGGAATATCTGTTCCGCACGCAGGGGGATGATTTTGTGCTGCGCGTTTACGGTACTCAGCCGCGCAGCGAGCAGAATTACCGCCTGGTGCTGCCCGCCGAACAGCTATGGATCTTCCCGAAAAGCGGTTCACCAGGGTAACGCCACCCAGCGGTAACCCAGCGCAATGGTGCCGGCGATAATGGTGAAAATGGCGGCGAAATGCATTAACAGATCCGGCGCGCTGAGGTGCGCCGGATGGCAAAACGCCAGCAGCGTCAGCGCCATACAGGCCACGCCCGCGCCCGCCACTGCCAGGCTCCGCGCCGGGAACAGCGATCGGGTTCGGTGCAGATAACCAATCACAATCGCCATCATTGGCGCGCTGACCACCAGCATAAACAGATAGCAATTCGGCCCTTCAACGCTGGTAGCAGAAGCCTGCAAGTAGTGCAGGTGCAGATTACTCAGCGTGCTGGCGAACCAGATGCTAAACAGCGGCGCAAACCACTTCCAGCCAAGCGGCTGCTGCCCGGCAATGCTCAGCAAAAAAGCATTACGAATCGCCAGCGTTCCGGCAACAAAGGTCAACAGCAACTGCACGATAACCCATGCCGCGCCGCTCTGCGACCAGTCGGTCAGGGTTCTGTTCAGCAATAAGCTGGCGGCAATACCGCACGGTAACGCCGTCGCCAGCCAGGCCATCACGCGCAAGCCAGGTTGCCAGGGGCGTTTTACCGGCGCGATGGAGCGGCTTAACTTCTCAATTAACAGGTCATGATCGGCCATGATGTGCTCCCAACCGACGAAGATTATTCAGGGCGCGATGCAGCAATGACTTCACGGCGGAGACCGTCAGGTTATTGTGCGTCGCGGTTTCCGCAAGGCTCATCTCCCGCAGATGAACATGCTCAATCACCTGCCGCTGGCGGTCCGGTAACTGATTCAGCAGCGCCGACAGCTCTTCCGGCGCCTGCGATGGCTCGCTGCTGGCAATCAGCAGTGATGCGTCCTCGCTTTCCACTTCCCGCTGCCAGTGGCGACCGCGTTTGCGCAGTGCATCGACGGTGCGGGCATGAGCAATCGCCATCAGCCACGGCAGGAAAGGGGCGCTGGGATCGTAGGTATGACGCACCCGGTGCACTGTGAGCAGCACATCCTGAATCACATCATCCACCAGCACCTCGTCGGCAATCTGCCTGCGGGCAAGCGTGCGGATAACGGGCACCAGCGCTTTCAGCAGCCGCGTGTAAGCCTGCTGGTCGCCTGCCTGCGCAAGCGCCATCAGGCGTGGCCATTCGTCACGCGCTGCCTCACTTTTTTGCATAATCCGCCTTTAGGTTTTTTTCCCGCTCGCCTGATTCAGCGCATTCACCACGATCGAGGGTGTCAGCACTTGCGGCAGGATCTTCGGCGCGCTGCCGTCTGCAGGGTAGACCACATAGAGCGGCAGGCTACCCTGGCCCAGGTCGTTGAGCGCGTCATCAATATCCGCGTTAAATTTCGTGGAGTCGGCCACCATATAGAGTGTACCGGTCTGCGCCAGCGCGGTTTTCACTGCCTGAGTGGAGAGCGATGTACGCTCATTAACCTGGCAGGTGATGCACCACGAGGCGGTGAAATTGACAAAGATGGCTTTGCCATGCCCGCGATTCTCCGCCACCGTTTGCGGCGACCATTTCACCTCGGCAATGTGCGCTGCGGGCAGCGCGCTACCGCTTTTCACCACCGACGGTAGCGGCACAATGGCGGCAAGCAGCAGCACGGCGGTAGTCGCGAACAACACTTTATGACCGCGTCCGGCAAAGCGGCGTTGTTGCGCCATACCGTACAGCCAGGCGGCAAAACTCACCACCACAGATGCAGCAAGAATCGCCGCCAGCGCTGTGGTGCCCGCCTGCTGCGCCAGCACCCACACCAGCCAGCCGAAAGCGCCGAACATCGGAAACGCCAGCCCGCGTTTGAGCGTATTCATCCATGCGCCGGGACGCGGCAGCCATTTACCGAGCGACGGAAACAGCGAAATCAGGCTGAACGGCGCGGCAAACCCGAGCGCCAGCGCGAAAAATACCGCCAGCGCGACGGCGGGCGGCTGCACTAACGCATAACCAATCGCGCCCGCCATAAACGGCGCAGCGCAAGGGGTTGCGACAATAATCGCCAGTGCGCCGGTCAGCGCCGCGCGGATAAATGCGCCGCGTTCAACCTCGATCTCTCCGGCGCGTTGCAGGCTGAGGCCAACTTCAAACACGCCGAGCAAATTGAGCGCCGCGCCGAGGATCACCAGCGCCAGAAAGGCGATCACCAGCGGCGACTGGAGCTGAAACCCCCAGCCGACCGCTGTGCCGCCCGCACGTAATGCAAGCAGAACCCCGGCCAGTATCATCATCGTCACCACGGTGCCGAGCAGAAAACCGAAACCTTCCTGACGGGTTTGCGTCGGTCCCCCGACGTGACGGATTAGGCCCAGCGCTTTCAGCGAGATAATCGGAAAGACGCAGGGCATAAAGTTGAGAATAATGCCGCCTGCGAAGGCGGCGAGCATAGCGGTCAACATAGCGATTCTCTGCAAGTTGGAGGGTTACTGCGCGTCAGGAATGCGCACTGGCGTACTGTTTCACCGCTTCCATTGTTTTCTGAATATGCGTTTCCGGATTTCTGTCAGTGTAGCTCAGCAGGATCTTGCCATCCGGGGCGATGACAAACGAGGTGCGATCGGAAAGGGTTTTGCCATTCATCTGCATCAGCGTGTCGTAGCGGGCGGCCACTTTGGCTCCCGGATCGGCGGTGACGGTGAATTTATCGCGACACTCCAGCTTCGAGAACTCATCCACTTGATCGGTATTCCCGGCGGTGACGCCAATCACCGTGGCGCCGAGCTTTTTGAAATCGTCAGTGGCTTCGGCAAAGGCATGCGCTTCAATGGTACAGCCTTTACTAAACGCCGCCGGGAAGAAGTAGAGTACCACCGGCCCTTTTTTCAGCGCCTGCTGTAAGGAGAAGGTCAGCGGTTTCCCGGCCAGCGCACCTTGCAGTTGAAAATCCGGTGCCTGTGCTCCGGCGGGCAGGGCGGCCTGGGCATTGGCGATGTTGAGCAGGGCAGCGGCAGTAAGGCTAAGCACGAGTTTTTTTATCGGGGTCATGTTGCGCTCCATAAGGGTGAAGAACGTTAACGCTCATAGACAGTTCGCCGCTACAGAGGGAAAAGTTTCGCCGGGCAGAAAATTTTCTCCGCACTTGCTCACTTGTTGTGCTGTAGCCTGGTTTCATTTATTCATTGAGTGTATTTCACGACTGCTAAATATAAGTAAGGAATTTATGATGTGATAATTCCTAATCAATTAACCGGCAAAAAAGAAAAACGCTATGCTGTCAGTAATACCGCTCGTTAAGGTGTTTCGCTCGCGTTGGAATCCTTTTCTTGCACTAAAAGTTATTTTTAAAAAATTCTTCTAATTCATTATGTTAACTATTAGGAATAATTAACATGGCAATTATTCATTGCTTTAATTGAGAATAGTCTTAATGTGTGAAAAATAGGCTATAATTAAAATTGTTTCTCTTCAGAAGCACTGATTCCCTCTGGTTGTGTCGCGTCATTATGGTAAAAGTCAATGATTTTTAATTCCGCCGCCAAAAAAAGTGGTTTGCTTCGTCGATATAACCGTCTGCTTAATAAGTACAGCACTTATCCTAACGAATTATCACTGGCGCAGATTGCTGAAACCCTGGCCTGCACGTCACGTTATGCGCGCTCGCTACTGAATGAGATGCAGGAAGAGGGCTGGCTTGCCTGGAGTTCCCGGCCGGGACGCGGCGCGCTGGGCGTTTTGCAGTGCCGGATGACAACGGCGGCGATGGAAACCTTGATCGCCGGAGAGTATCCGGCGTCGGAGACGAAAAACGCCCCTGCGACGGTTGGAACGCAGGCTTCTGAAGATGGTTACCGTTACGTCATCTCTTTTTATCGCCCGCTGCTGACGCCGGTTCCTTCAGTGCATGTCGACAGGGCAGGACGTCATGTTTTGCAGATGGTGCACGATGGATTAATGCGCCACCTGCCAGAACAGCTCGAGCCGGTTCCCGGTCTGGCGCATACGGTACGCGTCAGTGACGATGGGTTGTGCTGGCGTTTTATGCTGCGGCGCGGGCTGGTGTGGCATAACGGCGAACCGGTTGCACCGGAACAACTGCTGGCTGCACTGCAACGCTATGTCGGCGGGCCGGGTCTGCCGCATGTGGTGTCGGCAACGCTGCGCGGTCATGTATTAACGCTGACGCTGCGCCAGCCGGATATCATGCTGCCCTGGCGGCTGGCTAACCCGGTTTATGCTTTGCCACACCCTGAGAATGGCTCGATCGGGCTGGGGCCGTTTCGCGTCAGTGAGCACACCAATACCCGGCTGGTTCTCTCGCGCGCCGCCAACTGGTACGGCGAAACACCGCAGGCCGCGGAAGTGACGTTCAATACACCGCTGAACAGCCTGCCGCTGCCGTTCGAAGTACATCTGGATACTCCCCGCTCGCTGCTGACGCCGGACGCCGTGACCTGCAAGCAGAGCGCCGATGCCTTTTACTATCTTTTCTTTAATATGCTGCGTGCCCGGTTGAGCCCGGAGCAGCAGAAGACGATCCGCGTTCTTACGCGATCGATTAGCGCGGCCTTTATCAAGAATGAGAAGAATGCCGCCCCGCTGCCGGAGTGGATGCGGGAAGAAGAGGAGAGTTACGTCGAAACGACGCTCCCTGCCACCCTTAATCTGATCTATTTTCGTTCGCCGAAAATGACGAAGCTGGTCGGTGCGCTGGAGAAGAGCCTGAGCTATCGCGGGTGTCGGCTCAACGTGACGCCGGTGAACGTCACCCACTGGCTGCTGCAGGATAATATCTGGGAAGAGCAGGATATCTGCTTCGCGTTTATGCGCTTTGGTCACTACCCGGAGTTTTCAATGGAAGAGCGCTTTCGTCACAGCGTGATTTGGCGCTGGTTCTGGGGAACGGAACAGTGGCAGCGCGCGACCAGCACGTTGGATAAGATCAATGCCGGGGCTGCGACAGCGTATCAGCAGCGCATTCAGCGCCTGCTGCGTTTTATGATTCACCGTGGTTTGATAGTGCCCCAGTTCCTGCAACGCTACCGGCTGATGGCGCCGACTTCAATTCAGGGGATTCGCTGCTACTCACAGTGCTGGCCGGATTTTACTCGCCTGTGGACCGACGAACCTGACACAGAGGAAGGTGTTGTCGCAGATGCGTCGCGCTAGTGTTATATCTCACTGAATTGCTGTCTTGTGGTTTTTAAATTCGGTTATTTGGCGGGAGATCGCTGCTCAGCGATACTTTCCGCTACTGTTTTGCGGCTGTAATGTGTAATTTTGCTTTTATATTGTTTTAAAACAATGATTTATATTGTTTCTTTTTGCCATAAGTCAGGCTGGACGGCAACACATTCTGCACATAAAATACATGCTACGTGTTCTGTTAATTATGAAATTAACCGATCTTCACGTTCTGATAAGTATATTCTATGACAAACAAATGGGTGCCTTAATGGCATCTTTTGGTGTTTGTTTTTTTATATATGTCCTGTCATTCATTCCCTTCTTTTGAAATTAAATAAATACCACTCAATTTACTTTTATTTATAATGTGGTTTTTATTTTAATTTTGTAACTTATTGATATGTAAAAAAATTGCCACCTAATGGTGGCAAGTCGAAAGAAGTGGTTTATATCGCATGATAAGAATGGATAATCGCAACTACTACTAAACTAATACGCGGGCGCGGTATCAGAATTTTCGCGACAGGGATATTTTCGCTATTTTTATGCTGCTCGTAAACATTATTTTTAAGCAACTTCTCTCTGCAAAAAACGATAAAAGGCACAGAATATCCCCTTATTTACCGTGCCTTTTTATTTAATGTTGCTCAATTATGCTGACTCAGAATTTTTAACCGGAAAAAAAGGATCAAAAAAAGCGGTTTTGCGCTTTAATGCGACCCGATGTCGTAAGGTTATCAAACCAGTTGAAACATCTGGAAACACTTTCCCGCTGTTTGTACCATCTATAGAGACAGCGCATCACACCGAGATGCGGTACATGGTGCCTGCATCCTGCTGGCCGCTACCGCCGCTTGCGCCGTACATCGGCGAAGAGGCCACCTGGCTGACCAGCTTCTTCACGTCGCTCACCCGTTTCATGTGCATCTCCAGCAGTTGATAGCTCTGCTGATTCTGCTCATTACACTTTTTCACCACGCGGGTAATGCGCTCCCACAGGGCGGCAGGTTCGCGATGACGCATAAAGGGAGGCGCTATCCGCAACTGCGTTTCTTCCTGACGGCGCTGTTCATCATAAAAGTTGATCGCCGCTAACAGCCGGCTCTTGTTATCCGAGATCACCTGGAGCGAGACCGGATTGATTTGCGCCTGACTTAGCTGGCGGTTCTCTTCGGCGAGCGTGCTGTCCAGTTCGTCCAGCCGCTTCACCATGTTGTGCAAAATAACGGTAAAATTTTCCATCGTTACATCAGACTCTGTATTACGAGAAATTGAAGATGTCGCGCACCAGCGCGCTGGCGATTTTGTCGCTGTCGAGGGTCAGTTCACCGGCATCCATTTTGGCCTTGATCCCGGCAACGCGTGCGGTATCGATATCCCGGCTGGTATCCGATTTGAACTGTTGGGTCAGTTGACTGAGTTTGACCTGGGTGCTGGATTCTCCGGCGGCGTCTTTACGCGCTTGAGAAGCCTGAGCGTTTTTGTCGCGTATCTCAGATTGAGATTGCATGCTGGTTGCCTGGACAGGCTTCGCCTGCCGGGTGCGTTCTATGTTCATACTGTTCCTGGTTTTAATGCGTTGCGTGGGCCTTTAATACATAAGTCGGCACGCAGGCAATAAAACTGAAATCAATTGTCCATGTTCATACTTACCCTCTCGTCGCCGATCACAACGGCAGTCACAATCTGCCCATTACGCATCTGTACCCGGACGCGATCGTCCAGCCCGCCGTTATTCAGCGCTTTCCCCCGGGCGCGGATCATAAAGCCTTCGCCCGGCGCGACGATATCCACTTCCTGGGTCGCCAGTACCGCCCAGCGATGGCGCAACTGGTTGGCCGCCAGCGGCTGCCCCGGATGCAGCGCTCGTGTAGGCGTGGAGCCGATAATTTTTTCTGCGTCGAACAGCAGACCAGCGGGTAAGTTGGCCAGTTCACCCTCCATCGGGCGAATATCCGGCGGGGTGATGACCTGGCCGGCGGTGAGTGGGCGTGCAACAACCCAGTATTTGCCGGTGGCATTTACCTTTATCTGAATAAAATGCTGCTTATTCCCGCAGCGGGCCGCCACGCTGCGGTTTCCGGTCAGTCGCGCCGGATTCCCGATAAGGCGCAAATCCGGCTCAGGACATAGCTTTGCGAGTCTCGCTTCGGGCGTCAAAATGGCGATATGAAACGTCGGCTGGTTTTGCCCTTCATTATTAGCAGCTAACAGACTGGCGATTCGGCTTTGCAGTTCGCTGGTCGCTGCCTGCGCCGGGGACAGAGATAACCCCCAGCACATTAATAAAGTGCATGAGAGTTTACTTAACGAAATAGGCATAACAAACACGGCCCTGGTGATAATATAAAAAATGTCGGATATAGTTATTTGATTGTAATGGAGTACGTCTTTTATTGCTGAGTAAAATGCTGACACTTTTGCTGGCAATTCCCGCTATTAATGTTGTCGGCTATCTCTACGTTATCTTTTTGTCATCCTCTTTTTTTGAAGTATCCAAATGCGCTTACTTCTGACGGGTTTTTAAAGTTTAGAATTATCTGCTTGTCTCTTAGACTATGCCCATAATCATTTCCCGAACGAGGGCGAGTCGTTTCATGTTTGACAAACTTGATAATGAATTACGTTTCCAGCAGCAGGCATTAAGTTTGATGTCCCGTCGGCAAGATATTCTGGCTTCTAATATTGCGAATGCCGATACGCCAGGATATCAGGCGCGAGATATTGATTTCTCTAAGCAATTGAAAAATGCGATGCGTCAGGAAACACAACATAATGGCCCATTGTCATTATCATTAACGTCCGGGAAACATATTCCTGGCGTCGCGCCGAAAATGGACGATCGGCAACTTCTCTACCGTATTCCTGACCAGCCAAGCGCGGATGGTAATACGGTGGATATGGATCGTGAACGCGTTAATTTTGCTGATAATAATGTGAAATATCAGTCGAGTTTAACCATTCTCGGCACTCAGATTAAAAATATGATGAGTGTCATTAATCAGGGCTAATCATTCTCATGTCGCTGTTTAGTATTTTCAATATCTCTGGCTCAGCCATGTCCGCTCAGTCAAAAAGACTTAACGTAAGTGCCAGTAATATGGCAAATGCCGACAGTATAGCCGGGCCGGATGGTAAACCTTACCGCGCCAAACAGGTTGTATTTAATGTCGATAATGCTGTCGGCCAGAATATTGGCGGCGTAAAAGTTAGCGGTATTACCGAGTCTAATAATCCGGATCGTCTGGTGTATGAACCTGCGAATCCATTAGCGGATGACAAAGGTTACGTACATATGCCGAACGTCGATGTCGTCGGTGAAATGGTGAATACCATTTCGGCTTCCCGCAGTTATCAGGCGAACGTTGAAGTTATGAATTCGGCAAAAACGTTAATGCTGAAAACGCTGACTTTAGGCCAATAAGGATTGTTATGTCTGTTTCACCCGTAATGAATAACCAGACCACGACGACCGCGAAAACTCGCGCGGCGTCTGAGTCGTCGGGCTCTGGCGGTGTCAGCACCAACTCCACCGCCAATGAGTTGCTGGATAACTTTATGACGTTGCTGGTCGCGCAGATGCAGAACCAGGATCCGACATCGCCAATGGACAACAACCAGTTGACCTCGCAGTTGGCGCAGTTCAACACCGCCGCAGGCGTCGAACAGCTTAACAGCACCATGGACAGCATGGGCGTGCTGGTTGCCGGTATGCAGCAGATGAACTCAGCGGACTGGGTTGGGCGCGACATCATGATCAAAGGCGATCCAGTGGTCTCTACTGCCGAGGGCGGCAACCAGAAAATGGGTCTCAACCTTGGCAGCGATGCAGATGAAATCACCGTCACGCTGACCGACTCCGCCGGTAATGCGTACACCACCACCATGCAGGACGTGAAAGCGGGTGTTCATCAGTACACGCTGGACGATTTGGGCGATTTCCAGCCTGCCGATCCGCGCGCGCTGAGCGATACCACCTTCACCGTCTCTTTCTCCGCGACGAACGCCGACGGAAATACGCCTGAAGTTGAAGCGCTGAAGCCTGCAAAAGTTCAGAGCGTTGCGTTCACCGCCAGCGGTGCGGAACTGCAATTGGGTATCGATGGTTCAGCCTCACTGAGCGATGTGTTCCTCATCGAATAATTTTCACCTCTAGTTTTGTGCAATCACTGTACAGGGAATTTATCAAATGGGTTTTTCTCAAGGTCTTAGTGGCCTGAATGCCGCTTCGCAGGCACTCGATGTTGTCGGTAACAACATTGCTAACTCCCAAACCGTAGGGTTTAAATCAGGCGCGATTGCGTTTGCTGACGTTTTTGCCGGATCGCAGATCGGCATGGGCGTTCAGGTTGCCGGTGTAAACCAGAACTTCAGCGATGGCGTACTGGGCGCAGGCAGCAGCCAGCTGGATATGGGTATCCAGGGCAACGGTTTCTTCCGCATGGTCACTGAAGCTGGCAACGTGTTTTACAGCCGTAACGGTCAGTTTGAAACCGATCAGAATGGTTACATTGTTAATAGCCAGGGCATGCGTCTGACGGGCTATATGGCCACGGGTACCCCGCCTGCAATTCAGCAGGGTTCACCGGTTGGGCCGATTCAGATCCCGACCGGCCAGATGCCGGCTCGCGCCTCTGATGCTGGATCGATCAGCGGTAACCTCGACTCCGGCAACGACGTTGTAACCACCACGCCGTTCGATCCGGAAGATGGCGACAGCTACACCTACTCCACCCAGGTTAACGCTTACGACAGCCTGGGCAACGAGCATGCCATTAACGTCTATTACGTTAAAACCGCCGATAACAAGTGGACGGCTTACTCCGTTGACTCTACCGCTCCGGGCGCGACGCCGGGCCAGGTGGATCTGGAATTTGATACCTCCGGCAAGCTGATAACTAACCCGGCGGATCTGAACGTGCAGGGCGCGGCCTATAAAGGCGGCGATGCGCTGAACTTCGACATCGATCTCTCTGGTCTTACCCAGCAGGCTTCCGAAAACACCATGGACAGCCCAAGCACTACCGGTTACCCGCCGGGAATGATGAACGGCTACAACGTGGGTGATAACGGGCAGATCATTGCAACCTACAGCAACGGTAAGAGCCAGTTGCTGGGCCAGGTGGTGCTCTCCAACTTCACCAACCCGGGCGGTCTCTCTTCTCAGGGCAACAACTGCTGGGCGGAAACGCCGGAGTCGGGCCAGCCGGTAATCGGTATCGCCGATACGGGCAACCTGGGTTCGCTGAACGGCAACATGCTGGAAGCCTCCAACGTGGATCTGAGCCAGGAGATGGTCAATTTGATCGTCTACCAGCGCAACTATCAGTCCAACTCTCAGACCATCAAAACCCAGTCTGACATCCTGCAAACGCTGGTTAACCTAGGCTAAGGGTAACGTCTTATGGATCGCGCGATATATACCGCGATGGGTGCCGCGAATGCGGCGCTTAATCGCCAGGCGGTAACCGCAAACAATCTGGCCAACACCTCAACCAACGGCTTTCGCGCTCAGATAGCGGCTTATCGCGCTATTCCGGTGCACGGCCCGTCGGTTGAAACCCGCACGATGGTGGCGGCGTCCACGCCGTGGAGCGATGACACGATGGGTGCCATCAATCCGACCGGGCGCGATCTGGATGTTGCGCTGCCGCAGAACGGCTGGCTGGCAGTACAACTGCCGGATGGCAGCGAAGGCTATACCAAAGACGGCAACATTGAAGTGGATGCCGAAGGCACGTTGCGGGTTCGCGGTATGCCGTTGATGAGCGATGGCGGCCCGGTAACCGTGCCGCCGCAAGCCAAATTGACCATTGCGCCGGACGGCACAATCACCGCGCTTGGTGCGGGCGATGAACCGACAGCGGTGGCGCAGGTTGGGCGGCTGAAGATGGTGAATGCCTCTCCGGCGCTGCTGAAAAACGGCGATGACGGTCTGTTTCACGTTGCCGATCCGACGACCCCGGCGACGCTTCCCGCCGACGCGAATCTCAAATTGATGCCCGGCATGCTGGAAGGCAGCAACGCCAGCCCGATGAAATCAATGGTGGAGATGATCGCAACGGCCCGTGGTTTTGACATGAACATGAAAGTCATTACCACCGTGGATGACAACGAAAAAAGCGCCAACCAGTTACTGAGCGCCGGTTAATCCTGGCGAGGAGAAAGAGAATGATCCGTTCCCTGTGGATTGCAAAAACGGGCCTTGAAGCTCAGCAAACCAATATGGATGTAATTTCCAACAACCTGGCGAACGTCAGCACCAATGGCTTTAAACGCCAGCGCGCTGTGTTTGAAGATTTGATTTACCAGACATTGCGCCAGCCGGGAGCGCAGTCTTCCGAACAGACCACTATTCCTTCTGGCTTGCAGTTAGGGACCGGGGTTCGTCCGGTGGCGACCGAGCGTATTCACAGCCAGGGTAGCCTGACGCAGACCAATAACACCAAAGACGTGGCGATTGAAGGCGGCGGTTTCTTCCAGGTGCTGCTGCCGGACGGTACCACGGCCTACACCCGCGATGGCTCGTTCCAGTTCGATCAGAATGGGCAACTGGTGACCTCCAGCGGCTATCAGGTGCAGCCTGCCATCACCATTCCGCAGGAAGCGCAAAGCCTGACTATCGGCAGCGATGGCACGGTCAGCGTCACGGTCGCCGGGCAGACTGCGCCGCAGCAGGTTGGGCAACTGACGCTGTCGTCATTTATCAATGATTCCGGCCTGGAAAGTATTGGCGAAAACTTATACCGCGAGACGCAATCTTCCGGCGCACCGAATGAATCAACCCCCGGTCTGAACGGTGCTGGCACCCTGAAACAGGGCTACGTGGAAACCTCCAACGTTAACGTAGCGGAAGAGCTGGTCAACATGATCCAGACCCAGCGCGCTTATGAAATCAACAGTAAAGCGGTTTCAACCTCTGACCAGATGCTGCAACGCCTGACTCAACTTTGATCTTTAGCCGCGGGTTCACTCGCGGCTGCTTTTCCTTTAGTGACTGAGATGACCAATCACCTTTGCTCTCTGCCTGTGCTCCGTCGTCTGGCAACGACCCTTATTCTGCCGTTTGTGATCGCTGGCTGCGCGTATATCCCGCAAAAGCCGCTGGTGGATGGCGAAACCAGCGCGGCGCCCGCACCCGTTGCGGCGGCCGCGGTCAATGGATCGATTTTCCAGTCGGGGCAGGCGATGAACTATGGGTATCAACCGCTGTTTGAAGACCGCCGTCCACGGAACATCGGCGACACGCTGACCATCGTGCTGCAAGAAAATGTCAGCGCCAGCAAGAGCTCTTCCGCCAATGCCTCGCGTGATGGCTCGACGGATGTGGGCATTACGGCTGTGCCTGGTTTTATGTCCGGGCTGGTTGGCCGCGGGAAGGCGGACGCCTCGTTCAGCGGCAGCAACGATTTTGCCGGTAAAGGCGGCGCGGCGGCAAAAAATACCTTCAGCGGCACCATCACCGTCACGGTGAAACAGGTGCTGGAAAACGGCAACCTGGCGGTGGTGGGCGAAAAACAGATCGCCATCAACCAGGGGACTGAATTTATACGTTTTTCCGGCATCGTGAACCCACGCACCATCAGCGGCAGCAATACGGTTGTTTCCACCCAGGTGGCGGATGCGCGCATTGAATATGTGGGCAATGGCTACATCAACGAAGCACAACAAATGGGCTGGTTGCAGCGGCTGTTCCTTAACCTTTCTCCGATGTAATTGATGATGAAAACTGCTTTTTTAACCTGCTTTATGGCGCTGCTTTGTCTGCTATTGCCGGCAACAGCCAGCGCAGAACGTATCCGCGATCTGACGACGGTAGAAGGCGTTCGCAGTAACTCTCTGATGGGCTACGGCCTGGTGGTAGGGCTGGATGGTACCGGCGACCAGACCATGCAAACGCCTTTCACCACGCAAAGCCTGAACAACATGCTGTCGCAACTGGGCATTACGGTGCCCGCAGGCGTCAACATGCAGTTGAAAAACGTGGCGGCGGTGATGGTGACTGCCGAGTTACCGCCTTTTGCCCAGCCAGGCGCGAAAATTGACGTCGTGGTTTCCTCAATGGGTAACTCGAAAAGCCTGCGCGGCGGCACGCTGCTGATGACGCCGCTGAAAGGGGCCGACAGCCAGATTTATGCGCTGGCGCAGGGGAACCTGCTGGTTTCCGGTGCGGGTGCGCAGGCAGGCGGCAGCCGGGTGCAGGTCAATCAGCTTAACGGCGCCCGCATCAGCGGCGGTGCGACGGTAGAGCGTAGCGTCCCGTCAGGTTTTGCCGGGCAGAACACGCTGATGCTGCAACTGAATAATGAAGATTTTACCGTCGCGCAGCAGATCAGCGACGCCATCAACCGACGCTATCCTGGCAGCGCCAGCGCGCAGGATTCCCGTACTGTGAGCCTGCGTGCGCCGTTAGACAGCGCATCACGCGTGCGTTTTCTTGCCGAAGTGCAGGATATTCCGCTGCGTGTTGATGCAGGCGATGCGCGGATCATTATCAACTCTCGTACCGGTTCGGTGGTGATCAACGGTCGCGTGGCGCTGGATTCCTGTGCCGTTGCGCAGGGCGATCTGGCGGTCGAAGTGAACCGAACCAACCAGGTCAACCAGCCGAACACGCCGCTGGCGGGCGGACAAACCGTGGTGACGCCGAATACGCAGTTGTCGGTGCGCGAGCAAAATGGCTCCCTGCAACGGGTGAACACCAGCACCGATCTGAACAGTGTGGTCAGAGCGCTGAACAGCCTGGGCGCGACGCCGAACGACTTGATGGCGATTCTGCAATCGATGAAAGCCGCAGGCTGCTTGCGGGCGCGTCTGGAGATCAACTAATGAATAGCGCCAGCGTCTCGCAGGGGGCGGCATTTGATGCGCGTTCGCTTGATAAGCTGAAACTGGCAGTCAGGGATGACTCGCCAGACGGGCTTAAAGCGGCGGCAAAACAGATGGAAGGTCTGTTTGTGCAGATGATGCTGAAAAGCATGCGCCAGGCCTCGTTCAAAGATGGCCTGTTCAACACCCAGCAGTCTGAGATGTTCACCTCGATGTACGATCAACAGGTGGCGCAGAACATCGCTGATAAAGGGCGAATGGGCTTTGCGGATCTGATGATCCAGCAGATGACCGGTAAAGCCGCGAGTGCGGGCAACGTGACGACAACGCAGGAAGTGCCGCTGAGTATCAGCCCGGCGCAAATGCTTGTCGCGCCGCTGCATTCCGCAGCGCCAGCGGTGAACGCCGACGTGGAAAATACGCCAGAACCGGAACCAGAGGCACAGCCTAAAACGTCGGCCATTTCCGGGGAAGGGTTTATTTCACGCCTGATGGCACCAGCGATGAAAGTGGCGCGTATGAGCGGGATCCCGCATCAGTTGATTATTGCGCAGGCCGCGCTGGAATCGGGCTGGGGACGCCGGGAAATTATGACCAATGACGGCAAACCCAGCCATAACCTGTTTGGTGTCAAAGCGACAAGTCACTGGGAGGGGGAAACCACGGAAATTACCACCACAGAATATGAGAATGGCGTCGCGCAAAAAGTAAAAGCGAAATTTAAAGTTTATGATTCTTATGCTGACGCGCTGGCTGATTATACATCGTTAATAAGTAGTAATCCTCGTTATAGAAATGTTGTTAATTCAGATTCACCGGAAATAGCCGCAAAAGCACTGCAATCCGCAGGTTATGCGACCGATCCGGCGTATGCGAAAAAACTGATTAATATTGTTCAGCAGGTCAGACAGCATGTGAATCAGGCGGTGGATGCGTGGTCGTCAGATTTTTCTTCATTATTTTAAGCTCCGGGCTTTAGTGAATTCTTACCGGGCCGATTAAATATATAGAGCGTATTTTTACCGGAGATAATGGATCTCCTCTTCCGATCATGGTCGATAATTTATGAATTTATTCAATCTTGCCCAAAGTGGGCTGAGTGCTGCTCAAAACGCATTGAATGTCGTCGGTAATAACCTGACCAATGCGACGACATCAGGCTATAGCCGACAGAATATTATTCTGGGAGAAGCGGGTGGTAAATCCACAAATTACGGCTTCTTCGGCTACGGCGTAAAAACAGGCGACGTGCAGCGTGCCTATGATGGTTTTATTAGCAATCAGGTACGCGGCGCAGCCACTCAATATATGTCATTAACGGGTCGTTACGAGCAAGTTAGCCAAATTGATAATATGTTGGGCGACAGTACCAATAATATTTCAACCAGCATGGATGGACTGTTTGAAGCCATGGAAGCCGTGAGTAAAGATCCGGTTGATCCTGCGGCTCGGCAGGGCGTACTGGCGCAATTTAATGCCATTGCTAACCAATATCGTTCAAACAGCTCAACATTAAACGGTCTTGAGAAAAGTACGAATACACAAATTGATCAGACCGTGACGGATATTAATGCCTGTACCAAACAACTTGCTGAACTGAATCAGCAGATTGAGAAGATTCACGGGCAGACCGGTGGTATGCCATCCGATTTACTCGATCAGCGCGACCAGCTATTAAATCAGTTGAGTCAGAATATCGGCATTAAGGTTAGCGAGAATAAAGAGACCGGCACGGTTGATGTCTCGATGGGTAATGGTATGGCGCTGGTCAGCGGCGGTAAGTCGTACCAGTTGCAGGCCAGCACTTCCGCAGAAAACCCGGCGCAGACGGTGGTTTCCTATGTCGATGCCTCCGGCAATGCGCTGGCGCTGGATGAAAATGCGACCTCCGGCAAGCTGGGCGGGCTGTTTAAATTCCGTAATGAAGATCTGGTTTCCGCGCGCGATCAACTGAACCAGCTGGCGCTGCAAATGGCAAACAAGTTCAACGAAGTGAACGGTAACGGTTACGATCTGAACGGCAACGCTGGCGGCGATATTTTCTCCATTGGCAACCCGCAGGCGGTTGGCAATACCGACAATGCGGGCAGCGGCTCGCTGGATGTCTCTTTTACCGATATCACGGCAGTGAAATCACAAGATTATCAGCTGGTCTATAACGGGCCGGGCAGCACCGACTGGACGGTAACCACCCGCGACGGGCGCACCATCACGCCGACCATCGGCGGCAATGGCGAACTGGAATTCGAGGGCATTTCCATTATGCCTGGCGGTACGCCGCAACCGGGCGACAGCTTTACGCTTAACCCGACCGATGGCGCAGCCGATCGCATCGCCGTTGCCATTACCGATGGCGATGAAATTGCGGCCTCTTCTTCTGCTGATCCGACAGAGGAAAGCAACAACGAAAACATCCTCGCGTTAATCGGCATTAAAGATGAGGAAGTGGTAGGCAAGATGACGCTGTCAGGTGCGTATGCCAGCCTGGTCAGTTCCGTCGGTTCATCGGTGAGCGCGCTGAAGGGCGACATTACCACCTCCGCCAAAGTCTACGACCAGTGGTCGCTGCAGCAGCAGTCGGTCTCCGGCGTCGATATGAATGAAGAGTACGTCAATATGCAGATGTTCTCTCAGTACTACCAGGCGAATGCGCAGGTATTACAAACGGCGACCACCATTTTCGACACCATTTTAAGTATCCGTTAAGCCTGCGGCCAGCCAGGCTGGCCCACGCTATCCACTCTACAGGGATAAATGATGCGTCTTAGCACACAGTTTATGTTTCAGAGCCGGATTGACAGCCTGTCGAAGGCGATGACCGGTTATAACGATCTCTCCAGCCGCTTGTCTGCCGGACAAACGCTGCTGACACCGTCTGACGATCCGACCGGCGCTTCACAGGCGGTAACGCTGCAAAGCGCGCTGTCAAGAATGAGCCAGTTCGATATGGCGCGTACTTACGCGCAGGACGCGCTGGGCCAGGAAGATAACACTCTCGGTTCGATTGCCAATCTGCTGTCTGAAGATCTGAGTGAAAAAATCGTCGCCGCGGGTAATGGCGCTTATTCTGATGAAGATCGTCAGGCGCTGGCGACGGAAATGCAGGGGATCCGCGACAACTTACTGGATCTGGCGAACACCAAAAACAGCGATGGCCGCTATATCTTCGGCGGCTACAAAACCGGTTCTGCGCCTTTCCAGGATGATGGCACTTACGTTGGCGGTGATACGGCGATGACGCAAGTGGTTTCTGACAGCACCGAAATGCAGGTCGGTCACACTGGCAGCGATGTCTTTATGAGCGGTACGGCGGATGATCTGTTTGCCTCGCTGGATGCGGCTATCTCAGCATTACAACAACCGGTGACCAACGATGCCGATCGTCAGGCGTTGCAGGATACGCTGGACAGCACCAACCGCAGCATCAAGAGCAACATCGATAACCTCGGTAAAGTGCGCGCCGTCGTCGGCACCAACTTACAGCAACTGGAAACGCTCGGTTTCAGCGCGGATGCGCTGGGGATTGATACCCAAAGTCATCTGCAAGAGACGCTAGGTTCCGACTGGGATTCGATGATCACGCTGCTGTCACAGTCAAAAATGTCTGAGTTCGCGCTGAATTCATCGATGACGGTTTTTCAGTCGATGCAACAACTGAATATCTTCAACATCGTTGGTTAACCTTCGCGGTATTTTTTTTATTGTTTATCGGCAGGAGCGAAATTAAAACCACACGGGAAAAATATCGTTAAAAGATATTTTGTGGCGCTCCTTTACTTCAAAGGTCTCTCTATGTTTAAAGAGTTAAAAATTTCAACCGGGATCAGTATTGTTCTCGGTGTTATTGTTGTCTGTATTATTTTTGTTTCATCTTATGGAATGAGTAATGCGCTGACTGCGGCAGATAATTTCGATGCAACTGTCGTAGCGAATAAAAAAATTGATACGCTTAATGATGCATTAATCAGCGTAAACAGTAGCGTTTCCCGCGTGAATGCCATGATGCTGGCCGTCATGCTGCAACAGGAAATAAAACAAGACGATATTGCGGAGATCAGTGCCACGCTGGCTGACGCACAAAAAAAGGTGAATACCTTCGCCACCTCGCCTTTCGATGATGAAACCGAGAAAAAAATCGGCCATGACATTCAGCAGAGTTTTGAAGCGGTAATTTCTACCACATTGAATAAAAAGGAATTTATCACCAATCCAGGCAACTATCACGGTAACCTGCTGGCAGAATCCAAACAGCGTATTGCCTTGCAGGATCGCGTTTCTCAATACGTAGAGTACGCAAATCGCCTGCTCAAACAGTATGGTGAGACTTCGCACGGGCACATTCAGAAAATGATTATATTCACTGTCGTGGCGCTGGTTGTGGCCCTGCTGTGTGCTTTCCTTTCCCGCCAGTGGCTTAAGCGAACGCTGTTCCGACGTCTGGAGCAGGTGAAACAGTCTTTCCAGTTGATTGCTACCGGAAACCTGAGCGAAGCGATTGATATTGGTGCAAAAAACGAAATTGGCGAGATGCTGATTGAAGTCGAAAAGATGCGTCTGTCGCTGACCGATACGGTCTATGGCATTCGTAACGGCGTGAAGCATATTTATGGTAATGCGCAAGAAATCGCCAACAGCAACAACGATCTCTCTTCACGTACCGAAGAGCAGGCTTCCGCGCTGCAACAAACCGCAGCCAGCATGGAAGAGCTGAAAATCACCGTGCGTCAGAACGCCGACAACGCCCACAGCGCGAAACAACTGGCGGAAAGCGCCAGCAGCAGCGCGCAAAGTGGGGGTGAAGTGATGGGCAATCTTGAGCGCATCATGGAAGAAATTACGGTTAACTCCCGTCAAATTGCCGACATCAACAGCGTTATTGACAGCATTGCTAACCAGACCAACATCCTGGCGCTTAACGCGGCAGTGGAAGCGGCCCGCGCCGGGGAACAGGGGCGTGGCTTTGCCGTGGTCGCAGGCGAAGTGCGTAACCTGGCAAAACGCAGCGCCGATGCTGCTAAAGAGATCCGTCAGCTGATCAACACCTGCGTGGCGAATATGAATACCGGCTCGCAGGAAGTGCAACTGGCCGGTACATCGATGCAGGAGATAGTTAAGTCTGTTATCCAGGTGACTGATATTATGGCGGAAATCGCTTCTGCTTCTGAAGAGCAAAGCACCGGCATCAACCAGATTGCCCAGGCGGTCAACGAAATGGACCTCGTCACGCAGCAGAACGCCACGATGGTTGAGCAGGCGGCAGGTACGGCCACGAATGTCGAACAGCACGCCCGTAATCTCGATCAGATTGTCGCGGAGTTTACGGTGAATGAGCACCATGTTTCGGCTGTAGCCCGTGAGCGAAATAAGGTTGAAGTTCCCCGCGTGGTTAATTCTCCGGTTATTCGGGAATTCTCACCTGCGCCAAAAACAGAAGGTGAATGGGAAACCTTTTAATTTCTGTCGTGCCGCCATGACGTAAATAAGGAGTATGTTTCACTTTCCGTTCGCTTATCGGGCTATTTGATTTGGCGATTATTAATAATAATTTAAATATATTAATAGCACTTCGGGAATGGTTATAGTGAATGGGATTTATCGCTCTGACGGCACAATTCAGAAAGAACAACTATGGCCTAAATATGGTTATTTAGTCCGCTACGAAGCACTGAAATTACAATCCAAATTATCATCAAACGTTGATATTGACGATTTAATTCAGGCAGGCGCCATTGCGCTTCTGGATGCAGTAGAACAGTTTGACCCGACTAAAGGGGTCAAGATGAGCGTTTATATTGCACAACGCCTTCGCTGGGCATTTATGGATGAATTACGCGAACATGACTGGGTTCCTCGCCGCGTTCGCCGTAAATCCCGCGAAGTCTCTGCCGCGATTATGCGGGTGGAACAGAGCACCGGCGGTGTTGCTTCGGAAGCGGATGTTGCAGCGGAAATGGGAATGTCGCTGCAGGAGTATCAGCAGACGCTGGCAGATACGAATACCAGCATGCTCTGCTCGCTGGATGAGCTCCAGGAGCTGCTGGCAGATGGTCTTGAACTGGAAGAGATGGAACAGGATCACTTAGACCCGTTGCATGATGCGCTGTTAGGCGATCTGACAAAGCAAGTCAGCAATGAGATCAAAGCGTTGCCGGAAAGAGAGCAGATGCTGCTGAATCTTTATTATCAACAAGATTTGAATATGAAAGAGGTTGGCGTGCTGCTGGGCATTACGGAAACACGCGTGAGCCAGCTGCATAGCCAAACAATTAAACGATTACGGGCCCGCCTGGAAGATCGCGGGTGGGAATAATAAGGGTACGTTTACCATGAATGTGACAGCGTTTGACGAGCCACTGCAATGTATCCGGGATATGAATCTTTCTTACCTGCTGCTGGCGCAGCGGTTAATTATGGAAGACAAATTATCCGCTACATTTCGCCTTGGGTTAAATGAATCAACAATTGATATGTTGAAAGATTTATCGCTTTCACAGCTTATTAAACTTTCATCAACAGGCCAGCTAATATGCCGTTTGCGCATTGACAGCGATATGGTTATCGACTGTCTGACGAAAGATTCGCGTATTGATGCTTTACAAAACATTCATACTGGAATCATTTTGTCTACAGAATTACTTAATTCTCTTGCCGAGGAAGAACGTCCGGCGGCCTGACAGGGAAATATCTATGTGTGAGAAAAGCATCATCTCTGAAATCAAGGATGCGCAAATCGCCGTGGAATTGATCTCCTTTGGTGCACGGATGCAAGTCCTCGAGAGCGAAACAAGTTTAAGTCGCCGCAAGCTTTTAAAACTTTATAAAGAAATTAAGGGATGTTCACCACCGAAGGGGATGTTACCGTTTTCCGCGGACTGGTATATGTCCTGGGAACAGAATATTCACTCATCGATTTTCTATAATATTTATCGTTATCTGGAAAAAACCGAAGGTGGCCGTCCTGTTGAAACAATGCTGAAAAGTTATCGTCTGTACCTTGAGAATAGTCTTGACGGCAAAGATAAAAAACCTGTGCTCGGTATTACTCGCGCATGGACGTTATTACGATTTGTTGATTGCGGCATGATCAGGCATACGGAATGTTGCTCTTGTGGTGGTTCGTTTATTACCACACAGGAGAGCCCTGACGCTATATACACTTGCAGTTTGTGTTTTCCGCCTTCGCGAGCAATTAAACGTGTCAATCCGGAAGTTTTTTTAATGGATCGGTACCGGTAAATATTGGCTCACTGCTATGTACATCACCACCCCGTGAAGAACGGCAGCGATGCGTGCCTGGTTACGCGCTTATATGCATGGAATAAAGATGATAAACGGACGTTTAGATTATTAAGGAGTTAACGTGTTAGTCATTATTGGCTATGTCGTGGTATTTGCAGCCGTATTTGGTGGCTTTGCTATCAGTGGCGGTAATCTCGGCGCACTCTTTCAGCCGACTGAATTATTAATCATCGGTGGCGCCGGCTTGGGCGCTTTTCTGGTGGGGAATAATGGCAAAGCGATCCGCGCGACCATGAAATCTTTTCCTCGTTTATTTCGGGGTTCGTATTACACCAAAGCGTTATACATGGATTTAATGGCGCTGATGTATCTGCTGTTGTCAAAAAGCCGTCAAAGTGGGGTTGTTGCGCTGGAGAACGACATCGAAGATCCGCAAAACAGCGCCATCTTTTCTGCCTATCCGCGCCTGCTGGCGGATTCCGAAATCATGAATTTCCTTGTCGATTACCTGCGTCTGATAATCAGCGGCAATATGAATGCCTTTGAAATGGAAGCGCTAATGGATGAGGAGATCGAGACCTGCGAGCACGAACACGACGTTCCGGCGAACAGCATCAATGCCGTGGGTGATGCGCTGCCTGCATTTGGTATCGTTGCGGCGGTGATGGGCGTGGTCAATGCGCTGGCGGCGGCGGATCGCCCGGCGGCGGAGCTGGGTGAACTGATTGCCCATGCGATGGTAGGTACTTTCCTCGGCATCCTGATTGCTTACGGCATGGTTCTGCCGCTGGCAACGTTGCTGCGTCAGCGTAGCGCCGAACATTTGAAAATGCTGGAGTGCATTAAAACCACGCTGCTGTGCAGTATTCATGGTTATGCGCCGCAGATTGCCGTTGAATTTGGCCGTAAAACGCTCTATTCGACTGAGCGCCCGAGTTTTGCTGAACTTGATGAGCACGTGCGCGAAGTCCGCTCCTCTTCATCGTCCGTACCGACGGGAGAGGCAACGTGAAGAAAAAGTCAGCCGCAACCATTGTTGTCCGCAAATTCAACCGAAAAAAACATGAGTCGCACGGCGGCTCATGGAAAATCGCCTACGCGGACTTTATGACCGCGATGATGGCTTTTTTCCTGGTTATGTGGCTGCTCTCATCCTCTTCTCCGGAGCAGCGTATGCAGATCGCTGAATATTTCAAAGTCCCGCTGAAAAACGCGCTGGCGAAGGGCGATAAAGCCAGCCTGAGCGACAGTGTGATCCCCGGTGGCGGGGACGATCCCCTGAAAAATGACGGGGAAGTCTTCAAAAAGACGTTGAATAAAATTGATGAGAAAAAGCGGGAAGCGAATCTGAAGCGCGCCAGAAACAAGCTGCAAAGCCTGATTCAAACCGATCCACGTCTGAACAATTTCACCTCTAATTTACGGCTTTCGCTGACCGATGATGGTCTGCTTATTCAGATCACCGACAGCGCCGATCGCCCGATGTTTAAAGTCGGCAGCCCGGTTCCGGAGAGCTATATGGTGAATATCCTCCAGGCTCTGGTTCCGGTACTGAATGAATTGCCTAACCGCATCATTATGACCGGCCATACCGATGCGCTGCCGTATGCCAATGGCGAAGCAGGTTACAGCAACTGGGAACTCTCCTCCGATCGCGCCAACGCCTCGCGTCGCATTCTGGTTAGCGCCGGGCTTGGCAGCAATAAATTTATCCGGGTGATTGGTACCGCCGACACGATGGTGCAGTCGGGAACGATCGCCGACGACCCGATTAACCGGCGTATCAGTATCCTGGTGCTCAGCCAGGAGCGCGCCAAACAAATCCTGCAGGAAGATGTGCTGCTACGTGACCCTGTCTCTCTGTCGGATGAGAGTAAAAAAGCGGAGCAGGGTGCAGCAGCACCTGCAACGGAATCAACAGTCAAAACGGCCATGGAGAATAACTAAGTGGATATCAGCGACTTTTATCAGGCTTTTTTTGATGAGGCTGACGAGTTGTTGGCCGACATGGAAAAGCAGCTGCTTGACCTCGATCTGCTGTCGCCAGACAGAGAAGTATTGAATGCCATTTTTCGCGCCGCCCACTCGATAAAAGGGGGGGCCGGTACGTTTGGTTTTTCTGCGCTGCAGCAGACGATGCATATTCTGGAAAATCTCCTCGATGATGTTCGTAGCGACAAGCTGCGGATTACAGAAGAGATTCGAAGTTTGTTTTTGGAAGGTAAGGACATCATGCAGGATCAACTGGACGCCTACAAATCCTCCTCTGAACCGGATCAGGAGGCTTATCAGTATATTTGCGAAGCGCTACGGCAAATTGCTAACGACCACGCAGCACAGCCGCCCGTTGCGGCGGTTGTCCCGGCGGCTATCGTCGCGCCAGTGACGGCCGCGGCTGTCGCGGTGCCGGTGGAAGTCGAAGAGGGCGAACCGCGCCTGCTTATCGTGCTGCAAAAAGTGAAAGATGAGGATCAGGATCCGCTGCTGGAAGAGCTGGCGAATCTGGGGAGCATCAGCGATGTACAGCGTGAAAACGGCGCTCTGCAACTGGTATTGCAAACCACCACCAGCGCCGATGATATCCAGGCGGTACTGTGCTTTATTCTGGAACCGGAGCAGATAACTATCTCCCCGGCACCAGCTAAAGCTGCTACTCCGCTGGCCGTTGAGGAGGCTGCTGTGCCGGAAGTGGCAGAAAGCAGCGCGGTTGCGCAGCCTGTTGCTGGCGCATCAGCACAGCCGCGTCCTTCGCGACCGGAATCTTCACGCAACCGCCCGCAGGCGGCGGAAGCGAGCAGCATTCGCGTAGCGGTGGAAAAAGTGGATCAGATCATCAACCAAGTTGGCGAACTGATCATCACGCAGGCGATGCTGTCGCAGCTTTCCGGCACCCTTGATTCATCAAGCCACGATACCCTGCTCAATACCATTGTTCAGCTTGAGCGTAATGCCCGCGACCTTCAGGAATCGGTGATGTCTATCCGCATGATGCCGATGGATTACGTCTTTAGCCGCTTCCCGCGTCTGGTTCACGATCTGGCGGCGAAACTGAATAAAGAGGTGGAGCTGACGCTGGTGGGCGGCTCCGCGGAACTGGACAAACGCCTGATCGAACAGATCGTCGATCCGCTGACGCATCTGGTGCGTAACAGCCTCGATCACGGAATTGAACCGGTTGATGTGCGTCGCGCCAACGGCAAGCCGGATAAGGGCAATCTGGTGCTCTCTGCGGAACATCATGGCGGCAATATCATTATTGAAGTGAGCGATGACGGTGCCGGATTGAACCGCGAAAAAATTCTCGCGCGGGCGCAGGCTCAGGGCATGTTGATCAGCGAAAACATCAGCGATGAAGATGTGTGGATGCTGATTTTCGCCGCCGGGTTCTCCACCGCAGAAAAAGTGACGGATATCTCCGGTCGCGGCGTGGGTATGGACGTTGTGCGCCGTAATATCCAGGAGATGGGCGGCCATATCACCCTCCATTCTGAGCAGGGTAAAGGTTCGACTATCAGGATTATTTTGCCGCTGACGCTGGCAATCCTTGATGGCATGTCGGTTCGCATCGGTTCTGAGATCTATGTGTTGCCGCTCGGCAGCATGATGGAATCGTTAATGCTTTCTGAAACGAAAATGCACCGTATGACCGGTGGTGAACGGATGTTGCAGGTGCGCGATGAGTATTTGCAGCTTGTCGAACTGGGACAACTCTTTGGCATTCACGAAGCGGATTACGACATCAGCGAGGGGATTGCCGTGATTGTACAGAGCGCGGGCAATCGCTATGCCCTGCTGGTGGATCAACTGATCGGTCAGCATCAGGTGGTAGTGAAAAACCTTGAGCAAAACTACCGCAAAATACCGGGCATTTCTGCCGCCACCATTCTGGGGGACGGCAGCGTGGCGTTAATACTGGATGTCGCCGTGTTAACGACATTAGCCAAAAAAAGAGATGCGTTGACAATGGTGCCTGAATCACAGCTTGAAAGGTTATTAAATGAACTTAACTGATACAGAAAAGCAATTGAAGGATGACGCGGGGCATGAATTCCTCGCCTTCCGTCTGGGTAATGAAGAGTACGGCATTGAGATCCTGAAAGTGCAGGAGATCCGTGGCTACGATCGCGTGACGCGTATTGCCAATACGCCGGACTTTATCGCTGGCGTCACCAATCTGCGCGGCGTGATTGTGCCAATTGTCGATCTGCGGGTGAAATTCGCTCTTGAGTCGGCCAATTTTGATGACAACACCATTGTGATTGTCCTCAGCCTGAACAGCAGCCGCGTGGTGGGCATTGTCGTTGATGGCGTTTCCGATGTGCTGTCGCTGGACGCCGCGCAGATTAAACCTGCGCCGGAATATACCGTCGCGCTCTCCACGCAATATTTGCTGGGCCTCGGTTCGATGGGTGAGCGGATGTTGATTCTTGTGGATATCGAAAAACTGTTAAACAGTGATGAGATGGAACTGATCGATAAAGTCGCCGATAACGGCTTCAATTAATTCTTTCTGCGTTTTTATTTCACAAGCCTTTCCGGTTAACGGAGAGGCTTTTTTTATTGTTGCTTATTGATAAAAGAATGGGTGTGAGTTCGGAAAGAACACAGTAAAAAACGCCGCCTGTGTAATACGCGTAACGCTAACGCCGCGTCCTCGCTGTATTTCCACTCCCCTGAAAAAATTTACCCAATACGTCGATAAGAAACGTCTGCATGCCTGAATTCCATGCGGAAATGCTTTTTTGTGATATCGGCATTCATGCGCCGGGCAGCGAACAGGGTAATCTCAACGGCACTGATGAGAAAAACAAACCATTTGCCCCAGGTGTTCAGGCTAAGGTCTGGTAGTAATGCCCGGTCGATAAATCTGCATAAATGTGAAAAACGAGGGAGTGATATGAAAAGAAACATCGCTTGTCTGACGCTGGCCATTACCGCTCTGTTGGGCAGCGCGGCTGTTCCGGCTTTTGCTGCGCCCTTTCCGGTGACGCCTGACTTATCGGTACCGGTCAGCCAGTATGTGACGCAGGTTAACGCGGATAAAAGCATAACCTTTCGCCTTTTCGCGCCGGGCGCAAAACGGGTCTCGGTGATCACGGGTTCCACCCCGGACAGCTATGTTTCGCATGATATGAGTAAAGACGCCAGCGGCGTCTGGTCCTGGAAGAGCGGGGCGCTGGCACCGAACCTCTATGAGTACTATTTTGATGTCGATGGGTTCCGCTCGGTGGATACGGGAAGCCGTTTTCAGAAGCCGCAGCGCCAGGTGAATACCAGTTTGATTCTGGTGCCGGGCAGTATTCTCGACGATCGCGCTGTTCCTCATGGCGATCTGTTGACGGTGACTTATCACTCGAAAGAGCTGGGCTCCGAGCGGCGGGTCTATATCTGGACGCCGCCAGGTTATAACGGAAAAGGCGAACCGCTACCGGTGCTCTATTTCTACCACGGTTTTGGCGATACCGGCCTTTCCGCTATCGATCAGGGACGTCTGCCGCAGATCATGGATAACCTGCTGGCCGAAGGGAAAATCAAACCGATGCTGGTCGTGGTTCCGGATACCGAAACTGACATTGTGCAGGCGATCCCGGAGAATTTTCCGCCGAAAGATCGCCGCAAAACATTTTACCCTCTCAATGCCAAAGCGGCAGACCGCGAACTGATGCACGATATTATTCCACTGGTCGACGCGCGGTTTAATGTACGCAAAGACGCAAGCGGACGCGCGCTGGCAGGATTGTCGCAAGGGGGATATCAGGCGCTGGTTTCCGGGATGAACCATCTTGAAAGCTTCGGCTGGCTGGCAACCTTTAGCGGTGTCACCACCACAACGGTCCCTGACGCTGGCGTTAGCGCGCAGTTCAGTAAACCGGCGTTAATTAATAAGCAACTGCATAATTTCACCGTTGTTGTCGGTGAAAAGGATTCCGTCACCGGAAAAGACATCGCCGGGCTGAAGAGCGAGCTGGAGAAACAGGGCATTAAGTTTGATTACAAAGTGTACCCCGGTCTGAACCATGAAATGGATGTCTGGCGTCCGGCGTATGCGGAGTTTGTCCAGAAACTGTTTAAGTAATGTAGTGCGCCACCGAGCCTGCTTTACTCTCTTACCCTGAAAGCGTGGATGAGTGAAGCCAGGTGAATGCCTTCCTGGCAATGCGCTTACTTCAACGCCATGGCATCGCCATGGCGTTGGGCTGGAAGGGGCTGGTTCTGCTCAGGAAAGTATATTGGCGATGTCGTTTCGCTGTGTAGAGTGATAGTGCTTACCCGCCGGGCAATCCTTTTAATCACCTTACGATTCAGCAAATTAGACGACACAAAATAGGATATTTTTCAGTGGCACTACTGTGCTAATTCCAGTCTGTAAGAAATGACGCTCATTCTCGCTTTAATAGTAATAAGATGAATTTATGAATATTTCATATAACACTTTATTAATAAGCAAAGCACAGCTATGCTGCAGGTGTTAATCTTTAAAGTTGAATGCAAAAATGTATTTGCCTGCTGACCGCAACGATTTTCTGCCAGGGTTTATATTTTTAACGATAAAGGTTCTCAGTAATGAAGGTATTTAAGACGTGATTTGGGCTGGTGGTAAATCATAATGAAGAGAGAGAGTTTTATTGGGTTGACAATTCTTGTTGTTGTCTTCTTCGTGATGTCGATAATTTTATCCTTCCATATCTGGATCACCCGTGTACAGACAATCAACGATCTTAATACCAACGTTTCGAATTTAAGCCATACTCTCAATCTTTATTCTGAGGGGGTTATCCGGCAGGGCGAGATGCTCATAGAAAATCTTTCGGACATAACGGAAATTTATGGTGAAGACAAAAGCCAGATTACCAATATAAAGAAAATTCTTGCTGGTCAGGATGAATTGCTGGAGCAACTCAATAATGTTGTTATTTATGATGCTACTGGCAATACGCTCATCGCATTACACGAAAGGCTTTCTGGCCGCGCCAATAGCGCAGACCGTTTTTTCTTCGTTTATCATCAAAACAATACGTCCAAAAAAGTTTTTATTGGTCCTCCCGTAGTAAGCCGGACGAACGGGAAATGGGTGATAACCATCAGTCGCAGGCTGGAAGATCACCAGGGTAGATTTGCCGGGGACGCCGTTCTCACTCTCAATATTGAAAATTTCCTTGAAACGTTTGGCAAGATCGATATTGGACATTCTGGTGCTATTGCATTAACAAGCGAGTCTGGAATATTACTGATACGCTATCCTTTTGACGATAAATATATTGGTCGGGTTATTTCCAATTCGCCACTTTTTACAACATACCTGAAAAACAGTAATTCCGGCACCGCAAGAAGTGTCTCTCGCTTTGACAATATACCACGGATGTATGCATTTCAAAAAAATAAACGATATGGATTAGTTACCACTGTCGCCGTGAGCATCGATGAAGGAATGTTGGCCTGGAAAAAACAATCAGAGATTCTGATAGTGATTGTTATTTTCCTGATGGGAGGCGTTATAACATCAGGTTATTTTCTTCTGCGGGATATCCATCGGCGAGTGCGCACCAGTCGTGAATTGTCAAAAACTACTGAATCACTCATGACCGCAAATGAGAAATTAAAGGCTATGGCGGCTGAGGATAGTTTAACCGGGCTGGCGAATCGTCGCAAATTCGATGAGGCGCTGCCCCGCGAAGTATTACAGTGCGCCGTAAATAAGCATGCAATATCCTTGATGCTCATTGATATAGATTACTTTAAAAAATATAACGATAATTACGGGCATTTAGCGGGTGATGACTGTTTACGGCAAGTCGCAACATCCCTGAAAAAAACAATAAAAGGCAGCTCTGCGCTGGTTGCCCGCTATGGTGGAGAAGAGTTTGTTGTTATTCTTCCTGCAACCGATTTGATCGCGGCGGAAAAGAAAGCCAAAAAAATAATTCAAAGTATTTGTCAGGAAAATATCCCTCATGAATATAGCCCGTTCGGAATAGTGACCGTAAGCATTGGTATCGCTTCAGGCCCCGGTCCGGCAGTAAAAGGCAAGGAGACAACGCTTATCGAATTAGCTGATGATGCGCTTTATCACGCAAAATATGCCGGGCGTAATGGCTTTTTCTCCTCAACGCATCTGTTTTAGTTAATGTACGGTTGGTCCTGATTAACGCACGGCAGAGTATGGCTCGCTCTGCCGTGCCGATTCTCAGAAGGACGCGCGTTTGTACGCTTTATAGCGCGCATCCCAATAGATATTTTCGAGACGTGTTGTTAATTCCTCTTCACTCATCAGCGGGCCGACGCCCTCCTGCTGACCCGCCTGGGCTACCTGCAGGGCGATGGCTTTCGATACGGTTTCAATGATATCGACTGGCGGCAATAACCCGCCTTTCTCGGTATTCGCCAGCGGGGAGAATGCTGCAAGCGTTTTGCTGGCCACGCTCAGCATGGTGTCGGTGACGCGAGTTAACTTGCCAGCCAGTACGCCCAGACCTAACCCCGGGAAAATATACGCATTGTTACACTGGGCTATTTCGTACGATTCATCCTGATAAAAGACCGGCTCAAAAGGGCTTCCCGTTGCAATGAGCGCGGCTCCCTGCGTCCATTCAATCAGATCCCGGGGCTGGGCTTCCGCGCGTGAGGTCGGGTTCGACAACGGCATGATAATGGGACGGGAACAGTGACGATGCATCTCTTTCACGATTTCTTCGCTGAAAAGACCGGGTTGCCCGGAAACGCCAATCAGTACGTTGGGATGGACATTGCGCACCACGTCCAGCAGAGACATATTCTCTGAATCGGTATCCCAGTCGGCGATAAGACGACGTGGCGTGACCAGTTTTTGCTGGAAATCCAGTAAATTAGGCATGTCATCTGTTAACAGGCCAAAGCGATCGATCATGAAAATGTTGTTGCGGGCTTCCTCCGGGGTCAGACCATCGTCGACCATCAAGGCAATGATTTTCTCCGCGATGCCGCAGCCGGCGGAGCCGCTGCCGAGGAAAACCACGCGCAGATCGCGTAAGCGCATTCCCGCCGCCTGCGAAGCGGCAATCAGCGTGCCGGTGGTGACCGCTGCCGTTCCCTGAATATCATCATTAAAGCAGCACAGCTGGTGGCGGTAACGGTTCAGAAGTTTGGTCGCATTTTTCTGGGCAAAATCTTCAAATTGCAGGAGGACATTTGGCCAGTGCGCTTTGATGGCCTCAACGAACATATCCATAAATTCGATATAGTCTTCGTCGCTGATTCGCGGATGGCGCCACCCCATATACAGCGGATTTTCAAGATGCTGGCTGTTATTGGTACCCACATCCAGCATGATAGGCAGCGTCGATGCCGGGTCAATTCCACCGCACGCTGTATATAACGAAAGTTTGCCAATCGGGATCCCCATCCCTCCGATGCCCTGGTCGCCGAGACCGAGAATGCGTTCCCCATCGGTAACCACAATTACGCGAATATCATTGCGTGAAAAACTTTGCAGCATTTCATCGATGCGGTGCCGATCCGGCCATGAGATAAATAACCCTCTGGCGCGGCGATAAATCTCAGAAAAATGCTCACAGGCTTCGCCCACCGTTGGGGTGTAGATAATTGGCAGGGTTTCCTGCATATGACAGCGCAGAAGATTATAAAAAAGCGTCTCGTTGGTGTCCTGAATATTGCGTAAGTAAACATGGCGGGAGATGTCTTTTTTAAAATGACAAAATTGTTGCCATGCGCGTGCTGTTTGTTCTTCGATGGTTTCAACGTTATGCGGTAATAATCCATACAGATTAAAGGCCAGACGTTCATCCTCAGTGAATGCCAGCCCTTTATTAAGTAACGGGTTTTCCAGTAATACGGCACCATTATAAGGCGTATAAAGCGTTTCTTTGCGTAACATTATTGCTGCTCCTGACTAAATAATAACGGCACGGCTGCCGATGTATCGGGGATAACAGAAAAGAGGCTCAAGAAATCAAGTAGATCATCACGCCCTCAGTTAATACGCCGATCGCAGTGCCAATAAGAATGGAAGAGGATGCGGATTCGATATAAGTGTCGCTGCGCAGGGCGAACATTCCCGCAGCGATAGCAGAAGGTGTTGCACCAATAATCACGACCTGCTGCATTAAGGTGTGGCTCAGGCCAAATGCCAGCCCGGCAACTGCCATCATGGCGGGTTGGATCAGATTTTTGATGCTGATATTGGTAAAGGTCTGGAGATTCAGCGACGGGCGCTCACCGTAAAACAGCAGACCGAGGGCAAACAGCGACAGACCACCAGCAATTTTGCCAACCATCTCAATCGGCGCACTCAACAGGTGCGGTAACTGCACACCGGCCAGGCTCAGCACCACACCGGATACGGGGATCCAGACAATCGGGTTACGCACCGCCCGCAGTAAATTCTGCATAATCAGTTTGCCCGGATGTAGCGTTTCAATGTCGCTATCTTTATCGCCCATGCGGATTAAGATAATGGTCAACGGAATCATTAAAACGCTGGTGACTAAATTGCCAATTAGCACACCTAAAAATCCTTCCGGCCCAATCAGCACGGCCAGTACCGGAGCGCCAAAATAGGCCATATCAGGAAAAGCGCAAACCAAAGACTGTATTGCGCTGGTCTTGATATCATGACGAAAAACATAACGCGACAGGATCAGCGTCAGTAAATAAGAGCCCATCAGACCAATCACCAGCACAGCCATAAACGAGAAGTTTTTGATTTTGTCCGGGTTGGTGTTCAGTGCTCCGATAAAAAGATGAAAGGGTAATGCAAAGCGAATCACCACTGTCGCTAATACAGTGGCATCCTTACGGTGCGTATACCCTAATTTTCCACTTAGCCACCCTAGTAACATGATAAATACTAAAGGGAATAAAGATTGTAGGAGTAGTGAAGGCATAAAATGTCCTGTTTTTGTTTTATTTAAATAGTTTTCAGGCAGGAACTCTATCTATCGTATTTACTTCCAAAGGTGATTAGAATCACACTTCGTGTGTTTTAATTAGTTTCAAAAGGAATACTTTAATTAAATGGAAAGATTGAGGTGCTAAGTTTATATTTTCATTAGAAGAATCTAAAGCATGTATCTGCGCAATTATTTTATTTACGAATAGCCTGTTTAAGTTATTTAAATGTGAATTACTACGGCACTCACAAATTCAATAAGCAGTAACCATTGCTCACTTTACAGGCCGAAGATTATGTTATTTATTCAATCATAACTTCCTGGTGGCAATATTTATTTTGTTGGCTTTATTTTTTCAAGCATTTTATCCTATTACGAATAACCCAGCGGTTATTCCTGACCCACTGTTAATTATTAATAGCGAATCAGGTGAAAATAATGAAAGATAATCCTCTCTCTTCCTCTGTTGACGCATCCCCTGCGGGTGCACAACTCTCGCGCCTGCACGGGCTTGAAGTCGGCGCCGTACCCTTGCTGCTCTTTATCGGTATCGCTTCGATTGTCGCCATTTCAGCTATCGCAGGTTTATTGCCGAAAAACATGATTGGCGGCCTGGCGGTGATCATGACGCTTGGTTTTGCCTTTGCCAAAATAGGCCGTATGTTGCCGGTGCTGAAGGACGTCGGTGGGCCAGCAATATTGTGCCTGATGGTGCCCTCGGTACTGGTCTATTTTGGTCTGTTTGAAGCGCATACGTTAGCCACCGTCCATCTGCTGATGAAAGAAGCCAACCTGCTTTATTTTGTTATTGCCTGTCTGGTGGTTGGCAGCATTCTCGGCATGAACCGGGTGATTCTGATCCAGGGCATGATCCGCATGTTTGTGCCCCTGGTGGCCGGTACTGTGGTCGCGGTGCTCGCTGGGCTGCTGGTAGGAACATTATTTGGCTACACGCCGTATCACACCTTTTTCTTTATCATCGTGCCTATTATCGGCGGTGGCATTGGCGAAGGCATATTACCGCTGTCACTGGCCTATTCCGCCATTCTTGGGCAAACCCCGGATGTTTATGTTGCCCAACTGGCACCCGCGGCAGTGGTGGGCAATATCTTTGCCATTATCTGCGCTGGCGTGCTGGCGCGTATAGGAATGCGCCGTCCTTCCCTGACCGGTAACGGTATGCTGATCCGCAGTGATGAGGATAACCGCGTCTTCGCACAGACGCAGGAGGCGCAGCATACCGATTTTCAACTTATGGGCGGCGGGCTGTTGATGATATGCGCCTTTTTTATCGTCGGCGGGTTATTTGAAAAACTGGTGCATATTCCTGGTCCGGTGCTGATGATCCTGATTGCCGTACTGTGCAAGTACGCACAGGTGATCCCCAAATCCATGGAGCAGGGCGCGCACAGTTGCTATAAGTTTGTTTCCGCAGCATTAGTCTGGCCGCTGATGATTGGTCTCGGCATGCTTTATGTGCCGCTGGAAAGCGTGGTCGCGGTATTCTCTGTCGGCTACGTTATTGTGTGCGGCTCCATCGTCATTGCTATGGCGCTCAGCGGTTATTTCATTGCCACAAAGTTAAATATGTATCCGGTCGAGGCGGCGATCGTCACCAGCTGCCATAGTGGCCTCGGCGGTACGGGGGATGTGGCGATCCTCTCAGCATCCAACAGAATGGCATTGATGCCCTTCGCGCAAATCGCCACCCGCATTGGTGGTGCTTCAACGGTCATTTTTGCCACCTTGTTATTAAGCTGGCTCGTCTGAACCACAGGCCCGCAGTCCGGTTGCGGGCGCATCGGATTACGACGATAACGCAAGTTTGAATTCGTTCTTCTCATCTAAGGGATCAGACGAAAAAGAAGAGTTGTAAGGAAAGGGCAAAAAAAAACCGCCCGGAGAGGGCGGTCTTTGGCTTCGGCTGAAAAGCGTGAATTAACGCAGCAGAGACAGGACGTTCTGCGGAACCTGGTTAGCCTGTGCCAGTACAGAAGTACCCGCAGACTGCAGAATGTTCGCACGGCTCATTTCAGAAACTTCAGAAGCGAAGTCAGCATCCAGGATACGTGAACGAGATTCAGACAGGTTGTTAACGGTGTTGTTCAGATTGCTGATTACCGAATCGAAACGGTTCTGTACCGCACCCAGACCAGAACGCAGTTCGTCAACCTGAGCCAGCGCTTCGTCGATTTTGGTCAGCGGATCTTCAGTTGCCTGAGCGGTAGAAACTGCTTTACCGGAATCAGTCACAACGCCAGCATCGTCAACGGTTGCAGCGGTCAGCGCGCCGTTAGCATCTTCAACATAGTAGTTGCCTTCGCCGTCAGTTTTCAGGGTACCGGTGATACCAGAAACGTCCGGAGCTTTGTCAAACATAACGGCGTCGCCAGCTACGCTGTTGCCCATGGTAACACCTGTTGCAGCAGTGCTAGCGGAGTCAAACGTTACAGCACCCGTTGCATCAGTCGTTGCGAGGAAGTAGTCGCTACCAGATTTAACGTAGATGTTACCGTCGTCACCCTCAACAACGTCATCAGCAGCTTTGCCAGCAGCGTCAGTATCCGTGATGGTGGATACATCGTATTTAGCACCGGTATCAACTTTAACGGTGGTCGCATCAGTCAGGGTGCTTGCGTCAACGCCGTTAGCGATGGTGAAGTCGTCCATACCCAGAGTAGAAGAGTCCATCTGGTTCAGCTGGATATCGATAGTCTGGCCGTCGTTAGAACCCACCTGGATAGACAGAGTCTGATCTTTGCTCAGTACTTTCACGCCGTTGAACTCAGTCTGTTCAGAGATACGGTTGATCTCGTCCAGACGTGCGTTGATTTCGTCCTGGATGGACTGACGGTCAGAATCAGAGTTGGTGCCGTTCTGCGCCTGTACAGACAGACGACGGATGTTCTGCAGGTTATCGTTGATTTCGTTCAGCGCGCCTTCAGTCGTCTGTGCGATAGATATACCGTCGTTGGCGTTACGGGAAGCCTGGCTCAGACCGTTGATGTTCGCGGTGAAGCGGTTAGAAATTGCCTGACCTGCTGCATCGTCTTTCGCGCTGTTAATACGCAGACCAGAAGACAGACGCTCAATAGCGGTACCCAGAGAGCTCTGAGATTTATTCAGGTTGTTCTGTGCAACGAGGCTGAGGGCGTTAGTGTTAATAACCTGGGACATGTTTATTCCTTAATACTCTATAGTTCACATGGATTATGGTTATGCGTAAGTTGTCTCGCATACTAAATAAATCGGCCCTTCAAAAAAGGACTGAAATTTTTTGCTGCGGAAAGATTTGTTGAATAGCTGAAGGGAATTTCAGGAAACAATGACTTAGCTATTTTTTAGCTGCTATTTCAGCCGATTCTGATATTGAAGATATGAATTGCGCGCACAACTGACGTTATATTCCCTTATCGATTTAGCGAATTTTCTCTGTAGCGCTGAGTTTTTTCTTTCTTCTATATAGTTCCTTTATTAAATATTCATCTTTTTATTTCCCAGGCCGATTGGTTAATAGAATTCACTCAACAAAATGACCTTTCCGACCGGAGACGAAATGGGAATATCATCATTAGGTGTAGGTACTGGCGGGATCGATACGGCATCAATGCTGGAACAGCTGAAGGCCGGTGAGCAATCGCGTTTAACACCCTATACCAAACTACAGAACAGCTATAAGTCGCAGATTTCAGCATGGGGTAAGATCTCCAGCCTGCTGTCGAATCTGCAAAAAAGCGTTACCACCATGGGTTCTGATGCTTTTAATAAAATGAACGTCAGCGCCAATGAAGCCTTTACTGCCGTTGCTGGCAGCGGCGCGCAGGCGGACAGCCATTCGGTGACCATTTCACAGCTCGCGACGGCACATAAACTGAAAACCCAGCCGGAAGCCAGCGCAGATGACATGCTGGGCGAAACCACCGGCGGCAGCCGTACAGTGACGATCACGCAGAATGACGGCAAGACCATGGAAGTGGAGCTGGCGGATGATGAAACCTCACTGAACCAGATTGCGAAAGCGATCAATAAAGAGAAGGGTGATGTTACCGCTTCCGTACAGCGTACCGATGATGGCTATCAGCTGGTACTGAGTTCGAAAAAGACCGGCTCCGATGGCGAAATGACCGTCAGTGTTGATGGTGATAATACGCTGGCGGGTGTGCTGAACACCTCCGGCGGCGGCCAGCATATTAATGATGACGGCTCCGTGGCTGCCGATGGCGGCGCAAACGACAATATGATCGCCGTTTCCGATGCCCAGGACGCCAAACTGCGCGTCGATGGTTCTGACTATACGCGCTCCAGCAACAACATCAGCGACATCATTGACGGCGTGACGCTGAATCTGAAAAAAGTGTCGGAAAACGGCGAAGCTGAGCAGTTGACGCTGACCTCGGATACCTCGGCCATCAAAACCAGCCTGCAGGATTTTGTTAAGCAATACAATGCGCTGCTTACCGAGACTACCGCTGACAGCAAATATGTCGCGGCGGATACCTCCAGCCTGGGCGATGAAGAAGTGGCAACGCAAAACTCCGGCAGCGGCTCGCTGGTGGGGGATTCCACGCTGCGCAGCCTGGTCAGCCAGGTGCGCTCCACCGTCAATGGCGTCTACGGCGATGCCGGGGCAGATTACGGCTCGCTGGCGGATTTAGGCATCAAGATTGATTCGGCAACCGGCCAGATGACGCTGGATGAAGACACGCTGGATGAAGCGATTGCCGATAATCCGGAACAAATCAGCCTGATGTTCTCCGGCCGTGGCGACAGCGAAGGGCTCTCTTCGGCGCTGGGCTCCATCATCACCAGCTACGTTGGCGATTCGAAGACCAAAACGGACGGTTTGATTAAAACCACCACCGACAGCCTGGAATCGCAAACTAAAATTGCGCAAACCCAGATCGACAAGACGCAGAAGCTGATTGACGCACAGGTCGAACGTTACCGTGTGCAGTTCCAGAACCTCGACACCATGATGTCGAATCTGAACAACATGAGCAGTCAGTTAACGTCATTGCTTTCAACCCTCTAATTTTTCATTGCGCAGGCCCGCCGCGGCCTGCCAACAGGAGTGACAAACATGTATGCAGCACAGGGGAGCCAGGCGTATGCGCAGGTGGGTCTTCAAAGTAAGCTCTCTGGCGCCACGCCGCACCAGTTAATTTCCATGTTGTTCGACGGCGCGCACAGCGCGATTCTGCAAGCCAATATCTATTTTGAGAATGGCAACGTCGCCCAGCGTGGCAAGATGATCTCTAAGGCGATCAATATTATTGATAACGGTTTGCGCGCTGCGCTCGATCACGAAAAGGGCGTACACATTGCCGCAGAACTGGAGCAAATGTACGAATATATGTCGCGGACATTATTAGAGGCGAATCTGCGTAACGAGCCGGAGAAATTAAAGCACATCGATGCGCTGTTAATGAAACTGGCCATGACATGGAAAGAGATCGAACCAACACAACGTCGGGTGAATTATGGGTGAGGTGCTGCCAAAAATTATCGTTGAATTATACGAGATGAATTTAACGCTGCTGGATATGGCAGCGAAAGAAGAATGGGACCTGCTTGCCGAAATGGCCGCTGGCTATATGCTGAAAAAGCAGGACATTATGGAAGTCAGCGCCGATGATCTATCTGTTGCGGAAAGAGAAAACCTGAAAATGGTATTAAAGCAGATGGTCGAAAACGAGGGTGAAATAACCCGGAAATTGCAGGCGCGCCTTCATGTTCTGAAACAGAATCTGTCCTCAATACATCGTGGAACCACGTTCAGTAAGCTCTACTCCAGTCAGCAAACCTCTTCAATACATTAAACAAATAAGGCCCAGTAATTAACTTACTGATGGCCTTATTCTTTTTTTAGCGGTAGTTAACGATTAACTGTTGGTTGACCACATTCAGGGCGGGTCGTAACGGGCCGCGCTTATTCACTGTGTAAATAAAGCGAAATTCACCCGTTGCGGAGAGCGGAAAAGTGATGCTGCGTTGCCCGGCCAGGGAAGGCAGCCGTAAGCAGCGATCGTGACGACACAGCTTGATCTCCAGCCCTGGCGGCGGCGGAGCCAGCAGCGTAATACGCCATGAAACACGGGTAACCTTTGCCGACGCCGGGATCGCAGAAGGCGAGCTTAACGCTCGCCCGCGTACAATCTGCTTGCCGGTGCGGGTGCTACCACCCGCTGCCGTATCGCTCCAGGAACCGCTGGAAGGTGCGGCATTCGCTGGCAATACCAGCGCCATGCCCAAAATAGCAGCGGCAGGTATCATGAATGTGTACCGATTACGGTGGTCATTTGCACCGTTTTGTTGCTGCTGATTTCCAGCGTTGACATGACTGCCAGCTGCGGGAAGGCGCGGCGCAGGAAGCGTGAAACCATCAGGCGCAGCCCCGGATTCACCAGCAGTACCGGCGAAATGCCCAGCGCTTGCTGGTCGGTGATGGCGCGTTCGGCCTGCTTCATCAGATTTTCGGCAATACCCGGTTCGATCGCGCTGCCGTTCTGGCGAGCCTGAATCAACAGTTTTTCCAGCGTGGTATCCAGCCCAATCACCTTGATGTCGTTATCCGTGCGGAACCACTGCGCCGTAATGGCGCGGCCCAAACGGATACGAACCTGTGCGGTCAGTTCGTCCGGATCGTTTTGTAGCGGAACATGTTCGGCCAGCGTATCGATAATGGTGCGCATATCGCGGATAGAGACGCGCTCGGCCAGCAGATTCTGCAACACTTTGTGGAACAGCGTCAGGGAGATCACGCCAGGGATCAGATCTTCAACCAGCTTCGGCATCTCTTTATTAATGCGCTCCAGCAGTTGCTGTGTCTCCTGGCGGCTGAACAACTCTTCCGTATTCAGCGAGATCACGTGGTTAAGATGCGTGGCGATAACGGAACCCGGATCGACCACGGTATACCCCTGAATCTGCGCCTGCTCGCGGAAGACTTCGTCGATCCAGCACGCCGGCAGACCAAACGCCGGATCTTCACACGGCGTACCCGGCAATTCACCTTCGGCGTAGCCAGGGTTAATCGCCATCCAGCGTTCCGGTTCGATCTCGCCGCGGCCAATCTCAACGCCTTTCAGCAGAATACGGTACTCGCCTGGCGCCAGATCGAGGTTGTCGCGAATATGGATCGGCGGCGGCAGGAAGCCCATATCCTGGGCAAATTTCTTACGGATACCGCGCACGCGGATCAGCAACTGACCATCCTGCGCGCTGTCCACCAGTGGGATCAGGCGATAGCCGACTTCCAGCCCCAGCACATCTTCCATTTCCACATCGGCCCATGAGGCTTCTGCAGAGGCCTGATCGTTGGCAGCCTGCGCGGCTTTATCATTATCTTCACGCGTGACGTTACGGGCAGGCGCTTGCATCTGACGACCGCGCATCCACCATGCCAGCCCCAGCAGAACGGCGGTAAACAGCAGGAAGACAACATTCGGCATCCCCGGGATAAGCCCCAGCAGACCAATCACCCCAGCGGAAAGCAGCATCACTTTCGGGTTGTTAAACAACTGTCCGACCATCTGCTCGCCGATATCCTGCTCGTTGGACACGCGGGTAACAATAACGCCTGCGGCGGTAGAGATAATCAGCGCCGGGATCTGGGCAACAAGGCCGTCACCGATAGTCAACAGAGTGTAGGTTTCACCGGCTTCGCCGACGCTAAGCCCATGCTGAAGCACACCGATGGCCAGCCCGCCGATGACGTTAATCGCCATAATCAGCAGCCCGGCGATGGCATCCCCGCGCACGAATTTACTGGCACCGTCCATTGAACCGTAGAAATCGGACTCCTGCGTCACTTCACTACGACGGCGTTTCGCTTCGGCTTCACCAATCAGCCCGGCGTTAAGATCGGCATCAATCGCCATCTGTTTGCCCGGCATGCCATCCAGCACAAAGCGCGCGCCCACTTCGGCGATACGCCCGGCACCTTTGGTGATCACCATAAAGTTAATGATGATCAGAATGGCGAAGACCACGATACCGATGGCAAAGTTACCGCCCACCAGGAAGTGGCCGAACGCTTCCACCACGCGCCCGGCAGCGGCAGCGCCGGTGTGTCCTTCCATCAAAATGATACGCGTAGAGGCGATGTTCAGCGCCAGGCGTAGCAGAGTGGAGAACAGCAACACGGTAGGAAACGCAGAAAATTCGAGGGTTTTCTGCGTAAACATCGCCACCAACAAAATCATCAGTGACAGCACGATATTGAAGGTAAACAGCGTATCCAGCAGGAATGCCGGCAGCGGCAGTACCATCATCGCCAGAATCAGCATGATCAGTACCGGACCAGCCAGAATTTGCCACTGTGTCTCTTTAAATGCGGGTAAACGTAATTTACTGGCGATACTGGCCATTAGTTTCTCTCATTTGCAAAATCCATCGACTCAGGAACCGGAAGATCCCTGGGCTGTACAGGCGGAACTCCGCCAGAGGTGCGCCACCGCCGCAGGCCGTAGACCCAGGCGAGAACTTCTGCGACAGCGCTATAAAGCTCGCCGGGGATCTGTTCGCCAATCTCACAGTGGCGATACAGGGCGCGGGCAAGCGGCGGCGCTTCAAGCATCGGAATGCGATGTGCAGCGCCCAGTTCACGAATTTTTAGTGCAACTTCGCCCGCGCCTTTCGCCAGTACCGTTGGCGCACTCATCCCGCCTTCTTTGTAAGAGAGCGCGACGGAGTAGTGCGTCGGGTTGTTAACGATGACATCGGCTTTCGGTACGTCCGTCATCATGCGATTACGGGCGGCTGCGCGTTGCATCTGCTTAATGCGCCCCTTAACGTGCGGGTCGCCTTCCTGCTGTTTGAACTCGTCGCGGATCTCCTGACGGCTCATACGCAGTTTTTTCAGGTTGCTGGTGATCTGGTAAAACACGTCGTAACCCATTACCGGCAGCAGGAAGAAAATCACCATCAGCAGGCAGTCAAAAATCATGCCGATGGCGCCGCTCACTGCGGTCGGGAATGAGGCGTTAACCAGTTGAATAAAGTGCGGTCGGTTGTTGTAGACGTACAACGCAAACCCGCAACCGGCCAGCGCAACTTTCAGGCAACCTTTCAACATCTCTGACAGCACCTGCGCCGAGAACATGCGTTGCAGCCCTTTCATCGGCGACATGCGCGCCAGGTCCACTTTCAGCGACTTGCCGCTGAAGTTCACGCCGCCCAGCAGCATGGGAGAGAGCAGCCCGGTGATGAATAACCCCAGCAAAATTGGCAGCAGCCCGCTGGCCATCATCGAGAACAGGTAACTGGCCTGCTGAAGCATGGAACGGGGATCCGTCACCGGTAGCCTGTTCAGCATCAGTCCGCTATGCAGGATCTGCATCAGGTTATGGGCAAAATGTTGCCCCCCGGATAACAACAGCGCCCACCCGGCCAGCAACATCAGCAGCGAACTCAGCTCTTTCGAACGCGGAATTTGCCCCTCTTCACGCGCTTTTTGTCGTCGGTGGGGTGTGGGTTCTTCGGTTTTTTCTACATCACTTTCTTCGGACATATTCTCTGCCGCTGGCCTCCCGTTAGTGCCTCATCCCGGTGGGTGAGGCGGTCATCAGAAACCCAGGCTATCGAGCAGGTCATCGACCTGATCCTGGCTGGCGACGACGCCGGTTTTGTTCTGGTCGATTTGCGGGCCGTTCATCAGCGTCGTATCAACCTCTTTCAGACCGCTGACGTCCTCCGGCAGGTACTCCAGCAGCACCAGAATCAGCTCTTTTTCGACGCTTTCGATAAGCGACATCATGCCGCGAATTACCTGGCCGGTAAGATCCTGGAAATCCTGCGCCATCATGATTTCCATCAGTTGGTTGTTGGTATTGCGTGCAAGGTCCGGCGTTCTGGCGAGGAAGCTGCGGGTGTCCGCCACCAGTTCGCGTGCATCGGCTAATTCCACCGGCGCGGCAAACCAGCCGTCCCAGCGAGCAGCCAGTTGCTCCGCGCGTTCGCCCAGTTCGTCCTGTAAAGGACGTGCCTGTTCGACGCTGGTCAGTACGCGCTCGGCGGCCTCGGCGGTTTTACCGACGACATAGTCCAGACGTTCGCGTGCATCCGGGATAGCTTCTGCCGCTTCGGCAATGGTGCGATCCAGCCCGAGGTCAACCAGGCTGTCGCGTAACAAACGGGCCAGGTGGCCAACGCGCGAAAAGAGATTTTTAAAATCGTCTGTCGATTGTGTTTGTGCCATCTTGTCCATCGATTACCACCCAAGCTTTTCAAAAATTTTGTTGAGCTTCTCTTCCAGCGTCGCCGCCGTGAAAGGTTTCACGACATAACCGCTGGCGCCCGCCTGGGCGGCGGCAATAATGTTTTCTTTCTTGGCTTCAGCGGTGACCATCAACACGGGCATTTTGCTGAAAGCGGCATCGTTACGAATTTCCGTCAGCAGCTGTAAGCCATCCATGTTGGGCATATTCCAGTCGCTGATGACGAAATCGAAGGTGGCGGCGCGCAGTTTGTTCAGTGCATCCAGGCCATCTTCTGCCTCTTCGACATTATTGAACCCTAAATCTTTCAACAGGTTGCGAACAATACGGCGCATCGTGGAGAAATCATCGACCACTAAAAAGCGCAAGTTGGTATCTGCCATAATTTTTTATTTCCAGGTTAAGTCATTGAACGGTGAGAGAAACCAGGGCTCAGACTCTGCGAGCCCGGGAGACAGCATGGTTGAGAAGTTGCTGGCTAATCTGGTCGAGGTCGGCGATATCGCAGGCGCCGCCGAGGGCAATCGCTTCTCGCGGCATGCCGAATACCACGCAGGTTCGCTCGCTCTGCGCGACGGTCCACGCGCCAGCCTGGCGCATCGCCAGTAACCCTGCGGCGCCATCGTGGCCCATTCCGGTGAGGATGGCGCCAAGGGCATTTTTACCGGCGCAGCGTGCAACAGAGTGGAACAACGCATCCACCGACGGACGGTGGCGGTTAATGGGCAGGCCGTTGTTCAGCGCAATCTGGTAGTTTGCACCGCTGCGCTTCAGCTCCATGTGAAACCCGCCCGGCGCAATGTACGCATGACCAGGCTGCACGCGCTCGCCCTCGGTCGCTTCACTCACGGAAATCTGGCACAAGTTATTCAGGCGGTCGGCAAATGAGCGGGTAAATCCTGGCGGCATGTGTTGGGCGATAACGATGCCCGGGCAACCCTGCGGCATCGACATCAGGATCTGGCGCAGCGCTTCGGTGCCACCGGTTGATGAGCCAATCGCTATGATCTTATCGCTGCCTGCGCGTGGTGCCTGAATCACTCGCGGTGCGGTCGGTTGTCCTTCGCGGCGACGAACCTGCGCTTTGGCCGCCATACGAATTTTGTCGGCAATCATCTCGCTGTATTGCCCCATACCGTCATGCAGCCCCATCGACGGCTTGGTAATAAAATCTACCGCCCCAAGTTCCAGCGCGTTCAGCGTAATATCGGAGCCTTTGCTGGTTAATGACGAGAGCATCACCACCGGCATCGGACGCAGGCGCATCAGACGATCGAGAAACTCCAGCCCGTCCATGCGCGGCATTTCGACATCCAGCGTCAGTACATCCGGGTTGTGTTGCTTGATCAGATCGCGGGCGATAATCGGATCCGGCGCCGCCGCGACCATCTCCATATCCGGTTGCTCATTGACCATCTGCGTCAGTATCCTGCGCATCAGAGACGAATCATCAATGCACAACACCTTAATCTTGTTCATAATTTTTACTCTGCGATGCGGTAGACGGATTGCCCAAGCAGACGGAATGGGCTGTTAGCGCTGTTAAAATGTTCCGAGTGCCCCAGAAACAACAAGCCATCGGGTTTGAGCATTTTTGCGAAGCGCATGACCAGTTTTTCCTGCGTTTTATGATCGAAATAAATCATCACGTTACGGCAGAAAATGGCGTCAAAATTGCCCTGGATGTTCCACTGCGGATCGATCAGGTTCAGCTGGCGGAACTGAACGGCATGGCGTAATTCATCTTTGATTTTCACCAGCTCTTTCTGCGCGCCGGTACCACGCAGGAACCAGGTTTTCTTCTGCTGTTCGCTCAGGCTGTCGATATCCGCCAGGCGGTAAACGCCCTGACCGGCCTTTTCCAGCACATCGGTATCAATGTCGGTTGCCAGTACGCGCGGGCCGGTAATGCTGCGGCCCAGCGTCTCTTCCAGCGTCATGGCGATGGACCATGGTTCTTCACCGGTCGAGGCGCCCGCACACCACACGTTGTACATACCGCCTCTGGCCTGCGCATGGCGCGCCAGGATCGGAAAGTGGTACGCCTCGCGAAAAAAAGAGGTCAGATTGGTGGTTAATGCATTAATAAAGACTTGCCATTCATCGCTCTCCGGATTGGCGACCAGCAAATTGATGTAATCGGTAAATCCCTTCAGTTCCAGCACGCGAATGCGTCGCGACAGGCGGTTATAAACCATGTCGCGTTTTTGTGGAGTAAGAACAATGCCTGCACGTTGATAAATCAGCGCGCTAATTCTTTCTATTTCATTGTGCGTAAGTTGTTTCTGACCAGACTGATTGGCTTCGGTTGCGGGGTTCATAATGTTCCAGTTATTTATCATAATAAGCGGTAGTACCCCTGCCGGGTTTTCAGCGATGCTCAGGTACGCAGCAAAATAATCAGTTATTAATAAGATGAAAAGAAATAGTTAATTCATTTCGTGGTTATTAAGATAATGGCCGGTATTAAACCGGCATGTTCATTATTTCCTGATAGGCATTAACAAGTTTATTTCTTGCCTGCACACCAATATTTAATGCCAGAGAAGATTCCTGCATGGAAACCATTACGTCGTTCAAACCAATGCCTTCGACGCCTGACAGATAGCCTTCCGCCTGGGTTTTGGCATGGTTTTGCATTTGGCTAATTGAATTTACGCTGTTAAATAAAATATCTGAGAAGGATGGATTATTCTCAGTGGTTTTAGCAGAAGCAAATGGATTCAGCGAAGACGCGCCGGTAATTTGACGAGTCTGGCTCTGCATCTGCTCCAGTATGCTGCTGCTCATATTTATTGACATAACAAACACCTTTCTATTAATTGCGGCAATCCTAACATGTGGTCAGACAACAACATAATGTGAAAAGCCGACACAAGTTTCAGCTTATCAGCACTTAAGAAACATCGCATTTTGTAGATAATACGCAACCAGGAAATATCCTGCGAAATATCGATTTACTACTTTATTACATACGCGAAACGCTGAGCCGCTATAGGGTTTCATTTATATAGCCTCCTTTCACTGTCACAGGAAATTGGCATGCTTGCCACGAACAACGGTAATAAAAAGAAAGGCATCGATGATATTAAAACGATGCTTGAAAATATCTGGCGCAATCCCAGAATCATTTTTTTCATCGCTGCTGCGGCGGCTATTTCTGTTGTGATTGCATTGATGTTCTGGGCAAAAGAGCCGGACTTCCGCATCTTATACAACAACATCAGCGAGCAGGACGGCGGCGAGATCGTCACCCAGCTGACGCAGATGCAGATACCTTATCGTTTTGCCGAGCATGACGGTTCTATTCAGATCCCGGCGGACAAAGTCTATGAGGTGCGCCTGAAGCTGGCGCAGCAGGGGCTGCCGAAAGGCGGTTCTGTCGGCTTTGAACTGCTGGATCAGGAAAAGTTTGGTATCAGCCAGTTTAACGAACAGGTTAACTTCCAGCGCGCGCTGGAAGGCGAACTGTCACGCACTATCGAGACGTTAGGTCCGGTGCGTACCGCGCGCGTTCATCTGGCTATGCCGAAGCCATCGCTGTTTGTGCACGATAAAAAACAGCCGTCTGCTTCCGTAACGTTGAATCTGCTCAATGGCCGTAAGCTGGATGCCGGGCAGGTCAGCGCGATCACCTTCATGATCTCCAGCGCAGTGCCGGGGCTGAGCGCCGATCGCGTTACTATCGTCGATCAAAGCGGACATCTGATGACGCAGAGTGGCGAGCAGGCCACGCAAACCACGCAGTTGAAATATACCCGTAAAGTGGAATCCGAATATGAGCACCGTATTCAGGCGATCCTTGCGCCGATCGTCGGCGCGCAGAATGTCAGAACGCAGGTCACGGCGCAGATCGATTTTACTCAGCATGAGCAAACTGCCGAGCAGTACCAGCCCAACAGTCGGCCTGAAAACATGGCCATCCGCAGCCGTCAGAGCAGCAATGCGGAGCAGGGCGGTAAAAACAGCGTCGGCGGCGTTCCGGGGGCGTTAAGCAACGAGCCGCCTGCGGCGGTTACCGCGCCGATCGACCAGCCAGCCAATGGCCAGGGCGGGACAACGACCACCACGCCTTACAACAAGCAGAACGATGAAACCACCAACTACGAGCTGGATAAAACGCTGACGCACATCAAGCGTAATACCGGCACGGTACAGCGCCTCTCTGTCGCGGTGGTGGTGAATTACGTGGCGGATGGCAACGGTAAAACCATCGCGTTGACCAAAGCGCAGCTTGATCAGGTGAATGGTCTGGTCAAAGAGGTGATGGGTTACTCCGACAAACGTGGCGATACCCTCAACGTCGTCAATACCCCGTTCACCGATGCAGATACGGAAGCTCCCGTACCGCTGTGGAAGCAACCTGACTTCATTAAGTTGCTGTTCTCCGGCGCGCGTTACCTCTTCGTGGCGCTGATTGCCTGGATCCTGTGGCGTAAAGCGGTTCAGCCGTTCTGGATCAAGCATCAGGAGCTGCTGCTGCATCGTCTGGAGCTGGAAAAAGAAGCTCGTCAGGCGGAGATGGAAGCACAGCAACGTCAGAAACAGCACCACGAGACTGCAAAAGCACAGCAGCGCATGGAGACCGAACAGGAAACCCAGCACCTGCGCAAGATTGCCGAGCAGGAGCCGCAGATTATCGCGCTGGTTATTCGCCAGTGGCTGAATAAGGAAAAGAAATCATCATGAATGCCGCCGAGAAAAGCGCTGTCCTCATGCTAACGCTCGGTGACGAGCGGGCTGCGGAAGTCTTTAAGCACCTTAACACCCACGAAGTGACGATGATCAGTAGCGCCATGGTCTCCATGGGCAGCTTCACCCATGAACAGCTTTCGTCCGTGGTCCGCGATTTCCGTCGCGACTCCGGCGAGTATGCTGCGCTGGATGTCAACACCAATGAATACCTGCGTAGCGTGCTGGTGAAAGCGCTGGGCGAGGAGCGTGCCAACGCGCTGCTGGAAGATCTGCTCGACTCGTCAGATGGCAGCAACGGGATTGAGACGCTCAACTTTATGGAACCGCAGATGGTCTTCGATCTCATCCGTGATGAGCATCCGCAGATCATCGCCACCATTCTTGTTCACCTGAAACGCGGCCAGGCTGCCGATGTGTTGGCGAACTTCGATGAGCGTGAACGTAACGACATTATGCTGCGTATCGCCACGTTTGGCGGCGTACAGCCGGTTGCGTTGCAGGAACTGACCGAAGTGCTCAACTCGCTGCTGCACGGTCAGCATATCAAGCGCAACAAGATGGGTGGCGTTCGTCCTGCGGCGGAGATCCTCAACCTGATGAAATCGCACCAGGAAGATGCGGCCATTGCCGCCGTGCGCGAATTCGACCAGGAGCTGGCGCAGAAAATCATCGACGAAATGTTCCTGTTCGAAAACCTCGTCGAGATGGAAGACCGCAGTATTCAGCGCATCTTGCAGGATATCGACGGTGAATCGCTGATTGTGGCGCTGAAAGGCGTTGACGACGTACTGCGCGACAAGTTCTTCCGCAATATGTCGAAACGTCAGGCCGATATCATGCGCGATGATCTGGCTTCCCGCGGGCCAGTGCGTATGTCGCAGGTCGAAACGGAACAGAAAAACATTCTGCTGGTGGTGCGTCGTCTTGCCGAGAGCGGTGAAATCGTGATCGGTGGAGGCGACGATGCCTATGTCTAATACGCAATGGCTGGCGTGGAAACCGGAAAACCTCCTGCACGATGAGAGCAGCGCAGAGCCTGAATTCCGTCCGACGAGCGCCACAACCGATCCGGCAACAGAAGCCACCATGCAGGTTGAGTTGTCCCGTCTTCGCCAGCAGGCCGAGAAGAAAGGTTATGCCCAGGGCCAGACGCGCGGTATCGAAGAGGGCAAAGCGCAGGGTTATGACGAAGGGTTCCAGCAAGGTCTGCAAGAGGGCATTGCGCAGGGGCTGATCGAACAGCAACAGCGTCAGCAGGAACAGTTAGCACAGCTTGTGCAACTGATTGATAATTTTAACATTACCCTCGATAGCCTCGACAGCGTAATGACCTCGCGACTGGTGCAGGTGGCTTTAATGGCGACGCGCAGCATGCTGGGTGAAAGCGCGCTCACGGCGAATGCGCACCAGTGGCTGATGACGCGTATTCAGCAACTGCTGAATGAAGAGAGCTTAAAGCAGGGCAGTGTGCAACTGTGGGTCAGCGATAAAGAACCGGAAAGCGTGTTACAGCAACTGAAAGCCATTGTTGAGCCGCGCGGCTGGGAGCTCTGCCCCGATACACAGATGCTGCCTGGCGGCTGCCGGATCTCAACCGACAGCGGCGATCTCGATGCCAGCGTGGAAACCCGCTGGAATACGCTCTGTACCCTGAGCCGCGAGGAGTTTTCCTTATGACGGCGCGGCTGAAAACATGGCTGGATGGTATCGCGCGCGCTGAACAGCGAATGTCAGCGCTACCGCCGTACCGTCAGTATGGCCGCCTGACGCGGGCTACCGGGCTGGTGATGGAAGCGGTTGGCTTAAAGCTGCCCATCGGTACGTTGTGCATTGTCGAACGTGACAGCGAAGAGGGCGTGCAGCGCGTCGAGAGTGAAGTGGTCGGTTTTAGCGGTAACGTGCTCTATCTGATGCCGCTGGAAAACGTGGAAGGTGTACTGCCGGGCGCGCGCGTCTATGCGCACGGCGGCGATACCAAAGGCAAGCTTTTACCGCTGGGGCCGGAGCTGCTCGGCCGCGTGCTGGATGCCAGTGCCCGTCCGCTGGATGGCCTTCCTGCGCCCGGCTCTTCCGAAAGAGGCCCGCTGTTTACCGCGCCGTTTAACCCGTTGCAACGCGATCCGATAAAAACCGTGCTGGATGTCGGCGTGCGGGCGATCAACGGCCTGCTGACTGTCGGTCGCGGCCAGCGTATGGGGCTGTTTGCCGGTTCCGGGGTAGGGAAGAGCGTGCTGCTCGGCATGATGGCGCGCTTTACCAAAGCGGATGTCATCGTGGTCGGGCTGATTGGCGAGCGTGGCCGCGAAGTTAAAGACTTCATCGAAAATATCCTCGGCAAAGAGGGGCTTAAACGCTCGGTCGTTATTGCTGCGCCAGCAGATGTATCGCCAATCCTGCGTATGCAGGGCGCGGTGTACGCCACGCGCATTGCGGAGGATTTTCGCGATCGCGGGCTGGATGTGCTGCTGATTATGGATTCACTCACCCGCTACGCGATGGCGCAGCGTGAGATTGCCCTCGCCATTGGTGAACCACCTGCCACCAAAGGCTATCCGCCTTCTGTGTTTGCGAAATTACCGGCGCTGGTGGAACGTGCCGGGAACGGCACGCAGGGCGGCGGCTCGATCACGGCGTTCTATACCGTGTTAACCGAAGGCGACGATCAACAGGATCCGATTGCCGACTCTGCCCGTGCGATCCTCGATGGCCACGTGGTGCTGTCGCGCCGTCTGGCGGAATCGGGCCACTATCCGGCGATTGATATTGAAGCCTCCATCAGCCGTGCGATGACCGAATTGATTGAACCGGGACACTATAAAAAAGTGCAACGTTTCAAACAGATGCTCTCTGCTTATCAGCGCAACCGCGATCTGATTAGCGTGGGCGCTTATGCCGCAGGCAGCGATCCGCTGCTGGATCAGGCGATTGTGCAGTACCCCAAAATGCAGGATTTCCTCTGCCAGGGGATACATGAGTCCAGCGAATATGAGGCGTCATATAACGCGCTCTCTACGCTCTTTCCGGAATAAGGCAGGAACGAATGGCAAAACCGGGTCCGATGGATCACCTTCGTGAGTTAGCAGAAAAAAAGCTCAATGACACGGCAATCAGGCTGGGCTGCGCGCAGCAGAGTTATGTACAGGAAACTTCTCGCCTGGAACAACTTCACACCTACGCGCACGAATACCGTCAGCAGTTGCAGGATTCGATTCGCACCAGCAGTGTTTCGATTCTCAGCTTGCAGACGCAGCAGAATTTTCTCGCTTCGCTGGATGGCGTTGTGGCGCAGCAGGTGAGACGCGTTTCCGTCAGCCAGCACAAGGTCGACAGTGAGAAAGATGCCTGGAAACAGGATAAGCGGTGTTTGAATGCGTTCCAGACACTGAAAGATCGTGCCGACGAGCAGCAATTATTAAAAGAGAACCGGCTGGAGCAAAAAATGATGGATGAATTTGCTCGCCGGGCAGCCAGCCAGAGGCAGTTATAAGATGATTATTCAACAACCTGTGACCTCCACCAGCGGGAATAATGGACAACAAACGGCGTCGATTTCTGCCCCGCAGGATGATCGCTTCTCGACGGAGCTGAAAAAGAAGCTCTCCGCTGATAAACCGCAACAGAGAGATGAAAAAGATCCCTTGCCGCAAGGGATCAAAAAGAAGCCCGCGACAAAAGAGTTACAGCTGGCGGATTTGCAGGGCGACGCCGCGCAACTGAATCCGTTACCGGCTGCGATCGCGCCGGATAACACGTTGCCGTTACCGCCAGTGGTGCCGGTGACGCTGCCGCAGGAACTGTTGCCTCAGGAGCCTGCCCTGCAAGCGGGCCAGCAAGAGATTTCAGCCGTGCAGGATTCTGCAGCACTGGTCGCCGCAGCACCGGGCAGTGAGCTGAGCGGTGAGATGTCGGCGGATATCCCACAAAGCAGTGCCACGTTGCTGAGCGACGCACTGCCGAAACTTCCACCGCAGGAGAGCGGCATGTCGCCGCTGGCGACGACGCTGCACATTGCCAAACCGGCAGCCGCAAAAACGGCTGAGGTGCCGGTTGAGAAACCGGTAACGGCGGAGAGCGCAGAGGCGGCGAAAACCGCTGAGGCCGCCGCACAGCCGGTTGTCACCAGCGAAAATGTCGCCGCGAAACCGCACTCTGCCTTAACGGCGGAGCCGATTCAGTACGCGCATCCCGCCCACATCAGTACGCCTGTCAGCCAACCGGTGACGGCGATGCCGGGCGACAAAGTGGTTACCGGCGCGCTGCAAGCTGAAGTGGGAACGCCCGCCTGGCAGCAATCGCTGGGCCAGCAGATTGCGGTGTTCACCCGTGATGGCGTTCATCATGCGGAGCTGCGTCTGCATCCTGAGGATCTGGGATCGTTGCAGATTAGCCTGCGTTTAAATAACGATCAGGCGCAACTGCACTTTGTTACCGGCGATCATCAGGTACGTGCCGCGCTGGAGTCCGCGATGCCGCATCTGCGCACGCAACTGCAGGAATCCGGCATCCAGCTTGGGCAGAGCAGCGTTGGCGCCGAAAGTTTCTCCTCGACCGGCGATGCGCCATCGGGTGAGCATTCCGGGCAAGGAAAGTCTGAGAAAGAGTCGTCCGAAATGGCCATTTCCGCGCCGGAAGAGCGCATTTCAACACCGCGTACGCTGATATATTCCAGCGGAATCAATACTTTTGCCTGATATTATTGCCTTAAATAGTAAGTTACTGGCAATAATTTCAGCTTATCAATGAATTGTACTTGGTGGGTGCTGTATTACTATATTCGCATCCCATCAAGTCCGGCAAATTGCTGAATCTTGATTTATTTTTTACAGAGCTAATCATTAAATGTCGAAAAAGAAATTATCTGCTAACAGCGGGAAGCGTTCTCTGCTGCTGACTCTGCTCACCTTATTAATTGCCGTTGGTATCTGTGCGGTTGCGACATATTCTTATATTGAAATTAAAAAGCTGAATTCACAGATCGCCAATATGAAAGGCCCAAATGAATCTGCGGCACACGAAGAGAATATTGTTCCGGTGTATGAAGATCTCGAAGCTTTTACCGTCAGCCTGAAACCAGATAGCCATGGCGACGATCGTGTTCTGTATATTGGTTTGACCTTGCGCTTGCATGACGATAAATCGAAAGCCATTCTCGTTGAAAACCTTCCGGATGTACGTAGTCGTTTGCTGGTGCTTTTTTCTCAGCAGTCAGCCGAAGATCTTATCAGCGATGACGCAAAGAAAAAACTTTCTGAAAAAATAATGGCTGTGGTGAGTGAACCACTGTCAGGAAAAAAACGCGTGATGGTAAAAAGCGTATTGTTTAATGCATTTATCTTACGGTAGTGATTATGTCTGATAGCCTTTTATCTCAGGATGAAATTGATAACCTGCTGAATGGTGGCCCTAATGCTGGCAACAGTAGCATCGAGGCTATGTCATCATTAACCGCAGCCGATAATATTAAACCTTATGATCCTAATACGCAGCGTCGTGTTATTCGTGAACGTCTGCACTCATTAGAGATTATTAACGAACGATTTGCCCGCCAGTTTCGTATCGGGTTATTTAACATCCTCCGTCGTGGCCCGGATGTCACCGTCGGTAATATCAAGATTCAGCCTTACCATGAGTTTGCACGTAATTTGCCGGTAATGACCAACCTGAATCTGATGAACATGCATCCGCTGCGCGGTACGGCACTGTTTGTCTTCTCGCCGAACCTCGTGTTCATGGCGGTGGATAACCTGTTTGGCGGCGATGGCCGTTTCCCGACTAAAGCCGATGGTCGCGAATTTACGCCGACAGAACAGCGCATTATCCAGCGCATGCTGGCGATGGCTCAGGAAGCGTACGATTACGCCTGGCGTTCGATTTACAAAATCAAAACGGAATATGTGCGTTCGGAATTGCAGGTGAAGTTTACCAATATTACCTCTTCACCGGATGATATTGTGGTTACCACACCTTTTCATGTTGATATTGGTTCGCACAGTGGTGAATTACAAATTTGTATGCCGTTCAGCATTATTGAGCCGCTGCGCGAATTATTAACCAATCCGCCGCTGGAAAATTCGCAGCAGGAAAATAATCAGTGGCGCAGTTCACTGGCAACGCAGGTTCGGGATACCGAACTGGAACTGGTGGTGAAATTCGCCGAAATTTCGACTCGTCTTTCCAGAATTATGAGTCTGAAACCACAAGATATTATTCCTCTGGATAAACCAGAAGATGTCGGTGGTTTTGTTAATGATGTGCCTGTTATGTCAGGTAAATATGGCTTTGCCAATAATCAATATGCCATCCGGGTCGAATCTCTGATGGATTCAACATTATCAGCGTTTAAGAAGGAGTGATCGTCACATGAGCGATATTGAACAATCTGCTGGTGCAAAAAAATCATCACTTGACGATCTTTGGGGCGACGCGATGAGTGAACAGTTGACCGCAGAAAACGGTACGGCCATGCAATCTGCAGAAAAAGAAGATGTTGTGGTGAATTTTACTGACGATTTAAATCTGGTGCTTGATATCCCGGTGAAAATGACCGTGGAACTCGGGCGCACGAAAATGACAATTAAAGAGCTGTTAAGACTTAGCCCAGGTTCCATTGTTTCTCTGGAAGGCCTGGCGGGTGAGCCGCTCGATATTTTGATTAATGGTTATTTAATTGCTCAGGGCGAGGTGGTTGTCGTTTCCGATAAATTCGGGATTCGTATTACCGACATTATTACCCCTTCTGAGCGCATGCATCGGCTGAGCAGATAATGAATACCGGGACGCTGAATACTGTTGCGCCGCATACCACAGAAGCGGCGACCTTCCCGATTTCCATGGGAAATATCGTTGGCTCACTGGCGCTGGTGCTGGTGATGATTGTGGCGGTTGCGTGGATCCTCCGTCGCACTGGCGTGGTTTCTCGCGTCGCTAAAGGCCATAACCTGCTGGCAGTGAAACACAGCCAGAGTATCGGTTCGCGTGAGCGGCTGGTGGTGGTTGAGGTTGATGATAAATGGCTGTTGCTGGGGGTGACGCAACAAAGCATCACGCCTCTGATGACGATGGAAAAGCAGGAGTGCAGCACGGCCATGCCGGTGGTTTCTGATTTTCAGGCCTCTTTGCTCCGGTGTTTTAAACAGCGCGCCGCCAGGAGCCAGTCATGAAAAACGTCTCTCGTCTGACATCCAGAATGATTGGCCTCGGTGCCGTGCTGGCAGGGATCCTGCTGCCAGCGCACTTCGCCTGGGCGGCAAATAACGACATCATGCTTACCCATTCCGCGAATGGCGAAAGCTGGTCTCTGCCGGTGCAAACGCTGGTGTTAATGACCTCGCTGACGTTTTTACCTGCGGTGTTGCTGATGATGACCGGGTTCACCCGCATCGTGATTGTGCTCGGTCTGCTGCGCAACGCACTCGGTACTGCCAGTACGCCGCCTAACCAGGTGCTGCTGGGGCTGGCGCTGTTCCTGACTTTTTTCGTGATGTCGCCGGTTGCTAACCGCATCTATGACGAAGCCTGGTTGCCGCTGTCGCAGGACAAAATTTCCATGGAAGTGGCATTACAGAAAGGGTCGCAGCCGCTGCGCGCCTTTATGCTCAAACAGACCCGTGAAACGGATTTAGCGCTCTTTTCCCGTATTGCGAAAGCCGCTGAATTTAATACGCCAGAGGATGTTCCGATGAGCATTCTGGTGCCCGCGTTCGTGACCAGCGAACTGAAAACTGGCTTCCAGATTGGTTTCACAATGTTCATCCCGTTCCTGATTATCGATCTGGTGGTAGCAAGTATTTTGATGGCGCTGGGAATGATGATGGTTCCCCCGGCGACAATTTCTCTGCCGTTCAAGCTGATGTTGTTTGTGCTGGTGGATGGGTGGCAACTGATTATCGGTTCGCTGGCAGACAGTTTTTTCCGCTAAGTGAGAGAAGAGAATGACTCCGGAAAGTGTAATGTCGTTGGCGTTTCAGGCCACCAAAGTTGGGCTGCTGATTGCTGCGCCTTTATTGTTAGCCGCACTGGCTGCGGGTCTGATTGTCAGTATTTTGCAGGCGTCGACACAGATCAACGAAATGACCCTGTCGTTTATTCCCAAGATCCTGACGATTATTGTGGTGCTGATTGCCTGTGGGCCGTGGATGCTGGCGACGCTGGTGGATTATATGCACGGTTTGTTTAGCTCGCTTGCCAGCCTTCGTTAACAATGCTTACGCTCTCTCTGGCCAGCCTGTATCCGTATGTAAATCATTACTTTTGGCCGTGCCTGCGCATTCTCGCGCTCCTGGGCACCGCGCCGATTTTCAGTGAAAAACAGATCAATGCGCGCATCAAAATTGCGCTGGCGCTGGTTTCAACCTTCTTAATTGCGCCGCAGTTACCCGATACAGGCATTGCGATTGCCTCGCTGGATGGCCTGATGGCTGGTTGCCAGCAACTGATCATCGGCATCGCGATTGGCTTCTCCGTACAGTTGATTTTTGTCGCGGTACGTCACGCCGGTGAGTTGGTCGGTATGCAAATGGGGCTGTCGATGGCGATGGTCTACGACCCGAGCGGCGGTACCAATATGCCGGTGGTGGCCCGCCTGCTGAACCTGTGCGTGACGCTGCTGTTCCTCGTTTTCAATGGTCACCTCTATCTGCTGGAAGTGGTGGCGAGCAGCTTCAATGCGTTCCCGGTCAGTGCCGCGCCGATGGGCGCTAAGGGAATGATGGAGATCGTCCGCGAGGGTCGCATGATCTTTCAGTACGGTTTTATGCTCGGTCTGCCGGTCATTACTTTGCTGCTGTGCCTCAACCTCACGCTGGGGTTGCTGAACCGTCTGACACCGCAACTTTCTATTTTTATCGTCGGTTTTCCCGTCTCGCTGACTGTCGGCATGGTCGCCATGTCGCTGGTGATGTACACGCTTGCCCCCTTTTTTGAAAACATGATGGCGGGCATTTTCGACACTCTTTTCATCATTCTGAAAGGGTTCGGTTAACACACGCAGGAACAATGAGCCCTGCGTTTTTTTGACAACCTGCGTTCACATGAGGTGACGTAAAAACAGGCCCGGGAGCTATGAACGGAAAATTATCATTAGCAGCTGCACATGTGTTGGTTCACAGTGGGGATATTTTTGCTGCATCAGGTCTTATCAAGTTAATTAAACTCTATCGACCCAGTTTGAAGGTCTACCATATTCGCCGCGCGGAGGAGATGCGTCAGGTGAAAAATAACAGACTACGGCTGGTGGTAGGGATTGCGACAGATGCAACCAACGTCGGGGATATGTCGCATCTGTTTGATAATATGCGCAAGGAAAATGCAAATTTACCCTGTGTGTTATTAGGGGATAGCGGTAATTCACTCTTGTCCGCATTATTTCCGGAGATTCCGGTAATGGGACTGAATGCATCAATGACGGAAATCTTTGAGTTTCTGGCAAGCCACCTGGCGAGAAAAAACAGGCTTCCTCAACGCAGAACCACTACTACGCCGCTGCTTACGCTGCGTCAGCGCGAAGTGCTTCGTATGCTGGCCTGTGGCGCGAGCGCGCAGCAGGTTTCTGACTCTCTGGGGATCAGCCTGAAAACGGCTTATGTTCACCGACGTGATATTCTGATGCGCCTGAATATTTGTCCTACCTATTATCGCGGTATGTTTACCGAATAACGATAAAACGCGACGGCCTCGCATTTTCAGGATTTTCCTGAATATGCGAGGCCGCCGAAAACGTTTCAAGCACGGTATTAATATTTATCCCGACAAACTCACGCAGAAGCTGACTGATTTAATCTGTCGCTTTTTTTCATGGCCCGCGATGGCGGAACACATAAGCTACAGGTAAAACCGTTAAACATATGTTCTGGCGTGGTGATAAATTTCCCTTTGCATTCGCTGCATTCGGTCTGTTTTATCATGCCGTTATCAATAAACCGTAAGAGTGTCCACGCCCGCGTGAGATCCAGTACCGGCTTTTCCTCTGCATCCGCTAAACCTTGCGCCAGATAAATACGGTATGCTTTCAGCATCAGTTCTACCGGGCGACCAGATACAGATTTTTTGATGAAACAATAAATATTATAAAAAATAGAAGAATGAATATTCTGTTCCCAGGCCATATACCAGTCCGCAGAGAACGGCAACATACCTTTTGAGGGTGAACAGCCTTTCAGTTCTTTATAAAGTTTCAACAGCTTGCGACGACTGAGGCCAGTTTCGCTCTCCAGAACCTGCATTCTGGCGCCAAAAGTAATTAACTCAATGGCGATTTGCGCGTCCCTGATTTCAGACATAATGCTTTTATCACACATCATGTCATCCCTCATGCGGCTTTGCTTTCGTTGTCTTCAGAAAGCAAATTGCTCGATAAAATAATGCCAGTATGAAAACGCTGAAGCGCATCGATACGGGATTCTTTTGTCAAACAAGCAATCAGTGCTTCGTCATCAATACGCAGTCGGCTAATTAACTGACCGGTTGATGACAATTTAATGAGCTGCGGAAGAGATAACCCCTTGATGGTTTCCATCGTGGTTTCGTTCAACCCAAGGTGAAAACCTGCCGCAATGTTATCTTCGCGAATCAGACGCTGTGCCAGTAACAGATAGGACAGGTTCAGATCCTCAATAGACTGCATTTGCTCATTCATATTTTGTTCGTGCATGTGTTTGCTCCTGAGAACAACATGTCAACAATCTGTTAACGATGTTTTTCTTAATTTAATAAAAGCGAGCAACCACTTATTTCGACAATAAAAAACAAATAACAATTTAATAATAAATGAACTTCATACTACGGCGCATCATAGTGCGCTTATTGAGTAGTTTCTTAAGGGAGTATTCTTAAGACGAAAATAAGGATACACAAAAGAAAGTCGGCTAACAATACAATTGAAAGTAAAAAAGTAGGCATTTCGTTAGTTTAAATAGATGGTGGCGGCAGTTTTCTTCTCTTTTTCAACAGGATGCATTTATTTGGTGAATATTCTTGATATTAATAATTTAGCGGCGCTAAATGATAAGGAAATACATTCTTATCTATTTGATGTGTTTGCGTAAATGAAGTTACAGGATAAATGTTAATGAATTTTAATAGGCTGTTACTTATTGGCTGAATATAAATTCAGATGTTGCGCGGTATTAACAAAATGCATAAAAAAGGCGATGACGGATATCATCGCCTTTGATAACCAGATGACTTAGTTAGAGAGTTTCCACGCCATTCCCCAGTTCAGACCGACGCCCGGCTCATAATGCAGCTGAGAAAACTCACCGGCCTGAGAACACCAGCCTGCAACAACGCACTCAAAGTTTTTGCCTTTGTGCGTCACCACATCACCGGCTTTATACGCGGTGCCGAAGGCCCACTGCGGATAGCCGCCGTCATCATTGCTGGCCTGCGCCGCAACGGTGATGGTCTTCGTCAGCACGCGGGATTGCGTTCCGGCTTTCACCGTGACATTCACCGCCAGGGTTTGCGGCTGGCTGGTTTTGGCGATGGTAAAGCGCTGGGACGCGAGGCCATTGCTGCCGCCCTGCGCGCCTGCTGGCAGCGACCAGTTGTAGGTTGGCGCGCTGGTTGCTGCTTGTGCGGAAGTAACGTTGCCGCTGAAGGTCACGCTGTCGTCGTTGTCGGTGGAGGAGAGCGTCATTTGCAGCGCGTTAATAAACGCGGCATCGGTGTTCGTCACTTCTTTCGCCGGAACGGTGATGGTCTTCGTCAGCACGCGGGATTGTGTTCCGGCTTTCACCGTGACATTCACCGCCAGGGTTTGCGGCTGGCTGGTTTTGGCGACGGTAAAGCGCTGGGACGCGAGGCCATTGCTGCCGCCCTGCGCACCTGCTGGCAGCGACCAGTTATAGGTTGGCGCGCTGGTTGCAGCTTGTGCGGAAGTAACGTTGCCGTTGAAGGTCACGCTGTCGCCGTTATCGGTAGTGGAGAACGCCATTTGCAGCGCGTTAATAAACGCGGCGTCGTTGTTCTGCACGGTTTCACCGATCACTTTGATCGTGTGTGTCGCGGTGGCGGTACGGGTGCCCTGCGCGGTGTTGGTGGCGGTCACTTCAGCCACATAGTCACCAGCTGTCAGTCCAGACTGGATCTGGCCGCTCTGATCGATGCCGTTGCTGACCACCTGGCCGCCCTTCAGCAGACGCCAGGCATAGCCTGCCTGCTCGAAGTTCGCCTGGGTATACAGTTTCGCCGGGCTGGTGGTATCCATGCTTTTCACACCGGCAATGACGACTGCCGGTTTCGCCACCACGATGACCACTTCTGTGGAAGTGGCTTTGCCATTGCTGTTGGTGGCCGTCACCTGGAAGCGCGCCTGAGTGTCGCCCACATTCGCCGGTACAGAGATGATGGTACGGTCGCTGGTGCTACCGCCGAGGCGAATGTTGCTGTTACCGGAAATGAATTTCCACTCCCAGGCGACGTTGGTCTGATCGCTGCTGGCAACAACCGGGTAGCTCCAGGCCATATTGCTGGCAACGGTGTTGATAATGCGACGATCGACGTTGAGGACCGGTGCTTTGTCGTTTTCGCCGTCGTTGCTGGTCAGCGCCGGAACGGTAAGCGTCTGCGCCAGCACGCGGGATTCGGTACCGGCGTTCACCGTGACGTTCACCGTCAGCGTTTGCGGCTGGCTGGTTTTGGTGATGGTGAAACGCTGGGAAGGCAGGCCGTCAGTGCTGCCCTGTGCGCCCGCTGGCAGCGCCCAGTGATAAGACGGCGTGCTGGTCGCCGCTTGTGTGGAAGTGACGTTGCCGTTGAAGGTCACGCTGCGTTCGTTATCGGTGGCGGAAATCGCCATCTGCAATGCCTGAATGAAGGCGGCATCGTTGTTCTGTACCGCTTCACCGGTCACATTAATGCTGTGGCGGGTGGTGGCTGTGCGCGTGCCCTGCGCGGTATTGGTGGCCGTCACTTCTGCCATATAGTTGCCCGCAGGCAGACCGGCTTTGATCTGGCCGTTCTGATCGATGCCGCCAGTCACTGGCTGGCCATTTTTCAGCAACTGCCAGGCATAGCTTGCCTGCTCAAAGTTTGCCTGAGCGAACATTCTGGCCGGGCTGTTGGTGTCCATGCTGTCCACGCCGACGATAACCACCGTCGGTTGTGTAACAACGATCGTGACGTCGGTGGTGGAGGATTTACCGCTGCCGTTGGTCGCCGTCACCTGGAAACGCGCCTGAGTATCGCCCACGTTGCCCGGGACGATAATCGAGGTGCTGTCGCTGCTGGTATTGCTCAGGCGGATGCTGCTGTCGCCGGAAATGAATTTCCACTCCCAGGAGACGTTGGCCTGATCGCTGCTGGCGGTCACCGGATAGCTCCAGTTTGTGCTGGTGGCAACGGTATTGATGGTGGCGCGATCGACGCTGATAACCGGCGCTTCATCGGAGATGACTTCGCCGTCCAGCTCAAGGATCTTCTCGACCGCTCTGCCCATATCCGGTTGGGTACCGATAAGCGTGGAGGTATTACCCGCAAGCGGAGTGCCCGTGTCATGAATGATGTCTCGCATCTGGCGTGGGGTAACGGTTTTGCCGTGCGCTTTGGCGATACTGGAGAGGCTGGCAACTGCCCCGGCGATAATCGGGTTAGCCGACGAGGTACCGTTGAACTGCCAGGTATAGGTTTCATTGGCATTCGGTCTGGCGAGATCACCATAGCCGGTACTGGTGACATATAAACCCCAGCTTGCGCTGGTGACACGGCTGCCGTAGTTACTGAAGCTGGCGCGCATGCTGTCTACCGGGTTGATTGCGCCCGCAAGAATGGCGCCGGAATCGCGTTTTTTGAGATCGAAAAGGCCGCCGAAGGCGCTGTTATCGAGGTCAATATTGCCATTGGCAGCGGCTTCAATCACGTGTACGCCTTTGTCGGTCAGCGCTTTCAGCACATCAAAGTACGCCTGCTGGCTTTCGAGCGGCAGAGCGCACACGTCGGCACAGCCAACCTGCTGACCACCGGCAATCTCAAAACCAATCTGCACCACGTCCCCGGCTTGCAGACGCGGAATGGCGTTATAGAGTTGATCGCTGCCCGCTGCGGCGTACGCCATGCGCGTATTCCAGGCCAGGCCCTTCACGCCCGCACCGATATCCGTCGCTGCCATGATGCCCACCGATGCGGTGTCATGGTCCGTCATCGCCTGGTTGTTATTCGGTGTACCCAGAATAAAGGCCGCTTTGGGCAGGTTAATATGGTTCTGGTTCCACATGCCCAGCTCATGGGACAAGATCGTGACGTTAGCACCCTCATGACCTTCAAACTGATTTACGCTGTCGCGGTTCACGCCGCCGAGGCTGTAGGAGGGGGAAGAGTCATGTGGTCCTTTGGTGTAATACTGCAACGAGCGATAATCGATAACTTTCAGTTGCTTCGCGGCGCGCCCTGTCTTTACCGCATCTTCGTGCGGTATCAGTTCCGCTTCCGGATAAACCACTTCAACGTTGGCATTTTGTTTTAGCTCTTCGACGATGCCGTTGATATACGCGATATCACGTTTGCGTTCGTCCGGAATGGCAATGCGCAGGTAGCGGTCAAAACCGTACTTCGCATCCAGCGCCTGCAACTCACTTATTTCTGTCCCGCGTGCGGTGGCGTGCTTAAATGCCGCGTTAACGCTAAGAGACGAATCGCCGAGCGCTAACAGCGCGGGCAGTTGCTGACGAGTGAGGCCGGAGGCGGCCTTCATTTTGACCATAATGGCCGGGTAAGTATTGCCTTTCCACGCGATCTGAATAACCGGAATATTTTCCGCCAGCGCAGAGAAAGAGGGGAGTACTGCGCAGATCAGTAACGCCAATGATTTAATTTTCATTGCTCAAATTGTCCATAAATTATGTTTTCCCGATGCGGGAGTATTATTCGGAGGGGATAAACGTCTGAATATGGGAAATAGCTTCGATAGTGGTAGGGTTATGGATCTGCGGGTAAAGAATCTGTCGATCCGGCTGAGATATTTTTATTTGTCTGTGAGAGCATTCTGTATTTTTGTCAGGGACAGGAAAAGAACTGTTTAATATTATTAAATTTGATTTATTTCCTTAATGTTATTGATTTGAATTATATTGAAATAAATTGAAATATCGCCAAAGTAATTATCTTCATAATTTCATGTGAGTTTAACCGGGCATAACCGGCGACAGGTTTTCCCCTGGCTGGGTAGCAGCGACTTTTTTCCCGTCCACCAGAAGAATTCAATGAAAACGAACGTATCCCCGAGCAATGGCTCCCGCTGGCTCAAATGGCTAATAGTGTTGATTTTGGTGTTGATTGCAGCCGGTGTGGCGTGGCGTCTGCTGCCTGTGGGGAAAGGGCCCGGCGGTGATTTCCCTCCAGGCGGCGGGCCGCACGGGCACGGAGGATCCGGTGGTCCGATGGCGAGGCTGGGTGCCGGAACCACGCTGGTGCATAGCGGTACAGCAAGCGCGGCGGATGTGCCGGTCTACCTGAATGCGCTTGGCACCGTGATCCCCAACGCGTCGGTCACTGTCACCAGCCGGGTGGACGGGCAACTGGAAAACGTGTTCTTCACCGAAGGGCAAAAAGTGGAAGCCGGGCAGTTGCTGGCGCAGATCGATCCGCGCACTTACCAGGCAACGCTGAAACAGTACCAGGGCGAATTAAGCGAAAACAAAGCGTTGCTGCAAAGCGCAGAGCTGACGCTGGCGCGTTATCGCAAGCTGTATGCGCAGGACTCGCTGGCGCGCCAGGATCTGGATTCGCAAATCGCCACCGTCGGCCAGTATCGCGGTGCGGTGGCGTCCGACGAGGCGCAGATCGCCAGCGCGCAACTGAACATTGAGTACGCGCGTATTACCGCGCCGGTCAGCGGACGCGTCGGTCTGCGGCTGGTCGATCCGGGCAATATGGTGCAAAGCTCCAGCACCACCGGGCTGGTGATCATTACCCAGATGCAGCCTGCGGCGGTGACCTTCAGCGTGCCGCAAAGCTATATTCCTGAACTGACGAAAACGCTGCACGCCGGCCAGACGTTACCTGCGACTGCTTTCGATGCCGATAACAACAGCGTGCTGGACGAGGGCGCGGTGAAATTCATCAGCAACCAGATCGACACCAGCACCGGCACGGTTACCCTGAAAGCGCTGTTCCCCAATCAGAACGAAGCGCTGTACGCCAACCAGTTTGTCAATCTGCGCTTGCAGACCCGCGTGCTGAAACAGGCCACGGTAGTGCCATCGCAGGCGCTGCAACTGAGCAGCGATGGCACCTTTGTCTGGCTGATCAACAAAGACAATACCGTTACCCGCAAAGCGGTGAAGACCGGCCCGGCCTGGCAGAATAACCTGCAAGTGGTGCTCACCGGCGTTGCGCCGGGCGACAGGCTGGTAACCGAAGGGATCGATCGTCTTAGCACGGGCAGCAAAGTGTCGGTCGTGGATGAAAGCCCGGCGAAAACGGCGGCGGCCAGCGCGAAATGAACCCGTCACGTCTGTTTATTCAACGTCCGGTTGCCACCATTCTGTTAATGGTCGGCGTGCTGATCAGCGGTATTTTCGCCTACCGTTTTCTCTCCACCTCGGCGCTGCCGCAGGTTGATTACCCGACGATTCAGGTGACGACGCTTTATCCTGGCGCCAGCCCGGATGTGATGGCCTCGTCCGTCACTTCGCCGCTGGAGCGCCAGCTTGGGCAGATGGCGGGGCTCAGCCAGATGACCTCCTCCAGTTCCGGCGGTTCGTCGATCATCACCCTGAAGTTCTCGCTCGATCTGTCGCTGGACGTTGCCGAGCAGGAAGTGCAGGCGGCCATCAACGCCGCCAACAATTTGCTGCCGGGCGACCTGCCGAACCCGCCGACCTACAAAAAGGTGAACCCGGCGGATAACGCCGTCATCACGCTGGCGGCCAGCTCGGACACCTTACCGCTGACCAGCGTGCAGGATCTGGTCAACACCCGCGTGGCGCTGAAATTGTCGCAGATTTCCGGCGTCGGTATGGTGACGCTGGCGGGCGGCCATCAACCGGCGATTCGCGTGCAGATGGACCCGAAAGCGCTGGCGGCGCACGGCCTGACGCTGGAAGACGTCAATACGCTGATCGGCGACAGCAACGTCAACGGCTCGAAAGGGGGTTTTGACGGCCAGTACCATTCGGTCACCATCGATGCCAACGACCAACTGCGTACGGCGCAGGAGTACGGCAATCTGATTCTGACGTATCAGAACGGCGCCGCGCTGCGTCTGAAAGACATTGCCCATATTGAGCAGGGGCCGGAAAACAGCTTCCAGTCGGCGTGGGCCAATAACAGCCCGGCGATTGTCATCAGCGTGCAGCGCCAGCCTGGCGCGAATGTGATTCAGGTGGTGGACAGCATCAAAGCGCGCCTGCCGCAGCTTCAGGCGGCGCTGCCGGATGGCGTGAAGATGAGCATTCTGTCGGATCGCACACAGACCATTCGCGACTCCATCAGCGATGTGCAGTTTGAGTTGATGCTGTCGATCGCGCTGGTGGTGATGGTGACCTTCCTGTTTCTGCGCAGCGTGGCGGCAACGCTCATTCCGAGCATCGCGGTGCCGCTGTCGCTGGTGGGCACGTTTGGCGTGATGTATCTCGCCGGTTTCAGTCTCAATAACCTGTCGCTGATGGCGCTGACCATCGCCACCGGTTTCGTCATTGACGATGCGATTGTGGTGGTGGAGAACATTTCCCGTCGGCTGGAGGAGGGCGAAACGCCGATGCAGGCGGCGCTGAAAGGCTCGCAGCAGATTGGCTTTACCATCATCTCGCTGACCTTTTCGCTGATTGCGGTGCTGATCCCGCTGCTGTTTATGGGCGATGTGGTCGGGCGGCTGTTCCGCGAATTCGCCATTACGCTGGCGGTTTCGATCCTCGTTTCGATGCTGGTGTCGCTGACCCTGACGCCGATGCTTTGCGCTTATCTGCTGCGGCATATTCCGCCGGAACAGCAGTCGCGTTTTTCCCGCAAGGGCGGGGAACTGTTTGATCGGTTAATTCATTACTACGACCGTCTGCTGACCGTGGTGCTTAACCATCGCAAGTTAACGCTGCTGGTGGCGCTGGCAACCTTTGCGCTGACCGCCGTGCTCTATATCGCCATTCCGAAAAGCTTTTTCCCGGTGCAGGATACCGGGCTGATTCAGGGCGTGACCATTGCCTCGCAGGACGTATCGTTCAATGAAATGGCGAAGCGTCAGCAGGCGCTGGCGAACGTGATTTTGCAGAATCCGTCGGTGGAGAGCCTCTCTTCAACGATTGGGATTGATGGCAACAATACCAGCCTCAACAGCGGACGGTTGCAGATCAACCTGAAACCGTTCGCTGAGCGCAGCGATAAAGCGCCGGTGGTGATCAAACAGTTGCAGCAGGCGGCGCAGCAGGTGGTGGGTATTCAGCTCTACCTGCAACAGGCGCAGGATCTGACGGTCAACGACCAGGTGACACCCAGCCAGTATCAGTTCACCCTTGACGATGCCGACAGCGAAAATCTGCTCACCTGGGTGCCGAAGATGGTGGCGGCGTTGCAAAAACGCCCGGAATTTAACGGCGTGGTCAGCAACCTGCAATCGCAGGGGCGCGTGGCGTATGTTTCGCTGGATCGCGATAAAGCCTCCCGCTTTGGCATTACCGCTTCCGATGTGGATACGGCGCTGTATAACGCTTTTGGTCAGCGGCTGGTTTCGACCATTTTCACCCAGTCGAACCAGTATCGCGTGGTGCTGGAAGTCGCGCCGCAGTATCAGCAATCACCGGCCTCTTTTGATGATGTCTGGCTGCAACCGTCGACCAGCAGTGCCTCTTCGTCATCAGACAGCAGCTCGACCAGCACCTCGTCGTCCAGTAGCTCAACCAGCAGTAGCTCGACCAGTACGACCTCAACCAGCACCAGCGGTATGGTTCGCCTGACCTCCATTGCCACCATCCATCAGCGCACCGGTTCGCTGATGCATATGCGCCTGAACCAGTTCCCGGCGGCGATGATTTCGTTCAATCTGAATGACGGCTATTCGCTGGGGGACGGGCAAAAAGCAATTGCTGCGGTGAGCGAGCAGTTGCAGTTGCCTTCCAGCATGACCCTGCGCTACCAGGGGGAAACCGACGCCTTCCAGAGCGCCACCAGCAATACGCTGTGGCTGATCCTCGCGGCCCTGCTCACCATGTATGTGGTGCTCGGCATCCTGTATGAAAGTTTTATCCATCCGGTGACTATCCTCTCCACGCTGCCATCGGCGGCGGTGGGAGGTTTGCTGTCGCTGATGCTGGCCGGATCCGATTTCAGCCTGATTGCGCTGATCGGCGTGATCCTGCTGATCGGCATCGTGAAAAAGAACGCCATTATGATGATCGACTTTGCGCTGGAGGCCGAATACAAGCAGCGGCTCAGCCCGCGCGAGGCGATTCATCAGGCGTGTTTATTGCGCTTTCGACCGATCATGATGACCACCATGGCGGCGCTGCTTGGCGCGCTGCCGCTGATGCTGGCTTCCGGTTCGGGCGCGGAACTGCGCCAGCCGCTGGGGCTGGTGATTGTTGGCGGGCTGGTGGTCAGCCAGATGCTGACACTGTTTACCACGCCGGTGATTTATTTGTTGTTTGATGGCCTCGCCACGCGCGGTAGCCGCTGGATAAAACGTCGGCAGCAGGCGAAATCATGAACCTGACGCGTCTGTTTATCTTCCGCCCGGTCGCCACGCTGCTGATCACGCTGGCTATCCTGCTGCTGGGTAGCCTTGGATACCGGCTGTTGCCGGTCGCGCCGCTGCCGCAGGTCGATTTCCCGACCATTATGGTCAGCGCCAGCCTCGCCGGTGCCAGCCCGGAAACCATGGCGGCCACCGTTGCCACGCCGCTGGAGCGATCGCTTGGGCAGATCGCCGGTATTACCGAGATGACCTCCAGCAGCTCTCAGGGTTCGGCGAGCATTGTTTTGCAGTTCGATCTCGACCGCGATATCAACGGCGCCGCCCGTGACGTGCAGGCGGCAATTAATGCCGCGCGCAGCCTGCTGCCGAGCAGCATGGAGTCGCTGCCGACGTACCGCAAAGCCAACCCGTCTGATGCGCCGATCGTGATGCTGGCGCTGACTTCTGCGACGCGCTCGCCGGGCGAACTCTACGATCTGGCGGAAAGCAAAATTGAGCAGGCCATTGGGCAGGTGAAAGGCGTCGGGGAAGTGTCATTGATGGGCAGCGCCTTGCCCGCGGTGCGCATCGATCTGCAACCGCAGCGCCTGACGCAGTACGGCATTTCGCTCGACACCGTGCGCAAGGCTGTCGCCAACAGTACCTCCAATCTGCCGAAAGGCATGTTGCAGGGCGACACGCAATCCTGGGTGGTGGATGGCAACGGCCAGCTCGACAAAGCCGCGCAGTACCGCTCGTTGATCATTACCTATCAGAATGGCAAAGCGCTGCGCCTGAGCGATGTCGCCAACGTCTATGACTCGATCGAAGATAAATACCAGGCCGGTTTCCTCAATGGCAGCCCGTCGGTGATGCTGGGCATCAAGCGCCAGGCGGGCGCGAATATGCTGGAGACCATCGATGCGGTAAAAGCGCAGCTTCCGCAGCTTGAGAAAGATCTGCCCGCAGATACGCAGCTCAAAGTGGTGGTCGACCGTTCAGGTACGGTGCGCGAATCGCTGTATGACACCGAAGAGACATTGCTGATCGCCGTGCTGCTGGTGATCGCGGTGGTGTTTGTTTTTCTGCGCAATGCGCAGGCGGTGCTGATCCCGGCGCTGGCGCTGCCGGTGTCGCTGATTGGTACCTGCGCGGTGATGTATCTGCTCGGCTACAGCCTTGATAACCTCTCATTGATGGCGCTGATTATCTCCACCGGCTTTGTGGTTGATGACGCCATTGTTGTGCTGGAGAACATTGCCCGCCATATCGAAGAGGGGCTTAGCCCGTTACGTGCGGCCCTGCGCGGCGCGCGCGAGGTCAGTTTCACCGTGCTGTCGATGACCGTTTCGCTGGTGGCGGTGTTTATTCCTATCCTGCTGATGGGCGGCATTATTGGCCGGCTGTTCCGCGAATTCGCCGTGACGCTCAGCGTGGCGCTGCTGATTTCGATGTTCGTCTCCCTCAGCCTGACGCCAATGTTGTGCTCGCGGTTGCTGAAAGCTAAACCCGCCGTCAATGAACGTCGTCATCCGCTGTACCAGTGGATTGAAAATCAGCTCAACCGCCTGCTGGCGGCCTACTCGCGGCGGCTGACGTGGGTGATGGAGCACCAGAAAGTGGTGATGTTAAGCCTGCTGCTCACCGTCATACTCAACGTGTTTCTCTACAGCGTGGTGCAGAAAGGTTTCTTCCCCGATCAGGACACCGGGCTGCTGATGGGCGCAGTGCGTGCCGATCAGAATATCTCCTTCCAGGCGATGGAGCCGAAAGTGCAGATGTTCACCAAAATGATCGAGGCCGATCCGGCGGTGGACAGCGTGATGTCATCGATGGGCAGCGGCATGTTCGGTTCGCGCAACAGCGCCAACTTCTTTGTCCGGCTGAAGGATTTTAGCCAGCGCGACGCCACCGCGACTGAAATCGCCAACCGGCTGAGCAGGCGAACCAGCCACGTGCCCGGTGCGCAAATGTTCCTGATGGCGGCGCAGGATCTGCACATTGGCGGGCGCAGTGCCAACGCCAGCTACCAGTACAGCCTGCAGGCTGACGATCTCGATTTACTGCGCGAGTGGACGCCAAAAGTACAGGCGGCACTGGCGGCGATCCCGCAACTGAACAGCGTGGATTCCGACTCGCAAACCGGCGGCCAGGAAGTGGTGTTGCAGATCGACCGCGATCGCGCCAGCCGCCTCGGCGTCAACGTCAGCATGCTCGATACCCTGCTGAATAACGCGTTCAGCCAGCGGCAGATCGCCACTCTGTATCACACGCTGAATCAGTACCACGTGGTGATGACGCTCGCCGATAACTACACCCGCGATCCGTCGATATTGCAGGAGCTGTTTGTGATTAATGACGATGGCGACCGCGTGCCGCTGGCGGCATTTGTCTCGATTGTCAGCGGGAATGCGCCGCTGTCGGTGGCGCACCAGGGGCAGTCGGCGACCAGTACGGTAGCCTTTAACCTTAACGATGGCGTCTCGCTGGAGCAGGCGCAGAGCCTGATTAAAACCGCGATGGCGAAAATCGGTTTACCCGCATCGATTCAGGCCGGGTTCCAGGGCACGGCGAAAGCCTATGAGGAACTGGCGGCCACTATGCCGTGGCTGATCGTCGCTGCGCTGGCGGCGATCTATATCGTGTTGGGCATGCTGTACGAGAGCTACATCCATCCGCTGACGATCCTCTCCACGCTGCCGTCGGCAGGCGTTGGCGCGCTGCTGCTGTTACTGCTTAGCAATACCCAACTGACGGTGATCGCCCTGATCGGCATCATCCTGCTGATTGGCATCGTCAAGAAGAACGCCATCATGATGATCGACTTCGCGCTGGACGCCGAAAGGCGGCTGGGGATGACGCCGCAGCAGGCGATCGTGCAGGCCTGCCTGATGCGCTTTCGCCCGATCATGATGACCACTCTTGCCGCCTTTTTTGGTGCCTTGCCGCTGGCACTGGGCAGCGGCGGTGATGCCGATTTACGCAGCCCACTGGGGCTGGCGATTGCCGGTGGTCTGGCGCTCAGCCAGCTACTGACGCTGTTTACGACGCCGGTGGTTTACCTCTGGCTCGATACGCTTAGCCGCGCGACCCGCCGTCAGTGGCGTCGTCTGCGCCATGCAGGATCCTGATTGATGAAAATGTCGTTACGTCTGACTCCGGTCATCTTATTGCTGCTTGGCGGCTGTACCGTCGGCCCGGACTATCAGCGCCCGTCGATGGCGCTGCCGGTTCACTACAAAGAGGCGCGCGGCTGGCAGCAGGCAACGCCGCAGGATAGCGCAAGCAAAGGCGAGTGGTGGGCGGTTTACCGCGATCCGCAACTCGATGCGCTGCTGCGCCAGGTGAGCCTCTCCAACCAGAATGTCGCCAGTTACACCGCGCTGTATCGCCAGGCGCTGGCGCTGGCGGCGCAGTCGCGCGCCGGGCTATACCCTTCCGTCAGTTATGACGCCAGTACCACCCGCAGCAGCAGCCATAGTGACGGGCAGCGCAGCACCGGCAATGCGCACCAGGCGGAACTCAGCGCCAGCTGGGAACTGGATCTGTGGGGAAAACAGCGGCGTACTCTGGAAGAGAACCGCGCCAGCGCCGAAGCCAGCGCGGCTGAGCTGGCAAACATGACGCTGAGCGCGCAATCCGAACTGGCGCAGGACTATTTCGAACTGCGGGTGATGGACGAAAAAATCGCCCTCTACCAGCGCAGCGTTGCCGCTTATGAGCGCTATCTGACGGTCATCAACAATAAATATCAGGCTGGAAGCGAATCGCGCGGCACGCTGGCGCAGGCGCAAATGCAACTGGAAAGCGCCCGCTCGACTGCGCAGGACTACCAGTGGCAACGCGCGCAACTGGAGCATGCCATCGCCATTCTGCTGGGTAAAGCACCTGCCGATTTCAGCCTGCCGGTGGCAAAACTCAGCGCCACGATGCCCGCCATTCCGCAAACCTTGCCCGCCGGGCTGTTGCAGCGCCGGCCGGACATTGCCGAAGCAGAACGTAACGTCGCTGCGGCCAATGCGGCGATTGGCGTGGCGGTGGCCGGTTACTATCCGGATCTGAGTTTAAGCGCCAGCGGCGGCGTCAGCGCCTCTGCCATTCAGAGCCTGTTCTCGCTGCCGAACCGCGTCTGGTCGTTGGGGCCATCGCTGAGCGGGACGCTGCTTGATTTCGGCGCGACGTCTGCCGAAGTCGATCAGGCGCGCGCGGCGTATGACAGCAAAGTCGCGACCTACCGGCAAACGGTGCTGTCGGCGTTGCAGGAAGTGGAAGACGGGCTGGTGGAGCTGAATACCCTGCAAGGGGAAATTGCCGCGCAGCAGCGCGCTTCCGATGCCGCGCAGGAATCCGCGCGCGTAACCCGCAACCAGTATGAAGCCGGGATGATTGATTACCTCGACGTGGCCACTACCGAAAACAGCAGCCTGAGCGAGCAGCAGAGCCTGCTGTCGCTACAGAGCACGCAGTGGGTGGCGAGCGTCGAATTGATTGCCGCGCTTGGCGGCGGCTGGCATGCCAGCCAGTCCGAGTAATGTTTTGTTTTACCTGTGATGTCCCTGAGGAGTGGATATGAAAAAAGTAGTTTTTGCCGTGCTGATGTTAGCCAGCGCCTGCGCGCTGACCGGTTGTATTGGCCCCTGGGGACCGTGGGGGCCCGGCGGTGGTGGCCCTGGCGGTGGCGGTCACGGCGGCGGTGGTGGTATGTATCAGGGGCCGGGAATGCGGTAATAAACGAACAAAAGGCGCAGGACGCGCCTTTTGTTTTGGCATTGCTAACGCCGCGTTTTCCACGATTTCGACGCGCTGCGCAGTAAATCGCGCAGCGTGCGGATCAGGATCTCTTTGCTGCGCCCGCGGCGGAAGATCAGGGAAAACGGCGCCTGGTAGCCGTAATCGGTCGGCAGCAGGGCGCGCAGGCGTTGCTGCTGCACCCACGGCAGCGCATAGTGTTCTGGTAAATAACCGATGTATTTTCCGGACAGGATCAGCATCAACTGCGCTTCCATACTCTCCACGCTGGCCACGCTCTGCTTAAAGCCTTTTTTCCCCAAATCCGCCGCGCTCCAGTAGCTGCGGGTCACCATGCGCATCTGCGAAATATGTGCGACGGTCGGATGGCGCACGCCGAATAATTCGTGCTGATCGCTGCAATATAACCAGTGTTGCTCGCGGTACAGCGGATGCGAAACCACGCTGTTTCCCTGTAATGAAAAGGTGCCGACGGCGATATCCAGTTCATTATTTAAAATGCCGTGTAGCAGGGCGTTCGGGTTTTTGATTTGCAGATTCAGATGCACAAGCGGAAAGAGATCGCTGAACTGCCCAATTGCATCGGTGATCGGCAACATCGGGTCGGTAATGGTCGAGTCAATGACGCCAAGGTTGAGCGTCCCGCCCTGTTCGCCGCGCAGCGAGGCGGTGTAGCGCTCAAAGTTTTCCAGCGTATTCAGTAGCGTCATGCTTTGCTGCAAATACGCTTCGCCTTTCGGCGTGAGTGCAAAACCTCCCCGCCCCCGGCGGCACAGCACAAAACCCAGCTTCTCTTCCAGTTCGCTCATGTAATTACTGATGGCCGATACCGTCAGGTTGAGATCCTGTTGCGCGCTGGCAAAGCCCTGATGTTTCGCCACGGTGACGAAAATATGCATTAACCGCAGATTGGGAAATTTTGCAGCCATGACAGTCGATTGCCCTCTTTTTCGCGCGTAATTAGTTTTCACTTTTCTAAACTAATTTTTTGTATTTTGCTATTTTTCCGCCGTTTCCCCCCGGGCACTATCTTCGCAACACACCCTGTATTGCGAGGAGCGAGTCAGCATGGAAACTCTTTTTCACCAGCCGCAGAGCGGTAACGACATGCCCCGTTTCGCCGGACGCAGCACCATGATGCGTCTGCCGTATTGCGATAGCCCGGCCGGGCTGGATGTGGCGTTTGTCGGCATTCCACTGGATGTCGGTACGTCGCAGCGGGCCGGTACCCGCTATGGCCCGCGCCATATCCGCAGCGAATCGGTGATGATTCGCCCGTACAACATGGCGACCGGCGCTGCGCCGTTTGAGTCATTGCAGGTGGGGGACATTGGCGATGTGCCGATCAATACCTACAGCCTGCTGAAGTCTGTCGATCTTATCGAAGCGTTTTATAGCGAACTCAATGCGTGGCCGGTGATCCCGCTGACGCTCGGCGGCGATCACACCCTGACGTTGCCGATCCTGCGCGCGCTCGCCAAAAAACATGGCCCGGTCGGGCTGATTCATGTGGATGCCCACACCGACACCAACGACGAGATGTTTGGCGAGAAGATTGCCCACGGCACCACCTTCCGCCGGGCGGTGGAAGAGGGGCTGCTGGACTGCAAACGCGTGGTGCAGATTGGCCAGCGTGCGCAGGGCTATGCCAGCGGCGATTTCCAGTGGGGCGTGGAGCAGGGATTTCGACTGATCCCGGTAGAAGCGTGCTGGCATAAAAGCCTGACGCCGCTGATGGCAGAGATCCGCGAAATGCTCGGCGACGGGCCGGTCTACCTTTCCTATGACATTGACAGCATCGATCCCGCCTGGGCGCCAGGCACCGGCACGCCGGAAGTCGGCGGGCTGAGCGCGATTCAGGCGCTGGAGATTGTACGTGGCTGCCGCGGCTTGAACCTGATTGGCGGCGATTTGGTGGAGGTCTCTCCGCCTTACGATATCAGCGGGATCACGGCGCAGCTTGGCGCCAACCTGCTGTACGAAATGTTGTGTGTGTTGCCCGGTGTTCATTATCAGGGGGAAAAACGTCTGTGAATCATTCAACGCCAGTGGATTACCCGCAGCCGCAAAGCGGCGAAATTCCGCGCTACAGCGGGCTGCCGACCTTTTTTCGCCTGCCGTTTGGCGCGCAAATTGCATCGCTCGATATCGGCGTGGTTGGCGTGCCGTGGGATGGTGGCACCACCAACCGGGCGGGAACCCGGCACGGCCCGCGTGAATTACGCAATGCCTCCAGCCTGGTACGGCGGGTGCATCCGGTGACTTTTCAGTCGCCGTATGACCAGGCCCGCGTCGGTGATTTGGGGGATGTGCCGGTCAACCCGGTAGATGTGCAGGACACGCTGGTGCTGATCGAGGCCTGGTACCGCGCGCTGCATGAGCAAAAGGTGATGCCGTTGACCGCCGGTGGCGATCACCTGACGACGCTACCCATTTTACGGGCGTTAGGGCGTGAGCAGCCGCTGGGAATGATCCATTTTGATGCACATTCCGATACTAACGACACCTATTTCGGCGGCGAGCGCTTTACCCACGGCACACCGTTTCGCCGCGCGGTGGAAGAGGGCGTGCTGGATCCGAAACGCACCGTGCAGATTGGCATTCGCGGCGCGTTGTTCAGCGAAAAAGATCATCGCTGGGCCGAAGACAACGGCATCACGGTGATTCGCATGGAGCAGGTAGTCGAAGAGGGCATGGCAGCAGTCATGGCGCGGGCCAGAGCCATTGTGGGTCAGCAGCCGACCTATGTGAGTTTTGATATTGATGTGCTGGATCCGGTGTACGCGCCGGGAACCGGAACGCCGGAAATCGGCGGGCTGACCTCGCTACAGGGGCAGCAAGGGATCCGTTTATTACAGGGGTTAAATCTGGTGGGAGCCGACGTGGTGGAAGTCTCGCCACCGTTTGATCAGGGCAATCTGACCAGCCTGACCGGTGCCACCATGATGTTTGAACTACTTTGCCAGCTTGCTGATGCGCATCATCGGCAGCGGCTTTCTACAGGAGCAGGGGAATGAAAAAAATGAAAATGTTACGTGGGCTTTGCGCCGCAGCGGCGCTGATGGCGGGCATGTCGGCGGCCAGCGCCGCAGACGGCATTCTGACGCCCGGAGAACTGAAAGTCGGGCTGGAAGTGGCCTATCCGCCGTTTGAATCCTGGCAGGACAATAAAATTGTTGGTTTTGATGCTGAGCTGGCACAGCTCCTTAGCGATCAAATGGGCCTGAAACTGCAACTGGCCGACACCAAATTCGCCGGGTTGATCCTCGGGCTGAACGCCAATCGTCACGACACGGTGATTTCCGCGCTGTACATCACTGAAGGGCGCATCGCGCAGGCCGACGCTATTCCTTATGCCGATACCGGAGCCTACATTATGGTGCGCAGCGACAGCAAGGTCGCGCCAAAAACCGAACAGGATCTGTGCGGTTTAACCGTCGGTTTGCAGCAGGGCACTTCATGGGTGACCAAACTGCGTGATCTGTCGGAAAACTACTGTAAAGCAAACGGTAAAGAACGCATCACCGTGAAAGAGTTCCCCACTGCGCCGGAGACGTTGCAGGCTCTGCTTTCCGGCAATGTGCAGGCGCAGGTGGATATTGCTGGCGCGGTGAGTATGTTCGCTGAGCGCAGCAATGGCCGCGTCAAAATCACCTCGCCGCAGACCATTTATCCGCAGACGCTGGGGATTTATGTGAAGAAAGGCAACACCGCGCTGAAAACCGAAATTACCGCCGCGCTGAACGCCCTGCGTGAAAACGGTAAATACGCCGCGCTGCTGCAAAAATACGCCCGTTATGGCATCACCGAGACCCAGGCGCGCTGATAGCGCCTGGCCTCACCAGATAAGGGAGCGGCACGCATGACATTTAACTGGGACTATTTCTTTTCACTGTTTTCGATGGCGACATTCTGGCAAGCCAGCGTCACCGTGGTGGAACTCAGCGTGCTTGCCTGGTGCGCGGGACTGGTGCTGGGGTTTGTGGTCGCCAGCGCCAGGTTATCCGGCCCTCTCTGGCTGAAAAGCGTTTGCCAGGTCTACATCTGGTTGTTTCGCAGCGTGCCGTTGCTGGTGCTGGTGGTGTTTGTTTATAACCTGCCGCAGATGTTCCCGGCCAGCGGCGCGGTGCTCGGCAATGCTTTTTTTGCCGGGCTTCTTGCCACCATTCTGGTTGAAGTGGCTTATATGGCGGAGATCCACCGCGGCGGCCTGATCTCGGTGGCGAAGGGCCAGCATGAGGCCGGCTATGCGCTGGGTTTCAGCTACCTCGGCATTCAGCGGAAGGTGGTGATCCCGCAGGCGCTGCGCATTGCGTTACCGGCGCTGGTGAATGAGTTTATTACTATTGTTAAACAGACTTCGCTGGTGTCGGTGATTTCTCTGCCGGAGTTGCTGATGACCGGGCAGCGACTCTACGCGGAAAACTTTCTGGTGATGGAGACGCTAGCGGCGGTGGCGGTCTATTACGTGCTGATCGTTTCCGTCTTCAGTTTGCTGTTCCAGGCGCTGGAGCGCTGGGCGAACGTTCAAGTGAAAAACCCGCAAACGCTGGATGACCACCAGCTTGACGCGCTGCGCCAGCAGGCCGTGCCGTTGGCCAAACGTCAGGCTGTCGAGCAGCACGGTACGCCTGACGCGTTATTGATGAAACAGATCCAGAAAACCTGGGGGCAAAACCCGGTGTTTAAGGATATTGATTTACGGGTCGCGCCTGGCGAAGTGGTCAGCGTGATCGGGCCTTCCGGCTCCGGGAAAACCACGCTTATCCGCAGTATTAATGGTCTGGAGACGCTGGACAGCGGTGAGATTGTGCTGTTTGGCGAAAGTTTTATTCAGGCCGGCGACAACCGCCACTCCCGTTTACGCAAGCAGGGTATTCGCCGCATCGGCATGGTTTTTCAGGGTTTTAATCTGTTCCCGCATTACACCATTTTGCAGAACGTGATGCTGGCGCAGCGTTATCACCAGCAGCCGGAGCAGGAGTCCGCACGGCGTGCGCAGGCGCTGTGGCTGCTGGATAAAGTCGGCCTGCTGGCCCATATGAACAAATATCCGCACCAACTTTCCGGCGGGCAGCAGCAGCGGGTGGCGATTGCCCGCGCGCTGGCGCTATCGCCCGATATTATGCTGTTCGACGAACCGACCTCGGCACTGGATCCGGAACGCGTCGGCGAAGTGCTGAAAGTGATAAGCGATCTCGCGCGGGAAGGGATGACCATGGTGATTGTGACCCACGAAATGGATTTTGCGCTGGCGATTTCTGACCGCGTGGTGCTGATGGATAAAGGCACTATTCAGGCCGATACCACGCCGGAAAATATTCGCCACGGCGAAGCGACACCAGCGCTGCAACGCATCCGCCAGTTTATGGGGGTGAATGGCGCGGAAGTGGCGTGAGGTTCGTTGCTTTAGAATAAAAACCCCGTCGGGCGAAGGTCTTGCGGGGTTTTGTTTTGCGTGATTGTTAGTGAAATCTGAATCTAATACGACTCCTCCTGCGCTGGCCTCTCGCTGATTTATGACCCTGACCCGAAATCCTGAGCCATTCAGAAACAGAATGCCGGCATGATCCATACTCCCCTGAACGGAGGTGGTGCCGATGAAAAAATCACGATTCACCGAAGAGCAGATTGTCTTTGCCCTGAAGCAGGCTGAACTGGGGACGTCCGTGCCGGAGGTCTGCCGTAAGCTGGGTATTTCCGATGCCACGTTCTGTACATGGCGCAAGAAATACGGCGGCATTTCGCCCTCAGAACTGAAACACATTCGTCAGCTGGAAGAGGAAAACCTGCGGCTGAAGAAACTGGTGGCCGATCTGAGTCTCGACAAGGCGATGCTGCAGGACGTGCTGGCAAAAAAGACCTGACGCTGGCACGGCTGGGTGAATGGGGCCGGGAGCTGCAGGCGCGTTACGGGGCCAGCGAACGGCAGGTCTGTTTTGCGCAGCAGGTCAGCCGCAGTTCGTTCCGTTACCGCTCTGTGGCGGCCGATGACAGTGCGCTGCGCCTGCGTATCCGCGAGATCACGGAAACCCGCGTGCATTACGGTTACCGGCGGGTTCACATCCTGCTCAGGCGGGAGGGCTGGCGGGACAACCATAAACGCATTTACCGTCTCTACAGCGAGCAGGGCCTGTCCCTGCGTCTCAAACGTCCCCATCGCAATAAATCGGCACAGCGGCGACAGCCCCAGCCTCAGGGGCTGTATCCGAATCATGTCTGGGGCATGGACTTTGTCTCTGACGCCTTATTTGACGGGCATCGGTTACGTCTGCTGACAGCCATTGATCTCTACACTCGCGAATGTCTGGGGATCTGCGTGGGCCAGAATCTGCGCTCAACGGAAGTGGCGGAGATGCTGAACAGTATTGCGCTCAGACGCCCCTTACCACAGTTGCTGAAAACCGATAACGGCTCTGAATTTGCAGGGAAAATGCTGGACAAGTGGGTGTATGAACGCGGGATCCGTATAGACTTTTCCCGGCCGGGAACACCAACGGACAATGCCACGGTGGAGTCGTTCAACGGCAGGCTGCGCCAGGAGTGCCTGAACGAGAACGGGTTCATGTCTCTGGAGGACGTACGGTGCAAAATCGAGGCCTGGCGCATACACTATAATTAGAGGCGTCCCCATTCTGCACTGGGCTGGATGACGCCATCCGAATTCGCTGAGAAGTCTGCCGGTTGGCAGAATATGCAGCCAACATGAAGCCGGTTATTCCTGATTACGACTGGATCATATTCGGGGTCAGGGTCAACAACCGACATTACTAACTGATTATTGTGTTTAATACTGGGGGCAGGTCACAATGAATGATTAGTGAAGATGTGGCTTACTCATTCGGGAATTTCTCTGCCTTGTTTAACAAGATGCTTAATGGTTGCGTAGTCATAATATCCTGCCGCAACTTGTTTAGCGTATTCAATACGATGTAATGCAACTGCCTTTTCAAACATTGCGCTTTTTACTGATATAGCCAAAAAGTGGTCTAGTTCTGCTAGCTCCTCTGCCGTCCTGTCAACAGTAAACAGATATCGGCGCTCATGATGTTCAATAGCACCAACAAGAAATGCGGCACGGTCTGCAATGTTATGTAAGGGTTTATCACCCAGTAGACTGTTACATTGTGGGCAGGATGGTACGGTGTGACGACGATCGTAGTGTCTCACACCGCCTCTCCAGGCAACCGAAACCACATGATCACGAACGATACCTGAGCGATGGTCGCCACAATAGATGCACCGTGGTCGATCTGAATCATGCTGATTAATATTTAATGTTGATACTGAGGTAAATTCTTCTCGTACGTAAGGGACGGGTTTTTTCCTTTTAGCTCTACTTGCAATTACAGCCTTCATTGCTTCGTCCGGTAACGGCTCATCTTCTATTTTTCTTGCTCTTTTTGCCGGGCTTTTTGCAGCCTTTAATAGTAGATCTGCAGCAAATGAGCTAGCTTTTGGTGCGAAGTTTTCCGATTTAGAAAGAACATCTGCTTTTGATTTTTGGAAACCCATTGAGGTTTCTTTGGGGCCTGGTGCTTGAGCTGGATTATGCTGTTTTGTCAGAGCTGGCGAAATTGGATTGGCAACGTAGGAGTATTTGTTAAAAATTTCATGAAAGTTGAGATTACAGGTGAACTCATCTTCATTAAAGCGACTATGGAAGTGCTCCAAAGCTTGCTTCTTGCTGTGGAAAAACATTAGCCCCCCTTTCTCTTGTCAGGCAACTAACCTTGCTTATGAAATGTGTAATCAAGCGAGCGTACATTCGCATACATGAAATGTCTATTAGCCTTCATACGCGAGGACTGTCTAGGCCGGGAACGGATAAAATGCCTGCCGCCATTTTGCTGGCGGAGTCTGAATTGGTTGTGTAACTTATTGTTTAATAGCTTGTAATTTTCAATTCAATTTTCAATTTGGTCCCATTGTTGGTCCTAAAAGAAAATGTCAGGTTTTTGCAGGAGAGGGGAGGTTAACGGTTAATTGTCACCTGCTGGTGATTGTCCGGGTACGGGCATAAAAAAGCCGGACTTCACGTGAAGGGAAATCCGGCTATATAAGTTACATAGTATAGGTCTGAAAATTTTCGGAGTGCAGAGTTGATTAAGACGATTGTTTTCTGCTGGGGGCAGTGATGTAATATAAAGAAGGAACGGCACACATCAGCCGCCCCTGAGGCCAAGTTCTCTACGAGAACTTTATTCTTCAACGAACCTTGAGAGATAGTTTTGTACCAACTTATCAGCCCGAACAGGCGATATTTTAAGCTCGCGGGCGCACTCTGAAGCAAGCTCAACATCGTCCAGTTGTGACTCACACAACTTTATGAGCAACGCTCTGGTATCACTTATCAATGCTGCGAGCTTTTCGAACGTTAATGCGTAGGTATCAGTTGCCGAAGCTGACTTGGTTGCTTTATTCGTAGGATGAACCGAAATACGAACAGCTTCATAAGCTGGGTAATTTTGATTGAACCATTGCTCAGCTACAAGGAGTTGCCCGTGGTTTTCTTTCGTCAGAGAGTTCTTCTTTAGCTTCCTGCTCTTAGCCTCAATGATAAATCCTACTTTCTGAGGAAGCAACCAAAGTACATCAGGCCCCTTTCCTCCATCGTCAAATCGTTCGGCGGTTAACCCAAGCATTTGTGCAAGTTCCACCAATGCCTGCTCAAATTGATTTGCTGTGGAATTTTGATGTAACTGTGAGACCACATCCTCAAATCGGTTGATTAAACCTCGACGAATTCGGTAGCCCTGAAATTGTTGAGCAATTAAGGACGCCTGAGCGCTCGGAGTGGCCAACGGACGGTATGGAGGAACAACTCGGGGACGTAAGAGGTTTCGGTTATTTCCATAAGCGTTTTGTTGCAATTCATCACCACGTTCTGTTTGCCCCCAATGATTCGCTATACGCCCTGCCAGTTGAAGCAACCAGCCGCGAGTCTGTGAATCAAGTGATTTCACAGAATTGATGCTGCTGTCTAGTTTAGTAATAGCCTTGTCATGATATCCATCAACCCACAGGTTAAATGCCTTTCGCTCTGCAGCAGCAATTTCGAAACGATTCGGATCTGCTTGTTCCTGATCCAAACTCTCCGCAAGTGTTTCTGCGTGATACTCGATCCAGTCCGGATTCCGATCAAAGCTGGTAGCAATTGTCCTCGCCAGCTCCTTGGTGTCCTTCACTTCTTTGCTGACTGTAGAGCCTATATCTAACTGAGCTCGTGTAGCACTGGTCAACAACTGGAAGTTTGCATCTTTTGCAATCCATCCGGCAAGATCCGCGCCAGCTAAAATAACAACACAGTGATCGCCAGAACCACGGGCTCCACGGCCTATTCCCTGTTCAATCCGTTGTGCCAACATGCGGCTGATTGATGCTCCGCCATAGAGTGTCGCTGCGCGCATGAGCTCATAGTCAGTAGTCCCAGCCGGTAATCCTTCAATAACCAGTAACCGACAAGAGTCGCCAGGGAGATCAATCCCATCATACCGGTTAGCTAGCACAACAGGTCCATTAGTCTCTCGATCTTGAAGTTGCCTGACCAAATGGTCAACATCTTCTGATTTTGTAGCGAACGTTGCAACCTTCTCCCAACGCTTTGCAGCGTTATTAGACTGAACGAGTACCGCGGCTCCCAATTTCCTTTTCTCAGCCGTCCATTCGAGTAAGGTGCTCACTGCTTCAATCGTATCGAATGAAAATGGCATAAGATCTGGAATAAGTATCATTCGCTCACTAATACCAGCAAGTGAGCGCGATGTTAGTGCGTTGCCCACGAAACGTGGATCTGCATCGAAGGTTCGGACAATTTCGCTGTCATCCGCAATTGTAGCCGACATGTATATTCGACGAGGTGAGTCAGAAAACGTAGGGAACTCGTTAACCAAAGGAAGCACGGGAGTAATAGTGAAAGCATTACGGCTGATCAACGCATGGCACAAATGTAGATTGTCCCTGAGAAGAGGCCAAACGAAAGCGTAATTATCCGCATCAGCCCGCAGATACTCCCTTACCGTGTCAATCTGCTCATGCCATGCCCAATATGGCACTTCTATAACGCCGCCACTTGAGCCTTGGACGATATCATCGAATGTTCCGATCCGATCGCTATCCCGAAAAGCCTTTCTAAATAAGCTGGTCAGTTCTTCATAACACTCAGAATCATTATCTGCATCCACTGCTAAGGTGAAAGACTCGCGCACAACAGAAAAGGCAACATGCGCATCATCAAGGATAACAGCGCCGACTTTTACCGGGGGTCTAGCACCTCCGCGAACCCCGAATTTACTTTGTCCGTTGAAAAGCGCTTTGTAGGTTGCCACCATAACAGCTTTGCAATTGATGAAATCTTCAGCAAGTGGTTTACCTTTCTCGTAAGGTACTGCTGCAATTCCATGCGCCTTAGCTTTCTCTAAGGTTTGCTTCACCAGTTGCCGTGTTGGTGCAAGATAAAGGACAGGTTCTTTAGTTTCATTAAGCGTGGATTGCGCCATCAGAAGACCAACAAGCGTTTTTCCTCCACCTGTATGGAGCTTTATCACAACATCAGCTTCATTTCTTCGACCGAACCAATTCTCTAAGACCTGCTCTTGGCTGGTATAAATATCATTGAAGCCTTCAGGTTTAGGCAGTCGGCGAAATATTTCGCCAGGTTCAATTGGCACTGCTTTCTTTGCCTGAGTACGTAGCTTTCCAAAATCAACCATCGTGTCTCCTTGGTTTACCCCATTAACCGGGGAACAGCGTGTCAGTGCATAGCGTTTTACAACGGCCACTAGGCAATCTAATGGATGGGATTATTCTTATGGTCAAGCAATGGTTTAACACATCGACAGAAGAAAATTAACTGTGATGTGCACGCAGGCCGAAGCTGACAGAATTCCTGTATTGGGTATCTGACTGTTAATGCCTTTTTGCACATGAGGCAACAATTACTTCCGATGTCGATAGTTATCGGGAAAGCAAACCGACTGTGGATATTGCCCTCAGGCTGTTACTGCACTACACCAGCTTTGCTATTGGTGCAGTGGCACTGCCGATCAGAGCATTGAGTAATGTCTCAGTTTCAAATCGCTAGCGCCGAAGCAGCTGATAGATAAAGAAGAAGGCCATATCCAACGAGGCAATATGCCCTTCTTAATGTGTAGTGAGTTCTGTCTTGGCTTATCTACATTTCGGACACAGCCCAACGCATTAAGCTTTTCTCAAAGCCCGTAAGTTGGAGACTATCTACTCTGGGAGCTAGGGCCCGAAGTTTCGCCAGTAGGTCGTTCAGATGTTCCGATGGCAAGATGAGGTTCTTGATCTGGGCCGAGATCTGAGTGGGAATTCCGTATTCGTCCAACGCGGTGAGTAGTGGGTCGAGGAACATATTTTCAAGCTGCTCAGCAAAAAAGCTGAAATCGCCAGGCTCGATCCCTTTTTTTGCCAGCACGTCGGCCTGAATGTTATTTATGGCCATGATGTCCCGAGGCAATCGGAAACACACCATATTTCGGATGAATTTCAGGCGTAGGTTGATCGCTTCGCTGGGTGTGTGTTCCTGTCGTCGATTCTCCACTGCATCTCTTAGGTAAGCAGGCAGGTTTTTCTGAGTTCGGAGCTCATTGATGTGCCACACCAATTGCAAACTGGACGATATCCCATAGTCCATCAGATTACCGCCCTCCAGACTGTAGACTAGCTCACATAGGTAATTGAGCTGGTTCGGCTCAGGGATGCTTTTCCAGTCCAGAAGTTTGCTGCTGGGCAGTATGTCACGAATGATCGTTTCTGCTACCTCGACTTGCCGCTCAATCGGAACGTGCCGGTTCTCTATAAGAGTTGTCGGCGACAGTACCGGATTGGCATATGCATCTTGGAGCCGACCACGTGAAATATCAGTAAGGTATTCGTTCTCCAGTTGCATGAGGAGTCCCATCGGGGAATTTTCATCCTGATGACCGATAGGGTATTCGACTGTGAGGCCCTGCTCAAGGGGAGGTGCTTCGAGCATGAAGACTCTTCCAATGAAGTACTTATTCATACGGCCTGCGCGACCGGAAATATTCTTGTAGGTAAAGTAGTCGAACGTTGAATTCTTCAGGCGGCGGTCGTAAATGATCACGTTCTCTGCCGATGTGTTGACGCCTTCGATCATCGTAGATGTACAAATAATTCTCTTGATGATGCCATCGTTGAACAACTTGACGATGTACTGCTGCAATGCACGTGGCACTCCTCCATGATGAATCCCGATACCCAGAGATATTGCTTTGGCAACGTTCCATTCAGGGTGGTAGTATTTAGAGATCCATGCGGTTATTTCCTGCATCTCTGGTAATGGCGTCAATCCAGCTTCCTGAATCAAATACTCGGCGACCCTGTTCGCACTAGGGGGGGCCTGACAGTAGATTAAGGTAGGTGAGTCTAGAGTTGTGACCAACTCGAGCAATTTTTCCTTTCGCTCTTCGGAACGCATCTCCAGATTGAAATTCTGAATGTCGACCGCGACAGTGCTGTAGTCGGATGGGATGAAGTGGTACTCATAGTCATCCAAACCAGAGATCTTCTGAATGTGAGGCCCGAGCATGTAGAACTGAGCACCAGTCTTTGCAAGCTTGTGGAATGCTAAGCTCAGGTCAACAGCGCGAGTGCTTTCGTCAGGGGAGTTCCCCAAGTCGATTTTGTAGAACTCGTCTAAAACAAAGAACTCCACATCAGCAAGATCAGGACGCTGGATGACACGCTCTTGGGTGAGCAGGTAGACATTGGTTGTCTCAACCACTGATTCTTGGCTCGGATGCGTGATTAGGTTGAAGTCCTTAAAACGTTTGACTAGCCGACGGCGGGTTTCGTCGATCAGCGCAATGGTCGGAACAATCACTACCACCTTTTTGAACCGTCGCTGTGCTAGTACAGCGTCAATGACTAGACTTTTTCCGACGCTTGTTGAAGCACTGAGTACTACGTTCCGGCCTTGCATGATCAAGCTGAAAACATGGGCCTGCAGATGATGAAATACCATGCCTTGTTCTACACCCTCGACCCTGTGCGCTTCGTAAGCTAAGCGGTCAGAAATCGCCATGCTGCTGAGGTGAGGAGTGATATAGGGGAATAATCCGACAGCTCGTACCATGTTTAGCAGGAGTGACTGTTCGACAGAGTCAAAAAACTCAAATTTGTCGAGTGCTCGGATCACCAAATCTCGGCCCTCCCACTCTGAATTGCTTCTGTTGACGATGGTATTGATGGCGAGCAGCACATCGACTGTCTTTGCATTCTCTTCACCGAGTTTCGCCAAGATATTCTTGATTATTTCGTAGTTCATAGCCGATTCGTTCCTTGAGATATCAGCTGCTGAGTGATTTGCCTGGGATACCTTCATCTTCGTATATCTTCAACTCCGTTATCTGGGGAGCACGTATCAGTTATGCCTGCAATTCTTCCAGCTTTTTGCAGCGAGCGTTGAAAGCTTTGGTCAGAAGTTCAATACTTTCCATAGGCACCAAGAAGATGAGCACCTTCACCTGTTTGATGTTCTCCGACAGTTCAGAAGTGAACGTGCTGAAGTGGGTTTCGATCTCTTTCTTTAGGTTGTCTACGTAATCTACGAGCCATCCTGATGAAAGAGCTGCACTGTCGTAGGTCAGCAAGATGGGAAAGCAGAGAATATTCAGCATGTCATCGACAGGAGAATTCCGATGCAGAGCTTGATTGAAGGAGTCTGCTTTTGGCTGGTGATGTAATGGTTCGCGTAGAGAAATAATGATTTCGCGCTCTGCTGACAGCACTGTTTCTGAGATAGTTTCGTCAAGAATTTCTCGAATTTGCTCTAGAGTTGTATCCATGTCACTCGCTTTGATCATGCGGGCAAGACCTAGCCACAATTGGTCATCCTGATCAGGCATTTGAACGATGTGAGCATTGCCAAATTCGGAAAGCTTACCAGCGGATTTGTAGAAGACCTTACACGCAACGGGCTCGCTGTTTTGTCGGCTGCGCAGGATGGAATGGAGAATTAATTCTGCAATGAGCCTGTCGCGCGGAAGCTCACTGTCGCTGAAGGTACTGATTGACCTGGCCAATATCGTTTCGGCGTTATGCGCAAGGATGTTTACGATTTCACTGGCCTTTAGGGAAAACTCGGGTAGCCATTCGATAAGATGCTTTGCGTAATTTTCATGCCGCCATTTCTTAAGCGAATAGCGCACGTCAAAACCAGAAAATGAGTGCAACAAGCTCTCTTTTGTATTGGAGTGAAACTCGACCAAGAACGGGTCCGGACGCTTTTTATATGGTTTGGATGTGGCCGTTGACATGTCATCAGCCTCGTCTAATAGTTTCTTGAGGTGATCCAGCGTCGGAGCTCGAAAGATGATCTTAGATGCTGTGGCTGTCTTCACGCTAGCTGTGGCCGCTTTGTCAGCAATCTCTAAAAATTCCTCGTAAATTGCCTTTAGCTGCGTGAAGTTGGGGCGATTTCCAAGCCCCTCCGCAAGCTGGAACAAAGCCTTTATATTGACAGCTTCCAGCGCCTCGACATCACCGTATACCTGCCAGACAAAGTTTTCAGCCCAGTACAAAAAGTCACGTTTTTGAGGTGATACAAATTTTTTAAACTGCTTGCGCAGTGCCACACCTCGGGTTGTGGTTATGTCCGGTAGAACACGCTTATCTATCTCTCTCTTGAATCCATCAAGAATTTTTGCGACGTCGCGCTTGGTCACGATTCGGAAGCGGGCAATACCTGAGCGAACGTCACATTTCAGCGATTTGTGTAGAAGCGAAGAATTGGCCTTGGTGCCGTCTAACGCTGTTATCTCTTTCAAGTTCCATTTGCCATCACTTTCAGTTGTTTTGACCTGAATGTATTCATTTACTATCTGGCCTGCGCATTGGAATACCGCCACGATGTCATCCGCTGTCTCGCATTCCACTTGTGAGTAGTTACTGTCTTGGAGCATCTTGAAGATGAAGCTGACAGCTACGTGATCTTGATACTTGAAGCCCTGCCTTGCCGCAGGCCCACCTGCATCGGATGGGCTAGTAATACTCATCATGACATCCTTGCATTGGGAGAAGATTTGCAGAAATTGGACATCAGCTCAGCCAATCAAGACAATACATGCGAAACCTGCTAGTACTACAGCGCTAATCCTATTGCAGGTATTGGTAGATCCTATGCAATATTTATTGTCACTTTATGCTGCTCTCAATAGTCCAGGTTAAAAGCAATATTTCGATTGAATCATCACAGAGTCGTAAACACAAGTTAACCGCTTTTGGACGAAACTATAGGGCCGTATCAGTCCAATTATTTTAACCGCCTGTCCAGAGATAAAGTTGCCAGATGGCTACAGGTAACCCAAAGATAATTGAGATCAAACCTAGCGATTTAACTGTGCGACTTTCAAAAAATTTATCGAGCCGTACTCCATATCCTTTTGAGGCGGTTTTGAGTTTGCCACTGACAAACTTACCCATGGCAGAGCTAAAAAATCCTACCTTAGATAGTGTGGATGTATGCATGCGTAGAAACTCTTTATTTTCAAAAGCTTCCACCTCTTCCTTACCACCAAGAAAATCTCTATGCCTGCCGCCATTTTGATCCATCAATGAAAGCATCTTAGGATGCCTAGCATAGTCGGCTCCGTATCGATCAGCTATAAGGTCGTTTAGGTTTAGTCTACGCTCAACGGCAATAACACAGGCATCAGTCCCACCTAGTACTCGATACCGGTGCTCTAAATGCTCAAAACCATATGTTAGATTTCGCATGTTCCAATGAACCCAAAATTTGTCACGTCGATCTCTAATAAACTTATAAAACTGGGATAACAACTCTAACTCTACTTCATCAAATCGATCTAAGACGTCATCACGTGGGATGTGCATCTCTTCTGAGATTGAATGAGTCGAAAAGCTAACCGATTGGCCTGAAGAGAAGTGATTTATAGCGATAGAAGTTATACGTGGAGAAAGAGCATCATTATCGTCATTTAAGTTCTGACACGAGTAGTGAATGATGAAAAAATTCTCCGGATTCTGCTTAACCGATTTAATGAACTGACGACTATCCACAATACCCACGGCATACCTCGTTTTTTTCTACAATCTCTTTGAGCTACCATGTGAGTAGGGGGAAAATCTTGTCCACACACCGGGTATTTTTAGTCTAAGTATTCCAAAATCCATTAAGAGTCAACTCACTAAACACAGAATTTTTTCGCTGAGTCAGGAGTAAATTGCTTGCTCCAGTGTTGAAAGCAACGTCCGCACTTGGCGAGCCCAGAAGACAATCTTGTATACAAAACTGTAGCGTGCTAGGAAGTGGCACAATGTAATGCTATGCGCTAGTGTAAGGCGTAATAGGTCGCGAAACTGCATATGACGACGCTTCCAAACCTCCAGTAAAGCCGTTTTACGTTAAAACTTCGTCAGCCAGCGAGGGGAAGATGCCAAATTTTTTCAGGGATTTGAATGGAGCTCTGAATCTAGCCGCACAAAAGTTAGTGCCCAACCAAGGCTTTCGTGCTGGTCAACTTGGTGCCCTGCATGCTGCAATGGCGCATTACTCGGTCTATTCCGACCCAGCGATAATCTGCCTTCCTACTGGGTACGGTAAGACATCTGTAATGATGGCACTGCCGTTTCTGGTTCAGTCAAAACGAGTGCTCGTCGTTGAGCCGTCTAATGCGCTACGCAAGCAGGTATCATCGCACTTTGCGGAGCTTTCTACCCTAAAGCGTATTGGTGCTATTTCGGCGGATCTTGCTAACCCATCGGTGCTCCGACATGAAGGGAGACCTCAATCGGAGGAAGATTGGCAGGTCTTAGAGAACCACGATGTTGTGGTTTCGACACCTGGTAGTTCATCACCAGCGGTTGCACCAGGCGCCTCGCCAGATTTGTTCGATTTGATCGTATTTGATGAAGCCCATCACGCTCCTGCGAATACATGGGCTGCGTACTTAGAGCACTACACGGAAGCCCGGTTCGTATTTCTGACCGCAACGCCCTTTCGCCGCGATGGTCAAGTAATTCCAGGGAAGCTGGTCTACCGCTACCCAGTAATGAAGGCCGTAGATGAAGGAGCGTTTCATCCCGTCGCCTTCCGAGCTGCGCCTATTCAAAACGCGGTTGATGATCATCACATTGACCAAGTCATTGCAGAGACTGCTGTAAACCAACTGCATCAGGACTTAGCTGCAGGGTATGATCATCGCCTCTTTGTGAGGGCAGCAACGATCAATGCAGCCAGGGCTTTGGTTCCAATCTATCAAGCGCTTGGGGTCAACGTTGAAGCGGTGGATAGTAAAATCACGAAGCGTACCCAGGATCGCTGCGAGGAGCGTTTAGTTAGTGGGGATCTGCAGGGGATCGTGTGTGTGGATATGTTTGGGGAGGGGTACGATTTTCCGAAACTGAAAGTGGCCGCATTACACGCTCCACATCGTTCATTGGTACCGACAATTCAGTTCATTGGGCGTTTCGCTAGGGTGGATCAAGCAACCGGCCAAGCGACATTGATTGCGCCGCTCCCAAGAGTTCTGGAAGCGCCTAGCGCTCTTCTGAAGGAGGGGGTAGATCTTGCGAGCATGATAGATGCTGCAGCACAAGCAGAGATGGCAGGCGATGTTGCTGAGTTAGAAATGGTTGAACGGCTCAGGCTGCGGCGAGTTGCCGAGTCAAACTACGATGCAGTGTCACCATTAGCAATCGAGCTCTATGCGCACGTCTGCGTGTTCCGGTGCACCACACCTCCAATCTTCGCTCAGATAAAAGAAACTCTGGGGCGTGACCTGCGAGTAGTGAAGCAATGGGCGTCAGATGATGGAGCCCTGACACTCATCCTGACCTCAGACGAAAATCCACCAAATTTCGCCACATCCGATGTGCTTGTCAACATTCGGCATGATGCTTTCCTGCTTTTATACTTTGCGGACTCTCAACTTTCCTATATCGGCTCTACCCGAAGAACAGAAAAGATTTACTTGGGACTGATGGACATGGTTTGCCCTCAGAGTTATCGCTCATTGAGCTACGAGGAAACCAGCCGCGCGAGAGCAGGTTTGGAGGGTGTCCGATTCTTCAATGTCGGACTAAAAAATACGACATTCAACTCACAAAGCGAAACATACCGAACGTTAACAGGGCCGGCAGCGGAACGTGCGGTAACGGCTGGTGATAGCCGTGCATATGCTCAAGGGCACTTCTTTGGAAGCGGCTCGAGCGGCGGAGAAAAAGAGACCATCGGAGCTAGCAGTAGCTCGCGTATTTGGAGTAATCAGCGCCTCTCTATAGCAGAATTTTACCAGTGGGTCGCTCGATTAGATGGTCGACTCGCTGGCAATGCTCCCTTCTCTGAAACGCGCCTCGATGTTATTCGATCGGCAACGACGTTGCAAAGGCTACCAGACCTGGTGATTGCAGGGACCTGGCCCAGAGCAGGATTCAAGACAAATCCGAGGATTAGGATTCGTCGCCCTGAGGATCAACGTCCGCTCTATAGCCGCCTCACTGAATGGGACCTGGCAGACTTTGACTGCAGACCCTTAGAAGCCCAATTGCTCTTCAGCATTCACTCAGAGGAAGCGAGTGCCAATATGCGATTTTCGCCTCAGGGGCGAATGGTGTCATTGCTCGATCAGAATGTGGTTTTGGAGATCGAGTCAGCTAGCGAACAATGGATGCCGTTAGCTGACTGGTTGAGTGAACACCCGCCGATGTTCTATGCCTCCGATAAATCGACCTTTGAAGGGCTGAATTTAATGCTTGCGCCTCAGTTACAGGCAGTTTCACTCACAAAGGACGATACGAAGGTCATTGATTGGGACGAATGCGAAATCAGGGTCGAGTTTGTCATCGACAACGACACTGAAAAAGCACGGGAACAGCGTGCAGAGCTACAGGGAAAAAGGACTGTACAGGAACATCTCGAACAGTACCTGCTTGGCCTCCCTAACGTAGTCGCATTGTTTTACGACCACCGTTCTGGAGAGGCAGCCGACTATATTGCGGTGACCATGGAGGCCAATGGTGACGTGGACATCGCGTTGTACCACTGTAAAGGAGCAGGAGGCGCTCCCAGCGGGGGGCGAGTGGATGATGTGTACGAAGTCGCTGGTCAGTTAGTGAAGTCCGTTTTCTATTGCGATGTATCTGTGCTTCTTGCGCATATGGCGGATCGAATGAGTCAACGTTTTAAGTCGCCGTCTAGGTTTGTAGTGAGTGATCTGCAGACACTCAAGGATAGACTTGACGCTACTCGGGCAACTCAACTTGGATTCACTGTCGTGGGCGTGCAACCAGGAATAAGCAACGCTGCAATCGATGCTCACCTCGCAGATCTAATGTCATTCGGAATCTCTTACGCCATGCAAGGTGGTGCAACAAGAGCCTATTGGTTAGTAAGTAAATAGTCAAAGAGGAAAAGGGGAATGATTATTTATTGGCTTAACGTTCGCTTCACGTCCTGAGACATTGGACAAGTTTTTTATGGCTTCAGTAAGGGCGAGTTTCGCGCTTCCAGTGCCAGTAAATATTTTGTTCGTCGTACTGGGTTCTGGTCTTCCAGCAGCGGTAAATTTTCCTGATCCACTTGAATGCCAGAGCCCGGATCGCTGACTGATGCGATTTTCCTTTTTCTCGCAACCCCTGATAATACGGCTTGGCCCAGTATGAGGAGTCAACCGTCCTGGTAGCCCATTCGACAAAGGTTTGCCTGACGAACCTGGCACACTGCCATCGCCAGTGAACCCAGGATTTCTGGCCATTTTGTTCTGTCAACGGTGCAATACCTGCGTAGTTTTGAATTTCTTCAGCGCTGTTAAATCGGTCACGGTTATCACCAAGCGTAGCAAGCATCCGTGGGCCCATGTACGGCCCCACAACCGAATATCCGCATTGTCGGGTTGCGTGTTGTGGTTCCATCAGGACTACGGATGGCGTGTAAAGCAGAGTGAAAAAGATGATCGATTAAACCGATCGATTGGTAAATATTGATCTGCAAAATGAATTATCCAGCCCGGTAGTACCCGTGATAAATTCCCAAAAACTCATTTAACGTATTGTTTATTAATTTATTTCCTGTCTTCTGGCGGGCGGCCTTCTTTTGTCCTGCGGGCAGGGTATGAGAATGCGACAGCAGGTGATGGAATGAAAAGATGTGCCAGATGTAACAAGAAAAGAGGCGTTCTGGACCGGATTTTCGGGCTGGATAAAGAATTCTGCGATGACTGTCTGATGGTGGTTAACCAGGAAATCAGAGAAAAACGAGTGGTGTCCACACCAGCACGAAAATCACCGGGACGCTCTTCCTGACAATGTTTCTTACCCGGCAGGTTATTGCCCCTGATGGGGTAACAACTCTAAAGCTTCCCTCTGTTTAAATTCCCTTTGATCAATGAAAATCAACATCGATATCAGCGTAATCATTCCTGCCTTCAATGCGGCTGACGGCATCGGAGTTCTGGTCCAGACACTGCTTGGCGAAAAAACGCTGAGTACTGAAATCATTATTGTGGATGATGGCTCAACCGACGAAACATGGACGGTACTCAGCGCCATTACAGATGAACGGCTTATTCTCATTCGTCAGGAAAATCAGGGTGTGTATTCTGCCCGTAATACTGCGCTGGCGATTCACCGTGGTGAATGGGTGGTGTTCCTGGATGCGGATGACCGGGTTGCGGCAGATTTTCTGCAGGAGCGGCTGCGCACAGCCCGCGAAGCACAGGCTGATATTATCCTTTTCAATGCCCGGCATACAGACAGCGCTGGACATCTGCAGCATTCCGTTCACCGCAGACAGCCTTACGGTCAGACACTGACGGGTCAGCAGTGGATACGCCATTGCGTCAGTCAGAGGGAGTGGCCGCATTACCTGTGGCTGCAGATAATCCGTTCAGCGTATATCCGCGAGCATAACCTGCGATTCCAGGAAGGGAAAAGCCACAAGGATATTCTCTGGACAATAGAGCTTGCCGCCGCAGATGGCCGGTTTTATTTCTCTGACAGACAGGATTACTTCTGGGTGAATAACCCGGCGTCAATTACCCACCGCCCGGATTATTACGATATCCGCGCGTTCAGCTATAGCGACGTGATTGCAGATATTCTGGCACTCAGTACACAGACGCAGTACCGGTCTGTCAGACGAGCGCTGGTCAGGCATGCGCTGGTGGAAAGCCGCCATTTTCTGGGCCTGTACCGGCGCAGGGTGAATGACCGGCAGGCGGTCCGGGCGCGTTTTCGTGCGCGGATAGCCTTTCGCCATCTGGTACCCGGCGTGAGCAACCTGAGCGATGTCTTTTTCCTCCTTAATCTGGCCCGCAATATTTATCTGCCTGGTGTCCGCAATACTCCCGCAGCCGTTTCGCAGTTGCGGCGTTAATCCATGGATATCTCAACGCTTCTGGCACGGTCGTGGCAAACTGCGACAACGGGTGATGAATCCATTCGCTCTGCGAGGGATATCGTCGAACGCTGGTATGACAAAGGCGGTGACCTGACCCGACGGACCCGGCGATTTATGCTGCGGGAATGCCTGTGGATAGCCGTACATTACCGGGATACCGAAGCGGTACTCACCCGACAGTTCCGACTGCTGACCGTGTTACTGTATCTGGGCGGTTATTTTCCGAAAGGGAATACCGATGGTATGCTCCCGGAGAAATGTTTCATTTTACTGAACGCCCCGGAATTAAGCTCTCTCCTGGTAGATGATACGGCCCCTGATGTTCTGGTGGCGTCCTGCCGCACTCTCTTCTACTGCAGACAGATATCTCCGCTAAGGTGTTACCGCCATACCCGCTGTCTGAGCGAACATCTGTATCAACTGATAGAGATCTGATAAAAGCACCAGTCGTTGTGCTGGTGCCTGAGGGGCTGATCGCTGACGGTGTCGGCGTCAACGATCAGGGCTAACGTCATTATTTCCCTCCGCTGGATCTGCCACTGGTGATGTCAGTAACGGTTTTATATCCCTTGCGGGTCATCAGCCCAGTAGCCTTCCGGGCGCGGAGCATATCAATGCTGCCGATAAACGGAGACTGCTCTTTCACGCTGAAGCCGTGACGGTCAGTACGCACCAGGCCGTACTTTTCCACGATAAAATTCACCGCGTCACACAGTGAGATACCCGCATCAAGGTGCTTCTGGATCACACTGTCGTTGCCAAACGGTGTGTCGTTCAGCATCAGACCGTAGTGTTGTTTCAGCAGATACATCAGTAATTTTTGCCAGATTTCGACTGACGACAGACGTGACGAGGCCGCCCTATGAGGGGACAGGGATTGTTTTTGCATGGTTTGCGCTCTTTGTTGGCTGGTTTGACTAAGGAAAAGCGTCCGGGATTTATGCGGGTGTTGCAGATGTCGGGTAAATTACGATGTACAAATAGCCACAGGAGCCAAGCGTATCGGCCTCACATATCAGCCCTTTTGCGTGGAGCGTAATGCAGTGCGGAATGTGGGGCGTGAGTTCGCTGCTGGTCAGCATCAGCTCCATCTGCTTCATCAGTGCCGGAAATGCCTGGTCCAGATGGCGTAAATCTGCGTCATTAAATGTCCCGGCAATGCTGGCGCGGTCAGCAAGGTAATGCAGGTGGTTACCCTCCTGTACCAGTCGGGCACCAAAACATGGCGTGATGTTGCGTCTGAGGCCCCACCAGGGTTCCGCGATGTTATGGTTGATTACACGGGTTGCTTTCTTCATGTAAGTACTCCTTAAGGGTGAGTCAGTTCAGGGTAACGCTGCGCAGGATCACATACGGACCGATGCGGTCCTGTCGGCGTTCAGCAAACACGGCCAGCACACCCCGGATATCCTGCACTTCCCTGCCGTGGTAATGGCAGATACTGCCGGACCACTTATATTTCCCGGTACAGAAGCGAAACAGCCGGGACTCAGCATGCTGGCGGTATATCGCCATTGCCTGACGTTTGCTGATGATTTTCATCGTTATTCTCTCCCTAAAGCCAGCCACGCTCGGCAAACGAGACGATGTCCATGCCTCCCACGACCAGGTGGTCCAGCAGGCAGATATCCACGAATTTAAGTGCCTGCTTCAGATGGTCAGTGAGCAGTCGGTCGGCATGGCCGGGTTCCGCATAACCTGACGGATGATTGTGTGAAAGCACGATGGCAGCCGCATTGTATTTCAGTGCTGCCTTTATCACTTCACGGGGATGTACCTGCGTATGGTTGATGGTGCCGGTGAAGAGCGTTTCATGGGCAATAAGACGATGCTGGTTATCGAGGAAGAGCGCCATGAATACTTCGCGCTCCAGCGTGGCGAGCTGCAGACGAAGCCAGTCGCGGACCGCCTGGCTGGAGGTAAATGCAACGCCGGGCTCGCGTAACTGGCGTTCCAGTAAGGTCAGTGCACGTCTGATGGTGCGCTGTGCGGTGGGAGATATTCCCCCGCGGTCAGGGGGACAACTGGTGGTATTCATTTGCTTTTCCTGTCTGTTGACGCATCAGGAGTGGATGTGTTGTACAGTTTCACGGCAACGACGAACCCGTCGTGCAGGGATTCAAACCATGACCAGATATGGAAGAGAGGGGTACCCGTCGGGAAATGCAGGAAGGGTTCGTCGGTCACAACGTCACCGTCCTCATCCCTGACCGCTGTTTTCCCCAGCGCATCCCACAGGGCATTCAGGTGAGACAGTTCATACTGCATGGCGGGATGCTCAGTCGATAATGCGCATGATGGCGCTGCATTCTGCGTGGTTCAGCGCATAGCCATGCAGACGCCAGTAATGTTCCGTCATGGCGTCGCATTCCGTGCGGCAAGCGTGATGACTGTAAGCGATAAGACAAACTGCAATCCCGGCGGCTTCGGCGCTCATGTCTGCGGCGTTGCCATTCATGGCGTTGAACAGCGACCAGAAGGCATCGTTGTCCGTTTCCGGAACCATGAAGGCCCCGCCGTTGCTGAGAGTATAAAAATTCCAGATACCACCGCTGTAGTCAGCGCAGAACCGATCCATCCACGCAAAGACCTGCGGTTCAAGGGTTATCCACTGCGGGATGTTGGCAAAGTGCTGCGGCCAGAATTCCACACGCTCGTCGTCCGGTACGGGCGTGGCTGTCAGTGCCGGTGCAGAACCGTCATCGCCAGACTGCAGAGGTAGCTGATTGTTATCGTTAACATTAATAATGTCGGTCATGTTAATTTTCCTTATGCATGGAGATGTTGAATGGAAGTGTCGGGCCGGGGGTTATTGCTGTGGCGTGTTGAGGGTGATTACCTGCCCAACAGGTCCATCATGTTCTCGGCCATCACCCAGAGCGCACGGTTTAACTTAACGTCGCCATCAATCCCGTTTACTGCGCGGGTGTGGGTACGTTTACCCTGCGCGGTACGGCCACTTAGCCCGCCTTTCAGCAGGTTTTCCTGAATGCGCTGGTAAGTGGTCCACAGGTCATCGCTCTCGTCCTGCCAGCGGCGGGGTGCAAGAATTTGCGATTCCGTCACTGGCTGGTACTCTTCCCCAAAACGGTATGCCAGCGCCGCTGTAGCCAGTGCATGCTGTGCGGGTGACGGGAGTTGAAGGGACTGCATGGCGTCACGTTTTTCTTCCACCCGGTCAAAGACGCTGAGAACCTCATAGGCCCCCTCAATCACCTTCCCGACAACATCGCCCCTGTGTGGCACGCGGATCTCGCCAAACGACTGTCCGCAGACGAGCGAATTGGTGCAGACACTCCGGAATACCCCCGGCAGCAACTGAAAACTCGATGCGCCATCGTGCGAATTCAGAATGATGATTTCCGGCACCTGCTGACCGTTTATCTGACCGGCACGGCGCAGGCGCAGCATATGCTTTGTATGTTCCCGTCGGCTCTGGTCGCGCACTCGTGACTGACAGGCAAAGAATGGCTGGAACCCTTCGCGCTTAAGGTTCTCCAGCAGGGTGATCGTGGGTATGTAGGTATACTTTTCGCTTCTGGAGTCATGCTTGTCTTCCCCGAAGACGCTGGGGACATGCTGCATCAGTTCTTCGTGGGTTAAGGGACGGTCGCGGCGAATCTGGTTCACCCGGCCAAAACGGCTGGCTAATCGCATGGTTGATTCCTCATCTGATTACTCTGATGGCATAAAAGCAAAAGCCCCTGCTCCGTGAGGAGGCAGGGGCTGGATGTGTTGTTCTCAATGAACGGATAGGTCGGGCGGGACTACAGCGTATCCAGAATCTTCAGTATCTGCGCCATCAGGGCGGTGATAAGTGCAGTGACCAGCAACGTGACCGCTTCCCGGGCTGTATCAATGCTGCTGTCATCGTAGCCTGCCTGACGCAGGCGAATTTCAATAAATTGTCGGGCCTGATGCCCGCCGCACCAGGTCAGTGCCTGGGCCAGGGCCGTCACCAGCATTTTCAGAAAGGTCATAGGGTTTGCTCCGGACTGCCTGGCGGCAGTCCTCTGGTGGAGTGAGGATTTATTTGAGGAAGCTGATTCAGGAAAGCGGCTCAGTGGTAGGTGTAACGCCATCCCCCCTTATCCGTGGTGACGACGACTTCAGAAGCCAGGCAGTTATTATAAAAATTCACTCTGACGGACTGCCCGTAGCGCAGAGTGACAGGCAGAATGGTTTCCTTATTTTTTGAAGACAGGTACTTCTGGTTATCAATACGACAGTTACCGCGGTTTACGTCTATGTTTTCAACGTTGATACTGTCATCCAGGGAGGTGACCACAACAGTGACGTAGCGTGTTCCGGCAGGGTGAATATTGTTACTGGTTTCCACTTTAATCGGCGGAGCTGATGCAGCCATGGCAGAGATGGAGTAGCAAAACAATACGGGCAATAAGCTCAGGTTGATTTTCATATCGGGTTCCTTGTTCTAACAGAAAGATGCGTGAGAATGTATGGGGGACAGTAAAGAACAGTATCTGCCGCGGTCAGAGTGACGCTTTCGAAACGCAGCCATGAGTGCCAAATTCCGGCAGGACGTTGCCTGCACCTTTTAGCGTGAACAGCGCGGGCAGGATGCCATTCCCGGTGACCTGCACCTGCTTACCGGTTTTCAGGGCATTCCAGGCCTGCGCGAGATTGTTATCCCCGCTCCGACTGTCGGACTCACTGATATCAATGGTTTCCCCCCCGTCAATCCGGACCTGAAGCGTTTTGCCACTGTCCATGCTGACCTGATGTCCCGTAGTATCTGTGAAGATGATGGTGGCAGGTTGCGTGCCATCGTCCTCACAGGCCAGATAAAGCTGAGACTGGCCTTTCCCCTTGATAACAAACTCAGACACACCCTGGCCCCAGCCCCGGGTCCAGGTGGTTTGATTTCCGAAGGCCATTGCCACTGCTGGCACCAGCACACAGGTCAGCAGTAAAGGGTGAATTATTTTTCTGTTCATTTTTAAGCACCTCTGGTTTTCGTATAACGCTACCCGGAAAGGGTATCTGCATGATTTTAAATAGAAGACAGACAGTCGTAAGCATCCCGTTGGGATTTTATAGCTGCAAAAATGAAGGGGATAACGATGAAATTCGATCGAACCGATCGACAAAATAGATCGTGGTTCAGCAAAGATATTTACCGTAAACCTCGTCTGAGTTTATCGATGGTCGGTTTCACTTCAGGAGGGTGATATATACCTGAAATTTTATTGAACAAGGACTGAGGGAGCTCCTCACTGAGGCGGTATGGCGCAGATGCCATATTCCGTTACAGGGGGAACACTAAAAAAACGGTTATAAAAGCAATTGCAGGCTCTATGGTCACTGATGTCCGTATGAAAATATCGTGCCATGTACTGGCTGAATAGATACTGAAATTCACGGTAGATTTGTTGAGTCTCTCGCTTGTGCTTCACCTTGATTTCATTGACTAAACGATAGCATTGCTCCAGCAGACAGTCAGCGTCGCCATTCAGTAATGCATGAAAGGCGGCAACGACAAATAATTCATTCGCAGGCCCGGCCTGTAGCCAGGTGCTGGCTTCAGTGCAGACCAGTATTTCCCGTAGTGATAACAAATCCAGGCGTAAGGCTTCCTCTTTCAACAGACGTGCCAGTGGGGGAAATGCGTAAATATCTGTACCAAACAGCCTGCGTGACCAACTTAAATCAGCAAAAGCAAGATGCTTAACCCCGGACAGCGCTTCCTGTATGGCATACGAGCCGTACTTATTCTTTAGAGCCTTCAGTAATGTGGATTTGACCGGTTGAGGTGTTTCCGTCGCCTTTATACCACTCAGTACGCCTGACTTGCTGCAGGGGATAAAATCCTTCATCATCCGGTTTATAGCGGCAGGCGCGATGATAATGTTCTTGGCGGTATTAGCTCCTCCTTTGGAATTAGGGTAAATATGGCACAGTTCCAACTCCAGCCAGGGGATTAACCGTTTTGTCGTATCGGTAACTCTATGCCCGTTTAGTATGTTATATGCTTTCTGATGGCCTGCCTTGCGCTGATATAACCGGATGAGGTCTGCGATGTCATCCGGACTGTTAATGCTCCCCAGTCCCAGTGGATTATTTTTAAGAATAGCCTCCACATTTAGCCAGTAAGAATGCTTAACCAATCTCACAATAGCATCGTCATCAATTAATCTGCGAGCTTTATCCCTATGCTCTTTACAGCAATAATGCTGATTACGGATATCAGAGATACTGATACCGCAGGCGGGATACTGGCATATTAATGTCGTTCTTTTTGCTCGTCTTTCTGCATTTACCTGCTTACGTTGATAATGTGCCGGGCATAATCGTAATATGCGTTCAGCAGGTGAATTACCTGTCTTGGTAGTGCAGTTGTTTCTTTTGCATATAGCCATGATTAAACTCTTATTAAAATATAGAAATAGTATTATTGATATTATTGGTAATAACGGTGGTGATGTTTTTATGTATCGTTGGATATATTTATTGATTAGTGTTAATTAAATATCAATATGTTTGTCTCAAATGAGTAAGAAATACACTAGCAGAACCATTATATTAAATTACAGATTTTAGTAGCTGTTAACGATTAATTTTCATAGAGCTTTCCACCTGTCGTCATTATCTGTTTGTTTACCACTGCATTCTGAGAAAACCCCGCGCGGTTCGCTACCAGTAGCGACTGGCGCGGGGTTTTTACCTTTGTGGCTGTTTTTCGAAGACGTTTAACCAATGTACGTTCTGGCCATCCGGGCCTCTGCAGTGAGATGCCCTAATTAATATTCCAGCCTGTTAAAGTCAAAGTATTCAAAAGTATACCTGCCAGTGACATTCTCTGACGATGCAATAATCGGGTTGTGTCCGTTCTCCCAGAATTCCGGTGGAATACGCCATGAGTTACGATTTTCCAGGGAAGGCATGGCAATATACACCGCAGAATGACGGCCAAGACTAATAAAACAAATCAGATCCAGTGCGATTAACTGCTCCAAAACAGATTGTGATTTACTGGCGTCACGCAGTCGATTCGGACCGTACCGGTTTACCTCATTTTTTCTGAATGGATATCCTTTACTATCGTGAAATTTCTCCTTAAGCCACCCGAACATCTCGTAAACGTCTTCCATAAATGCATTCCGTTCAGAAGAAGGGAAAAAAAGTCTTTCCGCTTCTTCAAGGTGCCATTCCACAATTTTGAAGGCGGCCTGTAAAACCCCCTTCGAAATACATAAAATTTCAGGTGAATGTATATGCGTGAGAACAGCTGCAACCCTGAGAGCATTAGCCCCCGCTTTGGCTGCAATTTCACCGATATGCTCCAGTTGCTGTCCGGGGCCTATTTTACGGCTGAGTTCTGACTGTTTTTCTGTCCAGTAAACGGTCGCATCATCAGTTAACCTGAGCGTTTGTTTCTGCGAGTCGTTACTATAAAAATGAGCCTTCTGCTTATCAAGCAATTGGTTAATTTTCCGGTGGAATACATTTAATGCTTCATCAGACTGAGCGTGACCTGTATTCGCGCGGCGACGACCCAGCGTGCTGATGGTATTGGTGTAAAGAAATCGAGACAGAAAACCGCTGCCCTTGCTAAGTTCACCGTGGTTACAGAGGTAATTTTCAAATACCGGAGGCTGAACCATTAATGACAGGGTCAGGCAGGCATTGATATCGTATTCTTCGCCGCCCGTGCGGCGGTATTCATAGGTCTCCCCATCCCAGGCTTTATTAAGTAAACCTAGGTTGTTTTTCAGATACCCTTTAAAAAAGGTAATCGCTTCATCTGAGACCACCCCGGCTTCAGAATACCGACTCAGGCCTTCCAGGAGCGCCTTTGCGGTGGTGTCATCATAAAGCATCGCCAGACGGGCCGGAGGCTGCTTCCGGGTTTCTGCATGCTCATCTAACAGCCGCTCTTCCTCTGTTCCCTCAGAACCGTTTTTGATGGCAGTGTACAGATTACTGGTCAGTGCTTTCTGATGTATTTTCCAGATATTGTCAGCACGCAGGTGTGCCTTCATCAAGCAGTCGTGCTGCTGCTTCATTTGCTCAGAGAACCGGTAAAAAGGCTTCATCACTTTTTTGCTGATACTGGTCTTACCTTCTCCTGAGACAGCCAGCGTCAGTAAATACAGTGCACAGTGCATCGGATCCGATGAGTGTGGTGGTACTACTTCAATATGAGCCTGACAGGCAAGGGAAGCGGCTGCCAGTACGGCTCCCGCTATCAATTCCGCCGGGATACCCGTCTCGTTATAAAGAGCATCAATGACACCCTGCATCACCGGCGGGAAAGCGCAGACAGGGTAACCCTCCGGAATCCTGTTTTGTACGGGAATATAAGGTGCTGGCATTTTCGGTATGATAGCGTGTGGCAGAAAATTCTGCATGTAATATCCTCCTGGATTACTATTTTTTAGTAATAGGTTAGTGTTGTGTATAATAAAATAATTAGACGTCAAAACACTTATTTAAAAATAATGAGCCATGCTAGATAAATAATTATGTTCAGTTTGTTTACAATTGGTGGAAATACGGTGTAACGAGTGCGTATTTAAACTAGCGCCTTGTTATATAACCTGTGTATCTCTCTTTCATTTTTATACCAACACTATCTGATGGATTATGATACCCGCTGGCGTTCCAGCAGCCATTCATCCAGCTCTGACTCAAGCCAGCCTACGGACTGCATTCCCAGCCTGCGCTGTTTCGGAAAGGTCGGGTCGTGGCGCGGCGACTTTGGGTTGATCCAGTCGTAGATAGTAGAGCGGGCGATGCCCGTTTTGTTAACAACGGCGCGAATGCGCAGTACCCTGATGTTTTGTATGGTCGTACTCATTTGATCCCCTTTAGCGCTGCATGGATTGATAATGTCACGGTACAGGGAGTAAAAATGATCCGGTAGACGCAGACCAAAAATACTGAAAGATTTTGCTAAACGTACTTTTTAAGGAGATATTTTGTCTGATAAAAACGAATTGTGTTCATGTGATGCTGAATGCACGGATGCTTTTTTCTCAATGGTTAAAGATCAGGTGCAGAACATGTATTCCTTGCTTCATCAGAAAAAAAGACTTACCAGCGAAGAGGAAAAAAGACGAGTAAAACAATGGTTCCGGGATGCCTTGAGTGATATGAGGGGGTGGAGCCGAGAATCTAAAACCAGAATTGTTAATGGGAAGGTGAATGATTGTTACGAGCAGTCTCACCTTATGGTCGGTGTTTTCGGAAAGGATATTGATTGTTACCTAGATGCTGCCGGAATCCTTTTCTGGTGGGGGCAATATACATGGAAGAGAGGTGGTCTGGGAGAAGGTATTCGCGCCATGCTGCGAGCAGCTCACTGCCTGGGGGCATGGCAGGGAGCCCATAATCAACTCGATAAGGAAGAGGTGCGTGGGTCACTCAGTGAAGTGCGTAGAGAGGCTGGAAAAAAAGGGGCAGAGTCTAAAAGAGCGTTGTTTGAACCAGTAAAAAAAGAATTCTTATCTCTGATTGAGGAGCATAAGCCCGCCGAAGGTTGGAAAAGCCGGGCTCAGGCAGTAGAGCGTGTTGAGTCTAAGTTACTTTCATTCATCACCGAGCTGCAAATAGTGACTGAAACGATTAATATTGATCTGAAACGTCTGATTGGTGACTGGTGTCGGGATAAGAAGTCGCCTGAATTTGGCAAACAGGTTAAGGAAATTTTAAAAAGACCCCGAGAGTGATTACTGCGGCAAAAGGTTCAATCTTCTGTAGTGCGAAACTGGAACCATAAATAAGCGATCCGAATATTGCTACACTTTTGCCAGCCCATGTTACCACCGGGGAATGGGCTGACAGTCTTGTTAAATAGCAGACTTTTTTCAGCAATTGCCACATGGTGTGGCATTGATAATTACGAGTAAATCAGTAATGCCTGCCATAACCGCTCAACATGATTCACTCACGGCGAGTAAACCAGCTGATATATCACCCTGAAATTCGGTTTTTTTCAATCATCGCTGCGTTTCTAAGCTCAAAGTTTATTGAACGCAACAATGTGGATTGGCGTAATGCAAAGACTGGAACATAAGCAATTGAAGGTGATGGAAAATCAGATGCGGGCTGAGTATTCACAAAAGGCGGTGTAGTTGTGGCGGATAATTATTCAGCTGTAAAGAAAAAGTTGATTCCTCTTTTGAAGTGCAGGGAAGGCGCTGAGAGCCACAGAAAGCTGCTATTCATAGTGTTTTTAATGAATTATGAATATTTATTGAGCAAAAAAGTAAATAATAAAAAACTTAAAAACCATGAGCAGCAAAACTATCTATGACTGTGTCTGGACCACCTGAAAGGATGCAAGTTTGGCTGAAAGTTAATTTATCTATGAAAGCTGCATTTGCAAGAGGGTTAGTAGAGGGGAAAAGTAGTGTGATAAGAGTCATTTCAAGCACATTTACTGATAGGGCATTTTTTTGCGAGGCGGTAATATAACTTGCCGTATCGATTCTTCCTCAGCTTAATAAAACGTAATTAAAAGGCAACACGTCAAAAGGATTCGAGCTTACGGCGTGGCGCTAAACTGCTACAGATTGGCGCATCCCCTATATGGATTGAGAGGAGCTACAATGTCAGAAGCAATCGGTACTACACAATCACCCGGACATATATCACTTCGGTTTCTTGAGCTTTGCCAGTTCCGCCGACTTGGTAAAGTCCAATTGGACATTGACCCAAAGACTACAATCCTCGTCGGCGCTAACAATAGCGGCAAAACATCAATTCTGGCAGCGCTGTGTCATTTTCTGGCAGATGGATTTCCATTTGGCGCTTTCGATATTAGTATTTCACAATGGTCAAAATTGCGGGTGCTTGGAAGCGCTTGGGAAACATTGGCAGAAGATCCATCTACGTCTGGTGGTTCAGAAGATACATGGATGGAGCAACTGGGAACTCTACTTTCGGCGATGCCAACGCTAGATCTTTGGTTCGATGCTCAGGCTGGCATGTACCACTATGTCTCTCCGTTTCTATCAAAATTCAGTTGGAAAGGTGGTGCGGTAGGTGTCCGGTTGCGCCTGGAACCTGCTTCGAACATTCAGGATTTAAAACAGTTAGCTTGGAAGTATCGCCTGGCAAGAATGCCTGTGAAGGATATGGGAAAGGATTCGCTTGCATGGCCTATTGATCTACTTGATTTTTGGCTGCGCGAACCTTCTCTACTTGGTCAAGTTCGGGCATATAAGTTGGATGCTGATAACAACCCCTTAGATGGAATAAAGACCTACGCTAGTCCGGTTCTAGATACTGAGTCTAGCCCGATTGATCGTAAACATCTGCAGAAACTTATAAGAGTAGACTTTGTGGCTGCACAGCGTGGCCTTGGTAGTGAGGAAGCTGATTCCCGATCAGCTTCAGGCCCCCATCGTATAGGTTTATTCTCCAATCAGCTTCTCAAATTTGCTCGACAGCATCTAAATGTGGCAGCAACAGGTCATGGGCACCGAGCTGACCTCATAAAAGCTGTTGCTGAGGCGCAGCAGGCACTGGATAAAAAGATTCATGATGCTATTGGACCATCGGTAGAAGAGGTTAAAGAGCTTGGGTACCCCGGCTTGCATGACCCCCAGGAGATTCGTTTCCGCACGCGCATACAGACTGCCGATTTACTCGACCATGGAACAGCTGTTCAATACAGCATGCAGAAGGATTCGTTAGAAGAGCTTCTTCCGGAATATTCCATTGGACTCGGTTATCAGAATTTACAGTCCCTTAGTTACCAACTAGTTTCTTTCAAAGCTGCTCGCTTAAATCCTGAAAAGGGCGCTCCAGCACCTGTTCATCTGGTTATGATTGAGGAGCCCGAGGCTCATTTGCACGTACAGGTACAACGTATTTTCCCGGGTAAGGCACATAAGCTAATCAGTCCTAACGGTAGCGACGAGTCAGGTCTTAAAAGCCAATTGATTATCAGTACTCATTCTAGTCATCTAGCACATGCTGAGAATTTTGACCGGCTACGATATGTTCGCCGTATTGCTAAGAGTGAAGAACAAAACATGCCTACCACTGAGGTGGTTAATCTTGGGCAAGTTTTTGGTGATGATAAAACGACCCGTCAATTCGCTGAACGTTATTTTCGCGTTCAACACACAGATCTTTTATTTGCCAATGCTGCAATCTTTGTCGAGGGGGTTGCTGAGCGAATGCTGTTACCTCTTTTCATTGAAAGAGATTTTGCAACACTCAACAGTCGCTATCTCTCCTTCCTTGATATTGGTGGCAGCCATGCTCATCGGCTAAGATCTCTCGTTGAAAGACTCCGTATTCCAACTGTAATTATTACTGATATCGATCCAGTTGAAGAAAGACCAGGTAAGCCTAAAAAAAATGGGGATCCGACTACAACCTTAGTTGCTGTAGCTAATACAGGACAACCCGGACTGCAATGTGGGAACCCGACTCTTCGCGGATGGCACCCTAAGCTGCAACAGCTTGAGGATTTCAAGAACCCGAAAAATGAGCATCTTGTCTGGAAAGAAATTGCCGAATGTTCTGTACGTTTTGCATGGCAGTTGCCTGTAGCCGAAGCTGATGGTCAATGGCCAAGTACTTTTGAAGACTCTCTAATTCTTAGAAATATCCCTTGGTTTAAGCAACTTATTGATGAAAAAGTCGATGGCGATGGGAAGCAAATCAAACCGCCGAAGGGTGCGCTGGGCTCAGTAGCAAGAGAGGTCGCTGAAAATGATAATATTCCAGAACTGCTCGCGGCTCTGCATAAATTAATGCATGGATCTTTTAATAAAGGAGACTTTGCCGCAAGTATCTTTGAAATGGTTGCTGCGGATGAGCCGATAGTCTGTCCTAAATATATCGAGGATGCATTGGAATGGCTCCAGACACAGCTTGAGCCAAGCAAGGAGGTGATGCCATGACTAACTCATCAGCCCTTGACGACAATGATCGCGATGCAGGGGTAGTTGAAGAGATTTGCGGCTACCTTACAGACATACCACCCCGTAACTACTTCCTTTTTGCAGGGGCTGGTTCTGGTAAAACACGAACTTTGGTAGAAGTTTTGCGTCGCCTTACTGGTGTGACTGAGCATGAGAAGGGGGGACAATTAGCACGGTCCCTGAAGATGTATGGGCGTTCGATTAGAGTTGTGACCTACACCAAGAATGCTGTCTCTGTAATCAACAGACGTCTTGGGGACAATAATTTAGTCAGTGTGTCTACCATCCATTCGTTTTGCTGGGAGTTAATTAATGGGTTCAACGATGACATTCGGGAGTCCCTTATAGCAGTAAAAGAAGCTCAACTCGCTAAAGAGACTGCAGAGGCACAAGCGAAACCGAGGGGTATTACTGCAGCAAAACAGCGTGACCTTGACGAAATCACGAATGAAATCGAGGTTCTTCGGACAACTGAAGTATTCAAATACCATCCCGATCGCAATACATATGGACCTGGTGCACTACCACACAATTACGTACTCGATGCGACAGCTTGGTTGCTTCAAAATAAGCCAACACTCCAATCCATTCTCAAAGATCGACATCCAATCATACTGATTGATGAGTCGCAGGACACGATGAAAGGTGTACTGGACTCCTTGATGGTGCTTGCCAAAAAAAGTGAGAGAGATTTGACTCTTGGTCTGCTGGGAGATCATCGACAACGAATTTATATGGATGGTCATGCCGATCTTCCAAGCATTGTTCCGGAAAGCTGGGCAACGCCTGAGTTACAAATGAATCATCGCAGTCAACGACGGATAGTCACACTGATTAATAAAATCTGGGAAACTGAATTTGAAGGCAGGACACAACCAACAAAGGGTTCAGCACAACATCCCCGAACGGAAAAAGCTGGTGGAACGGTTCGGCTCTTCTTGGGGGATACATCACGAAGTCCAGAAGATAAAGTGCTTAGTGAACGCTGGTGCGCTGAGCGAATGTTTGAAATTAGTGGTTTAGCAGATTGGAATCAAGGGCAATATCAGTTGCTTGCGCTTGAGCATAAGCTTGTCGCCACTCGTGGCTCGTTTCTTGATGTCTATGAGGCAATGGTTCTGTTAGATCCCAACGCTGCAGCACCATCTGGCAGTGGGGACAATAAGGGGCCTTCAACAGTACAAATTTTGCTTAATGAGCTGGCGCATTTAGAAGCCTGCGTCAGTGATGAAGGAATCGTTAATGAGTTTAAGGCCACCGAGGTTTTTCGACGTTATGGTGGTTTAGACAATATGCCTGAGGACTCAGAAGCAAGAGTTGAACGTACTGATGAAATGCTCGAGGCGATAGCGATATTTGCAATGGCTTGCGCCAACTCTGAGTCAACGATCGCTGAGGTGTTAGCGCCAGTCTTGAGTGCAAACTTATTCGAGGTTGATCATCGACTCCTAGAGGCTTATGTCGACAAGTCACCAGCCCCGCAAGCTCCTGGACGTGGTGAGGATGAGTCAAAGCAAACCAGAATGCGCCGTGGATGGTGTGCACTGTTTGCTTCTCCATGGAAACAACTTAAGTGCTATCGGAATTACCTTGCTGGGATTTCAGAACTCGCAACACATCAGGTAGTTAAAGGCTCTGAGTTCAATCACGTCATGGTTGTAATGGATGATGCTCTTGCTGGTGGGACTCTCATCAAGTACGACAAAATTTTTGGTGGTACGCAGTTAAGTCCAACAGATAAAAAGAATGCAGAGGCTGGTAAGGAGACAACAATTGACCGGACTTTACGTTTGCTGTACGTGACTTGTAGCAGGGCGCAAGAATCGCTCGCCTTAGTGCTTTGGTCGTCCGACCCAAGTGCAGCAATGGCTCGAATCGAGGAGAGCATGTGGTTTACCAAAGATGAAATACAGGTCATTCCATAGTGTCGCCTGAGGATAGATATGCTTACCTTATCTTAAGGATAATCCCATTGCTGAGTTAATGCCGAGTTCGCTGAAAATCAGAGCGTATCAGAATATAGACTCTCGAGGTGTTTTGAAATGATGTATCAGCCTGTTCCGCTTGTACGATATTTTTCTTTAGTACCTAAGTCAAAGGATGACTCAGATGAAAGCGAATTGCACTCGCTTTGGGGTACACAGAAACACACTGAGTGGCAAAGTCTTGAAGAAGAATATCGCTGCGTCATTTTGGCGGAAGCAGGAGCAGGAAAAACCTTCGAGATGGAATCTCGAGCAAAGCATATTCAGCAATCAGGTCGAGCAGCATTCTTCATCAGAATAGAAGATATAGAAGATGGTTTCGAAAATGCCTTTGAAGTTGGTTGCGCAGAATCCTTTGAAAATTGGCTTGAATCTCACGAAAAAGCATGGTTTTTCCTTGACTCGGTCGATGAAGCTCGTCTTGAAAACCCTCGAGCTTTTGAGAAAGCAATTAGGCGTTTTTCATTGAAGATCAAATCAGCGCAACAGCGTGCACACATTTACGTTTCTAGTCGCCCATATGCATGGCGTGCACGAAGTGATCGGGAACTGTTAGAGCAATATTTGCCCTTCGAAAAGTTGTTGGCTGATACTACTGTCACTGAAGAAAGTAATTCTAATGAAATCGATAATGATCAAGTAGTTGAAGTAAGTAGCGCTCTGCAAGTATTCATACTCGAACCATTGGACGAGTGTGGCATTCGTATTTTTGCCAAGCATCGTGAAACACCACAAGTAGAAACGCTGATTATTGAACTTCATCGTGCAAATCTGACAACTATGGCTGCGCGGCCATTTGATCTTGAGAGTATTTTGGCTAAGTGGAAAACCGAACAAAAGCTTGATGGGCGGCTCGAGTTACTACAGCACAATATTGAGCTTCGTTTAAGCGAGATTGATCCAAGTCGTTCACAACGACAACCACTCAATCGAGAGAATGCATTGTCAGGTGTACGTTTACTTGCAGCCGCGGTTATTATGACTGGTGAACCTGGAATTCGAATTCCAGATACCACAAATCCAGATGAAGGCATTGATGCGGAACTTGTTTTAGGTGATTGGAACCCACCAGAGGTGAGAGCACTACTTGAACGTGGTATCTTCAATGATGTCATATATGGCATGGTACGATTTCGGCACCGAGAAGTGCGAGAGCTCCTCGCAGCAGAATGGTTTAGTCGTCAACTTAATGATGGTCATTCTCGTAGAGCAATAGAATCCCTATTTATTCGTGAACAATATGGGCAATTAGTTATAACTCCTCGTTTGCGACCGATATTACCTTGGTTAATTTTATTTGATAATGAATTACGTCAAAAAGTATTGAAAATATCACCTGAGATCGTTGTTGAGGGAGGAGATGCAGCTCGCTTACCTTTAACTGAACGGAAAATGATACTCACAGATGTTGTTAACCGTATTGCGGAAGGGAAGGATGATCATTCGGCACGTGATAATAATGCTATTGCCCGTATAGCCCAGCCGGATTTAATGAATGACACCCTCAATTTGATCGGGAAATATCGAAATAATGATGATGCAATCTTCTTCTTGGGAAGGTTAGTTTGGCAAGGTTGTATGACGGAGTGTGTACCAGTTCTTTCAGACATTGCAATTGATTCAGGACGAGGTATTTATGCGCGGATCGCGGCTACACGTGCTGTAATGACATGTGGAAAGAAAACGCAAATAAACCATCTATTGAATGAGCTAATCCGTTTACCAGACATTATACCTCGAAAATTGCTGGCTGAAGTACTGGGGAATGCCAGCCCTGATACTACCTCAGCTAGTTTCTTGTTAGCGTCGTTAGAAAAAGTTGAAGATTACAAACAGTATGAAACATCTGGACTAAAGCAAGCTATGCATGTTTTCATTGATCGCTTCCCAAATGATGCAGCCGCGCTCAAACCCTTGAAAACAATAATTATTGGCTTGAACGGTTTTCTTGAAAGAAAACCTTATATTGAGCGAGGGGAGTGCCATGTCTCTAAAGAGTTCGTATGGCTTTTAGGTGCGGCAACACATGCAGTTGAACGACTGGTTTCTATGCGCTCTGAAGCAGCACTTTCATTGGATGCACTTGCGATTATGTTAAAAGTTCCGGCGGTGCGATTCTGGCGAAGTGAGGATTTCGATGAGTATAAAAATATACTTCACGAAATCGTTCCAGCTTGGAAGGAACTGAATGATTCCCTATTCTGGAAAAGTATCGACGAAGCACGTGGCAGAATTGAGACAAAGGAATCTGAACGGCTGATCGATGATTACTCTGTGCAGTGGCTCGGGCATTTTTGGAAATTCGGGCCAGACCGATTCGATGATGTGCTGAGTTTTATCACGATGCATGATTTTCTTGATGACAAACTTGTAGCGGTTTCTCTCGCCTTCAGGCTTTATAATTTGGCTGATAAACCTGAAGGCTTGTTACGTAAACTCAAATGCGTAACAGAAGATCGAGCCGAAGTTAAAGAGTACCTAGATACATTTTTAAACCCGCAGAGATCTCAAAAAACTATTGAAAGGGAAGAACAAGAAGCACAGCGCCGGGAAGAGCGGGAAAAAGAAAAAGAAGATCGCAATCGCAACCGGATAGCGTGGATTAATCGCTTAAGAGCTACACCGGATGTTATCAGAAATCCCCCTGGACTTAAAACAGGGGATTTCAGTAATGACCAGTATTGGTTATTATGTGAGATTGAAGGTAACGGTGATCGTTCTGATGGTTCAAATTGGAAACGGTTGATCCCTGAATTTGGTGAAGATGTCGCAAGAGCATATCGGGATGCTGCAATCTCACATTGGAGGAAATACGTTCCTTCTATTAGATCCGAGGGTAGTGACACAACCACCGTTTCCTATCAATTATTATTTGCTATAGCTGGCCTGGAAATTGAAGCAAGTGAAAATGATGCTTTTCCTGCGTGTTTGACTGAGGCTGAAGTTCGCCATGTACTTCGGTATGCTATCTGGGAGTTGAATGGGCTACCAAAATGGCTGGAACAATTGCATCATGCTTTTCCTGAATTGGTATTGGAAGCAATCCACACAGAATTGAACTGGGAATTGACGCATACTGCAGTCGACGAGTCTATGCATTATATTTTGTATAAACTTGCGACTTATGCACCATGGATGCATCCCTACTTGGCTCCAGCATTAATTGACTGGATAGAGCAAAACGAAATATATAACTCTGACATGCTTCGTTACTGTATTTGTATTGTACTAAACGAATGTGTTGATTCTAACGTTATATTAAAACTAGTTAAATTTAAGGTTTCGCAAAGTTCTGTAAAAGAGCAGCTAGCAACTTGGTATGCAGTTTGGGTTGATCTTAATGCGGAAGAAGCGATTCCTGCAGTCGATAGTTGGTTGTCAGGCCTTCAGCCAGAAGAGGCTTCAAAAGAAGCACAGTTGTTTATAACAAAATTAATGGGGGCTCGTTTTTCTAGGAATACAGCGTATGGTAATGGTGATTCCTTTAGTGTCAAACAGCTTAAAGCGTTATATATTCTCATGCATCGGTATATCAGAGCAGAGGATGATATAGAACGGGCTGGTATGGGGGTGTATTCTCCGGGGCTGAGAGATGATGCGCAAGATGGTCGTAATGCTCTTTTTAATAGGTTGGCTGCAATTCCAGGTAAAGAGACCTATTTTGCCCTTATAGAACTATCAGGAGAACATCCAGTTATTGAATCTCGAGCTTGGATGAGTAAGTTAGCTTATAAACGAGCTGAAGAAGATGCAGATTTAGAACCATGGTCGGCACAGCAAATGCGAGAATTTGCTAGGAACCAAATGAGCACGCCAACAACACATCGACAGCTCTTTGATCTTACAGTCAACCGGCTGATTGATCTTAAATCCTGGATCGAAGGCGGAAATGATAGCCCATACAGGACCTGGCAAAGAGTTGAAGGTGAAACCGAAATGCGGAACCTTGTGGCGGGTTGGTTGAATCACAATTCTTCAGGCCATTATAGTTGTGCTCAGGAAAACGAGCTTCCAAATAGACAAAGGCCAGATATTTGGACTCAAAATCCACTTATCTCCTCACCAGTGCCAATTGAACTGAAATTGCTTGATAACTGGTCCGGCTCAGAATTATGTGAACGGTTACGCAATCAACTTGCTGGTGATTATCTACGGGAAGAAACTTCTGGTTGCGGAATTATGCTTTTAGTTTGGCAGGGCCGATCTAGTCGAAGGCGTTGGCAAATTGAGGGGCACCGTGTAACTCTTCCTTGCTTAGTTAATACACTAAAGTCTTATTGGGACTCTGTTGCATATAATTTCACTGGAGTGGCAGCAATAGAAGTGATCTTAATTGACCTAACTGTTAGAGATACTAAATCTGATATTTGATTTTTTACAAAAAATGAGCGCTATTAGTAGTGTATTCTGGTTGCATTGATCTAAAAAGCTGCGTTGATAACTAATTAATTTAAAATCCCCTCTAATTTAGAGGGGTAAGAAAGTAATGACAACTTAATAATTGAAAATATAGTCTTCATCACTGGATTCAATAGTGTTAGTTTTTATAGTGGATAAGTTTAAATAATCATTGTCATCATTCTCAATTGTTTCGGTAATCATTGTGCTTGGATGTGTTTTAAACTCTTTAGACGTTGAGTGATAAAGTGTTATCCCTATTGAGTCTTCATCACTTGGTTCACTTACTTTAGTGATAGTTGTCCATCCGCTGAGATTTAGATAGTCTTCATCATTTGATTCAATCGAAAATGTTTTTCGGGTTGAATCAATAATTGGATTATCTTTACAGCTTATATAAGCTGTTTCGCTATATTGCATTATATATGGTTTCATTAACCCTCCTCTGTCATGTGATTAATAAATGCAATGCTTTGTAGAAAAACTGACGTGCCTTGCTGTGAGTTTTTAGTTTGTTCAGGAAATAATGTAGTACTCGCTAAAACAATCATTCCTATAAAAATTATTCTCATTGATAAAATTTCAGAGTTTTTTGCTAAGCCGGCGAAGTATTTTACATCATCTGTACTAGCAGCCCAATCAAAATATAATGATTTAGCCAGCGAGTATTTCTCATTGCAAGAGCGTAGCTCCTTAAATGTTGAGCGAGTAAAGTCAGAAATAGAGACGATCTTTTTTACTAGAAACATCAAGTCGAACATGTTTAAGAGGTTGGTTATAGCAAGGTAGAATATAAGGGTAGTTGTTGCTGTTATTGGTAGTTCAATTAACTTGGTGTATGTGTAAACTAAAACAGCAGCATAGGCTAATATTATTGTTGTATGATAGTTAACTTTGTTAAATATACTGTTTAGAGAATCATTGTTTTCTGCAGTTCTTAATTTTAAGAATTCCTCTTGTTTGGTGCGTGTTTCATCATCTATGTTTTTTAAGCTGACGTTTTCATATTCAGTCATTTGTGCTTCAAGTATGCTTGGGCTCTTTCTTTTTTGCACAGTGTCGAAGCTAATTTGATAAGATAATGAAATCCCTTTCCATTTAAATGGATTAGCGATAAACGTACAGGTGATTAAGTAAATTTTGATGGTTCCGAAACTTAATGCAAGCAAAGTTAGCCTGAACTCTTGACCTGCTGAGAAATTATTTTTCTCAATAGTATCAAAGTTGTCATCCGCAGATATATGAAATAGCGGTGAAGAGTTCAATGCTTTTGTTAGGAGGAATAGTAATTTATTTAACATTGCAAGTGCCTCAAGATCTTTGAGCTAATATCCAATCCAAGTTCTATTTCAAGCCACACCCACTGGCCATTTGCGTTAACCTCTAAGAAATACCATTTATCTTGCATTACTATAAAATCAAAACAACCAAAACTAATGTCCAGTTTTCTCATGAGATTAAAGCACTGTTTTCTTATTTTGTTGGGTATGTCGATTAGTTCGTATTGAATTTTGTTATTGTTTTTTCTCCAGTCTATTTTATTTTCTGAAATAATCTTAACTGGATACACGTAGTTGTCTATGATTGTAATTCTAACTTCATATTCTTTATTTTGAAATTCTTGAAAGTAACAAGGTCCATACTTTAGGGAGGTTGTGTCTTTGTTGAAATCTACTAAGTTTGTCTGTACGTATTCACGCTTACTATCATATTCTACAATGCCTGAGGATAAGGGTTTAATGATGGGTTTGCTAAAATAGCTCTTAATTATTTCTATGTTGTTTGTTATTAGTGGAGATGGAATATTGAAACCAACCTCATATGCTTCCCCTAATTGGTAAATTTTATTGTCAGCTTTTCTTAGTATTGATGGCTTCGTCAAGCATTTACCTCTAAATGCTTCAGAAATACCATCAGCCAAAGAGAATACTTCACGATAAAGATGGTTGTGGTATTTAGAATCAAGTTTTTGTGGAAGAAGTTCTGGTGTAGGTTTCCTGTAATATATTGAGGAGCAATTTCTTTCTAAAAGGGTTCTACCTTCCAAATCGGTTATTGAAAAACCATTTTGATCATAAAAAACTGCGTAACTTGAAAAGTTATCAATGTTGAACCTGTAAAAGTTATCAACATTATGCTTATGCTTAATATAATCTATGGTTTGATCAAAGCTTGAGCTTATAACTAAAATCATAACAATCCTAAACTGATTTTTAGCTGATCATATAAAAAAAGTAAAGAGTCTGCAAAAAATATTTACTGTTTTGAGTTGCGACATTCATTATATCTACTAATATTGGCTCTGAAAATTTTGGAATACTGTTCTATAAAACCTTTGGTACTTCCTTCCAGTCAGAGCACAATAATGGTTACAACCTCATTTATGGCTCAATATTTTAGCCGGGTCTTCGATGATTACGAGCATAAAACAGACCTTATTGTTGGCAAAAATGGTTATGTCATTTATTGCCATTTAGGCTAGTCTAAAAAAATACCCCGCTTATCGCTTTCCTTTCATACCTCCTTCAATCACACTTCCTCGATCAGCTGCCATAACGAAGTCAGCCCACCACTGCATCATCGGACGACGTTGCTCAAGGTAATCGCTGCGGTTGTAAGCGCGACGTACCTCATTTTTGTCCACATGAGCCAGTGCTGCTTCAATGACATCAGGCGGAAATCCTTCCTCATTGAGTGCCGTACTAGCGATAGAACGTAAACCGTGTGATACAAGTACGCCTCCTAGGCCAGCTCGCTTGAGTGCTGCATTCACTGTTTGGCTGTTCATTGGCTGGGTTGGTTTGATGCGACTGGGAAAGATAAATTCTCGACCACCACTGAGAGACTTCATCATCTCCAGAATAGCGAGAGCCCCATCAGATAGTGGAACCGAATGGTCCCGGTTCATCTTCATTCGCGCTGCAGGAATTTTCCATTCGTTAGCATTGAAATCGATCTCATCCCATCGAGCCTCAGCAGCTTCGGCAGGGCGGGTAATGGTGAGAAGCTGCCACATGAACAAGCACCGCGTTGACACACTGATACTTGCCGTACGCATTGTTTGCATTAACTGTGGAAGCTGATCCGGACGGATACTCGGCATGTTTTTCTTTTGCGGTTTCTCGAACGCTTTTCCGATATTTACACTGGGAACTGCATCAATCAGGCCTGTGTTCTGCGCATAAATCATGACTTCGTTAATACGCTGGCAAAGGCGGCGAACAGTCTCTAATGCACCTCTGGTCTGAACCGGCTGGACTGCTTTAACCAAAGTATGAGCCTTAATCTCAGTGACGCTGATATCGCCGATTGCTGGAAAAACATCTCTCTCAAGTGAGCGCCAGATATCGTCGGCATAGTCTTCTGTTACGCTGGCTTTCTTTACATTCCACCAACGCTCCGCAACTAACAGGAAAGTGTTGGTTTTTGCCTCTTGAGAATTTCTCACCTGTTCTTTCTGATGTTCCTGAGGATCAATGTCTTTCGCCAATAAAACTCGAGATTCAGCTCTGAGTTTACGTGCATCAGAAAGCGAGACGGCAGGGTAGGCACCGAAGCTCTGTTTGGTTCGCTGTTTGGTCAGAGGTCGGTAGTAGCGGAACTGCCAGAGCTTACTACCACTGGACTTGATTAATAGTGTAAGCCCGTCACCATCATACAGCTGGTAATCGGTATCTTTAGGTTTGGCGGCTTTGATTTCCGTATCAGTTAACGGCTTGGTTTTTCTTGCCATGGGGAGTCTCCATGCGTTTAGGCCCAACGAAAACAATAGAGCTTTTCGTTGGGCCTATCAATGGGCCTAAAAGGTTCGGATTTAATTAGTTGGCATCAGACTTCGCGGGACAAATTCAAGGCACAAAAAAGCCCGCAGGGCTTGCGCCGTGCGGGCTCTTAGGACTTCATCGGATGACTCTGGTAATCACCGATGGAGAATTTTGGTGGAGCTGGCGGGAGTTGAACCCGCGTCCGAAATTCCTACATCCTCGGTACTACATGCTTAGTCCAGTCTTTACATTCGCTTGCCAGCTGCGGACGGACACGCCACTAACAAACTAGCCTGATTAGATTTAACGCTTCAACCCCAGGCAGGGCATCCACGCGATCTCTTTTGGGTTTGACCTCTCTTGATCCCCGTCCTAAGAGCGGAGGCTAGGGAGAGAGGGCTCTCAGCAGGTTATTAAGCTGCTAAAGCGTAGTTTTCGTCGTTTGCGACTATTTTTTGCGGCTTTTTACGAGGCCAACCGCCCCTCGGCATGCACCTTGGGTTTCGCAAATCCCGTCGAATCCAGAATCAGCCCCAAAAGTGTTCGCTGAGTATAACAGATTTATGACGCAGCATACCAGTCCATATCGCGGCAAACGGCCTGATAATGCGAGTTGAGGATATTCTGAGCGGCATTTGTTCTATCGAAGCGTTATTCGAGGAAAAAATTTAGTGGGATAAACAAGAGAAGCCGGAAAGCCGTGTTGCCCTCTCCCGGTGTGAGAGGGCTGTGCGGGTTAGCGCCCGGCGTTTTTCATGATGCGGGCTTTATCCAACTGCCATTCGCGCTCTTTCAGATCGGAGCGTTTATCGTGCTGTTTTTTACCCTTCGCTACGCCAATTTTCACTTTGCACCAGGCGTTTTTCCAGTACAGCGACAGCGCGACGACGGTGTAGCCTTCACGGTTGATGCGGCCGTAGAGGGAATCCAGTTCGCGCTGATTCAGCAGTAACTTACGGGTACGTGTGGGGTCACACACATAGTGGCTGGAGGCAACGGTTAATGGCGTAAAGTTTGCGCCAAACAGAAACGCCTCGCCGTCTTTCAGAATAACGTAGCTGTCGCCAATGTTAGCTTTACCTGCGCGTAAGGATTTTACTTCCCAGCCTTGCAGTGACAGCCCGGCCTCAAATTCTTCTTCGATAAAGTATTCATGGCGGGCGCGCTTATTCAGCGCAATGGTGGCTGAACCTGGTTTATGTGCTTTTTTCTTCGTCATAATGTCGTGAAGCCATCCGGTAATCTGATATCTGAAACTGACCTCATTGCGTCCTGTGAGGTTTAACGCGTTATCTTAGCATGAGTTCCGGCTTAGCGTTTTCCTTTCATCCGACGGAAATGGTATTATTTGACGATTGTGTGAACGCGGAAAACCTTATGCCTCAGATTAGCCGTACTGCGCTGGTGCCTTACAGCGCGGAACAGATGTATCAGTTAGTGAACGATGTGAAATCTTATCCTAAGTTTTTGCCTGGCTGCACCGGCAGCCGGGTGCTGGAAGCCGGGCCGACGCAGATGACGGCGGCGGTCGATGTTTCCAAAGCCGGGATCAGCAAAACGTTTACCACGCGCAATACGCTGGCTGCTAACCAAAGCATTTTGATGCATCTGGTCGATGGACCTTTTAAATCATTGATGGGCGGCTGGAAATTTACGCCGCTCAGTGCCGATGCCTGTCGCATTGAGTTTCAGCTTGATTTTGAATTTACCAATAAGCTGATTGAGCTAGCCTTTGGTCGCATCTTTAAAGAGCTGGCGGCCAATATGGTGCAGGCGTTTACTCTTCGCGCGAAAGAGGTTTACCGTGTCGGGTAAAATTGCCGTCGAAGTGGCTTATGCACTGCCGGAAAAGCAGTATCTGCAACGGGTGACGCTGGAAGAGGGCGCGACCGTTGAGCAGGCGATTCGCCAGTCAGGCCTGCTGGAGTTGCGCAGCGATATCGATCTGAAGGTCAATAAAGTGGGCATCTACAGCCGTCCGGCAAAACTGCATGATGTGGTACATGAGGGAGACCGCGTGGAGATTTACCGTCCACTGATTGCCGATCCGAAAGAGCTGCGTCGCCAGCGGGCAGAAAAAGCGGCGAACAAGTCGTAATGTGCTGTTAACAAAAAAGGTGCTCACTGAGCACCTTTTTGCGTTTCTGCGATCTTAGCTTTTGGTCAGAGCAGGTTTGTTATCCATATTGGTTAACACACCATTGCTGTTGAAGGTCAGCGTCAGCGTCTGCTGTGTGACATCTTCGTGGCCCGGCTGCTGGCGGAACACATAGAACCAGGTGTTGGTGCCAAATGGGTCTTTCATCATTGGCGTACCCAGTGCATAAGCAACCTGCTGTTGCGTCATACCTACGCGGATTTTGGAAACATCGTTTGGTGTCAGGTAGTTCCCCTGATTGATATCAGGGCGGTAAACCACGCGTTCTAAGGTAGAGCAACCAGCGGTCAACATCAGGAGAACCGCTGCGGCAGCAGTCAGCATTTTACAGCGCATAGTGATTTGATTCCTTTTCGGGCCCGAACAATACGTGGCTCATATGTAATATGCCGATGATAATAGACCTTTAGCCAGTTTAAAACCTCTGCGGGCTGGTCTGTTGTCGATTTTGTCGAGAACTCAGACCGTCATATTACCGAAAAGTTTACGCAGCCAGCAGCTCTTTGGCGTTTGCCAGCGCATTGCGCGTCACTTCGCTGCCGCCGAGCAGGCGGGCCAGCTCCTGCAGACGGGCGCGTTTATCCAGCGGTTGCATATGTGTTTCGGTCATCGCGCCGTCGGTCTCTTTGCTGACAAAAAAGTGATGATGGCCACAACCGGCAACCTGCGGCAGGTGCGTAACGCACATTACCTGAGTCGATTCGCCCAGTTGACGCAGCAGCTTGCCGACCACGGCCGCCGTTGGCCCGCTGATACCGACATCCACTTCATCGAAGATCAGCGCCGGGGTTTCCATCTTCCGTGCGGTGATCACCTGAATCGCCAGTGCAATGCGTGACAGCTCGCCGCCGGAGGCAACTTTAGCGATCGGTTGCAGCGGCTGCCCGGGGTTAGTGGTGACGCGAAATTCAATACGATCTGCGCCTTCTGCCGTCAGCGAACGATCGTCAAAATCGACATCAATGACAAACACGCCATGCGGCATGGAAAGTGCGTGCATACTCTCGGTGATCAGTTCGCTCAGTTCCTGAGCATATTTCACGCGCTGGGTATGCAGGGCCTGCGCGCTGGACAGCGCCAGTTGGTGGTGCTGCGTTACCGCCAGCGCCAGCGTCTCCTGGGAGTCGGCCTGATCGTCCAGTAACTGCTGTTCATCGAGTAGAGACTGGTGGAACTGCGGCAGTTCTTCTGGGGAGATATGGTGCTTACGCGCCAGCGAGATCTGCCGGGAGATTCGCTGTTCCAGTTCGTACAGACGATTGGGATCGAGATCTAAGCGGTCGCAGTAATGGCGCAGCTCATCGCTGGCTTCACTGATTTGAATAGCCGCTTCTTCCAGCATATCCAGCACGCCGGAAAGGCGCGAATCCATACCTGCCAGCTCCGTTAAAAGCTGGCGGGCGTTATAGAGTTGGCTTTGCAGGTTGACCTCTTCGCCATCGGCCAGCACGTTCAGCGCGTGCTGGCTGGTGGAAAGCAGCTGGCCGCTGTTGGCGAGACGTTTGTATTCTTCGTCGATCTGCTCAAATTCACCCGGCTGCGGGTGGAATTCATTCAGTTCTTTCAGTTGGTAGTGCAGTAGTTCGGCACGGGCGGCGCGCTCCTGGCTTTGCTGCTGATGCTGAGCCAGTGCGCGGCAGCTCTGGTGCCAGGTGCGGTAATGTTCAGCCATTTGCTGAGTGAGCGCATACTCACCGGCATAGCCATCGAGCAGGCTCTTCTGGTGTTCTGATTTGGTTAACAGCTGGTGCGCGTGCTGACCATGGATCTGTATGAGCAGTTGGCCAAGTTCGCGGAGCTGAGAAAGCGGTACCGCCGTTCCGTTGATAAAACCACGGGAGCGCCCGTCGCTGCTGATGACGCGGCGAAGTAAACACTCACGTCCATCTTCCAGTTGATTCTCTTCCAGCCAGCGCTGCGCGGCGGGTGTGTCTTTCAGTGCAAAGCGGGCGCACAGGTCGGCGCGCGGAGCACCTGCGCGCACCATGTCGGCTTCAGCACGACCGCCGAGGCACAGCCCAAGCGCGTCAATGGCAATGGATTTACCCGCCCCGGTTTCGCCGGTAATAGCCGTCATCCCGCTGTGAAAATCGATCTCAAGCTCACGAACGATAGCAAAATTACTGATGGTCAGTTGTGCCAACATGGTTGCTTTCCTGTATGAAAAACCATAACTGTGTTTTCATACAGTATAGACTGGTTTTATATACAGTAAAGCCCTGACGGTGAATTTCAGAACAATTTTTTCGACCAGCCAAGTTTTGAGCTTAATGTATTGAAATAACTGTAATCTTTAGGGTGAACCAGATTCAGGTAATAGTCGCTGCGGCGGATCAGCACATCTTCGCCATCCTGGATCGGCAGCGCAATTTGGCTGTCACAACTGATCTCCAGGTCGCTGCGACGGTTGGAAAAGCGCAAGCGAATGGTACTGCTGCTGTTAATCACCAGCGGACGGGCCGACAAGGTATGCGGGAACATGGGCACCAGCGTAATCGCATCCAGTGAAGGCGTCAGAATCGGCCCGCCAGCAGAGAGTGAATATGCGGTCGATCCGGTGGGTGTGGAGATGATCAGCCCATCGGAACGCTGAGAGAACGCGAAGATTTCATCGATATATACTTCGAATTCAATCATATGTGCAACTTTTCCCGGGTGCAGCACCACTTCGTTGATGGCGGTGCTGATCCGTTTTTGGCACTCTGGCAGGGAGCTCTGCTGGCAGACCTGTACTTCCAGCAAGAAGCGTTTTTCGGCGATATAATGCCCTTCCAGTACATCGGCCAACTGCTGTTGGGCGTTGTCTGGATCGAGATCGGTAAGAAAACCGAGATTACCGCGGTTGATGCCGATCACCTGAATATCATAGCGCGCCAGCGTACGTGCCGCGCCCAGCATATTGCCGTCACCGCCGACCACCACAGCCAGGTCGGCCTGCTGACCAATGTCCGCCAGTGTGCCGGTCCTCACATTCGTGAGCTGCAATTCCTGGGCAATCTGTTGTTCGACAATGACGTCATAACCTTTTTCGTGAAGCCAGCGGTAGAGCATTTCATGTGTGGTCAGCGCGGTAGGGTGCCGTGGATGCCCGACAATACCAATACACTTGAAATGGAGGGTCATGTTCTGGTGGTCCTTGTGGCGAATGAATGATGACAATCTGTCACGTTCCCTTGAATCCCGGAAACTGATCCCCATAATAAGCCAGGTTAGCGAGATGAATGCAAAAAAACGCGGAGAAATTCATGAGTAGTAAAGAACAGAAAACGCCTGACGGGCAAGCCCCGGAAGAAATTATCATGGAACAGCACGACGAAGTTGAGGCAGTTGTTGAGTCTGACGATTCTGCTGAGCAGGTGGATCCGCGCGATGAGAAAATTGCGAACCTTGAAGCGCAGTTAACCGAAGCGCAAAACCGCGAGCGTGAAACTGTTCTGCGCATGAAAGCGGAAATGGAAAACCTGCGTCGCCGCACCGAACAGGACGTTGAAAAAGCGCATAAGTTCGCGCTGGAAAAATTCATCAACGAACTGCTGCCGGTAGTGGATAGCCTGGATCGCGCGCTCGAAGTCGCAGACAGGAACAACGCCGAAATGGCGCCGATGGTTGAAGGTATCGAACTGACGCTGAAATCGATGCTGGATGTAGTGAAGAAATTCGGCGTTGAAGTGGTTGCTGATACCGATGTTCCGCTGGATCCGAACGTCCATCAGGCGATTGCGATGGTGGAATCCGACGAGATCGCCGCTGGCAACGTGCTGGGCGTGATGCAGAAAGGGTATACCTTAAACGGTCGTACTATTCGCGCTGCCATGGTTACCGTCGCCAAAGCTAAGGGTTAATCCCGTCTGAAACCCTCTCCGCCCGGAGAGGGTTTTTCATTTTATTCGGCCACGCTTTCGCGCAGCGTTTTCACCGGGATCACTTTTACCTGCTTAATCATGTTGTCCTGCACATCGAGAATATCGATGTCGTACTGCTCAATGCGTACGCGCGTGCCAACGGCCGGGATCTCTTCCAGCTCTTCCAGCAGCATGCCGTTAATGGTGCGGGCTTCATCTTCCGGCAAGTGCCAGTTAAAGGCTTTATTCAGTTCGCGCACGCTGGCGCTGCCATCGATTATCACCGAGCCGTCGTTTTGCGGCGTGGCTTCATCGGCCAGCGCAGGCGACATGGAGGTGGTGAAGTCGCCGACAATCTCTTCGAGAATATCTTCTACCGTCACCAGCCCCTGAATATCGCCATACTCATCGACTACAAGCCCGACTTTCTTTTTATTGCGCTGGAATTTCACCAGTTGAACGCTGAGCGGCGTCCCTTCAGGCACATAGTAGATTTCATCGGCAGCGCGCAGCATCACCTCTTTGGTGAACTCGTTCTTTTCGGTCATCAGGCGATAGGCTTCGCGCACGCGCAACATGCTGATGGCGTCATCCAGCGAATCGCGGTACAGCACAATGCGCCCGTGCGGCGAGTGAGTGAGCTGGCGAACAATCGCTTTCCAGTCATCGTTAATATCGATCCCGACAATTTCGTTGCGCGGCACCATGATGTCATCAACGCTCACCTTTTCCAGATCGAGAATCGACAGCAGCATGTCCTGGTTACGGCGCGAGATTTGTGAGCGCGATTCGTTAACAATAGTGCGTAATTCATCTTTGCTGAGCGCACCGCTGACCACCACATCGGCTTTGATGCCAACCATGCGCATCAGCACGCGGGTGACGCCGTTAAGCAGCCACACCAGCGGCAGCATAATCACCTGCAATGGCGCCAGCAGAAAGCTGCTGGGAAAGGCGACTTTTTCCGGGTAGAGCGCGGCAATGGTTTTCGGCAATACTTCGGCGAACACCAGCACCACAAATGTCAACACGCCGGTGGCAATCGCCACACCGGCGTTACCGTACAGGCGCATCCCGACGATAGTACCTATCGCCGAGGCAAGAATATTGACGAGGTTGTTGCCGATCAGCACCAGGCTAATCAGGCGATCGGGCTTGCGCAGCAGCTTTTCGACGCGCCTGGCCGCGCGGTTACCCTGCTTGGCCAGGTGACGCAGGCGATAGCGGTTCAGCGTCATCATCCCGGTTTCAGAACCGGAGAAATAGGCTGAGACCACGACCATGATAATCAGGGTAATGATCAGCGTCGTGGTAGAGATGTGTTCCAGGGGGAACTCCTTTTGGCGTTAACTCACAAACTGTTGCAGGATACGGCTGCCAAAGTAGGCCAGCGTTAAAATACCCGCGCCCGCAACGTTGAACCAGACAACCCGGCGACCGCGCCAGCCTTCATGGTAATGGCCCCACAGCAGGACGATATAGACAAACCAGGCAATAATAGAGAGCACGGCTTTGTCGATATTTTCCATGCTAAACAGGTTCTTCATATAGAACAGGCCGGTACAGAGCGTCAGCGTCAGCAGTACTACGCCGACCTGGGTGATGTGGAACATCTTGCGCTCAATGACCATTAATGGCGGCATTTCGCTACTGAAAGCCAGCCGTTTGTTCTTCAACTGATAGTCGATCCAGGCCAGTTGCAGGGCATACATCGCTGCAATAATCAGTGTGGCATAAGAGAAGAGCGACAGGCCGATATGCACCAGCATGCCGGGCGTCGCTTCCAGGTGAGTGATGTACTCATTCGGCACGAAAATCGCGAAGGCGAGGTTGATCAGCGCGAAGGTATATACAATCGGCAGCAGCAGCCAGCCGCGGTTTTTCGAGGCGACAATGGTCATCACCGTACAGATCATCAGACTGACCAGCGAACCGACATTCAGCAAGCTGAGGTTTTGCCCGCCGTCGTCCGGAAACAGCCGTTCTTTCAGCCCGAAACCGTGAAAAATAAGCGCGATCACCGCCGAAAGAATAGCCATTTTCCGCCAGCCGCTGTTTTTCTGCAGCAAACCGGGGATGATCAGCGCGATACTGATTGAGTAGGCAACAAGAGCGATCAGAGCAAAAACGGGCATAGGGATGTCGGCAGTTGACTGAAGAAGAAAGAAAAGCAGTATAACGTCAGGCGACGTTGGCTCCAACAGTTGCATCACATACAGGAGCAATGTCTTCATGTTATACTCCGGCAAATTTCTGTAATGCGTCGCCCTGGCGGCCAACCGTATCACCTCAGGCGAGAGACAATGTTTGATAATTTAACCGATCGTTTGTCGCGCACGCTGCGCAATATCAGTGGCCGTGGACGCCTCACTGAAGACAACATCAAAGATACCCTGCGCGAAGTGCGCATGGCGCTGCTGGAAGCGGATGTTGCGCTGCCGGTAGTGCGTGACTTTATCAACCGCGTAAAAGAGAAAGCGGTTGGTCATGAAGTTAACAAAAGCCTGACGCCGGGTCAGGAATTCGTCAAAATCGTCCGTAACGAACTGGTTGCGGCGATGGGTGAAGAGAACCAGAGCCTGAACCTCGCCGCGCAGCCGCCGGCGGTAGTGCTGATGGCTGGCCTGCAAGGTGCTGGTAAAACTACCAGCGTCGGTAAGCTCGGTAAGTTCCTGCGCGAAAAGCACAAGAAGAAAGTGCTGGTCGTTTCGGCGGACGTTTATCGCCCGGCGGCGATCAAACAGCTGGAAACGCTGGCGCAGCAGGTTGAAGTCGATTTCTTCCCGTCTGACGTCGCGCAAAAGCCGGTCGATATCGTTAACGCGGCGCTGAAAGAAGCGAAGCTGAAATTCTACGACGTGCTGCTGGTGGATACCGCCGGTCGTCTGCACGTTGATGAAGCGATGATGGACGAAATCAAACAGGTTCATGCCGCGATTAACCCGGTGGAAACGCTGTTTGTTGTCGATGCTATGACCGGTCAGGATGCGGCGAACACGGCGAAAGCCTTTAATGAAGCGCTGCCGCTTACCGGCGTAGTGCTGACCAAAGTGGACGGCGACGCCCGCGGCGGTGCGGCGCTGTCGATTCGACACATCACCGGCAAACCGATTAAGTTCCTCGGCGTCGGCGAGAAAACCGAAGCGCTGGAGCCGTTCCATCCGGATCGTATTGCCTCGCGCATTCTCGGTATGGGCGACGTGCTGTCGCTGATTGAAGATATCGAGAGCAAGGTTGACCGTGCGCAGGCTGAGAAGCTGGCGAACAAGCTGAAAAAAGGCGACGGCTTCGATCTGACCGATTTCCTTGAACAACTGCGCCAGATGAAAAACATGGGCGGTATGGCAAGTCTGATGGGCAAGCTGCCGGGCATGGGGCAGATCCCGGACAACGTCAAAGCGCAAATGGATGACAAAGTGCTGGTGCGGATGGAAGCGATCATTAACTCGATGACGCTGAAAGAGCGCGCCAATCCGGACATTATCAAAGGCTCCCGTAAACGCCGTATCGCAGCAGGCTGCGGTATGCAGGTGCAGGATGTGAACCGTCTGCTTAAACAATTCGACGACATGCAGCGCATGATGAAGAAAATGAAGAAGGGCGGGATGGCGAAGATGATGCGCGGGATGAAGGGGATGATGCCGCCAGGCTTCCCTGGGCGCTAATAAACGGCCTGGCTTTTTTGCTATTTTGGTGCCGGGGGTTGCTCGTCATCCTCCCGTACTGCGTGTAAAACAATGATATAAGGCTATCTTGTTTGCCATTTTAGCTCCGGGGTGTGCCCGACAAAACACGAACGTGTTTTGAACGCCCTTTAGGGCGGCCCCGGAGGGCGAGCGGAGCGAGTAAATGCTCACGTACTCCGTGTACGCTCCGCTTTCTGCGCACACGCCGGAACTAAACTGGTTGCACCGATATATGCCTTATTCTCCTTGTTTACTTTATCCTGATTGCAATTTCCCCAAAAATCAGTAAAATTTTCGGGCTTTTAATATGACGCCGGGCTCCGTTCCTCGATGGGGCCTGGTGTTTTATTCACACAAGAGGATGTTATGGTAACTATTCGTTTAGCACGTCACGGCGCTAAAAAGCGTCCGTTCTACCAGGTTGTTGTGACTGACAGCCGTAATGCACGCAACGGTCGCTTCATTGAGCGCGTTGGCTTCTTCAACCCGATCGCTTCCGAGAAAGAAGAAGGCACCCGCCTGGATCTGGATCGTATTCAGCACTGGGTTGGCCAGGGCGCTACCGTTTCCGATCGCGTTTCCGCGCTGATCAAAGAAGCACAGAAAGCAGCTTAATCTGTCACGGTGGTCATGATGAGCAAGCAACAAACCGCAGCGGTCCCTGCTGAGCCAATTATTGTCGGCAAACTGGGGTCTTCTTACGGAATTCGTGGTTGGCTCAGAGTGTTTTCCTCCACCGAAGACGCCGAAAGCATTTTTGATTATCAGCCCTGGTTTATCCAGAAGGCGGGTCAGTGGCAGAGCATTGAGCTGGAAAGCTGGCGCTACCACAATCAGGACATCGTCATCAAACTGAAAGGTATTGATGACAGAGATGCAGCGAATTTGCTGACGAATTGCGAAATCGTCGTGGATTCCTCGCAGTTGCCGGAACTGGAAGAGGGTGACTACTACTGGAAAGACCTGATGGGCTGCCAGGTAGTGACTACTGAAGGTTACAGCCTCGGTAAAGTCGTCGATATGATGGAAACCGGGTCTAATGACGTTCTCGTCATCAAGGCAAACCTGAAAGATGCATTTGGTATCAAGGAGCGGTTGGTTCCGTTCCTCGATGGGCAGGTTATCAAGAAAGTCGATCTCACTACTCAAACCATTGAAGTAGATTGGGATCCTGGTTTTTAAAACTCCGGATATACGGTAAAAGACGGCGCTATGTGGATTGGCATAATTAGCCTGTTTCCTGAAATGTTCCGCGCGATTACCGACTACGGGGTAACTGGCCGGGCAGTAAAAAATGGCCTGCTGAGTATCCAGAGCTGGAGTCCGCGTGATTTCGCTCATGACCGGCACCGTACCGTGGACGATCGTCCTTACGGCGGCGGACCGGGGATGTTAATGATGGTGAACCCGTTGCGGGACGCCATTCATGCAGCAAAAGCCGCGGCGGGTGAAGGCGCCAAAGTGATTTATCTGTCGCCTCAGGGACGCAAGCTTGATCAAGCGGGCGTTAGCGAGCTGGCTACCAATCAGAAGTTGATTCTGGTGTGTGGTCGCTATGAAGGGATAGATGAGCGCGTAATTCAAACCGAGATTGACGAAGAATGGTCTATCGGCGATTACGTTCTCAGTGGTGGTGAGTTACCAGCAATGACGCTGATTGACTCGGTTTCCCGGTTTATTCCGGGGGTACTGGGGCACGAAGCATCGGCAACGGAAGATTCCTTTGCTGATGGGTTGCTGGATTGTCCACACTACACCCGACCTGAAGTGTTAGAAGGGATGGAAGTACCGGCGGTATTACTGTCGGGGAACCATGCTGAGATACGTCGCTGGCGTTTGAAGCAGTCGCTGGGCCGTACCTGGCTTAGAAGACCTGAACTTCTGGAAAACCTGGCTCTGACTGAAGAGCAAGCAAGGTTGCTGGCGGAGTTCCAACGAGAGCACGCGCAACAGCAACACAAACATGATGGGCTGGTGTAATACACCCCCGAATATCAGTTTACCCAGGATAAGAGATTAAATTATGAGCAACATTATTAAGCAACTTGAACAAGAGCAGATGAAGCAGGACGTACCTTCCTTCCGTCCGGGTGATACCGTGGAAGTGAAAGTATGGGTTGTTGAAGGTTCCAAAAAACGTCTGCAGGCATTCGAGGGCGTGGTTATCGCTATTCGTAACCGCGGTCTGCACTCTGCATTCACTGTTCGTAAAATTTCCAACGGCGAAGGCGTTGAGCGTGTCTTCCAGACTCACTCTCCGGTAGTTGACAGCATTGCTGTTAAACGTCGTGGTGCTGTACGTAAAGCTAAACTGTACTACCTGCGTGAGCGTACCGGTAAGTCTGCTCGTATTAAAGAGCGTCTTAACTGATAAAACGCACGCGCAACATCCAAAGCGTGTTATAGAACAAGGGGTTAGCGTAATGCTAACCCCTTTTTTATTGGCGATGGCGGCAGAATGGCGGCAGCGGATTGCCGTGGCGACAGGCAAAAAAAAGCCTGCTGGCGCAGGCTGAGGAAAAGCAATTATCGCGTTGAATGGGGAGAGGCTTCTGTCACCGGCGGTCGGACAATGTAGCGCGCCAGCGACTCGTGGGTGACAAATGTGCAGCCACACTGGATGTTCTGACACTGATGGTAGCGCTCTTTGGTTTCGGAACTCAGGTAGCGGCTTGAGCGCGCATGCGCCGCTTGCTGGCATACCGGGCAATGCATCATGGTGGGTTCTCCCTCGTTAACATGCTGCAATAATAAACTCATAGCTTGCAAATGCAAACTTTAAATCGCGTTTGCTATTTATTCTGCACATCATATTGTCCCTCCTCGATTTTGACCTCCAAATCAAGCTTGCTGACAAACCCATTGTTATCCAGGCTGTGCGTCACTTTTTTAATCGTCCATGCCGTATCGTCAATGACCGTCTTAAAGCCAGAGACCCGCACCGGCGTTTCCGGGGTGATGTCGGTACGTCCCCGCGCCAGCGTGAGGGAAAAGGTGGCCGTATTACGTTGAATGTAATGCCACAGCCCATCAGCTGCCCTTTTCGCTTCTTCTTTGCTGGCATAGACGGTCGACATGCCATAGACGTTATCGGCACTCCCGGCAACGTAAACCGGCTTTTCGCTTTGCTCTGCCGCAGGTGTCACCGCCTGGGGATGCTCTGTACTGGCAGGGGGTTGCGCAGTGGTTTTACGTTGTAACTGCACTTTTTGCGTCTGATTTTTTGGCTTTTTGGTATCAAGCCAGCGCGCCGTCACGCCGGTGTAACTTGAGCGGTCGGCAATATTAAAACTGTGTTTATCACCGTCGCTGCGCTGAATGACAACCTGCGGGAACGCTTCGCCCTTTGCATTCAATCCCCGTCCTGGTTTAATCAGCATCAGTTTGTTCCATTTCACCGTCAGTTCGGCACCGTTACGCACCGCCAGGCGGTGCAGGAAACTGGCGTCCGATTCCATCGACTGGTCGATATGCGCAATCTTAATCCTCTTCAGTGATTCGGCAACGCTGGCTTCCAGCCCGCAGCGTTTAGCAATCTCCTCAACAATGGCGCCCAGCGTGGTGTCATGCCACGACTGCTCATGTTCTTTGTTGAGTTTGCCGTTGAAATCCGCACTGCGTCCGATCACCGTCACCTTATCCGGCGCACCATCATGCTTAACCTGATCGATAACAAACTCACCCAGCCCGACCAGCGCATAGCCCTTTTCGCCGATAAATACGCGGATTTTCGTGTCGCGCTGCGGCAACTGAATATCGCCATCGGCGTCACTCAGCACCAGTGTCAGCGTATCAGCGGTGAAACCACGGTTATCTTCGATAGTCAGGCTGATAAGCCGGGGGGCAATATTTTCGGTGATATCTTTACCGTCCAGCATCAGTAAATAAGCAGGGCTGCTGACCTGCGCCAGCCCATTGGTCAGCGCATCGATCATAGGTCGATCCCCAGCGTTTTTCTTGCCCTGGAATAGAGCTCTTCGCCCTGCTGGCGAATATCGCCGAACATGGCGGCCAGCGACTCATCCACCCGCTTTAAGCTCAGTGTGAAGGAAATTTTGCGGGGCGAACCGTCGCTGTAGTACTCGGAGCCGTTGTCCTTCAGGCTTTCGATAGCAAACATGCCGTAAATGGTTCCCGTTCCGTCAATCAGCGGCCACGCTTTCCCCTGTTCGGCCATTGTGCGCACGACATCCAGCGACTGCAGGCCGCCGGTCAGCTCCGGATAGAGGTCACCGCCAAGAACGATGGTCTCTTCGCCCGGGCCAAGGTACTGAAATGCCGCGCGTTTACCGACGCGGCTATTGGAGGCCCAGTTATATCCGGCCGTGCGGTTCATGGTGGTATAGGGCAGTGTCTGCCGCATAAATACAAAAAGTCCCAGTGCCAGCATCATGGTGCATAACCTCCTAACGCGTTGAATTGCGAGAGCGCATTGTCGCGCTTATTGTTTTCGTACTGTTCGAGCAGCTCCATCAGGTGGCGGCTGTTATCGCTGCCCGGTGAAACATCGCCCTGTAGCGTCACGTTGATATCCGTTCTGCTCTGGTCAACGTAGGAACCACCGCCAGCCGGTTTCGCTGCCTGATAATTGTTAAAGCCAGGCATTGCGCTGGTTGGCTGAATGTAGCTCTGGCTGCCGCTGGCATCTGTCGGCGGTTTCGGTACCTCGAGCACCGGTTTTTTGTCGATAATCCCGAGTTTTTCCAGTACCCAATTCAGGCCGCTGCCCAATATTTTTACGCTCTCAATCACCAGCGCGATGGAGCCAGAGAGCATCTGGCCGAAATAGAAACCCGCTTTTGCGCACTGGTTCAGCGTTTCCTGGCTGGCCTGCACCGGCGTAATCAGATCGCTGAAGAGTTGTTTGATGTTCTGCAAGCCGTTGCCGATGAGATCAAACAGCGGTTGTAGCGGCGCAAACAGTCCGGCGAGCGGAGCGAACGCGGCGCCAATCCCGGCCATTACACCGCTAAAGAAAGCGCTGATTGGCTGCCACCAGGTGTAAATGGCCAGCGCGGCGGCGGCAACAATGGCAATCACGCCGACAATCGGCAGCGTGAGCGAACCAAGCACCGCCATAATCCCGCCGCAGACGGTAGTAAAGACGCTGCCAAAAGTGGTCGCAATGGTGATCAGCGTGCTGATACCCGTAAAGACCGGCGCGATAACGCCCGCGACGGTGCCAATCGCCCCGGCAACGCCGACCACGACAGTGGCAATCATGCCGAAGGTTTGCACCAGCCCCTGGTTGTTCTGCACCCACTGTTGCAGCTGCCCCAGATAAACCGTTGCCGTTTGCACCAGCTGGCGCAGGGAGGATTCTTGCGTACTGAAAATATCCACGCTCAGCGACTGATAAGCACTTTGCAGTGCCTGTAAATCGGTACCGAGATTGCCCGCCTGCGCGCTTACCGCACTTGCCGGGTTACTTACTTCGCTTTCAGACTGCGCCGGCGCGCTATTTTTCAGCGATTGCTCATAGCCCGGCTGCAGGAGTTTTTTGCCGATGTTGAAGCCAGAAGTGGCGACGGCCATTCCGGTTTTGCCCACCGCGGAGACTTTCCCGGCGATGCCCTGAATCGTTTGCTGGCCCGCCTGGATTTTTTCCGCGCGTTTTTGCCGGGTCTCCTGCTTCAGCGCCTGCTGCTGCGTGACAAGCTGCGCGCGATGATCGCTGATCTGGCTTTGCAGTTGCAGTTTCGCCGCCGTCGGCGCATTCGGCTCAATGCCTGCGCGCAGCCGCGTTAACCGGTGGTCGATCACCGCTCCGCGTGCCGTTTCGTGCTGTTGCGAAAGCGCGGTTGCACGCTCCTGCGTGAAGTTTAGAATGCTGGCGTGGCTGCGCGTCGGCGGGCCTTGCTCCGTCAGCTTTTGCGCGCGCAACTGCACGGTTTGCAGGCGCAGGCTGAGTGCCGAAAGGGATTTTTCGGCCTGCGTTAAACCCTCAACCTGGGCAAGCTGGCTGTACAACCCGCGCAGATTTTTCTCCGTCTCTTTGATACCCGCAGCAAGCGAAACATTCGCCGTTTGCAGGTTTTTAAACGGGCGCGTCGCCTGGTCAACAGCCGTGAGCAGTGCGTCAATATTTGTGCTGTTACTCATGTGTGTTTCCGCTTCGCTGAAGCGCCTTTTCGCGCCATGTGATGAGTTCGCTCAGACTCAGGGGGTAGAGTTCTGATGGCGGCCAGTGAAAAATCACCGCGATATCCGCCATCAAATCGTCAACCGACAGGTTGGCCGGAAAACTTACTGTGCCGAAACCGGCGACAAAAAACCGACCACCTTGCCTGCCAGCGCGACCATATCCGCCAGATCCAGCGCCGTCACTTCCTGTTCGGTCAGGGAAGGCGAGGTGATACGCGGCAGCACTTTAATCAGCGCATCCACTTCAGCATTCGCCACTGCCGCTAGGCTCAAACCGCGCAGGGTGCCGGCATTCGGTTTCATCAGGGTAACGGCGTTGATAAGCTGTTCGCCGCGTTTGATCGGCGTTTCCAGGGTAACGACGTTATCAGTTTCGTTGCTCATAAAATCCTCGTGATTGCGTTAGCGAAGGGAAGTCCCGGCCAGACTGGCTGACCGGGCAGGGGTTACAGGCCGATATTGCGGCGGTGCTGTTCGAGACGATCGACGCCGTTCACTTTTTCGATCATGTTGATGGTGTCGATTTCCACCAGTTCCTTGCCATCCATCGTCAGTTTGAAATAAGTACAGACGACAGAGATTTTGGACTCGGTGTCTTCGCCCGGCTTGTTCTCGCCGGTGTCGATCTCTTTCTGACGACCGCGCATCACCACTTCAACGGCGACCGTTTCACCGGTGTCATCGCGCTGGTAGGAACCAGCAAAGCGGATCGGCACCGCATCGGCGCTGGTTGCGCCATACAGTTCCCAGATAGCCTCATCCGGGAAGCCGCCCAGCGACCACTCCATTGCCATGGCGTCGTCATCAAGACCCATATCAATCGGCGCGATACCGTTCATGCCTGCGCCACGGTAGTTCTCCAGCTTGCGGGTCAGTTTCGGCAGCGTGATGGATTTTGCGATCCCCTGATAGCTGTAGCCATTGAGGAACACGTTCATATATTTCAGTTTTCGCGGCATTGCCATTTATCAGGCTCCTTAATTGCTGTTGACCGAGGAGACCAGATTCGCCAGATATTTATCGGTGATGCGCTGGCGTAAGGTCAGGTTTTCCAGTGGCGGCACCGGCGTATAGTCGTAATCGATATACAGTTTCCCGGCTTTCAGGGTCTCGGCGTCATTGGCGCTCTCGTCGAACCAGCAGGTGGCATCAACGATGTAACCGTTGCTTTTCAGTTCGCGGAACTTGGCGTTGATACCGTCGATGATGTCGCGGATAAGCGTCGCGGTGATCGGTTTGTCGACCGCCCACATATGCGCGTCTGCCATGGTGTCGGCGATAACCTGCGCGGTGCGGGTGTAGTTTTCAAACAGGAACAGCGGATCGTCGGAGCAGGTACGGTTGCCCCAGAAGCGGAAACCATCTTTGCGAATCAGCGTCGTCACACCCGCTTCGTTCAGCAGGTCGGCATCGGTACCGGATTCCTGCAAATCCCAGAAGACCGGGGTGCTGATGCCGGTGACGCCATTCACGCCAACGTTGGACAGCGTTTTGTGCCAGCCGACAGACTGGTCGATATACGCACGCAGGCCAAGTGCGCGGGCGGTAGCGTAGGCGGTTGCCGTCGCGTTCGCCACCGTATCCCAGGCGAGGAAATCGGGCCAAATCACCATCAGCTCGCGCTGGCTGAAGTTCTCGCGATACTTGATGGCATCAGAAATGGTTTTGCAGCCCCAGGCGCTGACATAACCGAAGGCGCGCAGCTTCTGGCAGACTGGCGCCAGTGCGGTGGCGACTTCCTGCGTGTCATAACCCGGCACGCCCAGAATACGCGGTTTCACGCCGGTGACGGCTTCGGCGGTCAGCAGCGCTTTCAGGCCGGTGTATTTACCGTTTTCATCGGTGGTGCCGATGATGTTGGAAATCGTCTGCGCCTGCGCATCATCGCCGCTGCCTTCAGCGACGCGCACAACGACGATAACCGGTTTCGCCTGGTCGGCAATGGCTTGCAGCGAAGAGGCCAGCGTACCTTTGGTACCCGCTTTGGCGATGGCGCTTTGCACGCTGGTGACAAGCACCGGTTCATTCAGTGGAAAGGTTGCCGCATCGGCATCGCTGGCAGTACATACCATGCCGACAATGGCGGTTGAGACAGTGGAAATGACGCGCGTGCCGTCGTTGATTTCGACGACCTGAACGCCATGATGATAGTCACTCATCCGTTTAACTCCGTGGTGTTGGGGTGAGTGCTATTCTCCAGGCCGCAGCGGCGCAGTGCTATTTATCGGGGTTGGGGCGAGGATGAAACAACGATTGGAATGCATTACTTACCGCAGAGTTTTTTAGCAATGACTTACTCCCTGATTTCCTTATAAGGGGCTAATCAGGGGATTTGGTTTAAAGCTTGTGTGACTCTTTCTACTATTTCATTGGCAGGTATCGTTGCAAGTTTGCTTATGTTGTTATCGCATTTTTCTTCGTTAGAATAATCAGAGGAATATAGCACTTGATGAAGCTCAGGATCTTGCTGCGGGATACTTGCATTCGGTTGCTTAAGCACAAAAAGGCTGACAGTTTTTGTTTGCAACGCTGTAGCAATATGTAGACATCCAGTATCCGGGGTAATAAGAACCGAAAGATTATTTATTAATTCTGCCAACTCTTGCAGTGTTGTCTTACCAATATGGTTTACAACTCTATTTTTTAATCCTTCATCTAAATTGCTAAAAAAATCGGTCGAAAGATGCGTTTCAGCCTTAGCCCCTAACAGATGGAATACGCAGTCAGGATATTTTCTCGCAATCTTCTCAACAACATTTGCTGCGGTATCTGTAGGGAAATAACGACCTATACCTGATGCGCCTAGCTGTATTCCTACTGTCCGCCCATTAAAGGCTTTCTGCCTTACTGGCGAAGGATAAAACATTTTTTTATTTTCAATGCTTATATCTAACTTGCCAACAAGCACCAAATCATTTTTTACAGGAGGTAACTTGCCACCAAGAACGTATCCATCACAAGAATTAATCAGTACCTTACGTTCATTCCCAAAATAATGCTTCAGCAAGCAACGAACACCCGCAAAGGTCATGGCTATAAAATCATATGGGTTTTTAGAGTGAAAAATAATGCCTAAGTCTGGGTTTGATTTCCTAAGAATACGACCTGTCTTAATAGCGGATATGACGCTATCGTCCATATACATTACTTTATTTATATAAGGACATTCCGTAATTAAACCTTTATTATTGCTACTTATCACTGCTGTTATTTTTGCCGTCGGGTTAGCGTCTTTAAGTGCTCTTATTGCAGGAGTGCAAAATAAAAAATCCCCAAGCCGTTTATTGTTAATGATTACAATGCTTTCTACTTGGGGGAAATTTAACTGAGCAGGACTAATTCGTGAATTCCTTCTGAAATAGCGCAAAACTGCATCAAGTATTTTCATTTTACGTTCGAACGTAGACATATCTTTGCCTTGAATCTTGATAAAGACATAATTCTACATCAACGTAGCTCGAGAGCCAATGTATGGTAATGTCTTAACCTATTGGTTTTTCTGGCCACTCAATATCAGGAGCAAGCGACGTATTTACGCGGTTGACCATCACTCGGTACATTTTCCATGCCGACAGTAGAGCCATCTCCTCATCAGCGGCAACCTCTAAATCAACAGCATCCTGTATAGGTGCTATCGCCATTGCTGCATCCTTGAGTAAGCTCTGTTTATATGCTTCCGCGTTAGCAACATAATCGACAGACACAGGAATGATTTGCTGACCATCAAACATCCATTCACCTTTTTCATTTAGCCCTTCGGGCACTAAGTTAGAGGCTATTTCTGCCACGGATTTACCAATCGGCCACAACATAGAGACATCCTTAGAGAAACGAGTAATCACGCCATCTTTCTCATACTCAATTTTTATTTTTTCTGGGTCAAAAAGAGCCTGTGACTGATACCAGTCATACCCTTCTTCTGACCTCAGGTTTGTAACGGTAAATTCAGCGATTCTTTCTTCACCGGAAAACTGAAAATTTAGAATAATCATTTCTATCCTCGCTATGCTGAAATCGTTCTCCAGACACCATTAATATTTATCTGTAGTGCGCGTACGTACCATACTGAATAACGTGCATCACCGTTGTTACTTGCTCGACCAGTGATAAAGTTGCCGACGGGAGCATCAATATCTGCGTTACCGCTTGAGGCTGTGCCGATGCTACCTCTTGCGCTAACCCGGACACCGATCACCGTATTGGTTTTCATTGGATAGCGGCCATCGCTTTCGGCTCTTGTGTAGGCCTCTCCTGCTGGTGTATAGCTGCCTTTAGGTTGAAACTGGCTGGTTGTCCACGTTTCAGTTGCCAGTTGAATAACGGTATTGCTGGCTGAGTGACGCATATAAGGTAAGGCTGCATTCCCGCTATTAAATCCTGCTATCTGACAACCATCCTGGGCGATGGCGCGGATATCCTGTGCTGAAAGCTGAACGTCTTCATTTAAAGCATGGCCGTTAATCGTTCGGCCAGAGGGTACGCGCGCGTTGGCATTGTCATTCGCAGCCGTGGCCAAATCGAAAGCTACTTTCACCGCCTTGGGTGTTGCTGCGAGATTTTCAGCCGCGTTATTTATTGCGCTGCTAAGCTGGGTAAATCCTTTGTCTGTCAGCGTGGCATCAGGATGTCGCCGCGATTGCTCATGCTCAAGGATTTTGTCATCAACATAATCCTGTGATGCCATAACCGTCGTGGAGTCGATGGCTAATTCAACGGAAGCTACATCAGAAAGGATGATAACCATACGCAGGGTTTGCGCGCGCCCAGAACCTTCCTCGAGCTTCGGTTTATAACTCTCGGCCATATTACCGACTGCAACCAGCGTGCCAGAATCGTCATAAAGCCCCATTTCACGCAGCCAGAAACCGCCCGTTTCCGGGGGGATAACCAGCTCGGCCACCACGTAATTCTTATTCTTATTGTCCAGACTGATTTTATTCAGCGCTTGGCGCCAGACTTCATTCACCAGCTTCGTCTGTCCGGCGTTCGGTTCTGGTAGCGTGCCGCCGCCATCACCAACGGCCATGGTGGTTATATTGACTTTTTTCCCACCCGTCGTAAGGGCGGCTGCAAATTTTGCCACCCCAGCGGTAGTGACGACTGTTTTAAATTTTGTTGCCATTTTTCCTCTCACTCCGGGTAAACAGTAGTAATGTCGCCGCCATAATTCAGGCTGCCGGTATAGAGATAACCCGCAACATCCTGAATGATATTCAGACCAATGAGATGGCGGCTGGCTGGCTTAGCATCATCAATTAGCCGTTCCATTTCAAAATACATCTCCTCGCTGATGCCAGTGTCCAGCACACCGATATCGAGACGAAAAGTGCCTGGTGGATCGTTAGTCTCCCACCACTCGGTAACATTGATGAGATAACCTAGCGGCTCAACCACACGGCGGACTGCGCCGATAGTCCCTTTATGACAATGGATAAACCAGGCGCTGCGAATCACTTCGCGTTTGGTCTCTTCTGGCCAGTTTTCATCCCAGCGGTCAACGGAAAATGCCCACGCCAGCCACGGTAAAAGGTTGGCCGGACATGTCTCGGGGTTCCACAACTGACGTAGCGGGATCGGCGTGTTTTCGATTTCTGCGCAGGCACGCGCGGCGGCTACTTCAAGAGACGATGAACCCACCGGCAACAACCGAGAATCACTCATCGGAACCTCCGACAACAATCTGGTAGTCTGTGCAGTTCGACGCCTGCGTTTTATCAAGTACGATGTCGTCCAGCGGCGCGGCCAGCTCAACGCGCTGTACGCCTTCTACATGCAAAGCCGCGTAGATTGCCGATTTTCGAATATCACGGCCAAGGCGGTGCTGGGCGCTGATATAACTCTGAAGTTTTGCTTCGGAGGCACTACGTACCGGTTCGCTCTCCGGGCCTGGGTAGAGATAAAGCGTGGCGTTAATTTGATAGTCGACAATATTGGCCGACTGAACGGTGAGCCGGTCAGCCACTGGCCTGACATCTTCATCGTTCAGCGCATTACGCACGGCGGTAAGCAGGTCATCCGGCGCTATGCCGTTACCCTCACGCGATAACACTGATACCGTTACCATGGCGGGTTCCGGGCTGATCACTGAAATATCTGCGACACGCCCGTCTGCGCTGAGACCATGGAATTCATAAGCACCGATTGAACCCGCGACACTCATTCCTTCCAGCGCTTGCTGAATGCGCAGTCGAAAATCGCTGTCCGATTCCATTACAGCGGCTACGGGCGGGATAGCGCTCTCATTGGCAGGAGCAATCTCAAGACGAGATACGTTGAAATTTGCCCCAATAATATCCAGATCGTTACCGGACGCATAAGCGAGCATAGTGGCGCGTGCGGCTTCGTTCACCCGCTCGCGCCACAGCACTTCGCGGTAAGCGTTTTCTTCAAGAAACTTGGTCAGCGGCTCGGATTCTAGCGCCAGCGTGCGAGCAACTGCTTCCTGCTCATCGGCAGGAAACAGAGACACCAGCGTCGCTTTGCGCTCCGCGAGAATCGTTTCGTAGTCGAGCGCTTCGATAACGTCTGGAGCAGGAAGCTTACTCAGGTCAACAATCGGCATGGTTTTAACTCACTGGAAGGGTTAACGAAAGGGATTCGCCGGTACTGGCGAGCTGGCCGGTCAGATTGACAATCATCGTGCCGTCGAACTGACGTTCGGTTGTCACTGCGCTCAGCGTGATGCGCGGTTCCCATTTCAGCAGCGCCATATAGCAGGCGGCCTGAATCTGCAGCGCCAGCGCCGGGGTTTGTGGCTGGTCGATCATCTCAAACAGCAGTGAGCCGTAATCACGGCGCATGACCCGTGAACCAACAGGCGTGCGCAGAATATCGCTGATGCTCTGGCGGATATGTTCGGTGTCGGTCAGGCGCTGGCCGGTGGTGCGGTCAAAACCGCTGTATTGCACTGTCATAGAGGCGCTCCTGTTGTACCGCCGCTGTCGCCGGGGTGTTGATGGGTATGCAGTACTTTGCCGTTAGAGGACAACGAACCGCCGCTGTGCGAGATATTGCCGCTCATCGTGCCGCCTTTTTGCACCTCCAGCGTGCTGGTAATGAGCTTGTTGGTACAGACTACTTCCGGGGTATCAAGCGTGATGCGGGTGGAGGCGACAACCTTCACTTCCGGCACACTGACGGTTACGGATTGGGAGGCGGTGATATCGGCGGTTTTAATGCCGCTGACTTTCAACGCGCTGTTTTGTGGTTCGTATTCGAACACCGCCCCATCGGGGAAGGCGACATGCCAGGCGTCCGCCGAAACGGAAGGCGCCGGGTTGTCGTCAGAAAAAATGCCCGGTAGCACAAAGGCGGTGTCGAGCTCGCCGCCGACCGCCAGCAGTAAAACCTGCTCGCCGACCGAGGGCGCCCACCACGTACGTGAATGTCCGGCGCGGTGGGTTAACCACTGCAACCACTGAGTGACGATGCCGCCTGTCTGCACTCGACAACGCCCGGAAGTCAGGTCGATGTCGACGATAATCCCGGTACGGATCATATTGCGCAGCGCGCGGGCCATTTCCTGGAGCGAGAGTTGTGTGTTCATAGCGGAAATGATGCTATGCGGCCCCGGCTTTGAAAAACGGACAAGGCTGTCCGGCTTTTGGCACAACGCGGGGCGCATTTGCGGGCGTTATGAAGCCCAGCGGCTCACCAGTTCGCCGTTGATATAGAGCTCAACCGGGCGGGTAACCAGCGCCGGCGGCAGCGGCTCCGGCAACGTCTCGGCGTGCAGCGCGCCATCCACTTCCGTCACTTTGGTGCGCTCGGTCAGTTGCAGGATAATCAGCAGATCCTGGGTGCCATCGCTGTTGGTCGTCAGCGACCAGCTAAAGCAGCCGCGCTGGCCCGCTTCGACGGTGAGAATATCCGGCTGGTTGTCGCGCAGCCAGGCCATGATCGGCACAAAAATCGTATCGATATCGCCGGAAAAAGCGCTGACTTCGACGTTGAGGTTGAACTGTTTTTCAAACGACAGCGAAGGGGCAAACGTGGCGGTATTGCTGCCTTTGTCCACCCACAGCCGCAGCGTATCGGGGTTGTCGTGCAGCGCCGGGACAGCATCAGTCAGGGCTTTGCGCAGCGTGTCGGGTTTTAGCATTTATCTCATCCTGGCAGTGTTTAACGGTTTCGACTTGTAGCGCGCAGCTTTCCAGTGCGCGCTCAAGCTGACGGATATCGGCGCTTAAATCGCCGTTAGTTTGTGGATCGCTGCCCGGCATCGGACACAGGCTGACCTGCGGGCAGCGGTTGTAAACAGTGACCGGCAGAGGGGCAGGCGGGGCGCTGGTGCACCCGGCGCACAGCATCAGGCAACTGAGTGTTATACCAGCGGCGGAAGGCGTCATTTTCATGGAGTAACCTTGTGATGGTTTGTTCGCGGCGCACGGCCTGTTCGCTGGCGGCATTGAGCTGCTGACGCAGCGCCACCTGCGCCTGCTCGTTGTCGGCCGCCAGCGCATCAGCGGCGGCGCGCTGTGCTTTCAGTTGCGCGATGGTGTTGCTCTGCTCGCGTGTAAGCTGGGTGGATTGCGAAAGCGCGCTGCGCAGCACGTGGTTTTGCTGCACCAGCCATATTACGCCCAGCGCTGCGAGCAGCAGGGCAATCAGCCGGGCGGTCATTTCACCCCCTTCAGGCACCAGGCGCGTTCGCGTTCGCGGCGGTTTTCCAGCCCGCGATTGCGATCGCCGTTGATAAACACCCAGCGCGGCAGCTGATTGCAGGCCTGTTGCCACTGTTTGTGGTTGATAAACCACACCAGCGTCGAACGGCAGGCGGCAGCGGTGCCGACGTTAAAGGCAAAACTAACCACCGCGTCATAGACCTGTGATGGCATGGCGACCGGCGCGCAGGCTGCCAGCCGTCGCTCAACGTGCAGTACATCGGCGACCAGATTCACCGCCGCCTCTTTTTCGCTGATATCCCGCGTTGGCGCGACACCAGCGGTGTGGCCAATGCCGGATGTCCAGACGCCAGCGCTGCACTGGTATGGACGCAGACGACAGCCTTCCAGATCGGTAATCAGCGCCAGCCCCGGCTGCGAGGTGTGCAGTAAATGGAAATCCGGTACCAGCACCGCCAGTGCCAGCACCGCCGCAGCGCTGCAACGTTTAACGGGTAAGCCCATTCATCACCTCCTGGCTCATGGCGCAGGATTTCAGGAACAGATAGCTTTTGCGGCGGTAATACCAGTTCACGGCGACGGTGACGGCAACGCCCAGCGCGCCGAACCAGGCCGCGAAATCCTGCGGCGTCATCGCGCCGAAAAAGGTCAGCGCGACGCTTATCCAGTAGGCCAGCGACGAGGTGACTTTTTCGATAGTCAGGCCCATAGATTCACCGTTTCTGTCTGCGTCGGCGCCTGCGCTTCCGGCAGGTTTACCGGAGTGCCGTAAGGCAGAATCACGCCCAGATCGGCAAGGCCTGGATTGGCTGCCAGCACCGTTTCAACCACACCCTGGGTGTAGCCGTAATAGCGCAGGCAAAGGAGATCGAGCGTATCGCCCTGTTGTGTGATTACATTCATCGTTTCGCGTCTCTTACCGTCGGGAAGGATTTTTCCCACCGTTAAGTCTCCAGACCGGAGCAGGCGGACGCTATCTGTCGCCGCTGGCTGTACGCTGACACAACAGGGCGAAAGCAATGTGAAGTGGGGAGGGGCGGCCTGAAACAGTGCAGGTATGATCTGGCGCGCAGGCCGCCGTAACCGGCGGGTTTCCGGCGGCTATTCTGCCTGGTAAAAGATGTCTCTTTCCTGCGCAGTCGCGCTTTCGCTTTCCGCCATATCGGCAATCAGCCACAGTGCCATTTCCAGCTCTTCCTTTTTGCAATGGTGGAGCAGAGACAACTCGGCAATAAACCTTACGCACGCCCATTTCCGCTGGGCGCGTTCATTCCGTTCAGACACCATGAATCCCCTCATGAGTTCTTTACTGTATATTTGTACAGTATCATAGGCCGTTTATTGATGGGAAGCGAAAATTATTTCACTGCATCACTATGTTGCTGAAAGAGAAAACCATTATTCTGCTTCGCCCACGCTTTTAGTGCGGTTTGTCTCGTCGATTCCGGGTTATCGGGCGGTGGATCGCTACAGCGGCTGGTGGGCCAGCGCGTACAGTTATTGACAGAACTCCAAGAGGGCGCAGGCGCGCCCTGAAGGTCAACCCCCGTTCGCTTCGGCACAATTTTCCATTTTTTCAGCCGCGTCAGCACCGGCGAACCGGCACCGACCTGGGTGTCATACACTCCGCGAATACGTACCGTGGTTTCGCCGTACTGGTTAAATTCGTCATCCGGCGCATACAGCGTGCGCACCTGCAAATCATCGCGACGAACAAACGGCCCGCCCTGAGCATTGACGTAGCCTGCCCAGTCCCCGGCATCGGCGGCATCGTGAACCAGTGCGAATTCCACGCTTAAGCCGCGAGCTGTTTCGCCATCGGCCATTTTTCTCAGCTCGCGATACACCGTCACCGGCGCGCCGCCAACAAACTGAAACTGGCGTATCCGCCAGCGTGCCGCCCAGGCGGAAACGGCGCAGGCCGTCTCCTGCAACGGTGCGCCGCTCTCATTATCGCGCTCACCTTCCAGCGCATACCCGTCAATATTCTTGGCGATATACTTCGCCACATAACCGGTGGCGCTGCCTTTTTGCGCATCGATCGCCTCGGCGTGAAAACGTGCGCGTTTCGCCTTATCGCTGCGCAGCTCGTGGTGATCCTCTTCGCGGGCATAGTCGCCGAGAATTTCGCGCACGTGGCTGACATCCTGCGGCTGCATAAACAGCAGCAGATGCCAGTGCGGCGTGCCATCGTGATGCGGCTCAGCCACACGAATGCCGAAAATACGCAGCCCGTTACGATGCAGCCTGGCGCGGATCCTTGCCCACAGCCGGGTGAAATAGCCCTGCGTTTGCGCCGGGCTGGCACCGTTCCACTTATGATTTCGATAACCGGCGCGGGTGGTGGCGTGCCAGGCTGACGGCGCGGTCAGGGTATAAAACTCGCCGACATAACCCAGCGACTGACAAATCGTTTCAAAGCCGCGAATGCGCGTCATCAGCTCGCAGCGGCGAATCGCCGGGTTGGCGACCGAGCCGTCATGCTTATCAATCAGGCTGATACGGTTTCCTTCCTCATCTTCCAGCTCCATGCTGTTGAGAAACTCGCGGTTACGGCGTTTCTGCTCGCGCCAGGCGCTGACGCAATCGTCGCTGGCATAGGGCCGTTTTTTCTTGCTGACGTTACCGAGTGCAATTTGCAAATGTTCGCGCCACTGGGCGGCGATGCGACGCAGATGGCCGCGCCACCAGACCTCACTGAACAGGCGGATCACCGCCGGGGCAATCTCATCAGCGCAGGCAACTTTACGGGTGACACGCTGCCAGTGCGGCGGCGTGACGTTAAATTGCAGCGCAATCATTCCGGCGTGCAGATACCAGCGGTGCAGGGTTTTCAGCTCTGCCGCTTCCGCGCTGTCGATGTTTGCCAGTTCGCCGCGAATAAAATGCGCGATGTCGGTCGCCAGCCGGTCAATCGCGCTTTTCGCCAGATCCGGTAGTTGGTTATAGCGGGCCAGCAGCGCCACCAGACGGCTCGCCAGATCCTGCTGGATGGCGGTATCAAAATGACCATTGAACACGGCTCTGGAGAGGCGCGGGCTAAGCGGTTTGTGTTGGTAGCGCTGCGTCACCGCGTTTAGCCGTGGGATAGCGCGGTGAAAGAAGTGGCAGAGAAAGGCGTTGGCCCGCGCCGTACCGTGCGCCTGTTCCAGCACATCGATACGGCGGGTGATCGGAAAGCGGATGCACTCCGGTTGCAGCGCCAGCGCGTGGCGCGCCTGCTGCACCGCCGCAAAATGCTGGTTGCGACGGTGCAGTTCCGCGTGGGTGAGATACGGGCTGGCGATCGCTGAACGCGGCGCGTTCCACGGATAAGCCCACGAGGCCGCCAATTAGCGCCTCCGGTAATGTTTATCTTTCAGTTCGGCGAGCTGCTGGCAACTGACACAGCAGGTCACGCCGGGCAACGCCATCCGCCGGGCCTGGGGAATCGGCGCATCGCAGCATTCGCAGGTAAGGCGTGAGGGCAACAGCAGGCGGTTACGCGCCTGGCGGATATAGCGCTCGCGATCGTCCAGCTCACGCTGCTGAACGAGATCCATTTCATCGGCCATCAGTGCAGCTCCTGTGCCTGGGTATCGATATGGCTGGCTTCCTGGCGCAGCAGTTCGGCGACGTCGCACCACTCAAGACGCCGGGTGGCGATAAACGCGGCCAGCGCCTCCAGCCGCCCGGAAATAATGCCGGCACAGCGCAGGCGTTCGTTGTTGCGGGCTTCTGCCAGCAGCAGCGCGATCTCTTCATGGCTGCGTACTGGATGGGGGGTAACATTTTTACGCATGGTATTTCTCCTGAAATTCGGGCAAAGGGAGGCCCGACGGGTTGACGTCATAGGTATGAAAAAGGGGTTACAGCGGCATGGTGAGCCGTTTCGGAAACAGGCTTACTACCACGCGGAAATGGTTCATCGCGGCAATCAGCGCCCGCTTCTCCTCAAGCGTCAGCGCATCCGGATGAAGCGCCTGACGCGCCGTGGGTACTCTGGCGAGAAAGAAGATCGCCGCCAGCGCCCGGCTGTTCTCTTCAAAGTGTTCATCCCGCTTGTCGCGCAGCTCGTCGATAAAGCGCGCCACCTCGCGCCAGCTATCGCCCCAGAAGCGGCCGCGGATTTCCGCGATATGGTTCAGCCCGCTCAGGCGTTCTCCGGCGTTGAGCGGAAGCGTTGCGGTGGGTGAAGTGATCGCCATATTGCCTCCTGTTTGATTCTGAATTTGCAAAAGCAAATTCAGCTAAACGAGGTGCCGGAACGACGGTCGAGATAACGACAGTCGATCGCCTGCTGGGTTAATTTGTCGCGCCAGGCCTGCACGTTGATCAGCGTGCGGCTGCGTTTACCGGCGTTTTCCGCGCTCGAATAGTCGCGGGTTGGTGCTTTCAGCAGAATGCCTTCGTCGAGCCATTGCCAGACCAGACGCTCGCTAATACCGCGCATGGCAGCGAAATCCCGCACCGTCATGGCATCGGACATCGCCGAGCGGATCAGGGTTTGTAATGTCGGGAGCAGGGCGGAGACCAGCTCATCCATCTGCCCATGGGTGAAATTCCTGGATTGCATTTGAGAGCCAGATAACGGATGCGACGGCGTTGATTTTGCATCTGACATATCGCATTATCTCCTGTTGTTTGAAATGTACTGCACTGCTGTGCATTTTGGTCGATGCACAGCAATATAAATCGCAAATGCGATTGTGTAAATCGCTTTTTTGATGTTGGTGAACATGAGTGATAACAAAATGAGTGTTCAGGATGTGATCGAGCGTATTGCTGCGTCCTATTCTGTCTCCAGCCAGAAAGCGCTTGCCGAAGCACTGGATGTCCCGGCGAACAATATCAGTAGCTGGATCCAGCGCGACAGCGTGCCCTATAAGGCAGTGGTCAAATGCGCGCTGGATACCGGCGCAGATTTGCACTGGCTGGTAAACGGTGAATTTGCAAATGCAAAATCAGCGGATAAGCCGCTGCCGAAAGGCAAGGCGCTGTACGATGAGATTTTATCGACCGGCGGGCGGCCGGTGCTGCGCCGCATCCTCGATGCGTATGGTTTCCAGATGCAAAAAGATCTCGGCGACCTGCTTGATATCTCCTCCGGAACTATCAGCACCTGGGTGCGGCGTGAGTTTTTTCCCGGTGATGTGGTGGTGACCTGCGCGCTGGATACCGGCGTCTCGCTGAACTGGCTGGCGACCGGGAAAGGTGAAATGTACCCGGCTCCGGCTCCTGCGGCGTCAGGTGATGCTGTGCTGAGCATTCCGAAATTCCGGCTGGAATCCGGCGAGCTGAAAGAGGCGGGCGTCTGGGCGCTGGATCGCAGCCTTGCGCCGTTAGCGACGGAAGGGCTGAATTTTATCGAGGGGCTGAATGCGGCCTGGCTGGTGGATACCTTGGCGCAGAAAATTGGTAACGGGCGCTGGTTTATCAGTATCGACGATGCGCTGGATGTGTTTGATGTGGTGCGGCTGCCGGGCGGCAAAGTACGTCTGACGAATAATGCGGTCGATTTCGAATGCGGCGTGACAGAGATTGCGCCGTTCGGCGTGGTGGTTTTTACGCTGGAAAAACATGTGTAAGCGGCAATGACGGTCAGCAAACAGAAAAACGGCAAGTGGCTGTGCGAATTGTACCCGCAGGGGCGGGAAGGGCGGCGTATTCGTCGGCAGTTTAATACCAAAGGCGAGGCCGAAGCGTTTGAATCCTGGACGAAACAGGAGGCGCAGGAGAAGCCGTGGCTGGGCGAAAAAGAGGATCGCCGACGTTTAAGCGAGCTGATTGCGCTGTGGTTCAAGCTGCATGGCCAGTCGCTGGCGGCGGGCAAGTCGCGGATGGCGAAGCTGGAGATTGTCTGTCGCGGGCTGGGCGATCCGGTCGCCTCGCGTCTGACCGCCAAAGCCTGGGCGCACTATCGCGACCAGCGTCTGAGCGGCGAAATCGATAACGGTTACACGGCGGACAAAGCAAAGTGGAAGGTGAAGCCAGTCACGGTCAACCGCGAGCAGCAATATCTGAGCGCGGTGTTTAACGAACTGCGGCGGCTGGGGGAATGGTCGCTGCCGAACCCGATTGAAAACGTGCGCATTTTTCGCGAAAAAGAGCGAGAAATGACGTGGCTGACGCAGCCGCAAATCATCACCCTGCTGGCGGCCTGCGAACGCTACGGGCACGCCGATTTAACGCGGGTGGTGAAAATTTGCCTAGCCACCGGCGCGCGCTGGCGCGAGGCGGAAAACCTCAATCGCGCGCAGCTTGCGGCGAATAAAATCACCTTTATCAAAACCAAAGGCGGGCGCAACCGGACGGTGCCTATTCCGCCGTGGCTTTTTGACGAGCTGTCGCCGCTGCAAGGGCAGATGTTTCAGCCGTGCTATGGGGAATTCAGCAAAATGCTGGCCACCACCGATATCGCGCTGGCCGAAGGGCAGAAAACCCACGTTCTGCGCCACACTTTCGCTGCGCATTTCATGACCAATGGCGGCAATATCCTTGTGCTGCAACGCATTCTTGGTCATGCCAATATCCGTGAAACCATGCGTTACGCCCACTTTGCGCCCGATCATCTTGAAGATGCGGTGATGCTCAACCCGCTGTCGCAACTTAATGGCGGCAAAATGGCGGCGGAGGTTGCATAACGCTGCAATTCGCTGCATGAAAAAAGGTTTTATGCGCTGATAAGCAAGGATGAATCGTTGAATGCTGTGAGTGGAAGAAAAAGCGTCTTAACTAACTTTTTTGCTGCGTTTACCTTTTCTTTTTCGAAATAATTTAACCTGCCGGTGATGATTAATTTACAATGCCGCCTCGATCGGGAGGAGATGCGGTGAAGAACGTTTTTCATCAATGGGCAGCAAAACGCTCAGCCACATGGCTGGCGCTGTTTGCGATCCTGCTGATCGTCGTCGCCCCGCTGATTTCCGTCTCCCTGCAACAAGATCCAATGAGTGCCATGCCGGGTATGCATCACGAGATGAGCATGCCGATGCATCATGAGATGTCATCTCAGCCGGAAACGCCCCCACAAACTTCCCTGCCTGTGGATCACGCTGAAGCCTGCGGTTACTGCGTCTTGCTGGCGCATGTGCCTGGCCTGATCCTGCTGGTTGCGCTGCTGCTGATGGGGCGTGCATTGCGCATTCGCCTGAAGCCTGCTCGCCCGCTGGTCAGACAGTGGCACTTCTTCCCCTGGCTGTACCCTGATACTCGCGCGCCGCCGCTTTTCTGCTTTTCCTGACATTTATAAAAGGCCGTTCGCCCCTGCGTAACGGCATGCTTTGACTATTCCTGAGGAAAAGTATGACTTCCTGCACCCCGCGTGCGGCGTGGCTGAATTTGCTGCGGCGCCTGCATTTTTATATTGGCCTGTTTGTCGGGCCTTTTATCTTCATCGCGGCCCTGAGCGGCACGCTGTATGTGGCGACGCCACAACTGGAAAATCTCCTCTACAGCGATGCGCTGTATGGTGTGTCCTCCGGTATTCGCCAGCCGCTTGCTGAGCAGATTGCTGTTGCTGAGCAGGTGACCGGCGGCCATCTGCGTCTGCATGCTGTGCGGCCAGGCCTTGCCGACAGCGCCACGACGCGCGTGATGTTTGCCGATCCGCAACTTGGCGTGTCGGAAAACCGCGCCATCTTTATCGATCCCGTAACGTTACAGGTGAAGGGCGATATGACGGTGTACGGTACCAGCGGTATTTTGCCGCTGCGCCAGTGGATCGACTATTTTCACCGCTCGCTGCTGCTGGGCGATGCAGGCCGTCTCTACAGTGAGCTTGCTGCTTCATGGATGTGGGTGGCGGCGCTGGGTGGTATTGCGCTGTGGTTTTTCACGCGTCCGAAACGGCGGATAAATAACGCGGTGCAAAACCATCGCCGCCTGCATGTGGTGCTCGGCTGGAGCCTGCTGGCCGGTATGCTGCTGTTTTCCGCCACCGGCCTGACGTGGTCGCAGTGGGCGGGCGGCAATGTCGATAGCCTGAGGGCGGCTTTTGGCTGGATGACGCCGCAGGTCAACACGCAGCTTGATGGCGCAACGATGGCGACCGATCCCCATGCGGAACATCATCTGCATCATGCGGGTATGAACATGCCGGAAATGGCGCTGGATTTGGTGCAATTCGATGATGTGTTGCAGGTTGCCCGGCGGGCCGGAATTGCTGCCAGCAAGCTGGAGATCCGTCCGCCGCGCAGCATGGATAAAGCGTGGACGGTGACAGAAATCGATCGCGGCTGGCCAACGCAGGTTGATGCGGTAGCGATTAATGGCAGCACACTGGCGGTGGTTGATCGCACGCGGTTTGCCGACTTCCCGCTGATGGCGAAACTGACGCGCTGGGGCGTCGATTTTCATATGGGTGTGTTGTTCGGTCTTGCGAACCAGTTATTACTGATCCTCTTTGGCGCAGCACTGTGCGTGATGATCGTGGTTGGCTATCGCTTGTGGTGGATTCGCCGACCGGCAGGCGCTGCGGTTAATCCGGCTGCAACCTTGCTTTCTTGCTGGCTGAGTTTAAGCCGGGCAGGTCGCGTTAGCACGCTGGTTATTGCGCTGCTGCTGGGGCTCATGTTGCCGGTGATGGGCGGCAGTCTGCTGCTGTTTATACTGATTGATGCACTGCGCTGGAAACGTGCCGTGCAGCGTTCAGCCAGCGCGCAGGCATAAGCAAAAGGCGCTGAATGTAAATATATAATTACACTCGGCGCCGTAATCAGGCGGAATAAATTGCCAATGTAAAGAAATCGGTACGTTTCGTGGATTGAAATCTTTACCGTATGTGGTATGGTTACGCCATCCTCTGCGGAGGAACCCTTATCGCAAAACGAGTCATACAGGATCGCCATCATGCAAAAAGACGCGCTGAACAACGTACATATCACCGACGAACAGGTTTTAATTACCCCGGAACAATTGAAAGCGGCTTTCCCGCTGACCATTGAGCAGGAAGCGCAAATCGCGCAGTCCCGCCAGACCATCTCCAACATCATTGCCGGAAAAGATCCGCGCCTGCTGGTGGTGTGTGGCCCTTGCTCGATTCACGATCCTGAAGCCGCGATTGAATATGCTCGTCGATTTAAAGCCCTTGCCGCAGAGGTCAGCGATAGCCTCTATCTGGTGATGCGCGTCTATTTTGAAAAACCCCGTACCACCGTTGGCTGGAAGGGGCTGATTAACGATCCGCACATGGATGGCTCGTTTGATGTGGAAGCTGGCCTGAAGATTGCGCGTCGTCTGCTGGTGGAACTGGTGAGTATGGGCCTGCCGCTGGCGACCGAAGCGCTGGATCCGAACAGCCCGCAGTTCCTCGGCGACTTGTTTAGCTGGTCGGCAATTGGTGCGCGCACCACCGAATCCCAGACGCACCGCGAAATGGCGTCCGGCCTGTCGATGCCGGTCGGTTTCAAAAACGGCACCGACGGTAGCCTGGCTACGGCAATCAATGCCATGCGAGCAGCGGCAATGCCACACCGCTTTGTCGGCATCAACCAGGCCGGTCAGGTTTGCCTGCTGCAAACCCAGGGTAATCCGGATGGGCATGTGATCCTGCGCGGCGGCAAAGCGCCAAACTACAGCCCGGCGGATGTTGCGCAGTGTGAAAAAGAGATGGAACAGGCGGGACTGAAACCGTCGCTGATGGTAGATTGCAGCCATGGTAATTCCAACAAAGATTACCGCCGCCAGCCTGCCGTTGCCGAATCTGTGGTGGCACAGATCAAAGATGGCAACCGCTCGATTACCGGTCTGATGATTGAAAGCAATATTCATGAAGGCAATCAATCTTCTGAGCAGCCGCGCAGCGCCATGAAGTACGGCGTTTCCGTGACGGATGCCTGCATTAGCTGGGAATCGACCGAAGCGCTGCTGCGTGAGATCGATAAAGATCTGCGCAATAGTCTGGCGGCGCGTTTCGCTTAAGAGGTTGTTATGGTTGCTGAATTGACCGCGCTGCGCGATCAAATTGATGAAGTGGATAAGGCGCTGCTGGGGCTGCTGGCGCGCCGTCTGGAGCTGGTGGCCGAAGTTGGTGAAGTAAAAAGCAAATATGGTTTGCCGATCTACGTGCCGGAACGTGAAGCCTCAATGCTGGCTTCTCGCCGCAAAGAGGCCGAATTGCTCGGCGTTCCGCCGGATCTGATTGAAGATGTGCTGCGCCGCGTGATGCGCGAATCCTACTCCAGCGAAAATGACAAAGGTTTTAAAACCCTGTGTCCTGAAATGCGGCCGGTGGTGATTGTTGGCGGCGCGGGCCAGATGGGGCAACTGTTTGCCAAAATGTTGACGCTGTCGGGTTATCAGGTGCGCATTCTGGAGAAAGAGGACTGGGCACAGGCGGGTGAGCTGCTGGCCGATGCCGGTATGGTGATTGTCAGTGTGCCGATCCACGTGACCGAACAGGTGATAGGCCAACTGCCGCCGCTGCCGGATGACTGTATTCTGGTCGATCTGGCGTCGGTGAAAAGTGGTCCGTTGCAGGCGATGTTGTCGGCGCATAAAGGCCCGGTGCTGGGTCTGCACCCTATGTTTGGCCCGGACAGCGGCAGCCTTGCCAAGCAGGTGGTGGTCTGGTGCGACGGACGTCAGCCTGAGGCGTACCAATGGTTCCTCGAACAGATTCAGGTCTGGGGCGCGCGTCTGCATCGCATCAGCGCTGTCGAACACGACCAGAATATGGCGTTTATTCAGGCGCTGCGCCACTTCGCGACGTTCGCTTACGGGTTGCATCTGGCCGAAGAGAATGTGCAGCTTGAGCAGTTGCTGGCACTCTCATCGCCGATTTATCGTCTGGAGCTGGCAATGGTTGGGCGCCTGTTCGCCCAGGATCCGCAGCTTTACGCAGACATTATTATGTCGTCGTCGAACAATCTGGCGCTGATCAAGCGTTACTACCAGCGCTTCGGCGAAGCCATCGGGTTGCTGGAGCAGGGCGACAAACAGGCCTTTATCGACAGCTTCCGCAAAGTGGAGCACTGGTTTGGCGATTACGCTCAGCGTTTTCAGAACGAAAGCCGCGTATTGCTGCGCCAGGCGAACGACAGCCGCCAGTAAAAGAAAAGCCGTTTATACTGAAAAGCCAGTGGTTACCGCTGGCTTTTTTCATTTAAGGGATGCGCAATGGCGGAGTTACAGAAGCTGTTTGATTACACCGGCCATCTGCCGGAGTGCCCGACCTGGAGCGAAGCTGAACAGGCGCTTTACTGGGCGGATATTCTGGAAGGTGAAATTCATCGTTACCATCTGGCATCTGGCGAACATCGGGTGCTCTCCTTCCCGGAAGAGGTCGGCTGTTTTGCGTTGCGCGAGAAGGGCGGATTTATCGTGGCAATGCGTAACGCCATCTGGCTGACGGATGCGCACGGCCTGCTGCGACAGAAAGTGTGCGACAACCCATCGAACCCGCAACTGGCGCGCTTTAACGATGGCGGCACCGATCAGCGGGGGCGCTTTTACGCCGGGACGTTCTGGGGGCCGGGCGATTACAACGGTGCTTTGTTGCTGCGTGTGGATAACGATCTGACGCCGAAAGTGGTGCAGTGCGATATTCACGGTGCGAATGGTCTGGCGTTCAGCCAGGATCAGCAATGGATGTTTACCTCCGACACGCCCAACGGTGTGATTTATCGTACGCCGCTGGATGCGCAGGGCGAACCGGGGCGTCGGGAAGTGTTCCGCCGGTTTACTGCCGGGGAAGGTATCCCGGATGGCGCAGCGGTGGATGTGGAAGGCTGCTACTGGAGCGCGATGTTCGACGGCTGGCGCGTGGCACGCTTCTCACCGCAGGGCGAACAGCTTACGGAGTACCGTTTACCGGTACGTTGCCCGACAATGGTCTGCTTTGGCGGTGATGACATGAAAACGCTGTTTATTACCACCACGCGGGAAAATATGGAGGAAGAAGAGCTGGCGCGTTATCCGCTTTCTGGCGCTATCTTCACCCTGCCGGTGAATGTGGCAGGGATGAAGAAACCGCTGTTCAGAGAGTGTTAAACCGGATCGACCGGCACAACGTTTTCGCTGGGATAGCAGCCAAGCACTTTCAGCGAACGGGTGATATCGCCCAGTTCGCGCAGCGCTTTTTGCATTTCTGCTGAGTGGAGATTGGCCTGCACATCAAGGTAGAACATCTCTTCCCACGGATTGCCATGAATCGGACGCGACTCCAGTTTGGTCATGATCAGGTTGTGATTGCGCAGCACCAGCAGCGCTTCAACCAGCGCACCAGCCTGTTGGCCTGTCGCCATCAGTAGTGTGGTTTTCGCCGGAACCTGCTCTGATACATCAATGGCTTTACGCGCCAGCACGATAAAGCGGGTGATATTCTGTGTCTGGTTCGCCAGGTTCCGCTCCAGCACCTGTAAACCGTACAGTGCGCCGCCCGCTTCGCTGCCCAGCGCAGCAACGTGCGGTGAGTTCGCCTGCGCCACTTTCTCCATCGCAGCCGAGGTGCTTTCGCAATATTCGATTTTCCACTGCGGGTAGCGGTTCAGGAACTGGCTGCACTGCTGGAAAGGTTGCGGGTGGCTGTAAACCGTCTGGATCTGCTCAAGATCTGTCGAGCCGGAAACCAACACACAGTGATCGATAGGCACAGTCAGTTCACCAACAATCGACAAGCTGGTGTGCTGAAGTAAATCGTACACGTCGTTGATAGCACCAGAGCTGGTATTTTCCAGCGGCACCACGGCGTAATCCGCCTGGCCGGTTTCGACCTGGTTAAAAATATCGTGAAACTTCAGGCAACCGCTCTCGATAAATTGCTCAAAATGGCGGGCGGCATACTGACGCGCCGCGAGGTGCGAATAAGAGCCTTTCGGCCCCAGAAAAGCGATGCGCGCTGAGTGCGGATTGATCTTGTTGAGGTGCTGCTGGAGCAGAGCTTGCTGAGTCAGGACGGAATCTTCAATGATCAGCTGGAACAGGCGGGTGATGTAATGTGCATCGAGGTGATGCGCTTTGCCTAGTTGGATCAGGCGCTCCAGTAAATCCCGCTCGCGGTCGATATCGCGCACCGGGCGGTGTGAGTCGAGCTTGGCTTTGCCGACTTCAACGGAGAGCTGGCGGCGCTCGGCCAGCAGGGTCAGCAACTGCTCATCCAGTGCACTGATCTTTACGCGTAAATCCAGTAAGGGGTTTTCAGCCGTCATGTTGTTGCCTTTTATTATTAAAAAAAAAGCCTCCCGGAGTGGGAGGCCTTATTGTTCGTCTTCGCATTCTTTATCACAAAACGAATCGCCTCCCTATTTGGGGAAGGTAAAAAAGAATGCGAAGAAGAACGGTACAAGTTTCATGTAAATTTCCTGTGAGCGACCGAAGTACAGTACCCGCACTGTTTTCGCTCTGTCAATAAAAAACGCGCCCGCAGGCGCGTTGGATATGGACTCAATGTAGAGACTACTCTTCTTCTTCCTCAACGAAGCTTGTGTCTTTCACCGATGTTGCGGCGCGACGTGCTTCACCTTTGTGTTGCACTTTATTGAGCTGCCGTTCCAGCTTGTTAATCAATTCGTTGATAGCGGTGTACATATCTTCATGCCGCGCGCTGGCCACCAGATGTCCATTCGGTGTGTTGATCGTGGCATCAGCGATAAAGCCCTGCGGCTCTTTGGAGAGAATGATATGTGGATTAATCAGATGTGTTTGCCATTTATCCAGTTTGGCGAGACGGTCTGCGACATGCTGGCGGATTGCCGGAGTAATTTCCATTTGTTTACTGGTAATGTTCATTGTCATAAATTTTACCTCTTGTCTTTCCGTCTTGGTGATTTCAGCATACCGTGCTTAATGTCAAAAAGCGTGATTTAAATCACATTATTTTGTCGGTTTTTGTCAAAGGAAAGGTTTTGTGAGGCAGGACAGGAAGAGGGGAAAATTACCTTGTGGAACTCTCCATTAGCGGTCATAGTTGATTGGATGAATTGCGGCTAAACCGCTTCAGCTATTGGTGAAATGAATAAAAAAACGGCAGCCACTGGCTGCCGTTTTGTGTTTCAGAGACTTATGTATTGCTGCTGTTGGCCGCGATAATTTTCGCAACCTTGTCTGCCTGCGCGTTCATTTGCATCTCGCGGTAGGCTTTTTCCATTTTCGGCAGCGCATCACGTGTCGCCTGCGTATCCGGATAATCACGCAGCATGCCTTCTACGCGGTTGACAACCGCAACCCAGGCACCGCGATCGGTGTAGTAGTTCACCACCGACAGCTCATATTTCGACAGACGATCTTTCAGGAACACCAGACGCTTGGTGGCATCGGTAACGTACTGGCTCTGCGGATAGCCGCGTACCAGTTTGCTGAAGTCATTGAACGCCTCACGCGCATGAGCCGGGTCACGATCGCTGCGATCCACGCCGAAGAACCCTTGCAGAGCACTGTCGTCCAGCGCCATGTTGGTCAGCCCACGCATATACATCACATAATCGATGTTCGGATGGGTTGGGTTCAGACGAATAAAACGGTCAATCGCGGCTTGCGCCAGCGGTAAATCGGCGTTTTTGTAGTAGGCGTAGATCAGATCCAACTGCACTTGCTGTGAGTACGGACCAAACGGATAACGATTATCCAGTGCTTCCAGTTGCGTTATTGCCGCCTTCCAGTTACCGTCTTGCAGTTTTTGCTGGGCAGTCGCGTAGATTTCATTTGGTGGATTATCAGGCACCTCTTCCTTTGAACCGGAGCAACCCGCCAAAGCCAGACTCAACGTGGCGGCTGCCACCAGATATTTCAAGCGCGTCATGACGTTTAGACTTTCCTCAGAATGTTTATGCGGGAGATTCTTTATTCCTGCTCCCGACTAAGACCAGCTACAATAGCACACTATATTAAACGGCGAAGCCGTAAAACCCAACGTTAACGAAGAAGCTGTATATGGCACAACGAGTACAACTCACCGCAACGGTGTCCGAAAACCAACTCGGTCAACGCTTAGATCAGGCTTTGGCCGAATTGTTCCCGGATTATTCACGTTCGCGAATAAAAGAATGGATCCTCGACCAGCACGTGCAGGTCAACGGCAGTATTTGCGACAAACCGAAAGAGAAAGTGTTGGGTGGAGAACGCATCACTATTGATGTGGAAATTGAAGAAGAAGCGCGCTTCGAACCGCAGGATATCCCACTGAACATCGTCTATGAAGATGATGACATTATCGTGATCAATAAACCGCGCGACCTCGTCGTTCACCCGGGTGCAGGTAACCCGGACGGTACGGTGCTGAATGCATTGCTGCACTATTATCCGCCGATTGCCGATGTTCCGCGCGCGGGGATCGTGCACCGTCTGGACAAAGATACCACCGGCTTGATGGTGGTAGCGAAAACGATCCCGGCGCAAACGCGGCTGGTCGAGTCGCTGCAGCTGCGCGAAATCACGCGTGAATATGAAGCGGTAGCGATTGGGCATATGACGTCAGGTGGTACGGTTGAAGAACCCATCAGTCGCCACCCGACCAAGCGTACTCATATGTCGGTGCACCCGATGGGTAAACCGGCGGTAACGCACTACCGCATTATGGAGCACTTCCGTGTGCACACGCGTCTGCGCCTGCGTCTGGAAACCGGCCGCACCCACCAGATCCGCGTGCATATGGCGCATATCACTCATCCGCTGGTTGGCGATCAGCTTTATGGTGGCCGTCCGCGTCCGCCGAAAGGCGCTTCCGACGAATTTATCGATGTGCTGCGCAAGTTTGATCGTCAGGCTCTGCACGCTACGATGCTGCGTCTTTACCACCCCATCAGCGGCATTGAGATGGAGTGGCACGCGCCTATTCCGCAGGACATGGTGGATTTGATTGCTGCCATGCGCGCGGATTTTGAAACCCATAAGGATGATGTCGCCTGGTTATGACCAAACTGATCCTCCCTGAGTGGCCGCAGCCGAAAGGCGTGGCGTCATGCAGTTCAACCCGTATCGGTGGTGTGAGCTTGTCACCTTATCACTCGCTAAACCTCGGCGCCCACTGTGGCGACGATGCGGAGCATGTGGAAGAGAATCGCAAACGAATGTTTGCCGGGGGAGGGCTGCCTTCAAAACCGGTATGGCTTGAGCAGGTACACGGTACCGACGTACTGCTGCTCGATGGTGGGCCTTATACCTCTAAACGGGCGGATGCGTCATACAGCAACACGCCCGGTGCGGTTTGCGCGGTGATGACCGCCGACTGCCTGCCGGTGCTGTTTTGCAATCGTGATGGAACCGAAGTCGCTGCTGCTCATGCCGGTTGGCGCGGGTTATGTGCGGGCGTGCTGGAAAAGACGGTTGCCTGTTTTACCGACCAGCCGGAAAACCTGCTCGCCTGGTTAGGCCCAGCGATTGGGCCGCAGGCGTTTGAAGTCGGCGCAGAAGTGCGTGAGGCATTTATGGCGCATGATGTCGAGGCCGATCGGGCTTTTCGTCCGCACGGTGAGAAATATTTCGCTGATATCTACCAGCTCGCGCGCCAGCGTCTGGCGTCGGTGGGCGTCCAGCAAGTATTCGGTGGTGAGCACTGCACCTTCAGTCAAAAGGATGATTTTTTCTCATACCGCCGGGACAAGATAACCGGCCGTATGGCAAGTTTTATTTGGCTGATATAACCTAAAGAATCAAGACGATCCAGTTCGCATATGCTTTCTTTTGCATAATTCAGGTCACTCACCTTGAATAATTGAGGGATGACCTCATTTAATCTCCAGTAGCAATTTTGACCTGTTATGGGAGGAGTTATGCGTCTGGATCGTCTTACCAATAAATTCCAGCTTGCTCTTGCCGATGCCCAGTCTCTCGCGCTGGGGCACGACAACCAATTTATCGAACCCCTTCATTTAATGAGCGCCCTGCTGAAGCAGGAAGGCGGTTCGGTTTTTCCTTTATTAACCTCTGCTGGCGTTAATGCTGGCTCGCTACGTACAGCCGTTGAAGAGGCATTGAGCCGTTTACCGCAGGTGGAAGGCACCGGCGGCGATGTGCAGCCTTCTCAGGATTTAGTACGTGTGCTCAATCTTTGCGACAAGCTGGCGCAAAAACGGGGTGACAACTTTATTTCGTCAGAACTTTTTGTTCTGGCGGCGCTGGAGTCTCGCGGTACGCTGACCGATTTACTGAAATCGGCGGGCGCAACTACGGCGAATGTGACTCAGGCCATTGAACAAATGCGTGGGGGTGAAAACGTGAACGATCAAGGGGCTGAAGACCAACGTCAGGCCTTGAAGAAATTCACCGTCGATCTGACCGAGCGTGCCGAACAAGGCAAGCTCGATCCGGTTATCGGCCGTGACGAAGAGATCCGCCGTACCATTCAGGTACTGCAACGCCGGACTAAAAACAACCCGGTGCTGATTGGTGAGCCGGGGGTGGGTAAAACCGCTATCGTTGAAGGACTGGCGCAGCGCATTGTTAATGGTGAAGTGCCGGAAGGGCTGAAAGGTCGGCGCGTTCTGGCGCTGGACATGGGCGCGCTGGTGGCCGGGGCGAAATACCGCGGTGAGTTTGAAGAGCGCCTGAAAGGTGTGCTGAACGATCTCTCTAAACAGGAAGGCAATGTCATTCTGTTTATCGACGAACTGCATACCATGGTTGGCGCCGGGAAAGCCGATGGTGCGATGGATGCGGGTAATATGCTGAAGCCAGCACTGGCGCGTGGCGAACTGCATTGCGTTGGTGCCACCACGCTGGATGAGTATCGTCAGTATATAGAGAAAGATGCTGCGCTGGAGCGTCGTTTCCAGAAAGTGTTTGTTGCTGAGCCGACAGTGGAAGACACCATTGCGATTCTGCGTGGCCTGAAAGAACGTTATGAGCTGCACCACCATGTGCAGATTACCGACCCGGCGATCGTCGCGGCGGCAACGTTGTCGCATCGCTATATTTCCGATCGTCAGTTGCCGGATAAGGCTATCGACCTGATCGATGAAGCTGCATCCAGCATTCGTATGCAGATTGACTCTAAACCGGAAGAGCTTGACCGTCTTGATCGCCGTATTATCCAGCTCAAGCTGGAACAGCGCGCGCTGATGAAAGAGTCTGACGAAGCGAGTAAAAAACGCCTCGAAATGCTTAACGAAGAGCTGGAAGATAAAGAGCGTCAGTATTCGGCATTAGAAGAAGAGTGGAAAGCTGAGAAAGCTTCTCTCTCCGGCACCCAGACCATTAAGGCTGAACTGGAACAGGCGAAAATCGCGATGGAACAGGCGCGGCGTAATGGCGATCTTGGACGGATGTCGGAGTTGCAGTACGGGAAAATACCCGAACTGGAAAAACAGCTGGAAGCGGCAACCCAGGCTGAAGGCAAAACGATGCGTCTGTTGCGTAATCGCGTGACGGATATTGAGATCGCCGAAGTGCTGGCGCGCTGGACCGGTATTCCGGTGTCGCGGATGATGGAAGGCGAACGTGAAAAACTGTTGCGCATGGAGCATGACCTGCATCATCGCGTGATTGGTCAGGATGAAGCGGTAGAAGCGGTATCGAACGCCATTCGCCGTAGCCGTGCGGGTCTGTCAGATCCGAATCGCCCGATCGGTTCGTTCCTGTTCCTTGGGCCAACCGGGGTAGGGAAAACCGAGCTGTGTAAATCGCTGGCGAACTTTATGTTCGATAGCGACGATGCAATGGTGCGTATCGACATGTCTGAGTTTATGGAAAAACACTCCGTTTCTCGGCTGGTGGGTGCACCTCCGGGATATGTCGGTTATGAAGAAGGTGGCTATCTGACAGAAGCGGTTCGTCGTCGCCCCTATTCCGTCATCCTGCTGGATGAAGTGGAAAAAGCGCATCCGGATGTATTCAACATCTTGTTGCAGGTGCTTGACGATGGTCGTCTGACGGATGGACAGGGCAGGACGGTGGATTTCCGTAATACTGTCGTGATCATGACTTCGAACCTCGGTTCCGATCTGATTCAGGAACGTTTCGGCGATCTGGATTATGGTCATATGAAGGAACTGGTTATGGGAGTGGTAAGTCAAAGCTTCCGTCCGGAGTTTATCAACCGTATTGATGAAGTGGTTGTCTTCCATCCGCTGGGTGAGAAACATATTGCTGCTATTGCGCAGATCCAGTTGCAGCGTTTGTACAAACGTCTGGAAGAGCGTGGCTATGCGGTGACTATCTCTGACGAAGCCCTGAAGCTATTGAGCGCGAATGGTTACGATCCGGTGTATGGTGCGCGTCCGTTGAAACGTGCTATCCAACAGCAGATCGAAAACCCGCTGGCGCAGCAGATATTGTCTGGTGAGCTTATTCCAGGCAAAACGGTGCAGCTTGTCGTAAAAGACGATCGTATTGTGGCAGTGCAGTAAGTCACAAAATAAAGAAAACGGGCCCTCAGGGGCTCGTTTTTGTATAAAAACCAGGCAAAAATTACCTTTCAGAGGTCGGTTTGCCTGGAAAGTAATCAAACGATAATTTTTTTGAATTTTATACTTGTCAGCCAGAATTATCTCCCTATAATGCGCCTCCACTGACACGGCACAACGGCATACACACCGGCCTGTCAGGTGAAGAAATCTGAAAATAATCAGTTGACTTCACAGCGGGAAAGCGTAATAT